>VFQR01000081.1_pt1 | contig 235800 bp, 228 predicted proteins | sample 3512321 | NCBI WGS metagenome assembly VFQR01 (sample SAMN10412374, study PRJNA504923) | tailings metagenome | isolation source: Relicate 3 Philex TSF1 revegetated site | place: Philippines: Tuba, Benguet | collected 2017-08-29 | reverse complement strand
GTCGACGCGAACCTCCTGCACACGTCCTCCGAAGGCAAGGTGCTGGAAGACCCCGGCACGGAGCCGCCCGACTACGTCTTCCAGAGGACAGTTCATCCGGAAGATGCGCCGGACACGCCGGAGTTCGTGGAAATCACCTTCGAGAAGGGCGATGCCGTCGCCATCGACGGCGAGGCGATGAGCCCGGCCGCGCTGCTGACGAAGCTCAACGAACTCGGCGGGAGGCACGGCGTCGGTCGGCTCGACATGGTCGAAAACCGCTTCGTGGGCATGAAGTCGCGCGGCGTCTACGAGACGCCCGGCGGGACGATCCTTCTGGAAGCCCACCGGGGAATCGAGCAGATCACGCTCGACTCCGGAGCGGGGCACCTGAAGGACAGCCTCATGCCGCGCTATGCCGAGCTGATCTACAACGGCTTCTGGTTCTCGCCCGAGCGCGAGATGCTCCAGGCGCTGATCGACAGGAGCCAGGAGCACGTCACCGGGACCGTAAGGATCAAGCTCTACAAGGGCCTGGCGCGCACGGTCGCGCGGTGGTCGGACCATTCGCTCTATTCCGAGAAGCACGTGACCTTCGAGGAGGACGCCGGCGCCTACGACCAGAAGGACGCGGCGGGCTTCATCCGGCTGAACGCGCTCAGGCTCAAGCTGATCGCGACGCGGAACCGGCGGGTGGGAAAGTAGGGCTCAGGGCGTCTGACGGGCGAGGAAGGTCTCCTCGGTCATGACGTCGGCCTTGTCGTCCGGCCGGTCGAGCCGGATGCTGACAATCTTGCGCGTGCGGTTGCCCGCGGACACCCGGCGGAAGTGGAATGCGCGGTCGGTGAAGTTGCCGGGCGTCATCACCCAGCGGACCATCCCGGCAGTCAGTCCCCGGTAGGGCGCAACAAGGTCTACGATCCACAGCCTGTCGCCCGACCGCCAATCCCCCGCCGCCAGTGACCCGCCCCGTATGTACCGCCGCTCCGCCTCGGACGAGAAGAGCGCCCATGTGAAGAACCCGCGCGGAATGGCGTCGAAGCGGAACACGCGCACCTGGCCAAGAAGAAGCGGCGGCTCCAGAGCCTCACGGAGCGCAACGAGCGGAAGGTGCACGTGGCGGGGGCTCCGCATCGCGACGAAGAAGACGTCGCCATACAGTCTGAGCATGTCGGCAGACGGTGTCTCGGCCACGGGCAGCGCCTGCCCGATCGAATCGGTGATCGTCACGAAAGGCGCCGCGACAGGAGCCGGGCCTCCCAGGTGCGAAGTCCCGGTCCGGCCGGATCGAACGGCGTCGCCTCTTCTGTGAAGCCGGGAAAAAGGCGCAGGAATTCGTCACGCGCCGGCCCGGCGAGCTCACTCAGGCTATGCGGACCGGGAAAGAAGCTTTCGGTCGGCAGCCCTTCGGTCAAGATGACTTCGTGCCGATCGAAGAGCAGGTGGAAGTATTCGACCTCTTCCACCATCCGATCCACCCCGACGGCGCAATCGTCCACGAGCCCCTTGGCGGGAACCAGAACGCTTTCGGCGCCGAACAGAAGCTCCGCCTGCCACCCCGTGAGATAGACCCTATGCTGGGGCGAAACGAGAAGATCACGGGCGGGCCGACCGTCACCGAACGCACCGGCAGAGATCCGGATGGGGCGGATCGTCGGATCAGCCGCGAGATCCTCGCCTGAAACGTGACGCGAGGCGATCCACCGGATCTGCTCGGCGCGGCCATCGGCAGTGAGGACGAGGTCACCAGGGTGGAGTTCCTCCACCGGCACGTCGCCGTCTGGCGTGGCGATGAGCGTGCCGCGCGCCACGCAGATCAGGATGTTGATGCGGACGAAGTCGGAATCGATTCCTCCAAGCACGCCGGCGGCGGTACCCGTAATGGTGAATGTCACGACGCCGTCGTTACCGGATGCGAAGACCGCGTCCCGGTTGATGGTGAAGGTGAAAGCGCCCGTGGTGGTGTTGAGGCTGAGCGTGCCGAAGCCGTTCGTTACCAACGCGCTCGCGCTCCATGTCGAGGAGATGCTGCCGAAGGCGCTGGTGGAGGCGAACTGGCCCGAGACGACCGAGACGGAAGGATTGGAGATGTCTACTGTGTAGACCCAGGTGTCGACGCCGCCGCTCACCGGTTGCCCGACCGAGAAGACCGGATCGATATTGTAGCCCATGTCCCGCCTCGTCCCCGCGGGGACAGACTGCCACAAAGGTTAACGGCTTGCGACCCCTTCGGTCAGATCGCGTGTCGGCGGAGGTCCTCGTAGTACGGGAGCGCCGCGCACGCGAGGTCCGCCTCCCGGCCGGTGAGGTCGGGGAGGGGGCCCTCGGCGCCGGCGAAGCCGGTGGAACGGTGGACGGCGTTGTACCAGTGGGGGGCCCAGGCGCCGTCGAACGTCTTGGGCCCGGGGGGCCAGGAGAGCATCTCGGGGCGGAAGTCGAGGCCGATCTCCCCGCAGAGTTTTTCCAGCATTTTTCGAGGGTTGGCGCGAATGTCGGCGCTGTCGAGGACAGGGCCGGGGAAGCGGGCGTAAAGCTCCGCCTGCTGGCGGAAGGCGATGTCGTCGAGCGAGGGGCTTTCGCGCTTTTCCGAGTAGCTTGCGATCACCCGCGCGGGGTGGCGGATGAGGTGGACGTTGACGCACCCCTTCGCCCAGTCCAGCGGGAACCCGCCGATCATGTGCATTGCCATGTGCTTCTGATACCAGTGTTCTTTCCCCTCGGGCACCGGACCGGCAAGAGCCGCGGCCACCCGTTCGGGGTCCGTCTCGCCCGCCGCGATCACCTCCTCCTTCATGGGGTGGTCGAGGCCCGTGGTGGCGAGGTAGGCGGCGTAGAAGGGCTCGTCCCAGGCGGCGAAGTCGTCCCGCGTGCCGAAGGCGTACATCATGGCGGTCGAGAGGTTCCGGGGGCCCGACCACATGGCGATTTTCAACGTCTGGACTCCGTATGGAAAGCGTATGGATAAAGTATGGCTAGGACCGCGCGATGAGGTCCTTGTAGAGCGCGCGGAGCCGCTGGGTCATCGGCCCCATCTCGCCGGTCCCGATCTTCCGCCCGTCGATCATGCCCACCGGCGTCTGCGCGCCGAAGGTGCCGGTGAGGAAGGCCTCATCCGCCGAGTAGGTCTCGAACAGCGAGTAGTTCTTCTCGAACACCGGGATGCCGTTCGAGCGGCAAAGCTCGATGACCTTCCGCCGCGTGATGCCGGGCATGCAGTAGTCGCCGGTGGAGGTCCAGACCTCGCCCTTGCGGACAATGAAGAAGTTGCAGGCGTTCGTCGTGTTCACGAAGCCATGCACGTCGAGCATCAGCGCCTCGTCCGCGCCGGCCTTTTCGGCCGCGATGCAGGCGAGGATGCAGTTGAGTTTCGAGTGCGAGTTCAGCTTGGGGTCCTGCGTCATCGGGAGGCCCCGGAGGTGGGGCACCGTGGCGAGTCGGATGGGACGCGGGATCTTGGGCTTCGAGTGCTCCATGATGATGACCATGGTCGGACCCGAGCGGGAGAGGGCGGGGTGCTGGAACGGGCGGTGCTTCACGCCGCGCGTCACCATCAGGCGGGCGTGGGCATCGGTATGCATCCCGTTTGCCGCCTGCGTGTCGAGGAGGGCCTGCTTCACCTCCCCGGGCGACCGCGCGATGTCGAGGTCGATGGCGCGCGCGGCTTCGAACAGGCGTTCGATGTGGTCGTCGAGGAAGGCCCAGCGCCCGTCGTAGAGGCGGATGCCCTCCCACACGCCGTCGCCCAGCATGAAGCCAGAGTCGTAGACGCTGACGGTGGCCTCTCGCTTGGGCTTCAGCGTCCCGTTGACCCAGATGAGGATCTCCTCGTTCCGGGCGTCTTCCTCGGAGGCGTGGGTGCTGACTTCGTTCATGCTGGTCCCTCTCGGGCGGACGCTAGCGGGGCGGCGGGGATCAAACAACCGTTACTCTGCCGTGACATCACGCGCCGGTGTCTTGCGCGGCGAAGGGGCGGCGCGGAATGGTCGCGGGACCATGAACGGGAGCTTCGCACGATGACCCTCACCCTCGACCGGATGAAACCTGTCCTCCTCGCGCTTGCGATCCTTGCGGGGTATGCCGCGACCTGCGGGCAGGCGCGGGCGCAGGCGACCGAGGTCGCCGTGGTGGCCGGCGGCTGCTTCTGGTGCGTGGAGGCGGATTTCGAAGGCGTCGAGGGCGTGGGCGACGTGGTGTCCGGGTACACGGGCGGCGATGTGCCGAACCCGACCTACAAGCAGGTGACGCGCGGCGGGACCGGGCATTACGAGGCGGTAAGCATCCCGTTCGACCCGGCGAGGATCAGCTATGGCGAGATCCTCGACGCGTTCTTCCGGTCCGTCGACCCGACCGATGCCGGGGGGCAGTTCTGCGACCGGGGCGACAGCTACCGGACCGCGATCTTCGTGCGGTCCGAGGCGCAGTTGCAGGAGGCCAACGCCGCGAAGGCGCGGGCCGAGGCCGAGCTGGGCCGGCCGATCGTGACGCCCATCCTGCGGGCGCAGCCGTTCTACGAGGCGGAGGACTATCACCAGGACTACTACCGGAGCGAGGACATCATCCTCACGCGCTTCGGACCGCGGTCGAAGGCATCCGCCTACAAGCTCTATCGCGAGGCCTGCGGACGGGACGCGCGGGTGCGCGAGCTCTGGGGTTCGGCCGCGGCCTTCGCGGGCTGAGGCAGCCTCCCTCCCACACGGCGGGGGAGCTAGCGGACGTTGCAAGCGGCCAGCACCGCCATGTTCAGGATGTCGTTCACGGTCGAAACGGTCGAACAGATTTGGATCGGCTTGTCGACGCCAGTGAGGATCGGGCCGATCACGGTCGCCCCCGCCATCTCCTGCATGAGCTTGACCGAGATCGAGGCCGAGTGCCGGGCCGGAACGACGAGCACGTTCGCGGGCCCGGTGAGGCGCGAGAACGGATACTGCGCCATGGCCCGGGGGTTCAGCGCCACGTCCACGGTCATCTCGCCCTCGAATTCGAAGTCGACGCCGCGGCGTTCCAGCACAACGGGCGCGCGGTGCATCTTGGCCGCGCGTTCGCTGACCGGGTGGCCGAAGGTCGAGAAGGAGAGGAACGCGACGCGGGGTTCGAGCCCGAGCAGGCGGGCGACCTGGGCGCCGGCTACCGCGATGTCGGCCAGATCCTCCTCGTCCGGCCATTCGCGCACGAGCGTGTCGCCGATCAGCACGATGCGTCCCTTGTGGAGGACGGCGGTGATGCCGACGGCGCCGTGTTCGGAATCGGCATCGAAGACATGGTTGATGAGGTCGAGCACATGGGCCGACTTGCGCGTGGCCCCGGTGACCAGCGCGTCGCCGTGGCCGTGGGCGAGCATGAGCGCGCCGAAGACGTGCCGGTCGCGGGCGGCGAGGCGGTGGATGTCGTGGACGTCGAACCCCTTCCGCTGGAGGCGACGGTAGAGGAAGTCCTTGTAGGTGTCGAGTTCGCGGGTATTCGCGGCATTCACCACCTCGAGCTCGCGCACCGCGTCGCCGAGGCCTTCGGCGGTGAGCTTTTCGGTGACGTCGGGTTCGCGCCCGATCACGAGCGCCTTGCCGAAGCCGTTTCTCTGGTAGGCGACGGCGGCGCGGAGGACGCGCGGGTCATCGCCTTCCGCGAAGATCATCGTGGCCTGAGCGGCGCGGGCGCGGGCGCTGAGGCCCTGGAGGATCGTGGCCGTCGGGTCCATGCGGGCCTTGAGCGCCTGGGTGTAGCCCTCCATGTCCACGATCGGACGACGCGCGGCGCCGGTGTCCATGCCCGCCTTGGCCACGGCGGGCGGGATGCGGTGGATCAGGCGGGGGTCGAAGGGCGTGGGGATGATGTAGTCGCGCCCGAAGGCGAGCTTGCGGCCGTAGGCCATCGCGACCTCGTCCGGCACGTCCTCGCGGGCCAGCGCGGCGAGCGCCCTTGCGCAGGCGATCTTCATCTCGTCGTTGATCGCGCGGGCGTGGATGTCGAGCGCGCCGCGGAAGAGGTAGGGGAAGCCGAGGACGTTGTTCACCTGATTGGGGTAATCCGACCGCCCCGTGGCGACGATGGCGTCGGAGCGGATGGCGTGGGCCTCCTCGGGCGTGATCTCGGGGTCTGGGTTGGCCATGGCGAAGATCACCGGGTCGGGCGCCATGCTGAGAACCATTTCGGGCGTGACCGCGCCCTTGACGGAGACTCCGAGGAAGACGTCCGCGCCCTTCATCGCCTCCTCCAGCGTGCGGATCTCGGTCTTGACCGCGTGGGCGGATTTCCACTGGTTCATGCCTTCGGTGCGGCCCTGCCAGATGACGCCCTTGGTATCCACGACAATGCAGTTCTGCGGCCTGGCGCCCATGGTCTTCAGAAGCTCGATGCAGGCGATCCCGGCGGCGCCCGCACCGTTGAGCACGATCCGGACGTCCTCGATCTTCTTCCTCGTCAGGTGCAGCGCGTTGATGAGCCCTGCGGCGCAGATCACGGCGGTGCCGTGCTGGTCGTCGTGGAAGACGGGGATGTCGAGCTGCTCCTTCAGCGTCTGTTCGATGATGAAGCACTCGGGCGCCTTGATGTCCTCGAGGTTGATGCCGCCGAAGGTGGGGGCCATGAGGCGGACGGCTTGGATGAAGGCGTCGGGGTCTTCGGTGTCGAGCTCGATGTCGATGGAGTTCACGTCGGCGAAGCGCTTGAAGAGGATCGACTTGCCCTCCATCACCGGCTTCGAGGCCAGCGCGCCGAGGTTGCCGAGGCCAAGGACCGCCGTGCCGTTCGAGATGACGGCGACGAGGTTGCCCTTCGTCGTGTAGTCGTAGGCGAGTTCCGGGTGCGCCGCGATCTCCTCGCAGGGGACGGCCACGCCGGGGGAGTAGGCGAGGCTCAGGTCACGCTGGGTCGTCATCGGGACGGTGGCGTTGACCTCGAGCTTGCCGGGGGTGGGTTCGAGATGGAAGCGGAGCGCGTCCTCGCGGCTGATCTTCATTCTTGTCATGTGGTCCTCCCCGGCGTCCGCGATGCTTAGCGAAGGTGCGGAGGGCGGCGCAACATCGTTTCGGGCTTCCGGTCGCAGCGGGGCTTTCGTAAGGTCCGGCGGCCCGGGGGGAACGATGAACGCGGACGACGGCGCGACACCGATGATGGCCCAGTACCTCGACATCAAGTCGGGGTATCCGGACGCGCTCCTCTTCTACCGGATGGGCGACTTCTACGAGATGTTCTTCGAGGATGCCGTGGCCGCGTCCGAGGCGCTCGACATCGCGCTGACGAAGCGCGGCAAGCATCTGGGCGACGACATTCCGATGTGCGGGGTGCCGGTGCATTCGGCGGAGAGTTACCTGCTGACGCTGATCCGGAAGGGGTTCAGGGTCGCCATCGCGGAGCAGATGGAGGACCCGGCGGAGGCGAAGAAGCGCGGCTACAAGGCCGTGGTGAAGCGCGACGTCGTGCGGCTGGTGACGCCGGGGACGCTGACCGAGGAGAGCCTGCTCGAGGCGCGGCGGCACAACTTCCTCGCCGCCTTCTGCGAGGTGCGGGGGGAAGGGGCGCTGGCCTGGGTCGACATCTCGACGGGGGCGTTCCGGGTGGCGCCTTGTGCGGGGGTGCGGCTGGGGCCGGAACTGGCGCGGCTGATGCCGTCCGAGGTGCTGGTGTCGGAGGGGCTGGACCCCGGTTTGGCGCAGTTGGTGTCTGACTCCGGGGCGGCGGTGACGCCGCTCGCGCGGGCGAGTTTCGACAGCACCTCGGCCGAGGGGCGGCTGATGGCGGCGCTGGGGGTGGGGACGCTGGACGCCTTCGGGAGCTTCGGCCGGGCCGAGGTGGGGGCGATGGGGGCCATCGTGGCCTATCTGGAGCTGACCCAGCGCGGCAAGCTGCCGCTGTTGCGACCGCCGCAGCGGGAGGTGGAGACGGCGAGCGTCCAGATCGACGCGGCGACGCGGCGGAACCTGGAGCTGACGCGGAGCCTGTCGGGGGGGCGGGACGGTTCGCTGCTGGCAGCCATCGACCGGACGGTGACGGCCGGGGGCGGGCGGCTTCTGGAGCGGCGGATCGCGGGGCCGTCGCGGGATCTGGGCGTGATCCATGACCGGCTCGCCAAGCTCGACGCCCTAGTGGAGGCGCCGGAGGTGCGCGGGGGCTTGAGGGCGAAGCTGCGGGCGGTGCCGGACATCGACCGGGCACTGTCGCGGCTGGCGCTGGATCGGGGCGGGCCGCGGGATCTGGCGGCGATCCGGGCGGGGCTCGCGCAGGGGGCGGCGGTGGCCGGGATGCTGCCGGAGGTGTTCGCGGAGGTGGCCGGTGCCTTGAGGGGCCACGAGGTGATCGTGGCGCTGCTGGATGCGGCGCTGGTGGCGGAGCCGCCGCTTCTGACGCGGGACGGGGGGTTCATCGCGCCGGGCTACGACGCGGAGCTGGACGAGGCGCGGGAGCTTCGGGACGAGGGGCGCGGCGTCATCGCAGGGATGCAGGCGGAGTATGTGGAGGCGACGGGGATCGGGTCGCTGAAGATCCGGCACAACAACGTTCTGGGCTACTTCATCGAGACGACGGCGACCCATGCGGAACGGATGCTGTCGCCGCCGCTGTCGGAGACCTTCATCCACCGGCAGACCATCGCGAACGCCGTGCGGTTCACGACGGTGCCGCTTTCCGAGATGGAGACGCGGATCCTGAATGCAGGGGGGCGGGCGCTCGATATCGAAAAGCGGCTCTATTCCAGCCTGAGAGTGGCGGTTCTGGACCGGGCGGAGGCGATTGCCGCCGCGGCGGCGGCGCTCGCGGAGATCGATGTGGCGGCGGCGCTGGCCGAGATGGCGGCGGTGGCGGACTGGTCCCGGCCCGTGGTGGACGACGGCCGCGCCTTCGTCGTGGAGGCGGGACGGCATCCGGTGGTGGAGCGGGCGCTCAAGGCGGAGGGTGCGCCGTTCGTGGCGAACGACTGCGCGCTGGAGCCGGGGGACGGGGCGGCGATCTGGCTGCTCACGGGGCCGAACATGGCGGGGAAGTCGACATTCCTGCGCCAGAACGCGCTGATCGCGCTGCTCGCCCAGTGCGGGAGCTATGTGCCGGCGGATGCGGCGCATGTGGGGCTGGTGAGCCAGATCTTCAGCCGGGTGGGAGCGTCGGACGATCTGGCGCGCGGGCGGTCGACCTTCATGGTCGAGATGGTGGAGACGGCGGCGATCCTCAATCAGGCGGACGACCGGGCGCTTGTGATCCTCGACGAGATCGGGCGGGGGACGGCGACCTATGACGGGCTGTCGATCGCCTGGGCGACGCTGGAGCATTTGCACGGCGTGAACCGCTGCCGGGCGCTGTTCGCCACGCATTACCACGAGCTGACGGCGCTGGCCGACAAGCTGCCGGGGGTGGAGAACGCGACGGTTGCGGTGAAGGAGTGGGAGGGGGAGGTGATCTTCCTCCACGAGGTGCGGAAGGGCGCCGCGGACCGGAGCTACGGGGTGCAGGTGGCGAAGCTCGCCGGGCTGCCGGCTTCGGTGATCGAGCGGGCGCGGGTGGTGCTCGATGCGCTCGAGAAAGGGGAGCGCGAGGGCGGGTCGGCGCAGAAGGCGCTGGTGGACGACCTGCCGTTGTTCTCGGCGGTGGTTTGGGCGCCCCAGCCTCAGCCGAAGACAGGGCCGTCGCCGATCGAAGAAAAGCTCGCCGGGGTGCATCCCGACGAGCTGACGCCCAAGGAGGCGCTGGAGCTGGTCTACGCGCTGAAGGCGCTTACGACTTCGGCATCGAGCTGACGCCGACCTGCGCAGGGCGCAGGAGGCGGTCGTGGATCATGAAGCCGACGGCCATGACCTGGAGGATGTCTCCGGCCTTCGTGCCCGGCACCGGGGCTTCGAACATCGCCTGGTGGAGCTGCGGGTCGAAGGCGTCGCCCGGGGCGGGCTCGATGGGCTCGATCCCGTGCTTGCGGAAGACATTGGTGAGCTCGCGCATCGTGAGTTCGATGCCTTCGAGAACGGCCTTGTCGGCCTCGGTCGCCTTGTCCTGCATCGTCTCGAGCGCGCGGCGGAGCGCGTCGAAGACGGGGAGCATGTCGCGGGCGAGCTTGGAGCCACCGTACTGCTCCGCCTCGCGCCGGTCGCGGTCGCTGCGCTTGCGGGCGTTTTCGGCATCGGCGAGCGCGCGCATGAACCGATCCCGCAGCATGTCCCGTTCCGCGCGGAGAGCTTCAAGCTCGTCGCCCTCGGTCTCAAGCGCTTCGGGTTCGGCGGCCTCGTAATCGGCCGCGGGCTCCGCAAAGCCCTGTTCGGTCTGCTCGTCGCTCATGTGGTCTTCTTCCTGCTTCGCCTTGCCCATGCCTTCACCATTCAGCCGCGATCGGACAGGAGCCGTCCGACCAGTTGCGCCGTGTAGTCCACGATCGGGACGATTCGGCCGTAGTTGAGCCGCGTCGGCCCGATGACGCCTACGGCGCCAATCACTTTCCGGTCCGCGTTCATATATGGAGAGACGACCAGAGAGGAACCCGAAAGAGAGAAGAGTTTGTTCTCGGACCCGATGAAGATGCGCACGCCTTCGCCCGCGTCGGTCAGTTCGAGAAACTCGGCAATATCCCGCTTGCGTTCGAGATCGTCGAAGAGCTGGCGGATGCGTTCGAGGTCCTGCGCCGCGTCGCTTCCTTCCAGAAGGTTGGCGCGGCCGCGGACGATGAGGCGTTCGTAGGGCTCGCCCTCGTTCTCCCAGATCGCCACGCCCGATTCGATGAGGCTTGCGGCGAGCGAGTCGAGCTCTCGCCGGCGGGCAGCGATCTCGGACTGGAAGGACGTACGGAGATCGGAGAGCGTCTTGCCTTCGGCGATGGCGTTGAGGAAGTTTGCGGCCTCGCGCATGGAGGAGGGCGTCTGTCCCGGCGGCGGGGAGAAGACGCGGTTCTCGACGTGGCCGTCGGCGAAGACGAGCACCACGAGCGCGCGGTCGGCGGCGAGGCTCACGAATTCGATATGTCGGATCGGGGCTTCGTGCTTGGGGGTCAGCACGAGGCTCGCGCCGTGGGTCAGGCCCGACAGCGCAGCGCCGACGCGGTCGAGCATGGCGCCGACATCGCGCTCGTTCGACTGCAGCGTGGCGTCGATCTTCTCGCGGTCGAAGGCCGAGACCTCGCCGACCTCGAGAATGCCGTCCACGAACATCCTCAGCCCCAGTTGCGTCGGGATGCGGCCCGCCGAGATATGCGGGCTGTCGAGGAGACCCAGGTATTCGAGGTCCTGCATGACGTTGCGGATCGTCGCGGCGCTCACCTTCTCGGACATGGTCCTGGTCAGGGTGCGGGAGCCCACGGGGTCGCCGGAATCCAGGTAGCCCTCGACCACGCGACGGAAGACCTCCCGGCTCCGGTCGTTCATCTGGGACAGGATCTGTGCGCGGTCGTTCATCGCATGGCATCCCGAACGGGCCGACCAATTAGAGTGAAGGCAGAGCGCCCGTCAATCGGCCTTGCGCTGGCGCGGCGGCGGCAGGTATCACCCGCCCGTTCAGCCGAAAGGAAACGCGATGCGCCCGTCCGGACGTCAGATAGATGAAATGCGCCCGATTTCAATCGAGACGGGGGTGACGCGGCATGCCGAAGGCTCCTGCCTCATCCGGGTGGGGGACACGCATGTCCTCTGTACCGCGACAGTGGATGAGCGGGTGCCGCCGTTCCTGAAGAACACCGGCTTGGGCTGGGTGACGGCGGAGTACGGGATGCTTCCGCGCGCCACGCACACGCGGATGAAGCGCGAGGCGAAGGACGGGCAGTCTGGCCGCACGCAGGAGATTCAGCGACTCGTCGGGCGGTCGCTTCGCGCTGCCGTGGACCGGGTGGCGATGGGCGAGCGGCAGATCGTCGTGGATTGCGACGTGATCCAAGCGGATGGCGGCACGCGCTGCGCGGCGATCACCGGCGGGTGGGTCGCGCTGCGGCTGGCCGTGAACAAGCTGATGAAGGCGGGGGTCGTGATCTCGGACCCGCTGGTGGACCATGTGGCTGCCGTGTCCTGCGGGGTCTATGCGGGGCAGACGGTGCTGGACCTCGATTATCCCGAGGACAGCGAGGCGGGGGTCGACGGGAACTTCGTGATGACCGGAGCAGGGCGGCTCGTCGAAGTGCAGATGTCGGCGGAGGGGGCCACGTTCTCCAAGGCCGAGATGGATGCGCTTCTGGATCTCGCGGGGCGCGGGGTGGCCGAGCTGGTGGCGGCGCAGAAGGCCGCGGTGGCATGAGCCGGAAGTTCACGGGGGAGCGGCTTGTGATTGCCTCTCACAATGCGGGCAAGATCCGGGAGATCGGGGAGCTTCTGGCGCCGTTCGGTGTGGAGGTCGTTTCCGCCAGGGCGCTCGGGTTCGAGGAGCCCGAGGAGACGGAGAGCACCTTCGAGGGGAATGCGCGGATCAAGGCCCATGCGGCGGCGACGGCGTCAGGGCTTCCAGCGCTGTCCGACGACAGCGGCATCGAGGTCGATGCGCTGGGCGGGGCGCCCGGGGTCTATACGGCGGACTGGGCGGAGACCGGGAAGGGTCGCGATTTCGCGATGGCGATGACGCGGTTGTGGCGGGAGCTTGAGGAGATCGGGGCACCGGAGCCCCGGACGTGCCGGTTCCGCTGCACGCTTTGTCTGGCGTGGCCCGATGGGCATGACGAGGTGTTCGACGGGTCGGTCGAGGGGCGCGTCGTCTGGCCGATGCGGGGGGCGGAGGGGTTCGGGTTCGATCCGGTCTTCCTGCCGGAGGGCGAGACGGAGACCTTCGGAGAGATGGCGCCGGAGCGGAAGCACGCCATGTCGCACCGGGCACGGGCCTTCGCCAAGCTCGTGGACGCGTGCTTTGGCTGAGAACTGGCAGAGGGCGGGCTTCGGGCTCTACCTTCACTGGCCGTTCTGTCTGGCCAAGTGCCCCTACTGCGACTTCAACAGCCATGTAGCGGCGGAGATCGACGAAGTCCGCTGGAATAGAGCCTATCTGGGCGAGATCGAGCGGGTCGGGCGGGAGACGGAGGGGCGGGTGCTCTCCACCGTCTTTTTCGGGGGTGGGACGCCGAGCCTGATGTCGCCGGACCTCGTGGGGGCGATCCTCGAGAAGATCCGGGCGACCTGGGTTGTGGCGAACGATCTGGAGGTCACGCTGGAGGCGAACCCGACCTCGGTCGAGGCGGGGCGGTTTCGGGGGTATCGGGAGGCCGGGGTGAACCGGGTGTCGGTCGGCATTCAGGCGCTGCGGGATGCGGACCTGAAGGCGCTCGGGCGGATGCATTCGGTGGCGGAGGCGAAGGCGGCGTTCGGGTTGGCGCGCGAGGTGTTCGACCGGGTGAGCTTCGACCTGATCTATGCGCGGCAGGGGCAGGGGCTGGAGGACTGGCGGGCGGAGCTGGGGGAGGCGCTGGCGATGGCGGCGGATCACCTGTCGCTCTACCAGCTGACCATCGAGGACGGGACGGCGTTCGGGGATCGGTTCCGGCGGGGGCGGCTACGCGGGCTGCCGGACGAGGATCTCGCGGCGGACATGTACCTGCTCACGCAGGAGATGACGGAGGCGGCGGGGCTGCCGGCGTATGAGGTTTCGAACCACGCACGGCCGGGGGCTGAGTCGCGGCACAACCTGATCTACTGGCGGTCGGGAGACTGGGCGGGAATCGGGCCCGGGGCGCATGGGCGGCTGACGGTGGGCGGGGTGAGGGTGGCCACGGAGACGCCGCTGTCGCCGCTCGGCTGGCTGCGGCAGGTGGAGACGACCGGGAGCGGCGAGGGCGGGCGCGAGGCCGTGGCGGCGGCGGATGTGCAGGCCGAGGCGGTGATGATGGGGCTGCGGCTGGCGGAAGGGTTGCCGGTGGAAGCCGTTCCTGTCGGTAAGTTGAACGTTATCAAAGATTTAAGGGAAGACGGCCTGCTTCGGCTCGAGGCTGGCCGCGTTCACGCGACGCCCGAGGGGCGGCTGGTGCTCAACCGCATTACGGGTGCGCTGCTGGCCTAGTCGGCCAGCACGTCGCCCATGATCGACAGGCGACGGCAGACCTCGTCGAGGTCTTCGAGCGAGGTGTAGCGGATCGTCACCTTCCCGCCTTCGCCGCCCGCCTCATGGTCGATGCTGACGGTCATGCCAAGCGCGGCGGCGAGGTCCTTCTCCAGCATCCGCGTGTCGGCGTCCTTGTCGGAGGTGCGCGGGGAGGCGGTCTTGCCGGAGGTCTTCACCGGCTCCTTGGCCAGCCGTTCGGTGTCGCGGACCGACAACCCCTGATCGACGATCTTCCGTGCGAGGCCCATCGGATCGCTCGCCGTGAGGAGGGCGCGGGCGTGGCCGGCGCTGAGCTTTCCGTCACGGAGCCAGGCGAGGATCTCAGGCGCGAGGTTCAGGAGGCGGAGGGTGTTGGCGATGTGGCTGCGGCTCTTGCCCAGCGCCTCGGCCAGCTTCTCCTGCGTGTGACCGAAACGGTCCATGAGCTGGCGGTAGGCGGTCGCCTCTTCCACCGGGTTCAGGTCGGCGCGCTGGATGTTCTCGATGATCGCGATCTCGAGGACCTCGGTGTCGTCGAGTTCGCGGACGATGGCGGGGACTTCGTGCAGTTGAGCGCGCTGGGCCGCGCGCCAGCGGCGTTCGCCGGCGACGATCTGGAAGCCGCCTGCGTCGCGCGGATTCACGCGGAGGATCAGGGGCTGGATGATGCCCTTTTCGCGGATGGAGTTCGCGAGGTCCTCCAGCGCGTCTTCGGCGAAGCTGCGGCGCGGCTGGTCGGGGTTGGGGGCGATCTTCTCGATCGGGATAAGCTGTTCGGCCCGCGTAGGGGCGGCCGGCGCCGCCACCGCGGGGCCCACGTCCGCCATGAGCGCCGACAGGCCGCGGCCGAGTCCGCGGCGTTCCGGTCTTCCGTTCGACATGGGCCTCACACCTTATGTTGTGGCAGGTTCCTTGCGGTATACCATCTCCTGCGCGAGCGCGCGATAGGCGAGGCTGCCGCGGGACATCGAATCGTATTCGAGGACGGGCACCGCGAAGGACGGCGCCTCGCTGAGGCGGACGTTCCGGGGCACGATGGTGCGGAAGACGAGCTCTCCCAGCGTCTCGCGCGCGTCGCGTTCCACCTGCTGGCTCAGGCGGTTCCGGATGTCGAACATCGTCAGCACGATGCCTTCGATCCGGAGGTTCGGGTTGGCCGTCTGGCGCACCTGGCGGACGGTGAGCATCAGCTGCGAAAGGCCTTCTAGCGCGAAGAACTCGCTTTGCAGGGGGACGAGCACCGAGTCGGCCGCAACCATCGCGTTGACGGTGAGGAGGCTGAGCGAGGGCGGGCAGTCGATCAGGATGAAGTCGAACTCCCACGAATCGATGGCGCGCTGGCGGAGCGCGTCGCGGAGAAGGAAGCTGCGCTTTTCGTTCGCCATCATCTCGATATCGGCCGAGCTGAGGTCGGTCGTGGCCGGGGCGATCCAGAGGCCTTCGGTCTTCGTCGGGCGGATCACATCCTTCAGCTCGACCTCTTCGAGGAGGAGGTCATAGGTCGTGTATTGGCGCTCCTCTACGCCGACGCCGAGGCCGGTGGAGGCGTTGCCCTGCGGGTCGAGGTCCACGAGGAGGACGTTGAAGCCTTCCTCGGCCAGGGCCGCACCGAGGTTGATGGCGGTCGTCGTCTTGCCGACGCCGCCCTTCTGGTTGGCGACGGCGATGATCCGGGGCTGCGCCGGGCGCGTCGGGTCAGACACGGTGGATCTCTCCGATTCTCAGGATGGCGCCGTCAGCGGACGTGGCGCTGGGGAGGTTTTCGCAGCGGAACCGCCAGCGTTCAAGGGCCTCGTCGACCTCCGAGCGCCAGTTGGCGCCTTTCGGGAAGAGCGCCGTGCCGGAGAGGGCGAGGTGGCGGTCGGCGTAGTCGAGAAGCGTGGTGAGGGGGGCGAGGGCGCGGGCGGAGAGGACGTCCGTTCCGAGGGGCGAGACCGATTCGATGCGGTCGGCGAGGACGGTGACGGGCACACCGGCGCGGTGGGCGACTGTGCGGAGGAAGACGGCCTTGCGCTGGTCGCTCTCGACGAGCGTGACGCGGAGGGAGGGGCGGCGCTGGGCAGCGAGGATCGCGACGACGAGGCCGGGGAAGCCGCCGCCGCTGCCAAGGTCGGCCCATGTGGTAGCGTCGGGCGGGGCGAGGGCTAGAAGTTGTGCCGAATCGGCGAAGTGGCGGGTTTCGAGATCGGCGAGCGTCTGCTTCGAAACAAGGTTGATCTTCGGGTTCCATGCGCGCAGGAGGGCCGCGTACTCCGCGAGGCGCTCGGCTGTTTCACGTGAAACATCGAGCCCGGGGGCGGCGGTCATGCGGACTTCCGGCGCGCCTGGCGGAGGCGGGCGAGTATGAGCGTGAGCGCCGCCGGGGTCATGCCCTCGACGCGGCCTGCTTGCGCGAGCGTGGCAGGGCGGGCGGCAGTGAGCTTCTGCCGGAGTTCGCTTGAGAGGCCGGAGAGGGTGCCATAGTCGAAGCCGTCCGGGATTGCCTGCGCCTCGTCGCGGGCCATGGCTTCGACGTCGCGCTCCTGCCGTTCGATGTAGTTTGCATAGAGCGCATCGCGTTCCAGTTGGCGGCGGGTGGCGTCGTCCACCTCGGCGAAGGCCGGTTCCATGGCAAGGACGGTCTCGAAGGTCACCTCCGGGAAAGCGAGGAGGTCGTAGGCCGACCGGCGGGCGCCGTCGGCCGACACGCGGATGCCGGCGGCGGCGGCTTCGCGCGCGGTCCAGGAGCGGGAGGAGAGGAGGGCGCGGCCTGCGGCAAGGCGCTCCATCTTGTCCTCGAAAGCCGTGCGGCGGGCTTCGCCGACGCAGCCGAGGGCGAGGCCAAGCGGCGTGAGGCGCTGGTCGGCGTTGTCTGCGCGGAGGGAGAGGCGGAACTCGGCGCGGGAGGTGAACATGCGGTAGGGTTCGGAGACGCCACGCGTGGTCAGGTCGTCGATCATCACGCCGATATAGGAGTCGCGGCGGGAAAAGACGGTCTCCTCCCGGCCCAAGGACTTGAGGGCGGCGTTGAGGCCCGCCACCAGACCTTGGGCGGCGGCTTCCTCGTAGCCCGTGGTGCCGTTGATCTGGCCCGCGAGGAACAGGCCGGGGACGTCGCGCACCTCCAGCGTCTGGCGGAGCGCGCGGGGGTCCACGTAATCGTATTCGATGGCGTAGCCCGGCTGTAGGATCACCGCGTTCTCGAGGCCCGCGATGGAGCGAACGTAGGCCTCCTGCACGTCCTGCGGCAGGGACGTGGAGATGCCGTTCGGGTAGACCGTAGGATCGTCGAGCCCTTCGGGTTCAAGGAAGATCTGGTGAGACTCCTTGTCGGCGAAGCGGACGATCTTATCCTCGATGGAGGGGCAGTAGCGGGGGCCGACGCCTTCGATGTGGCCGCCGTACATGGCAGAGCGGCTGAGGTTCTCGCGGATGATCTCGTGCGTGCGGGCATTGGTGTGGGTGATGCCGCAGGAGATCTGGCGCGCGGTGGGCGCGGTGGAGAGGAAGGAGAAGAGCGTGGGGTCGTCGTCGCCAGGCTGCATTTCGAGACCGTCCCACGCGATGGTCCGGCCGTCGAGGCGCGGGGGCGTGCCGGTTTTCAGGCGCCCGAGCGGGAGGCCGAAATCGTCGATCCGCTCGGCGAGGCGGACGGAAGGACGTTCGCCCATGCGGCCGCCCGCGCGGCGGACGTCGCCGATGTGGATGACGCCACGGAGGAAGGTGCCGGTGGTGAGGACGACGGCGCGAGCGGCGAGGTCGGTGCCGTCGGCGAGGGTGAGGCCGGAGACGCGGGGGCCGTCCATCAGGAGGTCGACGGCTTCGCCTTCCACGATGGTGATGTTGGGCTGCGCCTCGATCTCGCCCAGCATGGCTTGGCGGTAGAGCTTGCGGTCCGCCTGGGTTCGGGGGCCTTGCACGGCGGGGCCTTTGCGGCGGTTCAGGAGTCGGAACTGGATGCCCGCGCGGTCCGCGACGCGGCCCATGACGCCGTCCAACGCGTCGATCTCGCGGACGAGGTGGCCCTTGCCGAGGCCGCCAATGGCGGGATTGCAGGACATGACGCCGATCCCGGCACGCGAGAGCGTGACGAGCGCGGTGCACGCGCCTAGGCGGGCCGCGGCGTGGGCGGCATCGGCGCCGGCATGGCCGCCGCCCACCACGATGACGTCGAAGGCCTGTTTCACGTGAAACATCTCCTACTTGCCGAGGCAGAAGCTCGCGAAGATCTCGTCGAGGATATCCTCGACATCGACACGGCCGACGAGGGAATCAAGGGCCCTCACCGCCGTGCGGAGGTCTTCTGCCGCGAGCTCTGTCCTGTCGGGCCCGTGCTGTACCTCACCGCGCGCCGATTCCAAAGCGCGAATCGCGCGGTTGATGGCAGTGCGGTGGCGTTCGCGGATGGCGAGGCCTGCGCCTTGGGCGCGGGTGGCGAGGGTGTCGGTGATGCGGTCGATAAGCTGGGTGATCCCGGCGCCGGTCTTGCCGGAGACGGCGAAGGCGGGGCCGGTGCGGAGGTCGGCCTTGCCGAGGGCTGTGATGTCGCCGGGGAGGGGGGCGAGGGGGAGGGTTTCGCCTTCGTCCTCGAGCAGGAACACGCGGAGGTCGGCGGCCTTGGCGCGTTCGATGGCGCGGGCGACGCCGATGGATTCGACGGTGTCCGCAGTGTCCCGGAGACCGGCGGTGTCGAGGATCGTGACGGGGAGCCCGCGGAGGTCCATGCGGACCTCGATCACGTCGCGGGTGGTTCCGGCGACTTCGGAGGTGATGGCGGCTTCGCGCCCGGCGAGGGCGTTGAGGAGCGTGGACTTGCCGGCGTTCGGGCGGCCGACGATGGCAACCTCGAACCCGTCGCGGATACGTTCAGCGACGGTGACGCCTGCGGCTTCGTGGCGGAGGTCCGCGAGGGTGGTGTCGAGGAGGGCGGTGACTTCGGGGGTGACGTCGGTGGGGACCTCCTCGTCGGCGAAGTCGATGGTGGCCTCAATGAGGGCGGCGGCGCGGATGAGCGCGGTGCGCCATGTCTCGGCGCGGCGACCGAGATCGCCGGAGAGGACGCGGAGGGCCTGGCGGCGTTGCGCTTCGGTTTCCGCTTCGATAAGGTCGGCGAGGCCTTCGACCTGGGCGAGGTCGAGGCGCTCGTTCTCCAGCGCGCGGCGGGTGAACTCGCCGGGTTCGGCGAGGCGGAGGCCAGAGAGCTGCCCGAGTTCCCGGAGGACGGCGGCGACGACGGCGGGGCTGCCGTGGAGGTGGAGTTCAGCTACCGCTTCGCCGGTGAAGCTGCTGCCTTCGGGGAAGAGGAGGACGAGGGATTCGTCGAGGTGGATGCCATCCGCGCCGGTCAGGCGGCGGACAGAGGCGCGGCGGGGCTCAGGGAGGGAGCCCGCGAAACGCTCGACCGCGGCGTGGGCGAGCGGGCCCGAGAGGCGGATGACGGCCACGCCCGCCTTGCCCCGGCCGGAGGCGAGGGCGAAGATCGTGTCCATGGCTAACCCTTTGTTCTGGATGAACAATCAGGCGTTCATCGAGTCGAAGAACTCGCTGTTCGTCTTGGTCTGCTTGAGCTTGGAGATGAGGAACTCGATCGCGTCCGTGGTGCCCATCGGGTTGAGAATGCGGCGGAGGACGTAGGTCTTCTGGAGGTCGGACTTCTCGACGAGGAGATCCTCCTTCCGGGTGCCGGATTTGAGGATGTCCATCGCCGGGAACACCCGCTTGTCGGCAACCTTCCGGTCGAGGACGATTTCGGAGTTACCCGTGCCCTTGAACTCCTCGAAGATCACCTCGTCCATCCGGGAGCCGGTGTCGATGAGCGCGGTCGCGATGATGGTGAGCGATCCGCCCTCCTCGATGTTCCGCGCGGCACCGAAGAAGCGCTTCGGGCGCTGGAGCGCGTTCGCGTCGACGCCGCCCGTGAGGACCTTGCCCGAGGACGGGACCACGGTGTTGTAGGCGCGGCCGAGGCGGGTGATCGAGTCGAGGAGGATCACCACGTCCCGCTTGTGTTCAACGAGGCGCTTGGCCTTCTCGATCACCATCTCCGCGACTGCGACGTGACGGGTGGCGGGTTCGTCGAAGGTGGAGGAGATGACCTCGCCCTTCACGCTTCTCTGCATGTCCGTCACTTCCTCGGGGCGTTCGTCGATGAGGAGGACGATCAGGTAGCACTCCGGGTGGTTCGTCTCGATCGAATGGGCGATGTTCTGGAGGAGCACCGTCTTGCCCGTCCGCGGCGGGGCGACGATCAGGGCGCGCTGGCCTTTCCCGATGGGGGCGACGAGGTCGATGATCCGAGCCGAGCGGTCCTTGATCGTCGGATCCTCGATCTCCATCTTCAGCCGCTCGTCGGGGTAGAGCGGCGTGAGGTTGTCGAAGGCGACCTTGTGGCGGGCGCGCTCCGGGTCCTCGAAGTTGATCGCCTCGACGCGGGTAAGGCCGAAGTAGCGCTCGTTCTCGTTGGGCGCGCGGATGACGCCCTGGACCGAGTCGCCCGTGCGCAGCGAGTACTGCCGGATCATGTCGGGCGAGACGTAGATGTCATCGGGGCCGGGGAGGTAGTTCGCCTCGGGCGAGCGAAGGAAACCGAAGCCGTCCTGCAGCACCTCGAGCACGCCGTCGCCGCCGATGACCCAGTCTTCCTCGGCCCTCTCCTTGAGGATCGAGAACATCATGTCGCCCTTGCGCATGGTGGAGGCGTTCTCGATCTCGAGATCCTCGGCCATGGCGAGGAGCTCTTTGGGGCTGTTGGCCTTGAGATCGGAGAGGTTCAGGCGGTTGGTCATGGGAAGATGCCTCGGGACCGGGCCCGTCGGCCGCGCGGTCGGTCAGGGAAGGAAAACGCCGGATGGCCGGACGGCCGGGCTGGCGCGTAGATAGGCGCCGGGGCAGCGTGAGTCAATCTCCGTTCAGAAGGGGCGGGCGACGACCGAGAAGACGATGACGAGCAGCAACAGGGTGGGGACTTCGTTCATCATCCGGTACTGGCGACCGGTGCGGGTGTTGGCGCCGTTCACGAAGTCCTTCCGGCGGAGCCCGCACCAGTGGTGGAACCACGTCATGCCCAGCACGGCGGCGGCCTTCGTCCACGGCCAGAGATCGGACCAGAAGACGATCCCCGGCGTGAAGACGAGCATGAGGCCGAACACCCAGGTGGCGATCATCGCGGGGTTCATGATGCCGCGGAGGAGCCGCCGTTCCATCGTCTGGAACATGGTATCGGTCGGGCTGCCCCTCTCTACCTGCTCGACGTGGTAAACGAAGAGGCGGGGGAGGTAGAACAGCCCCGCCATCCACGCGATGACCGAAATCACGTGAAGGGACTTGACCCAGGGGTAAGCGGCGACAAGGGCGTCGATCATCGGCTGCTCCGGCGTTCCAAGCCACTTAAAGAGAAGAATGAGAGAAAGAAAGATGATGGAGTCTGTAGGGGCTGGGGGAAACGCGGATTACTGGGTTCCTCACAATTTCATCCCCGCCGAGAAGTCTGGGGAGAAGTTGTTCCGGAGAGCTGTGAACTTGCCGAAACTTCTACCAAATAGTTGATTTCATTTGGTCAAACCAGTGTTACATGCAGGATAATCCTGTGGATGGCCATGGACGGTTTCCGGACCGTGCGGATACCAACATCCCGGCGGCAGGCGCGTCCCCAGGTGGATAAGCGGCGCATCGTTCTTGACAGAAAGGCCGTGAGGACGCGACACCTCGGGTCGCGGTGGATTACCGGCCTTTTCTCCCGCATGGTGCCCCTGGACAACTCACAGATTCCCCCACATGCCCCCGCCGCTCATCCTGGCCTCCGGATCCGACATCCGGCGGCACCTTCTCGAGAACGCGGGCGTTCCAGTGGAGATCGTGGTGCCCCGCGTGGACGAGGACAGCGCGAAGCAGGCGCTTCTGGCGGAGGGTGCCGTGCCGCGCGATGTCGCCGATGCGCTGGCCGACCTGAAGGCGCGCCGGGTTGCGGACCGTCGGCCGGAGGCGCTGGTGATCGGATGCGATCAGGTCCTGGACGTGGAGGGGCAGCTCCTGTCAAAGCCCGAGACGCCGGATGAGGCGCGGGCCCAGCTTGCGATGCTCAACGGACGGCGGCACCGGCTGCATTCGGCTGCGGTGGTGTTCGAGGAGGGGCGCCCCGTCTGGCGGCATGTCGGCGAAGCGCGGCTGACGATGCGCGCCTGTTCGGACATCTACCTCGACGACTACGTCGCCCGGAACTGGGACAGCATTCGGCACGCGGTGGGCGCGTACAAGCTCGAAGAGGAAGGGGCGCGGCTCTTTGCGCGGGTCGAGGGCGATTACTTCACCGTTTTGGGGCTGCCCCTGCTGGAACTCTTGTCGTGGCTCACGCTGAGAGGCAGGTTGCCGGGATGAGCGGTCAGTCCATTCCCCTTGCCGGAGTCATCGGCGCCCCGGTCGCACATTCGCGATCTCCCGCGCTGCATGGCTATTGGCTGAGGAAGTACGGCATCAGGGGGCACTACATCCCGCTCGAGGTCGCTCAGGCGGATCTCGAGGAAGTCCTGCGCGCCATGCCGAAGATGGGCTTGGTCGGCGCGAACGTCACGATCCCCCACAAGGAAAGCGCGCTGCGGCTCGCCGACATCGTGAGCGACCGCGCGGCGCTCATCGGCGCGGCGAACACGCTGATCTTCCGGCCGGACGGGAAGATCCATGCCGACAATACGGACGGCTACGGGTTTCTGGAAAACCTGCGACAGGGCGCACCGGGCTGGCGCGCCGACGCCGGCCCTTGCGCCGTGCTGGGTGCGGGGGGCGCCGCGCGGGCGGTGGTGGCCTCGCTCCTCGAGGCGGGGGCGGAGGAAATCAGGCTGACCAACCGGACCCGGAACCGAGCCGAGGCGCTGCGGGCCGAGTTCGGCACCAAGGTGGTCACCTATGACTGGGTGCAGGCGGGCAACGCGATCGACGGTGCGTCGACGGTCGTGAACACCACCTCGCTGGGCATGGTCGGCAAGAGCGAATTCCGCGTGCCGCTCGACGGGCTGTCGCCGCAGGCGGTGGTGACGGATCTTGTCTACACGCCGCTCGATACCGCGCTGCTCCTCCGCGCGCGTGAGATCGGATGCCGGACGGTGGATGGTCTCGGCATGCTGCTGCATCAGGCGGTCCCCGGATTCGAACGCTGGTTCGGGGTGAAGCCCGAGGTCGACGAGGCGCTGCGCGAGGCGGTGCTGGCCGGATGACGCGGCCCTTCGTGATCGGGCTCACCGGCTCCATCGGGATGGGCAAGAGCACGACGGCGGCGATGTTCGCGGAAGCCGGCGTGCCGGTCTGGGATGCGGATGCCGCGGTGCATCGGCTGTATGCGCGGAGCGGGGCTGCGGTGGAACCGATCCGGGCGATCTGCCCCGAGGCGGTCGTGGCGGGACAGGTGCATCGAGATGTCCTGAAGGACTGGATCGATCGCGACCCAGCCGCGCTGGGCCGGATCGAGGCGGTGGTGCATCCGCTCGTTGCGGCGGACCGGGCCGACTTCGTCGCCACGGCAGACGGTGACATCGTCGTCGTCGATGTCCCCCTCCTGTTCGAGACGGGCGGCGAGGCCGGGGTCGACGCTGTCGTCGTTGTCTCGGCGCCCGAGGAGGTGCAGCGGGCGCGCGTCCTCGCCCGGCCCGACATGACGGCAGCGCGGCTCGACACCATCCTTGCCCGCCAGATGCCCGATGCAGAGAAACGCGCGCGGGCCGATCACGTCATTCCGACGCGGACTCTTGAAGAGGCGCGGGCAGGGGTTCAGGATGTCCTGAACAGCATCAGGCGGCGGGCGGACCATGCGTGAAATCGTGCTCGACACGGAAACCACCGGATTCGACCCCGAGACCGGGGACCGGATCGTCGAGATTGGCGGTGTCGAGCTGTGGAACCACATGCCGACGGGGAAGGTGTACCACCAGTACATCAACCCGCAGCGGGCGATGCCGCAGGAAGCGTTCGAGGTTCATGGTCTGGGCGACGACTTCCTGCGCGACAAGCCCGTCTTCGCCGAGGTCGCGGGCGCCTTCGTGGAGTTCGTGGCCGATGCGAAGCTGGTCATCCACAACGCCTCCTTCGACATGAAGTTCATCAACGCCGAGCTGTCATGGCTCAAGCTGCCCGCGATTCCGTGGGAGCGCGCGGTGGACACCCTGATGATCGCGCGCAAGCGGTTTCCGGGGGCGCCGGCATCGCTTGATGCGCTCTGCCGGCGGTTCGGGATCGACAATTCCGCACGGACGCTCCACGGCGCGCTTCTGGATGCCGAGATCCTGGCCGAAGTCTACCTCGAACTGATCGGCGGACGGCAACCGGGGTTCGTGCTGGGTGGACTGGCCTCGAACCCCGCGGGATCGGACGGCGCGGTCTGGAGACCCCAGCCGCGCCCAAGGCCTCTACCGCCCCGCATCACCGAGGCCGAGGCCGCCGCGCATCGGGCATTCGTCGAAAAGCTGGGGCCCGACGCGCTGTGGGCGAAGGTCGATCCGGTTCAGCTGACCGGCTGACCGGCGGCCGCCTGCTGGGCCTGCCGCGCGAGGAGCTGCTGGCGGTACATCGACACGAAGTCGATGTTGTCGACGTTCACCGGCGGGAAGCCGCCGTCGCGGGTCACGTCGCTGATGATCCGGCGCGCGAAGGGGAAAAGCATCCGCGGGCATTCGATCATCAGGAAGGGATGAAGCTGGTTCTCCGGCACGCCCTCGATCAGGAAGATCCCGCCGTATTCGAGCTCGAGAAGGAACAGCGTGTCGCCGTTCGCCTTGTTCTTCGAGGTGACGACGTACTTCGATACGACCTCGTACTGGTTGTCCGCCGGGCGCTTCTTGGCGTCGAGGCTCACCTGAACCTGGATTTCCGGCTGGAACTCGCCCTGCATCGCCTTCGTGACCACCACGTTCTCGAACGAGAGGTCGCGGACATACTGCCCCAGGATGTTCATCTTGAGCTGCGGTTGCCCGGCAGGCGCCGCGCCGTTGTCGTTGTCGGCCATCTTTCGGCCCTCCACTGGCTGTTCAGGGTTGGGGGTCTGTAGCAGAGCCGCCGCGGCCCCTCAATGCCTTGTCCAGCCGGAGGGACGGTGCGTCGGCCGGCGGGGCGGGCTGACCTCTTCCCACTCCCCGTCGATGATGTCGGGATCCTGCCGGGGCGGGGGCGGCGCCCCGTACTCGAAGGTTCGGATCGTCACGCGCGACCGGATCTGGTCCAGTACCGCCCGCCGGACCGGCTGCAAGAGCAGGGCAAGCCCCACCGCATCCGTGAAGAAGCCCGGCGTCAGCAGCAGCACGCCCGCCACGAGGATCATGGCGCCATGTGCCAGCGGCTCGGTCGGGTCACGGAGATCGGAGAGCGATGCGCGCAGGCGGTTCAGCTCCGACAAACCCTGGTTGCGGACGAGCCACGACCCCGCAATCGCGGTCAGGACCACGATCCCGAGGGTCGGCCAGAGGCCGATCAGGCCGCCCACCTGGATGAAGAGCGCGATTTCGATCAGCGGAACCGCAAGGAAGACAAGGAGAAGCCACATGGCCGCCGCCCTTTCGCATGTGCCCCGGTGGACTTGACCGGGTCCAGCCCTTACATAAGTGCGGCACTGCCAAGATACCAACCGTTCCGCGCCAATCGTGAGGTTCCGATGAGTTCCGCCATCATCCAGCTCCTGGTCCTGGCCGGGATCGCCATCTTCCTCATCATTCGGCTGCGCAGCGTGCTCGGAACCCGCGACGGGTTCGAGAAGCCGCCGGTGCCGATCGGCGACCGATCCGCGCCGCAGCGCCGGACCCGGCCGGAGTTCGACGTGATCGAAGGCGGCCCCGACCGCGACATCATCGACCATGTCCCCGACGGGTCCGAAGCCGCGAAGGCGCTGGCCGCGATGAAGATGGCGGAGCCGGGTTTCAACGTGGGCGAGTTCCTCGATGGCGCCAAGGGCGCGTACGAGATGATCCTCATGGCGTTCGAGAACGGCGATCTGTCGGAGGTGCGCGGGTTCCTCGCCCCCGACGTGGCCGAGGCGTTCCAGGACGTGATCGACCAGCGGGCGGATCAGGGGCTGAGCGTGCACGCCGACTTCGTGGGCGTGCGCGAGGTGTCGCTGGTCAACGCAACCTTCGACCGGGGGACGGGCGAGGGCGAGATGACGGTGCGCTTCGTGGGCGAACTGACGTCGGTCGTGCGCAACTCCGAAGGCGAGATCGTCGAGGGCAACCCCAACGAGATCAAGCGCCAGCGGGACGTGTGGTCCTTCGCGCGGCGGATGGGGTCGGACGACCCGAACTGGCACCTCGTCGCCACCGGGGAATGATCGCGCGGATCTGCGCGGCGGCGGCCGTGTCGGCTTCGCTCGCGGGTCCCGCCGCTGCGCTGACGACTGCCGTCCTCGGTTGGGACGACCTCGACGGATGGGCAGCCGACGATCACGAGGCGGCGCTGACCGTCTTTCTCAACACCTGCGGCGACATGGGCGAGGCGTGGACCGCGGTCTGCGCCGACGCGCAGGACAGCCATGGCACGGCGCGGGCCTTCTTCGAGGCGCGGTTTCGCCCGGTCATGGTGTCCGACGGGACACCGGCGCTGTTCACCGGCTACTACGAGCCGGAGCTCGAGGGTTCGCCCGTTCGCACGGGGATGTTCGCGCACGCGATCTACCGGCTCCCGCCCGAGGTGACGCCCGGCGCCACCTGGCATAGCCGGGCCGAGATCGAGACTCAGGGGCTTCTGGACGGCCGCGGGCTCGAGATCGCATGGCTTGCGGATCCGGTGGAAGCGTTCTTCCTCCAGGTCCAGGGATCGGGGCGCATCCGGCTGACCGACGGTCGCGCGATCCGCGTGGGCTTCGGGGGCCGCAACGGCCATCCCTATCGGTCCATCGGTGCGGAACTCGCCCGGCAGGGGGTCTTCCAGCCGCACGAGGTGTCGGCGCAGCGCATCAAGCGCTGGGTGCGGGACAACCCGGGGCCGGGTCGGGAGCTTCTGCGGCACAACCCGTCCTTCATCTTCTTCCGCGAAGTCAGCGAGGTGCCCCCGGAGCGCGGTCCGCTTGGCGCGATGAACAGGTCCGTCACGGCGATGCGGACCGTTGCCGTCGATCCCGATCACGTGCCGCTTGGCGCGCCGGTGTGGGTGGAAACGGCGGGCGCGTCGCCCCTTCGCCGGCTGATGGTGGCGCAGGATACGGGGTCGGCGATCAAGGGTCCGCAGCGCGCGGACGTCTTCGTCGGCACCGGGTCCGCGGCTGGCGAGATCGCCGGACGGATGCGGGATCCGGGGCGGATGCTGGTCCTCCTGCCGACCGAGATGGCGGACCGGCTGGCGGGGGGGCGCTGAGCCCGTGTCGCGCCGCAAGGGTCCGCGCCATCTGCGCCCGGAGGAGGAGGCGCTGTGGGAGGTGATCGCCGCCCGCACCCGACCGATGCACCCGAGGCGCAAGCCCGCCCTTCCCGCTTCGGCCGACACCGCCCAACCCCTGCCGAAGACCCCCGAGCCGAGGCCGCCTCTGGCGTCCTTCACGATCGGCGAGAAGGCGGCGCCTCTTCCCGGGTCCCACGACCTGGCGCGGCCGATGGCGACCGTTCTGGCCGCCGCGCCCGTCGAGATGGACCGCAAGGCGCACCGCAAGCTGACGCGCGGGAAGCTGAACCCCGAGGCGCGCATCGACCTTCACGGAATGACGCTCGCCGACGCGCATCCCGCGCTGATCCGCTTCGTCGCGGATGCCCACGCGCGCGGGCTTCGACTGGTTCTCGTGATCACCGGAAAGGGCAAGCTGCGGGAGGAGCATGGGCCGATGCCGTCGCGCGTCGGCGCGCTGCGGCACGAGGTGCCGCACTGGCTGACGTCGGGCGCCCTTCGCCCTCTGGTGCTCCAGGTGACCGAGGCGCACCGAACCCACGGGGGGTCGGGGGCCTACTACGTGTATCTGCGGCGGCGGAAGTAGGTCAGAGGACGTAGCGGCTCGTATCCACCGACCGGGCAAGCTCGCCGAGGTTGGTCTCCACGAAGCCCGCGTCCACGGTGACCGCATCGCCGCCCCGGTCGGGCGCGGTGAAGGACAGCTCCTCGAACACCCGTTCCATGACGGTATAGAGCCGCCGCGCCCCGATGTTCTCGACGGACTGGTTCACGTTCGCCGCGATCTTGGCGAGCGCCCGGATGCCATCGTCGGTGAAGGTGACGGTGACACCCTCCGTCCCCATGAGAGCGGTGTACTGCCGGGTCAGGGCGTTGTCCGTCTCGGTCAGGATCCGGACGAAGTCTGCCTCGGTCAGCGCCCGGAGTTCCACGCGGATCGGGAGCCGACCCTGGAGTTCCGGGAGGAGGTCCGAGGGCTTGGCGATGTGAAAGGCGCCCGAGGCGATGAAGAGGATGTGGTCCGTCTTCACGGGACCGTACTTGGTCGAGACGGTGGTGCCCTCGATCAGCGGCAGGAGGTCGCGCTGCACGCCTTCGCGACTCACGTCCGCGCCGCGGGTTTCGGCGCGGGCGGTGACCTTGTCGATCTCGTCGAGGAAGACGATCCCGTTTTCCTGCACGGCCTCGAGCGCGGCCTTCTGGACCGTTTCGTCGTCGAGCAGCTTGTCGGCCTCCTCGGCCAGCAGGACATCGTAGCTGTCGGCGACGCTGAGGCGCTTGCGGACGCGCCGCCCGCCGAACGCCTTCCCGAAGATGTCGCCGAGGTTCATCATCCCGCCCTGGCCGGGCGGCATCCCCGGCATCTCCATCATCGGGAAAGGTGAGGAGGTGTCGGCCACCTCAAGCTCGATGACCGTGTCGTCGAGCTCGCCGCGCTTCAGCTTGTCGCGGAACATCTCGCGGGTCTGGGCGCGGGCGTCCTTGCCCGCGATGGCCTCGATCACGCGGTTCTCGGCGTTGGCCTGCGCCCTTGCGCGCACATCCTCGCGCATGTGTTCCCGCGTCTGGGTGATCGCAGATTCCACGAGGTCGCGGATGATCTGCTCCACGTCGCGGCCCACGTAGCCCACCTCGGTGAACTTGGTGGCTTCCACCTTGATGAAGGGCGCGCGGGCGAGCTTCGCGAGCCGCCGGCTGATCTCGGTCTTGCCGACGCCGGTGGGGCCGATCATCAGGATGTTCTTCGGATAGACCTCGTCGCGGAGTTCGGGGGCGAGTTGCTTGCGCCGCCACCGGTTCCGCAAGGCCACGGCGACGGCGCGCTTGGCATCGTTCTGGCCGATGATGAAGCGATCCAGTTCGGAGACGATTTCGCGCGGGGTCAGGTCGGTCATTTGCGGATCGTCTCCACCGTCAGGTTGCCGTTCGTGTAGACGCAGATGTCGGCGGCGATCGCCATGGCGCGCCGGGCGATCTCCTCGGCCGACAGGTCCGTACCCATGAGCGCGCGACCGGCGGCCAGCGCGTAGTTGCCGCCGGAGCCGATGGCGGTCACGTCATGTTCGGGCTCGAGCACGTCGCCGGCGCCGGTGACGACGTAGAGCTCGGCCCCGTCGGTCACGATCAGCATGGCTTCGAGCTTCTGGAGGTACTTGTCGGTGCGCCAGTCCTTGGCGAGTTCCACACAGGCGCGCTGGAGCTGGCCGGGGGTGGCCTCGAGTTTCCGTTCGAGCCGTTCGAGCAGGGTGAAGGCGTCCGCCGTCGATCCGGCGAAGCCCGCGACCACGTCCATGCCGCCCGGGGTGAGGCGGCGCACCTTGCGGGCGGTGCCCTTGATGACCGTCTGGCCGAGGCTCACCTGCCCGTCGCCCGCGACCACCACCTCGCCGCCCTTGCGGACCGCCATGATCGTGGTGCCGTGCCAGCCGGGGAATGGGTCGGACATGCGGAGGCTCCTTTGTCGCTTCGGGCTATATGTCGATGCGGGGCCGAGTTCGCAAGCCGGGAGGGGCGCTGCCCCTCCCGGACCCACCCCGGGATATTTCTGGGCAGATAGAAGCGGGAAAGAAGAAGGCCGCCCCAAATCGGGGCGGCCGTCCTGGGATCCGGAGGGGCTTTGGGGGCGGCTCAGACGGCCGAGTCGATCCAGCTCTTCAGCGCCGCCTTGGGCGCGGCGCCGATCTTGTTCGAGACGACCTGGCCGTGCTTGAAGAGGAACAGCGCCGGGATGCCGCGGACGCCCATCTGGGCGGGGGACGAAGGGTTCTCGTCCACGTTGACCTTCACGATCTTCACGCGGCCTTCATACTCGGCCGACAGCTCCTCGAGCGCCGGGCCGATCATCTTGCAGGGGCCGCACCATTCGGCCCAGAAGTCGACGACGACCGGGATATCCGAGTTGCGGACTTCGGCGTCGAAGGTGGAATCGGTGACGGCAACGGTGCTCATGACGGCACTCCTGAACGATGTGTCGGGCTGGGAACGTATGGAGCCGGACCGGAGGCGTCAAGATATGGCGGCGCGTGCGAGAGCCTCCATCACCATGTCGTGGGGGAGGGGCATGAGGGTCGCGGCGCGGGTCCAGAGGATCGCGGTGTCGATCCGGCGGCCGGGGTAGATGGCCGAGAGGGCGTGGGCGTAGGCGCCCATCTGGCGGAGGATGCCGTCGGGGATCACGTCGGGTGTGGCGGGGACGATGGCGTTCGTCTTGAAGTCCACCGCGAGGACGCGGTCGGGGGCGACGATCAGGCGGTCGATCGTGCCCGCGAGCGGGCGGCCCGAGACGGTGGCGGTGAGCGGGACCTCGGCCAGCGTGTCTGGCGCGAAGAGCGGGGCGAGGGCCGGGTTCGTCAGGATGCGGGCGACCTCGTCGAGGAGGGCGGCGGCCTCCTCGGGCGATGCCGCGTCCTCGCCATGGGCGAGGAGCGCCGGTGCGATCCGGGGCCAGTCTGCCTCGGGATAGCCGGGCAGGTGTTCGAGGAGGCGGTGCGTCTGGCGGCCGCGTCGCAAGGAGATCTCCTCGTCGAAGGCCGCCTCGCCCGGGAGCGCCTTTGGGCCGCCGAGCGAGGATGGGGTGAGCGCGCGTGGCGCCACGGTCGGGAGCGGTGCGCGGGCGGTGAGCCATTCTGGAGCGTGCGGCTGTGCAGGGGTCGCAGCGGCGTCGGTGGCTGCGCAGGTTTCCCAGTCGCCGTGCTGGTAGCGGCGGCCTGGGCCGGTCGGGGTGTCGATGAGCGCCGGCCCCAGAGCCTCTACCCCTTGCTCTATCCGGCGGTGCCATTCGCCATTGGCCGCGTCGCCCGCGCCGCAGACGATGAGCCAGGTCTGCGCGCGCGTCATGGCGACGTAGAGCAGCCGCTCGCGCTCCTTCTCCTCGGCCGCAAGCGCCGCCTCCCGCGCGCGGTCGACGATGGCGGGCGAGGCGTTCTTCGGCGTGACCCACCAACCCTTGCCGTCGTCGCCCACGACGACCTCGCTGCGGAGCTTCTGCTCCTTCTTCCGCACGGTGTCCGGCAGGATGACGAGCGGCGCCTCCAGCCCCTTGGCGCCGTGGACCGTCATCACCCGGATGCGGCCGCCTCCGCTTTCAAGCTGTCGGCGGATCTCGGTGTCGTCGGCTTCGATCCAGGAGAGGAAGCCGGTGAGGCTCGGGACCTCGGTCCGCTCGTAGGCAAGTGCGAGGTTCTGGAGGGCGTCGATCCCGTCCTCCGCCTCGGGGCCAAGCCGGGCGAGGAGGCGGGCGCGACCGTCGTGGCGGACGAGGATGCGTTCGAGAAGGTCGTAGGGGCGCAGGAAGTCCGCGTCCTTGCGGAGGTCGTCGAGTGTGGCGACGAGGGCGGGGTGATCGGCGCGCCGGGTGCGGAGCGCCTCCCAGAGGAAGCCGGGGCGTCCGTGGGCAAGGGTGTAGAGCCGACCCTCCGTCCAGCCGAAGAGCGGCGAGCGCAGCACGGCGGCGAGCGACAGGTCGTCCTCGGGGAGCGCGAGGAAGGCAAGAAGCGCGAGGAGGTCGCGGACGGCGAGGCTGTCCTTGAGGCGCAGGCGGTCGGCCCCGGCGACGGGGAGGCGGTGCGCCTTCAGCGCCGCGATGATCTCGGCGAAGAGCGACGGCTTTCCTTGCCGGCGCTGCACGAGGATGAGGATGTCGCCGGGGGTGAGACGACGGAAGCCGGTCCTGCGGTCGGGGATCGTTTCGCCGCGCGCGAGCATGGCGGCGATCTCGGCGGCGATGCCCTGGGCGAGGCGGACCGAGTGGTGGTCGGGCGAGGGGCGGTCGACGGGCTTCTCCCAATCGCCGTCCTCCTCCTTCGGACCCGCCTCGAGCAGCGGCCAGACGTCCACGCGCCCCGGCAGGACGCCGTGGTAGGCGTGGTGCCGGATGTCCGGCGCCACGCCTCCCGCGACGGTGACCGAAAACGTGCGGTCCACCGTGGCGAGGACGGCGGTGGAGGAGCGGAAGGAGTAGAGGAGTTCCCGGCGCGCCAGCGGGTTCACCGGGCGCAGGCGCTCCTCGAAATGGAGGCGCATCCGGTCGAAGCCCTCGGCGTCCGCGCCCTGGAAGGAGTAGATCGACTGCTTCTTGTCGCCCACGACGAAGAGCGTCCGCTCCCGGTTCGTCCGCACGCCTTCGCCGGCCGAGAATTCCTCGGCGAGGCGTTCGATCACCTGCCATTGGGCAGGACTTGTGTCCTGTGCCTCGTCAACGAGGATGTGGTCGATGCCGCCGTCGAGCCGGTAGAGCACCCAGTCCGCCACCGCGCGGTCGCTGAGGAGGTCGCGCGCTTTTCGGATCAGGTCGTCGAACGACAGCCAGCCGCGGTCGCGCTTGCGCGCCTCGTAGAGGGGGAGGAAGCGGGCGGCGAAGCGGCGGAGCGCGAGGGTCCTGCGGGCGGCCTCCAGCGACACGCGGGTGCGCCGCGCGTCGGCGATGCGGTCCATGAGGGCGTCGAGGTCGTCCGCGAAGGCACCGAGGGCGGCGCGCGTGTCCTTCGTCGGGAATGCGCCTGCTTTCGAGGCGAACGGACCTGCCTTGGCGTCCTCACCGTAGAGGAAGCAGCCTTCGAGCATGGGCAGGTCCGCGAAGGTCAGGTCACGCCCGGCGAGATGCGCCAGCTTCTCGGCCGCCTTCATGTCCGTCGACTTGCCCGCCCGGAGCGCCGGAAGCAGCGTGTCGAGGAGCGCGCGTTCCCCGCCGGCGAAGACCTGCGCGGCGATGTCCTCCTGCGTAAGGCCCGGGGGCAGGTCGCAGCTGCGCCAGATCGCGTCCGCGTCGGGCTCGCCCGCGAAGGCCTCCGCCGCCTGCACGATGCCGGCGGTGAGCTTGTCGAAGTCCGCGCCGCCGTAGAAGCGGGCGACGCCATCCACGACCTCCGAATGGGGGCCTTCGGCCAGCGCTTCGGCGACCTCGGCCATCAGGAGCCTGTCAGACGTCTCGTCGAGTTCGGTGAAGCGGGGGGAGACCCCGGCCTCCAGCGGGTAGTGGCGGAGAAGCGAGGCGCAGAAGGAGTGGATCGTCTGGATCTTGAGCCCGCCCGGCGTCTCGATCGCGGCGGCGAAGAGCGTGCGCGCCTTGCGGAAATTGATCTCACCTTCCACGCCGAGCGCGCGCAGTTCGTCCGCGAGTGCCCCGTCCTCCAGCATCGCCCATGCGCCGAGCCGGGCGAAGAGGCGGTTCTGCATCTCGCCCGCCGCGGCCTTGGTGTAGGTGAGGCAGAGGATGCGGCGCGGGTCGGTGCCCGCGAGGAGGAGCCGCGCCACGCGGTCGGTCAGGACGCGCGTCTTGCCTGAGCCGGCGTTCGCCGACAGCCACGTGGAGCGCGCGGGATCGGCGGCGGCGATCTGCGCACGTGTGGCGTCGTCAAGGGGCGTCACGGGACGTCCTCCGGTGTGGGGATGGTCCCCTCGTCCCACTCGCCATAGCGGGCGAGGTGGTCGTAGTCGCCCGCATGCCCCTCCCGCTCCATTGCGCGGCGGGAGGTGTAGCCGGTGGCTGCGTCGGCATAGGCGCGGATCAGGTCGAGGAAGCGCGTGCGCGTGGCGGCGAGGTCGAAGTCCGGGTCCGAAAGATCGACGGGCGCCGTGCCGTCCGAGGACCCGAGGCCGATGTAGGCGACACGCGCGACCTCCGCAGGTCCGATCTCCGTGAAGGCACCCTCCCGCGCCATGATCGCCTCGAGGAGGAGCTGCTTGTCGAAGGCGCGCACCTGCTTCTTCGACGGGATCGCCCCGGACTTGTAGTCGTAGATCGTGACGCTTCCGTCCGCGTGGCGGTCGATCCGGTCGGCCTTGGCCGTCAGGGTGAAGCCGGGGTCGGCGAAGGTGAGCGCGCCCTTCTGCTCCATGATGACGGGCTCGCCGATCCGCTGCCTCTCCGCCTCTTCCGCGACGAAACGGTCGGCGATGCGTTCGAGCTTGGCGCGCCAGAGGCGGCGGGCGACGGGCCATGGGGCGCCTTCGGCGAGCTTCGTGTCGGCGATGGCGAGGAGGCGGGCCTTCGCTTCGTCGGGCGTCTCGGGGCGGCGGTCGCGGACGAAGGCCTCGAAGATGTCGTGGAGCACCTCGCCACGCAGGGGCGCGTCGGGCTCCTGCCGGAGCGGGTCGACCGGGGAGAGGCGCAGGATCTCGCGGGCATAGATCGCGTAGGGGTCGCGGATGAGCGTGCGGATCTGGGTGACGGAAAGCTGCTTCGGGCGGACTTCGGCGGGAGGACGCGGCGAGGGGCGGGGGGCGGACGCCACCTCATCAGGCTTCGGTTCGAGGAGAGCGGCGAGAGCGAGCCATTCCGCGCCCCGCGCCTTCATCGCGTTGAGCGCGGGATTCCCGTCCGGCAAGCCGCCGAGGAGGTTGGTGAGACGGTTGAGCCAACGGGACGGCACCGTCTCCGCCTCGGCATCGCGGGTGGCGCGGGTGAGGAGAACCTCCGGCGCGGCGATGGCCTGCTGGAAGTCGTGGGCGGAGAGGCCGATGCGGCGTTCGGGCATCAACAGGCCAGCGTCCCGCCGCATCTGGCGGTTCAGCCACGGGTCGGGATCGGGGAGAGCGGGCCAGATGCCTTCGTTGAGACCGCCCAGGATGACAAGCTCCGCGCCCTGCACGCGGGCTTCGATGGTGCCCCAGATCATGATTCCGGGGTGCGGGGTGACAGGATCGCGCACCTCGGCCCGATCGAGGATGCCGGCAAGGAGCGTCGGGTAGTCGCGCACCGACAGGTCGGGGCCGTGGCCGGATTCGCGGAGGAGTTCGTCCATCACCTCGCGCGCCTTGCGGCCCGCGGCTTCGTCCCAGAGGCCACCGTCCTCAGTCCCGCCGGGGGCGGTGGCGAGGCGGCGGGCGGTGTCGATGTGACGCCGGACGAGGTCGGCGAGCGGTGCGACGGGCGCGGTCGGCAGCGGCGTCAGCGCGGAGAACAGCCAGTCGAGCCACGGACCGCGATCCTCGCGCTTGTCTGCCCAGGGCTGGAGCGACGCACGATCAGGGAAGGGCGGCCCGTTCCGGCGGATGTGCAGTTCGAGGTCGCGCGTATGGAGGAGATGGCGGCCGCGTTCGGCCGCCGTGCCGTGCGTCAGCGGGTGCTTGAGAAGGACGAGGAGGCTCTCCGCCGTCAGCCGTTGCCCCATCAGCCCGGCGGCATGACGAAGGAAGCGTCCCGGCGGGGAGAGCGCAAGCGGCGTTCCCGCGCTGTCGTCCGGCACGATCCCCCAGCGGTCGAGCTGTGCGGCGACGCGGCGGGTCAGCATCCGGTCGGGCGAGATGAGGGCGGCGGCCGTGCCGTCCTCGGCGGCCTTTCGCAGGCGCACGGCGATGGCCAGCGCTTCGGCATGGGGCGAGGGTGCTTCAAGCAGCGACAGACCCTCGGCCGCAAGCGAGGGGTCGCCGAGACGCGGGCCGTCCGTCATCCACTGGTGCGTGACCGGCGCGGGGCGGAGGGCGAGAGACATTAAGCGATTCCGCGCCGGTGAGGGCGGCTCCGCCCCGGTCCAGGGACGGATTTCGACGGAGGTGAGGTGCAGCCGTTCCATCAGGCGGTGGAAACGGTACTGCGGGTGGTCCTCTGCCGACAGGGTGTCGCGGTCGAGGTCGTCCCACGCCTCCCCCGGCATGTCGAAGTCGTAGCCGGGGAGGACGAGGTGCCCCTGCGGCAATCCTGCGACCAGCGCCATGAAGGCGGCGGTCGTCCCGCGCGATCCGGTGGAGCCTGCCACGATCACCGGGTGCACCGGTGGCGCGTCGGCCCAACGCTTGGTCAGCCGCTCCACCGCCAGCCGTTGGCGGCGTTCGGGATCGGGCGGGGCGTCCGTCGCCTCGAGGTACCGGAGCACGATATCGAGGAAGGCGCGGCGCCTGCGCCAGTGGTCGGTGGCGTCCGCATCGTCGATCCGCGCGATCTCGGCCCGGCCCACGGCTTCGCCCTGCATCTCGTCAAGCAGCGTGGCGAGGCTGTCCGCGAGGTCGTAGAGCGCAGCCCGGGGCGCGAGGTCGGGATCCGCATCGAGGAGCGCCTGCACGAGTCGCGCGAGGTCGAGACGGCGGCGGATCGGCGGGACGGAGGGCGGCAGGTCCGGGTCGACGAGGTCGCGCCCGAGATCCGGGATCAGGCGGATGCGCGGGAGGAGGCGCGCCCCGTGCTGCGGGAAGAGCGCCGTGATCCGCCGTTCCATGCGCCGCGTGTTCACCCACAGGTCGATGCGGGCAAAGTCTTCCGGGGGCAGAGTGCCGTATCGGGCCAGCAGCCCGTCCACGAGCGCCGCCGGGAAATCGGCGCCGGGGGGAAGGGCGAAGACGGTCATGCCGTCTCCCTCAGGAGCGCGTCGGCGGCGCGGAGTCCTTCGGGCGAGCCCGCGTCGCACCAGCGCCCCGGATAGACGGTGCCGTAGAGACGCCCTTGCGCCGCAAGCGCGGTCCACGTGGCGTTGAGCGAGAAGACCTCGCCCGGGGTGTCGCGGACGGCGCCGGCGTCGATGATCTGGGTTCCGGAGTAGACGAACGGACCCTTGCGGGAGAGGCGGCCACGCTCGTCCAGCGCGAAGTCGCCGGGGCCGGTGCGGCCCAGCGCATTCTCCACCGGGATCAAGAGGAGCAGAGCGCCTGCACCTTCCGGCCACGGCGCATCGAGGAGGTGGCGGAGCGGGTTCGGACCTCGCCATGCCACATCCGGGTTGAGCGTTGCCACGCGGGCCCCGCCAAGGCGCGGCAGCGCGGCCTTGAGACCGCCGCCGGTGTCGAGGATTGCCGGCTCGTGGGAGACGAGCACGTCGCGGCCCGCGAGCGTCGGCGCGATGGCGTCCGCGAGGTAATGCGTGTTGGCGAGGATCGGGGCGCAGCGGGCCTCCTTGCCGATGTCGATGGCGCGGTCGATCATCCTGCGCCCGGCGATCTCGAGCATCGGCTTCGGGCGGTCAGCCGTGAGCGCGCCCATCCGCGTCCCGAAACCCGCCGCGAAGATCATCAGGGGGAGGGACATGCGGCCTCCCGGAGAGCGGTTTCTGGCGGAGGGAGAAGGCGGAGCGCGGTCTCGCGGAGGTCGGCCAGCGCGGGGTGGCCGAGGTCGCGGAGGAGGAGCGCCCAGACGCGCGGGACGAAGCGGAGGTAGCCGCTCTTCCCGTCGCGGCGGGCGAGGCGGGCGAAGATTCCGAGGATCCTCAGGTTGCGCTGGACCGAAAGCGCGGCGGCAGCGGCGGCGAACGGGGCCTCGGCATGGCCGGTGAGGTCGAGGAAACGGCGGATGGTGGCGGCGCGGGTCTCTTCGGCGACATCACGGCGGGCGTCGGCCAGGAGCGAGACGAGGTCATAGGCCGGATGAGCCACGACCGCGTCCTGGAAGTCGAGCAGGCCCACGCGGGCGGGTCCCGATCGGTCCGGAAGCCACAGGAGGTTCTCGGCGTGGAAGTCCCGCAGCGACAGGACCGTCGGTTCGGGAGCATGGCGGGCGAGCACGTTGCGGAGGCAGACGGTCATGTCCTCCGCCGCCACGGGCGCCGTGCCCGGCGCATACCAGTCGAAGACGAGGCGGGCGAGGTCGGCCATGACTTCGGGCGTGAAGCATGTGAGGTCCGGCGGCGGGGGCGCGCGGTGGAGCGCGGCGAGCGCTTCGGCCGCGGCGAGGTAGAGCGGCGTTTCCATCGCGGGGTCCGCCGTGGCGAGGCGCGCGAAGAGGCCATCGCCCAGGTCTTCGAGGAGTAGGAGGCCAGCCGCCTCGTCCGCCGCGCGGATCGCAGGCGCGCTGAGGCCGAGCGTGGCGAGGTGGCGTGCGATCCTCACGAAGGGGCGGACGTCTTCGCCGCGTTCGGGCGGTGCGTCCATGAGGACGGCGGTTTCGTCGCCGCGAACGAGGCGCAGGTAGCGCCGGTTCGAGGCGTCGCCCGCCAGCGGCCGGCGGTCGGCCTCGCCCCAGCCTGCGCGCAGGACGAAGGCGGCGATCGCGGCGTCGCGGTCAGGCATGGGCGCCCTGCGGCAGCCGGTCGGCCCAGCGCGGGTCGGTGGAGGCGAGCGTCAATCGGCGCGCATCATCCGTCGGACCTGCGGAGAAGGTCAGCCGCAGAGCGCCTTCTGGGGCGTCGGGACCCAGCCGGTCCGGCCACTCCACGATCACGATGGCGTCGCGAAAGGCCTCGTCCAGGCCCAGTTCCGCCGCCTCTCCCGCGGTGGTGAGGCGGTAGAGATCGGCGTGCCAGATCTCGACCACTCCGTCGTCGTAGGTCTGCACGAGCGTGAAGGTGGGCGACGGCACATCCTCGTCGCGGCCAGTCGCCCTCAACCGCGTCTTGATCAGCGCGCGGGCGAAGTGGGTCTTTCCCGCCCCGATCGGACCCTCCAGCAGGAGCGTGTCCCCCGCGCGCAAGCCCGGTGCGAGGGCTTCGGCGAACGCCGCCGTCGCCGTCTCGGACGGCAGGTCGAGGGTGATCGGAAACGGCCCGCGCATGGGCCGGAGTCTGGACCGGCGACGGCCGGCCCGCAAGGGTTCAGGCGGTCTGCCGGCGCGGCAGACCGGTGCGCAGCTCCTCGGCCCGGAGCGGGCGGAACGCGGCCAGCGTCGCCCCGCCCGAAAGCGGGGCGAAGCGGCAGGCGAGCACCCGGCCATCCCGCATGGTGACGTCCGCCGCCCACTCCGCGCGCGCCGGTCCCTGCCGCGCGAAGTCGCGGAAGTCCCCCCACGCGGGGGTCGGCGCGCAGCGCGACAGCCAGACGGATGTGGCATCGTTCACCGACATGTCGCGCACCTCCGCGTCCGGATCGTGACCCCAGAGGGCGACATAGGCCGCATTCGTCATGGCGAGCGTCCCGCTTGCCGTGAAGATCGCCATCGCCTCGTCAAGGCTGTCGATGACGGCCTGCCCCATCTCAAGCTCTGCCCGGAAGCGGCGGGTGAGCGAGATCTCGGCCGAGATATCCTCGAACAGGAAGATCACCGCCCCGTCGGGGTGCGGGCGACCCGTGACCCGGAAGGTCTGCCCCGTGGGCAGCGACCACGTCTCTCCATAGGACCCGTCGACCGCCGCCGCCTCGAGTTCGGCCATCTTGCGGCGCCAGCTGGCGTAGTCCTTCGGTTCGGGGATGATCCGCCGGTCCCTGAGCCGGTCCAGAAATCCCACGAGCGTGGGTCGTGCGGCAAGCGTTTCGGGCTCGAGGCCCGTCATGTCGGTCAGGGCGGGGTTGAAGAGGATCAGCCGCCGCTTCTGGTCGAAGATGGCGAGGCCGATGGTCAGGTGCGCGAAGGTCTTCGTCAGCGTCTGGGTGAAGTCGCGCAGGTTTCGTTCCGCCTTGGCGGCCGCGTCGACATTGGCCGCCGCATAGAAGGTGCGGCTGCCGGACGTCCGAGCGAACACGTCGAACCAGTGGCGGCTGGCCCCCGGAGGGCCGAGGGGCACACGGGCGGTGGCGCCGTCCGGCGTGGGCGCGGGCAGGAGCGCCGCCTCGAAGACGGGCGCGGGGGGCCATGTCTCGTCGCCCGCGCCGGTCGCGGCGCCCATCGACAGGTAGGTTGCGTTCGCCCATTCGAGCGTGCCGTCGGGCCCGGTCACCCAGACGGGGAAGGGCAGGAGGTTCGTCGCATCTCGAAGCGACGCCAGTTCGGTGGAGAGGGCGGATCGCTCGGCCTCGGGCTCGGCCTCTGCCGCTGCGGAGTCGCCGAGAGTCAGGGTGACCACGCCGCCGTCATGGCGCACGGTCAGCACCTCCCCTGACGTGGGAGAGCGGAACGGACCCTCAGGCAGGGCTGCCGGTGGCTTGCCCGTGTCGAGCAGCGGGAAGTCCCGCGCCAGCAGCGCGACCGCCCGCGACCAGTCGTCGCCGTCGGGCTCCGTGCCGTCGAAGGCGGCCCGGGCCGGGCCGTCCGACGCAACGAGCGCGCGACCCTCGAACTGGAGGCGTCCGCCTGCCCGCGGGATCGGCGACCTTCGCGCCGACAGGACGGTCAGGACGGCGAGTGCCGCAAGCGCGGCGATGAACCCGGTCGCGCCCGACAGGAGCGCAGGATGGATTGGCAGCAGGAACGGCACGTCTAGGCTCCCCCGACTCGGCACAGGACCCGACCGTCCGTCGTCAAGGTTAACGACCGGTTAAGCTGCCACCCGGCTCATGCTTCTATCCGGATGTTGTCGCCCAGGGGCCGCCCGGCTTCCGCCTCCTCGGCCACGATTTCGGCACGGGGCCAGACGGTCTCGACTATGGCCCCATCCCGATCGCCGTCGCGTGCGTCGCCAGCGTAGGGGTCGCGCCCGTTGGCGAAGGTGAGCTCGGCCCCCGATCTCTCCAGCAGCGTCTTGGCGATGAAGAGCCCGAGCCCCATGCCCTCGTATTCCGGCCGCTGCGGCGTTTCGTCCTCGCCGCGCCGCTGGCGGACGAAGGGATCGCCGATCCGGGCCAGGACCTGCTGCGGAAAGCCGGGACCGTCGTCGATGATCCGCACGGTGATCGCATCGGGCGTCCAGGCGATGTCGATCCAGACGTTGGCCTCGGCGAAGTCGATGGCGTTCTGGATGAGGTTGCGCAGCCCGTGGATGATTTCCGGCCGCCGCCGGATGACCGGCTGGCGTGCGTCGCCGCCCGGACCGGGGGCGATGTCGTAGTGGATCTCCTTGCCCCGGTGGGCATGGGGCTCTGCCGCCTCGCGGACCACGGTGGCAAGCGGCGCGTTGCGGAGGTGCAGGTCGTCCTTTCCCGCGCGCCCCATCGACCGCAGGATGTCGCGGCAGCGGTCGGCCTGGCTGCGGATAAGGTTCACGTCCTCGAGAAGCTCGGGCTGATCCTCCAGCTCCTCGGCCAGCTCGGAGCTTACGAGCTTGATCGTGGCGAGAGGCGTGCCAAGCTCGTGCGCCGCCGCCGCGACCACGCCGCCGAGGTCGGTCAGCTTCTGTTCCCGCGCCAGCGCCATCTGCGTCGCCACGAGCGCGTCGGACATCGCGTAGATCTCGGCCGTGACGCGCTGGGCGAAGGCCGAAAGGAACACGACCCCGATCACGATGGCCACCCAGAAGCCGAAGACGAAGTCGCTGGGCATCCGCATGATGAAGCCAAGGTCCGTGCGCAGCGGCACGTAGTACTGTGTGACCACCGTGATGAAGAAGATCGCGACGCCGCCCAGCAGCGCGGTCGTCCCCGGCCTGAGCGCCGTGGCCGAGATCGTGACCGGAACGAGGATCAGGAGCGCGAAGGGGTTGTGGAGGCCGCCCGTCAGGTAAAGCAGGAACGACAGCTGCGAGATGTCGAACAGCAGCATCACCGCGACCTCGCTTTCGGTGAGCCGCTTGTTCTCGGGATAGACGAAGACGGCGATGAGGTTCGCCGTGATCGCCGCGCCGATGGCGAGGAAGCAGAGCCCGAGTTCGAGGTCGAGATCGAAGAGCCGCTGCGCCACCGTGATCGCACCCAGCTGCCCCGCGATCGCGATCCAGCGCAGGACGATCAGCGTCCTGAGCCGGACCCAGTTGGATCGCCGGGATTTGAACAGGGCGAGAGTTGGATCGCGCATCGGCCTTCGCTACGGTCGGGGTCTGGAGGAGCGACCTTGCCTGTTGTAGGTCCGCGATGCCTTCGGGATCAATCTTCGCGAGGATCGCATGACGAAGCTCTATGCCGGACTGGCCGCCGCCGCCGTCGTCGCCGTGATCGGCGGCAGCTATGCGTGGACAGTCCTTCGCGCATCGGACGACGCCTTCGCCCAGTGCCGCGACAGCGCCGTCGCCGGGGGGGCGGGGGCCATCGGCGGGCCGTTCACGCTTGTCTCCGAAACCGGCACCACGGTGACCGAGGCCGATGTCATCACGAAGCCCAGCCTCGTCTACTTCGGCTACACCTACTGCCCGGACGTCTGCCCCTTCGACGCCGCGCGCAACGCCGATGCCGTCGATCTCCTGACGGAACGGGGCTACGACGTCCAGCCGGTCTTCATCTCCATCGACCCCGACCGCGACACGCCCGAACGGCTGGCCGAGTTCACCGACTTCATGCATCCCGAGATGATCGGGCTGACGGGATCGGCGGATCAGGTCCGCGCGGCATCGCAGGCCTACCGGACCTATTTCCGAAAGCAGGACGGCGACGACGAATTCTACCTCGTCGACCATTCGACCTTTACCTATCTGGTTCTTCCGAAAGAGGGATTTGTCGAATTCTACCGCCGCGAGACGACGCCGGAGCAGATGGCCGAATCCACCGCCTGCTTCATCGACGCCGCACAACAGATAAATTGACGCACCCCCCACCGCGACCTATCGTCGTTTCAACAAGTGAAGAAACGGAAGGGCGCCACGTGGATCGGAATCTCCGGGATATCGGGGACGACAAGTCCCTGCTTCTGGTGGACGACGACGAACAGTTCGTGAAGCGTCTGGCCCGCGCGATGGAAAAGCGCGGGTTCGAGGTGGAAACGGCCGAGTCGGTCAGCGAAGGACGGGCCATCGCCATGGCGCGTCCGCCCGCGTATGCGGTCGTGGACCTGCGACTCGAGGATGGAAACGGGCTCGACGTGGTCGAGGCGATCCGGGAGCGCCGCCCCGACAGCCGCGTCGTCGTCCTCACCGGCTACGGCGCCATCGCGACCGCTGTGGCGGCGGTAAAGATCGGGGCGACGGACTATCTCTCCAAGCCCGCCGACGCCAACGACGTGACTGCCGCGCTTCTGGCGACGGAGGACACGCTGCCGCCCCCGCCCGACAACCCCATGTCCGCCGACCGCGTCCGGTGGGAGCACATCCAGCGCGTCTACGAGCTGTGCGACCGGAACGTGAGCGAAACGGCGCGGCGGCTCAACATGCACCGCCGCACGCTCCAGCGCATCCTGGCCAAGCGCAGCCCGAAGTGAGGCGGATCGCCGTCGTGCTGGCTCTGGGGCTTGCGGCCTGCACGCCCACGGCCGAGGTGGCGCCGCCTCCGGCCTACGCTCCCGATGCGAACGGGATCGCCCTTGTCGGCTCGCCGCTGCGCATCGACTTCGGCCGCGCGCAGGCGGGGACCATCGCCGCCGTCACGCGCCTTGAAGGGCGCGGACCCTCCGCCACCGCCGCCTGCGCGTCCGGGGTCACGGCCGTGCGCTGGCCCTCCGGTCTCGCGCTCCAGTTCGAGCGGGGCGCGTTCCTCGGGTGGTCCGGCGCGGACGGCACCTCCGCCGGGGTGGCGTGCGCCTGAGGATCAGACCACCGACTTCAGCCAGCGGATGAAGGTCCGGAGCGCCGGTTTCTTCGGCCCTGGCCGCGTCAGGATCCAGTAGCCGTAGGACCCCTCGGCCCGCGACACGTAGACCGCCGTGAGCAGACCCGCCGCGATGTCGGGCGCCGCGAGAGGGCCAAGTTCCACCGCCAGCCCCAGCCCCTCCCGCGCGGCGGAGGACACCATCTCCTCCGTCGGCATCTCGGTCATGTCGAGCCGGTCGGGGTCGATCCCGATGCTTCGGAGCCACGCCAGTTCCTCCGTCCATCCCGTCTCGATGATCCAGGGCATCTCCTGCATCTCGGCCACCGTCAGCCGCTGCCGCCCGCCCAGCAGCCTCGGCGTTCCCACGACCACGTCGTCCGTCCGGGTGAGGAGTTCCGCCTCCACCCCGGGCCAGCGACCCTCGCCGTAGCGGATGGCGATGTCGAAGCCTTCCCGGTTCAGGTCCCGCACCCGCGTGTCGGGGTCGAGCGTCAGGGCGATCTCCGGATGGTCCCGCCAGAACCGCCCGAGCCGCGGCATCAGCCACTTCGCCGCGAAGGACGGCGTCAGCGTCACGCGCAGGGGCCGGTCCGCCTCCTCCTCGAGGATGCCGGCGATCGCCGTCTCTATGCCGCGAAAGCTGTCGGTCAGCGCCCCGGCCAGCCGCCGCCCTTCCTCCGTCAGCGCCAGCCCCCGGCCCTCGCGCACGGCAAGCGGCACGCCCAGATGAGTCTCCAGCGCCCGCACCTGCTGGGCCACGGCGGCATGGGTGACGTTGAGTTCGCGGCCCGCGGCCGAGAAGCCGCCGGTGCGGGCAGCGGCTTCGAAGGCGCGAAGCATCGCGAAGGGGGGAAGGGCCATCTGTAACTTCTGCTAGCAGGTCAGAAGCTTTCCTGACTGGCAGAGGCAGCAATTTCAAGCGTAAAAAGGCATCACGAACGGAAAGGAGGGTAGGACATGTTACAGATCATCGGACAGAGCCTGCTCATCGTGTCGCGGATGGACCGGGCGGAAGAGCCGCCCAAGGCGCGCACCGTTCGCCCGTCCGTCCCGCCACATGGGCTCGTGAAGAGCGTCGCGGCTCACATCGCGGCAAGCAGGGCGGCGTGGCGCGCGAGGTAATCCGCGCGCACCTCGACCGGGGGCCTGAGACGGATCTCGAGCCCCCGGATCACGCCGAAATCCGGCGCCCCGAAGAAGCGGTCCGCCTCGTCCCGTCGGAACCCTGCGATCTGCGTCGCCTCGATCCAGGCAGAGATGCGGTCGGCCCGCTTGATCGCCTTCTTCACCTTCTCGGGGGTCACTGCGGGCAGCCCGAACCGCAAATGCACCGCCGCCGACAGCCGCGCGTCGAGCGCGCCGTAGCCCGGGCCCACGGCAGCCTTCACGGGCGATATCATGTCGCCGATGACGTACTCGGGCGCGTCGTGCAGGAGCGCCGCGAGCCGCCAACGCGCGGACGCATCAGGGTCTAGCCGGGCGAAGATCTCCTCCACCAGGAGCGAATGCTCGGCCACCGAATAGGGCCAGTCCCCCACCGTCTGCCCGTTCCAGCGGGCGACGAAGGCCAAACCATGGGCGATGTCCTCGATCTCGATGTCCACGGGCGTCGGGTCGAGCAGATCGAGCCGACGCCCCGACAGCATCCGTTGCCATGCGCGTGGTTGCTTCGGCATCGTCCCCGTCCCCAAGGTTCACCTCAGGGCTAGGGCAGCCGACCGCTGCGGGCAAGCCCGGTCAGAGGCGGAGCACCACGCGCCCATCGATCTGCCCGGCCTTCATCCGGTCGAAGATCGCGTTGATGTTCTCGAGCTTGTCCCAGGAGAAGTGCGAGGCGACCTTGCCTGCGCCCGCGAAGGCCAGCGCCTCGCGCAGGTCGTTCCGCGTTCCGACAATGGACCCGCGCACGGTGATCCGTTTCAGCACGATCTCGAAGATCGGCAGCGGGAAGTCCCCTGGCGGCAGCCCGACGAGCGACATGAACCCGCCCCGCCGCAGCATCCCCACCGCCTGCGCGAAGGCCGCGTTCGACACGGCGGTGACAAGGACGCCATGCACCCCGCCCATGAGCTTCTGAAGCTCCGTCACGGGGTCCTGCTCCACCGCGTTGAATGTCATGTCCGCCCCCAGCGTCCGGGCGAGGGCGAGCTTGTCGTCGTGGATGTCGACGGCCACGACGTTCAGCCCCATGGCCTTCGCATACTGCACCGCCATGTGTCCAAGGCCCCCGATCCCCGAGATCGCGACCCAATCACCCGGCTTCGCTTCGGTCTCCTTCAGGCCCTTGTAGACCGTCACCCCGGCGCAGAGCACCGGCGCCGCCGGACCCCAGTCGAGCCCGTCGGGCAGGAGCCCCACGTAATCCGCATCGGCCCGCACGAACTCGGCATAGCCGCCGTCGACGGTGTAGCCCGTCATCTGCTGGCTTTCGCAGAGCGTCTCCCAGCCGCCCACGCAATGCTCGCACCGCCCGCAGGCCGTATGGAGCCAGGGCGCGCCGATCCGGTCGCCTTCCTTGAGGTGCGTGACCCCCGGCCCGACCGCCGCGACCTCGCCCACGCCTTCATGGCCGGGGATGAACGGCGCGGTCGGCTTCACCGGCCAGTCGCCCTCGGCGGCGTGAAGATCGGTGTGGCACACGCCGCTGGCCCGCACGCGCATCAGGACCTGTCCCGGGCCAATCTCCGGAACCGGAACCTCGCGGATCTCGAGCGGTCGCCCGAGCGCGGGCACCACGGCGGCCTTCATCGTGCGGGGCAGGGACATCCCGGTTCTCCTTCTGTGAGCCTCACCCGCATGTCGCCGGAAACCGCCCGCCCGCGCCTTGACCTCGCTCAACACCCGACGTTGTCGCGGTGTCCCCCGGGTGCTATGTGCCCGGCCAAAGCATTGCTGGAGATCATCGTGACCGACTACGTCGTGAAGGACATCGCGCTCGCCGATTACGGCCGCAAGGAAATCGCCATCGCCGAAACCGAGATGCCGGGTCTCATGGCGCTGCGCGAGGAGTATGGCGAGAAGCAGCCGCTCAAGGGCGCCCGGATCGCCGGATCGCTTCACATGACGATCCAGACCGCCGTTCTGATCGAGACGCTGAAGGCGCTGGGCGCCGATGTCCGCTGGGCCTCGTGCAACATCTTCTCGACCCAGGACCACGCTGCCGCCGCCATCGCGGCCTCCGGCACCCCCGTCTTCGCCGTGAAGGGCGAGACGCTGGCGGACTACTGGGACTACACCGACCGAATCTTCCAGTTCGGCGGCGAAGGCGGCACCTGCAACATGATCCTCGACGACGGCGGGGATGCGACGCTCTACATCCTCATGGGCGCGCGGGTCGAGGAAGGCGAAACCGACCTGATCGCCGTGCCGACGAGCGAAGAGGAGGAGTACCTCTTCGCCCAGATCCGCAAGCGCCTTGCGGCCTCGCCTGGCTGGTTCGTGAAGCAGCGCCACGCCATCAAGGGCGTGTCCGAGGAAACGACCACGGGCGTCCACCGGCTCTACAAGATGATGGAGAAGGGGCATCTGCCGTTCCCCGCCTTCAACGTGAACGACAGCGTCACGAAGTCGAAGTTCGACAACAAGTACGGCTGCAAGGAATCGCTCGTCGACGGCATCCGCCGCGCGACCGACACGATGATGGCCGGCAAGGTCGCCGTCGTCTGCGGCTATGGCGACGTGGGCAAGGGCTCCGCCGCCTCCCTCCGTGGCGCGGGCGCGCGGGTGAAGGTGACCGAGGTCGATCCGATCTGCGCGCTCCAGGCGGCGATGGATGGCTACGAGGTCGTGGTGCTGGAAGACGTCGTCGACAGCGCCGACATCTTCATCACGACGACCGGCAACAAGGACGTGATCCGCATCGACCACATGCGCCAGATGAAGGACATGGCGATCGTCGGCAACATCGGCCACTTCGACAACGAGATCCAGGTCGCTGCGCTCCGCAACCACAAATGGACGAACATCAAGGAACAGGTGGACATGATCGAGATGCCTTCGGGCAATCGCATCATCCTCCTGTCCGAAGGCCGACTCCTGAACCTCGGCAACGCCACGGGGCACCCGTCCTTCGTGATGTCGGCCTCCTTCACCAACCAGGTGCTCGCCCAGATCGAGCTGTGGTCCAAGGGCGACCAGTACGAGAACAAGGTCTACGTGCTGCCGAAGCACCTCGACGAGAAGGTGGCGCGCCTGCACCTCGCGAAGATCGGCGCGAAGCTGACCGAACTGCGTCCCGAACAGGCGGATTACATCGGCGTGACGGTGGCGGGTCCCTTCAAGCCCGAACACTACCGCTACTGACCGGCCAGGGCGTCCCGGCGCAGGCTGCCGGGACGCTCCTCCTCCTCGTCGAAAGTTTTCCTTTGTGACCGCTCGCCTGCTGGCTAACCTGCCGCGGCGGAAACCCCGCATTTGCCATAACGGGAACGCCGACAGGTGGGAGATTTGAGATATGGGTAAGAGAGACGATCTGATCGCGAAATACGCCGAAGACCTGCGAACCAAGTGCAAGATGGAGCCCGACATGGCGCTCCTCACCAAGGTCACCATCGGCTGCGGTCCGGCGATCTACGACAACGACGCGCAGACGGTCGCGGCCTCTCAGGCGTCCGAGCTCGAGACGATCAAGAAGAACTTCCTTCAGAAGAAGCTAGGCCTCAAGGACGGGCCGGAACTGGACGCGGCTCTGAAGTCGGTGATCGAAACCTACGGCCAGTCCGAGCGGAACAAGTACCGCGCGGTGGTCTACTACATGCTGACAAAGCACTTCCGGAAGGAATCCGTCTACAGCTGAGACTCGCCCGCCCCTTCGGTCAATCTCGAGGTTTAAGGACTTCGGATTTGTCCGAAGGGGCGGAATCGCGTATCACATCCTCGAACGGCCAGGACGGTCGGGACTTTCATATCGGATCACGTGCCTCTGAGGGGAGCATGTGGGGTGGTGGAGGGTCCCGTAGGGGTGCGGGGCCCTCCTTTCCCCTCAATCCTTGAGCCCGCCCATCTCGCAGACCACCTTCCACTCCGCCGCGGTCACCGGCTGCACAGACAGGCGCGTGTTGTTCACCAGCACCATGTCCTTGAGCCGCGGCTCTGCCTTGCACATCTCGAGCGTCACGGGCGTCGGTAGGGGCCTCACCGCCTTCACGTCCACACATTCCCAGCGCGCGTCGTCCGTCGTGCTGTCCGGGTGCGCCTCGGCGATGACCTCAACGATCCCGACGACTGCCTTCTGGTCCTGCGAATGGTAAAAGAACCCGCGGTCGCCCACCTTCATCGCGCGCATGTTGTTGCGCGCCTGGTAGTTGCGGACGCCGTCCCATTCCTGCCCGGCGTCGCCCTTCGCGACCTGGCTCTCCCAGCTCCAGGTCTCCGCCTCCGACTTGAAGAGCCAGTAGGCCATCACCCGCGCACCTTCTTCCATGCCCGGATCGTGACCGTCTCGAAGAGTCCCGCCTTCGCGTAGGGGTCCGCTTCCGCCCAGGCCTCGGCCGCCGCCACGTCCGGGACGTTCAGGATGATGAGCGATCCGGTCATGTTCCCCTCCGTGTCGAGGAACGGGCCGCCGAGGAACACCACACCGGTGGCGTCGGCGTAGTCGAGGTGCGCCTGCCGGTTGGCGGCGCGCAGTTCTCGCGAGTCGGGCTTGTCGATGCAGACGAGGACGAACAAGGGTCTATTCCTTCCTGAGTGGCCTGGACATGAGGTGATCGGCGGCCTCCGCCACGGTCATCCGGCCATGCGTGACGGCGGCGACGGTGGCTGACAGCGGCATGTCGATGCCGCGCGCGGCGGCGATGGCGGTGATGGCCTCGGCCGTGGCCAGGCCCTCGATCGTGACGCCCCGGGCGGTCGGCAGCCCCGCTCCCACCGCCAGCCCCGCCGCATAGTTCCGCGACTTGGGCGAGGTGCAGGTGAGGAGAAGGTCGCCAAGTCCCGAAAGACCCGCGAGAGTTTCGGGCGCCGCGCCTTCCGACACGGCGAAGCGCGTGATCTCGGCAAAGCCCCGCGTGACGACTGCCGCCCGGGCGCTTTCGCCCAGCCCCGCGCCGATGGTGATTCCGGCGGCGAGCGCGATGACGTTCTTGAGCGCCCCGCCCAGTTCCGCCCCCACGATGTCATGCGTCAGGTAGAGCCTGAGCCCCCCGGTCGACAGCCGCGCCTGAAGCCCCGCGCCGTCCTCCGCCACCGCGAGCGTCAGGGCGGTCGGCAACCCCGCCGCGATGTCCTCGGCAAAGCTCGGCCCCGTGAGCGCCGCGACACGCGTGGCCGGACAGGCCCTCGCGATCAGCTCGCTGGGCCGCAGCCCCGTCTCCCGGTCGATCCCCTTCCCGCAGCTCACGAGCGTCCGGCCGTCAAGCGCAGCGCGATGCTCCGCGAGGAACCCCCGCAGCGCCTGAACCGGCACGGCAAGGAGCACGCGGTCGGCACCGATCCCCGCCACCTCGCTCGTCACCTTCACCGCATCGGGAAGCGTCACCCGCGGCAGCCGGGCAAGGTTCACCCGCGTGCGCCGCATGTCCTCCGCCTGCGCCGGATCGCGGGTCCAGAGCGTCACTGCCTCGCCGTCGCGCGCCAGCGTCACCGCGAGTGCCGTCCCGAAGGCCCCCGCGCCCAGAACGGCGGTCCCGCTCATGCCTTGGCGCCCTTCTTGCCGGAGCCGAGAAGCGCAGGCCGCGACTCGTCGAGAGGCCATCGCGGCCGCGCCATCAGGTCGAGCCCGTCGGTCAACCCGAGCGACAGCCGCTCCAGTCCAGCCCAGGCGATCATCGCGGCGTTGTCGGTGCAGAGCGCGAGCGGCGGGGCGAGGAACCGAACATCCGCGGCACGCGAAACAGACTCCAATCCAGCCCGGATGGACCGGTTGGCCGCCACGCCTCCGGCCACCGCAAATCCAGTAACAGTGCCCGCCGCCGCCAGCGCCCGCCGCGACTTTTCCACCAGAACGTCCGTCACCGCCGCCTCGAACGACGCGCACAGGTCCGCCCTGTCCTGCGTCGTCAGTCCGCCCTTCTTCGCCACCACCGCGTCCCGCGCGCGAAGAAGCGCCGTCTTGAGCCCAGAGAAGGACAGGTCGCACCCCGCCCGGTCCAGCAGGGGCCGAGGAAAGGCGAAGCGCGACGGATCGCCCGCCGCCGCCTCCCGCTCCACCTCCGGCCCACCCGGCTGCGGGAGCCCCAGAAGCCGCGCCGCCTTGTCGAACGCCTCCCCCGGTGCGTCGTCGATGGTTCCGCCGAGCCGCGCGAAGTCGTCTGGACCCCGCACGATCAGGAACTGGCAGTGTCCGCCCGACACCAGAAGGATAAGGTACGGAAACGCCAGACCGTCCGTCAGCCGCGGCGTCAGCGCGTGTCCAGCAAGGTGGTTGACACCCAACAGCGGTAATCCTGTCGCCGCCGCGATGCCCTTGGCGCAGGACACGCCCGACAGAACCCCGCCGATCAGCCCCGGTCCCGCCGTCACCGCCACGGCGTCGATGTCGGCAAGAGCCACCCCGGCCCGCGCCAGCGCCTCTTCCACGGCGAGGTCCATCTTCTCGGCATGGGCGCGCGCCGCGATCTCGGGCACGACCCCGCCGAAATCGGCGTGAAGCGCCGCCTGACCCCAGACCACCGAGGACAGGATCTCCGCGCGCCCCCCCGTGCCGCGCACGACCGCGGCGGCGGTGTCGTCGCAGCTGCTTTCGAGGCCGAGGACGGTGAAGGTGCGGGTCATGGGGCCGCCGGTTGCGCCTAATCCGTCCGGCAGGTAACACCGCGGAACGGGCCAGACAACTCTCGGGGGCCAAGGTGACCGAAACGCGCCCCATCATCCTCCTGACCCGTCCCGAGGTGCAGTCGCAGGAGCTTGCCGCGCGCCTCCGGGCGCATGTCGAGGTGCCGATTCTCGTCTCCCCGATTCTCGAGATCGTGCCGGTCCCGTTCACGCTCCCCGTGGCCCCCCGTTACCTCGTCCTCACCTCGGCTCACGCGGCGGACGCCGCCCGCCTGGCCGGCCTGACCGGACTGCCCGCCTTCTGCGTCGGCGACAGGACCGCAGAGGCGGCGGCTCAGGCGGGCCTCCTCCCGCGCTCCGCCGCGGGGGACGCGGACGCGCTGCTTGCGCTTCTCAGAGACGTCGCACCACAGGGCCCCGGCCTCTACCTCCGTGGCCGCCACGCCGCCTCGGACATCGGAACAGAGCTCTCCGAGGCTGGATCAGACACGCATTCGGTCATCGCCTACGATCAGCTCCCCCGTCCGCTGTCACCCGAAGCGCGCGCCGTGCTGCATGGTACCGCGCCCGTCATCCTCCCCGTCTTCTCCCCCCGCTCGGCCCGCCTTCTTGCGGCCGAGGCCGAAAGCGCCACGGCTCCGCTCGATTTGATCCCGATCAGTGCGAACGTCGCCGCGGCATGGAAGGGTCGCCCCGCGTCGCTCACCATCGCAGCCGCTCCGGACGGCGCGGCGATGGAGCACGCGATCGTTGCCCGGGCGCGCGCCCGTCTGTCTTGTTGACCCGCAGCGCGCGGGCTAAGGTCCACCCCGGCGGAGACCTCCCGCCGGTGGAAGCTGAAAGGTTCTCTCGTGGCTCGTACGAGGAAGACATCCGACACGCGAACCCCCGGCACCCCCGAGACTCAGGATCCCGAGACGATCGAGGACGCGGTGGTCCTGGGCGAGGCCGCCCCGTCCCGACCGGAGGAGGAGCCTTCGCCTGCCGCCGGTGACGAACCCGCCGTGATCGAGGAGACGGCGCCGGAGGCCGCGACCGAAACGGTCGCCGGCGAGGATGTCGCCCCGGAACCCGCACCCGCAGATACTCCGGCGGAACGGGAGGCGGAGACCGCGGCGGCCGCTGCGGAAGATCCCCAGAGTTCCGAGCCTGCCTCGGCAGAACGTGCCGAAGAGCCCCCCCCGCGAGTCGAAGAGCGGACGGCGCCGCCCCCTCCGCCCGCCCGCCGCGGCGGCTCGGGCGTCGTGCCGCTGATCTTCGGCGGCGTCATCGCCGCCCTGGCCGGCGTCGGCGCGGCGCGCTTCGTCTTCCCCGACGGCTGGCCGGGCGCGGGAGACACGCAGACCGTGATCGCCGACCTGCGCACCGCCGCCGACGCGCAGACCGCGCGGATCGCGGAACTCGAATCGACCCTCGCCGCCCTTCGCGATCAGCTCGCCGCCGTGCCCGACCCGTCCGCCGCCCTCGGCACCCTCCGTGACGAGCTGGCCCCGCAGATCTCGGACGCCGCCACCGCCGCGTCGCAGGCCGCGGACCGCCTCGGCGCTCTCGACGCGCAGCTGGCCACGCTGACGACCCGCGTCGAGGAGCTCGCCCAGCGGCCCGCGCCCGCCGGTCTCGACACCGCCTCGCTCGACGCCGAGCTGGCCGACTTCCGCGCCGAGCTTTCGGCTGCGGTGGAGGAGGCCCGCGCCAATGTCGTCGCCGCGCAGGAGGAAGCTGCCCGCATCGCGCAGGAGGCCGCCGAGGCGGCCGCCGCCCGCGAAGCCGCCGCCGCCGAGGAGGCCGAGGCGACCCGCGCCGCCGCCGAGGCCGCGGCCGCCGCCGCCGCACGGCAGGCCGCGCAGACCAGCATCCTCGCCGCGCTCGATTCGGGCGAACCCTACGCGCAGCACCTCGAGGGTCTCGACGTGCCCGACGCGCTCTCCGGCCCCTCGGCCGATGGCGTGCCGACGCTGACCCAGCTCGTCGACAGCTATCCCGACGCCGCGCGCGCCGCGCTCGACGCGTCCATCCGTGCAAGCGTGGACGGCACGGCCCTCGATCGCTTCACCGCCTTCCTTCGCGTCCAGACCGGCGCCCGGTCCCTGGAAGCGCGCGAGGGCGACGACCCGGACGCGATCCTCTCCCGCGCCGAGGCCGCCGTCCGCGCCGGGAACATCGCGCAGGCGCTGACCGAGCTCGACGCCCTGCCGGAGGCCGGGCAGGCCGCGATGGCGGGCTGGATCCAGTCGGCCCGCACACGGCTCGACGCGCTGGAGGCCGCGCAGGGCCTCACGCAGGAGTAAGGACGCACGATGCTCTGGTCGCTCATCAAGTTCCTCATCTTCATCGGGATCGTCGCGGGGCTGTCGCTTGGCGCGATGTACCTGATCGACACCGGCGCCGGGGTCCGGATCGCCGTGGCGAACATGGAGTTCACGCTGGGCCCCGTGCAGGCTGTCATCGCCGCCGTGGTCCTCCTCCTCCTCGTCTGGCTGGTCCTCCGCCTTGCCGGGTTCCTCGTCGCTGTGCTCCGCTTCCTCAACGGCGACGAGACAGCGATCTCCCGCTGGTTCGACCGCAACCGCGAGCGGAAGGGCTACGAGGCGCTGGCCGACGGGCTGATGGCGCTGGCCTCCGGCGAATCCCGCGTGGCCATGTCGAAGGCCGCGAAGGCGGAGCGGTATCTTGGCCGACCGGAGCTGACGAACCTCGTCACCGCGCAGGCGGCCGAGATGGCCGGGGACCGCAAGAAGGCCGAGGAGGTCTACAAGCGCCTCCTCGCCGACGATCGCACCCGCTTCGTGGGCGTGCGCGGGATCATGAAGCAGAAGATTGCCGAGGGCGACACGGCCATGGCGCTGAAGCTGGCCGAGAAGGCCTTCGCGCTGAAGCCCCGGCACGAGGAGACGCAGGACGTCCTGCTCCGCCTCCAGGCGGAACAGCACGACTGGAAGGGCGCGCGGAAGACGCTGTCGACCAAGCTCAAGTACGGTGCGCTTCCCCGCCCCGTCCACAAGCGGCGCGACGCGGTGCTCGCGCTGGGCGAGGCGAAGGACATCCTGAACGAGGACAACACCATCGAGGCCCGCGAGGCCGCGATCGAGGCCAACCGCCTGTCGCCCGACCTCATCCCCGCCGCCGCGATGGCCGCGCGGGCGCATGTGGCGCGCGACCAGAAGCGGCTCGCGACGCGGATCCTCAAGAAGGCCTGGGGTGCCTCGCCCCACCCGGACCTCGCCACCGCCTTCGCCGAGATCGAACCCGACGAGACGCCGAGGCAGCGCCTCAAGCGGTTCGAGGCGCTGACGAAGCAGAACCCGGACAACGTCGAGACGCGGCTTCTCCTCGCCGAACTCAACGTCGCGGCCGAGGATTTCGCGGCCGCCCGTGCCGCGCTGGGCGACCTCCCCGAAACCACGCCCAACACGCGGGTTCTGGCGCTGCTCGCCGCCATCGAACGCGGCGAGGGCGCGTCGGACGCGACGGTGCGCCGCCTCCTCACCCGCGCGCTGTCGGCCCCGCGCGGCCCGCAGTGGGTCTGCGACAACTGCCACAGCGTGGCCGGAGACTGGGAGCCCGTCTGCTCGAACTGCGGCGCCTTCGACACGCTCAGCTGGCGCGAACCCCCCGCCACCGCCGCCGCGCCCCTGCGCGGCCCGGGGGGCGAGGTCCTTCCGCTGATCGCGGGAGAGCCCGATCCCGAGCCCGTCGTTGAGATCGCGGAGGTGGAGATCGAGACCCCCGGGACGGTGTCCCAGGCCCCTCCGGACGAGGCCGGTTTCGTGGCGGAAGAGGCCAAAAAATAGGTCTACCGCTCGCCTTGAAACCCTGCTAGACGACCCGCGGCGCCGGTGTAGCTCAGCTGGTAGAGCACGTCATTCGTAATGATGGGGTCGGGGGTTCGAGTCCCTTCACCGGCACCACCCATCCCGAAAATCCAACGGTCTGAAGCGGTTGAGGCCGGGTTGCGCCCGGCCTCCTGTCAGTCGGCGAGGTAATAGCCAGTCAGCGTCCCTGCGGCGGTATTCGCGACGAAAGCGCCGCCAACCTCGCCCGGACGGTTGCCGCCGCTGACGGTACCATTCCCGTCGTTCCAGCCGGAGAAGACGCCTGATGAAGCCAGGGTCGCGCCCGATGCGGCAAAAGACGGTTCCGGCAAGCTACCTTTGGACGCCGAGAGAATGCCACCACGGAACCGGTTGCCCTCGATCCTCATCCCCGAAATTTGGATGGTGTCGATCGGCGCATTCAAGCTGCCCGCGGTTTGAGAGAAATCAAGCGTCGCGGCGACACTTCCTGACGGGCCAAAGAGAACGACGACTGAAGTCTTGGTCCCTTCGCCCTCCAAGACAAAGCCTGAGGGGCCATCAAGTCGCGCCACCGCAACGCTTCGTCCCGCACCGCTGTATGTCGCGAAACCACTGGCCTGCCCCATGCGCCGTTCGCTCGTGAACGTGCCGACGATGCCTTCTGTAGCGACCGGCGAGCCGTTGCGAACGGCTTCGACGCGGAGAAGGCGCAAGTTCTCGTATCCCGGAAGCGACGTGACGCGCGCGAGCGCACCATTATCTGACACGAAAGTAGTCGTTGATCCGTTCGTTTCTCGTTGTTTTCCCAAGAACTTTATCACGCCATCATCCAGGAAGATCACGCCGGACCCAGATCCGCCTTCGATCTCTCTGAGTTGAGGGTTGGAGACGAACCGGTCATACGATGCGCCCTTGAGGGTAATCGGTGGCCGACGGTTCGCATCACCACCACCGCCGCTGCTGCACGCTGCTAGCGCCAGCACCGACACCGCGCAGGCCATGCCCGTCCAGAACCGCCCCGTCATCCGTCCCCGCCCCCCGTCGTTCGCCGGCTCAGTAGTAGTCGTAGCCGTAGCCCTGTTCCATGTACCTGCACTTGTTGAGCACCACGCCCAGCACGTTCGTCTGGGCCGCGATCTCCTTCTCGCAGATGTCGATCTGGTCGATCGTGGTGCTCTCTGCCCCAGCCACGATGATCGCGCAATCCACGTTCTTCAGGAAGGCGAGCGTGTCGTCCGTCACCAGCATCGGCGGCATGTCGAAGATCATGATGTCCGGCTGGTAGGTCTTTTCGATCTGTGCGAGGACCGAGGCGGTCTTGTCCGACAGGAGAAGCTCCGACGGGTTGCGCTCGGGCCGGTAGTTCATCGCGACGGCGGCCCGGTCGCTGAACCGCACCGCCTGCTTGTCGAACGGAATTTCGCCCGACAGGACCGAGGAGAAGCTGGCATCGCCCTTGTGGCCCAGGATGTTGGCCAGCGCCGGGCGCCGCAGGTCGAGATCGAAGAGGATCGTCCGCCGGTCCGTCTGCCGCGACAGCGAGGCGAGCAGGTTGCAGCACGTCGTCGACTTGCCTGCGCTCTTGTCGGGGGAGGTCACGGCCACCCGCTTCCACCCGTTCTGCCGCATCAGCTGCACGATCCGGGTGCGCAGCATGTCCACCGCGTTGGCCTCGACGCCACCGCTGAACGCCACGACCCGGCTCTTGGCGAGGTGCGCGCGGTCCCACTGGCCCAGCGGGATGTCATCCCAGGCGCCCGGCGCGGCCGCGGGGGCCGCCGGCCGGGCTGCCGCCGCCGTCGCGGCGGGCGATGCGGGCGACGGGCTGCGCACGGTTGCCTTCGCGGCGGGCTCCCGCCCCTCGCGCTGCGCGCGTGCCTTTTCCAGTGCAGCCTGAAGACGTTCCATTCACTTCACTCCAAAAGCCGCCGGGGTCAGAGACCGATCCTGCTCATCGCCCGATCGGCGAGCAGGTCCAGCGGCATGTACTCGACATGCAAGAAGTAGAGTCCGGCCGGTATCCCGACCGCAAACAGCGCGACGACCGCCAGCACCGCGCCCCGCCGCTTCACCGTTTCCGAACTGGTGGAGATGTAGGGCAGCGTGCCCAGCGGCGAGATCTGGAGCGCCCGGGTCAGGTCGGCCGGCCGGCGGATGGTGCGGTTCAGCAGCTCCAGCAGCACGACCAGCGCGCCCGACAGCCCCAGCCCCGCGGCGATGCCTGCGGCCAGGATCAGCGGGCGATTCGGGCTCGTCGGTGCGCGCGGGACGACGGCCTGCCGCAGCACGGTGATCCGCTGACCCTTCGAGGTCAGTTCGATCCGCTCGCCCACGGCGGCGGTGGCCAACCGCTGCGACGCGGCATTGTAGCGCGCGCTGATGTTCTCGTAGTCCCGTTCCAGCGCCTGAAGCGCGATCGCGTTCTCCGGCGTGCGGGCGATCGCCTCCTCGAGCTGCGCGAGCTCCTGCGTGACGAGCGTGAGCTGTTCGTTGATGGCGGTCTCGCGGGCGTCGAGTTCGCTCATCTGAAGGTCGAACAGCGCCGTGCTCGGGTCGCCGCCGTTGGTCGGCGCCAGACCCGAGGACGCGGACACCTCGCGTTCAAGCTGCGCGACGCGGGCGATCAGGACGCGCACCCGAGGGTTGGTGTCGGAATAGATGGACCGCGCGGTCTCGAGCTCACGGCGCGCCTCCATCAGGGCCTGCTGCGCCGGCGACATCCGCTCCTGCACAGACCCTGGAAGCTGCCCGGTGGCCTGGAAGATCTGCGTGATCCTGTCGCGCATGTCGCGCACCGCGCTCTGGTCCCGCTCCAGCTGGGACCGCCGCTCCATCAGCATCGACTGGCGGCTCATCCGGTAGTCCATGCCTTCGGGCAGAGCGCCGATGTTGCGGTTCTTGAACTCGAGGATGCGCGCGCTCTGGCGGCTCAGGTCCTCGCCCAGCCGCGCCACCTCCTGCTGGAAGAAGTCGAGCGTCTGTTCGGCCAGTCCGGTCCGCAGCCGCACGTTCTCGTTCAGCACGCGCGTCACGTATTCGTTGACGACGGCGGCAGAGGTTTCGGGGCTCTCGGCCGAGAAGGCGACCGTCAGCGTCGTCGCGCGGTCGCGTCCGAAGGTCGACCGGAACGAGGTGTTGGCCCGCATTTTGTCCACCACGTCGTCGGGCACCATCGCGCCGCGGTCCGGGAACACGTTCATCGTGTTCGCGATATCGAGCAGGTTCGCGCGCGTCAGGAGCCGCTGCTGTATGATGTCGAGCTGCTCGGGCGCATTGTTCTGCACGGTGGAGGTCGCAAGGTCGTCCGGGATCTGCGGCGCCTCGACCAGGAGAAGCGCCTCGGCCCGGTAGGTGGCGGGCAGCGTCACCGCGACATAGGCGGCCAGCGCGGTGGCGAGGCCCGTCACGAGGACGACGATCGGAAGGCGCTTCAGAAGGATCGAAGCGTAGAAGCGGAGTTCGCTTTTCATGAAAGTGCGTCCTCGGACCCTGTGTACCCGGCAAAGAACACCCCATCGGCGATCACCTGATCGACGATGGAGGAGAGGACGAGCTTCTCGTCCCCGGTGGCAGCGTATACCATAGCGAAGTCGCAGAGTTGATTCACCAATCGCGGAATTCCGTGCGACGCTTCGTAGACCCGCTCGCAGGCCTGCTTGGTGAACTCGTTGCCCTGCCCGCCCGCGACGCGAAGGCGGTGCGCGATGTAGGCGGTGACGGTGTCGCGGTCCATGCCCGTCAGGTGGAAGCTCGCCACCACCCGCTGCGCGAACTGCCTGAGTTCGGGCCGGCGGATCATGTCGCGAAGCTCCGGCTGACCCACGAGCACGAGCTGGAGCAGTTCGTCCTTGTTGGCGTTCACGTTCGTCAGCATCCGGAGCTCCTCGAGCCCCTCGAGCGACAGGTTCTGCGCCTCGTCGATGATGAGGATGCAGCGCCGGCCCTCGGCATACTCCTGGATCAGGAACTCCTGGAGCAGCTGGAACAGCCGCACGTAGGCCGTCTCTCCCTTCGTCTCCACGTCGAGCGCATAGAGCACCCACTGGATCAGCTCGCCGCGGCTGCCTTGCGCGTTCGAGATCAGGCCGACCGTAACGTCCTCCTCGATGCTGCGGAGAAGCTTCTGGACCAGCGTCGTCTTGCCCGCGCCGACCTCGCCCGTGATGACCGTGATGGGCGACCGCGTGAGGATGCCGTATTCCAGGATCGAGTAGGCGCGGCGATGCAGCGGGGTCCAGAAGATGAAGTCCGGATCCGGCAGGAGCGTGAAAGGACGCTCCCTGAGATTGAAGTGGTCTGTGTAGAGCCCGCTATCGGCCATCATCGTCAAAGGTTGGTCTCCGTTGCGGGCTCGTTCGGCCGGCTGGGCAGGATGCGAACGCACACCGAGGTTCCCGGGGTCCGTTGCGGACGTCGGGGACATCTATTGCATCGCACCGGCGGCGACACCCGCATAAAGATGTAGTGCGCCTTTTCGGTTTCCGAAATGGACACGAGAGGCAGACAGGCCCATGTGTGTCCACGAACACGCAATACAAAGTCCGACTGCTAACCGTTCAGGCAGCGCAACGAATCGAACGCGACCGTCAAGTTTCCTGTTCGTGCTCAATGACGCTCGAATCAGCATCTTTGTTGAAGGTCCGATGCGACTGCCGGGCAATCTTGCGGCACCCGACACCGCGCCTCCCGCGACCGCCGCCCGCCCGTCTGCTGGCATGTCGCAAAGAAAACAGAGGTTTAACAGATTAGGATCACTTTAAGAGGTTTACTTCACGTTTGCCGACGTGCCCGGTGAGTGATAAACAGGAAACCAAGCCACCCCTGTCGTTGTTAGGTGGGGTAGTTTGGGGGGCGGAGCTGTTCGCCTTGGGTATCAGTGAAGGGCACGGGCCTATGGTCGGTGAAAGTGCATGACGGCTCATTTTAACTCTTTGAACGACGCAATCCTCGCAGACGTGTGGGAAGGACGGGTGGAGACGGCGCACAGGCCGGGCTTCTACCGCAACGTGGGCAAGAGGATCTTCGAGACCATCCTGGTCCTCCTCGCCTTGCCGGTGGTCCTTCCCCTGACTCTGATCCTCATCCTCCCGATGCTGCTGCGCGGCGAACAGCCGTTCTACTCGCAGCGCCGCGTCGGCATGGGCGGCCGGACCTTCGTGATGTGGAAGCTCCGGTCGATGGTCGTGGATGCCGACCGGCACCTCGCCCGCTACCTCCGCGAGAACCCCGAGGCGCGCGACGAGTGGGCCCGCCACCAGAAGCTCCGCAAGGATCCGCGGATCACGCCCTACGGCCGATTCCTCCGCAAGCTGTCGCTCGACGAGATCCCGCAACTCTGGAACGTGCTCAAGGGCGACATGGCGCTGATCGGCCCGCGTCCGATGATGCCGCACCAGCGCGCGCTCTACCACGGGCTCGCCTACTACGCGATGCGGCCCGGCGTGTCCGGCTTCTGGCAGGTCTCGGACCGGAACGACGCCGAATTCACGAGCCGTGTCTATTTCGACGAGCGCTACGACCGCGAGATTTCCCTCGCTACCGACGTCTCGCTCATCCTCCGGACGCTTCGCGTCATCGCGAACGGGACCGGCGTCTGACGCAGCGCGCCCGGCTGTCAGGCTGTTGACTGGCATCCGGGGCGATCAGCAGCTACTTTGGCGCTGGGTGGGGCACGCGTTAGGTAGGTGTCATGTCGAAAACAACGGTTACTCTCGCGGCGGTTTCGCTGTCCGCACTCCTTCTCCTGACGGCGTGTGATTCGGCCGAGGAGCGGGCGCAGGGCCATTACGAGAGTGCGGTGCAGCTTCTTGCCGCGGGCGACGTGGATCGTGCGCTGATCGAATTGCGCAACGTGTTCCAGCTGAACAACCTGCACATCCCCGCCCGCAAGCTCTACGCGACGACGATGCTTGAACGCGGCAACCTCAGGGATGCCTACGGCAGTTTCATGCTCGTGTCCGAACAGGACCCGAACGACGTAGAAAGCCGTATCGCCGTGGCGCGGATCGCCGCGCAGACCGGCAACTGGGACGCCTTCGACCTCAACACTACCCGCGCCTACGAACTCGATCCCCAGAACGTTCAGGTCCGGCTGCTCCACCAGCTCCAGCAGTACCGTGCGGCCGTTCTCGCCAACGACGCGCCCCGGCGGGCCGAAGTCGCCAAGGGGCTGGTCGAGCTCAAGGCAGAACTGCCCGAGGACCTGCTCCTCTCCCGCGCGCTGATCGAGGATCACATCGCGGAACAGCGGTTTTCCAGTGCGCTCGAGGAAATCGACGGGGCGCTCGCGGTCGATCCGCGGTCGCAGGACTTCCTCCAGATGCGGCTCGCGCTCCTGGCCCAGCTGGGTCAGGACGACGAGGTCGAGCGCCAGCTGACCGAGATGATCGCCGCCGATCCGACCGACATGGGAAGCAAGGAAGCGCTGATCCGCTGGCACATCTCCCGCGGCAATCCCGACAAGGCCGAGGAGATCCTGCGCGCCGACGCCTATGCCGAAGGCGCCGAAACCGCCGCCCGCGTGGGCTATATCGCCTTCGTCCGTCAGGTTCGCGGCGACGACGCGGCGCGCGACGAGCTGAACGCCCTTCTCGAACAGGGCCAGGACGTGGTGATTCTGCGGTCCCTCCGCGCGGGTCTGGACTTCGACGCCGGTCGCCGTGCCGAGGCGATCGCCGAACTTGAGGACCTGATCGCGACGGGCGAGCCCGGAGAGACGACGCGGCAGGTCAAGGTTTCGCTGGCCCGGATGCTCCAGATGAGCGGGGACCAGGTCGCCGCGCGGCAGCGGATCGAAGAGGTGCTGGCCGAAGACGCCACGAACGTCGAGGCGCTGAAGATGCGGGCCGGCACGCTGATCGAACAGGACCGGCCGGACGACGCGATCCAGAACCTGCGCACGGCGCTCGACCAGGCGCCGCGGGACCCGCAGATCATGACGCTCATGGCGGCGGCCTACCTGCGCTCGGGCAGCCGCGAACTGGCTGGGGAGATGCTGTCGCTCGCCGTCGAGGCGTCGGGCAACGCACCGGACGAAAGCCTCCGCTACGCGCGCTTCCTGCTCGAGACCGAAAACTTCGGGGTGGCCGAGCCCATCCTGATCAATGCGCTTCGTCTCAGCCCGAACAACATTCCCATCCTCATCGAACTCGGCCGCGTCTACCTCGGCCAGCAGGACTGGGCGCGGCTCGAGCAGGTGGAGGGGACACTCCGCCGACTCGAGACCGAACAGACGACCGCCGCCGCTGATTCGCTCCGCGTGGCGCGCCTTCAGGCGCAGGACCGCCCGGACGAGGCGGTGACGCTGCTGGAATCGATCATCCAGCAGCAGGGGTCGAACAGCGCCGCCGAACTGGAGATCGTGCGTACCTATCTGCAGGACGGCGACGTCGCCGCCGCCGAGAGTTTCGTTGACGGGATGCTCGCCCAGAACCCCGACAGCGACCTCCTGCGCTATCTCCAGGCGTCCATCTACGCCTCATCCGAGCGCGAGGATGATGCCGAGGCGATCTACCTCGCCATGCTGGCCGAGAACCCGCAGCAGGAAACCGTCTGGCGCACGCTCTACACGCTCCAGACACGCGAGGGCCGCTTCGACGAAGCCCGCGCGACCCTCGAGCGCGCTCTTGTGGCGATGCCGGAGGCGCCCAACCTCCAGTGGGCGCTGGCCGGAGAGTACGAGAAGGAAGGCAACATCGACGGCGCCATTGCGATCTACGAGGCGCTCTACGAACAGAACTCGAGCTCGGTGATCGTCGCCAACAACCTGGCCAGCCTCCTGTCCACCTACCGGACGGACCCCGAAAGCCTCGACCGCGCGTGGAACATCGCCCGCAGGCTGCGCGGGCTCGACCGGCCCGAGTTCCAGGACACCTACGGCTGGATCGCCCTCCGCCGCGGCGAGCTGACGGACGCGCTCGCCCATCTGGAACCCGCGGCAGCTGCGCTGTCGGAGGATCCGCTGGTGCAGTTCCACCTCGGCATGGCCTATGCGCGCGCCGAGCGGACGGACGATGCCGTCCGGCAGCTCCAGCGGGCGATCGAGCTCGCCGGTCCCGCGGACACCCGTCCGCAATTCGCCGAGGCGAAGGCGGAGATCGCGCGACTTCAGGCGTTGCCGCCTTCCGAACCGTCCGACTGATCCCGGCGGATTTGTGCCTTCGAGGTAACGCCACGGCCGGATGGAACCGGCTGCGGCTCCTTGTTCTTGGCAATCGACGCATGAGCGTTTAACACGTCAGGGTGCGCCTGGCAGAGAATTTGCGGGGGAGTTGTCATGGTTTATCGGGTGTTCATCGTGCTGTTCGCGCTGATTGCGGCAAGTGCCGCAAGCGCGCAGACCGACTTCAGGATCGGGCCCGGAGACACGGTCCGCATCGAGGTGCTCGAGGATCCTTCGCTCAATCGCGAGGTTCTCGTCCTGCCGGATGGAAGCGTGTCGTTCCCGCTGGCCGGCGCCCTGCGCGCGGGCGGCCAGACCACGACGCAGCTCGAAGGCGCTCTCGCCTCGGCGCTCGCGCCGAACTTCGCCACCAGCCCGACGGTGTCCGTGTCGATCGCCGGCGTCGCGCCGCGGGCAACGGGCACCACCCGCACGATCAACGTGTACATCATGGGCCAGGTCGCCAGCGGCGGCGGCCTGCTCGAGGTGCCGCGCGGCACGACGGTGCTTCAGGCGCTGGCCCTGTCGGGCGGGTTCACCCGCTTCGCGGCGACGAAGCGCATCCAGCTGCGCCGGACGGACAGCCAGTCCGGGCAGACCACGGTCTACAACATCGACTACAACGCCATCGAAAAGGGCGCGTCGAACATCGGGGGCTCGGTCCTCGCCGACGGCGACGTGATCATTGTCCCGGAACGGAGGTTGTTCGAATAGATGAAGGCACGGGGGCAGAGCAGAACAATAACAATAATCTCCACGGTGGCCCTCGCGGCCGCCGGTGGCATTGCGGCGGTGGCACAGGAAGCGCAGGCACCCGATCCGGGCCTTCGCTTCACCGTGGACCTGAACGCCGGACTTTCCTACGACACCAACGAAGAGCTCGAGGATCCGTCCCCGGGCGATACCACCCGGGCCAATGTCGGGGCGACCTTCGGGCTGGTGAGCGAAACCGAAGTGTCCCGCCTCGCGCTGGCGGTGCTGTCCGAGGTGCGCTACGGCACCGGCCCCGGTCCCGACGACGGGCTCGAGTTCCGGATCCCGCTCGCCACGCTCGGCTACACACGGACGGGCATCGACAGCTTCGCGAACCTCAACGGCCGCTACTTCTATGACCGCGTGGACGACGACGTGCTGGTCTTCCTCGACGAGGACCTGAACCCCGTCGACCTCATCGTCGATGGCGGCGACCTTCGCCGTTGGACGTTCGACGGGCGCGTCGGCATCGGCCAGACCGCGCCCATCGGCTTCGAGGCGGGCTTCTTCTACGACAATCGCGACTACATCGACACCACCAACCCCGATCTCTACGATCGGAGCAGCTACGGCGTCGATGGCGTTGTCAGCTTCCAGATCACCCCGGTCCTGCGGGGACGGCTCTTCGCGTCCTACTCCAATCTCGACGAGGACGACGCGACCCAGACCGTGACGGACACGACCAACCTCGGCGGTGGCCTGACCTACCAGATCGACGGCATTACCGTCGTCACGGGCAACGTCGCCTACACCAACATCGAAGAGACGTTCTTCGACACGCTCTCCGACACCACCGAAGGATGGGTCTACGACGCGTCGATCCAGCGCGAGCTGACGAACGGGACGATCGGCGGGACGATCCAGCACACCCTCACCGAAGCGGCCGAGCGCACGCAGATCACCTTCGACCGCGCGATGGAGTTGCCCGCGGGCGCGCTGAGCTACAACCTCGGCGTCTCGGTTTCGGACAGCGGCGGCGAAACCCGCTTCGTCGGCGGCTTCGCCTGGGAACAGGACCTGCCGAACGGCGGCCTGACGATCTCGGGCAACCAGTCCACCGTCACCAGCGACGACGAAGAGGACACGCTCGTCACCCGGGTGGCGCTCCTCTACAACCGCGAGATCAACTCCGTGTCGAGCTTCGGGGTCAATTTCGGCCTTGGCCGGTCCGAGGACATCGGCGGCGGCCCGTCCGATGCCGACATCCGCGCCAACGTGGGGGTCACCTACCGCCGCGCGCTGACGCGGGAGTGGGACTGGCTCGTCGGCTACGAGGCGCGCTATTCGGTTCAGGACGGCGGAGACCCCGCCACCGGCAACAAGGTATACACCCTCATCGACCGCAGCTTCTCCATCCGGCCCTGAGTCGCCCGCCGGATCGGGCAGGCCAACGGCACGAGGGCGCGTGACATGACCGCGAACACCAACGGACCCGGACGACCGGGCGCCTTCAGGTGGCCCGATGGGTTCACGCTCGCCATCCTCCTGACCTGCGCGGCCTTCGAGATCACCTTCCAGCTGGCCGACCGCGGGGTGCTGGGCTCCACCCGCCTGCGGAGCCTCGGCTACACCTATGGCGGATTCTGGCCCGGTCTGCTGTGGGACTGGCGGCCGAACTTCCCCGGCCAGCCGGTGACGATGTTCCTCACCTACAGTGTGCTTCACGGCGGCTTCCTGCACTTCCTCGTCAACATGATCACCCTCGTGTCGCTCGGGGCTGCCGTCCACGACCGCAGCGGGACGCCCCGCTATGCCGCGATCTATGTGGCCGCGGTCCTCGGCGGCGCCGCGGTCTATGGCCTCCTCGCGCCGAACTACAGCCCCATGGTCGGCGCCTCGGGCGCGCTGTTCGGGCTCGTCGGCGCGCTCGTCGCCTGGGACGTGGCCGAACGCCGTGCCCTGCAGCTTTCCCTCGGCCCCGTCCTCCGCATCGTTGCCATTCTCGCGCTGATGAACCTCGTGTTCTGGTGGGCGATGGACGGCCACCTCGCCTGGCAGACGCACCTCGGCGGCTTCCTCGCCGGAGCCGCCGCCGCGGCCCTTCTGGGCGAGGACCTCTCCGCCCCGCCTCCCGGTCCCTCAACGTCGAACGAATGACTTAAACCCGTCTTGACCCGCCCCTGCTACATCCGGCCTCGGGTGAGTAGAGAGGTGGCGGGATGTCGGCGCAGGGCAACGCGCGGCCGATCATCAAGCGCAAGAAGATCGTGAAGGGCGACGGGCACCATGGCGGGGCCTGGAAGGTCGCCTATGCGGACTTCGTGACGGCGATGATGGCCTTCTTCATGCTGATGTGGCTCCTCGGGGCCACGACGGAAAAGCAGCGCAAGGGGATCGCGGACTACTTCAATCCGACCGTCACCGTGAACCGCACCTCGGGCGGCGGCGCGGGCGTCTTCGGAGGCGACAGCGTCTTCATCGAGGAAACGCTGTCCCGCTCGGGCACGGGCGCAGGTCTCATCAGCCAGCGCGACGCCAGCATCGCCGGCACCGCCGAGGGGCAGGAGACGCAGGAAAGCTCCGAAAGCGTCCTCGCGGCGGTCGAGGCCGCGCTTCAGGGCCTCACCGGCGAAAGCATCGTGCGCGACCTGATCCGCCGCCACGTCGTGACGCGCATCTCGGATCAGGGGCTCGTGATCGAACTCTTCGACACCGAGGATACGCCCCTCTTCACCGAAGACGGTCTGCCCAGAACCGAACTTCGCGCCCTCGTCCCCTCCATCGTCGCGGCACTTGCGCTCGTCCAGAACGCCGTGGCGGTGGAGTCCCACGTCGCGCAGGTCACGCGGCCCGCGCCCTCCCCGTGGGAACGGTCCATCGACCGCGGCGCCGCGGTCCGCCGCCTGCTCGAGGAGTCGGGCCTGCCGCCTGAGCGCATGGTCCGCCTCACCGGAGTGGCCGACCGCAAGCCGGTGGCCGCGAATCCCGAGGCCGCGCGCAACAACCGGGTCGAGATCGTGGTCCTTCGCCGGGTGGACTGACCCCCCGGAGATCGGCAAAAGTCGAGGGATTAGACGCACGTTAATCCGGCGCGCGTAAGCCGGTGCGGCCGAAGCAGCAGAAAGGCGCACCGATGACCATCTCCTCGTCCCTCAATGCGGGCGTCGCGGGCCTCGCCGCGAACGCCAGCCGGCTCGCGACGATCTCGGACAACATCTCCAACTCCGCGACCTACGGCTACAAGCGGGCGGAGGCCGGTTTCCACTCCCTCGTCATCAACAGCGGCACGGGGACCTACTCCGCGGGCGGCGTCCGCGTGACCACGATGCGCTTCGTCGACCAGCCGGGGGCGCTCAAGCCCACGAACAACCCGACCGACCTCGCGGTGCGCGGCCGCGGCTTCCTGCCGGTCACGAACGCGACGGCTCTGATCTCCCAGACCGCCGACTTTCCAATGAACCTGACGACGACGGGCTCATTCCGCACGGATTCGAACGGGTTCCTCCGGACCGCCACGGGCCTCGTCCTGCTCGGCTGGCCCGCCAACCCCGACGGACGCATCCCCACCTATCCGCGCGATACCTCCGCGGGCCTCGCGCCCGTCCAGATCCAGACCAACCAGTTCGCGGCCGAACCCACCACGGCGATCACGCTCGGCGTCAACCTCCCGGCGACGGAGACGGAGTTCGGCGCCTCCGGCAACCCGCTCAGCCTGTCGGTGGAGTACTTCGACAACCTCGGGACCTCGCAGTCGATCGACGTGACCTATGCGCCCACGGTCCCCGGCGCTCCCGGCCTGTCGAACCAGTGGACGATGACCCTCCGCGATTCCGCCCAGGGCGGTGCGGTGATCGGCGTCTACACGCTTACGTTCGATGCCACGCGCGCGGCCGGCGGCACGCTAGCCAGCGTGACGCAGCCGCTCGTCCTTCCGAACGGCACCCCCGACCCGGGCGGCGCCACGATCGGCCAGCCCTTCTCGGGCAGCGGCTTCCAGGTCAACGTCGCCGGCGGCCCGATCGACATCACGATCGGCGCGCTTGGCGAAGGCACCGTGATGACCCAGCTGTCGGACAGTTTCGCCCCCACGGCCATCACCAAGGACGGCTTTCCCGTCGGGAACATGACCTCGATCGAGGTGGACGGAAACGGCTTCCTGCGCGCCAACTTCGACACCGGGATCACCCGGGTGCTCTACCAGATTCCGCTTGTCGACGTGCCGAACCCGAACGGCCTGCGCGCCCTCGACAACCAGACCTTCGCGTTGTCGAACGAAAGCGGGTCGTTCTTCCTGTGGGACGCCGGCGACGGCCCGACCGGCGACGTCGTGGGTTTCGCGCTCGAGGAATCCGCGACGGACGTGGCGGGTGAGCTCACGCAGCTCATCCAGACGCAGCGGGCCTACTCGTCCAACGCCAAGGTGATCCAGACCGTGGACGAGATGCTGCAGGAAACCACCAACATCAAGCGCTGACCTGAGGGGAGCCCCCGGCGATGAGCATCACGACCTCCCTCTCCAACGCCCTAACCGGCCTCACCGCGGCGGCCCGGTCGGCCGAAGTCGTGTCGAACAACGTGTCGAACGCGATGACGGAAGGGTACGGGCGGCGGGAGATCGTGCTCGGCGCCCGCACCCTGGGCGGCCTCAGCTCCGGCGTCCGCGTCGAAGGCATCCTGCGCGACGTGGACGCCAACGTGATCCGCGACCGCCGTCTGGCGGATGCGGCGCTGGGCGGCCGGTCCCTGACCTCTTCCTTCCTCGATCGCATCGGCCGCCTCGTCGGCACGCCCGACGACGCCTCCTCGGTCACCGGCCGAATGGCCGCGTTCGAAGCGGCGCTGGCCAACGCCGCAAGCCGCCCGGATTCGGAGGTGCGCCTTCGCAACGTGCTCGACAGCGCGACCGCGCTCGCGCGCAGCGTGAAGGGGATGTCGGATGGCATCCAGTCAGAACGCATGGCGGCCGACGCCGACATCGCCCGCCAGGTCGACACGCTGAACCGCAGCCTCCAGGAGGTGCGCGAGCTCAACGCCCAGATCCTGCGCCTCGGCAGCTCCAGCCGCGACGCAAGCGCGCTGGCCGACCAGCGCCAGCGCGCGATCGACCGCATCGCCGCGATCGTTCCCCTGCGCGAGTTCCCGCGCGACAACGGCACGGTCGCGATCTACACCACCACCGGCGCGGCGCTCGTCGATGGCCGCGCGGCGACCATCGGGTTCACCCGCACGCCGACGATCACGCCCGACATGACGCTCGCCTCCGGCGCGCTCTCCGGCCTGACGATCGACGGCAAACCCGTCCGCACCGACGGCGCCTTTGCCCCGTTCGCCGGCGGCAGTCTCGCGGCCGCCTTCGCGGTGCGCGACGACCTCGCCATCACCGCCCAGGCCCGGGTGGACGGCCTCGCGCGGGAGATCGTGACCCGGTTCCAGGATCCTGCGGTGGACCCGACGCTCGCGGCGGGCGCGGCCGGCCTCTTGACCGACGGCAACGGCGCCTTCGACCCGGCGAACGAGGAGGGTCTCGCCGCCCGCCTCACCGTCAACGCGCTCGCCGACCCCGCCCGCGGCGGCGACCTCTGGCGCCTCCGCTCCGGCCTCGGCGCCGCCGTACCCGGGCCGGTCGGCGATGCGGCGCTCCTCACGGCCCTCTCCGGCGCCGCGTCCGCGGTCCGCGCGCCGGCCACGGGATCGCTCCCCGCGGTCGGAAGCAGCCTCGCCGGTCTCGCCGCCGAACTCCAGTCGCTGACCGCGCGGGACGGGCTTTCCGCGCAATCCGAACTCGGCTTCGCCTCAGCCCGCCAGGAGACACTCGCCGCGCTCGAAAAACGCGGCGGCGTCGACACCGATCAGGAGATGCAGAAGCTCCTGCTCATCGAACAGATCTACGCGGCCAATGCCCGCGTGATCACAACCATCGACAGCCTCCTGAACCGGCTCCTGGAGATCTGAGTTCCATGTCCTTCACGACCATCGGCGACCTCTCGCAATCGTTCCAGCTCCGCCGCGATAACGCCCGCCTCAAGGCGGATCTGCAGCGCCTCACGGCCGAACTTTCCTCCGGCCGCACGACGGACCTGCGCGCCGCCACCCGCGGCGACCTCCGTCCGCTGGCGTCGCTCGACCGCTCGGTCGCGCTTCTCACGGCCTTCCGAACCTCGAACGCCGAGGCCGCGCAGTTCACGGAGGTCGCTCAATCGGCCCTGGCGAGCCTCGAGGCCGGCGCGAACACGCTGTCCGCCACCGCTCTTCTCGCCCGCACCTCCGCAGTGCCGGCGCAACTCGATGCGCTCGGCCGGGAGGGTGTCCAGCGGTTCGAGGCTGCCGTATCGCGCCTCAATGTCCAGGCCGCCGGGCGGAGCGTGTTCGCCGGCCTCGCCACGGACGGCCCGGCGCTCCGCCCCGCATCCGACATCCTCGATGCACTCCAGACCGTGGCAGCCGGCGCGACCACCGCAGCCGACGTCACGGCGGCGCTCGACGCGTGGTTCGCGCCCGGCGGCCCCTTCGACACCGTCGCCTATGCCGGCAGCACGGCAAGCCTCCGCCCCTTCCGCGTCTCAGACGCCGAATCGGTCGACATGCCCGTCACCGCGCTCGCCCCCGGACTGCGCGACGCCCTGAAGGGCCTCGCCCTCACCGCCCTCCTCGACCGCGGGGTTCTTTCCGGGAACACCGCCGAGCGCGCCGCGCTGGCCGGCGCATCGGGGGAGGTCCTGATCGCCGCACGCGACGGCGTGGTGGAACTCCGCGCGGTCGTCGGCGATGCCGAGGCCGCCGTCGAACGCGCCCGCGTCCGGAACGGCGCCGAACTCGCCGCGGCCGAGATCGCCCGCGCGACCATTGTCGAATCCGATCCCTTTCGCGCCGCGACCGATCTGCAGACGGTCCAGGGTCAGCTCGAATCGCTCTACGCCGTCACGGCCCGCCTCTCGCGCCTGTCGCTCGTGAACTTCCTCAGATGATCCGCAGCCTCGTCCTCCTGCTCGCCCTTCTCGTTGCCACGCCCGCCGCCGCGCAATCCATCCTGGTGCGTGACCTCGTGGATTTCGACGGGGTGCGCGGCAACGACCTCGTGGGCTACGGCCTCGTCGTCGGGCTCGACGGAACGGGCGATTCGCTGCGGAACTCACCCTTCACGGAGGAGATCCTGTCGAACGTGCTCGAGCGTCTCGGCGTCAACGTCAGCGGAGAGCAGCTTCGCTCCCGCAACGTCGCCGCCGTCTTCGTGACGGCCGAGCTTCGTCCCTTCGCCCGCGCCGGCAGCCGGATCGACCTCACCGTGTCCGCCATGGGCGATGCCAAGAGCCTGCTGGGCGGAACGCTGGTGATGACCCCCCTCAAGGCTGCGGACGGGCTGATCTATGCCGTTGGTCAGGGGACCGTGATCGCCGGCGGCGCCCGCGCCTCCGGTCAGGCGGCGGAAGTCGTGGAAGGCGTCCCGACCTCCGGGGCCATCCCCTCGGGCGCCCGGGTGGAACGCGAGGTGCCCTTCGTCTTCAACGACCTGCACAGCATCCGCCTCGCCCTCCGCAACCCGGACTTCACGACCGCCGAGCGCATCGAGCGGGCGATCAACGACACCTACGGCGCCCGCGTGGCGCAGTTGCTCGACGGCGGGACCGTCCTCCTCAACGTCCGCGCCACGCGCGAGCCGACGCCCGCCCACGCCATCGGACGGATCGAGAACCTCGCGATCCAGCCCCAGATCCTTGCCCGCGTGGTGGTCGACCAGCGGTCGGGGACGATCGTCATGGGCCAGGATGTCCGCATCTCCCGTGTCGCCGTCTCGCAGGGCGGCCTCGTCCTCCGGGTGGAGGAGCGGCCCGAGGTCGTGCAGCCCAACCCCTTCGCGCAGGGTGAAACGGTGGTCGTCCCCCGGACGGTCGCGGAACTTGGGGAAGAGATGGGAGCAGGTCTTGTCGAGGTCGCGGGCGGCAGCACCCTGGGAGAGGTCATCAACGGGCTGAACGCGCTCGGCGTCTCGTCACAGGACATGATCGACATCCTGCAGACGATCCACGCCGCCGGGGCGCTCCATGCAGAATTCATCGTGCGCTGAGATCAACGTCACGGCCCCCACGAACCCGACGGTCCGGAACACCGCCAGCTGTCCTACGAGAGATTGGGACTGCGGGTGGCCCACGGACGGCGGGCCCACCGGACCCGTTGCCGCTGCGCATGGAACCTAGGGGGGCGTGGCACGTGGGCGTCCATCCGCCCCGTCGATCCCGCCAGCCCTTCCGACGCTTCGACGGCCGACCGAGCCGCTCCGACGCTGAGGCCCGCCAACCGCTCCGTCTCTCGCCCAGGTCTCCGGCCAATCCAACCCGACGCCCAATCCCGCCGCCAACGCCGGCCCGCGCTCAGGTCCCCGGCCGATCCAACTCCACGCCCGATCCCGACGCCGAACCCACCGACGCACCAGCTCGCTGCAGGGTCTCCGGCTCCGCGCCCCCGCCCACGAGATGCCGCCCACCACACCCCGAACGAAAGAAACCCCCGCCGCGCGCGGCAGGGGCCTGTCCCATTGTCCGTAACTTGTCTCCGGTGCCGCGGCGCTGGGTGGGGGCTGTTGAACCGCGGCACCGGAGTAGCGTTACATTCGCTATGGCTCCTGATTGCCAGACGATCACGGCGGCATCGTGCTCCTCTCCGCTCATTTGCGAGGAGATTCGAGGGCAGGATTGGGGCACGGCTTGATTTCGCAACCGTCCGAGGTCACTCTTTCCCCATGAACGCGCCCACGCCGTTTCCGACCGAGGCCGACCAGGTCGCCTTCGACCGTGTCGAACTCAACCACATCCTGTCGCTCTATGGCCGCATGGTTTCGGCCGGCGAGTGGCGCGACTACGGCCTGTCGTTCCTCCGCGACGTCGCCGTCTTCTCGGTCTTCCGCCGCGCGGCGGAACACCCGCTCTACCGGATCGAGAAGCGCCCGCGGCTGCGGGGCCGGCAGGGCATGTATGCAGTCATTGGCATGGACGGCCAGATCCTGAAGCGCGGACACGACCTCCGCGCGGTCCTCCGCGTGCTCGACCGCAAGCTGATCCGCCCCGTCGACTGACGCCCCTTGCGTCCCGAACCGGCCCCGGCGAGACTCCCTCCACCCGGACCGGAGCCGCCCATGACCCTCGCCCTGCCCTTTCCGCGCGACGCCGCCGCCGTCGCGACCGTGACCGCCATCCTGCGCCAGCGGCTCGGCGACCGGCTCCAGACCGGCCAGGCGATCCGCGACCAGCACGGCCACACCACGACCTGGATCCCGACCGAGGCGCCGGATGCCGTGGCCTTCCCCGAAACCACCGCCGAGGTCGCCGAGATCGTCCGCATCTGCGCCGACCACCGCGTTCCGGTGATCGCCTACGGCACCGGCACGTCGCTGGAAGGCCATGTCAACGCGCCGTCCGGCGGGGTCACGCTCGACCTGACGCGGATGAACCGGATCCTCGCCGTCCACCCGCAGGACCTCGACTGCGTCGTCCAGCCCGGCGTGACCCGAAAGCAGCTGAACGAACATCTGCGCGATCAGGGTCTGTTCTTTCCCATCGACCCGGGCGCCGACGCCTCTCTGGGCGGAATGGCGGCCACCCGCGCCTCGGGCACCAATGCCGTCCGCTACGGCACGATGAAGGACAACGTGCTCGCGCTTGAGGCGGTTCTCGCCGACGGCCGGATCATCCGCACCGCCCGCCGGGCAAAGAAGTCCTCCGCCGGCTACGACCTGACGCGCCTCCTCGTGGGGTCCGAAGGCACGCTCGGCGTCATCACCGAACTCACGCTCAAGCTGCACGGGATCCCGGAGGCGATGTCCTCCGCCACCTGCTCCTTCCCCTCTGTCGAGGCCGCCTGCACGGCGGTGATCCACACCATCCAGATGGGCCTCCCCGTCGCCCGGATGGAGCTTCTGGACGCGCTGACCGTCCGCGCCGTCAACGCCTATTCGAAGCTCGCACTGCCCGAAACCCCGCTCCTCCTGCTCGAATTCCACGGCTCCGCGGCGTCGGTCGCCGAACAGGCCGAAACCTTCGGCGACCTCGCGGCGGACGCGGGCGGCACCGGCTTCGCCTGGACATCCTCGACCGAGGAGCGGACCCGCCTCTGGCAGGCGCGCCACGACGCCTACTGGGCCATGCTCGCCCTCCGCCCCGGCGCCAAGGCGCTCGCCACGGACGTCTGCGTCCCGATCTCCCGTCTCGCCGAAAGCGTCGAGGCCGCGCGGACAAGGGCCGATGCCCTCGGCCTTCTTGCGCCCATCCTCGGCCACGTGGGCGACGGCAACTTCCACGTCACGCCCCTCATCGACCTCGCGAATCCGGCTGAAGTCGCGGCCACCGAAGAGTACCTCGCCTGGCTCGCGGAGCTGGCGATCGAGATGGACGGCACCTGCACCGGCGAACACGGGATCGGCCAGGGAAAGCGGGTCTATCTCCGCAAGGAACTGGGGGAGGCGGTGGACGTCATGGCCTCGATCAAGGCGGCGCTCGACCCGCTCGGGATCATGAACCCGGGAAAGGTTCTTTAGCTAGCCGCCGTTCGTGTGCAGCGCCTTGAACGTGATCGTCGTCAGCGTCCGCGAGATCCCGGGGATGTCGAACAGGTTCTCGCTGAGATACCGCCCGATGTCCTCGTCCTTCGGAATGTAGATCTTTGCCAGAAGGTCGAAGTCCCCGCTCGTCGAATACATCTCCGACACGATCTCGCGCAGGTAGATCTCGCGCGCGACGTCGTAGGTCTTCCCGGGCAGGCAGCGAAGCTGGACGAAAACGCAGTTCATGGGGCGGCCCTCCTGCCGTCACCGTTACCACATCGCGCCCGGCCTTCCAGACCCGAAAAACCGTTGGAAGCCCGCGCCGCTTGCGTCTAGCGTCGGGCGGACAGGGAGGAAAGAAGCGGCATGACCCGCCCCCAGCCACAGGCCCCGCACACTTCCGACGTGCGCAAGACCACCTGCTACATGTGCGCCTGCCGCTGCGGGATCGACGTGCATGTGACGGACGGGCGCGTGACCTACATCGAAGGCAACCGCGACCATCCGATCAACAAGGGCGTCCTCTGCGCCAAGGGCGCGGCCGGGATCAAGCAGATCACCTCCCCCGCCCGCCTCAAGGCCCCCCTCCGCCGCATCGGCCCCCGCGGCTCCGGCGCCTTCGAGGAGATCACCTGGGAGGAGGCGCTTCAGACCGCCGTCTCCTGGCTGAAGCCGTTGCGGGAGACCGCCCCCGAACGCCTCGCCTTCTTCACCGGCCGCGACCAGTCGCAAAGCTTCACCGGCTGGTGGGCGCAGGCCTTCGGCACGCCCAACTATGCGGCCCACGGCGGCTTCTGTTCGGTCAACATGGCGGCCGCGGGCATCTACACCATCGGCGGCGCCTTCTGGGAGTTCGGGCAGCCCGACTGGGACCGCACCGAGCTCTTCGTGCTGTTCGGCGTGGCCGAGGATCACGATTCGAACCCCATCAAGATCGGCATCGGAAAGCTGAAATCGCGCGGCGCGCGGGTGATCGGGGTAAACCCCATCCGCACCGGCTACAACGCCGTGGCCGACGACTGGTACGGCATCACGCCGGGGACTGATGGGCTCCTCATCCTGTCCCTGATCCACTGCCTGCTGAAGGCGGGCAAGATCGACGCCGCCTACCTCGCCCGCTGGACGAACGCCCCCTGCCTCGTCGACTCAGACCCTGATTCACCGGAACACGGCCTCATCCTGAAGGACCCGACCGGCAAACCCCTCGTCCTCGACCGCACGACAGGCCAGCCCGTCCCCTTCGACACCCCCGGCGTCCACCCCGACCTCACCGGCACCTGGAACGGCCACCGCCCCGTCTTCCACCACATCCTCGACCGCTACCTCGCGGACGACTACGCTCCCGAAGCCGTCGCGCAACGCACCGGCCTCCCCGCCGCCCGCATCCGAACCCTCGCGGCGGAAATCGCCCATGCCGCCTTCGACCGCTCCTTCACCGTCCCCCAGCCCTGGACCGACTTCCGCGGCGAAACCCACGAAGGCTTCACCGCCCGCCCCGTCGCCATCCACGCCATGCGCGGCATCTCGGCCCACTCGAACGGCTTCCAGACGGCCCGCGCCCTCCACCTCCTCCAGTCGCTGATCGGCGCGGTGGATGCCCCCGGCGCCTTCCGCTTCAAGCCGCCTTACCCCAAGCCCGCGGCCGCCCACCCGCGCCCGCACTTCCGCGCCCGCCCCGGCGAACCGCTCGACGGCCCGCCGCTCGGCTTCCCCCTCGGCCCCGACGACCTCGCGCTCAAGGAGGACGGCACCCCCGCCCGCATCGACAAGGCCTTCAGCTGGGAGAACCCGCTGTCCGTCCACGGGCTCCTCCACATGGTGATCCCGAACGCCCACGCCGGCGACCCGTACCCCATCGACACGCTCTTCCTCTACATGGCGAACATGTCGTGGAACTCTTCGATGAACACGGCCGCCGTGATGGACATGCTGACGGACAAGGACGCCTCAGGCGCCTACCGCATTCCGCGCATCATCTACTCCGACGCCTACGCCTCCGAGATGACGGCCTACGCCGACCTCATCCTGCCCGATACGACCTACCTCGAACGCCACGACTGCATCAGCCTCCTCGACCGCCCGATCTCCGAGGCCGATGCGGCGGCCGACGCCATCCGCTGGCCGGTGATCGAACCCGACCGCGACGTGCGCCCCTTCCAGACCGTGCTCCTCGACCTCGGCCACCGCCTCGGTCTGCCCGGCATGACGAACGCCGACGGCACGGCGACTTACAGCGACTACGCCGACTACATGGTCCGGCACGAACGCAAGCCCGGCATCGGCCCCCTCGCCGGCTGGCGCGGCGACGGCACGCAGCACGGCAAAGGCGACCCCAACCCGGCCCAACTCGACCACTACCGCGCGAACAACAGCCACTTCGCGGCGCACATCCCCCCCGAAGCGCGCTTCATGAAGCCGTGGAACCGCGCCTACTGGGACTGGGCCGTGTCGCTCGGCCTCGCCGACCGCCCGAACCCCTACCTGATCGAGCTCTGGTCCGACCCCCTCCGCCGCTTCCAGCGCGCCGCCGAAGGGCACGGCACGATCCAGCCGCCCGACCACCTCCGCGCCCGCCTGCGCGAGGCGATGGACCCGCTCCCGATCTGGTATCCGGCGCTCTCGGACAGCCTCACCGACACCGCGGCCTACCCGATCCACGCGCTCACGCAGCGCCCGATGGCGATGTACCACTCCTGGGGCAGCCAGAACGCCTGGCTCCGCCAGATCCACGGCACGAACCCGCTCTACCTGCCCACCGACATCTGGAACGCCCACGGCTTCGAGGACGGCGACTGGGCCCGCGTGACCTCCCCCACCGGAGAGATTACGGTCCCCGTCGTCCGCATGGCCGCGCTGAACCCCCACACCGTCTGGACCTGGAACGCCATCGGCAAGCGCAAGGGCGCCTGGGCGCTCGACCCCGCCTCGCCCGAGGGCGCCACCGGCTTCCTCCTCAACCACCTGATCCCCGAACGCCTCCCCGGCGGCACGCTCCCGAACGCCGACCCCGTCACCGGTCAAGCTGCATGGTTCGACCTCCGCATCCGGCTCGAGCGCCTGCCCGCGCATCGCGCGCCCGAACGCTCCGCCCCGGACTTCCCGGCGATGAAGGTCCCCGCGCCGTGATCGCCATGCGTCCATCCATACGATTGCCATACGCGATCCATACGGTATCCATACGCCCCGCATGACCGCCCTTCCCTCCTCCACCGACCGCAAGCTCGGCCTCGTCATCGACCTCGACATCTGCGTCGGCTGTCACGCCTGCGTGGTCGCCTGCAAGGGCTGGAACGACGCCGCCCAGACCTCGGGCCTCAACGACGCCGACCCCTACGGCGCGGCCCCCGAAGGCGCCTTCCTGAATCGCGTCCACTCCTACGAAGTCGAGCCCGATCAAGGGGTTGCCCGCCTCGTCCACTTTCCCAAGTCCTGCCTCCATTGCGACGACGCGCCCTGCGTCACCGTCTGTCCGACCGGCGCCTCCTACAAGCGGCGCGAGGACGGGATCGTCCTCGTCAACGAAGCCACCTGCATCGGCTGCGGCCTCTGCGCCTGGGCCTGCCCCTACGGCGCGCGCGAGATGGATCCCGCTGAAAAGGTGATGAAAAAATGCACCCTCTGCGTTGATCGGATCTACTCCGACACGCTGCCCGAGGAAGACCGCATCCCCGCCTGCGTCCGCACCTGCCCCACGAACGCCCGTCACTTCGGCGACCTCGCCGACCCCGACAGCGCGGTGTCCCGCATGGTCGCCGCCCGGGGCGGTATCGCGCTGATGCCCGAGCAGGGCACCCGGCCGGTGAACCGCTACCTCCCCCCGCGCGAGAAGGGCGAGATCGACATCCTCGCCCCCCTCCTCGCGCCCGTGGCCGACACGCCCACGGGGCTCCTCGCCTGGCTCGACCGCACGCTGGAGCGGATCGGATGACTGCGCCTGTCCCCGCGGGGACTGCCTCCGGAACAAGCACTTAGATGCATCCGGCCCCCTCGATCATCCTCTTCACGACGCTCTCAGGCGCGGGCTTCGGCCTCCTCGCCTTCCTCGGCCTCGGCCTCCCCCCCGTCACCGGCGGCACCGCGCTCGCCTTCTTCGCCATCGCCTTCCTCCTCGCCGGCGCGGGCCTCGCCGCCTCGGCCTTCCACCTCGGCCACCCCGAACGCGCGCTTCTCGCCTTCACGCAATGGCGCACCAGCTGGCTCTCGCGGGAAGCCTGGGCCGCCACCCTGGCGCTCGGCACCATGGCCCTTTACGGCGCGGCCCTCACGATGGGCTCCCGCCTCGCCCTCCTCGGCCTGCTCGGGACCGCGCTCTGCCTCGCCGCGCTCCTCTCCACCGCGATGATCTACGCCTCGCTCCGAAGCGTCCCCCGCTGGCACCACTGGTCCACACCCGCGCTCTTCCTCCTCTACGCCGCCGCCGGGGGCGCACTCCTCGCGGGTCAGGTCACGCTCGCCACCATCCTCCTCCTCGTCCTCGGCCTCGCCCAGATCCTCGTCTGGCGCGATGGCGACACCCGCTTCGCCCGCTCCCCCACCACGCTCGCCACCGCCACCGGTCTCACCGGTGGCGTCGTCCGTTCGTTCGAGCCGCCGCACACCGGCCCGAACTACCTCCTTCGCGAGATGGTGCACATCATTGGACGCAAGCATTCCAGAAAGCTGCGCGCCGTCGCTCTCGTCCTGGCCTCCTTCCTCCCGGCAATGCTCCTCCTCCTGCCCTTCTCCCACGCGCTGGCGGCCCTTGCGGTGGTTTCCCACCTCGCCGGAGCGCTCGTCGCCCGCTGGCTCTTCTTCGCCGAAGCGGAACACGTCGTCGGCCTCTACTACGGCCGCGCTCAGGGCAGCTCGACGTCCACCCAGACGAGCCGGTGACGCACCGGCGCGTCGTCCGGCCACCAGACGCCCGACCCCACGACCCGCCAGGCCGACGACGGCAGGACATAGTCCACCCGCAGGTTCCCCGGCTGCCCCGGCCCGTCCGGCCAGTCGGCCGTATCGAGCGCCGGGTCTCCCCGATGCGCCGTATTCACCCCGCCGTCCCGCGCGGCGGCGACCGCGCCGCCCGTGCTTCGTGGCCCCACGTCGATCAGCCGCGGGTGGTCCAGCAGCGCCAGCAGGGCCTCCGCCCGCCCGTCTCCGTCCACGGGGTCGAGGTTCGCGTCCCCCATCAGCACGAAGGGCACCGCCTCTGGTGCCACCGGCAGCGCCCCGTCGAGATACCGCAGCCAGAAAGCCGCCTCGTCATGGTTGCGCCGCCCGTTCCGATCCTCGGGCCCGTCGAAAACCGGGGGCGTCGCATACCACGCCCACAGGCGCACGGGTCGTCCGTCCGGCAGCGCCACCGCCACGTCCCAATGCCCGGTAGATGACAGCCGCTGCCCGGCCGCCGTTCCCTCGGGCGGGATCGCGCCCGGCAGGTCCGCCCAAAGGAACGCGCTGAAATCCCGGCTCGCGGCGGTGTCGATCGGCAGCCGGGACAGGAGCGCCATGCCCGCCTGTCCCGAGAAGGCCCCGTAGCCCTGCGCGTCCCGCGGCCCACCCGTGCGGCCATCGCCGTCAAGATCCAGCCCGGTCGCCATCCCCGCGTTCGGGAGGAGGGCGAAACGGTGGGGATAGGCCATGCCTGCCGCCTCGATTCGTCCGGCAAAGGCGGCCAGCGCATGACCGTCGAGGTCATAGTCGAACGCGGTCAGAAGGATCACGTCCGGCGCGACGGTCGCGATGATGTCCGCCACGGCGAGAACCTCGGGCTCTCCCTTCAGGATGTCGCGCAACAGGAGACCCGGTCCCTCCCGCGACAGTCCGGCATTGAAGGTCGCGAAGCGAACGGGATCGGCGGCCAGCGGTGTGGCCGCCAGCGCGAGGATCAAACTAACTGAAGGTCCGCATCCTGCGCGGCGGTCCGGGCCTTCCGGCGCTTTTCGTCGATCATGCTGGCCACGCGGCCCATCGCGATGCCCCGCATGAACAGCGATGTCGGAAGGAAGGCCCATGCCGCGACGGTCCAGATCAGGGTCTGCGGATGCTCGAGCGACACGGCGCCGAATACCGACCCCGCCGCCTTCACGGCCGCCGGCATCAGGAATGGCAGCAGAAACCCTAACGCGATGTTAAAGCGCGCGTCGCGTTCCAGCCGTTCCACCACGTCGCCCCCGGCCGTGGGGTCGAAGGTCGGCAGGTTGACCCAGACGTTGAAGCTGCCGTTGCCCAGCGGCCAGTTCCGGAGCCTGAGCACGATCAGGAAGATCGCGAGCGTGACGAGAGAGATGAGATAGGCCATCCCCGCCGCGGTCCGCACCCGGTCGATCTGCGCCGCGCCGGTGTCCTCCGGCAGCATCAATACGACGAGCCGCACGGGAGAGTAGGGGAAGTCGATCACATGCCCGATCAGCGCGCCCACCGCCTGCATGAACATCGACAATGAGCTCTGCGAATATTCCCCCCGCAGGATGATGGCGAGGATCAGCACCATCGCGAACAGCGACCCGAAGCGGATGCGGTTGAAGGGGGGAGCGTCGCGGAACTCCACGAGTCCCGGATAGGCCGAGGTGTATTCCACGACGGTGAGGATCGCCCCGAACAGCGCGACCAGCGCCACAACCTCGGCGGTGTCCTGGGTGACGCCCGGGATCAGAAGGGACGGGATCGACACGAGGATAACCACGAGCATGGCCCGCAACACGGCGTATGCCAGCCGGGAAATCACCGCCCGTCGCCCCCGATCCGGTCGGACAGGCGTGCACCCGTCCGCATCTGCCTCATGCCTCGCCAATTGTGGCGAGCTGCCACATTTTTGCCCAAGTTCTGCCCTCTTCCCGGAGGCCCAGCAAGTTGGGGTTAACCATGTCGGCCAAGTGAGGCTTTTTCGTGTTCAAACTGGTGCTTCATTGCATCATCGGCCCACGGGGTCAGATGAAGGGCCGTCCGCCGGTCACCGGGATCGTCGCGCCTATCACGTAGCTGGCTTCGTCCGAGGCGAGGAAGACATAGGCAGGCGCCAGCTCCTTCGGCTGGCCCGCGCGGCCGATCGGCGTGTTCTTCCCGAAGTTCTCCACCTTCTCGGGCGGCATCGTCGACGGGATCAGCGGGGTCCAGATCGGCCCCGGCGCGACGCCGTTCACGCGGATGCCACGGTCGGCCAGCATCTGGCCAAGTCCCGCGATGAAGTCACGCATCGTCCCCTTGGTGGTGGCGTAGGGGAGAAGCTCCGGGCTCGGCTGGTCGGCGTTGATCGACGTCGTCCCGATGATGGACCCGCCTTCCCGCATGTGCGGGAGCGCGGCCTTCACAAGGTGGAAGAACGCGTCCACGTTCGTCTCGAAGGTCTTCCGCCATTCGTCGGCGGTGATGTCCTCGAACCGGGCGAAGCTCGCCTGATAGGCCGCATTGCTCACCAGCACGTCGATCCGCCCGAACTCCTCGACGGCGGCATCGATCACTTCTCGGCAATGCACGGGGTCGCGGAGGTCGCCGCGGATCACCACGGCCTTCCGGCCCGCATTCTCCACCAGCCGCGCCGTCTCTTCCGCGTCCTCGTCCTCGCTGAGGTAGGAGATCAGGACATCCGCCCCCTCTCGCGCGAAGGCGATGGCGACGGCGCGGCCGATCCCGCTGTCGGCGCCGGTGATGATCGTCTTCTTGCCCTCCAACCGACCGTGACCCTCGTAGCTGTCTTCCCCGTGGTCGGGGCGGGGCGTCATCCGGTCGGTGTAGCCGGGCATCGGCTGCTGCTGGGCGGGGATATCGTCGGGCATGGCGCGCGTCCTTCGCTGGGGGTCGGTCCCGTCAACGGACGCGCCGGTCGCGTGTTCCGCGCCTTTGAAACGCGAAAGGCCCCGCGGGGGGCGGGGCCCTGGAGCGCGGCGCGGGAGTTCAGACCCAGGGGCGCGCCTGTGCGGCCTTCGCCTCGAACCCTTCGATGAAGGCGGCCTTCTCCAGCGACAGGCCGATGTCGTCGAGCCCGTTGAGCAGGCAGTGCTTGCGGAACGGATCGACCTCGAACCGGAAGACCGTGCCATCCGAGGCGGTGACGGTCTGCGCCTCGAGGTCCACGGTGATCCGGGCGTTCGCGCCCTTTTCCGCGTCCTTCATGAGAAGGTCCACCTGCTCCTGCGGAAGGACGATGGGCAGGATGCCGTTCTTGAAGCAGTTGTTGAAGAAGATGTCCGCGTAGGACGGCGCGATCACGCAGCGGATCCCGAAGTCGAGAAGCGCCCAGGGCGCATGCTCCCGGCTCGACCCGCAGCCGAAGTTCTCGCCCGCGACGAGGATCTGGGCCTCGCGGTAGGCCGGCTTGTTCAGCACGAAGTCGGGGATCTCGTTCCCGTCCGCGTCGAAGCGCATCTCGTCGAAGAGGTTCCGGCCAAGGCCCGAACGCTTGATCGTCTTCAGGAACTGCTTGGGGATGATCATGTCGGTATCGACATTGATCAGCGGCAGGGGCGCCGCGATCCCGGTGAGCTGGGTGAACTTGTCCATGCGAAGCCGCCTTGTCGTCTGTGGTTCGGGTCCGCGCGGTTCTAGCGGCTTTGCCGCGCGGACGCCAGACAGGGCGCGGTCTAGCCGCGCGCCCGCCGCCGCTTCATCGCCGCGAGCGCGCCGATCCCGCCCAGCAGGAGCCATGCCCCGGCCGGAAGCGGAACGGGAGACAGCGGCGGCTCACCCGACACATTGAAGCGCGCCTTGAGCCAGGTGCTGTTGTCGAGATCCTCGATCGTCCAGAACTCGGCCCCGCTGTCGAACCCGAAGAGCTCGAACTGATAGGTCAGGCCGTTGTGTTCGAACACGTCGGTGAGGGAGTCGTTCTTCAGAAGCTGGACGCGATCCGCGCAGCCGTTCTGGTTGAGGAAGCTGCCCCCGCCCACGGTCTGGCCGAACTTGTTGAGGTTGTTCTTCTCTCCGTTCGCGCAGGGGTTCGCGTAGTTCGGCGTTTCCCAGAGGCTGAACATGTAGGACGTGACGAAGGTGCGCTCGACGCCGTCGAACGACGCGCGCACGGTCATGTTGAGCTGGGCCTTGTCCAGGTACTGGTTCTGGAAGATCACGCGGTTCATGTGCGTGAAGACGCCCACGTTGAACAGCGTGTTGGCGTCATGGCTCGTGCCCTGCGCCGTCTGCTGGAACCTGAATCCGCTGCGCCCGGTGTGACCGGGGAAGCTGTGACCCCAGCGGATCTCGTTCGTGCCGTTCCCTGTCAGGTTGCCGTTGCCGCCCGTGAGGTCGACAATGCTCTTGACCGTCCAGGAGGACTCGATCGACAGGATGGTGATCTGCGATGCATGGGCAACTCCCGCCCAAAGCAGCGCGACAACGAAGAATACGGATCTCACGGCATCAGCCCCCATCTCAACCGGCAGGCCGGCCAAGAAGGTCCGACCCGAACTCGCTACGCCGACCGTGACACCCGGAACACGGTGCCTGGCCACTGCTCAGGTCAGAGTAATGCGGATAGGGACTGCTCCCGACCTCTACCGTCACTGCACCCTTAATTCGCAGGGTCGCCCGTGACAGTTCTGGTGTGGCTGCCGGATTGCACCGGTTCTTGCCACGTTCTTACCGCATTCCTGCCTTGTTCTCGACGCGGGGATACGTGCGCGAGCGATTTGATTCAAGTTGAATCTGCGTGAACCGGAGACCTCCGGCGGATGTTCCGCCGGAAATCCGCGAGTGTTGCAAGTTTACATAAACTCGCGCACGTCCGTCAGACGACCGGTCACGGCAGCTGCGGCCGCCATCGCCGGGCTCATCAGGTGCGTGCGCCCGCCGCGGCCCTGCCGCCCCTCGAAATTGCGGTTCGAAGTGGCCGCGCAGCGCTCGCCGGGGCTGAGTTGGTCGGGGTTCATGGCAAGGCACATGGAGCAGCCGGCAAGACGCCATTCGAACCCCGCCTCCTTGAAGATGTCGGCCAGTCCCTCTTCCTCGGCCTGCGCCCTGACGAGGCCGGAGCCCGGGACGACCATGGCCCGCAGGCCGTCCTTGATCTTCTTGCCCTTCAGGATCGCCGCGGCGGCCCGCAGATCCTCGATCCGCCCGTTCGTGCAGGAGCCGATGAAGACCGTGTCGATCTCGATGTCCTGAAGCCGCGTGCCCGGCTTCAGCCCCATGTACTCAAGCGACCGCCGCGCGGCGTCGACCTTGCCGCCCTTGAACGCCTCCGGGTCCGGGACGACGCCGGTGATCGGCAGCACGTCCTCGGGGCTCGTGCCCCAGGTCACGACCGGCGCGATGTCCTCGCCCCGGATCGTCACGACCTTGTCCCAGTGCGCGTCGGGATCGGAATGGAGCGTCTTCCACCACGCCATGGCCGCCTCCCACTGCGCGCCCTTCGGCGCATGGGGCCGGCCCTTCACGTACTCGAAGGTCTTCTCGTCGGGCGCAATCAGACCCGCCCGCGCGCCGCCCTCGATCGCCATGTTGCAGACGGTCATCCGGCCTTCCATCGAAAGCGACCGGATCGCCTCGCCCATGTATTCGATGACGTAGCCCGTCCCGCCCGCCGTCCCGGTATGCCCGATGACCGACAGCGTGATGTCCTTCGCCGTGACCCCGGGCCCGAGCGTGCCCGTGATCTCAACCTTCATGTTCTTCGATTTCTTCTGGATCAGCGTCTGCGTGGCCAGCACATGCTCCACCTCGGAAGTCCCGATCCCGTGGGCCAGCGCCCCGAAGGCCCCGTGCGTCGCCGTGTGGCTGTCGCCGCAGACGACCGTCATGCCGGGCAGGGTCCAGCCCTGCTCAGGGCCGACGATGTGGACGATGCCTTGCCGGATGTCGCTGACAGGGTAGTAGTTGATCCCGAAGTCCTTCGCGTTCCGGTCGAGCGCCTCGACCTGGATGCGGCTTTCCTCGTTGTCGATGTGCTTGTCGCGGCCCGGCGTCGTCGGCACGTTGTGGTCGGGGACGGCGATCGTCTTCTCGGGCGCCCGGACCTTCCGGCCCGCCATGCGCAGCCCCTCGAAGGCCTGCGGGCTCGTCACCTCGTGAACGAGGTGTCGGTCGATGTAGAGGAGGCTGGTGCCATCCGCGTCCTCGTGGACGAGATGGGCGTCCCAGATCTTGTCGTAGAGCGTCTTGCCGGTCATGCGGGGTCTCCCCGGTCTTGAGGTTGCGGGAACGAAAGCGGCGGTGGCGCGCTATCTCCGCGCGCGAACCGACGTCTGCGCGCCGAAGAACCGCCAGGGAAGGCGCGCGCGATCGTCCATATCGAAGACCGGTTTCATGGGCAGGCAGATACAACCTCGGCCCCGTGCCATCAAGAGCCCGTCCCGGCCCTCTCGGGCCTCGCGGGTTTCTGGGGGTGGCAGACCCCGCGCCCTGACGCTACTGTCAGGACAAGCGGGCACGGCATCTCGGGGCTGGAGCAGTTGATCAGGCACCGCATCTTCGCAACGCTCCTGTGCGGAGCCATCGGCGCCGCTCCGCTTTGGGCGGCCCCTCTCGAGACCTTCTCCTTCGACGTCACGGGCGCCGACGACGCCGTCGCGAACCGCCTGCGCGGCGCCTCGGTCCTCGTGCCTCTGGCGGACCAGTCGGTGGACGATCCGCAGGAGGTGCTGGCGGCGGCGCGGGCGGAATACAGCCGCCTCCTCGGCGCGCTCTACGACATGGGCTATTACGGCGGCGTCATCACCGTCTCGATCGACGGGCGCGAGGCCGCGTCGATTCCCGCGCTCGAAACGCCGCCGCGCATCCGGTCGGTCGTCGTCACCGTCTCTCCCGGCCCGATCTACACCTTCTCTCGCGCGGCCGTCGCGCCCGTGGCCCAAGGCACCGAAATCCCCGAGGACTACGCGGCGGGAGAGCCCGCCCGCACCTCGGCCATCCGCGCCACGGCGCAGGCCGCCGTGACCGGCTGGCGCCGGCTCGGCTATGCCAAGGCCGAGATCAGCGACCAGAGCATCGTCGCGGACCACCGCAGCGACACCGTGGCCTCGGACCTCCGCCTCGCCCCCGGCCGGCAACTGCGCTACGGCACCATCACCGTGCGCGGGGCGAACCGGGTGCGCGAGGACCGCATCCTCTACATGTCCGGCCTCCGCCGCGCCGACCAGACGTTCAACCCAGACGAGCTCGAACGCGCCGCGAACCGCATCCGCCGCAGCGGTGCCTTCCGATCCGTCGCCGTGGTGGAAGCCGAACAGGCCAACCCCGACGGCACCATCGACATCACCCTCCAGGTGGCCGAGGAGCGCCGCCGCCGGTATGGCATAGGGTTCGAGTTCTCCACCGTCGAAGGCTTCGGGATCGATGCCTTCTGGCTCCACCGCAACCTCTTCGGCGGGGCGGAGCGGCTCCTGATCGAGGGCAGCTGGACCAGCATCGGCGGCGACTACACCGGCGGGGAGGATTTCAGCCTCAGCGCCCGCTTTACCCGGACAAGCAGCTTCGGCCCCGACACCGACTTCTACATCTTCACGGAAGTCGACGAGCTGAACCAGCCGACGTTCAACTCCAACTCGGCCTCGATCGAAGTCGGCTACACCCGCATCGTGGGAGAGAACCTGAACGTCGCGGCGGCGGTAGGGCTCCAGTTCACATCCGTTCGGGAGGACGGGGACACCACCGAATACTACATGCTCACCCTCCCGCTCCAGGCCACCTACGACACGCGCGACAGCGTCCTGAACGCCACCCGCGGCTTCTATCTGGATGCCGATGTCACCCCGTTCCTCGGTTTCGACCAGACTGACAGCGGTCTCTACTTCTACGGCGACGGCCGCACATACTATACCGTCGGAGAAGCGGTGCCCGTGACCCTCGCCGGCCGCCTCCAGGTCGGTTCCATCGCCGGGGCGCGGCTGGACCGGGTGCCGAACGACATGCGCTTCTTCTCGGGCGGCGGCGGGACCGTCCGGGGGCAGGACTACGAATCCCTCGGCATCACGCTGAACGGCCAGGCAAGCGGCGGGGCGAGCCTCGTCGTCCTGTCGGCCGAGGCGCGGGCGGCGGTCACCGACACCATCGGCGTCGTCGCCTTCACCGACTTCGGCGTGGTCGGCGCCGATCCATTCATCGAGGACTGGGGCAACAACCAGTCGGGCGCAGGGATCGGGCTGCGCTACGTCACCCCGATTGGGCCGCTCCGCGTGGATGTGGCCTTCCCCGTCGAAGGCGTGACGGAGGCGGACAGCTACTACATCTACATCGGCATCGGGCAGGCCTTCTGATGCGTCTCCTGTCCCTCCTGTGTCTCGCCGCCGTCCTGATGCTTTTTCCGATGACCGTGCTCGCCCAGGAGGAGGACGGAGGAACCTTCCTCGAACGCACGCTGGAGCGCAGCCTCTCCGGCGCGGGTCGCGAAGTGCGGGTTACCGGCTTCCAGGGCGCGCTCAGCTCCACCGCCACGATGGAGCGGCTGACCATCGCCGACGATGCCGGCATCTGGCTGACGCTTGAGGGCGTCACGCTCGACTGGAATCGGTCCGCGCTGCTGCGCGGTCGGCTGTCGGTCAACACGCTGACGGCGGACCGCATCGCGCTCGACCGGCTGCCGGAGGGCGATCCCGACGCGGCGCTGCCCGCGCCCGAAGCCTCGGGCTTCCGTCTCCCCGAAATCCCCGTCGCCATCCGCATCGGAGAGATCGCCTCTCCCTCCATCTCCATCGGGGAACCCGTCTTCGGCATCGCCAGCACCTTCTCCCTCGCCGGCGCCCTGACGCTCGAAGGCGGAGAGGGCAGCGGCACCATCGACATCGACCGCCTCGACGGCCCGCAAGGCAACTTCGAGATCGACGCCGCCTTCTCCAACGCCACGGGCATCCTGACGCTCAGCGTGGACCTGCAGGAGGCGCCGGGCGGGATCGTCGCCACGCTCGCGGGCTTCCCCGGCGAACCGGCCGTCGACCTTCAGGTGACGGGGCAGGGACCCCTGACGAACTTCGAGGCGACGCTGGCGCTGGCCACCGGGGGCGAACCCCGCCTCTCGGGCTCGCTTGCCATCGGGGGCGAGGGGCTCGCGCCCGGCGACCCGCGCCCGTTCCGGGCAGAGCTTTCGGGCGACGTCGCCCCCCTGATCGCCCCGGCCTACGAGGACTTCTTCGGCCGCAGCATCTCCCTTGACGTCGCCGGAATCCGCCGCGCGGACGGCGCCCTGGGCTTAGACACCTTCCGCCTCGCCGCACAGTCCATTTCGCTTGACGGCACCCTCGCGCTCGGCCCCGGCGGCACCCCGCAGGCCTTCGCGCTCGAGGGAACGATCGCCTCGGCGGACGGAACGCCCGTGCTGCTGCCGATCCCGGGAACGGAGACGCGGGTGGACGGCGTCACCCTGACCGCCTCCTTCGATGCCGCCACGGGGAACACCTGGCAGGGGCTCTTCCGGATCGACGGCCTCGACCGCCCCGGCTTTACCGCCGAGGAGGTGACGCTCGACGGCGGCGGCACCATCACGCCCACGGCCTTCACCGTCGATCTCGACTTCACGGCCGAGGCGCTCGACCTTGCCGACCCGGCCGCCGTGGCGGCGGTGGGCGAGCGGGTGACGGGCCGCATCGTGATGGGCAGCGAACAGGGCGCGCCCCTCCGCATCGACCGCTTCGACCTGAACGGCGAAACCTACGCGCTGGAAAGCTCGGGCACGCTCGACATCGCCGACCGGGACCTCGCCGTCGAGGGCCGCGCCCGCGTCGCGGCGAACGACCTTTCGGTCTTCGCCGGCGTCGCCCAGCGTCCGCTCCGGGGCGCCGCCGAACTGACGCTCGCCGGACGGGGCGCGATCCTCGGCGGAACCTTCGACGTGGAGGTTCTGGGGCGCACTATCGATCTCGCCGTCGGCATCGCTCAGGTCGACAACATCGTCCCCGGCACCACGCAGCTTTCCGTCAGCGCGCTCCGCGACGAAGGCGGCATCACGCTGCGCAGCTTCCGGCTCGGCTCTCCTGTCGCCCGGCTGACGGCCGAAGGGGTCATCCGCAGCGCGGGAACGCGGCTCAACCTTTCCGCCTCTCTCGACGACGGGACACTGGTGCTTCCGGGGCTCGAGGGGCGCCACAGCCTCTCGCTCCTCGCCGAGGGGACCGGAGAGGCGTGGTCCATCCGCAGTTCCCTCACCGGCCAGACCCTCACCGGCGCGGTCATCGGACGGCTGGACGACACGCAGACGGTGCCATCGTTCGACGGCACCGTCACCCTGACCGCCGCAAGCCTCGCTCCGCTGGCCCAGCCCGCGGGGCTTCCGGAACTCGGAGGGGCTGCGACGCTGAGGCTCGACGGCACGCTGGACGCGGACCTGTCCCGCTTCGACTTCCGCCTGTCCGGCAGCGGCACCGACATCGCGACGGGCCTGCCCGCGCTCGACCCGCTTCTGGCCGGCGACGTCACGCTCACCCTCGACGCCGCCCGGCCCGACGGCGGCGCCATCGCCATCCGCACCCTGTCGGCCGCCACCGCGACACTGGCGCTCGACGCCGAAGGAACGGTCGCCAACCTGCCGCCCGCGCTCCTGCCGCCGCCGCCCGGTCTCCTTGACCGTAATCCGCCGCCGGCCTTCGATGGCCGCCTTTCGGTCCGTGCCACGGACCTCGCGCCCGCCGCGGCAGCCGCCGGCCTGCCCGCGCTCGCCGGAAGCGTCGCTGCCACGCTCCAGGGCGCGGCCACCGCGGATCTTTCCCGTTTCGACCTTCGCCTGACGATGGAGCAGCAGGGCCTCACCCTCGGCCGGCCCGATCTCGACCGGGTGCTTGGCGGTGGCCTGTCCCTCACCCTCGACGCCGCGCGCGAGCCGGACGGGCCGCTGACCCTCCGCACGCTTTCCCTCGACTCGCCCGACCTGTCGCTCGATGCGGCGGGAACTGTCACCGGGCTTCCGGCCGACCTCGGCGCGCTCGACGCCGCCGCCCTGAACGGTGCCGCCATCGACGCGCGGCTGTCGCTCGACGCCCGCAACCTCGCGCCGCTTGGTCCCCTCGCGGGCATTCCGGGCCTCGCCGGCTCACTTCGGGCTACCGCCTCTGTCGCCGCCGCCGCCGACCTCTCGCACTTCGACCTGAGCCTTGATCTCTCCGAACAGGGCCTGTCCCTCGGCCGGGCGGACCTCGACCCGCTCCTCGCGGGCGGGCTGACCGGAAGCCTCCGCGCCGCGCGCGAGGCAGGCGGCGACATCCGCCTGTCAACGCTGACCGTGCAGACGCCCACCATCGCCCTGGCGGCCGAAGGCACCTTGACCGGTCTGCCCGAGGCGCTCCTGCCGCCGCCCCCGAGCCTCGCCGCGAGGGCCGCCTTCGACGGGCGGGTGACCCTCGACGCCGCGAACCTGGCTCCGGCCGGACCGCTGGCGCGGCTCCCCGGCCTCGGCGGTGCGCTCCGTGGCACGCTGGAGGGCACGGTCGGCCTCGACCTCACGCGCTTCGACATCCGGCTCGACGCCAACGGCTCGAACTTCCGCACCGGCATCGCGGCGGCCGATGCGTATCTTGCCGGCACCACCGCCCTCGCGCTCGACGCCGCCCGCGACGGCGCGGACTTCACCATCCGCAGCGCCCGCTTCACCTCTCCGGGGCTGACGGCGAGCGCTCAGGGCCAGCGCACGGCCGCCGGAGGCTCGCTGGCCGCCGACCTCGGCATCGACAATCTCGGCCGGATCGTCGAAGGGTTCTCCGGCCCCGCCACCGCCCGCGTGCAGGCGACCGGAACCGGACCTGCCGCGCCCTGGCAGGTGCAGGCCACCGTCGACGCGCCCGGAGGGACCACGCTCCGCGCCGACGGCACCGTGGCGCGCAGCTTCGACAGCGTGGACCTTGCCGTCAGGGGCGACGTCCCGCTCGGGCTTGCCAACACCTTCATCCAGCCCCGCTCCGTGAGCGGCCGCGCCGCTCTCGACCTCCGCGTCTCGGGTCCGCCCGCGCTCGCCTCAGTCTCGGGCCGCATCACGACCGCCGACACGCGCTTCGTGGACCCGGGCCTCGGCCTCGTGCTGGAGAACGTGTCCGCCGCCATCGCGCTGTCGGGCGGGCGGGCGCAGCTCGACGTCACCGCCCCGGTGCAGGGCGGCGGCCGGGTGCTGGTGACCGGACCCCTCGGCCTCTCGGCCCCCTATCCGGCCGACCTGCGCATCGTGCTCGACAACGCGCGCGTCCGCGACCCGACGCTGTTCGACACCAGCGTGCGCGGCACCCTCACCCTGTCGGGCCCGCTCACCGGAGGGGCGACGATCGCCGGCCGCATCGCGCTGGGCCAGACCGAGATCCGTATCCCCGCCAGCATCACCGGGGGCACCGCGCCCATCCCCAACATCACCCACATCGGCGAATCCGCAGCCGTGCGGCAGACGCTCGTCCGCGCCGGGATCCTGGACGGAAACGGCGCCACGGGCGGCGACCGGCGCGGCCCGGTCTACGGGCTCGACGTCCGCATCGACGCCGAGAACCAGATCTTCATCCGTGGCCGCGGGCTCGACGCGGAGCTCGGCGGGACGCTGCGCCTCGGCGGCACCTCCGCGAACGTGATCCCGTCCGGTCAGTTCGAGCTTGTCCGCGGGCGGCTCGACATCCTCGGGCGCAGGCTCCTGCTCACCGAGGGCTCGGTCACGCTCCAGGGAACGCTCGACCCCTACCTCTACCTCGCCGCCACTTCCGAGGCCGACGGCATCTCCGTCCGCGTCGTCCTCCAGGGAAGCCTCAGCGACCCCGAGCTGCGCTTCGAATCCACGCCGGAGCTGCCGGAGGACGAAGTGGTGGCGCGCCTGCTCTTCGGCCGCGGGATCGAGAACATCTCGGCCTTCCAGGCGGCGCAGCTCGCCTCCTCGATCGCCACGCTCACGGGGCGCGGGGGCGAAGGGCTGCTGGGCAACCTGCGGCGGCAGTTCGGTCTCGACGACCTCGACATCGCGTCGGATGGCGCGTCGGGCACCCAGGTCACGCTGGGCACCTACCTGACGGACAACATCTACACGGACGTCGTGGTATCGGACGGCCGGACCGAGATCGACATAAACCTCGAGCTCACGCCGTCGATCACCGTGACCGGCAGCACCGCCGACGACGGGGATTCCAGCATCGGCATCCGGTTCGAGCGCGACTATTGACCGATGCTGGGCCTCGTCCATTGGAATCGAGCCCCTCCGATGTTATGTTGGGCACAGGCCCGGCGCCGGGGCCAAAGGGGCGGCGCGCAACCACGGAGGACGATGTCCTGTCATACGTTCACGATGCGGTCCGTGACCAGACCGCGGCGGACCCGGCGATGACCGCAGTCCCCACCGCGCCTGCCGGAAAGGCGCTTCTCGAGGAAATCCTCGCTTCTCTCGACGATGACAAGGCGGAAGAGGTCGTGACCATCGACCTCAAGGGCAAGTCCGAGATGGCCGACTACATGGTCATCTGCTCGGGCCGCTCCTCCCGCCAGGTCGCCGCGATCTCGGAAAAGCTGGTGGACCGGCTCAAGCAGACCGCGGGGATCCTCGCCAAGATCGAAGGCAAGGAAACCGGCGATTGGGTGCTGATCGACGCGGGCGACGTGATCGTCCACGTGTTCCGCCCCGAAGTGCGCGAGTTCTACCAGCTCGAAAAGATGTGGCAGCCCGCGGGCGCCCGGACGGGCCAGACCGCCCGCGCATGATGCGCCTGCACGTGGCCGCCGTGGGCCGCATCCGTGCGGATGCGCCCGAACGTCCGCTGATCGAGGACTACGCCTTGCGGTTCAACCGCACGGCGCGCCCGCTCGGGATGGGACCCCTCCACGAACACGAGGTCGAACCCCGCCGCGGCACCGGCCCCGCGGCCGAGGCCGACGCGCTGACCCGCGCGATCCCGCAGGGCGCGACGCTCGTGGCGCTCGACGAACGCGGGCGCACGCTCGCCTCGCCCGAATTCGCCGACCGGCTGGAGGCCTTCCGCGACCGGGGCACCGCCGACCTAGCCTTCGTCATCGGTGGGGCCGACGGGCTCCTGCGCGACCTCCGCGACGGGGCGGACCTCGTGCTCTCCTTCGGTCCGATGGTCTGGCCGCACATGCTGGCGCGCGTGATGCTCTTCGAACAGCTCTACCGCGCGGCCACGATCCTGTCGGGCAGCCCCTATCACCGCGCCTGAGGCGCCCGGTCGATCCGCATCTGGTAGCAGTTGTTCCGGGCGGAACGGACATGGACATAGGCCACGCGCGGGTCGTCGAAGAGCGTCTCCGCATAAGCCTCGATTTCCCCCGTCGGCACGACTCGGCCCGTGCCGTAGACGATCCGATCCCCGGCGGAATACCCCTTCACGAGATAGTCGGGCGTGCCTTCGAGGATCGCCGGCCGCCCCGCCTCATGCCGCACGCAGTCGTCGCCGCAGAGGAAGATCGGTCCCGTCTCCGCATAGGGCTGCACCGCCGGGAAGGGCCGGTGGGCGAGGATCAGCATGGGCCGCCCCTCCGGCACGAAGCCGAGGCAATGGCGGCACGGGTTGCCCGGACCATCCGACACGGTCACCTCGGGCGGCATCTCATAGGCGTCAGGTCCGCCTGTGCGCAGGGCGTGGACATCGGGAGAGGGCAGGGCGGTGAAGACGATGGACATGAGGACCTCCTTCCATGGGACGCCCCTTCCTGCCCGTTGAGCCCGCACCCGGCGACCCGATCCTTGCGCGAAGCGGTTCCGCCGGCGCCCCGTTCGCGCTAGAAGGACCGCAACCAGCGGCAAGAGCAGCGCCATGACCCGACCGAAACCCGTCGTCCTCTGCATCCTCGACGGCTGGGGGCTCAACCCCGACACCTCGGCCAACGCCCCCGCGCTCGCCGCAACCCCCAACTTCGACCGCATCTGGGCGACCTGCCCCCACGCGACGCTCGTCACCCACGGCCGCGACGTGGGCCTTCCCACGGGGCAGATGGGCAACTCTGAGGTCGGCCACACCAACATCGGCGCAGGCCGCGTCGTGGCGATGGACCTGGGCCAGATCGACCTCGCCATCGAAGACGGCGCCTTCGCCCGGAACCCCGCGCTCCGCACCTTCATAGCCGCGCTCGAAACCTCGGGCGGGACGGCGCATATCGCAGGCCTCGCCTCCCCCGGAGGCGTCCATTCCCACATGAGCCACATCGCGGAAGCCGCCCGCGTCATCGCCGCCGAAGGCGTGCCCGTCGTGATCCACGCCATCACCGACGGTCGCGACGTGCCCCCGCGCTCCGGCGCCGATCAGGTGGCGGCGCTGGAGGCGGCTCTTCCGCCGGGCGTCCGCATCGTCACCGTCACCGGCCGCTACTACGCCATGGACCGCGACAACCGCTGGGAGCGGGTGGAGAAGGCCTACCGCGCGATGGTGGACGGGCGGGGCGAACGCACCGGCACCGCCTCTGCCCCCGACACGATCCGCGTCTCCTACGCCGAGGACGTGACCGACGAATTCCTGCCCGCCACCGTGCTCGACGGCTACACCGGCATGAAGGACGGCGACGGCCTGTTCTTCGTCAACTTCCGCGCCGACCGCGCGCGCGAGATCCTGCAGGCCATCGGCGATCCTGCCTTCACGCATTTCGACGTCTCGAACCGCCCGAAGCTCGCCGCACGCCTCGGCATGGTCGACTACTCGACCGCGCACAACGCGTGGATGACCACCGTCTTCCCCAAGCAGAAGATCGAGAACACGCTGGGCGCCTGGGTCGCGAAGCAGGGCCTCACCCAGTTCCGCCTGGCCGAGACGGAGAAGTATCCCCATGTCACCTTCTTCCTCAACGGCGGCAAGGAGGAACCCGAACAGGGCGAGGACCGCGCCATGCCGCCCTCGCCCAAGGTCGCGACCTACGACCTCCAGCCGGAGATGAGCGCACCGCAGGTGACGGATCGCTTCGTGGAGGCCATCGAACACGGCTACGACCTCATCGTCACGAACTACGCCAACCCGGACATGGTCGGCCACACCGGAGACCTTCAGGCGGCCATCAGGGCCTGCGAGGCGGTGGATCAGGGACTGGGCCGTGTCCTCGCGGCGCTCGAAAAGGCAGGCGGCGCGATGGTCGTCTGCGCCGACCACGGCAACTGCGAAACGATGGTGGATCCCGTCACCGGCGGCCCCCACACCGCCCACACCACGAACCCGGTTCCGGTCATCGTCGTCGGCGGCCCCGCAGGCGCCCGCCTCCGCGATGGCCGGCTCGCCGACCTGGCCCCCACGCTCCTCGACCTCATGGGCCTTCCGAAGCCACCCGAGATGACCGGCGAGAGCCTCATCCTCCGATGATCCGCGCCATCCTCCTCGCCTGCCTCGTCGCCCTCCCCGCCACGGCGGACCCCGTCACCGAAGCGCAGGTCGCGGCAGAAGAGCTCCGTCAGGCCGGCCTCGCCTTCTCGGAAGCCGAACGCGCCCCTGACCGCGTCGCCGCCCTGACCGACACCGTGCGGGCCTACGAGCGCGGGCTCACAGTGCTGCGCGATGCGCTGCGCGACGCGGCGCTGCGCGAACGCGCCATCCGCGACCGTTTCGACGCGGAGTCCGCCCGCCTCGCCCAGCTTCTCGGGACGCTCGAAACCATGAGCCGCTCGCCCGAGGCGACGGTCCTGCTCCATCCCGCGGGCGCCCTGGGCACGGCGCGGGCCTCCATCCTCATGGCCGAGGCCGCACCCGCCATCGCCGCCGAAGCCGCGCGTCTGCGCAGCGAACTCGAGGAGCTCGAGGTGCTCGTGCTCCTCCGCCAGACTTCGCTCGACACGCTGGAGGAAGGGCTCGCCGCGGCGCAGGCCGCGCGCGCCGCGCTGGGGCAGGCCGCCGCCGACCGCGCCACCGCCGCGAACCCGACGGAGGAGGCGATCGTGCTTGCCCTTCTGAACGGCGCCGACACGCTCGATGCCTTCGCCTCCTCCCTCACCTCGGCCGAGGCCGGCGAAGTCGGGGCCGACGAGTTCTCGGCGGCCCGAGGCCGCCTTCCCCTGCCGGTCGACGGGGTGCTCCTGTCCGCCTACGGCGCCCGCGACGCGGCGGGCATCGCGCGCCCCGGGCTTCTCGTCGCCACCGCGTCCCGTGCGCTCGTCACCGCGCCCTGGCCCGGCACCGTGCGCTATGCCGGTCCGCTCCTCGACTACGGCAACGTCATCATCCTCGAACCCGAGGCGGGGTACCTCCTCGTGCTCGCGGGGCTCGGCGACGTCTTCGTGACGACAGGCACGGTGGTGCGGCAGGACGACCCGCTGGGTCTGATGTCTGGACAGGACGAAGCGGCACAAGGCAATTTGATCGCAGGCACCGATGCGGGCAGTCGCAGCCGCCCGGAAACCCTGTATATAGAGCTCAGGGCAAGCGGGGGGACAGAAGACCCGGCGCCGTGGTTTGCTCTCGGGATACAGTAGGACGCAGGCAATGAAGAAGTTCATGATGGCGACGGTGGTCGGGACGCTGGCGGGCGGGTTGCTCGCCACGCAGGTCGCCGGACCGCTGCTTGCCCAGGAAGCAGACCGGCGCGCGTCGGTCTACGAGCAGCTCGATCTCTTCGGCGACATCTTCGAACGGATCCGCGCCCAGTACGTGGAAGAAGTCGACTCGAAGGAGCTGATCGAGGCCGCGATCAACGGGATGCTCACCTCGCTCGACCCGCATTCGAGTTACCTTTCCGCCGACGACGCCGCCGACATGCGTGTCCAGACGCGCGGCGAATTCGGCGGTCTGGGGATCGAGGTCACGCAGGAGGAGGGCTTCGTCAAGGTCGTCTCCCCCATGGACGGCACGCCCGCCGACGACGCGGGTATCCAGGCCGGAGACTTCATCACCCATGTCGACGGGCAGAGCGTCCTGGGCCTCACGCTCGACCAGGCGGTCGAGATGATGCGCGGACCGGTCGGCTCCGAGATCATCATCACCGTGGTGCGCGAAGGCGTGGACCAGCCGTTCGACGTCTCGATCATCCGCGACACGATCAAGCTCACCGCCGTGCGCAGCCGCCATGTGGGGGACACCGTGGTCCTGCGGATCACCACGTTCAACGACCAGACCTATCCGAACCTCCAGGAACGGCTGAACGCCGAGGTCGAGGCTTTGGGCGGGATGGACAAGGTGAACGGCTTCGTCATCGACCTCCGCAACAACCCAGGCGGTCTCCTGACGCAGGCGATCCGCGTCTCCGACGCCTTCCTCGAGAAGGGAGAGATCGTGTCGACCCGCGGCCGCAATCCGCAGGACGGCGAACGCTTCAACGCGACCGTCGGCGACCTGGCCGAGGGCAAGCCCGTCGTCGTGCTGATCAACGGCGGCTCCGCCTCGGCCTCGGAAATCGTGGCGGGCGCGCTTCAGGATCACCGCCGGGCCATCGTCATCGGCACCAAGAGCTTCGGCAAGGGGTCCGTCCAGACGGTCATGCCGCTCCGGGGTGACGGCGCGATGCGGCTGACCACCGCGCGCTACTACACGCCCTCGGGCCGGTCGATCCAGGCGCTGGGCGTCTCGCCCGACATCGTCGTGCAGCAGCCGCCCGCACGTCCGGCGGAAGAGACGTCGGACGAGGCGGCGTCCTCCGTGGTGGGCAACCGTTCGGAAGGCGACCTGCGCGGCGCCCTGTCGAACGACAGCCTGACCGACGACGAACGGAGCCAGATCGAGGCCGACCGCGCCAAGGCCGAGGAATCCGCCCGCCTGCGGGAAGAGGATTACCAGCTCGCCTACGCGATCGACATCCTCAAGGGCCTTTCGGCGCTCGCTCCCTCGCAGGAGTAAGTCCGCGCACAGCGAGATGAAGGCGCGCCCGTCCCGGGCGCGCCTTTCGCGTTTTCAGAGGATCGGGCCGAACATCGCGACGGTGTTGTTCCAGAGCCTCCGCCCGGCGCTCCATGCCTCGACCTCCGCCGCCGTCACCTCGCGCGAGGCCGCGATGTAGACCTCCTGCCGCGCCCGCACGGCGGCGGTCAGCGCCTCGCTCTGGTTGAGGATGTTGTTCTCGTAGTTGAGATCGAAGCTCCGCCGGTCGAGGTTCGCGGAGCCGATCATCACGATCTTCCCGTCCAGCGTCAGGGTCTTGGCGTGAAGCAGCCCGCCCCGGTATTCGAACACGCGGATGCCCGCCTCCAGGAGGTCGGGATAGTAGCTCCGGCTCGCCGCCGCCACGATCCACGAATCGTTGCGCTCGGGGAAGACGATGGTCGTCCGCACTCCCCGGTGCCCGGCGGCCACCAGCGCGGACTGGAGCGATTCCGACGGCACGAAGTAGGGCGTGGTGATCACAAGCTCCTCCCGTGCCGCGTGGATGAGCACCTCGAACAGCTCCGGCATCGCCTGCGCCCGCACCGTCGGGCCGGTGCCCACAGCCTGCGCGACGACGCCCCCCTCCGCCTCGGGCGGCGCCGCGGTCAGCAGGGGCGACAGGTCCTCGTCCACATGGGCCATCCAGTCCTCGGCGAACAGGGTCTGGTTCTGCCGGACCACGGGCCCTTCGTAGCGGGCGAGGATATCGACCCAGGGCGCGTACTTCGGCTTCACCCGGAACTCCGGGTCCGCGCAGTTCTGGCTGCCGCAGTAGGTCACCCGACCGTCGATCACCGCGATCTTGCGGTGATTTCGCAGGTCGAACCGCCCCCGGATCGGGTGCAGCAGCGGGTTGCTTGCGGGGAGCGCCCGCACCACCCGCACGCCCGCCGCCTCCATCTCGGCCCAGCGGGGCGACCGGATCAGCGCGCGCGATCCCACGTCGTCCGCCATCGCCCGGACGATCACGCCCCGCTTCGCCGCCCGCATGGCCGCGTCGGAGACCTTCGTGCCGTTGGTGTCCGACAGCCAGATGTAGAACAGCAGGTGGATGTCCCGCTCGGCCCGGTCCATGTCGGCGACGAGGGCGTCGATCCCGGCGTTCGAATCGGCCAGCACCTCGGCCCGGTTCCCCGCGAGCGGGGGGAACCCGCTGATCGACTGCCCGGCGCGGAAGATGTGCCGGTACTCCGGGAGGACGGCGCCAAATCCCGCCTCGCCCTCCCGCACATCCGACACGATGCCCCGGATCGCCCGGTAGCGTGCCACCCGCTTGCGGCCGATGTTCGTCTCTCCGAAGAGGACGTAGGCCACCATCCCCAGCGCCGGCACGGCCAGGATCACGAGCACCCACGCCACCCGCGACGACGGCTCCCGGTGCGGGCGGAGAAGCGCCCGCGCGATGAAGGCTGCCTGCAACCCCAGGTGGATCAGAAGCCCCAGCGCCGCATAGGTCGCCGGGCTCATCGCTTGCCTGCCCTCATGTTCCGTCCCCCGCCGTGGCTGTCCCGGCGCGCAGCCTACACCCTGCCCCGCGCGATGCGTCAAGCGGCGCTGGCGCGGGCGGAAAAATCGCCATCCGACAAGGAATTGCCGCAATTGCGACACATGGCGGCCCGACTCGGGCAACATGGTCTTCCCTGTAGCTGCTAGGCTTCCTCCGGCGCCGCCCCTCAACAGCCCCCACCCAGCGGGGCGGCGTCGGAGCACTTGCAGCCCTCCCCCGCCGGACCCCCATTGGCTTCCCCCGCACATCGACATAACGTCCGCCCCGATCACGATAGGGGAGGCACCATGCGCGACTTTCAGAAACCCGGCCGCTCGCCCGTCTTCGCCGCGAACGGCATGTGCGCGACCTCCCACCCGCTCGCTTCGGCGACAGCGATCCGCATCCTTCAAGACGGCGGCAACGCCGTGGACGCGGCGATCGCCGCCGCCGTTCTTCTCGGCATTTGCGAACCGCAGATGACGGGCATCGGCGGGGACTGCTTCGTGCTTCTCAAGCCCGCCGGGGAAGACCGCGTGATCTCGCTCAACGGGTCGGGCCGCGCCCCGGCCGCCCTGTCGGCGGCCGAGATGCGCGGCCGCGGCCTGACCGCGATCCCCGTCGGTGGACCCGAGGCGGTGACGATCCCGGGCGCCATCGACGCCTTCTGCCGCCTCTCCGCCGACTGGGGCCGCCTCGGCCTTGCCGAAACGCTCGCCCCCGCGATCCGCTACGCGGAGGAAGGCGTCCCCGTCGCCCCGCGTGTGGCCTTCGACTGGGAGCGCGCCGTGGATGCGCTCCAGGGCGCCGCGCGCAAGCACTACCTCCTGAACGGTCAGGCCCCCCGCCCCGGCCAGGTCTTCCGCGCCCCCGGCCAGGCCGAAGTTCTCCGCCGGATCGCGGCGCACGGCCGCGCGGCCTTCTACGAAGGCGAGGTGGCCGAGGACATGGTGGCCGCTCTCCGCGCCGTGGGCGGCGTTCATACGCTTGACGACTTCGCCGCCACCGCCTGCGACTACGGCGATCCGGTGTCGGGCACCTACAAGGGCGTGGAGCTGCTGGAACACCCGCCGAACGGCCAGGGCGCGACCGCCATCCTCATGGCGAATATCCTGTCGCACTTCGACCTGCCGTCGATGGACCCCTTCGGCGCCCCCCGTGCCCATGTGGAGGCCGAAGCCGCGAAGCTCGCCTACGATGCCCGCAACCGCTTCATCGCCGACCCCGACCACACCACGCGCCTCGCCCACATGCTGGCGCCCGAAACGGCGGCGAAGCTCGCCGCGCTCATCCGCATGGACCGCGCAATGGAGGCCGCGGCCCCACTGACAGAATCCGTGCACAAGGACACCATCTACCTCACCGTCGTGGACCGCGACCGGATGGCGGTGTCGCTCATCTACTCGATCTACCACAGCTTCGGCTCGGGGCTCGCGACCGACCGCTTCGGCATCAACCTCCAGAACCGCGGCGCGGGCTTCACGCTGACCGAAGGCCACGCCAACGAAGCCGGCGGCGGCAAGCGCCCGATGCACACGATCATCCCCGCCATGCTGCGCGAGGGTGGCCGCGTCACCATGCCCTTCGGCGTCATGGGCGGCGCCTACCAGCCGAACGGACATGCCCGCGTGCTGACCAACATCGTCGACTACGGGATGGAGCCGCAGGACGCGCTCGACGCGCCGCGGTCGTTCTCGGACGCCGGAAACATGCAGGTCGAACGCGGCTACCCCGACAGCGTGCGGGCCGAACTTGCCGCGCTGGGCCACAGCGTCTCGATCCCCGAGACGGCGCTGGGCGGCGCGCAGGCGATCCGCATCCACCACGAGGACGGCATCCTCGAAGGCGCCTCGGACCCGCGGAAGGACGGATGCGCGCTGGGCTACTAGTTCAGCGCGAAGTGCAGGGGGTAGTGGCCATCCTCGAAATCCCCGAACAGATCGGGGAGGTCGGGATGCGTCACCGGCTCGCCCGAATAGTCCGGCAGCAGGTTCTGTTCGGACACGTAGGCCACGTAGTAGCTCTGGTCGTTCTCGGCCAGCAGGTGATAGAATGGCTGGTCCTTCGAGGGGCGGCTGTCTTCGGGAATGGCGTCGTACCATTCCTCGGTGTTGGAAAACCTCGGATCCACGTCGAACACCACACCGCGAAACGGATGCTTGCGGTGCCGCACGACCTGGCCGAGATGATACTTGGCACAAGTTTTCAACATAAGTCGTCCCCCATAGACGCGTTGATATCCAATCAGACCTCCGTCTGTCCATCAAGGCGGCGCGAGTCCGCGGGAAACAGATTGTGAGCCTTGCCCTTACAGTTCTCGAAATCGTCGCCCCCGTGTTCCTGCTGGGCGCCATCGGCTTCGCCTGGGTGAAATTGGGGTTCGAGTACCGGATCCAGTTCGTCACCCAACTTTCGATGACGCTGGCGGTTCCGTGCCTGATCTTCGTGGCGCTGATGGAGACGAAGGTCGACCCCCAGGCGCTGACCGCCATCTCGCTCGCCGCGATCGTCGCCTACGGCGCCGTGACGGTGGCCTTCTGGGCGATCGTGAGGATCCTGCGGCTCGAGACGCGGACCTACCTCGCGCCGCTCATCTTCGGGAACACCGGCAACATCGGCCTGCCGCTCGCGCTCTTCGCCTTCGGGGACGAAGGGCTGGGCTTCGCCGTCGTCGTCTTCGCGATCATGGCGGTCTGGTCCTTCACCTACGGGATCTGGCTCGTCGCGGGGGGAGGCTCGCTCCTCAAGGTCGTGCGCGAGCCGCTCGTCGCCGCGACGCTGCTTGGGCTCCTGTTCCTCTGGCAGGGGTGGGAGACGCCGACCTTCCTGACGAACACGCTCCGGCTCATCGGGCAGATGGCCATTCCGCTCATGCTCATCACGCTGGGCGTCGCGGTGGCCCGGCTCACGCCCGGGGGCCTGGGCCGGGCCTTCTGGCTCTCGGCGCTCAAGGTGGCGGTCTGCACCGCGGTGGCCTGGGGGGCCGGGCGGTGGTTCGGCCTCGGCCCTGTGCCTTTCGCCGTGCTCGTCCTGCAGGTCGCCACGCCCGTGGCCGTCACATCCTACCTGCTGGCCGAGAAGTATGGCGCCGACTCCGACGGCGTCGCGGGGCTTGTCGTCGCCTCGACGCTCCTGTCCGTCCTCTACATTCCCGTCATCCTTGCATTTGTGATCTGACGCGGCGCCCTTCGCGGTTTGCGCGCGGCGCGCGATGCGCTATGCTGTGGAAAAATACAGGCACAAGACCAAGAACGAGTGAGGCAGATGAGCAGAGGTCTTCGGGCCCTCGTGCTGTTGATCCTTGTGGCCGGATGCGGCTCCAAGGAGTATTCCGCACCGCGCAACCTCGACGATGCGTGCAGCATCGTCGCGCAGCGCCCGCAGTACCTGCGCGCGATGGAACAGACCGAGCGGAAGTGGGGCATCCCCGTCGCCGTGCAGATGGCGACGATCTACCAGGAATCCAAGTTCATCGGGAACGCGCGGACCCCGCGGCAGTATACGCTGGGCGTCATCCCGATGGGGCGGCAGTCTTCGGCCTACGGCTACAGCCAGGCGCTGGACGGGACCTGGGAGGAATACGTCGACGAGGTCGGCGGGCGGAAGTCGCGCGACAACATCAACCACGCGACCGACTTCATGGGCTGGTACATGCACAACACCACCGTCCGGCTCGGCATCCCCAAGACCGATGCGCGTAACCAGTACCTCGCCTACCACGAGGGCCGGGCGGGCTATGCGCGGGGCAGCTACCAGGCGAAGGCATGGCTCATGCGCGTGGCCGACCAGGTCCAGTCGCGCGCCGTCATCTACGACGCGCAACTGGCCTCCTGCCGCGGGCGGCGCACCTAGCCGCGCGCCCGGATCTCGTTCTGGATGCTGAAGAGCCGCGCCGGAATGGCGTGACCCGTCTTCGGATCCGCCATCTCGACCCGCGTGACCGCGCCGGACCCGTCCTCGGTCATCCAGCCGGTCAGACGGAGCGGGTTCTCGGCGAAGACGAGCGCGATGCGGCCGATCTCGGGCCGGGACGGATCCTGCGCGACGACGGTGGTGGCGTTGGCGTCGCCCGAATGGCCGACGACCACCCCGCTCGAGGCGAGGTCTACGCGGCGTTCGAGGATCACGCTCAGCGGCGTCTCGCGCAGGGGATACTGTTCCGGCCGGCGCCGGTTCGACTTGCCGTCGAACACCGCGAGCTGCCCGCCCCCGGCCATCACGAGCGACCGGTCCGGCGGATCGTATTCGAACCGCGCGCGGCCCGGGCGCTGGATATAGAGCGTGCCCGTGGACCGCGTGCCGTCCGCGTTGACCTGGGTGAAACGCGCCTCGAGCGTCTCCATCGCGTTGAACCAGTTCGAGATGCGGTTCAGCGGGATCGCCTGCGCCGCCGCGGGGCGGGCGAGGAAGGGCGTCGCGGCGAGGGCGGCGAGGAAGTGCCTGCGGTCCATCGGGGCCTCCTTGGGTCGGGGGACATATAGGCAAGGCTGCGACGTGATGCCATCGCAAGGCGATAACAGCGGCGCGACGGCGGATGACGGGGGACGCGGGAGGGGCTCTGCCCCTCCCGCACCCTCCCCGGGATATTTGGAGGCAGATAGAAGCAGGAAGGGAGCGACGGGAGGGTGTGCGCCGCGTCCTACTGCTCCGGCACGAGGATCTCGCGCTTGCCCACGTGGTTCGCCGGCGTCACCACGCCCTGCTCCTCCATCTGCTCCACCAGCCGGGCGGCCTTGTTGTAGCCGATGGCGAGCTTGCGCTGGATGTAGGAGGTGGAGCACTTGCGGTCCTTCACGACGATCTGCACCGCCATGTCGTAGAGCGCATCCTCCATGTCGGTGTTTCCGCCCGCCGACAGCCCGAGGACGAGGTCGATGTCGGCCTCCTTGTCCTCGTCCGGCCCGTCCGTCACGCCCGACATGTACTCCGGCGGCCCGAAGCCCTTGAGGTAGGTCACGATCTCCTCGACCTCCTCGTCCGATACGAAAGGCCCGTGGATGCGCGTGATCTTGGCGCCGCCCGCCATGTAGAGCATGTCGCCCATGCCGAGGAGCTGTTCGGCCCCCTGTTCGCCGAGGATCGTCCGGCTGTCGATCTTCGAGGTGACCTGGAAGCTGATCCGGGTGGGGAAGTTCGCCTTGATCGTGCCGGTGATGACGTCGACCGAGGGGCGCTGCGTCGCCATGATGAGGTGAATGCCGGAGGCACGGGCCATCTGCGCGAGGCGCTGGATGCAGGCCTCGATCTCCTTGCCCGCGACCATCATCAGGTCCGCCATCTCGTCGACGATGACGACGATGTAGGGCAGCGTCTCGGGCGCGAATTCCTCGGTTTCGAACACGGGCTCTCCCGTCTCGTCGTCGAAGCCGGTCTGCACCGTGCGCTTGAACATCTCGCCCTTGGCGAGCGCGTCGCGCACCCGGCCGTTGAAGCCTTCGATGTTGCGCACGCCCATCTTCGACATGCGGCGGTACCGCTCCTCCATCTCGCCCACGACCCACTTGAGCGCGACGACCGCCTTCTTGGGGTCCGTCACGACGGGCGACAGGAGATGCGGGATCCCGTCGTAGACGCTGAGTTCCAGCATCTTCGGGTCGATCATGATGAGCCGGCACTCCTCGGGCGAGAGCTTGTAGAGGAGCGACAGGATCATCGTGTTGATCGCGACCGACTTCCCCGAGCCCGTGGTCCCGGCGATGAGGAGGTGGGGCATCTTGGCGAGGTTGGCGATCACCGGCTCGCCGCCGATGTCCTTGCCCAGGGCCAGGGGCAGCCGCATGTTGGAGTCACCGAAGTCGCGGGCCGACAGGATCTCGCGCAGCACCACCTTCTCGCGGTGGGCGTTCGGCAGTTCGATCCCGATGACGGACCGCCCCGGCACCGTGGAGACGCGGGCGGACAGGGCAGACATGGACCGCGCGATGTCGTCGGCGAGGCCGATGACGCGCGATGCCTTGAGCCCCGGCGCGGGTTCGAGTTCGTACATCGTGACCACCGGACCCGGGCGGACCGACACGATCTCGCCCTTCACGCCGTAGTCGTCGAGTACGCTTTCCAGCATCCGCGCGTTCTCCTCCAGCGCCTCGTCGGGCAGGTGGTGGCGCTGGATCTTGTCGGGACTCATCAGGAGGTTGAGCGGCGGCGTCTCGTAGACCGCCGCCTCGGAGGCGAAGAGCGACGGCTGCGCCTCGGCGCGGGCCTGTCGAGAAGGCTGGGGCGGCTTCTTCGGCGTGTGCTGGACGCGCCGCGCCTCGGCCTCGGGGCTGCGGCCGGTTTCGAACATCGGCGCGGCGGTGAGGGGCGCGCGGCCCTCCACCAGCTCGTTCTCCGGGATCACGTAGGAGTCGAGGTCGAAGTCGTCCTCGTCGTAGAGGTCGACGGGCTCGGGATCCGGCATGGCCACGCGGCGCACCACCGGAGGCTCCGCCCGGTTCACGGCGGGGGCAGAGCGGTCGCCCACCTTGGCGCGCACCGCATCCGCGATGCGAGAGCGGATGCGGTCCTGGGGTTCGAGCCCCATGTCGTCGAAGGCCATCAGCTCGGGCACCGGCTCCCGCCGCGCCATGAGCGACTTCGCGCGGCCCAGAAGCCCCGCCTGCACCGGCGGCTCGGCGCGCAGGGCGCCCGCCTCGCGCGTCTCCGCCCGCGCCGCGCGACGTTCCGCCACCCAGCTCTGGCCCGTGCTGACACCCTTGACGGCACCCACGGCGCCCCGGCCCAGCATCTCGACCACCCGCGCATAGCCGAAGACCAGCGACCGCAGGCCCCAGCGTCCCGCCGCCTTCAGCTCTGCCCGGGTGAAGCCGAGCACGTAGGCCCCCATCCACACCGCCGCGACCGCCGTCACCAGCGCGGCGAGCCGCAGGCCCATCGCGGCCGGCATCGGCATCATGCCGAGGAACGCGCCCAGCACCGTGTCTCCGAACAGCCCGCCCATGCCGAAGGAATGCGCCCAGCCCGCCGTCGGCACATGCGTCGAGGCATAGATCGACAGGAGCGCGATGGCGATCGGGGCGAAGATCAGCCGCGTCACCACCCGCTCCGCCCCCCGGTGGAGGAGGAGCCGCGCGCCCCAGACGATCCCGAGCGCGGCGAGGCCCCAGGACGCCACGCCCGCGATCACCACGAGCGGCGAGGCGATGGAGGCCCCGATCCGGCCGAGCACGTTCCGCGCGGGTTCGTCGGTGGCCGACATCCAGCTCGGATCCTCGGCCGAGTAGGAGCCCAGCATCAGCGCCACGGCGAGCCCGGCACCGAGAAGCGCGAGCCCGATGAGCTCCGCCCCCCGACGTTCGAGGATCGCCTGCGTCTCGCTGTCGAGGAGCGGGTCCCGCTGCCGCGTCTGGTATGCCATGCGTGCCTCTCGTTACCTCATCAGACAGTCGCGGATCGCTTCCAGTCCGCGCTGCATTTCCTGCTCTTCCGCGACCATCGCGACGCGGATGTATCCCTTGCCCGGGTTGTCCCCGTTTACGTCCCTCGACAGATAGGCGCCGGGTAGGACGCGCACCCCTGTTTCCCGCCACAGCTTCAGCGCCGCGGCCTCGCCGTCGTCCACCGGCAGCCAGAGGAAGAACCCCGCGTCCGGGGAGCGTGCACCCTGGATGCCGGCGAAGACCTCGTCGGCGATGCGGTACTTCCGCTGGTAGAGCCCGCGGTTCTCCTCCACATGCGCCTCGTCCGCCCAGACGGTCTCCGCCGCGCGCTGGAGGGGCAGGGGAACCGGCGCGCCCGCATAGGCACGGAGCTGCTTCGCCGCGGCGATGGACTTCGGCCCGCCCGCCATGAAGCCCGCGCGCAGGCCCGCAAGGTTCGACCGCTTGGACAGCGAATGGAAGATCACGACCCGCTCGGGGTCCGCGCCCATGGCCTTCGCCATCTCGAGCGCGCCGGGCGGCGGGGCGTCGCGCCAGATTTCGGAATAGCACTCGTCGGCGAAAATCTGGAAATCATGGCGATCGGCGAGCGCGATCAGGTCCGCCCAGTAGTCGCGCGAGGCGACGGAGCCCTGCGGGTTCGCGGGGGAACAGAGGTAGGCGATGGCTGTGCGGTCGAGGATCTCCGCCGGAACGGACCCGTAGTCCGGAAGGAATCCGGTCTCGGCCCGCGCTGGCACGTACACCGGCTCCGCCCCCACGGTCAGCGCCGCCACGGCGTAGACCTGGTAGAACGGGTTCGGCGTCAGGATCACCGGCACCTTGCCGCGCTTGGCCTCGGGGCAAAGCGCGATGGCGGCGTTGAACAGCCCCTCGCGCGTGCCGTTCAGCGCCATGATCTGCGTCTCGGGGTCAAGGCTCACGCCATAGCGGCGCGCGACCCAGTCGCACATCGCCTGCCGCAACTCCGGCGTGCCTTCGTTCGGCGGATACTTCCCGAAATCGGCGGCGTGGTCCGCGATCGTCTGCGCGATCCATGGCGGGAAGGCGTGGCGCGGCTCGCCGATGGTCATCTGGATGACCTCGCCCCCCGGCGGATGCGCGTCGAGAAGCCGCCGCAGACGCGGAAAGGCATACTCAGGCAGGTTCGCGAACCGCTCGGGAAAATTCATCGTCGCCTCGGGTCCGGGGTCATGTCGCCCCGTTCGGCGGAAGACTACCCGCCCGGCCCGCGCCGGTCCACCAAAACAGCGCGCCCCGCCCGGGGCCGCGCCGCCCCCTGTGGCATTTACGCCAGTGCCGCTTCCGCCGCCGTGCCGAGCCGCAGCAGCCGCTCCTCCTCCATCGGCCGCCCGAGAAGCGAAATGCCGGTCGCCGGCACCCCGGTGGGCAGCGTAAGCGCAGGCAGGCCCATGAGATTCCCGATCCGCGTATTGCGCAGGGCCAGCAGGTTCTCGGCCACGAACAGCGCCGGATCGGCGGCGATGGCCGCCAACTTTGGTGGCAGGGTCGGCACCGTCGGGATCAGCACCGCGTCATGGGCCGCGGTGGCCGCAAGCCAGTCCTTCCGGAGCCGGTCGAGGCTCTGCCACGCCGCGACGTAGTCGGCGCCCGAGAAGGCCCCGCCGCCCCGGAAGCGTTCGAGCACCTGCGGGAACATCACCCCGGGGTTCGCCTCGATCACGTCCTTCCAGGTGCCGTAAGCCTCCGTCGCGAACAGGACAGGCGTGAGCGCCATCGCCTCCCGAACCGCCGAACTCTCGCCCCGCACGATCTCTGCCCCTGCGCGGCGAAGGCGCTCCACCGCCTGCTCGAACCCGTCGCGCGGTGCCGGACGGATGTCGTCGAACGCCACCGTCTCGAGGATCAGGAACCGCGCGCCCTCCAGCGTCGCCCCCCTCAGGTCCGCCGCTTTGCCGCCTTCAAGTGCCGCCAGCATCAGCGCCGCATCCTCGACAGACCGGCACAAAGGCCCGACCGTGTCGAACCGGGCGCAGAGCGGCACGACGCCGTCCAGCGGCACCCGCCCCGCCGTGGTCTTGAGCCCGACGAGATCGTTCCACGCCGACGGCACCCGCACGGAACCGCCCGTGTCAGACCCTATTCCGGCCGCAGCCAACCCGAAGGCCACCGACGCGGCCGCGCCGGAGGACGAGCCGCCCGGCACGGCGTCTTCGTCGTTCACGCAAGGCGGCGTCGCCGTCACCGGATTGTAGCCCAGCCCCGAAAACGCCAGTTCCGTCATGTGCGTCTTGCCCAGACACACGAGCCCCAGCGCCGTCGCATTGCGCAGTACCAGCGCATCCGCTTCGGGCACCCGGCCCGCGAGGAGCATGGAGCCCGCCTCGGTCGCCACTCCCGCGGTGTCGAACAGGTCCTTCCAGCTGATCGGCACCCCGTCGAGCGCCGACAGCCGGTGCCCCGCCTTCGCCCGCGCCTCTGCCGCCGCGGCCTCGGCCCGCGCCCGGCCCGCCGTGACCCGCGCATAGATCCGGTCCCGGTAGGGGTGCGCGTCGATGGCTGCCAGATACGTCTCCGTCAGCGCCACGGGCCCGATCGAGCCGTCCGCGATCCCGCGCCCCAGCGCCGCCGCCGTCATCCCGAGCCAGTCGTCCATGAAGCACCTCCCCGCCAAGCCCCCTCCCCGTCCCGGCCGGAGGGGGCGCGAGGCTTGCGGACGGTAGCGGCATGGGGGCGCATGGACAATGGCTGCACAGGGCGCATATCTCACCGCCATGACCCATGACGTGGACGTTCTCATCGCCGGCGGCGGCCTCAACGGCACGACGCTCGCCCTCGCGCTCGCCTCGGGCGGGCTGTCCGTCGCCCTCGTGGACCCGGCGCCGCCGGGGCGCCGCGAGGACGAGGCGTTCGACGGCCGCAGCTACGCGCTTGCCCTCACGTCGCAGAGGCTCCTCAAGGTCCTGGGCGTCTGGGGCGGGATCGCGCGCCAGGCTCAGCCGATCCTCGAGATCAAGGTGACGGATGGACGTGCGGGCGAAGGACCGTCGCCCTTCGTGCTCGAATTCGACCACGCCGAGATAGAGGAAGGCCCGATGGGCTACATGATGGAGGACCGCTTCCTCCGCCGCGCCCTCCTCGACGCGCTCGCCGCTTCGCCGCTCGTCACGCAGATCGAAGGATCGGTGACTGGCCACGCTGCCGAAGAAGGGTCGGTTTCAGCGCAACTCGCCGATGGCCGCACCCTCCGCGCGCGGATGATCGTGGGCTGCGACGGCAAGACCAGCCCCACCGCCGCCCGCGCCGGAATCCGCCGGCAGGGCTGGCGCTACGGCCAGACCGCGCTCGTCTGCGCCATCGCGCACGAGCTGCCCCACAACGGCGTGGCGCACCAGTTCTTCATGCCGCCCGGCCCCCTCGCCATCCTGCCGCTTCCCGGCAACCGCTCCTCCATCGTCTGGTCCGAGAGCGAGGCGGACGCCGCGCGCATTCAGGCCCTCGACGACGACGGCTACCTCGACGTCCTCCGCCCCCGCTTCGGCGACTTCCTGGGCGACATCAGCCTTGCCGGCAAGCGCTGGACCTATCCGCTCGCCCTGTCGATGACGCAGAGCTTCGTCGGTCCCCGCCTTGCGCTGCTCGGCGATGCGGCCCACGCCATGCATCCCATCGCGGGGCAGGGGTTGAACGCCGGGCTCAAGGACGTCGCGGCGCTGGCCGAGGTGCTGGCCGACGCCCGCCGCCGGGGCGAGGACATCGGACGCCCCGAGGTGCTCGATCGCTACCAGCGCTGGCGGCGCTTCGACACGGCGACGCTGCTGCTGGCCACGGATGTCTTCAATCGCCTCTTCTCGAACGACAACGGGCTCCTGCGGCTTGCCCGCGATCTCGGGATGGGGGCGGTGAACGCGATGCCGGGTCTCCGCCGCCGGTTCATCCGGGAGGCGGCCGGGCTCACGGGCGACCTGCCGCGGCTTCTCAAGGGGCGGCCGGTGTAAGGAAGGGGGCTCTGCCCCCGTCGCCTTCGGCGACTCCCCCGGGATATTTGGAGGTCGATGGAGGCGGGACGGGGCGCGTCAGTCGAGCTTGCGCGCCTCGTCGACCAGCATGATCGGGATGCCGTTCCGGATCGGGTAGGCGAGGTGCGCCGCGCGGGAGATCAGCTCCTGCGCCTCGGCGTCGTAGGCGAGCGGTGCCCGCGTCTCGGGGCACACCAGCGCCTCGAGCATCCGGCGGTCGTAAAGCGGCGTCTCGGTCACTGCATCACTTCCTCGTCCGACCCGCGGCGGAGCGCGAATTCGATCAGCGTCACCAGCGTCTCCCGCCGCGTGGTGAGCGACGGTGCCTCGAGCAGCGCCTGCTTGTCCTCGGGGTCGAAGGGAAGGAGCATGGCGAGCGAATTCACCAGAAGCTCGTCCTCGGCCTCCTTGATCGACTCCCAATCGGTCGACAGGTTCTGCATCGCGAAGAACCGCCCGAGGAGGTCGAGGAAGGGCTTCCGCTCGAAGCTCTCGTCGCGCTCGATCCCGCCCATGTCGCGCGCGAACCCGTCCCACGAGACGTCGCAGCGGATGTAGGGCGTGAAGCCTTCGAGCTGCCTGCTGATGCGATACCGGCTGATCCCCGACAACGTGATCATGTAGCGCCCGTCCTCGGTCTCCGAGAATGCGGTCAGCCGCCCGGCGCAGCCGATGGCGTGGAGCCTGGGCTTCCCCGCGCCCCCCGGCACCTCGCGCGGCTGGATCATGCCGATCAGCCGGTGCGAGGTCTTCATCGTGTCGTCGAGCATCTGGAGATACCGCGGCTCGAAGATGTGGAGCGGCAGGCGGGCGCGCGGCAAGAGGAGCGCCCCCGGAAGCGGAAAGACCGGGATGGTCTGGGGCAGGTCGGCCACGGTCAGCATGTCAGTGCACCTAGCCCGGGAAGGGCGTCAGGCAAATATCATCGACGACAGTTTCCGGCGCCCTTGCAGCACGATGGGATCCTGCGGCTTCAGCGCGTCGAAGATCGTGAAGAGCTGGGTCTTCGCCGCGCCCTCGTTCCACTCCCGGTCGCGCCGGAAGAGTTCCAGAAGCTCGTTCACCGCGCCTTGCGTGTCGCCCGCCGCCTGAAGCGCGTTCGCGAGATCGAACCGCGCCTGATGGTCGTTCGGATCCGCCGCGACCTTCGCCCGCAGCGCGTCCACCGGCCCGGCGTTCGCCGCCTGCCGGTAGAGCGTCAGCTGCGCCCGCGCCGCCTCGACCTCCGGCGCGTTCGCGATCTTCGCGGGCACCTGGCCCAGCAGCAGTTCCGCCTGCTCCTCCTGCCCCCCCGCGAGGAAGGCGCGCACGAGCCCCCCGTAGGCGCCGGCGTGTTCCGGCTCCTCCTGCAGGATCGACCCGAACACCTGCGCCGCATCCGCCGCCGCGCCCTGCGCCAGCATCTCTTCCGCCGCCGCCACCGCCTCGCCCAGCCCGCCGTCTCCGCCCAGCGCGATCAGCCGGTCGACGAAGGCCTTGATCTCCGACCCCGGCACCGCGCCCTGGAAGCCGTCCACCGGCTGGCCCTGGAAGAAGGCATAGACCGTGGGGATGGACTGGATGCGCAGCTGCGCCGCGATCCGCTGGTTCTCGTCCACGTTGACCTTCACCATGCGCACCTTGCCGCGCGCCTCGGCCACCGCCTTCTCCAGCATCGGGCCCAGCGTCTTGCAGGGCCCGCACCAGGGCGCCCAGAAGTCGACGATGACGGGCACCTCCTGGCTCGTCTCGATCACGTCGGCCATGAACGTGGCCTCGGACGAGTCCTTCACGAGGTCTCCGGCCGGAGCCGCCTGCGGTGTCTGTCCGAATTCGAGCATGTCTGCCCCCTTGCCGTGCTTCCGGTTGTTATATGCGCTGCGGAGGCAACAGTGCCAAGACCCCCCTCAGAGGTCGAAGGTCGCGAACACCGGGGCGTGGTCGGACGGCTGGTCCCAACCGCGCGCGTCCTTCAGGATCCGGCTCCCGTGCGCCGCCCCCGCGATGTCCGGCGAGGCCCAGATGTGGTCGAGCCTGCGCCCCTTGTCCGCCGCCGCCCAGTCCGCCGCACGATAGGACCACCAGCTGTAGAGCAGCCCCTGAGGGATGTCCTGCCGCGTGATGTCGACCCAGCGCCCCGCCTCCCGCGCGGCCTCCAGATGTTCCACCTCGATCGGCGTGTGGGAGACGATCTTGAGGAGCTGCTTGTGGTTCCACACGTCGTCCTCCCGGGGCGCGATGTTGAGATCGCCGACGAGGATCGCCCGGTCCGGCCGGTTCCAGTGGAACTCGTCCCGCATATGCGACACGAAATCGAGCTTCTGCCCGAACTTCTCGTTGACCGCCCGGTCCGGCACGTCCCCGCCCGCCGGGACGTAGACGTTGTGGATCGTCACCCCGTTCTCGAGCCGCGCCGCCACGTGCCGCGCGTGGCCCATCGCCGCGAAGTCGAGGTCACCCGCGTCGAGGATCGGCAGTTTCGACAGGATCGCGACGCCGTTGTAGCCCTTCTGCCCTCGCGCCACGGCGTAGGGGTAGCCCAGCGCCCGGAACGCCTCGAGCGGCATCTTCTCGACCGGGGCCTTGCATTCCTGCAGGCACAGGATGTCGGGCGCCTCCGCGCTGAGCAGTCGCGTGACGAGGCCCTCCCGCAGGCGGACGGAGTTGATGTTCCATGTGGCGATGGTGAACGGCATCCGGGTCTCCCGTGGCGGTGCGGCGGACCCTAGTGCCCGGAACGAGCCGCCTCAACCGCTCTCTGCCACCTTCCGCACATGGGGAAAATCGCCCGCGGCGATGTAGGCCTCCTCCGCCGCGCTCGACACCCGGCCGTAGATCGGGTTGCGGTGCGGATGCCTTCCGAACCGCTCGATCACCCCGCGGACGCGCGCGTTCTGCCCGAGAAGCCGGTCACCCATCCCGGCGATCTCGGGCGGCATCCTCGCCACGATGTCGGCCGACAGCCGGTCGATCAGGTCGATCCGGTCGAGGTGGTCGGGCCCCTCGCAATGGCCGAGCGCGATCACGAAGAAGATCTGCTCCCAGGGTCTGAGCTGGCCGAAATGCCCGGTGCGGATCCCTTCCAGCACAAGCCGCACCGCCTTGATGTCCTGCGCGAAGGCGGCGGGCGTGTCGCGCCAGAGCGACCGCGGAAACTGGTCGAGCGCGATGAGAAGCGCGAGCCTGCCCCGCGGCGTCTCGGCCCAATGGTCGAGCTCCCCCGCCGCCGCCGCCCGTGTCAGCCCGGCGAAGTCGCGGCAGATGACCTCGTCCATCCCGCCCTGCATCCGCCTGTCCCAGAAGGCGGCATGGGTTTCGGGCGACGTCCAGTGCCCGTCCTCCGGAAACCAGAGGTCGAGGACACGCTCCGGCGTGTGGCTTCCCTGCATGGCGCTGCCCCCCTTGGCTCGCGCGGAGCTTAGCAGAAGCCGCAGACGGCTCCGAAGAAAAAAGGCCGGGCACAAGGCCCGGCCAGTCCAACAGGGAGGTTGCCGCGCCATAACCCCGACGCGGCCAGGGGACCTTGAAACACGGGGAGCCAAGCGGCCACCCGGTCTCGAACGGTATAGACCGCAACCCGTTCCCTTCCAGTTAACCACTCGCGGAAAAAAGAAGGCCCGGGTCGATGCCCGGGCCAAGTCCAACAGGGAGGTAATATCAGTACATGACCTCGTCGTGGCCGGGAAGGCCTTGACGCAGATCAAGCGACAAGACGGTAGCCGCCGCTTTCCGTGACCAGCAGGCGCGCGTTCGACGGATCCGGCTCGATCTTCTGGCGCAGCCGGTAGATGTGCGTCTCGAGCGTGTGGGTCGTGACGCCCGCATTGTAGCCCCAGACCTCGTGCAGGAGCACGTCGCGCGCCACGACACCCTCGCTGGCGCGATACAGGAACTTGAGGATGTTCGTCTCCTTCTCCGTCAGCCGGATCTTCTTCTCGTCCTCGGTCACCAGCATCTTCTGCGCAGGCTTGAAGGTGTAGGGACCCAGCTGGAACACCGCGTCTTCCGACTGCTCGTGCTGGCGCAGCTGCGCGCGGATGCGGGCCAGAAGGACGGGAAACTTGAAGGGCTTCGTCACATAGTCGTTCGCCCCGGCATCGAGCCCCAGGATCGTGTCCGCATCGCTGTCGTGCCCCGTGAGCATCAGGATCGGGCACTTCACGCCCGCCTTCCGCATCCGGCGGCAGAGCTCCCGCCCGTCCGTGTCCGGCAGGCCGACGTCGAGGATGACGAGGTCGTAGAACGCGGCCTTGGCCTTCTCCATCGCCTCGGCGCCGTTCCCGGCTTCGAACACGTCGAAATCCTCGGTCATGACGAGCTGTTCGCCCAGCGCCTCGCGCAGGTCCTCGTCATCGTCCACAAGCAGGATCTTCTTGAGTGCGGGCATCAATTCGGGCCTCCATCCTTCGTCTGGGCCTCACATGCGGAATGTGCCCCGGCCCGACAAGAATTGCTGCAATTCCCTCACGCGCTCGTGTCCGCCTGCGCGGGAAATGTTTCAATTTCGCAGCGTCGGGGCTAGACCTCGCGGACCATGCCCTTCGGTCCCACCCTCGTCGAACGCCTCGCCCGCGCCCGGGCCGATCTCCGCATCGGCCTGCCCGTCGTGCTCACGGACGGCACCCGCGGTGCCGCCGTCGCGGCGGCCGAGGCTCTCACCTCCGACCGCCTCGCCCTCTTCCGCGCCGCCGGAGACCCCGTCCTCGCCATCACCGCCCGCCGGGCCGAGACGCTGAAGGCCCGCGCCTACGACGGCGACCTCGCCCGCCTCGCGCTGCCCTCCGACGCCGCCCTTTCGTGGGTCCGCTCGGTCGCAGACCCAGCCGACGACCTCGCCTCGCCCATGAAGGGCCCCTTCCGCTCCGCCCGCGACGGCGACGCGACGCTGCACCGCCTCGCCCTCCGCCTCGCCAAATCCGCCCACCTCCTCCCCGCCGCGCTCGTGGTGGACGTCGCCGATGCCCCCGCCTTCGCCCACCTCCACGACCTCACCCTCCTTGACGCCCGCGCCCTCGCCCCCCTCCTCGACGCCGCGAGCCCGCTCCACCAGGTCGTCTCCGGCCGCGTCCCCCTCGCCGTCGCCGAAGCGGGCCGGGTCCACATTTTCCGCCCCGAGGATGGCGGAGAGGAGCACTACGCCGTCGAAATCGGCCGCCCCCCGCGCGACCGCCCCGTCCTCGCCCGCCTGCATTCGGCCTGCTTCACCGGCGACATCCTCGGCTCGCTCAAGTGCGACTGCGGCCCGCAGCTTCACGCCGCGTTGGCGCGGATGGGAGAGGACGGCGCCGGGGTCCTCCTCTACCTCAACCAGGAGGGCAGGGGGATCGGGCTCGCCAACAAGATGCGCGCCTACTCGCTTCAGGATCAGGGCTTCGACACGGTCGAGGCCAACCACCGCCTCGGCTTCGAGGACGACGAACGCGACTTCCGCCTCGGCGCCCTGATCCTGCGCGAGATGGGATTCGCGTCCGTCCGCCTGCTCACCAACAACCCGGCCAAGGTGCGGATGATGGAGGCGAACGGCATCGGCGTGACAGAACGCGTGCCGCTCAAGGTGGGCCTGAACCCTCTGAACGCGGCCTATCTCGACATCAAGGCGAAGAAGTCGGGCCACATCCTCTGACTCATTGACAGTCGCAGACCCCCGCTGTCACCTCGCCTGAACCACGAGGATCGTCGCATGACCAGACCGCTTCTGTTCGCCACGCTCGCGCTGCTCACCGCCACCGCTGCGCAGGCGCACACCGGCGATGCGCTGGGCGGCGGCTTTCTCACCGGCTTCACCCACCCGCTTCTTGGCTGGGACCATGTCGTCGCCATGGTCGCCGTCGGTCTCTGGGGTGCGATCCTCGGCTCGCCCGCGCTCTGGATCCTGCCGATCTCCTTCCCGCTCGTGATGGCGCTCGGCGGCGCGCTTGGCGTGGCCGGGGTCACGGTCCCCATGGTCGAAACGGGCATCGCCGCCTCGGGCGTCGTCCTCGGCCTCATGGTCGCCCTTGCCGTGCGCCCCGCTCTCTGGGTCGCCGCGCTCGTCGTGGGCCTGTTTGCGATCTACCACGGCCATGCCCACGGGACCGAGCTTCCCGCCACCGCGAACCCCTACGCCTATGCCGCGGGCTTCGTGGTCGCCACCGGCCTCCTCCATCTTTCCGGGATCGCCTTCGGCACCCTGACGGCCTCGCCCGGCGGAAGCTGGGCGGTGCGCGCCGCGGGCGTCGTCATCGCCCTGTCGGGAGCGGCCTTCCTCGCGGGCATGGCGTGATCGACCGCCGGACGGCGGCGACCGTCGCCGCCGTCGCCCTGCTCCCCTCCGTCGCCGCGGCTCACGGCTACATCCCCGGCGCCGATCCGTGGAGCCAGATCATCGCGGGCGCGCTCGTCCCCGTCACGGACCCCGCGCTGCTTCTTGCGCTCCTTCCCCTCGGCCTGACGCTCGGCATCTGGAGCACCGAGGGCCTGCCCCGCGTCTGGCCCGCCCTTGCCGCCGGTCTCGTCGCGGGGGCTGCCGCCGCCCCGCTGGCGGGCCTCTCCATCGCCTTCGCGGCGATCCTCACCGGCCTTGCCACCGCCCTCCTGGGCGCGGCCGCGCTGGCGTGGCCGTTCTGGCTCATGGCCGTCGTTTCGGCCGGCACCGGCCTCGTGACCGGCATGGCGGCGCTCGAAGGCCACGCCTTCGGCACCCTGCCCATGACGCTCCATCTCGGCATTGTCGGGGGCGCGCTCGTCACGGTGGCGGTCCCCTTCGCGCTCGTGGCCGCCACGCGCGACCTCGTCCCCGCCCCATGGCTCACCATCGGATGGCGCGTCGCCTCGAGCTGGCTCGCCGCCATTTCGCTGATGCTAGCCGCTCTCCGCTTCGCCTGACGCCGAGAACACGGCGATTCCCTCCCCCGCCCGGGAGGGTCAGGAGGTCCCGCCAGGAGGCCTCACCCGTTCTCGCGCAGAACGCTGCCCGCCAGGTAGAGCGACCCGCAGATCAGCACCCGCGCCCCCGGATCCTCCGAAACGATCGCCTGCACGGCCTCCATCGGACTGCCCGCGATCCGTGCCGGAAACCCCGCCGTTTCCCCCGCCTTCGCCGTCTCCTCGGCGGACAGGGTCGCCGTCTCGCCCGGAATGGCGATGGAGGTCAGGCTCTCCGCCACCGGTCTCAGATGCGTGAGGAACCCCACCGGGTCCTTCGTCCTCAGCATCCCGCAGATCAGATGCGTGGGCCGCGCCGGCATCCGCCGCAGCGTGTCCGAGATCACCGCCCCCGCCGCCGGGTTGTGCCCCCCGTCAAGCCATAGCTCCGCCTCGCCTGCCGCCGTGACCAGCGGCCCCTCGCGCAGCCGCTGCATCCGCGCGGGCCAGTAGGCGCGCGTCACCGCCGCCGCGCAGGCGTCCTCGCCATAGCCCAGATGCCGCAGCACGGCCAGCGCCGCGCCCGCGTTCAGGAACTGGTGCGGCCCCGGCAGGTTCGGCGGCGGCAGGTCCAGAAGCCCGTGCTCGTCCTGATAGACAAGCCGCCCGCGCTCCTCGGTCACATGCCAGTGCTGCCCGTGCGCCAGCATCGGCGCGCCCATCCTCGCCGCCTGCCGCTCGATCACCTCGAGCCCCGCCTCGTGCTGCGGCCCCACCACGCAGGGCACGCCCCGCTTGATGATCCCCGCCTTCTCGAAGGCGATCTCCGGAATCGTCTCGCCCAGGTACTGCTGGTGGTCGTAGTCCACCGGCGTGATGACCGTCATCTTCGGAGCCTCGACCACGTTCGTGGCGTCGAGCCGCCCGCCCAGCCCCACCTCCAGCAGCGTCCAGTCGGCCTTCGTCCGCGCGAAGGCCAGTAGCGCCGCCACGGTGGTGATCTCGAAGAAGGTGATCTCCTGCCGCCGGTTCGTCTCCCAGCACTCGTCGAGCACCTTGATGAACGCCTCTTCCGAGATCAGCTCGCCCGCCACCCGGATGCGCTCGTGAAACCGCGCGAGGTGCGGGGAGGTGTAGACGTGGCAGGTCTCCCCGGCCCCTTCGAGCCCCGCGCGGATCATCGCGACGGTCGATCCCTTGCCGTTCGTCCCCGCCACATGCACCACGGGCGGCAACTGCCGCTCAGGGTGCCCCAGCGCCTCCAGCAGTCGCCACACCCGGTCGAGCGTCAGGTCGATGAGCTTCGGGTGCAGCGACATCATCCGGTCGAGGAGGATGTCGGACGTGGGCGTGCGCAACGGCTCAGGCTTTCTCGGTCACGGCCGGCGCGGGCGGCGGCAGGTCGCCCTTCACCGCAGGCGTCTGGCGCAGCAGCATCCGCAGGATCGTGACGAGTTCGTCCTTCAGATCCTTCCGGTGCGTCACCCGGTCAAGCATCCCGTGGTCCAGCAGATACTCCGCCCGCTGGAACCCCTCGGGCAGCTTCTCCCGGATCGTCTGTTCGATCACGCGGGGGCCCGCGAAGCAGATGAGCGCGTTCGGCTCCGCGATCTGCACGTCGCCCAGCATCGCGTAGGACGCGGTGACGCCACCCGTCGTCGGATGCGTCAGCACCACGACATACGGAAGCCCCGCCTCCTTCACCATCTGCACGGCCACCGTCGTGCGGGGCATCTGCATGAGCGAGAGAATCCCCTCCTGCATCCGCGCGCCGCCTGCGGCCGAAAACAGCACCAGGGGCCGCTTCAGCTTCACCGCCCGCTCGGCCGCCGCCACGATGGCGTTGCCCACGTACATCCCCATGGACCCGCCCATGAAGGAGAAATCCTGTGCCGCGGCCACGATGGGCGTCCGTCCGATCTCGCCCTCGGCCACAAGCATCGCCTCGACCTCGCCCGTGGTCTTCTGCGCCGCCTTCATCCGCTCGGGATACTTCTTCTGGTCCCGGAACTGGAGCGGGTCGGCCAGCGGCTCCGGCACCCTCACTTCCGTGAACACGCCCGCGTCGAACAGCGCCCTGAACCGCTCCCGCGGCGTGATCTGCATGTGGTGGTTGCAGTTCGTGCAGACGTTCAGGTTGTCCGACAGCTCGCGGTGGAACAGCATCGTCCCGCACTCGTCGCACTTCGTCCACAGGTTCTCGGGAACCTCGCGGCGGGAGAAGAGCGAGTTGATCTTCGGGCGGACGTAGTTGGAGATCCAGTTCATGCGGCCTTGGCCTTCGGGCTCCCTCGGGTCCGGCCTGACATAGGCCGGGGTCCGGCGAAATGCAATCAGCGCGCCACGGCCCGCCGGACAAGCCACCACGCCACGACCAGCATCGCCACGTCCGTCGCGATGACGCCCACCGAGGCGTCGAGCTCCGACAGCTCGTAGGGCGTCACCCACCGCGCGAGCCCCGTGATCGTCCCGCCGGTCGACAGGATGGCGATGGCCACCACGTTGTTGGCGAAGTGGAACCCCCACGCCGCCCCGATGGATCCCGTCCGCGCCGTCAGGTCCGCGGCGATCAGCCCGAAGATGGCGGCGGAGCCCACCACCATCCAGACGTTCTCTCCCGCCGTCCCGGGGTCGTAATGCACGATCCCGAACAGCAGGCTCGGCAGGATCAGCCAGACCACGGGCGACCGGAACCGCGCCGCCAGCTGGCTCTGCATGTAGCCGCGGAACAGCACCTCCTCCGCCCCTGTCTGCACCAGCAGGCCCACCAGCGTGACCGGCAGCAGCAGCGCCCAGGTCGACAGGGGCAGGTTCACCACGGCGTCGTAGCTCAGGCTCCACAGCCCCAGCGCCACGCCCAGCACGACGAAGACGATTCCCGCCGCCATCACGAAATCGCGCAGCGTCCGGACCCGCGGCCCGAACAACGTGCCGGGCCGCCGGCCGTGCAGCCACCGGGCGGCCGCCATCGGCCCCAGCGCCATCCCCACGAAGGTGAGCAGCAGCACCAGCGTCCCCTCGGGCGCCTCCGCCTCCACCAGACCCTGCGTCCAGATAAGGGGGTCCTCGTCGCGCGCCAGAAGGACCCACGCACCGACGATCACCGCGATCGTCCACAGCAGGTAGATCACGAAGGCGACGAGCAGCCCGAGGGCGAATCGCCAGACCTGAGGTCGGCGGCGGGCGGGCTCCACGAAGCGGTCGAAGGCGGGCGTCATGGGCAAGCTCTTGTCCGCCAGCGCGCGTTTGTCCAGCACCAGACGGCTCCAGTTGCCGTTTCCCGCCCGTTCAGCATCCGTAAAGGCAGATGCCGCATCTATTCCGCGGCCATGCCCGGATTCCGCCACCGTTTCGCGGCACGGGACCGCGCAAGGTTAACGATTTCCAGAAGGGGCTCCTCGTGAAATTCACCGCCATCCTCGCCGCTCTCGCCCTCACCGTCGGGCTCTCGGCGCCCGCAACCGCTGCCGTCATCGGCCTTCGCGTCGAAGGCGGGGGGACGCAGCAGGTCTACCAGCTGTCGAACGGCAACTTCCTCGGCCTCTGGGGCTTCGACAATCGCGAGATTGCGAACCCCGGCAAGGGCGACGTGACCATCTCGGCCGCGTCGCAGATCATCGCCGGCTTCTCGGGCGGCGCGTCGCGCATCGTCGCGTTCTACAACGGCGCGACGCCGGTCAACCCCGGCGCGAAGGAGTTCGACCCGCTCGACTTCGGCTTCACCATCGCGGACAACGCGCGCCTCTTCAATTCGCTGTGGATCGAGTGGAAATCGGGCACGCTCGTCTATCGCCAGCCGGCCGGGGGCACCACCTCGATGGCCGCCCGCGCCACGCGAGACGGCGATCCCTTCGCCATCACCCCGGTCCCGGTGCCGGCGGCCCTGCCGCTCCTGCTCGCCGGCGTCGGCGCGCTGGCCCTCGTCGCACGGCGGCGCAAGACCGCGGCCTGAAACCGCGCGCAGTCTCCCGCGCGCCCGGGCGGTCCTTCGGGGCCGCCCGCTTCGTTCGCGGCGCACCTCCCTCCTTGTCGCCCGCCCCGCGCTCGCCTATTCCCTCTCCGGACACCCAGGGGAGGCATCCATGCTCAAGAGCAAGTTCGACAAGTCCCGGCTTCCGAGCCGCCATGTGACCGAAGGCCCGTCCCGGGCCCCGCATCGCTCCTACTTCTACGCGATGGGACTGTCGGAAGACGAAATCGCCCAGCCCTTCGTCGGCGTCGCCACCTGCTGGAACGAAGCCGCCCCCTGCAACATCGCGCTCAACCGCCAGGCCCAGTCCGTGAAGCTGGGCGTCAAGCAGGCGAACGGCACGCCGCGCGAATTCACCACGATCACCGTGACCGACGGCATCGCCATGGGCCACGAAGGGATGCGCTCCTCGCTCGCCTCCCGCGACGCCATCGCCGACACGGTGGAACTCACCATGCGCGGCCACTGCTACGACGCCCTCGTGGGCCTCGCGGGCTGCGACAAGTCGCTCCCCGGCATGATGATGGCGATGGTCCGCCTCAACGTGCCCTCGGTCTTCATCTACGGCGGCTCGATCCTCCCGGGCCGGCTCGACGGCAAGGACGTCACCGTCCAGGACGTCTTCGAAGCCGTGGGCCAGCATCAGGCCGGCAACTACTCCGACGCGCAACTCGCCATCCTCGAACGCGTGGCCTGCCCCTCGGCCGGCGCCTGCGGCGGCCAGTTCACCGCGAACACCATGGCCTGCGTCTCCGAGGCCATCGGCCTCGCGCTCCCGAACTCCTCCGGTGCCCCGGCGCCGTACGAATCCCGCGACTCCTACGGCGTCGCCTCGGGCCAGGCGGTCATGAACCTGCTCGAAAAGAACATCCGCGCCCGCGACATCGTCACCCGCAAGGCGCTCGAAAACGCGGCGCGCATCGTCGCCTGCACCGGCGGCTCCACCAACGCGGGCCTCCACCTCCCCGCCATCGCGCACGAAGCCGGCATCGTCTTCACGCTCGACGATGTCTGCGAGATCTTCCGCGACACGCCCTACTTCGTCGATCTCAAGCCCGGCGGGAAATACGTGGCCAAGGACCTCTACGAGGTCGGCGGCGTGCCGGTCGTGATGAACGAACTCCGCAAGGCGGGCCTCATCCACGAAGACTGCATGACCGCCACGGGCCGCGCCATGGGCGAGGAGCTCGACCTCATCAGCCGCAAGGCCGACGGCCGCGTCGTCTACCCCGTCGAGACGCCGATCACCAGGACCGGCGGCGTCGTGGGCCTCAAGGGCAACCTCTGCCCCGAAGGGGCCATCGTGAAGGTCGCGGGCATGTCGGAAGCCGAACAGGTCTTCACCGGCCCCGCCCGCGTCTTCGAATGCGAGGAAGACGCGTTCGAGGCAGTGAAGACCCGCGCCTACAAGGAAGGCGAGGTCATCGTGATCCGCAACGAAGGCCCGAAGGGCGGCCCCGGCATGCGCGAGATGCTGGCCACCACCGCCGCGATCTCGGGGCAGGGGATGGGCAAGAAGGTCGCGCTCATCACCGACGGCCGCTTCTCGGGCGCCACGCGCGGCTTCTGCGTGGGCCACGTCGGACCCGAAGCCGCCGTGGGCGGCCCCATCGGGCTTCTGAAGGACGGCGACATGATCACCATCAACGCGATCACGGGCGAGCTTTCCGTCGCCCTGACCGAAGATGAGCTGAAGCAGCGCCGCGCCGACTGGAAGGGCCCGCGCGAGACGATCTACGCCACCGGCGCGCTCTGGAAATACGCCCAGCTCGTCGGCCCGGCCCACCTCGGCGCCTGCACCCACCCGGGCGCGCAGGCCGAACGGCACATCTACATGGACCTCTGATCCCAGGGGGTCGGGCCGTGCTGGACCCGGCAGCGAAAGACCAGCGCCTCCTCCGCCGCCTCCGCGCGGCGGGGGAGGTTCCGCTGAGCGAAGCCGACCGCGCCCGCGCCCGCGCCCTCCGCGACACGATCGACGCCGCGCTGGCGGCCGACGCGGTCCGCCACGCGGCCGCGCTGCCGGAGAGCCTTCCCCACCTCCCCCCGCACCGCGACTGGACGTGGCGGCCCGCCCTCTGGCGCGCCCCTGTCGCGCCCTTCGCCTGGGCTGCCGCCACCGGCGAAACTCCGCTCTCCCCCGACACGAGCCTCTTCCACGATTGCCCTCTCGGAGAAGTCGCCGCGCGCCAGATCCGCGGGGACGGTCCGCCCTTCGCGGTCACGCTCGACGTCTACGCCTTCCGCGGGTCCTACCTCAGCCTTGCCCTCACGCTTCCGCCGCCCGCGCTCGACAATCTCCGCCGGCGCCACGTGATCCGCATGGACGCGCGGCTGCGCGCCGACCGCCCCGCCACGGTCTACACGCGCCTGAACGTCGGACGCGGCGGCTCGACCGTCTCGGTCGCCCGCGCACTCCCGCACGGCGACGGCGCCTTCGTGGACTTCGACCTCGCCTCGCTGAAGACCGATGTCGCCCGCGCCGAACGGCTCTGGATCGACCTCATCCTCGAGGCTCCGGCGGCGACCGCTCTCGTCGTCGACGACCTCCTCCTCACCCGCACCCCGCGCGCGGAGGTCTGACCCGTGGCGTGGACCCTCACCCGCCTCCGCCTCGTCGCCGGCACCTGGGAAGGCCGGCTCGCAGGACCCGCGGGCGCCGAGCCGCCCGACCTCGCCGCGACGTGGCGGGGGGAGGACATCGGAGAACCGCGCCTCGCCCCCGATGGCGACAGGCGGTGGCATGTGACCCTGATCCTGCCGAACTCCCTGATCTCGGATGGGATCCACACCCTCGCCATCGGCCCGCGCGGCGGCGATCCGCTCTGCGTGGAGACGATGGCCTTCGGCGATGCGCTCGGCGCCGACCTGCGCGCGGACCTCGCCGCGCTCCGCACCGAGGTGGAGGTGCTCAAGCGTGCCCTCCGCCGCCATCTGGCGGAGGGCGACTGACGTTCAGCCCTCCCGGGCCGGGATGTTCAGCCCGCGTTGCACGGCAGGCCGCGCGAGGAACCGGTCGAGATACGCCCCAACGTTCGGCAGGTCGTCCCATCCCACCAGCGCCTTCGCCCCGTAGAAGTCGAGCGACCGGAGCCACGGACCGATCGCGATATCCGCAATGGAGTAGTCCCCGGCGATCCAGTCCCGATGCGCCAGCTCCTTCTCGAGCACGGAAAGCAGGCGCCGCACCTCGGCGACATAGCGGTCGCGCGGCCGAGGATCGGCAATGTCCGCCCCCGCGAACTTCACGAAGTAGCCCATCTGTCCGAACATCGGCCCCACGCCGCCCATCTGGAACATCACCCACTGGATGATCCTGTACCGGTCCGCAGGCGTCGACCCGATCAGCTTCCCCGTCTTCTCGGCCAGATAGATCAGGATCGCGCCGGATTCGAACAGCGGTAGCGGTTTCCCCTCCGGTCCGTCCGGGTCCACGATCGCCGGAATCTTGTTGTTGGGGTTGAGCGACAGGAACTCCGGGCTCCGCACGTCGCTGTCGGACAGCGTGACGCGGTGCGTCTCGTAGGGAAGCGCCAGCTCCTCCAGCGCGATGGAAACCTTGACGCCGTTGGGCGTCGGGAAGGAGTAGAGCTGGAGCACGTCGGGCCGCGTGGCGGGCCAGCGGTTCGTGATCGAAACGGGGGCATGAAATGTCATGGAAGATCTCCGGTTGCGGCCCTCTTCCACCTATCCACGCGCGACGAAGGTTAAAGACCTTCACCCTGTGCGCGTCCGTGCTATCCAGTGTGCGCCGGCGGGGAGCATTGCCCGCCAGGGGAACCTGTCCACAGTGGGAAATCGGGAATGATAAGGGAATTCAGGGAATTCATCGCGCGCGGCAACGTCATCGACCTTGCCGTCGGCATCATCATCGGCGCCGCCTTCACGGCCATCGTCACCTCGATCGTCGAGGATCTGGTGAACCCGCTCATCGGGCTTCTCGTCGGCGGGATCGATTTCAGCGCGGTCAGCTTCGGCATGGGCGACGCGCGCTTCATGGTCGGAAACTTCATCAACGCGGTGATCAAGTTCCTCATCATCGCCTGGGTCGTGTTCCTCATCGTCAAGGCGGTGAACAAGATGAGTTCGCTCGCGGCGAAGAAGGAGGAGGCCAAGGCCGAGGAGCCGAAAGGCCCCACGACCGAGGAGCTCCTGATGCAGATCCGCGACGAACTCAGGGCGCGTCCCTGATCCCACCTGCGGAGCGGGGGGCTGTCTGCCCCCCGCGCCCCCCGAGGATACTTGTGGGCAGATAGAAGCGGAAGGATCAGGCCTTGAGCGCCAGCCGCGGCGACAGGACGTCGATCCCCAGCGCCATCCCCACCGCCGCATAGGTCAGCTTGCCCGCGTGCACGTTGAGCCCGTTCAGGAGATGCGGGTCGTCGGCGCAGGCCTGCCGCCAGCCCTTGTCGGCCAGCGCGAGCAGGAACGGCATCGTCGCGTTGCCGAGCGCCTGGGTGGAGGTCCGCGCCACGGCGCCGGGCATGTTCGCCACACAGTAGTGGACGATCCCGTCCACCTCGTAGATCGGATCCTCGTGCGTGGTGGCGCGCGAGGTTTCGAAGCAGCCGCCCTGGTCGATCGCGACGTCGACGAGCACCGCCCCCGGCTTCATCGCGGAGAGCTGCGCGCGCGAGACGAGCTTGGGCGCCGCGGCACCCGGGATCAGAACCGCGCCCACCACGAGGTCCGACGCCTCCACGAGTTCCGCCGTCGCGGCGGCCGAGGCGTAGCGCGTCTGGAAGGCGCGTCCGAAGACGTCGTCGAGGTAGCGCAGCCGGGGCAGCGACCGGTCGAGCACGGTGACCTCGGCCCCCATCCCCGCGGCGACCCGCGCCGCATGGGTGCCGACCACGCCGCCGCCGATCACGGCGACCCGCGCCGGGCGGACCCCCGGCACCCCGCCGAGAAGCACGCCCCGCCCCCCGTTCGCCTTCTGGAGCGCCCAGGCCCCGACCTGCGGGGCGAGCTTGCCCGCCACCTCCGACATCGGCGCCAGAAGCGGCAGGCCGCCGCCCGCGTCCGTCACCGTCTCGTAGGCGATGCAGGTCGCGCCGGAGGCGAGGAGGTCGTGCGTCTGGTCCGGATCGGGGGCGAGGTGGAGGTAGGTGAAGAGCACCTGCCCCTCCCTCAGCCGCGCGCGCTCCACCGCCTGCGGCTCCTTCACCTTCACGATCAGCTCCGCCTCGGCGAAGACCTCCTCGGCCGTCGCGGCGATCCGGGCGCCGGCGGCCTCGTAATCGGCATCCGGGAAGCCCGCGCCGGACCCCGCGCCCGCCTCCACGATCACCGTGTGGCCATGCGCCACGGCCTCCCGCGCGGCCTGCGGCGTCAGGCCCACGCGGAACTCCTGCGGCTTGATCTCCTTCGGGCATCCGATCTTCATGTGCACTCCTCCCTGAGTGCCGCGATGCTGCCGCGGGTGCCCCGGAAACGGCGTCGAAATGCACGGCCCTCGGCGGCGCCGCCCCGCAACTTCTTGCGCGCGGCGCCGTTTCCGTCGAAGCTTCTTCCGCCATGACCGATCTCGACGACACGGACCGCCGCATCCTCAGGGTTCTCCAGAAGGAGGGCCGCATCTCGAACGCCGAGCTGTCGGACCGCGTGAACCTCTCTCCCTCCGCCTGCCACCGCCGCGTCGCGCGACTGGAGGACGCCGGGTTCATCGACGGCTACGTGGCGCTCGTGAACCCCCGCCGGATCGGCCGCCCGGTCATCGTCTTCGTCGAGATCACGCTCTCCGGCCAGGCCGACGAACTGCTCGAGGCCTTCGAACGCGAGGTCAGGCTCATTCCCGACGTCCTCGAGTGCCACCTGATGGCCGGATCGGCCGATTACCTTCTCAAGGTCTGCGCGATGGACAGCGAGGATTTTGCCCGCATCCACCGCCGCTACCTCGCCCGCCTTCCCGGCGTGTCGAAGATGCATTCCTCCTTCTCGCTGAAGTCGGTCTTGCGCACCACGGCGCTGCCGGTTTGAAGTGCCCGGCATGGGATCCATGCTGAACGCCGAATACTTCGTCTATATCGCCTTCGCCCTCGCCCTGGCGGGCTACCTTGCCCGGGACGAGCTCTGGCTCAGGCTCCTGATGCTGGCCGCCAGCACCAGTTATCTCGCCTACTACTTCACAGTGAGCGATGATCCCCTCTGGGAGGCGATCCTCACCAGCGGCACGCTCGCGCTCGTCAACCTCGCGGTCATCGGGATCGTCATCCTCGAACGCACGACCTTCACGATGTCCCGACAGGTGGCCGCGATCTTCCGGTCCTTCGACATGCTGACGCCGGGCCAGTTCCGCCGGATCATGCGGCACGGCACCGTGCGCACGGCCGACGACCCCGTCCGCCTGACGACGGAGGGGATGCGGGTCGACAAGCTGTTCTATGTCACCGACGGCAGGGTGATCGTCACGAAGGAGGGCCGGCGGACCGAGATCCCGCCCCGCATCTTCGTGGGAGAGATCGCTTTCGCCACCGGCAACGTCGCCTCCGCCACGGTCGAACTCGCGCCGGGCGCGGTCTGGGTGGAGTGGGATCAGGACCGTCTCCGCCGCCTGACGCGCCGCTTTCCGGCGCTGGGCGTCGCGCTCATGGCGCAGTTCAACGCCGACCTTCTCGGCAAGGTCGCCACCTCCCAGCCCATCGGCCGGACGGCGGTCTGATCCGCTCAGGTGAAGGGGATCACGAGCCCCACGAGGATCAGGAGAGCCCCGGCCACCCGGTTCACCCGCGCGAGAGCGGCGGGCGAGGTGAGGAGCGCCCGCGCCCGGTCGATCATCAGCGCCAGCACGAGGTTGCCCACCAGCGGGATCGCCATGCTCATCCCGCAGATCACCGCGATGTCCCATCCGGACACGGTGCGCAGGTCGAAGAACCCCGGCAGGACGCCCATGTAGAACAGGATCGCCTTCGGGTTTCCGATGATCACGGCGACCCCGGCCGCGAAGCCCGCCCACATGCCGGGGCGCGTCAGCCGCCCGTCCGACGCGATCGGCGCGCCCGCGTGGCGGATGAGGAGCCAGCCCATCCAGAGGAAGATGCCCGCGGCGACCCATTTCAGCGCCTCGAGGAACCCGCCCCAGACCGAGACGAGCCAGGTAACCCCGAGAATGGCGAGAAGCGGCCAGAGGAAATCCCCCACCGTCACGCCCACCGCCAGCGGCCAGGCCTGCCGGAACCCGCCCGACAGCGCGCGGGCCGTCAGCGCGACCCAGACCGGGCCGGGGGTGAAGAACAGGATGAGGAGAGCGCCTGCATAGAGGAGGAGCTGATGGGCCGTGACGGTCATGGTGCTCCGGGCAGGGTGAGGGATCCGTCGGCGCCAAGCGGCCAGTACGGGTTCATGGCCACCTCCCAGACGTGCCCGTCCGGGTCGGCCCAGTAGCCTGAGTATCCGCCCCAGAACACCGCCTCGGGTCGCTTGAGCGCCGTGGCCCCGGCGGCGAGCGCCGCCGCGAAGGCCGCGTCGACTTCGTCGGTGGTCGTGAAGTTCTGGGCAAGCGTGATCGCCCCGGTCCCGAGGCTCGCCCCCGGCCGCCCCTGGTCGGCGGCGAGGTCCGCGGCCCCGAACAGGGCGAGCGCCATGCCGTGCATCTGGTAGAACGATACCGCCTCGGTTCCGCCCGGCGCCTCGCGCCAGCCGAGTGCCGCATAGAACGCCCGCGACCGGGCGAGGTCGGCGCAGCCGAGCGTGACGAGGGTGATGCGCTGGGGGGTCATGGGTGTCTCCGCCGACGGTGATCTACCTGCGGCGCGCGGCGGTCAAGGGGGCGACACATGCGGACTGTGGAGCCATACGACATCCATACGACACCCATACGGTTTCCAATCCTCAGGGTCCGGCCGCGACGCGGGACAGCCCACCTTCCTCCCGGACCTCGATCTTCAGCGCCGGGTCGCCCAGTTCCTCGAACAGTTCCGGCCCTGTCCCGGTCATCCACGCCTGCGCGCCAAGCGCCCCGATCTCGTCGTAGAGCGCGGCCCGGCGACCGGTGTCGAGATGCGCCGCGACCTCGTCGAGAAGCACGACGGGCGGGGTTCCCCTGTCCTCGGCCAGGGCGCGGGAATTGGCCAGAATCAAGGAGATGAGCAGCGCCTTCTGCTCTCCGGTCGAACACAGCCCGGCCGGGACACCCTTCGCGGCATAGACCCCCTGAAGGTCCACCCGGTGCGGCCCGATCAGCGTCCGCCCCGCCCGCATATCCGCCATGCGGCCTTCGGCAAAGGCCGCGGCCAGGGCCTCCGCGCCCGCAGGAACGGGCTCGTCCGACACGATCGACAGGTCGGCCACGGGAAACGCCGTCTCCGCCCCCGCCTGCGCCGCCGCAAGCCGTGCGACCGCGGCCTCCCGCACCAGCCGCACGGCCTCTCCCGCCTCGGCCATCTGGCGCTCAAGTGCGTGATACCAATGGGAATCCCGGACCATGTCCTTGAGAAGCCGGTTCCTTTCCCGCATCGCCTTCTCGTAGGCCAGGACCGCCTCCGCATGACCCGGATCGAAGCTCATGGCGAGCCGGTCGAGAAACCGCCGCCGCCCCTCCGCCCCTTCGGTCCACAGCCGGTCCATTGAGGGCACAAGCCACACGACCCGCATCGCCCGGCCCAGCGCCACCTGCGGAACGGCCTTCCCGTCGATCCGCACCTGACGCGGCTGCCCGGGTTCCGCGCCCGTCTCGACTTCGAGCACATCCTCCCCGGCCCGCACCACCGCAGTGACCTTCCAGCCATGCGCGCCGGGCGTTTGCGCCAGCTCTTCCGCTCCGGCCCGCCGCAGCCCGCGCCCCGGCGACAGAAGCGACAAGGCTTCGAGAACATTGGTCTTTCCCGCGCCGTTCGCTCCGAAAAGCACCACGGACCGCCCGCCGGGCTCCACGACGGTGCGGGCGTGCGACCGAAAGCGCGACAATGTCAGGGACAGGATGGCAAGCGCACTCAGGCGAATACCCTCCGCCCCTCGGCCGCTACCACCCAGAGCCGCGCCAGAAGACCGATGGCCAGGACGACGGGAGCGACAGGTGCGCCGAGGAGGCCGGTCAGAAGCACGAAGGCCGGCAGGAACGCGACCAGCATCACCGCAACGTCGGCCCAGCCCCCCCGCCCCACCGCGACGAGAAGCGCCGCCCCGACCGCCAGCGCGCCCATGTCGTAGTTGAAGCCGTAGGGTGAGACGAGGAGGGTCGCGCAAAGAAGCGCAAAGCTCCGCCCGATGCGCGACCCGTCACGCGCAAAGAGCCAGAGCGCGGCCAGGGCGGCCGCGACGGAAACCGGCCACTGCAGCACCGACACCAGCGCGGGGTCGGCGCCCACACTTCGTGCCGCACCAAAGAAAGTCGGCATCATGTAGAGAAAGATGCCCGTCCACTCTGTCAGGACGTCCTGCTGGTCTGCCGCGGTCTCGATCAGGTAGGCGCGCCAGATCCCGGCACCGAACAACCCCGCCGACAGCGCGACGAGCGCGAGCGTGAAGACGCCGGACCAGAGGATCGTGCGCCAGTCCCGTTCCACCAGGAGGAGGAGCGGGACGAGAAGGCCAAGCTGCGGCTTCACCGTCAGCAGCGCGAATGCTAGCCCCGCCAGCACCGGCCGCCGCCCCCGGAACGCCAGTCCGAAGAGCAGGAGCGCCCCCGTCAGGAACCCGTTCTGGACGGAGTTCACGTTGACCAGCGCGAAGGCGGCGACGGCTGACCAGAGCACGACGGCATCTGCGCCGGGCGCCTCGGATCTGCGCAGGGCGAGCGCCCCGACTGCGTAGAGGACGAACGTCACGATCAGGAACGCCGCCGCCGCAATCTCGTAGGGAAGCAGCCCCAGCGGAAGCATGAGCAGCAGGTAGTGCGGCGGGTAGGACCAGTTGCGCAACTGTTCCTGCGGGCCGAACGTCGCGGCGAGCTGGTCGCCGTAATCTTCGATCCGGAACAGCACTTGCTCCTGCCCGGACAGCGTCAAGGACGATCCCATCCAGTAGTTCACGAAGTCCCGGTCGACCAGCACGGGGGACAGGGCCCCGTCGAACCACGCCTCTAGCAGCGGCAGGGCAGGCGGAACCTGCACCGCAAGGGCCAGCACGGCGAGGACCGCAAAGAGGACGCGCTTCTCCCTGATCCTCACCGGAACTCTCCCGTGCGGCCCCGGGAAGCCGCGGGCCTCAGACCCGCATCGGCATCACGACATAGACCGCCGTCTGGTCGTTGCCTTCCCGCATCAGGGTCGGGTCGCCTGAGGAGTTGAACAGGAACACGGCGTTCTCGCGGTCTACCTGGCTCGCGATCTCGAGCAGGTACTTGGCGTTGAACCCGATGTCGAGCGGATCGTCCCCATAGGCCACCGCCAACTCTTCCTCGGCCGCGCCGCTGTCCGGGGCGTTGACCGACAGCATCAGCCGATCCTCTCCCAGGGACAGCTTCACCGCCCGCGACCGTTCCGACGACACCGTCGCCACGCGGTCCACGGCCTTCGCGAATTCCGCCGCATCGACTTCGAGCTTGCGGGTGTTGCCCAGCGGGATCACGCGGGTGTAGTCGGGGAAGGTGCCGTCGATGACCTTCGAGGTCAGCGTGATCTCGGGCGTCGCGAAGCGCACCTTCGTCTCGGAGACCGAGACCGCGATCTGCATCTCGTCGTCCTCGAGCAGCTTGCGCAGCTCTCCCACGGTCTTCCGGGGCACGATCACGCCGGGCATCTTCTCGGCTCCCGCCGGAAGGTCGGCATCGATGCGGGCCAGCCGGTGGCCATCGGTCGCGACGCAGCGGAGCACCTGCCGCCCCTCGCGGTCGGCCACGTGCATGTAGACGCCGTTGAGGTAATATCGCGTTTCTTCGGTCGAAATCGCGAACTTCGACTTGTCGAAGAGCCGCCGCAGAACGGGGGCCGGGGCCGCGAAGTTGGCCGTGTATTCGGACGACGCCATGACCGGGAAGTCTTCCTTCGGCAGCGTGGCGAGCGAGAAGTGCGACCGCCCCGCCTCCACCGTCAGCCGCCCCGCGGCGCCGTCGTCGGTCAGGACCACCAGCGCCCCATCGGGCAGCTTGCGGACGATCTCGTGGAACGTCACAGCGGACACCGTCGTGGATCCGGCGCGGTCGACCTTCGCCGGAGCCTTGTCCACCACCTCTATGTCGAGGTCGGTGGCCCGGAACGAAACCGTATCGCCTTCGGCCTCGATCAGAACGTTCGCGAGGATCGGAATGGTGTTGCGCCGTTCGACCACCGACTGCGCCTGCGCGACCGCCTTCAGTAGCGCGCTGCGTTCGATGCTCAGTTTCATTCCCACGCTCCGACAATGCCCCGGGACCGCGAGACTACTTGTGGCAATGGGAAGTGCAAATGCTTTTCAAGGGTTGAGCGGGTATCAGGGTCCGCCGGAGGAAGGAAAAGGGCGCCGCGGAACACCGGGCGCCCTCTCCTTGCGTCAGAAGCTCGCGACGAGGGCGAGGCCGACCGAGTTGTCCCACCGATCGAAGCCCGGAGCCGGGCTGTCCGTCCAGTCGGTCTGGAGGTACACCCGGGTGGACAGAACGTCCGTCATCCGGAAGTTCACGCCGAGGTCGTTGTAGACGTTCACCGCTTCGTCCGAGCCGATCAGGTCGGTGTCGTTGGTGAGGAAGGATTCGTCAGTCAGGCGGACGAAGAAGCGCGACGACGCGATCCCGGCAAGCTCTGTCGAGCTGTTCCCGTCCTGATCCTCGAGATACCGGATGCCCGGTCCCGCCTGCACGCGCCAGGCAAGGTCGTCGGAGTTGAAGACCCGGTAGCCCGGACCCGCACCGATGAAGGCATCGTGCCGGAAGCTCGAGAAGTCGTTGAAGTTGTACCGCGCGGTGCCGAACCCGTAGAACTGGTTCCCGAGGTCGTAGATCCCGTCGTAGATCGCGAAGGCCTCGGCCACGCTTCGTGACCCGTCGTCTTCGCGGTATTCCAGTCCGAGGCCCATGTAGTTGGTGAACGGGCCCGCACCGTAGGTCAGGCGCGCAGCCCCGGCGATGTCGAACGTGTCTGTGTTGCCCGACGTCGCGTTGGCGGACAGGGCAAAGCTCCCGGCCCAGCCCTGCGGCGTCCGGCCAAAACCGAACCTGTCGCGGTCTTCCGAATCGATGGCGTCAGCTGCCGCGTCCTCGATATCCTCGATCCGCTCGTCGACGGCATCGACGCCTGTGAAGACGTTCTGGGCAAGGAGGGGGCTCGTGCCAAGAGCGGTCAGGGCGAGGGCAGTCGCCGTGGCTTTTCCAAAGGACATGCTTCTACTTCTCTCTTTTTCTGTTCAAGACGTGGCCGGACAGATGCCGGCCCCGGGGTGAACAGGAGGCGGGAGAGAAGGTTCCGCTGGCGGGAGTCGCGCTCTCAGGCCTCGAGCGCGCGGCGGAGAAGTTCCAGATCCTCCGCGATCTGGCTGTCCTTGCCCTTGAGTTCCTCGATCCGCCGCACGCCGTGCATGACGGTCGTGTGGTCGCGCCCGCCGAAGCGGCGCCCGATCTCGGGGAGGCTGCGGGTCGTCAGCGTCTTGGAGAGGTACATCGCCACCTGCCGGGGCCGGGCGAAGGCGCGGAGACGCTTGGGTCCCACGATGTCGGAGATGCGGATGTTGTAGTGTTCGGACACCTTCCGCTGGATTTCCTCGATGGTGATCTTCCGTTCCGAGGACCGCAGGATGTCCGAAAGGCACTCCTGAGCGAGTTCCAGGTTGATCTCCCGCCCGACAAGTGACCCGAAGGCGAAGAGCCGCATCAGCGCGCCCTCGAGCACACGGACGTTCGTGGAGATCCGGTGCGCGAGGAACTCGAGCACGCCGGGCGCGATCTGCAGGTTGCGGAACTGGGCCGAGTAATACTCGGCCTTCTGCTGGAGGATGCCGAGCCGCAGCTCGTAGTTCGTGGGGTGCAGGTCCACGACGAGCCCCGACTGCATCCGGCTGGCGATGCGGTCCTCGATGCCCGAGATCTCGGTCGGCGCGCGGTCGGCCGAGATGATGATCTGCTTGTTCTGGTCCACGAGCGCGTTGAAGGTGTGGAAGAACTCCTCCTGCGTCGCGTCCTTGCCGGCGATGAACTGGACGTCGTCCACCATCAGGACGTCGACCGACCGGAAGAGCTGCTTGAAGGTCATCATGTCCTTGTCGCGCAGCGCCTGCACGAAGCGGTACATGAACTGTTCCGCGGACAGGTAGACGACGCGCAGATCGGGCCGCCGCTTCTGGAGATGCCAGGCGATGGCGTGCATGAGGTGCGTCTTGCCGAGACCCACGCCGCCGTAGAGGAACAGAGGGTTGAAGGTGACCGTGCCGCCTTCCGCGACCCGCCGCGCGGCGGCATGGGCCAGCTCGTTCGGTTTGCCGACCACGAATGTGTCGAAAGTGAAGCGCTGATCGAGCGGCGCGCCGGGAAGATCGGGATCCTCCCGCGAGGGCGATGCAAGGTCGGGGGCGGTCACGGCCACGGGGGCCGCTGCGGACGCCTTGCGCGGCAGGTCCGCAGGCACGGAGAAGGCGATGCGCGTCACCTTCTGCCCGGCCTGGAGGAGGATGTGGTGGATCGCGTCGCCGAAATTGCGCGAGACCCAGTTCCCCATGAAGTGCGTAGGCACGAAGAAGGTCGCAACGCCGTCGCGGAGTTCGGAGAATTCCAGGGGTTCGATCCAGTTCACGTAGTTGTTCTTGCCTACGGTGGTCAGGAGTTCTTCCCTGATCTGTCCCCAAAGCTCGTTCGTCATTTCCCCTCAACCTACCGTTCTTTGCCGCGCCGCCTTGTGGCGGCGCTGGTGAGCCGGAGCAGCCGGCACAACTGTGCAACTCGGTCGTCGAAGGAAAGTCATGCCGAACGCATCCCGCGAACGGGATTTCCGGCTCCTGACATCAGTCCCCGGGCACCTCGGAAGATACCGGACGGGTCCGGCGCAAGCCGGGCCCCCCAACACCTTCCGCGGCCAGCCGCGGACCTCGGACATGGCGGAAACGCGCCCCGGTCAGACCGACCGATGCATCGTTCCACGTGTCAACTGTGCCTCTGCGTCCCCAGGCGGCACGTGTCAGACTTGGACGAAGGCTGCTTCCGGACACACACATTGCCAAACCTTCGACGGTGACAGCCGTCGTTCCGGTTGGCCCGGACCAGCGCTCATCCCATGTCCCCCCAAGACGATGTGAATCGCAGGGGGACGCTAGCAACGGGGGTCGGACGGGCGCAACTGATCTTCGCGCTTGACTCAAAGCCGTCACAAACCGAATCCGCCCGGGTGGCAAAAAAGCCCCACTTCGCGCGAAAGCGAAACAAAACAGCCCGCCGAAGGGCGGGCTGTCCAGGTGCGGTGAACCACCGACTCAGGCGGTAACGCCGATCCCCTTCACGCGGGAGGACAGGCGCGACATCTTCCGGGCGGCAGTGTTCTTGTGGACGACGCCCTTCGTCACGCCCCGCATCAGCTCGGGCTGGGCGGCCTTCAGTGCCGCGGCGGCGGCGTCCTTGTCGCCGGAGGCGATGGCCTCCTCGACCTTGCGGAGGAAGGTGCGGATGCGCGAACGGCGCGCCTTGTTGACGGCATAGCGGCGCTCGGCCTGCCGGGCGCGCTTCTTGGACTGGGGCGTATTCGCCATGCTTCGGTTCCCCTTCGGCCAGATGTCTCAATGAACGCGCGTCAGCCCGACACCGGGTTTGGGAACCGGTCGATTCCGGCCAGAGCGGGCCTCACGCGCATGTATCGGGCGGCGCTTAAGGCAAAACCGCGCGAAAGGGAAGCCCCCGCGTCACTTGTCGCGGAACTGCGCCTCGCGCTTGTCCAGGAAGGCGGCCATGCCCTCCTTCTGGTCCTCGGTCGCGAACATCGCGTGGAAGAGACGGCGCTCGTAGAGAAGCCCCTCGCGCAGCGTGGTCTCGTAGCTGCGGTTCACCGCCTCCTTGACCGCCATCGCCGTCAGCACCGACTTCTCGGCGATCTTCTGGGCTGCGGCCATCGCCTCTTCCATCAGCTTCTTCGCCGGGACGACCCGGCTCACGAGGCCCGACCGCTCCGCCTCCTGCGCGTCCATGAACCGGCCCGTCAGGTGCATGTCCATCGCCTTGGATTTGCCGATGAACCGTGTCAGCCGCTGGGTTCCGCCCATCCCGGCCACGACGCCAAGGTTGATCTCGGGCTGGCCGAATTTCGCGGTGTCGGAGGCGATGATGAAATCGCACATCATGGCAAGCTCGCAGCCCCCGCCCAGCGCATAGCCCGAGACCGCGGCGATAATCGGCTTGCGGATCTTCAGGATGGCTTCCGACTCGGGGCCGAAGAGATCGCTGCCGAACACCTCGACGAAGGACTTCGACGACATCTCCTTGATGTCCGCCCCTGCCGCAAAGGCCTTCTCGGACCCGGTAAGGATGATGCACCGCACGCGCTCGTTCGCCTCGGCCTCGGCCAGCGCCTCACCCAGTTCGCGCAGGAGCTGGGTGTTGAGCGCGTTCAGCGCGTCCGGCCGGTTCAGACGGATGACGGTGACGTGGTCCTCAAGCTCCACGATGAGGGTCTTGTAGGCCATGGGCTATCGCTCTCGCTCGTTGCGTTGCGGCGGACTCCTAGCACCGCGGCGGGTCGGTTCAAGTCATCTCTGGCAGGTGGCGCAGAAGAAGGACGACCGTCCGGACTGCACGATGCGCCCCACGGTCCCCGAACAGCCGGGGGTGACGCAGGGTTCCCCCTCGCGATCATAGACCCGGAACGTGTGCTGGAAGTAGCCCAGCTCACCGTCCGCCTGCCGATAGTCACGGAGCGACGAGCCGCCCGCCTCGATCGCCTCGGACAGGACCTGCCGGATCACGGGAACCATCGCCCGCACCCGCGCCTCGGCGATGCGGCCGGCCAGCCTCCGGGGAGAGATGCCGGCGCGGTGCAGCACCTCGCAGACGTAGATGTTGCCGAGCCCCGCCACGACGCGCTGGTCGAGCAGAGCGGCCTTCACAGGCGTGTTCCGCCCCTTCAATCGGGCGACGAGGTAGTCTTCGTCGAACGCGTTCCCCAGCGGTTCCGGCCCGAGACCGGCGAGGAGCCAGTGCGCCTCCGCCCTCTCCGTCTCGACAAGGTCCATCGCCCCGAACCGGCGCGCGTCGTTGAAGGTGATCCGCGCGCCGCCCTCCATGTCGAGCACCACGTGATCGTGCTTCTCCGGCGCCGGATGGTGATGGTGGAACTCTCCCAGCATCGCGCCCGAGACGAGCATCCGCCCCGACATGCCGAGGTGGACGATCAGCGTCTCTCCCGACGCCAGGTCGGCCAGGATGTATTTCGACCGTCGCCGCAGCCTTTCGACCCGCTGCCCCGCCAGCCTCTCGGCCATCCGCTCCGGCAGGGGCCAGCGGAGGTCCGGGCGGCGCACGTCCGCGGCGGCGATCACGCGCCCCTCCATGACGGGCGCAAGCCCGCGACGAACCGTCTCGACCTCCGGCAATTCAGGCACTTGTGCAGGCTCCTCGGGCGCCCCCGCATTGTAACCCCGGGGGAGCGGCCTATAAGGAGGGCGAGTTTCAGGGGACCGCAAGGGCCATGAGCGACAACCAAGGCAGAACCACCCACTTCGGCAACCGCGAGGTGGCGGAGGACGAGAAGGCGGGGCTTGTCCACGGCGTCTTCACCAGCGTAGCGTCGAAGTACGACGTGATGAACGACGTGATGTCGGCGGGCATCCACCGGCTCTGGAAGGACGCCATGATGGACTGGCTCGCGCCCCGCGCGGGCCAGCGCCTGCTCGACGTGGCGGGCGGCACGGGAGACATCGCGTTCCGCTTCCTGCGGCGGGCGCCTGCGGCCTCGGCCGTCGTGCTCGACATGACCGAGTCGATGCTCGAGGAGGGCCGAAAGCGCGCCGAGGCTCAGCATCTGTCCGACCGCCTCGACTGGGTCGTGGGCGACGCGATGGCGCTTCCCTTCGAGGACAGGACCTTCGACGTCTACACGATCTCCTTCGGCATCCGGAACGTGACCCGGATCCCCGATGCGCTCCGCGAGGCGTTCCGTGTCCTCAGGCCCGGCGGCCGGCTGATGGTGCTCGAGTTCTCGCAGCTGCCGAACCCCGGGATGCAGTGGCTCTACGACCGCTACTCCTACAACGTGATCCCGCGGATGGGGCAGGCGATCGCCGGGGACCGCGACAGCTACCAGTACCTCGTCGAATCGATCCGAAAGTTCCCTGACCAGGAAACCTTCGCCGGCATGATCCGCGAGGCGGGGTTCGAACAGGTGAAGTACCGCAACCTGAGCCTTGGGATCGCCGCGCTGCACTCGGGGTGGAAGCTCTAGGTGCGCGGACCCCACAACATCTGGCGCCTGATCCGCACCGGCGCGACGCTCGAGCGCACGGGCGCCATGGATGTCGTGCTCGATGCGTTCCAGGCGCCGCGAAGCCTGAGGATCGCCGCCCGGGTGCTCGCAGTGCCCTTCGCCTGGCTGGGCTACCGGGGCGACCCCGCCCTGCCGCCCGCCACGCGGGCGCTGACCGCGCTTGGCCCGGCCTACATCAAGTTCGGGCAGATCCTGTCGACCCGCCCTGACGTGGTCGGCAACGACCTCGCCATGCAGCTGCGCGTCCTTCAGGACAAGCTCCCGCCCTTTTCCACGGCCGAGGCCAAGCGGACGGTGGAGCGCGAGCTCGATGTCCGGGTGGACGACCTGTTCTCCGACTTCAGCGAGCCGGTTGCGGCGGCGTCGATCGCGCAGGTGCACCGCGCGCGGCTTGCCGACACGGGCGAGGAGGTGGCGGTCAAGGTGCTCCGCCCCGGGATCGAACGGGCGTTCCGCAAGGACATCGACGCCTTCTACCTCGCCGCGCGGGCGATCGAGATCCTCGCGCCGTCGTCGCGCCGACTGCGTCCGATGGACGTCATCGCGCATTTCGAAGGCGTGGTGATGGGGGAGCTCGACCTCAGGCTCGAGACGTCGAGCGCGGCCGAGTATGCCGCGAATACCGCGAAGGACGAAGGCTTCCGCGTCCCCGCCGTCCACTGGTTCCTCTCCTCCCGCCGCGTGATGACCCTTGGGTGGGCGGAAGGCATCCCGGCCGGAGACGTTCCCGCGATCGTCGCCGCCGGCCACGACCGCAAGGCGCTGGGCGAACGCATCCTGCGGCTGTTCCTGCTCCACGCGCTGCGCGACGGCTATTTCCATGCCGACCTGCATCAGGGGAACCTGAAGATCGCCGCGAACGGCGACATCATCGCGCTCGACTTCGGGATCATGGGCCGGCTCGACGAATACACCCGCCGGGTCTATGCCGAGATCCTCATGGGCTTCATCCGCAAGGACTACCGCCGCGTGGCGGAAGTGCATTTCGAGGCCGGATACGTCCCCCCCGACCGCGACATCGACGAATTCGCCCGCGCGCTCCGGTCGGTGGGCGAGCCGATCTTCGGCATGGACGCCTCGCGCATCTCGATGGCGCGGCTGCTCACCTACCTCTTCGAGGTGACGGAACGCTTCGGGATGGAGACGCGGACCGAGCTCATCCTGCTCCAGCGGACCATGGTCGTCGTGGAGGGCGTCTCGCGGTCGCTCTATCCCAACATCAACATCTGGCAGGTCGCGAGCCCCGTGGTCGAAGACTACATCCGCCGGAACATCGGCCCCCGCGCCCTTCTCAACGACCTCGTGCGCACGGCACAGGTGCTCGGGCGGTTCGGCCCCAGGCTCCCAGAGATGGTGGAGAGCCTTCTCGTGCAGGGCCGGCAGCCGCCGGTCGCTCCCGCCCCACGGTCTGCGCTGGCGCCCCTGTTCTGGGCGCTGGGCGGAAGCGCCATCACCGCTGCGGCGATCTGGATCGGCACGCTCCTGTAGGGGTGGGCGGCTTGCCGCCTCGCGGTCCGGCCCTCTGGCGCCGCCCGTGACGCTGTTCCGTGCGCCCGGCGAAGCCCCATCGCGGCGGGTGTGTCCCCGAACGGGACCACTGCCCTGAGGGCGGGGGCAAGACACCGGCGCTTCCGTTACCGCAGGAGCCGCCGCCACCGTGGTTCCGACACCTGCCGATCGCCACCATCGCAGGACCTGCGGTCGCAATGGCACCTCCATGGAGGCGGCGAGTCAACCGCCTGCGACGCCCCACGCCGGCAGCGCCGCCCCCACCGTTCCGGACGACTGCAAAGGCGGGGTGGCGGCGGCCGCCATTGTCAAAACCGCCTCCCCGGGGCAGCATTCGCGGCACCGGTGCTTTCGGCCGCCTTCGCCACCGGACTGTCGTTCCAGGCGCGCCAAAAGCGCCGTCACCGCAGCCAGGATCCGGATCCGGCACCCCGCAGGCCGCTCGTCAGCCGCCCGCGGCACGCACACCGCTCACGTCGTTGACGCGCACGGTCACGCCCGCCTCCGTCACCAGTACCGGACCCGAGGCGCCTGTCCGGACCTCGCCAACCCGGCTGTAGTGTTCGACCGGCACCGTGCGCGCCACGTCCTGGCCGTTCATCACCTCGACCTCGAAACTGTAGAGGCCGTTGGGGAGGGGTGTGCCATCGGGCCGCGCCCCGGCCCAGAGCAGCGGCTCATCGCCGCCGACGACCGGATAGCGCGCGACAGGTAGCCCGGCTTCGTCGCGCGCGACGAGGAAGCCCCAGTCCCCCGTCGAGAGACCCGTGCCGGGAAAGAGGGTGAGCGGCGCCCCCTCGAACCGCGCGTTTCCGGCTGTCCTCACCTCCTTTCCGATCCAGCCCGCCAGTTCCGTCAGCCCCGAGGAGGCAAGCCCCTCGGCCAGCTTCGACAGGAGGTCGTTTGTCTTCACCTGCTGTTCCACGCCTGAGAAGGTGGCGAGCTGCACGGCGAAGTCCGTGGCCTCGATGGGATTCAGGGGGTCCTGGTTCTTCATCTGGACCGTGAGCATCCTGAGGAAGGTCTCGAAGTCCGAGCTCAGGGCACTGGTCCGCGGGGCGGGTGCCGCTGCGGCTTGCGGCTTCGGTGTTCCGACGGCGGTGGTCTCCATGAAGGTCTCCTACAGGCGCAGATCGAGACGGGACGGGGAGGAGGGGCCACTGCGCGAGCCCGATGTCTCCCGAAGGGGTACCTCCGCAGGGACCGGTTCGTCGCGAGGGGTGGCGGCGGTTGTGTCGCGGGTCTGGCGGCCCTCGGGCGACCCCTGCCCGAAGCTGAAGCTCATCGTCGCGAAGCCCGCCTCCCGGAACTCCCGCTGCAGGACATCCGCATGGCGCCGCATGAGGTCCAGCGTTTCCTGCCGGTCGGCGTGGATTGCGAGGACCACAGTGTCGTCCCTGACCTGGACGGAGACGGTGACCCGGCCGAGTTCTTCCGGGGACAGCTGGATCTCGATCCCTCCCTCTCCGCCGTCCCGGACGGCGGCGACAAGCTGGTTGGCGACGGCGCGCGGATCGGCCGACGGTGTCGGCGGCGGCGAGAAGACAGGCTCCCAGACCTTGCGTCCGGCAAACGGATCTGCGGGATGCAGTGTCGGCAGGGCTCCTTCCAGTTCCGTGACCCGCTGAGCTTCGGCGCCGGCGACGACGGCGGGAGTCAGGTCCCGTGTCGCTGGCGGGGCCGGAGAGGTGGCGACCGCCGGTGAGGTGGCGGGCCCGCCGTAAAACATCGGGGCGGACGGCTCGGGCGCGCGGACGCGCGCGTCCCACCGCACATCGCGCTCGGGCCGCTTCGCCTGGTTGTTCTCCGCCGTCGGAACGACCGCGGGCGCTCCCGGTGGAGGTGCCAGGTCGGACGGCGGAAGGACACGCTCCGTCCGGCCAGGTGCCGCCAGGGCCGGATCGCGAGGCGCCTGCCGTTCGGCCTCGGGCACTGCGGTCGCGCCCCGGCCTTGCGGTGCGGCATCCGGCCCAAGCCCTGGTCGCATGTCGATCGCCCACCCGGCGAGGGGACCTGCAGGTGGCCCGGCTCCGGGACGGCCCGCGGCGGCCGGGATGTCATGGCCCCCCGCGCCGTCTGCACGCATCCCATCGCCGACCCGGCCGCTTGGCTCGGACCCGCGGCTCCGGGGATCGGCCTCGCTCCCTGCCGGTCCCGCCACGTCGGACTGCGGTTGCCGGTGCCCTCCGGGGGCAACCGGCGGCGCCGGCGGCGCGGTCCTCCAGCCCGGCGTCCCGGCCTCCGTCGGGACGCGCACCTGCGGCGCGGGAACGCCGTCCGCGGGCGGAACGCCATCCGCCGGCCGGATCATCGCCTGCCCGGTGTCCGCGACCTCCCCGCCCGCTCGGCCTGGCGGTGTCGAGCCTTCGAAAGTCCTGTCATACCCGCGGGGGGCTCCCGGCAAAACATCGGCGACCGGCCCGGCGGGAGCCGGGTCCTTCACGACGACGCGTCCCGGCGCAATCGGCTCCGCCCAGCCGCGCGGTCTATCGGAGGGTTCAGCGCCCGGCACCTCACGAAGCATCGGACCCGCGCCGACGGTCGCGCGCATGTCGACCCTCGCTCGGACGAAGGCCAGTTCGGGGACGCCCGGAAACCCGCCCCTGTCCTTGCCGTTGGCGACCGGGTCGGCCGCTTCCCGCCCGGGCTCCCGCACAGCTGGGAGCGGGGCTTGCACAACCAACCCCGTCGGCGCCGCCTCCGTCGGAATCGCCGTGGCAGAAGCCTCGCCCGCCCAGGGCTCCGGGGTCACGGCCGATTCGTCTTCCGACCGGGCCACCGGGGCCTCCTCAGGGGGCGGTGCCACGGGGACCGCTCCCGTGGCGGCCTGCATCAACACGAGGAAATCCGCCCCTCCCGTCAGGGCCGTCATCGCCGCCTCGACCTTCTGGGCGGGGGGGAACCCCAGTGCCGGACCTGCTTCGACAAACACTCGCCATCTCCTCCGGCCGCGCCTCGACGCTCCGGACAATGCACACAACCGGTTACTCCGAATTTACCGCGATGACGCAAAACAGCCCGATGCGAAGGATTGGAGAGAGATCATGCAGCCAGTCGGCCTTCCCCCCGCCCCGCCGGTCCGGTCGCGCCCCGACGACGCGCAGATCATGCGCGTCGCCCGCGAGCTGGAGGCGAGCTTCCTGTCGGTGATGCTGCGCGAAGCCGGGGTCGGCGCACCCCGCGCCACCTTCGGCGGCGGAGCGGGAGAGGAGCAGTTCGCCTCCTTCCTGACCGACGCCTACGCCGAACGGATATCCGACCGCGGGGGCATAGGCCTGGCCGAACACCTGTTCCGAGCCCTGAAGGAGGCCTCAGATGACGACCGCTGACACCGACGCCCTCGCCGCCCTGCGGGCGGACCTCCTCCGCGGCGACCTCGGCGCTCTCGAGGCGCACCTCGCCGCGCTGACGGCGATCGAATCGCGCCTGTGCGACGGCCGGGAGGACGGGGCCGACCTCGCCGCGCTCCGGGCCGAGGCTGACCGCAACCGCGACATCCTCGGCGCCGCGGCGGCCGGCGTCCGCGCCGCGCTGCGCCGGCTGGAGGAGGCCGGGGCGCCTGCGGCCGTCTACGCCCCGGACGGACGGCGCACGCCGCTCGGCACCCCCGCGCCGGAGAAGGAAAGCCGCGCCTGAGCGGACCGCGACAATTGTCCCGACATCCCGGTCGCGGTTTGACGGATCATTAGCACTCGGGCGGCATGGTCGCCCCTGCATCCTCGTGGTGGCGCGGATCCCCGATGCACGGATCCGCAGGGCCGAGAACGGCGTGGCTTCACCGCCCCGGAAGGGGACAGACATGACACTGGGCGGAAACCGCCTGAAGATGTGAGGAGCATCACATGACCAGCATCCTGACGAACACCGGCGCCATGACGGCGCTGCAGACCCTGCGCTCGATCAACTCGAACCTCGCGCAGACGCAGAACGAGATCTCGACGGGCAAGTCGATCTCGTCGGCCAAGGACAACTCCGCGATCTGGGCCATCTCGAAGGTGATGGAATCGGATGTGGCGGGCTTTAAGGCGATCAAGTCGAGTCTCGCGCTGGGGGAAAGCTCGGTCGCCGTTGCGCGGAACGCGACGGAATCGATCACCAAGCTGCTGACCGACATGAAAGCGAAGATCGTCGCGGCGCAGGAGGAGAACGTCGATCGGGCAAAGATCCAGACCGACATCTCGCAGCTTCGCGACCAAATCACTTCCATCGTAAATGCAGCGCAGTTCAACGGTCTGAACCTCGTCAAGGGCACCAACGACGTCAACATACTCTCCTCGCTTGATCGCGCGGCGGACGGCACGGTTACGTCGAGCAATATTACCGTCAACCGCCAGGACATGACGACGGTCGCGGGGACCTTCGGCAGCGGTACCTCTCTGAACACCAATGCGGTGGTAAGCAACACGGGCGCAGGTGCACTTGCCAACACCGGCAATACCGCTGTTATCACCTTCAACACGAGTGGCGACTATTCGGCTGCGACGGCCAATTTCACTGTTGGCGGTGTCGCGATGTCTTTCACGGCTGGCGAACTTGGAACCGGTGATCAGGACGCGGCTGCCGCGGCCGTCGCTCAGCGGATCAATGCGCTCGGTCTGTCGGGTGTGACGGCGAGCGCGAGTGGTGCCGACCTCACAATTACGTCGACCCGCTCTTTTGAGGGTCTGAATGTCCAGGTAGGAGGTCTTGGTGGTAATGCTGCAGGCACCGCGATTTCCGCGGTCAATGGCGCTGCACCTAGCGGATCGAATACTGCGACCAACTCCACAATCAGCGAGCGCGCGCTTAATGTCACGTTCTCTGCAGGAGCTGCGGTGAACGATGGTGACGGCTATCGCCTTGCTTTCGGTGGCGAGACTTTCACCTATGTGGCTGGCCCCGGACAGACTTTCGAGGACGTGGCTCGCGGTCTGAAGGCTGCAATTGACACGAAGGGACTTTCGGGCGTGTCTGCGCAGGTCAGCCAGAACTCGACGACCGCGCAATGGGTCCTGAAGATCGACAATGCCAGCGCGACCGCAATGTCACTTTCAGCCATTGGCAATGCTGGTGGTGAGGCATCGGGCGGCCTGTTCGGTCTGGAAGGAATCGATGTCCGGACAACCGCACGTGCATCCGCTGCGCTGTCGAACATTGAAACCCTGATCCAGAGAGCAATCGATGCCTCAGCGTCTTTTGGCTCCGCCCAAAGCCGTGTCGAAACGCAGTCGGACTTCGTCTCTAAGCTGACCGACTCGCTCACCGCCGGAATCGGTACAATGGTCGACGCCGATCTCGAGGAAGCCTCTGCCCGCCTCCAGGCGCTGCAGGTCCAGCAGCAGCTCGGCATCCAGTCGCTCTCCATCGCGAACCAGGCGCCGCAGACGATCCTCGCGCTCTTCCGGTAAGCGCGACCTCGGGGCGTCCCATCGGGGCGCCCCGCTCCCCCGCTGCGGGATAATCCCGCGGTTCCCCTCGACGAGGTTCTGGAGGTCAGAACGTGACAGCCCTCGACCATGCGCTTGCGGCCTACGGCGCCTCCGCGCGCGTCACCCGGACGCCCCGCGACACCGAGTTCGACGTGCTCGCCCGCATCACGCGCCGCCTGAAATCGGCCGCCGCCCCCGGCGCGGCCTTCGCCGAGCTCGCCCACGCCATCCATGACAACCGGTCGCTCTGGGGCATCTTCGCCCTCGACCTCGCGCTACCCGGCAACGGGCTGCCGCCGGACCTCCGCGCCCGGTTGCTGTCCATCGCCCGGTTTGTCGAGGACCACAGCAGCAAGGTCCTGCGCGACGCGGCCTCTCCCGATGTCCTGGTCGACATCAACACCGCCGTCATGCGCGGCCTCAGGCCCTCGGAGGTGCAGCCATGACCGGCCTCGTCCTCAAGCTTGCGCCAAAGGAGCGTGTTCTGGTCAACGGCGCCGTCATCGAGAACGGCGACCGCCGCACCCGAATCTCCATCCTCACCCCGAACGCCAACATCCTGCGTCTCCGCGACGCCATCCACCCGGAGGAGGTCTCCACCCCGGTCCGCCGGGTCTGCTACATCGCGCAACTCGTGCTGTCGGGCGATGTCTCGCCCTCCGATGCCCGTTTGCAGCTCCTCCGCGGGATCGAGCAGCTGAGCCAGGTCTTCACCGATCCCGACAGCCGGCGGCACCTGACGCTCGCCACCGAAGCGATCGCGGAGGACCAGCACTACCAGGCGCTCAAGGCCCTGCGCGCCCTGCTCGGACGCGAGGAGCGCCTGCTTTCGGCGACCGTGCCGTGAGCTTCCAACCCGTCACACCCTTCGGCGGCCTCGCGGGCTGGTCGTTCCTCGAACGCACCCGCGCCCGGCAGGAGACCGCCTTCCAGCAGTCTCCGGCCCTCGCCCTGCGCACCGAGGACTTCGCCGAGCGGATCGGCCGCGTCGCCTCGGCCGAAGAGCTCGTGCGGGACCGGGCGCTTCTCCAGGTGGCTTTGGGCGCCTTCGGGCTCAACGACGACCTTCCGAACCGGTTCTTCATCCGAAAGGTCCTCGAGGAAGGGACAACCGCGCCATCGGCACTCGCCAACCGCCTCAGCGACAAGCGCTACTTCGCCCTGGCGGAGGCTTTCGGCTTCGGGGACCGACCCGGCGGGAACGTGAAGCGCACCGGCTTCGCGGCCGATATCGTCGCGCGCTACCAGGAGCGCCAGTTCGAGATGGCGGTCGGGCGCTCGGATCCCAACCTGCGGATCGCAATGAGTCTCGGGCGAGAGATGCAGGACATCGCCGCCCGCCGCCAGTCCAACGACGCGCGCTGGTTCACGGCCCTGGCGTCGCCTCCAGTGCGGACAGCGCTTGAGAAGGCGCTCGGTCTGCCCTCGGGGGTCGGGTCGATCGACATCGACAGGCAACTCTCCCTGTTCAAGGACCGCGCAGCGACGCGCCTTGGTACCTCCGACTTCGCGGCCCTCGCATCGCCGGAGGGGCTGGATAGGCTGAGGCGCAGCTTCCTGACCGCGCCGGATGCGTCCGGCGCCGCCGGCACTGCGCGCGGCGCGGGCGCGCTCGCCTTGCTCTCCCGCCCCGTCCGCTTGATGGGCATTTGATGTTGCGAGGGATCTCATCGAGCAGACACTTGCGGTATCCGCGCCGACGACGCTCGCGCGCTCCAGACCCACCTCCGGCCACGGGAACCGCGGTGCCCGACAATCCGGAAGGCGCGCCCTGCATGTTTGACAAGCTTCCCGGGCTGACGGTGCTCCCGGTGCGGCCGATCGTCGTGGCGCCCGCCAATCGCATGCTGCGACGGAAGCCCGACGTGACGCGGCCAGGGTACTGAACGAACCCGGCGCGTGCGGCTCGAGCCGAGAACGTCCGCGCTGGCGCCTATCCCACCTCCGGCTTGGGGATCCGCGGCGTCCCGTCCAAGCACCCCGCCAATGGCCTGAGGCGACAGATGCCTCCGCACGGGCTGCGCCAAGCGCATCGGCTAAGGAAGAATCGGAACAATCCACCGCCGCTCCGAACCGCCGCCAAATCAAGTTCATCGCGCACGGTCGCGGGCTCTCGGACCTGCCACAGAGCCTTCGCCTGAAGACGGCAGCCAGCAGGCTGCCGTCCACGCTTCCGGTCTGAGCTGCGGGCCCCGGTCCGTCGCAAGCCGGAGACCCGGTTCACGGTTCACCTCCCCCTGTCATTCCGACCGAACGCACCCATGCGCACAACACCGTACTGCTGTACGCGTCGGGACTGTCGTTCCCTGAATCCTCCCGAACCATCGCTCGCCGGAATGGCGTTTCAGTCCGAGAGCTGCCCGGACCTCGCCCGGTCACCGCCCTCGAGGATCGCCCTCAGGTCCGAGAAGCTGCCTGCGACCCCGTTCCGCTCCACGCGGCCGAAAAACGCGTCGAGGTCCGGCTGGAGCGCCAGCGCCCGGTCGATCGCGGGATCGGCCCCCGGCACATGCAGCCCGGCCTGGACCATCACCTCGGACCTCTCGTGCAGCGACAGAAGCGCACGGACATCCGCGATCAGCGCGTTCTCCTCCTCCCCCGCCGCCTCGGGCAGGCTTCGCGAGACGGACCGCAGCACGTCGACGGCCGGGAACCGGCCCCGCTCCGCGATCGCCCGGTCGAGCACGACATGCCCGTCGAGGACGCCGCGCATGGTGTCCGCGACCACGCCGTCGGCATCCGCGCCGGCCATCAGTACGCTGAAGATCGCCGTGATGTCGCCGGTTCCGGCCACTCCTGGCCCAGCGCGTTCGCACAGCGACGTGATCGCCGGCACGATCGACGGCGGATACCCGTCGAGCACCGGCTTCTCGCCGGCGGAGAGTGCGATCTCGCGGTGGGCCTCCACGAAGCGGGTGATCGAATCGGCCAGGAGAAGCACGTGCCGACCCGCATCGCGAAAGTGCTCGGCCACCGTCATCGCGGCGGGCAGGCATCTTCGGCGCGCCATGTGCGACGTGTCCGAGGTCGCCGCGATCACGACCGCGCGCGCGAGGCCGTCCGGCCCCAGCGCGCGCGTGAGGAAATCGCGGACCTCGCGCCCCCGCTCTCCCACCAGGGCGATCACGACGACATCGGCCTCGATGCCGCGGGCGAGCTGGGCGAGGAGGGTCGTCTTGCCGACACCGGCCCCTGCGAACAGGCCGATCCGCTGTCCGCGGACGACGGGCAGCAGCGTGTTGAAGAGGCAGAGGCCGGTTTCCATGCGCGCGCCCAGCCCGCGACGGTCGAGCGGCGGTGGCGGCGGTGCCGTCATGCTGCGTTCGACCCCGCCGCGCGGCAGGGGGAAACCGTCGATGGGGGCACCGAAGGGATCGATGACACGGCCGATCCACGCATCGCTGGGCTGCAGGGTCGCCGGGCCGAGATGGAGGACCCGGTCCTTCGTGCGGAGCCGGTCCGCAGCGCCTTCCGGGAGCACGGTCACGCTGTCCTCGGTGACGGCGATGACCTCGCCGCGCCGGGCATCGCGCCCCGCACCGAACGCCACGATGTCGCCGATCGCGGCGACATCCGACAGGCCGCCCACATGTGCGACGTTGTCCGTCAGGGTCAGCGTCCGCCCCGCATGGCGCATGACGCGCGTGGCGGCGAGTTCGGACATCAGGTGGTCGAGGCTGCCCATCCCGGTTCTCCTTCTATGGAGAACCCTTTCTAAACGAATCGCCGTTAATTGAAGGTGCAGACGGATCGAGGGAGAAGCCCCGATGTTCGAAAGCATCGCAACACTGCGGATGGCGGGCGAGATGGCCCTTCACGCGGCGGCTCGCCAGGCGGTGATCGCCGCCAATGTCGCGAACGCCGACACGCCCGGGTACCGGGCGGGCGACCTGCGCAGCTTCGCCGAAACATGGCGCGACGGGGGGACCCTCGCGCTGCGGACCTCACGGCCGCAGCACCTGGCCGAAGATGCCTCGCTCCGTCACGGCTCTGCCGTCGCCGACAAGGGGGCGGAGCCGTCGCCCAACGGAAACACCGTCTCGCTCGAGACGGAGCTTGTTCGCTCGGCCTCGGCCAAGCGGCAGCACGACATCTCGCTCGCGATCTACAAATCCTCGCTCGACATTCTGCGCGCCTCGCTGGGCCGCGGACGATAGGGGGCCGGCATGTTCGAAGGTGACATCTTCCGTTCCTCGCTCGCGGCGACAAGCGGCATGCGCGCCCAGGCCGAACGCCTGCGGCTCATCTCCGAGAACATCGCCAACGCCGACACGCCGGGCTACCGGCGCAAGCTGGCCACGTTCGAGCAGGTCGTGGATCACGGCCGGACGACGAACGAGGTCCAGCTGGGCCGGGTGACGCTGTCGCAGGACGAGCGGGCACGGATCTATGCGCCGGATCATCCGATGGCGGACGAGACGGGATATTACGACGGTTCGAACGTGAACCTCGTGATCGAGATCGCTGACGCGCGCGAAGCGCAGCGCAGCTATGAGGCGAACCTCAGAATCTACGAGCAGACGCGGCAAATGTCGCAGGGCCTGCTCGACCTCTTGCGACGGTAGGAGATTTTCAGAATGGACATCCAGACTTCGCTGGCCGCGCGTGTCTACGCGGCCTCCCGCCCGGCGACGGCGCCGAATGCCGCACCGGGCGGTACTTCCACGGCGATTGCTTCTGCCGTCGGAAGCTTCGCCGAAACCCTGAACCGGGGCGAAGGCACGGCGCTGGCCGCCATGTCCGGCCGCGCCGATCCCCACGCGCTGGTCACGGCGCTTGCCGAAAGCCAGCTCGCCATCGAGACGGCCGTGACGGTGCGGGACCGGGTGGTGGAGGCGTACCAGGAAATCCTGAGGATGCAGGTCTGACCCCATGTCCCAGGCCGAATTCTTCGACGCCCTTCGCGAAGGGCTGTGGATCTCTGCGCTCATGTCGGCCCCGCTCCTTGGCGTGGCGCTCGTCGCGGGAGTCGGGATCGGCCTCCTCCAGGCGCTCACCTCCATCCAGGAGATGACGCTGACCTTCGTCCCCAAGCTCATCGCCATGATCGCCATCTTCTGGGTCTCGATGAGCATGATGACCGACATGCTCGTCGCCTTCTTCTCGGACGGCGTCATCCGCAGGATCGTGGAGTTCTGACATGGACAACCCCGGCTACGCGACGCTCACCCGGCAAACGGGTCTCCTGCGCGAGATGCAGGTCGTCGCGAACAACATGGCCAACGTGGCCTCGACCGGCTACCGCCGCGAGGGCCTGGTGTTTTCCGAGTACGTCCGCGCGCTCGATCCGCGGCACGACTCCCTGTCGATGGCGACGGCACGCTCGGGCTTCGCCTCCGACCTCCAGGGCGCGCTGACCCAGACGGGGCGGCCTCTCGACATGGCGGTCGAGGGCGAGGGGTACTTTCTCATCCAGACTCCGCAGGGTCAGATGCTCACCCGCGCCGGCAACTTCCTCCGCGATGCCGACGGGAACGTGGTCACGTCCGACGGAATGCAGCTGCTCGATTCCGGCGGCGCGGCCGTTCTCGTTCCCCCCGAGGCGACCGACCTCTCGGTCGCCTCCGACGGCACGCTCAGCGCGGATGGCCTGCCGGTCGCGGAAATCGGCCTCTGGCTCGCCCCCGGACCCGGGACGACGGAGCGGCGGGCCGGCGCCCGCTTCGCCCTGACCGCCGCGCCCGTCCCGGCGAGAGAGGCGAGCGGCCGCATCGTCGGCGGCTTCCTCGAATCCTCGAACGTGTCGCCCGTGGCCGAAGTCGCCCGCATGATCGAGGTCCAGAGGACCTACGAACTGGGCCAGGGCTTCCTCGATCGGGAAGACGACCGGATCCGTGCCGTGATCCGGACCTTCGGACGCTGACAGGAGACACACCATGAAGGCCTTGCAGATCGCGGCGACGGGCATGTTCGCCCAGCAGGTGAGGGTCGAGGTGATCTCGAACAACCTCGCCAACATGAGCACCACCGGCTACAACGCGCGCCGGGCGGACTTCGCCGACCTTCACTATCAGCAGATCGCACGGGCCGGGACGGTCACGGCCACCACCGGCGCCGTCCTTCCCGTGGGCGTGCAGCTCGGCCTCGGTGTCCGTCCCGCGGCGGTGAGCATCACCCTCCAGCAGGGCTCCCTGCGCGCGACGGGGGCCGACCTCGACATCGCCATCGAGGGCAAGGGCTATCTCGAGGTGCAGATGCCCTCGGGCGTGTCGGCCTATACGCGGGACGGGGCGATGAAGCGTTCGCCCGACGGCCAGATCGTCACGTCGGACGGCTACCCCCTGATCCCCGACATCACCATCCCGGAGGACGCCCGCGCCATTTCGATCAGCGCGCAGGGCGACGTCTACGCCTATTTCGGCGACCGGGTGGAGCCCGAGCTCCTGGGCCGGATCACGCTCGCGGGCTTCGCGAACGAGGGCGGGCTCGAGGCCATCGGATCGAACCTGTTCCTCGAGACGACGGCGTCGGGCCCGGCCTTCGTGAACGACCCCGGAACCGAGGGTCTCGGAACCCTCCGCCAGGCGTACCTCGAGGAAAGCTCCGTCGACCCGGTCCGGGAAGTGACGGAACTGATCGAGGCTCAGCGCGGGTACGAACTGAACGCGAAGGTCATCACCGCCGCCGACCAGATGCTCGGCGCAACCACGCAGATCCGCTGATGCTCCGGCTCGCGGCCCTCCTGCTCGCCGCCACCCCGACCGTCGCCTCCGCCGGCGAGGTGGTCGAGGCCGCGCGCACGATCCGTCCCGGCGAGATCATCGCGCCGACCGACGTGCGTCTCGTCGCCTCCGATGCGGCCGGGGCGCTGTCCGCGCCGGAGGACGCCATCGGCATGACCGCGCGCCGCCTGCTCGTGGCGGGGCGTCCGGTCCTTTTGGGCGATGTCCGGTCCCCGCCCGTGGTCCGGCGGAACGGCCTCGTCGCGCTCGTCTACCGGCGCGGCGCGCTCACCATTCGCGCGGACGGCCGTGCGCTGGCCGAGGGGGCGGCAGGCGACCGCATCCTCGTGATGAACCTCGCCTCACGGCAGACCGTCGCGGGCACGGTGATGGCGGACGGGACTGTCGCAATGGGAGACGGAGAATGAGGCGAAACGGACATCGGCTGACCCCCCTTCCGATCGCGGCGGGCCTGCTGCTGGGAGCGTGCAGCAATCTGGCGGAGGTCGGGAAGGTCCCCGATTTTACGCCCCTCGATGGCTCCGCTGAGGAACGCGCGATGCTCTCGTTCCCTGGCGAACCCGTGGCCCGCACGACGCCGGGCGCCAACGCCTCGCTCTGGAGCGGGGGCCAGCAGTTCCTTCTGGGCGACGCACGCGCTCGCGTCACCGGCGACATCCTGACGGTCGTGATCGAGATCGACGAACGCGCCGAGATCTCCAACAGCTCGTCGCGGAACCGGAGTGGATCGGAAAGCCTGCAGCTTCCGTCGCTGGTCGGCATCCCGCAGCGGATCGAGCGGTTCCTCCCCGGAGACGCCGCGTTGTCCGACGCGGTGCGGGTGGAGTCCGAGTCCGACAGCTCGGGCGACGGACGGGTGCGCCGGAACGAGCGGCTGACGCTGCGCGTGGCGGCGACTGTCGTCGAAGTCCTGCCGAACGGCGTTCTCCGGATCCAGGGATCGCAGGAAGTGCGCGTGAACTTCGAGATCCGGGAGCTGCTCGTGACGGGATACGTCCGGCCCGAGGACGTCTCGCGCTCGAACGAGATTACCTACGACAAGCTGGCGTCCGCGCGGATCTCGTACGGCGGCCGCGGCCAGATCACCGACGTCCAGCAGCCGCGCTACGGTCAGCAGGTGCTCGACCAGGTCCTGCCGTTCTGATGAAACTCGTGGGCCTGCTCATCCCCGTCGTCGCGCTCGCGGTCGGTCTGGCCGCGGGGGCGGGTGGCGCTCTCTTCCTGGCCGACAAGCCGGCGGAGGAGGGCGACGCGAGCGAACCCGCGGCCGAGGAGGCGCCTGTCCGCGCGCCAGGCGCGCCGACGGAATTCGCCCAGCTCGGCAGCCAGTTCGTCGTCCCGATCCTCAACGAGGGGGCGGTGCGCGCCCTCGTCCTCGTCAGCCTGACGCTCGAGGTCACCGAAGGCGCGACGGGACAGGTCCATTCCATAGAGCCGCGGCTGCGCGACGCCTTCCTCCAGGTGCTCTTCGATCACGCCAATGCGGGCGGCTTCAACGACCGCTTCACCCAGAACGACCGAATGTCGCTCCTGCGCTTCAGCCTGAGGGAGGCGGCCCAGAAACTTCTGGGGCCAGTCCTGATCGACGTGCTGATCGTGGACATCGTCCGTCAGGAAGCCTGAGCCTAGCGGCCCTTCCCTTCGCCGAGCTTCCGGATCGCGCTGACGCGACCGCAGGCGCGTGCGATCCGGGCGCGCGCGTCCTCTCGGTCCGCCGCCAGTTCTGCGAGGCGCCGCGCGATGTCCTCCAGGCGGCGCTCCCGCAGGATATCCCAGGCGCTCGCCACGCGCGCCGCCTCTCCCCGCATCCCGATCCGGTCGGCAGCCGTCATGGTCCCTCCCTGCAGCCCGGCCGCCTCGCCGCGGAGTGCGGCGGCGGCATCCTCGATGCGCCGGAGCGCATGGAGCTCGCGGTCGAGGCAGAGCTGGGCTGCGGCCGAGAGCCTGCGGAGCCCGGCGGGGGACCTCATCGGCGGGTCGCCCGAGCCCGCTTGCGCATGGCGTCGGCGAACCGGATGGCAGCGGCCACCGGGCGATAGTGTTCTGGGCGGATTTCCTCGCCAAGGTCCACGGCCGCGTGCAGAGCGCGGGCGGTTGGCGGGTCCCGCCGGATCGGGACGCCTGCGTCCATCGCCACCGCCCGGATGCGGAGCGCGACCTCGTCCACGCCCTTGGCCACGCAGACCGGCGCGCCGCCTCCGGCGCGGTTCCACTTCAGGGCGACGGCCACATGCAGCGGGTTGACGATGACGACATCGGCCTTGGGCACCTCCGCCATCATCTGGTTCATGGCAATGTCGATCCCGCGCTGGCGTCTTTGCTGCCTGATCCACGGATCGCCTTCCGTCTCCTTCGTCTCGTCGACCAGTTCCTTGCGGGACATGCGCTGCTGGCGCAGATGTTCAGCCCGCTGCCAGAGATAGTCGATGCCGCCGACGACGAGCGCGAGGACGGCCACGAGAACGAGGAAGTCGACCGCCTCCCCAAGCATCAGCCGGGTGACCTGCGCCGGGTCGGTGGCCGGCGTCGCCATGATCTGCGGGAGCCGCGCGAGGAGGAAGGCGCCGAGGCAGATCGAGATGATGACCAGCTTCACGCTGCTTTTGGCGAATTCGAAGAGGCCGGACCGCCCGAACTTCTGTCGCGCGTTGGAGACGGGCGAGATGCGCGAGAGCTTGGGCCGGAGCCTGTCCGGCGCGAAAACCCAGGCCTGCTGGACGAAGACGGCACCCACGACGAAGAGAAGCGGCAGCGCGAAGAACGGGATCAGCGAGCCGGCGAGGTCGAGGATCCAGGATCCGATGAGGGCCGGTCCCACGCCGGTCAGCGCGAGGCTTCCCGACAGCGCGAGCAGCGACGACAGCGTCGCCCCCGCTGCCGCGAGGGCCGCACCGCCAGCCGTCGTCGCGAAGGCGAGGAGGCCCAGGTAGGTCGCCGCCGCGAGCAGGTCGACGGATTTCGGCACATCGCCCTTTTCCCGGGCCTGCTGGAGCTTTCGCTGACTGGCCTCGTACGGCTTCTCCTCGCTTTCCTCTTCCATCACGCGCCTCCGAACGAGGCGGCAAGAAGGCGGTCCAGCGCATCCGACCAGACCGACAGGATGAGAGGCGCCGTGAGCGCGAGGAGCGCCAGCGCCGTCCAGACGGTGGCGGGGGCGCCCACGAAGGCCACCATGAGTTGCGGCATCGCCCGGTTGATCGCGCCGAGCGCCAGGTTGCTCACCAGCGCGGCGATGGTGAACGGAGCGGCGAGCACGAAGGCCAGCGCGAAGACGTCGGCGACCCGCGAGGTCGCCCAGCCGCCGAGGTCGCCGAACCCCGGGAGCACCCCCTGCGGGAAGATGCGGTAGGTGTCGATCAGCGCCGCCGCGACCTTGACATGCAGCCCCGCCGAGGCGGCCAGCGCGAGGCCGCCGACGACGAGCAGCTGCGCCATGGCGGGCTGCGGGTCGGCGCCCGCGCCGCCGAAGAGCTGCGACAGCGAGGTCATGTTGGCCGCGATGGTGCCCGCGATCTGGAGCGCGTGGACCATCAGCCTGAGGGCGATGCCGAAGGCCATTCCCACGATCACCTCCGCGCCGGCTGCGGCGAGGAAGGCGGCGTCACCCGATGGCAGGAGCGCCTGTGCGGGAACGACCGCCGGCGCCACCACGGCGGTGAAGCAGAGCGACAGGACCAGCTTCACGCGGACTGGGACGCTCTGCTCTCCGAAGGCAGGAAGCACGAACATCGCCGCGCCGATGCGGAGGAACACGAGGAAGCTCGCAGCGAAATGGCCGGCGCCAAGCCTCAGGATCTCGTCGACCTCGGCCATCACGCGGGCACCAGCCCGACAAGCGCCGGCCGCGCATCGAGCCCGATCTCGTCGTAGGAGAGCACCGGGTTGGTCAGCCCGCGCGAGGCGATCACCGTCCGCAGGAAGCGCCGGCGCTTCACGCTTGTCACGACGCCCGCCTGGACGCCGGTGGCGCCCGCCTCTGCGATCCTGTCGGCGACGGCCGAGGCGAGCCGGTTGAACAGGTCCGGAGGCAGCGCGACGTCGGACCGGCCGCTGCCGGAGTCGAGCTGGTGGGCGTGGAACGTCTCTTCCCAGCCGGGGGCGAGCTGGATCAGCGGGACGGTTCCGTCCTCGCGCCGGAGTTCGGCGAGGATCTGGAAGCCGAGCCTCTGGCGGACGTGTTCGGTGATCTGCTCCGCTCCGGCGCCCGGGGTCCGGGCCTCGGCGATGGCTTCGAGGATCAGCGGCATGTTGCGGATCGACACCCGCTCCTCGAGAAGAAGGCGCAGAACGGACAGGAGCGTGTCCGGCGGCACCCGGTCCGGCACGAGCTCGTCGAGGAGCCGGCGGTTCGCTTCCGCCCGAGCGGGATCGGAGACCCGCCCCATCTCGTCCAGAAGGCCCCTGAGGCTGCGCAGGGTCAGCAGCCTCGGGAAGTTGCGCTTGACGACTTCCAGAAGATGTGTGGCCAGCACCTCCGCAGGTGTGACGACGGTCAGCCCGTTGAGGGCAAGGTCGTCCCCCTGATCGGGCGCCACCCACATCGCCGGGGCGCCGTAGACAGGTTCCCGCACCTCCTCGCCCCGCGCGTTCGGCGGAGGGTCCACCGGGATCAGGGCAAGGTAGCGCTCGGGGCGGAGGCGGTCGCGGGCCTGCTCCACGCCCTGTATTCGGATCACGTACTGCCCGTCCGGAAGGGCCGCGTTGTCGGTCAGGCGGATCTCCGGGAGGATCAGTCCGAAGACGGAGGCCACGTGTTGCCGCATGTTCGCGATCCGCGCCTCGAGGCCGGTCGAAGGGTCGAGGATCATGGGCACCAGGTCCGGCGAGAATTCCACGTGGATCTCGTCAAGATCCAGCACATCGCCCATCGACCGCGGTCGCGGCTGAATTTCGGTGATCGCGGGCGTCTCCTCCTCAAGGCGGGATGCCCTGCGCCGGACGAGGAGGGCGGCGGCACCCAGTCCGACAGCGCCCATCAGGAAGGGCAGGAAGGGGAGACCGGGGACGAGCGCGAAGAACCCCAGGAGCAGCGCGACCGTGCCCAGTGCCGCCGGGAACCTGCCGAGCTGCGAGAAGACCGCCGTGTCCGTGCTTCCCGTCGCGCCGCCGCGCGACAGGAGAAGCGCCGTGGCGATCGAGATGATCACGGCCGGAATCTGCGACACGAGCCCGTCGCCCACCGTCAGGATGGCGTAGGTCTCGAACGCGCGCCCAAGGGGCATCCCATGGATCGCCACGCCGATGACAAGGCCCATCACGAGGTTCAGGAGCGTGATGAGCAGGCCTGCGACCGCGTCGCCCTTCACGAACTTCGAGGCGCCGTCGAGCGATCCGAAGAAGGTCGTCTCGGCCTGCTCCCGCTCCCGCCGGACGCGGGCTTCCTCGTGCGTGATCGCGCCGGCGGCCATGTCGCTGTCGATGGCGAGCTGCTTGCCCGGCATCGCGTCCAGCGCGAAGCGGGCGCCGACCTCGGCCATGCGGGCCGCGCCCTTCGTGATGACGATGAAGTTGACGATCAGGAGGACGCAGAACACGACGAGGCCCAGCACGATGCTGCCCCCCATCACGAACATCGCGAAACCTTCGATGACGTCGCCGGCCGCGTCGGTGCCCGTGTGCCCCTCGCCGATGATCAGCTTCGTGGACGAGACGTTGAGCGACAGCCGCAGGACCAGCGACGCGAGCAGGATCGTCGGGAAGGCCGAGAAGTCGAGCGGGCGCTGGATGAAGAGCGTGACGGTGAACATGAGGATCGCCAGCGCGAAGGAGGCCGCGAGGCCCACGTCCAGCACCCAGGCCGGCATCGGCAGGATCATCATGACGATGACCGCCATCAGCGCCAGCGCGAGGAGGATCGTGGGCTGGAACAGGGTCGCGGCGCTGGGCATCACTCGAAGATCCGGACCGGGCCGTCCCCGTCGATCAGTCGGCCCGCGGCCACGATTTCGCCCGGGACGAGCGAGGCGAGACCGCGGTCCGCGCCCGTGTCGACCAGCAGCGGAAAGCGATTGTCCCGGATCTCCACGGGGCGGGGCACCGCCTGGTCCATCGGTTGCGGCGGCGGCAGTGGAGGGGCTTGGGTGGCGAGGGCCATCGTCTCCTCGGGCGACGCCTCGCCGCTTGCGGCCAGAAGGCGTCCGCGGATTCGGTCGAACCGCTCGCGGTACTTGCCGGCGAAGGACGGGGTGCGCGAGTGGTAGGCGCCGGCCGCGCGGCTCCAGTCGCCGAGTTCGCTGTAGAGTTGCGCGAGGAAGCGGGCTGCGTAGGCGGCATTGCGGTCCGGGTCGAACATCTCGTCGATCGACGCGAAGTGCTGTCCGTGCCAGCGGAAGTTGATCTGGAAGCAGCCCACGTCATAGCTCCTGGCTCCGCGGGCATGATGCTTGGCGACGTAGTCGCGCGCCTCCTCGTAACTGTCGAACCAGACGCCCTTGCCTTCCATGTTCACGGTCCAGGGCCAGGGCCGAAACGCGCCGTGCTTCGTCCGGCCGGTTTCGGTCAGGGCGATGGCGCGAAGGACGCTGAGCGGTACCCCCGACGCTGCCGAGGCGCGTGCGGCCGCCTGTTCGCAGAGACGCGGCAGTTCCGCCCAGCGGGTCGCCTCTGTCGCGGAGGCCGAGGCGGACGCCATGGCGGACGCCGCCGAACCGGCGAGGACGGATGCCGCGAGAGCGCATGTCTGCGCCCGCTGACGGAGCCAGCGAGGAAGCGTCGGAAACCACCGGAGGGTGGCGCGTATGGGTCTCCGCAATGGGCGCATCGGGCCGGCCGCAATTCTTGCTGTCTCGGTACCTCCGACACCTACGGGCGGAGCCTTGAGATTCGGTAAGCGTCAGGGCGCGGGATAGGCGGCCAGCAGGGCATCGATCTGCCGGCGCGCCTCCTCGCTCGCCCCCACGATCTCGCGCGGCGAGCCGCCCGCCGCAGCCGCGGACAGCGCCGCTGCCGGATCGCCGACTACAGGATCGCCGGTCATCTGGCTCCGGATCGCGTCGACCTCGTCGCGGCGCCCAAGCGCGCGAAGCGCATCGGCCTTCAGTCCAAGCTGCTCCGGCCCCGGCTGGCGGAGCTCTTCGAGGAGCTCGAGCGCCCCTGCGGGATCCCCTGACATCAGGCGCATCCGCGCCAGAAGCGCGGTCGTCGCCGCATCGGATGCAGCCTCGGGAACAAAGTCCCGGGCAAGCTGCGGCAGGTCGAGGTCGAGCAGCCGTGTGGCGATGGCCGGACCGGCAGCGGTGTCCCGCACGATTTCCCCGAACTCGGCCCGGAGCGCCGCCGCGTGGATCAGGACATCCTCGTCCGGCCCCGTCTCCGCGAGCGCGGCGAAGAACTCGGGCGCAAGGACAGCCGCCGTACTCTTCGGAAGCTCGCCACCCCCGAGGCGCAATGCCGCCTCGGCGAAGTCCCCTGCGCGGAGGAGCGCCCGGATAAGTCCGGTTTGGATCCGGACCCCGGCAGCCGTTCCCCGCAGGTCGTCGGCGCGGGTCTCCGCAAGTGCGATGGAGGCGGCGTCGACCGCCTCCCCACGCCCATGCGCGACCTCGAGCAGCAGAGCGAGCGCGTCGTCCGAAGACGGAGAGGTCTCGGCCGCGAGGTCGCGCATCGTCTGCAGCCCCGATGTCGGCGCGCGCTCCACATCGATCCGCGCCGCGGCAAGGTCGAACGGCGCCCCGTGGGGACCCGCAGCGCGGTCGATGGCCGCGCGGATCGCCCCGGCCGTCGCCTCGTCGCCGGCGGCGAGGTAGATCTCGATGAGCCGCGGCCCGAGAGAGCGCCGCAGCACGAGCGGAAGCTCGGAAATGGCCGCCGTCACATCCGCTGCATCGGTCGCTTCGCCCGTCGCGACGGCAGTCCACAGCCGGGCTCTGCCCGCACAACCGGCAAGCGCGTCCAGCGCCCCGGGTGGACCCGGTTCTCCGTCGACGATGAGCGCCATCGCTGTCAGGAGAGGTGCCTGCGGGTGCTGCGGGGCCATCGCGGAGATCACCGCGCGGGCTTCCGCGCCGAAGCCGAGACTGAGATAGAGCCGCGCGAGGTCGAGCGCCCGCTCTTCCTCCACCGAATCGATGTCTTCCGCGAGGCTGTGGCGCAGGGCCATGATGGCTTCGGACGGTGTCCGGTCCCCCGGGCCCCAGCCTGCAAGGTCGAGGTCCGCGTCGCGCGGGCAGGTGCTGTCCGGCCCGGGACCCGCGGGAACCCACGCCTCCTCCCCGGGGAGCCGGAGGCGAAGGTTCGCGGCGGCCGGCGCGGCGGTGCCCGGCACGGCCGGCGCGCCCGTGGGACCCTGCGGGTCGGCAAGACGCAGGGCGCCCTGCGTCGTCGCACGCGCGATCCCCTCTGCGAGTTGGTTCAGAAGCTCCGCCGCCGCATGGGGCGGTTCGCCCGCGGGCGGCGGCCCCTCCTCGGGAGAGGGCGCGGAGAGAACAGGGCGTGGCGCCTCCCGAACGGGCGCGGCGGCATCGGGAGATGTCGCTGGCACCGCCGCAGGCGCCTCGGTCGTCCGCCACGGCGCCACCGTTGGAGGCGAGGCCGACAGGACGGCGGGTGGTGCCGGATTGCCGGGACCCTGTTCGGGGGGGCTGTCGCTCGACGTGGGCTGCGCATCTGTGAGTGCGTCCCCCTCGCGCGGATCGGCCACGTCGACGACCACCGCGGTCGCGCCCGCGTCGAAGGCCGTCACCCGGCAGTCGCAGGCCAGGACGATCTGGACGCCCTGCGAGCTTCCCGACACCGAGGTGACGCGACTGCGCGGAATTCGGTCGAATGTGCGCGAGGCATCGAGGTGCCACTCCCCGCGCGGAAGGGTGACGGCCGCCGTCCCTTCAGCGACGGTCAGCGACCACTCCGGTCGCTGACGGAATTCGAGCACGAGACGCGTGAACCCCGCGTGTTCCCCCCCGGTGACGGCCACCGTCTCGGCCCAGGCGCGCACCGGAAGGGCCGCAATGGCCGCAAGGAGAAGCAGCCGGATCACGCCGCTTCCTTCTTGATGTTGCGCAGCGCCTCCTCGAGTTCCGAGTAGCTTGGCCGGACGTGGTGCGGCGTGTTCTGTCGGCCGACCTCGATGCAGATGTTCGTCGCGTGGTTGTGAAGGTTGGCGACCAGCACCTCGCGGATCAGCCGGTAGAAGTGGGCGTCTTCCTCTGCGAAGGATTTCAGCTTGTTGGCCATCGGGGCGACAATTCCGTACGAGAGGAACACGCCGAGGAAGGTGCCGACGAGCGCCCCGCCGATCAGTTTCCCCAGGATCTCGGGCGGCTGGTCGATCGACGCCATCGTCTTGATGACCCCCAGCACCGCCGCGACGATCCCGAGGGCGGGCAGACCGTCTGCGACGACCTGCAGCGCGTGACTGGTATGCAGCGCGTGGTGATGGTTCGCCTCCATCCGCTTGTCGAGGACGTCCTCGACCTGGTTCGGATCGTCGTAGTTCATCGTCGCCGAGCGCATGGTGTCGCAGATGAGGTCGACCGCCTCGTGGTCTGCGAGAATGCGGGGATAGCGGCTGAAGACCGACGAGGTCTCCGGGCCCTCGATGTGCTCCTCGAGTTCGATCGGGTTCTGCCGCGCGATGCGGATCAGCTCGAACAGGAGGCAAAGGAGGTCGCGATAGTCCTCCGGTCGCCACTGCGGTCCGCGGAAGACGCCCTTGATGTCCTTGAGCACGCCCTTCGCGGTCGAGCCGCTGTTGGCGATCAGGAACGCCCCGACCGCGGCGCCGCCGATCATCATCATCTCGAAGGGGAGCGCCTTGAGGATGATGCCCATCTTGCCGCCGGCGGCGAGGTAGCCGCCGAAGACCATCACGAAGACCACGACGATGCCGACGATCGCGATCATGGCATTGGACTTCCTGCTTGGACTGTCATTCCGGCCTCTCTCACTGTCCGGCCGCGAAGGCTGCGGCGCCAGCGTTGCGGCTGGCGAGGAGGACGCTGATCGAGTAGCCGAGCTCCGGCGGCAGCCCGGACAGGATCGCCGCCGCGGCCTCCGGCCTCATCCGGCCCAGGAAACCCGCTGCGAACTCGGGTGACATCCGCTCGAACAGGAGGGCGGCCTCCTTCGGCTTCATGTTCTCGTAGACCGAGGTGAGCTGCGCGAGATCCCCTTCGGCCGACTCCTCGGCTAGCGTCATCAGGCCCCGCAGCCGCTCCTCCGCCTCGCGCAGGGCCGCAAGCTTCTCGGCCAGCGTCTGCTCCGCCGCTTCCAGCGCGCGCATCCGGTCGTCGACTGCCGCCTCCCTCCGGTCGAGCTCCGCGCTGCGCGCCCGCAGGGCCTCCAGCGCCGCGGCGACATCGACCTGCTCCGTCATCGGGGCGGGTGCGGCCGCGCCTGCCGGCATTTCCAGTGCGATGGCCGCACCGGCGACATCTCCCAGCCGGATGAGCCCGGATACCCCCAGGATGGCGGCCAGGGCGAACAGGGGAACGCCCGTGCGCCGGGTCCGCGAGGCCGCGCCGATCATTCCGCGGCCTCCCGAAATCCGTGACGCCGGCTCTGGAACCGCGCCACCGGCGCAGCGGGTTCGCGGGGCGGCGGGGGTTCCGCGTCCGCGATGTCGTGCATGGAGGCGACCAGAAGCTCGAGCCGTCGCGCGACGTCCTCCGCCCGTTCGGTCAGCGTCTCGAGGCTGCGCGAGGAGGCGGCGGCCGAGGTCTGCGCCTGTCCGATCGCGGCGGTCATCTGGTCGACCTGGACGGACAGGGTGGCGATCGCGCCGCCCACGCCGCTTTCGACGTCCGCGAACCTCCTCAGGCGGCGCGAGAGGATGACGCAGTAGCCGCACGCCCCGAGGGAACCGGCGATCAGGAGGATGTCCGCGATTAGATCCAACGCTCCGCTCCTAGTTGAGCACGAATTCCATGACCAGGAGGTCGTTCACCTTGGCATCCCCCACGATGATCTGAACCCGGCGCAGCATCTGCGCGCGCAACCGGATGAGCCCGTGGGGCGAATCGAATTCCCTGACATCGACCGCCCGCAGGTAGCTGTTCAGCACGTCGACGATGCGCGGCATCAGCCCCGCGACCTCGGCCGCGGCCGCCGTCGGAACCTCGAGCTGGGCGCGGAAGCTCAGGTGCCGGTTCGACCCCGTGGATCCCAGCGAGATGAGGATGGGATCGACGGCGACGAACACCGTCCCGCGGTCGACCTTGACCGCCGCAGGGTCCTCCTCCGTCTCGCCGAAGGGCAGCAGGCCGGAGCTTCCGGCGAACCAGCCGCCACCCGCACCGGCGAGAGCGAGCACGAGAGAGACGATGATCAGCTTCTTCCGCCCGCGCGGCGGTTCCTCTGCGGCTTCCTCGGCGGTGGCGGCCATCCCAGTCCCCGTTCCTCTGACTGCCCGCTTATAGGCCCGGTCCGACTAACCGAATCTTAAGCGCGACCTGCGAAATCGCCCTCTGTCGGAGGCAGAATGCCGGAGGTGAAGACGATGGATCTTGCAGGCGTCGGCTCGGCGTTCCGCCACCTGTCGATGCAGCAGCGGCTGGTGGCGGCCCTTGCCGTCTTGGCGGCGCTGGCGGCATTCGTCGGAATCCTGCGGATGGCGACGGCGCCGAGCATGTCGCTCCTCTATGCCGGCCTCGATCCCGCGGCGGCGGGCGACGTCATCCAGTCGCTCGGACAGCAGGGCGCGATGCACGAGGTTCGTGGCGGCGCGATCTACGTGGACGCCTCGATGAGGGACGCGCTTCGCATGACGCTCGCGGCGGAAGGCAAGCCCGCCACCGGTTCCGGGGGTTACGAGATCCTGGATTCCCTCTCCGGCTTCGGTACGACCTCGCAGATGTTCGACGCCGCGTACTGGCGTGCGAAGGAAGGCGAACTCGCGCGCACGATCATGTCGAGCCCGCTCATCCGGTCCGCGCGCGTCCACATCTCGGCCACCGGCTCCCGGCCCTTCGTCCGCGCAACGGCGCCCAGCGCGTCGGTCAGCATCATCCCGGCCGGCGCCGCCATCCCTCCGGAACAGGCCGCGGCCATCCGGTATCTCGTCTCCTCGGCAGTCGCCGGCCTTGACGCGGGAAACGTCACCGTCGTCGATGGCCGCGCCGGCCGGATCGTCGGAGGCGACGGGGAGACATCGGCGCGCTCCACCGACCAGCGGGCCGAGGAGCTCCGGCGCCGGGCGGAGCGCCTGCTCGAGGCGCGGGTCGGCCCAGGCAACGCGATCGTCGAGGTCGCGATCGAAACGGTGACCGAGAGCGAGCAGATCGTCGAACGGCGGCTCGATCCCGACAGCCGTGTCCTGATCTCGACCGAGGTCGAGGAGCGGGCGAACAGCTCGACCGACACGCGCGCCGGAAACGTCACCGTGGCGAGCAACCTCCCCGACGGGGACGCCGCGAACGGGCAGCAATCCAGCACCGAGGATTCCGAAACGCGGGAGCGGTCGAACTTCGACATCTCGGAGACCAAGCGCGAGGTCGTGCGGCTTCCGGGGGCGATCCAGCGGATGACCGTCGCGGTCCTCGTGAACGATCCCGTCGCGGATGAAGGCGGCAACGCGACGCCGCGTGCCCCTGAGGAACTCGATGCGCTGCGGGAACTCGTCGGCGCGGCGGTGGGCCTGAACGAGACGCGCGGCGACGTGATCACCGTCCGCGCGATGCCCTTCACGCTCCCCGGCGCCGTCGAGGGCACGAGCTTCGGCCTCCTCGACCAGCTGCTCGCCAGCCTCGACCTGATGCGGCTGCTCCAGCTGGCCGCGCTCGCCGCCGTGGCGCTCGTGCTGGGCCTGTTCGTGGTGCGGCCGATCCTCCTGCGGCCCCCGCCGCGTGCGGAGTTCCCGCGCCTCGCCGACGTGCGGGACGTGTCGGACGCGGCCCTCCTGCCTGCCTCGACCGTGCCTGCGCTTCCGCCCGCCCCCCGGCCCGGCGCGCCTGACGCGGCCCAGCGCCTCGTCCGCGCCATGGAGGCGCACCAGACCGACGCGGCGGCGGTCCTCAAGAGCTGGATCCGTGCGCCGGAGGGCAGCGCGTGACGATCGCCGCCCTCCTCTACGACTCCTTCGACGCCATCCCGGCCGCCGCCGACGCGGCCTCGCCTCAGGAGCCCGCCCCCGACGCGGAGGCGCGGGAGGCGGAGCGTCTGGCGGCGTATGAAAACGGCTACCGCTCCGGCTGGGATGACTGCCTTGCCGCCGAGCAGGATGCCCTGAGGCGCGTCGGCGCGGAACTCGCGCGCAACCTCTCGGACCTCGGGTTCACCTATCATGAGGCGCGGGCCCAGCTCCTGGCCGAGACGGAGGCGCTGCTCGAAGCCGTCTTCCGGACCGTCCTGTCGCCGGCCTCGGGCCCCGCGGTGGCGCGGCGGCTCGTCGACGACGTGGCCGAACTCGCAGCCTTGGCGCTCGACCTGCCGGTCGAGATCGTCGTGGCGCCGACCGATGCGGCGACGGTCAAGGCGCTCCTGCCCGAGACCACGACCTTTCCGCTGTCGCTCGTCGAGGAGCCGGCGCTGGCCGAGGGACAGGCCTACCTGAGGTTCGGCAAGACCGAGCGGGTCTATGACATGAGCCAGCTTTCGCACCGGTTGTGCGAGGCGATCACGGCACGGACGGCATCACCTGCGGAGCGGATGAACAATGGCTGACACGGCTGGTCGCGAGATGTCGCTGGATCCCGGAAACCCCTTCCGCGAGGTCCCCATCGAGGTCACCGTCACGGTCGGGCGCGCCCGGCCCAGCGTGGGCGACCTCCTGGGTCTGCGCCCGGACGCGGTTCTCACACTCGACCGGCGGATCAGCGATCCGGTGGAGCTCTACGTGGGCGACCGCCTGATCGCCCGGGGCGAGCTGGAGGAGATCGGCGGGGAGGGGAGCGGCCAGCTCGGCGTCCGGCTCACGGAGGTCGCGGGCGGGATCGGGGAGACGTAGATGCTCCGCCTTCTTCCCTGGGCAGCGATGTCCTGGCTTCTGCTGGCCACGGGAACGCGCGCGCAGGAGATCTCGATCTCGCTCGGAGACGGGGCATCGCTCACCGACCGCGCGGTCCAGCTCGTGCTGCTCGTGACGGCGCTCAGCCTGCTGCCGGGCCTCGTGATCATGATCACGTGCTTCCCGTTCCTCGTCACGGTCCTGTCGATCCTGCGGCAGGGCATCGGGCTCCAGTCCGCCCCGCCGAACATGCTCATCGTGAGCCTCGCGATGTTCCTGACCTTCTACATCATGGAGCCCGTGCTGACCGAATCCTGGCAGAACGGCATCTCCCCCTTCCTCGACGGGGCGCTGCCGGCGGAGGTGGCACTGCCCGCCGCGCTCGACCCCTTCCGGGCCTTCATGGAGACCCGCGTGGACCCGGACACCTACGCCGCCCTGGCGGAGCTGCGCCCCACGCCGGAGCCCGCGCCCGGCGCGCCGCTGCCGCTCGCGACGCTGGTGCCGTCGTTCCTGCTGAGCGAGATCGAGCGGGCCTTCCAGGTGGGCTTCCTCATCTTCCTCCCGTTCCTGATCATCGACCTCGTCGTGGCGGCCGTGCTGATGTCGATGGGTATGATGATGGTGCCGCCCACCGTCGTGGCGCTTCCGTTCAAGCTCGCCTTCTTCGTCGTGGCCGATGGCTGGACCCTGATCGCGGGGGCGCTCGTCCAGAGCTACCGGTGACGGCCCCGCGCGCGGCGGAGCGGGGCGGGCGCGGCTCCGCCCCGGTCCCGCCGTGGGCGCCACGGCGCATCCGACGCGGCCCCTCTCGCTGCGGCTAGCGGAACGCCCCCTGGCAGAACCAGCCGCCCGAGACGGCGCCGCCGTGCGCGTAATAGAGCCACAGAGCCTCGCCCGTGCCGGTCACGACCCGCCAGTAGTCCCGCACGCCGGACCGCCAGTCGGGATCGTCGAGCCACCATTCCGGCGCGATCCGTTCGGGGCCGGCGCCCGCCACGGTCCGCATCTCGCGCCGCCGCCACCGGAAGGTCAGCGGCAGGTCGGGGCCGTCCTCCGCCGTGACGGGTTCGGGCCGCCACAGGAGGAGCGGCCGCGGCGCGGCGGGGACGGGCCAGGGCCCCGCGGGCTCGGACCAGGCCGCGGCCATCACGGTCGCCCCCTTCTCGGGGATGTGGCTTTCGGCGGGGTGGAGGCGCGTGATCTGCTCGAGCCCGACCCGCGCCCCGATCCGTCCCAGGAGATCGTCGAGCGGCACACCCGGCGCTGCGCGAGACCGGCCGTCGGAGGCTGCCTCCAGATGCCCGCGGTGCTGGCGGTCGTGCAGCGGCTCGGTCTCCGCCGCCAGAAGACGCAGGCGGTCGATCCCGAAGCCCGCGTCGATCCCGCCGATCTTCAGGAGCAGGAGCGGCCGGATCCGGTCGGGGTCGGCCGAGGGCCGGGCGAGCCCCACCTCCACCCACTCCGTCGCCTGGTCGGCGCGGTGGCATTCGAGCCGCACCCGCCGCGCCCCCTGTCCCGCCGCCCGGAGACGTTCGCCGAGCGCGGGCAGCAGCCGGTCGAGCGCGGCGGCGATGTCGCTTTCGAGCCCGATGGGATCCGGGAAGGTCAGGCGCACGGCGAAATGCGGCGCGGCCCTCGCGGGCGAGACGGGCTCGGGCTCCACCCCCATCGCCTGGTCGAGCCGCTGGACGAGCTGCCGCCCGAAGCGCCGGGCCAGGCCCGCGCGCGGCTGGCCCGAAAGATCCGCGATGCGCCGGAGGCCCAGCCGCGTGAGATCCGCCACCGTCTCGGGCGGCAGCCGCAGCGCCGCCACCGGCAGCCCCGCGAGCGCCGTCCGCGTCTGGCCCGGCGCCGCGATCCGCGACGGGCGACCGGTGGCGGTCTCCACGCGCGGTGCAGGCCCGCCCTTCTCCCAGGTCCGCCGCTTCACGGCGCGCGACCGGGTCGCCCAGGCTTCCTGGTCGATCGCGTCGCCCGACCGGGCGACCGGCACGGGCTGGCCCGCATAGCGCGCGAGCGCCCAGGCCGCGCCCAGCGTGTCCGCGATCCCCGAATGGACGGTGAGCCCGAGTTCTTCGCAATCCGCCCCGATCTGCTCGAGCAGCGCGGCCTCCCCCCCGAAGAGATGCGCGCAGCCGGTCAGGTCGACGACAAGCGCCGCGGGCGCCTCCTCCGCCACCCAGGGTGAGAACTTGCCCGCCCAACGGCGGAGCGCCGAGAGGAACGCGGCCTCGGCCAGCGGATTCGCGGGCCGGGTGAGAAGCGCGGGGCACATCGCCTGCGCGTCGCGGAGCGGCTGGCCCCGCGTCAGCCCCTCCGCCTCGGCCTCGGCCGACAGCGAGGTGAGCACCTGCATGTTCCCGCGCTCGGCCACGATGGCGAAAGGCCCCTCCCGCCGCCCGCGTTCGACGCGCAGCGCGCGTTCCGCGGCGAGGCGGGGAAACCAGAGCGAAAGGATCCGGCGGTTGGGCATCGTCCGTGGCAGCGGCTGATGTTCACGATGCGTTCCAATCTAGACCCCGCGCCGCCGCGAGTCGAGTCCGCCTCCGATCAGGGGCTGCGGGCGAAACGCCGCCGCTCCTCCCCCGCCCGCGGGGGAGGCCGCGAGAGGGCTCGAGGATCAGCCGCAGTAGACCCGCTCGACCACCGCGTTGCCGTCGATCAGGATGTTCAGCCGCTCGGCTCGGTAGTCCATCGTGACGGCGGTGTCCGGCAGGATCACGCGGGTGCCGGCCGGGAAGGACATCCGGTCGACGGCGGACTTCGGCTGACCCACGAGGTAGGCGAAGCCGGTCGCGCCGCAGGTGTCGGCCACGGGATCGGGTTCGGGCACGCCGAGCGGCGGCAGGCCCGTGCCCCGGACCTCGCAGGCGGCGAGGAGGGCGGGAAGGGCGAGGGGAAGGAGGATGTGTCTCATGCCGCGCAGCATAGCGCCCCCCGCGCAGGCCGGAAGCGCCTTCATCGCGCGTTGCATCATTCCGCCGTTTCCCGCAGTGTCGCGGCAACACCGGGAGCAAGACGAGGGAGAAGAGCGATGCGCACACGCGCCGCCGTCGCGATCGAGGCGGGCAAGCCGCTCGAGATCATGGAGGTCAACCTCGCGGGGCCGAAGGCCGGCGAGGTGATGGTCGAGATCCGCGCCACGGGCATCTGCCACACCGACGAATTCACCCTGTCGGGCGCCGACCCGGAGGGGCTGTTCCCGGCGATCCTCGGACATGAGGGGGCGGGCGTCGTCGTCGAGGTGGGCGAGGGCGTCACCAGCGTGAAGAAGGGCGACCACGTCATCCCGCTCTACACGCCGGAATGCCGGACGTGCCCCTCCTGCCTGAGCCGGAAGACCAACCTCTGCACCTCGATCCGGGCGACTCAAGGAAAGGGCGTGATGCCCGACGGGACGAGCCGCTTCACCACGCTCGATGGCGATCCGATCCTGCATTACATGGGCTGTTCGACCTTTGCCAACCACACCGTCCTGCCCGAGATCGCGGTGGCGAAGGTCCGGGAGGACGCGCCCTTCGACAAGATCTGCTACATCGGGTGCGGGGTCACCACGGGCATCGGCGCGGTGATCAACACGGCGAAGGTGGAGATCGGGGCGACGGCGGCGGTCTTCGGCCTCGGCGGCATCGGGCTGAACGTGATCCAGGGTTTGCGGCTCGCGGGGGCGGACAAGATCATCGGGGTGGACATCAACCCGGCGAAGAAGGCGATGGCCGAGCGGTTCGGGATGACGCATTTCGTCAACCCGAAGGAGTGCGAGAACGTGGTGCAGGAGATCGTGAACCTCACCAAGACGCCCTTCGACCAGATCGGGGGGGCTGACTATTCGTTCGACTGCACGGGCAACGTGAAGGTGATGCGGGACGCTCTCGAGTGCACGCACCGGGGATGGGGCGTGAGCGTCGTGATCGGCGTGGCGCCGGCGGGAGCGGAGATCTCGACGCGGCCGTTCCAGCTGGTGACGGGCCGGGTCTGGAAGGGCACGGCCTTCGGGGGCGCGCGGGGGCGGACGGATGTGCCGCGGATCGTCGACTGGTACATGGACGGGAAGATCGAGATCGACCCGATGATCACGCACACGCTCAGGCTCGACGAGATCAACAGGGGCTTCGACCTGATGCACGCCGGCGAGTCGATCCGGAGCGTGGTCGTCTACTGAGGGCGGGGAGGGGGCGCTGCCCCCGCTCGGGCTGCGCCCGCGCCCCCCGGAGTATTTGGACCGAGATGAAGCAGGGGCGCCCCTGCGGAAGGATGTGACCCATGGCCGAACGACCGCCGCTTCTTGCCGTGCTGATCGATGCCGACAACATCTCGGCCAAGTATGCCGAGGCCATGTTCGACGAAATCGCCTCGCTGGGCGAAGCCTCGATCCGGCGCATCTACGGCGACTTCGCGGGCGGAGGACCGCAGGGGTGGACGAAGGACAAGCTCGCGAGCCTCGCCATCATCCCGCACCAGCAGTTCGCCAACACGACGGGGAAGAACTCGAGCGACATCGGGCTCGTCATCGACGCGATGGACATCCTGCATTCGGGGCGGTTCGACGGGTTCGTGCTGATTTCGTCCGACAGCGACTTCACGCGGCTCGCGAGCCGGATCCGGGAGCAGGGGCTCGACGTCTACGGGATGGGGATGCGGAAGACGCCGGCGGCCTTCGTGAAGGCGTGCAAGCGGTTCATCTATGTCGAAAACCTTGTCCCCGCGGGGACACCAAGGAAAACAACGGAGAAGCCTGCGCGGGTCGAGGACGCGGCCGAGAAGCCGGCCGAGGCGGAGGATCCGACGAAGCTGGTCCTGCGGGCGATGGACGCCATCGCGCAGGACGACGAGTGGTATTCGCTGAGCCAGATCGGCCAGTACATCGTGGCGGCCAACCCGGACTTCGACACGCGGACCTGGGGCAAGCGGAAGCTGTCGGACCTGGTGGCCGACCTCAAGCTCTTCGAGATGAAGAAGGGGCCGGGGAACCAGAACCTCGTCCGGCGGATCGACTGATCAGCGGCCGACTGCGGCGTAGTCGGCGAACCCTGCCTTCACCGCATCTTCACGCGCGTAGACATTGCGGAGGTCCGCCATCACCCGGCTGCCGCCGTTCCCCGCAAGCCGCCGCAGGTCGAGCGCGCGGAACTCGTTCCATTCGGTGAGGATCACCACCGCGTCCGCCCCGTCGGCGGCGGCATAGGCGTCATCGACCCAGGTCACGCCAGGAAGCAGCGCCTCGCCCTCGCGCCGGCCCTGCGGATCGGTCACGCGGACCTTCGCGCCCGCTCCCACCAGCGCGGGAACGATGGTCAGGGACGGCGCGTCGCGCATGTCGTCGGTGTTGGGCTTGAAGGTGACGCCGAGCACGCCGATCGTCTTGCCGTTGACGGACCCGCCGCAGAGGTCGACGATCTTGTCGATCATCCGCCGCTTCACCGCGTCGTTCACGGCGATCACTGCCTCCACGATGTGGATGGGCGAGGCGTGCTCCTGCCCGATCCGGGCGAGCGCGGAGGTGTCCTTGGGGAAGCAGGAGCCGCCGTAGCCCGGGCCCGCGTGGAGGAACTTGTTCCCGATCCGCCCGTCGAGGCCCATGCCCCGCGACACCGCCTTGATGTCGGCGCCCACCTTCTCGCAGAGCGCCGCGATCTCGTTGATGAAGGTGATCTTCGTCGCGAGGAACGCGTTGGCCGCGTACTTGATCATCTCGGCCGATTCGAGGTCGGTGTAGACGATGGGGAAATCACGCAGGAAGAGCGGGCGGTAGATGTCGCCCATGACGCCCTTCGCGCGGTCTGATTCCACGCCGACGACCACGCGGTCGGGACGCATGAAGTCGTCGATCGCCGCGCCTTCCCGCAGGAATTCGGGGTTCGAGGCGACGTCGAAGGCGGCGTCGGGGCGGGTTGCGCGCACGATCTCCTCGACCTTGCGGTTGGTGCCGACGGGGACGGTCGATTTCGTGACGATCACGGCGTAGCCGGTGAGCGCACGGGCGATCTCCTCGGCGGCGGCGAAGACGTAGGTGAGGTCGGCGTGGCCGTCGCCGCGTCGGGTGGGGGTGCCCACGGCGATGAAGATCGCCTCCGCACCCTCCATGGCCTCGGCGAGGTCGGTGGTGAAGGAGAGGCGGCCGGCCTCGACGTTCCTTTCCAGGAGCGCGTCGAGCCCGGGCTCGTAGATCGGGACCTCGCCCGCCTTCAGCATCTCGATCTTCTGGGGGTTCTTGTCGACGCAGACGACCTCGTGCCCGAAATCCGAAAAGCACACACCCGAGACGAGCCCGACATAGCCGGTGCCGATCATCGCAATCTTCATGGTCCGGATCCCGATCCTGGAGAATTGAGGCCCGTGCTTCCGCCAAACCGTCCCGGGTGTCAACTCGCGCCCCCCAAGATGGTCTTGAACCGGCGGCGGGACGCGCGTATATCCCCCTCCATAGCGGCGCTTCGGCTTCCACCCCCGAGGCTCCACCGGGAAAGATCGACGGGCCGCGCGCCCGTCTTTTTGTTTTTGGACCCCATGAACGACCTCGTCGCCAAAGCCGCCATCGACCGCCGCATCGCCGGGATCATCACCCCCGTCGTGGAGGGCATGGGATTCGAGCTGGTGCGCGTCAGGCTCATGGGCGGCAAGACCAAGACGCTCCAGATCATGGCGGAACGTCCCGAGGGCGGGATCGAGGTGGACGACTGCGCCCGCATCTCCACGGCCGTCAGCGCGACGCTCGACGTGGAGGACCCGCTCGAGGATGCCTACACGCTGGAGGTGTCATCGCCCGGCATCGACCGGCCGCTGACGCGGATCAAGGACTTCGAGACCTGGGAAGGCTACGAGGCCAAGATCGAGACGACCGAGATGATCGACGGGCGCCGCCGCTTCAAGGGCGTGCTCCAGGGCGTCGAGGACGGCGAGATCCTGATCGAGATCGAGGAGCACGGCGAGGCGATGACCATCGGGCTTCAGTTCGACTGGCTGTCGGACGCGAAGCTCGTGCTTACCGACGAGCTGATCCGCGACGTGCTGCGCGCCCGCAAGGATGCGGGACAGGTGGACGAGAAGCAGTTCGATGAAATTCAGACCATCATGGATGGCGACGAGGAGACCTGAGACATGGCGATCACATCCGCAAACCAGCTTGAGCTTCTCCAGACGGCCGAGGCCGTCGCGCGCGAGAAGATGATCGACCCCGTGCTCGTCGTGGAGGCGATGGAGGAGAGCCTCGCCCGCGCCGCCAAGTCCCGCTACGGGTCCGAGATGGACATCCGCGTGAAGATCGACCGCAAGACGGGTCGCGCGACGTTCACCCGCGTCCGCACCGTCGTGGCCGACGACGCCGAGATCGAGAACTACCAGGCGCAGATGACCGTGACGCAGGCGAAGCAATACCTCGCCGACCCGCAGCCGGGCGACGTCTATGCCGAGGAGGTGCCGCCGGTGGAGCTGGGGCGGATCGCCGCGCAGTCCGCCAAGCAGGTCATCCTCCAGAAGGTGCGCGAGGCCGAGCGCGACCGGCAGTACGAGGAATTCAAGGACCGCGCGGGGACGATCATCAACGGCGTCGTCAAGCGCGAGGAATACGGCAACATCATCGTCGACATCGGCCGGGGCGAGGGCATCCTGCGCCGGAACGACAAGATCGGCCGCGAAGCCTATCGCAACGGCGACCGCATCCGCTGCTACATCAAGGACGTCCGCCGCGAGACGCGGGGGCCGCAGGTGTTCCTGAGCCGCACCGCGCCCGAGTTCATGGCCGAACTCTTCAAGATGGAAGTGCCCGAGATCTACGACGGCATCATCGAGATCAAGGCCGTGGCGCGCGACCCGGGCAGCCGGGCGAAGATCGCCGTCATCTCCTATGACAACTCGATCGACCCGGTCGGCGCCTGCGTCGGTATGCGCGGCAGCCGCGTGCAGGCCGTGGTGAACGAGCTGCAGGGCGAGAAGATCGACATCATCCCGTGGAACGAGGATGCGCCGACCTTCCTCGTCAATGCGCTTCAGCCCGCCGAGGTGACGAAGGTCGTGCTGGATGAAGAGGCCGAGCGGATCGAGGTGGTGGTTCCGGACGACCAGCTGTCGCTCGCCATCGGGCGGCGCGGGCAGAACGTGCGGCTCGCCTCGCAGCTTACCGGGCTCGACATCGACATCATGACCGAGGAGGAGGAGAGCCGCCGCCGTCAGGCCGAGTTCGAAGAGCGCACCAAGCTCTTCATGGAGACGCTCGACCTCGACGAATTCTTCGCGCAGCTGCTCGTCTCCGAAGGCTTCACCAACCTCGAGGAGGTGGCCTACGTCGACCTCGACGAGCTTCTGGTGATCGAAGGCGTCGACGAGGCGACGGCGCAGGAGCTTCAGGCGCGCGCCCGCGACAACATCGAGGAGATGAACCGCAAGGCCCTGGAGAACGCCCGTGCGCTGGGTGCGGAGGACAGCCTCATTGAATTCGAGGGTCTGACTCCCCAGATGGTCGAGGCGCTGGCGAAGGACGACGTCAAGACGCTCGAGGATTTCGCCACCTGCGCCGACTGGGAACTTGCCGGCGGCTGGACGACGGTCAACGGAGAGCGCGTCAAGGACACCGGCCTTCTGGAGCCGTTCGAGGTGAGCCTCGAGGAAGCGCAGCACATGGTCATGACCGCCCGCGTCCAGCTTGGATGGGTTGATCCCGCGGAGCTCGAGGCCGGGGACGAGGACATGGCCGAGGAAGACGAATCGGAAGAGGAGCGGGCCTGACCGCAGGCCCGGGGCTCGCGATGACGCGCGGCGGACGGGACAAGATCCGGGACGACCCCGAACGGCGCTGCATCGCGACCGGCGAGACGCATCCGCGGCGGGGACTCATCCGCTTCGTGATCGCGCCCGATGGGAAGGTGACCCCCGACCTTCTGGGCAAGCTGCCCGGCCGGGGCATCTGGGTCACGGCCGAGCGGGAGCCGCTGGAGACGGCGGTGCGGAAGAACCTCTTCTCCCGCGCCGCGAAGGAACAGGTCACGGTGCCCGAGGGTCTCGTGGCCGATGTGGAGGCCGGACTGGTCCGGCGCACGGTCGAGCTTCTGTCGATGGCCCGCAAGGCGGGGCAGGCGGTGGCGGGGTTCGAGAAGGTGAAGGAATGGCTCGCCAAGGAGGAGGCCGCGATCCTTCTGCAGGCGTCGGACGGGTCTGAACGGGGCAAGTCGAAGCTCCGTCCGCCGGGTGGAGAAGGGTCGTTTTTCGGCGTCCTCACGGCGTCGGAAATCGGTTTGGCATTCGGCCGGGAACATGTGATACATGCGGCGCTCGCCGGGGGGGGACTCGCTGACAGGTTCAGAGAGGACGCCATCCGGCTGTCGGGCGTTCGCGAAGATGGCGGTGGTGCTGCCACCGGAAAGGTAAAGAAGACCATATGAGCGACAATGACGGCAAGAAGCCACTCGGGCTGCGGCCTTCGCGTCCCGGTCAGGTGAAGCAGAGCTTCAGCCACGGCCGGACCAAGAGCGTCGTGGTCGAGACGAAGCGCAAGCGCGTGGTCGTGCCGAAGCCCGGAGCTGCCCCTGCCAAGGCCGGGGGCACCACGTCCCCCGCGCTCGGAGATCCTTCGAAGCGCCCGGCCGGGATTTCGGACGCCGAACTCGAACGCCGGATGCGCGCCCTCGCGGTCGCCAAGGCGCGCGAGGCCGAGGACGAGGAGGCCCGCCAGGCCGACGAACGCGCCCGCGCCGAGGAGCGCGAGCGTCGCCGCGCCGAACAGGAAGCCAAGGAACGCGAGGAGCGCGAACGCGAAGAGCGTGCGCGCGCCAAGGCCGAGGAAGAGGAGCGCAAGCAGCGCGAGGCGGAAGAGCGTGCCCGCAAGGCCGAGGTGAAGGCCGCGGCACCTGCGGCTGCCGCGCCGGCCGCCACTCCGTCCGAACCGCCGGCCCAGCGGGGCACGTCGAAGCCCACGCCCGGACCGCGCAAGACCGACCGCGACCGCGACGACCGCGCCGACGCGCGCCCGGGCAAGGGCCGCGCCGACGACGACGGACGCCGCGCCGGCAAGCTCACGCTGACGCAGGTGCTCGACGGGGGCGAAGGCGGGCGGCAGCGCTCGCTCGCGGCCATGAAGCGCAAGCAGGAGCGGGCGCGCCAGAAGGCCATGGGCGGCCGGATGGAGCGGGAGAAGGTCGTGCGCGAGGTGCGGCTGCCCGAGGCGATCATGGTCTCGGAGCTGGCCAACCGCATGGCCGAGCGCGTGGCCGACGTCGTGAAGGCGCTGATGCAGAACGGCATCATGGCGACCCAGAACCAGACGATCGACGCCGACACCGCGGAACTCATCATCGAGGAGTTCGGGCACAAGGTGGTTCGCGTGTCGGATGCCGACGTGGAGCAGGTGATCGACACGGTCCAGGACCGCGACGAGGATCTCGCGCCGCGTCCGCCGGTCGTGACCATCATGGGCCACGTCGACCACGGCAAGACCTCGCTTCTCGACGCGATCCGCAAGACCAAGGTCGTCGCGGGCGAGGCGGGCGGCATAACGCAGCACATCGGCGCCTATCAGGTGCGGACCGAAAGCGGGTCTCTCCTGACCTTCCTCGACACGCCCGGTCACGCGGCCTTCACCTCGATGCGCGCCCGGGGCGCGCAGGTGACGGACATCGTGGTGCTGGTGGTCGCGGCGGACGACGCGGTGATGCCGCAGACGGTCGAGGCGATCAACCACGCCAAGGCCGCCAAGGTCCCGATGATCGTGGCGATCAACAAGATCGACAAGCCGTCGGCCAACCCGCAGAAGGTCCGCACGGACCTGCTTCAGCACGAGGTCGTGGTGGAGGAGTTCTCGGGCGACGTGCAGGACGTGGAGGTTTCGGCGCTCTCCGGGCTCGGGCTCGACGACCTGCTCGAAGCCATCGCGCTTCAGGCCGAGGTGCTGGAGCTCAAGGCCAACCCGACGCGGGCAGCCTCGGGCGCGGTGATCGAGGCACAGCTCGACGTGGGTCGCGGCCCGGTGGCGACGGTGCTCGTCCAGAACGGGACGCTGCGCCAGGGCGACATCTTCGTCGTGGGCGAGAAGTGGGGCAAGGTCCGCGCTCTCGTCAACGACAAGGGCGAGCGGATCGCCGAGGCCGGGCCGTCTGTGCCGGTCGAGGTGCTGGGGCTGAACGGGACACCCGAGGCGGGCGATGTGCTGAACGTCGTCGAGACCGAGGCGCAGGCGCGCGAGATCGCCGCCTACCGCGAGCAGCTCGCCAAGGACAAGCGCGCGGCGGCCGGTGCGGCGACGACGCTCGAGCAGATGATGGCGCGGGCGAAGGCCGACGCGGTCGTGGCCGAGTTGCCGATCGTCGTGAAGGCGGACGTGCAGGGCTCGGCCGAGGCGATCGTCCAGGCGATGGAGAAGATCGGCAACGACGAGGTGCGCGTGCGCGTGCTCCACTATGGCGTGGGCGCGATCACGGACACGGACGTGGGTCTGGCGGAAGCCTCCGGCGCTCCGGTCATCGGCTTCAACGTCCGCGCCAACGCCTCGGCCCGGACCGCGGCGAACCAGAAGGGCGTGGAAATCCGGTACTATTCGGTGATCTACGATCTTGTGGACGACATCAAGGCGGCGGCCTCGGGTCTGCTCAAGGCCGAGGTGCGCGAAAAGTTCATCGGCTACGCCCGCATCCTCGAGGTCTTCAAGGTCTCGGGGGTCGGCAAGGTCGCGGGCTGCCTCGTCACCGAGGGCGTGGCGCGGCGGTCGGCGGGTGTGCGTCTCCTGCGGGACAACGTGGTGATCCACGAAGGCACGCTGAAGACGCTCAAGCGCTTCAAGGACGAGGTGGCCGAGGTCCAGTCGGGCCAGGAGTGCGGGATGGCGTTCGAGAACTACGACGACGTCCGGCAAAACGACGTCATCGAGATCTTCGAGCGGGAAGAGGTCGAGCGGTCGCTCGTCTGATCCCCCGTTCGGGTCGGGTTTCGGGAGGGCGGTCCTCGGGCCGCCCTTTTGCTTTGGGGGGCGAGGGGGCGCTGCCCCCGTCGCCTGCGGCGACTCCCCCGGGATATTTGAGGGTCGATGGAGACGGGGGCTTGCGCCTCCGTCAGAGCCAGTCGCGCAGGATCGGGATGAGCGGGATGTCGGCCGGCGGCATCGGGTAGTCGCGGAGGTCGGTGGCGCGGACCCACTTCAGCGCCTGCCCTTCCTTCGACTGCGGGATGCCCTCCCACTTGCGGCAGGCGAAGAGCGGCATGAGAAGATGGAAGTCGGGGTAAGAGTGGCTCGCGAAGGTCAGGGGCGCGAGGCAGCTGCGCCACGTCTCGATCCCGAGTTCCTCGTGGAGTTCGCGGATGAGGGCGGCTTCAGGGGTCTCTCCGGGTTCGACCTTGCCGCCCGGAAACTCCCAGAGCCCGGCCATGGACTTGCCTTCGGGGCGCTGGGCGAGCAGGACGCGGCCGTCGCGGTCGATGAGGGCGACGGCCGAGACGAGCACCGTTCTCATCAGGACCGGTAGTCCGCGTTGATGTCGATGTAGCGGTGGGTGAGGTCGCAGGTCCACGCGGTGAAGGCGCCCTTGCCGAGGCCGAGGTCCACGGCGATCACGAGGTTCTGCCCCTTCATGTAGGCGGCGGTCTCTGCCTCGGCGTAGCTCGGGGCCCGCCAGCCCTTTTCCGCCACGAGAATGTCGCCGAAGCGGATCGAGAGGCGGTCGCGGTCGGCCTTGGCGCCCGACTTGCCCACGGCCATGACGATGCGGCCCCAGTTCGGGTCCTCGCCCGCGATGGCGGTCTTCACGAGCGGCGAGTTGGCGATGGACATGGCCACGCGGCGCGCGTCATCCGTGCCGTCGGCGCCGGTCACGCGGATCTCGACGAACTTCGTGGCGCCTTCGCCGTCGCGGACGACCTGGTGGGCGAGGTCCATCATCACGCCGCGCAGGCCGTCGCGGAAGGCGCGCCAGGGCTTTGAACGCGCATCTCGGATCTCGGGCGCGGGCGAGGTGCCGGTGGCGGCGAGGAGGAGCGCGTCGGAGGTGGAGGTGTCGCCGTCCACGGTGATGGCGTTGAAGGTTTCGTCCACGAGACCGGAGAGGAGCTTCTGGAGCGGGGCCTGCGCGATCTTCGCGTCGGTGAAGATGTAGACGAGCATCGTCGCCATGTCCGGCGCGATCATGCCCGAACCCTTTGCGATGCCAGCGATCTTCACCGGCTGGCCGTCGATGTCGACCGTCGCGGTTGCGCCCTTGGGGAAGGTATCGGTCGTCATGATGGCGCGGGCGGCGCCGGCGATGCCGTCGGGGGACAGCGCGTCCTTCAGCGTGCCGATGGCGGCCACGATCCTGTCGAACGGCAGCGGCTCGCCGATCACGCCGGTGGAGGAGGAGAAGACGCGGGACGCGGGGAGGCCCAGCGCCTCGGCCACGGCGCCTGTGACCTGCGCCACGGCCTCGACGCCGGCGCCGCCGGTGAAGGCGTTGGCGTTGCCGGAGTTCACGATGATGGCCGCGCCGTCGGGCGACGCCATGCCGATCTTCGCCTCGCAATCGAGCACCGGGGCGGCGCGCGTGGCCGAGCGCGTGAAGGCGCCCGCGATCGCGGTGCCGGGGGCGAGCTCCACCAGCATCACGTCGGTGCGGTTGGCGTATCGGACGCCCGCCTGCGTGGCGGCGAAGCGGACGCCGTCGATGACGGGCAGGTCGGGGAAGGCCGGGGGGGCGAGAGGAGAGACGTGCGGGGACTTGACCGCCGTCGCCACCTTCTCCTCGATCCGTTTCGCGAGCTTGCGGACTTTCGTCTCGAGCTTCTTCAGTTTCTTCCCGGCCTTCGCCATTGCGGCTTCACTCCTCGAGGAGGCTGACGTCGCCGATCACCGCAGGGTCGATCTGCCCCGGTTCGGCGCGCGTGATATTCGCGCTTTCCTCGAGCTGCGCAATGGCCGCCTCGACCGCCTGCTGCTCGAGCTGGCCCGCGATCTGGTCGCGCACCTCCTCGAGCGTCGGGATCGGGACGGGACGGGTTTCGTTGAGACGGATGACGTGCCAGCCGAACTGAGTCTCCACCGGGGCGGAGACCGCGCCGGGTTCGAGGGCGACGACCGCCGCCTCGAAGGGCTGGACCATCATGCCGGTCCCGAACCAGCCGAGATCGCCGCCATTCTGGCCCGAGCCGGGGTCCTGCGAACGCTCCCGCGCGATGGCGGCAAAGTCGGCGCCGCCCGCGAGTTCCGCGACGATGGCCTGCGCTTCTTCCTCGCTGGCCACGAGGATGTGGGCGGCGTTGTATTCGGTTCCGGGTTCCTGCGTGGCGAAGCCTTCGTCATAGGCCGCCTGGATCGCCTCGTCCGTGACGCCTTCCGCGCCGATCCTTTCGGCCGCTTCGATGGCGCGGAGCGTCCGCTCCTCGTTCTCGAGCATCAGGCGGCCGACGCGCGAGAGGTCTCCCTCGTTGCGGAGCAACTCCTGCTGGATGAGCTGTTCGAGGATCCCGTCGAACAGCGCCTCGGGCGGGAGGGCCTGATACTGCTGGGGCAGCCGGGCGCGCAGGACCAGCATGTGGCCGACCGTGATGTCGGTTCCGTTGACGGTGGCGACGACGGTCTCCGCCGTGACGGGCGCCGCGTCGGTCTGGGCGACCGCCGGCAGCGCGAGCGCAAGGCAGAGCGACCCCGCGAGGGCGGCCTTCGTGATGGAGTTCATGGTTGTCCTTCCTTCATGCCGCGCGACCCCGCGCGACGTTGACACTCAAGGGTCTGCCCCTTACATCGCCTGTGTTCATTGAGGGGCCGCCTTCGACGCCGTTTCTATGGCGGGCCGGAGTGACGGGCAAGCGCTTCCCCTCGCACGATCCTGTCAGTTGCTGCGACAAGGCCAGATACAGATGCTCGGTTTCGGAACGATCGCGAAGAAGGTCTTCGGCACGCCGAACGACCGCAAGGTCAAGTCGGTCATGCCGACGGTCCAGAAGATCAACGCGCTCGAGCCCGAGTTCCAGGCGTTGACCGACGAAGGGATCAAGGCGAAGACGGCCGCGCTGGCTGAACGCGCGCGAAACGGCGAAAGCCTTGACGCGCTTCTGCCGGAAGCCTTCGCCAATTGCCGGGAGGCCGCGCGGCGGGCGCTGGGGCTGCGCGCCTTCGACGTCCAGCTTGTCGGCGGAATCTTCCTGCATCAGGGCAACATCGCCGAGATGAAGACGGGCGAGGGCAAGACGCTCGTTGCCACCTTTCCCGCCTATCTCAACGCGCTGTCGGGCAAGGGCGTCCACATCGTCACCGTCAACGAATACCTCGCCAAGCGCGACTCGGACTGGATGGGCAAGGTCTACGGGGCGCTGGGACTGACCACCGGCGTCGTCTATCCGCAGCAGCCCGAGGCGGAGAAGAAGGGCGCCTATGCCGCCGACATCACCTACGGCACCAACAACGAGTTCGGCTTCGACTACCTGCGCGACAACATGAAGTCGGACCTCCGCGAGATGAACCAGCGCGGGCACAACTATGCCATCGTGGACGAGGTCGACTCGATCCTGATCGACGAGGCGCGGACGCCGCTGATCATCTCCGGGCCGAGCCAGGACCGGTCCGAGCTCTATCGGGTCATCGACAAGGTCATCCCCGAGATCACGCCCGAGCACTTCACGCTCGACGAGAAGCAGCGGAACGCCACCTTCACGGAGGACGGCCACGAGTTCATCGAGCGGCGGCTGGAGGAGCTCGGGATCCTGCCCGAGGGTCAGTCGCTCTACGCGCCGGAATCCACGACCATCGTCCACCACATCGGCCAGGCGCTGCGGGCCCACAAGCTCTTCACCAAGGACAAGGACTACATCGTCCGCGACGGCGAAGTCGTCCTGATCGACGAGTTCACCGGGCGGATGATGATCGGCCGGCGGTTGTCGGACGGGCTTCACCAGGCGATCGAGGCGAAGGAGGGCGTGAAGATCCAGCCCGAGAACGTGACGCTCGCGAGCGTGACGTTCCAGAACTACTTCCGGCTTTACGCCAAGCTGGCCGGCATGACCGGGACCGCGGCCACCGAGGCCGAGGAGTTCATGGACATCTACAAGCTCGGCGTCGTCGAGATCCCGACGAACCGTCCCGTGGAGCGGAAGGACGAGCACGATCAGGTCTACCGCACCGCGCGGGAGAAGTACGAGGCCATCGTCAAGGAGATCCGGAAGGCGAACGAGCGCGGGCAGCCCGTTCTGGTGGGCACGACCTCGATCGAGAAGTCCGAGGCGCTTTCCGCGCTGCTCAAGAAGGAAGGCGTGCCGCACAACGTGCTGAACGCGCGCCAGCACGAGAAGGAAGCGCAGATCGTGGCCGAGGCAGGGGTACCCGGCGCCGTCACGATCGCGACCAACATGGCCGGTCGCGGCACCGACATCCAGCTGGGCGGCAACGTGGAGCTGCGCGTGCTCGAGGCCATCGACCGCGACCCCCACCTCCACCCTGACGAGGTGCGGGCGCGGATCGAGGCCGAGCATGCCGCGACCAAGCAGAAGGTGCTGGAAGCCGGCGGGCTGTTCGTCCTTGCGACGGAACGGCACGAAAGCCGGCGGATCGACAACCAGCTTCGCGGCCGGTCGGGCCGCCAGGGCGATCCGGGCCTGTCGAGGTTCTACCTGAGCCTCGAGGACGACCTGATGCGCATCTTCGGGTCCGAACGCCTGGAGAAGGTGCTGTCGACGCTCGGCATGAAGGAGGGCGAGGCGATCATCCACCCGTGGGTGAACAAGTCGCTCGAGAAGGCGCAGGCGAAGGTCGAGGCCCGCAACTTCGATATCCGCAAGCAGCTCCTCAAGTTCGACGACGTGATGAACGACCAGCGGAAGGTCATTTTCTCGCAGCGGCGCGAGATCATGGAGGCGCAGGATCTGTCCGAGATCGTGGAGGACATGCGTCACCAGGTGATCGACGATCTGGTGGAACAGCACATGCCGCCCAAGTCCTACGCCGACCAGTGGGAGGTCGAGGACCTTCAGGCCGCATTGGTCGAGAAGGTCGGCATCGAGGCGCCTGTGTCTGCCTGGGCGGACGAGGAAGGCGTGGACCAGGAGGAAGTGCGCGACCGGCTATGCAAGCTTGCGGACGAGTTCATGGCCGACAAGGCGGCCAAGTTCGGGCCCGAGACGATGCGGTCGATCGAGAAGCAGGTGCTGCTTCAGACCATCGACGGGAAGTGGCGCGAGCATCTCCTGCGGCTCGAACACCTCCGGTCGGTCATCGGCTTCCGCGGCTATGCGCAGCGCGACCCGCTGAACGAATACAAGAACGAGGCCTTCCAGCTGTTCGAGACCCTGCTTGAGAACCTGCGCGAGGACGTGACCCAGAAGCTCGCCCAGATCCGGCCGATGACGCAGGAGGAGCAGGAGGCGATGATGCGCCAGCTTCTCGAGCAGCAGGCCCGCATGCGGCAGCCCGCCATGGCCGATGCCGCGCCGGAGCCCGAGGCGGCGCCGGAGGCGCCGGGGGTGCGGCTGGCCGGCTTCGACGAGGCTGACCCGTCCACCTGGGGCAACCCGGGCCGCAACGATGCGTGCCCCTGCGGGTCGGGCAAGAAATTCAAGCACTGCCACGGTCGGCTCGCCTGAGAGGGCGGGGCCAATTGTGGCAGGAATGTGGCAGTCGCCGCCGTCCTTAGCCCCACCTTCGGGTAACCTGTTGTTTTCCTGATCCCATTCCGGAAGGGTCGGGCTCGGGAAAAACATGCCCATGCGGAGCAACCGCAGGGCGGGGGCAGGCATATGCGGGACAAGCGCCTTGCGACGGCGGTCGCGACGCTTCTTGCGGCGTTCGCGACGGCACATCTGATGCAGTTCGGCCTTTCGGCCGGGCGCGCGGCATCGGGCAGCGATCAGGCGGCGCCGATCGGACTTGCGACCTTCGTGACATGGCGGGATCGCGGCACAGGCTCCGGGCTTCCGGCGACGCCTGCGGCCCCGCCTGTCGCGGGCGCGGCGGCCGCGTCGCTCGACGCCCCCGCCCTGCGGCGTCCGCCCGATGACCGGGGCGTGCCGGAGACGCTTGGCGCGCGCGGGGACAGGAGCGGCTTCGGGCTGGCCTGTGCACGCCGGCTTGCGCTCGTTCCCCTTGCGGGCGCCGTGGTCGAGGCGCGGCTGGACGCGCCCTGCGATCCCGGCGTCCGGGTCGAGCTGCGACACGCCGACCTCCGGTTCGCGGTCCTGACCGGGCCCGACGGGACCGCCGCCCCACGCCTGCCGGCCCTGACGGCGGACGCGAGGGTGGAGGCGGTCTTCGCAGATGGAACCGTGGTGACCGCCGAGGCCGTCGTGCCCGATGTGGCCGAGGTGGAGAGGGTCGTTCTGGTATCCGACGGGTGGAGCGGACTGACGCTTCGCGCCTTCGAAGGCGCATCCTGGCGCGGAGAGGACGCATATGCCCTTACCACGGCGCGGCCTGGCGCGATGCTGCGGCTCGGCGATCCGGAGATCGAGGCACCGCTGCTGGCCGAGGTCTATACCGCCCCTGCCGGGCGCTTCGCCCCTTCCGGCGGGGCGCGGTTGCAGGTGGAGGCGGATCTTTCCCCGGCCAACTGCGCCCGCGACGTGATTGCGGATATCGTCCGCTCGTCGGGCGGCGTGGCGTCGGCGCCGCAGCCGCTGCGCCTGTCCCTGCCGGCCTGTGGGGAGGACGGCGGTCTTCTTGTCGTCGATCTGCCGCCGGCGGACATCCGCATCGCGCGGAACTGAGCGGCCTCAGAGGAGGCCGGTGGCGCGGAACGACTGTTCCCGGGACCGGCCGATCACGATGTGGTCGTGAAGCGTCAGCCCCAGCGCCTCGGCCGCCGCGCGGATCTGCGCCGTCATCGAGATGTCAGCCTGCGAGGGCGTCGGGTCGCCCGAGGGGTGGTTGTGCACGAGGATGAGCGCCGAAGCGTTGAGTTCCAGCGCGCGCTTGACGACCTCGCGCGGATAGACGGGCACATGGTCGACCGTGCCGCGCGCCTGTTCCTCGTCCGCGATCAGCGTGTTCTTGCGGTCGAGGAAGAGGACGCGGAAATGCTCTGTCTCCCGGTGCGACATGACGGTGTGGCAGTAGTCGATCAGGGCATCCCAGCTCGAAATCACCTGCCGGCCCAGGACGCGGGCGCGGGACAGGCGGTGGGCCGCGGCCTCCACGATCTTGAGTTCGACGGCGACGGACGGACCCGCGCCGTCGACATCGGCGATGCGGTCGACAGAGGCGGACAGGACGCCGTTGAAATCCCCGAACGTGTCCAGCAGTCGGCGGGCGAGCGGCTTGACGTCCTGCCGCGGGATCGCGCGGAACAGCACGAGTTCCAGAAGTTCATAGTCCGGCACGGCGTCGGGGCCACCTGACGCGAACCGTTCCCGCAGCCGCTTGCGGTGATCCTGGATGTAGGATGGCAGGCGCGGCGGCAGGGCGACCGGCACCGCCGCCTCGTCGTCGAACAGGGGAAGCGGCGCCTCGCGAAATTCTTTCGGTGCATCGGCCATGACGCGAGCCTACGCCTGCACGGTTTACGGCCGGTAAAGACCCTGCGCCTGCGCCTCGGCCGACTCACGCACCACGTCGGCGATGCGCATGAGCCGGGCGGCGAGCGGGCTCGACCGCCGCCAGATCATCCCGATGGTGCGGGAGGGTCGGGGCGCGGGAAAGCGGGCGAGGGAGACGGGGGTGGACCGCGTCTCCACCCCGACCGCCATCTCGGGGATCAGCGTGACGCCGATCCCCGCGCTCACCATCTGGACGAGCGTGGTCAGCGAGCTGCCATCGAGGATCTCGCGCGGCGTGGCCGAGGTGAGGTTGCAGAAGGACAGCGCCTGGTCGCGGAAGCAGTGGCCTTCCTCGAGGAGCAGCAGACGCATCTGCTTCAGAGTCTCGGGGCTCGGGACAGGCTTGCCTTCGTCTGTGGGCGGTCGGACGAGGATGAACTCCTCCGAGAAAAGCGGCACTTCGGCAAAGGCGGGTTCGGAGACGGGAAGCGCCACGATGGACGTGTCGAGCCGCCCGTCGGCCAGTTCCTGCAAAAGCCGGGGCGTCAGCGTTTCGCGGATGCGGATGTCGAGACCGTCGTGGCTGCGGGTCAGCTTGCCGACGATGGTCGGCAAAAGGTAGGGCGCGACGGTCGGGATGACACCGATCCGCAGGCGTCCGGTCAGCGCGTCCCGTGACGCGCGGGCCAGGTCGCCGATCTCGTCGACCGACCGCAGGACGTCGCGCACGCGGGTCGCGACCTCCTCGCCGAAGCCGGTCAGCCGCACGCCGCCTGCGCCCCGGTCGAAGAGCGGCGTGCCGAGCGTCTCCTCCATCTCCCGGATCTGCATGGACAGCGCGGGCTGGGAAATCGACGATGCCTCGGCCGCGTGGCCGAAGTGGCGGTGGCGGGCAAGCGCGTCGAAGTAGCGTAGCTGGCGTAGGGTCAGGTTCATAAGCCTGTCTTATCGCGAACATCAGAAATTCGGACTTAAACTAATGGAACTTCTCTGGTAGGGAAAGCCCATGCAGCGAACGACACCTGTGACGGCCCGGTCGGGCGCCCCCTTTGCGCTATGTCAGCGCGGGCGCGGACGGCGGCGCTAGTGTCGCACGGTCTTCACGGTCATCGACCACACCGCAGCCAGATGAACACGAGCCAGATCGGAGAACCTCATGGACGGAAATGACGCCCCGCAGGGCAAGTGCCCCGTGATGCACGGCGCACTGACGGAAACCGGGACCAGCGTGACGGAGTGGTGGCCGAAGACGCTGAACCTCGACATCCTGCACCAGCACGACACGAAGGCGAACCCGCTCAAGGGCTTCGACTACCGCGAGGAGGTCAAGACGCTCGACTTCGAGGCGCTGAAGGCGGACATGAAGGCGCTGATGACCGACAGCCAGGACTGGTGGCCGGCGGACTGGGGGCACTACGGCGGGCTGATGATCCGGCTCGCGTGGCACTCGGCCGGGTCGTACCGTCTGGCGGACGGGCGCGGCGGCGGCGGCACGGGCAACATCCGCTTCGCGCCGCTGAACTCCTGGCCGGACAACGGCAACCTCGACAAGGCGCGCCGCATCCTGTGGCCGATCAAGAAGAAGTACGGCAACAAGATCTCATGGGCCGACCTCATCCTGCTCGCCGGGAACATGGCCTACGAATCGATGGGTCTGAAGACCTTCGGCTTCTCCTTCGGGCGCGAGGACATCTGGGCCCCGGAGAAGGACGTCTACTGGGGGTCCGAGAAGGAATGGCTCGCCCCGTCCGACTTCCGCTACGAGGCGGTCGAGAAGCCCGACACGATGGAGAACCCGCTGGCCGCCGTCCAGATGGGCCTGATCTATGTGAACCCCGAAGGCGTGAACGGTCAGCCCGATCCGCTCAAGACCGCCGCGCAGGTGCGCGAGACCTTTGCGCGCATGGCGATGAACGACGAGGAGACGGCGGCGCTCACCGCGGGCGGCCACACCGTCGGCAAGGCGCACGGCAACGGTGACGCCGCGCAGCTCGGCCCCGAGCCGGAAGGCGCGGGGATCGAGACGCAGGGTCTGGGGTGGATGAACCCCAACCTCGGGGGCAAGGCCGCCAACGCCGTGACGTCCGGCATCGAGGGCGCGTGGACCACGAACCCGACGCAGTGGGACATGGGCTACTTCAAGCTCCTCTTCGGCTACGAGTGGGAGCTGACGCGGTCGCCGGCCGGCGCCCAGCAGTGGCGGCCCATCGGCATCCGCGAGGAGGACATGCCGCGCGACGCGACCGATCCGTCGAAGCGCGCCATGCCGATGATGACGGACGCCGACATGGCGATGAAGATGGACCCGACCTATCGCGCCATCTGCGAGAAGTTCATGGCCGATCCGGACTACTTCGCCGACACCTTCGCGCGGGCGTGGTTCAAGCTGACGCATCGCGACCTCGGCCCCCGGACCCGCTACATCGGGCCGGACGCGCCGCAGGAAGATTTGATCTGGCAAGACCCTGTTCCGGCTGGATCGACCGCGTGGAACGTCGCAGCGGCAAAGGCCGACATCGCGGCCTCCGGGCTATCGGTGGCGGACATGGTGGCGACGGCGTGGGACAGCGCCCGGACCTTCCGCCAGTCGGACCTCCGCGGCGGCGCGAATTGCGCGCGTATCCGGCTTGCCCCCCAGAAGGACTGGGAAGGCAACGAGCCCGCGCGTCTCGCCCGCGTCCTCTCCGTGCTCGAGCCGATCGCCGCGAAGCACGGGGCCAGCGTGGCGGACATCATCGTGCTCGCCGGCAACGTGGGCGTGGAGCATGCGGCGAAGGCCGCGGGGTTCTCGGTCGAGGTGCCCTTCACGCCGGGCCGCGGCGACGCGACCGACGCGATGACGGATGCCGACAGCTTCGCGGTGCTCGAGCCGCTGGCCGACGGCTTCCGGAACTGGATGAAGAAGGACTACGTCGTCTCCGCCGAAGAGCTCATGCTCGACCGCGCGCAGCTCATGGGGCTGAGCGGGCCAGAGATGACGGTCCTCGTCGGCGGGATGCGGGCCATGGGCACGAACCACGGCGGCACGGCGCATGGCGTCTTCACCGACCGTCCGGGGGCGCTGACGACCGACTTCTTCGTCAACCTGACCGACATGTCGTGGAAGTGGGTGCCGAAGGGGACGAACCTCTACGAGATCACCGACCGCAAGACCGGCGCCGCGAAGTGGACGGCGACGCGGGCGGACCTCGTGTTCGGGTCGAACTCGATCCTGCGGGCCTACGCCGAAGTCTACGCGCAGGACGACGCGGCCGAGCGCTTCGTGACGGACTTCGTGGCGGCCTGGACCAAGGTCATGGAGGCGGACCGCTTCGACCTCGCGTAAGCGAAACACGGCCGGGGCGGAGCGACCGCCCCGGCCCCTTCTCACTCGTCGGTGACGATCTCCCAGCCCCGGCCCGGGTCGAAGGCGGTGATCCCGAACGCCGCGGCGAGCGAGTCCGGCCCAAGATCGGCCTGCACGACGATCCCGTTCTCTCCCACCATGAAGGTATGCACGCCGGTCTCTCCGTAGACCGCCGGCACGGCGAGCAGCGCATGGCCCGCCACCATGTTCCCGTTGACGATGTAGCTCATCGCGCCGCCCGGCGCGGCGTCGCCCTGCGCGGTGAGGATGCGGAAGAAGTAGCCCGCGAAGGGCTGGGCGCTCTCGTCCGTTCCGTCGACATCGAAGCCGTCGAGGCTCGCCCGCGCGGCGATGTCGCCCACGGGGCTGTCATCGCCTGGCCAGTAGAGCCCGTCGCGGCGGCCTTCGGTGGAGAGGATGGCAGAGGCGAACTCCATGATCCCGTCGCCGTCGTGGTCGACGGCGCGATACTCGTGCTGGATATCCACGTAGGCGTCCATCACGTCGATCACGTCGAGTTCGTTGCCGCCGATCCGGCGGGCGAGGATCTCGGCCCGCGCGGCCTCGGCGTCGAACCGCCAGCCGTCGCCCTCCCGGAGGAGCGGCACGGGGAACGGCCAGCCGTCGTCGCCGAGCGCGATGGTGAGGGCGCCAGCCCCCGCCGGCACGAACCGGTAGCCTTCGAGGAAGGCGGCCGAAAGGTCGGCGAGCGTTTCGGCAGTTGCAACGGGGTCGTCCGCATCGACGAGGTCGGTGGCCGATGGCCCGATCGCCGCCGCCGCGCCGGCCGGGTTGCCGGCGGTGATGGCACCGAAGAGCGCTTCGAGGGCCGCCTGCGGCGTGGCATAGACCGGCGCGTCCTCGGCCGAGGCGAACGCGGGCCAGAGGGCGACTGCGGCGAGGGTGAGGGGGTGCGCGCGCATGACGATCATCTCCTGTTGGCCTTGGCGCGGGCGGCGCCGCCGCGGTTCGAGGCAGCCTTGGTCCGAGAACCGGACGCGTTCCGCGCGATCTGAGGGCTGCGGTTCCCTGCATTGGCGGCCGCGGGCCGCGAGACGTTCGGCCGCTTGACCTCGGCCGGGCGACTGAGCGCGGCAGGCGAGGCGCTGCGTTCCGACAGGAGCTCCCGGCCCTGAACTTTCGCACGGGCCTCTCCGTTGCCGCTGGCCGCGGGGCGGTTGACCGGGGGCCTGTCGCCTGCGGGCCGGTTGAGCTCGGGCCTTTCCGCAGCCGGACGGTTGACGGCAGGGCGGTCGCCTGCGGAACGGTCGGCGGCGACCGAGTCGCGGATTGCGGCCGAGTCGCGGTCGCGGGTGAGATCTCGCGTGCCGGTCTGGCTCGACAGACGCTCGCGGAGCGCGTCGGAGTCGGAGGCGGTCCGTTCGAGCGGCAGGGTCGTCGCCCCGCCTTCGCCGCGCCGGGTCGCGATCTTGTCGCGCGCGTCGCCCGAGTTTGCGGGGTCCGGGCGCCAGCCGATGGTGGTCTCGGTCCGGTCGCGGTCGATGTTCACCGTATCGCGGTCGACGTTCAGCCTGTCGCCGCCCTGCACGTCGAGCCGGTTTCCGATGTTCACGTTGCCGTCCACGTCGATGTCGATGTCGGGCTCGCGGATGATCGGCCCGCCTCCCCAGCCGCCGCAGTTGCGGCAGCCCCAGTAGTCGTTCCAGTCGTCGTCATCGTCGAAGATCTCGCTGATGAGGGCGATTGTGCCGAAGGTGACGGCGCCGGTGATCAGCGCGTCCGACAGCGAGGTGTCGTAGACCACCTGCGGATTGTACTGCGGGACATAGACGACCTGCGGGTTGGCGGGCTGGATCACCACCGTTTCCGTGGCGGCGTCGCGGGTGACGACCTGCTGTTCGGTGTCGACCAGCGCGCCGGTGTTGATCGCGGTGTTGCGCATGACCTGCACCGCATCCAGCACATCGTCGCTCTGCGCGAGCATCGCGGTGCCCACGGTTTCGGTCCACTCGATGTGGTCGGCCATCTGGCCCACGATCTCGGGAAAGGCGAGCGTCAGGACCTCGACGCTGGGGTCGAAGGCCTCGGCCTTGACCTCGGTTTCGAGCGTGTCCGGGTCCGCCCCCTCGCTCCGCGCGAGAAGGCGGTCGGCCTTCACCACGTCGAGCGGCGCGGTGGCGCCGACGAGGATCTGGATGAGCAGCGTGTCGGGGTAGAGCGCCACGGGCGCCACGAGGGTCTGAAGCTCGGCCGCCGTCAGAAGCTCCTCGGCCGCCGGTTCCTGCGCCTGCGCGCTCCCGGTGACCACGGCCAGGACGAAGCCGAGCGCGAAGGGCGACGGTCGTCGCACGGTCAACTGATGCGTCATGTAAATCCCTTCCCGGTGCGCGTGGCGCGATGCAGGACAGGCTACTCCCTCCCCGGCCACCGAAATGGCCGAATTCGAGCAATTGCCCGAATTCGGCTGGAGGAGACGCGCCGCGCGCGGTCCGGCCGCGTCCGGGTCAGACCTTCTCGACTGCCGGCGGAACCCACGAGCCATCGATGATCGACGGCTTGTTCTCGTCCGGCCAGTAGAGCCGGAGCATGAGGTGGAACTTGCCCGTCGGCGCGGGCAGCCAGTTCGCCTCCTTGTCCGCGCCGGGGGTCTCGTTCTGGATGTAGATGACGAGAGAGCCGTCTTCCTCGTACTTCGGGTTCGTCCGCACGCTCATCGAATAGCGGTTGATCGGGTTCGCCACGAAGAACAGCTGTTCGTCGTACATCGTAAGCGACCAGAAGCCCTTCACCGGAGGCGTCTGGCCCTTGGGGAAGGTCAGCGTGTAGTTGTGCGCGCCATCGTAGCTTTCGATCAGGTTGGGTTTGAGCGAGGTCGGGTAGACCGCGTCCTGCGGGCGGTTCGCGCCGAGTCCCATAACCGTGACAAGCGCGCGCTGGATGTAGTTCGTGCCGTAGGTGCCGGCCTTCGTGGTGAAGGCCCACCCGTTCTGCTTCGTGATGTCGCCGTCGCTGTCGACGAAGTGGAGCATGATCTTCTTCTGCGCGACGTCAGGCATCACCTTGTCCCACTCGGGGCTCACCTTGCTCGCGTCGAAGTCCTTGCCGGGTTCGAGCCCGATGGCCGCGAAGCGTGCGACCGCGTCCGCGTCGGCATCGGTCGGCGGGTTTGTCTTCATCAGCTCGGCCAGCAGCGTGAAGTACTCGGTCGAGGACATCGCGTTGACCTGGTCACGCGTGGGCGTCTTCATGTCGATGGACGGATCGACCGTGCCCGCTGGCGGGGTGTAGTCGCTGCCCCAGGTGCTGAGCGGCTGGATCTTGAAGGCGTCCTGCAGCGCGTGGACGGCGGCGTAATCTTCCTGCGTGCCTGTGCAGTAGATCCGGCCAAGGAGCCACACCATGCCGGTCGGCGACTTCAGTTCGTGCATGCCGTCGGGAACCGTGCCGGTCCAGCCGGGGCCGGTGACGAGGAAGGTCTTGGCTGCGCCGCCCGTCGTGCGGGAGCCGGGGACGGCGAACACCTCGGTCCAGCCGTCGAGCATCGGCAGGAGGAAATAGCGGTCGCCGAACTCGGGCTGGTTGATCACCCAGGGCTCCACCGTCACGTCGAACCAGCACATCGTGTAGAGCGTGTCGGCGTTCGGAGCGGTGACGTCCCTGAAGCTCGCGTCCGGGTACTCGCGCGCCTTGATGAGCGCGCCCATCGGTGCGCGGGTCCCCTCGGCGGCGGCGACGTTCGTCATGATCCGGCGCGTCAGTTCCATGGTGACGAGGGGATAGCCGTAGATGTAGGCATCGACGGCGACGGGGAATTCCTCGGCGCCGGTGACGAGACTTCTCAGGCCCTCGAAGGCGTTCGCAGCCGTTCCGACTGTCGACAGTGCGAGGAGGCTGGCGCCTCCGAAAAGTGTTACTCGCCGGGTGACTTTCATTATTTCCTCCAGGGTTCCCGTGCAGCAATGTAGCCGCGAAAGAGACCCGGCGCTTCTGTATGGAGGACAAGCAGTGACCGCTCCGCGCCTCGTGATGTCGAGCCAGCGGCTCGGGACCTTGGCGGACCTTCCCGTTTTGCTGCGGGAGCGCGGCGTCGATCCGGCCCCGGTCTTCTCGGGGAGCGGACTGGACCCCGACACGATCACGCCCGATACGCGCGCGCCGCTTGAAGTCGTGCTCTCCCTCCTCGACCGGGCGGTGGAGGCTTCGGACTGCGCGGAACTCGGCCTCCTTCTCGGCCTGCGCTTCACGCTGGAAAAGCACGGACCGATCGGACGGCTCATGCGGACGGCGCCGACCCTCAGGGAAGCGCTCGCCGACTTCGTCTCATGGCAGCACGGCTATTCGACGGGATCCATCGTCTACCTTGCGCGCATGGGGGATGATCAGGCGTTCGGCTTCGGCGTGCATGTCCCTCGATCGAGCGTGTCGCACACTGTCTACGATTTCGTGTCCGGTGTGGGTGTGCGGTTGGTGGCGGAGCTGACGGACCGGCGGGCGCAGCCTGTAGAGCTTCATCTATCCCGGCGCGCGCCGGAGCCGGCTTCGCCCTATGCGCGGCTCGTCCGGTGCCGCATCGTGTTCAACCGGCCACTCAACTGCCTGATCCTCGACCGGGCCGCGCTCGGGACGCCGCTTCCGACCCACGACCCGGCGGAGCGGCGCGCCCTGCTGACGACGATGGAGGCGCGGATCGTCGCGGCCGGAGGGCAGGCGGCGCAGGTTCGCCGCGCCATCCGGCGGGCGCTTCTCGAGGAGCCGCCGCGGATGGCGGCGGTCGCGGATGCCCTCGGGCTCCATCCGCGCACTCTGAGGCGGCGCCTCGCGGCGGAGGGTACGACCTTCGACCACCTTCTCGACGAAGTGCGCCAGACCGTGGCGCGGGAGCTTGTGGAGCTGACGGACATGCCGCTCAGCGAGATCGGAGACGCGCTTGCCTTCGCGTCGCCGGGCGTGTTCTCGGGCTGGTTCCGCAGGGTGTTCGGGATGCCGCCGTCCGCATGGCCGCGGCGCAGGCTTCCCGCCGCGTCGGGCGTGTGAAAAGGCCCCGCGTGGAACGCGGGGCCCTTCCCAAAGTCAGTGCAGGACCGCGTCCTGCGGCGGCTGGCGGTTCGAGGACAGCACGCGGTCGCCCACGATCAGCCCCTCCGCGCCCGAGGTGACGTGGACGGTGTCGCCGTCCTTCACCTCTCCGGCAAGGATCATCTCGGCCAGCGGGTCCTGCAGCTGGCGCTGGATCACGCGCTTGAGCGGCCGGGCGCCGTAGACCGGGTCATAGCCTTCGTCGGCGAGCCACTTCAGCGCACCCTCGTCGAGGTCGAGCGCGATCTTGCGCTGCGCCAGACGCTTCTCGAGCCGCTTCATCTGGATCGTCACGATCCCGGTCATGTCCGCCCGCGTCAGGCGGTCGAAGACGATCATGTCGTCGAGCCGGTTCAGGAACTCGGGTCGGAAGTGCATCCGCACCGCCTCCATCACCTGGCGCTTGGCCTCGGACGCGTCCGCCCCTTCGGGCAGGTGGCTGAGCGCCTGGCTCCCGAGGTTCGAGGTGAGCACGATCAGCGTCTGCTTGAAATCGACCCTATGGCCCTGACCGTCGGTCAGCACCCCGTCGTCGAGCACCTGGAGGAGGACGTTGAACACCTCCGGATGCGCCTTCTCCACCTCGTCGAACAGGACGACCTGGTAGGGCCGCCGCCGCACGGCTTCGGTCAGCACGCCGCCTTCGTCATAGCCCACGTAGCCCGGAGGCGCGCCGATGAGACGGGCGACCGAGTGCTTCTCCATGAACTCCGACATGTCGATGCGCACCATCGCCGAGTCGTCGTCGAACAGGTACTCCGCCAGCGCCTTCGTCAGCTCCGTCTTGCCGACTCCGGTGGGGCCGAGGAACAGGAACGAGCCGAGCGGCCGGTTCTCGTCGTTCAGCCCCGCCCGCGCACGGCGGACGGCGTTCGACACGGCGGTCACGGCCTGCTTCTGGCCGATCACGCGGCGGCCGAGCTCCTCCTCCATCTTGAGGAGCTTCTCGCGCTCACCTTCCAGCATCTTGGACGTCGGGATACCCGTCCAGCGCTCCACCACCTGCGCGATCTGCTCGGGGCGTACGGCCTCCTCGACCATCAGGTCGGTGTCGTCGGCCGCGCCCAGCTGCTTTTCGAGCTGCGGGATGATGCCGTAGGACAGCTCCCCCGCGCGGGCGAGGTTGCCGTCGCGCTTGGCCTGGTCGAGCTCCGCGCGGGCGCGGTCGAGCTGTTCCTTGAGCTCGCGCGACTGGTTCAGCCGGTCGCGTTCCGACTGCCACTTGGCGGTCATCTCGGCCGACTTCTCCTGCAGCTCAGACAGTTCCTTCTCGAGCTTCTGGAGCCGGTCCTTCGACGCCGCGTCGTCCTCCTTCTTCAGCGCCTCGGCCTCGATCTGCATCTGCAGGATCTGGCGGTCGACGGCATCAAGTTCCTCGGGCTTGGAATCCACCTCCATCCGGAGCCGCGAGGCGGCTTCGTCCACGAGGTCGATCGCCTTGTCCGGCAGGAACCGGTCGGTGATGTAGCGGTGCGACAGGGTCGCCGCCGCGACAAGCGCGGAGTCCGAGATGCGGACGCCGTGGTGAAGCTCGTACTTCTCCTTGATGCCGCGCAGGATCGAGATCGTGTCTTCGACCGTCGGCTCGTCCACGAAGATCGGCTGGAACCGGCGGGCGAGCGCGGCATCCTTTTCCACGTACTTGCGGTACTCGTCGAGCGTCGTTGCGCCAACGCAGTGAAGTTCACCGCGGGCAAGCGCAGGCTTGATGAGGTTCGCGGCGTCCATCGCGCCGTCGGCCTTCCCGGCGCCCACGAGCGTGTGCATCTCGTCAATGAAGAGGATGATCTCGCCGGCGGCGGCCTCGATCTCCTTCAGCACGGCCTTCAGACGCTCCTCGAACTCGCCGCGGTACTTCGCGCCCGCGATGAGCGCGCCCATGTCGAGCGCCATGAGCTTCTTGTTGCGCAAGGATTCAGGCACGTCGCCGTCCACGATCCGGATGGCGAGGCCTTCCGCGATCGCGGTCTTGCCGACGCCGGGGTCGCCGATGAGGACGGGGTTGTTCTTCGTGCGCCGCGAAAGCACCTGCATCGCACGGCGGATTTCCTCGTCGCGGCCGATGATCGGGTCGATCTTGCCCTCGCGCGCCGCTTCCGTCAGGTCGCGGGCGTACTTCTTGAGCGCGTCGTAGCCTTCCTCGGCCGACGCGCTGTCCGCCGTCCGCCCCTTGCGAAGATCGTTGATCGCGGCGTTGAGCTTCTGGGCCGTGACCGCGCCCGCATCGAGCGCGTCCTTCGCCCCCGACTTCACCATGGCGAGCGCCATGAGGATGCGTTCGACGGGGACGAACGAGTCGCCCGCCTTCTTCGCGATCTTCTCGGCCTCGTCGAGCACCTTCCCCGTCTGCTGGTCGAGGTAGGTCTGACCGGCATCGCCCGACACCTTCGCGATCCGGCCAAGGGCGGCGTTCAGCGCCTCGGTCACGCGTTCGGGCGAGCCGCCCGCGCGGCGGATCAGGTTCGAGGCAAGCCCCTGCTCGTCATCCATGAGTGCCTTCAGCACATGTTCGGGCAGAAGCCTCTGGTGGCTTTCCCGCATCGCGATGGTCTGGGCGGCCTGAAGGAACCCGCGCGACCGTTCCGTGAACTTCTCCAAGTTCATCGTCTTCTCCTTCCGTTAAGCGCCCTGTTCGGGGCCGCCCGCTTCGCGGCACGGCTCCCCTCGGGCCTCACGGAAGTATTTGGGAATGCGCCACGGCGGCTGCAAGCCTCGCGCCGCCCGGCCGGCGTCAGTTCTGCGCAGGCGGCGGGCCGGGTTCCGTCACGCCGGGGTTAACCCGCTCCGGCACTTCCAGTTCGTCGACCGTCGCCGCCGGGTCGGCGCCTTGGCCGGCGTCGAGGATGTTCGGACGATTGTCCGACCGCGACGTGTTGTCCATGACGGCACCTGGATCGACCGTTCTCTGCTGCTGCGCCCCGTCCGTCTGGATGGCGACGCCCGCCGGCTCCGTTCCGATTCCGGCAGCGCCGGGGCTGACCTCGCCCGGGGTCATCATGTCCGAACGGCCTCCGCGCAGAAAGAGGACGAAGGCGACGACGAGGATGAAGACGATGACAGCAAGAATGAGCGGCCTCGCGAGGAAGCGGGCCGCGCTTCTTGTGCCGACTTCTTCCCGGTGCGGGGTGTCCTTGCCTGTGGTGTGGTCCGTCCGTGCCATGAGGGAACTCCCTTTCGACATTCCAACGGCTGCGGAATGGTCCTGTTCCCCTCCGCCCTTGCGCGGTCGCGCCGACCCGTGCCATGTGCCGGCGGAAGCCAGCGGAGGATCGCCATGCCGGACGACCGCCTGATCGTCGCGCTCGACGTGCCGAACGCGGTGGAGGGGCTTGCCCTCGTCGACCGGCTGGGCGACGCCGTCGGGTTCTACAAGATCGGCCTGGGGATGCTGACCGGCGGCGGCCTCGCGCTCGCGATGGAGCTCAAGGACGTGCGCGGAAAGCGCGTGTTCCTCGACATGAAGCTGTTCGACATCGGCGCGACGGTAGAGGCGGCGGTACGTGGGCTGGCGCAATTCGACCTCGACTTCCTGACGGTCCACGGCGACCCGCACGTGGTCCGCGCGGCGCGGGAGGGAGCGGCGGGCAGCGGAATGCGCATCCTGGCGGTGACGATCCTGACCTCGCTCGACCGCGGCGACCTTGACGCCTGCCTGATGCGGGACGGCGACGTGCCCGACCTCGTGGTCGAACGCGCCGCCCGCGCCTTCGAGGCGGGGGCGCACGGGGTCATCGCCTCTCCGCAGGAGGCTCGGCTGATCCGGGCGCTGCCGGAAGCGGCGGGGCGGCTGATCGTGACGCCGGGGGTCCGGCCTTCGGGCGCGGAGAGGGGCGATCAGAAGCGCATCGCCACGCCGTCCGAGGCGGTCGCAGCTGGCGCCGACCATATCGTGGTCGGCCGCCCGATTCACACGGCGCCTGACCCCCGAGCGGCGGCCGACGCGATCAACGCCGATCTCGCCCGAAGCTTGGCGCGTCCTTAGAAACGGTCGAACGGCTACCGCCAGACTGTCCCGGGAATATCGCCCAATCCAACCGAATCCGCGCCACATTCTCGCAATTTGACCGATTTCTGCCACAGTCTGCCTTGCCGGGCGTGGGGGCCTGGCGGCAGCGGAGGGAGGAGGTGGGCCTTCCTTCGCCCGCATCAATCGGGAGTGGGGGGTGACCTTGTCTGAAGCCATCGTTTTCGCGTTCGTCTTTGCCTGCGCCTGCGGGATCGCGCTGATGCTCTCCCGACTCCTTTCCGCTCGCGCGGAGCAGGCCCGGAACGCACGGCTCAAGGCGCACCTCGACTGGGTCAACCCGACCCCTCAGACGAGCCGCAAGCGCAAGCTGTCACGGTAGCGTCGCCCGGAAATCGCCCCGGTCCGGACATGGACCGGCAGGTTTCGGTCCACGGTCTGCACGGATTGGGAGCACTGTGCGCTGCCGATGCATTAACGCCGTGTGAATGCAGCCGTTTTTGCGGCGCCTGCCACGATTTTGCCCGAATCTCTGGTGACAGATTGTTCGCCGCCCGGGCTCATGGGCGCGCGAACCCTGCCGAAGATGGAGCCGCCCATGATGACCATGCTCTTTGTCCCGCTCGCCGTGACCCTGATGGGCTACTACGCCTACTACTGGGGGATCCTGACCACGGTCATGATCGACGAGGCGCGGCAGCAGCGCGTCAAGCGGCACCTCGACTGGACCGTCGTCCGGCGGCGCGGGCTGTCGAAGAGCAGCGGCTGGCGCTTCTGGTAAGGCGCCGTCAGTCTTCGTTGATGTCGCGGTCCCAGACCTTGAGCTGACCCTTCCGCACACCGACGACCCTGCGCAGGATGATCCAGGAGATCAGCGACAGCACCGCGAAGAACACGAGCGTGTAAGGAAGCGATGCGCCAAGCCAGGCGGCGAAGGGGCCGCCGGCAAGCAGGATGAGCCCGGTCAGGACCGCCCCGATCGAGAAGCCGAGGAAGAAGAAGCCCGGCACGAAGATCTCGACGATGCCCATCACGACGCCGGCCGAGATCCAGATCCACCACAGGCCGGCCATCAGCCTCTCCCCCTGAGAAGCTTGAACGCGTCGCCGAAGGCTTCGATGGCGGCGGCCGGCACGATGATCGTCTGCTTGCCCTGCCCGGTCCCGAGCGCGTTCAGCGCATCGACCTGCTTGAGCGCGACCTGGTATTGCGCGGCTTCAAGGCCGTTCTCCTTGATGGCCTCGGCGATCACGGCGGTCGAGAATGCCTCGGCCTCGGCCAGAACGCACTTCGCCTTGGCCTCCTGTTCGGCGGCGTAGAGGTCCGCATCGGCCTGAAGTTCCACGGCGCGCTTGTTGCCTTCGGCCCGTGTGACCACGGCGCGGCGCTCGCGTTCGGCGTTGAGCTGCTGGAGCATCGCGTCGCGCGTGGCCTGGTCGAGGTTCACGTCGAGGATCTCGGCCCGCGTCACCTCGATCCCCCAGTCGTCCACGGCGCTTTCGACGCTGTCCTTGATCGTCTGGATCAGGGCGGCCCGATTCGACTGGACCTGATCCAGCTCCATCTGGCCGATCTCGGCCCGAACGATCCCGGCCACGGTGGTCGCGATGGCGGCGTCGACGTCACGGATCCGGTAGACCGTCTTTTCGGGTTCGAGGATGCGGTAGAAGACGCTCGTGTCCACCTTCACCAGCACGTTGTCGAGCGTGATGGCATCCTGGCTCGCGGTGGGTAGCTGACGTTCGAGGACGGAAACCTTGTGCGCCACGCGGTCGAGGAAGGGCACGATGAAGTTGATGCCCGGACCAAGGACCGCGCGCAGGCGGCCGAAGCGTTCCACCACGTGCTTCTCGGACTGGGGGACGATCCGCACGCCCAGCCAGATGCAGATGATGATGAAGAGCGCGATGAGGAGGAGCGTCGTGCTCCCGCTGCCCAGACCGGAGAGGATATCGTTGTCCATGCGCCGTCCCTGAAGTTCAGACCGGCGCCGAGTATGGGGGTGATTTCGTCTGAAACAAGGCGATGCGCCGTGAAAGCCGCGACGCTGTGTCCATGTGTCCGCAAGTCCCTGAAAAGACAAACCCCCGGGCACGGGCCGCGGGGGTCATCTTCGGCGGGCGGACCCGCCTGATCGCGTCCGGCGGACTTCAGAGAAGTCCTTCGCGCTGCGCCTTCTTCCGGGCGAGCTTGCGTGCCCGGCGGATGGCCTCGGCCCGCTCTCGCGCCTTCTTTTCGGACGGTTTCTCGAAATGTTGCCGAAGCTTCATTTCGCGGAAAACGCCCTCACGCTGGAGCTTCTTCTTCAGCGCGCGGAGAGCCTGGTCGACGTTGTTGTCGCGAACGCTTACCTGCATGTGGTTGTCACCACCTTTCTAGGTTAAAGTTGCAGAGTTTGCAGGAGGTGGCCGTATAGCAAAGCGCCGCTAGCTTGTCCACCGCCTGAAAGGACGAAGGAAAGGGGGCACCCGAATGGACTTCTCGACCGACGATCTGAAGGACCGTCTCCTCGACGCGGCGCTGAATCATGTGCCCTTCGATGGCTGGTCGGACACGACCTTCCGCGCCGCGGCGGCCGACATCGGGACCGACCTCTCCACGGCGCGCGCCGCATGCCCGCGCGGGCCGGTCGACCTCGCCCTGCTGTATCATCGTCGCGGCGACGACGAGATGCGTCGGCGTCTGCGCGCGGCGAACCTTCTCGACCTGCGCTTTCGCGACCGGATCGCGACGGCGATGCGGTTCCGGATCGAGGCGATCACGGACAAGGAGGCCGTGCGGCGGGGGTCGGCGCTGTTCTCGCTTCCGCAGAACGCCGCCGATGGGGCGAAGGCGATCTGGGGCACGGCCGACGCGATCTGGGAGGCGCTGGGCGACGTGTCCGACGACTACAACTGGTACACCAAGCGCGCGACGCTGGCGGGCGTCTATGGGGCGACGGTGCTCTACTGGCTGGGCGACGAAAGCCCGGAGAACCGCGACACCTGGGCGTTCCTCGACCGCCGGATCGAGGATGTGATGCGGATCGAGAAGGTGAAGGCCGAGGTGCGGAAGAACCCCGTCCTGTCGAGGCTCGCCGCCGGGCCCGAGTGGGTGCTGTCGCGCATCAAGCCGCCCGCGAAGATGGCGCGGACCGACCTGCCGGGAATGCTGAGGCGGCGGGCGCGCTGATCATGGATCTGCCGAAGACGATGCGGGCGGTCGCGATCACCGCCCCCGGCGGGCCCGAGGTGCTGCGCCCCGTCACGGTCGACCGGCCCGACCCGGGCCATGGGCAGATCCTGATCCGGATCGCCTATGCCGGCGTGAACCGCCCCGACGCGCTCCAGCGCGCGGGAAGCTACGCGCCGCCGCCGACGGCAAGCCCGCTTCCGGGGCTCGAGGCGGCCGGGACGGTGGCGGCCGTGGGGCCGGGCGTGTCGGAGTGGACGGTCGGGGACGCGGTCTGCGCGCTTCTGCCCGGAGGCGGTTACGCCGAATACGCGGTCACCCCCGCCGCCCATGCCCTGCCCGTGCCGAAGGGCATGGACCTGCGCGAGGCGGCCTGCCTGTCCGAGACCTTCTTCACCGTCTGGTCCAACGTCTTCCTGCGCGGCGGGTTGAGGGCGGGCGAGGTCTTCCTCATCCACGGCGGCTCCTCCGGCATCGGGACCACGGCGATCCAGCTGGCCCGCGCCTTCGGCGCGCGGGTCTTCGCCACGGCAGGCTCGCCCGAGAAATGCGCCGCCTGCGAGAGGCTGGGCGCCGAGCGGGCGATCGACTACCGCGCGGAGGATTTCGTGGAGGTGCTGAAGGCCGAGGGCGGGGCGGACCTGATCCTCGACATGGTGGGCGGGTCCTACCTGCCGCGCAACGTGAAGGCGCTGAAGGACGACGGGCGGCTTGTGCAGATCGCCTTCCTGCAGGGGCCGAAGGTGGAACTGAACTTCGCCGAGGTGATGATGCGCCGGCTGACGATCACGGGATCGACGCTGCGCCCGCAATCCGACCTCGCCAAGGCGCGGATCGCGGCGTCGCTCCGCCAGCATGTCTGGCCGCTGCTCGATGCCGGGCGGATCGCGCCGGTGATGGATTCGGAGTTCCCGCTGGACGACGCGGCCACCGCCCACGCGCGGATGGAAGGCTCGGCCCACATCGGGAAGATCGTTCTCAGGGTCTGACCGGGAACACTCCCCGTCGCGTCGCGGTTTCCCTCCATCACAACAGGAGGACGCGCCATGTTCCGCGCTTTCGCATCCGCAGCCGCGATCCTCGTGGCGCAATCCGTTGCCGCGCAGGAGACCGTGACGCTCGAGGTCTCGGAGTCCGAGGAATACGGGCAGTTTCTGACCGTCGGCGGGATGCCCGTCTACCTCTTCTCCACCGACATTCCGGGCGACGGTGCGACACCCCCCACCATCACCTGCATCGGCGAATGCCTGTCGGCCTGGCCTCCGGTCCTTGGCAGCGGCGTGGAGGCGGGCGACGGCGTGAACCCGGACCTCCTCGCGACCGTCGAGGTCGACGGGATCGCGCTTGCGACCTACAACGGCTGGCCGCTCTACCTGTTCCTCCGTGACACGGAAGGCGGACCGCCCACCGGGCAGGAGATCGAGAGCTTCGGCGGCGAATGGTATCTGGTGAACCCGGAAGGCAACCGGATCGAGGGTGAAGGCGCCTGACGCTCAGCGGACGGGGTCGAGAAGCGCGTCCGTCAGCCGGCAGCCGCGCACGACATCCGCCCCGCAGCTCCGGGGTTCGAGATCGCGGGTCAGGCAGATGCGCGCCTCTTCGATCCGGTCTCTCCGGCAGGTGATCGTCACGGTGTCGGAGTTCCACCCGGGGTTGGCGTCGAGGAAGGCGTCCTCCACCACCGCGGCCGGCAGCCGCACGGACCGGTCGAGCCGCGTGAACACTTCGGGAAGGGTCACGCGCCGGTACGCTTCCCGCGCCAGGGCGAAGTAGTCCTGCGGAGGGAGGCCGGCGCAGCGTCCGTGCTTCTTCCACTGGTACCAGGCCAGCCCCGACGTCCCCATGATATCCGCCATCGCGGCAGTTTCCCGCCGCGTCGGGTCCCGCTCGCTCGTGCGGCAGAAGCTTGGCCATCCGCTCTCGTACTGCGGCCAGAGGCCGTGGAGGACCCAGCCCAGATCCCTGTCGCACTGGGGAGAACCTTCCGCATCGCCCCCAAGCGCGCACCATGTGGGCGACCACGACAACGACAGGACGAAATAGTCGAAGTCACCGGCGCGCTCGCCATCGGCCAGGGCGGGGAGGGTCGAAAGCAGCAGGGCGGCGAGCCAGCGCATTTTCTCTTTTCTCCGGACGGTGGCGGGACTATATACCCCGACGACTTCCCCGAAATCGAGGATGTGGTTCTCCGGAACCAGCCGATTTCCCGGCTCGGGAAAGATATGTCAGGAGACGCCCGATGAACAAACCGATCATGGCGAAGGCGACCGCCGTCTGGCTCGTCGACAACACCACGCTCAGCTTCAAGCAGATCGCCGACTTCTGCGGGCTGCACGAGCTCGAGGTGCAGGGCATCGCCGACGGGGACGTGGCCGCGGGCGTGAAGGGCTTCGACCCCATCGCGAACAACCAGCTCGAGCAGGTCGAGATCGACCGGGCCGAGAAGGACCCGATGTACCGCATGAAGCTCAAGTTCAACCCGGCTGCGCTCGGCGAGGAAAAGCGCCGCGGGCCGCGCTACACGCCGCTGTCCAAGCGGCAGGACCGCCCGGCTGCGATCCTGTGGCTCGTGAAGTTCCACCCGGAGCTGACCGATGGCGCGATCTCCAAGCTTGTGGGCACCACGAAGCCCACGATCCAGTCGATCCGCGAGCGCACGCACTGGAACATCTCGAACATCCAGCCGATCGACCCGGTGGCGCTGGGTCTCTGCAAGCAGTCCGAGCTTGATGCGGCCGTGCAGCGGGCTGCGAAGAAGAAGGCGGGCGAGGGCGGGGTCCTGTCGGACGACGAGCGGCGCAAGCTCGTGTCGACCGAGACGTCGCTGAGCATGAGCCCCGAGGCGCGCATTCCGTCGTCCATCGCCGGGCTCGAAACCTTCACGCTGTCCGACCCGCGGGGCGAGGAGGAAGAGGAGGACCTGACGGTGCCGGATGCCGAAAGCTTCTTCAACCTGCCCAACGACGACGACGAGGACGACGACGACCGCGACTCTCGCCGCTGAGCCTTCGAACCCCGGCCAAGCGCCGGGGTTTGCATGTCGGGGGTTTCATCTCCTCTTCCGCGATCGCTCCCGTCATGGTAGAAAGGTGGTGGCGGGCGCTGCCTGTCTATTCTTTTTTTTGAAGCACATTTTTCTGAAAGGCCTTTCAAATGGATGTTTCCCATTTCGAACTGATATTCAAACCCCAGTCCCCCTCGACGCCGGTCGGTGCGCCAAACGTGGAGCGTGTGCTCCAGGGCTACTTCCTCGAGATCACGAACCTCGAGAACACCGAGTATCTCTACGAGCTCGAGTTCGTCGCCACCCCGGTCACCGACCCGAACCGCAGCCTCGCGGGCAATACGCTTGTCTTCTACGACACCCCCGGCACCAACAACGCGCCGGGCGTCCTGAGCGGGGCGATCACTTCCGAGGTCTTCACCCCCTCGAACGGGTTCGTCCGTGTGCCCCCGCGCGGAACAGCGCTGGTGGCCGTGCTGCCGAGCGCGTTCGGACCCTCGCCGCTCGATCCCACGCCGATCACGACGCCGACGTTCGAGGTCCGCGGCTACGTCCGCCTGAAGCTGCCCGCGCTGTTCCAGGGTGTCGGCCTGGCAAGCTTCCTGCGCCGTGTGCCTCAGGCCGACGCGCCGGTGCGGGTCCTGCTGACCCCGCAGTTCCGATCCACCTTCTTTGCGGCGAACGGCGCGATCACCGACCAGATCCAGGCGACCGTTCCCACGGCCTCGGGCAAGGGCGAGAACCTCGTTCCGCCGGAACCCGGAGGGCGGATCATTCTCACGCCGCCGGTTTTCACGGGCATCCCCACCCTCCCCGAACGGCTCCGCGCCGGAATCGGGATCGAGTCGCAGATGATGGCCTCGATGCTCGCCGGTCTCGACCCGGACAGCGACCTGCGCGGGTTCAACGCCGCGCTGGAGAAGGCGGGCGTCCCCTACGCCATCGAGCGGCGCAAGGGCAAGTGACGGGGCCGGCCCCGGTTCTGCCGGGGCCACGCCCTCACGCGTGGGCGAGGAGGCTGTCCTCGGGCGCCTCTGCCCGCTCGTGGAGCCCGTAGTCGCGGATCACGCCCGCGACGCGAAGCCGGTAGCCCGCGAACATCCCGTCGCGCCCCATCTTCTGCGCACCGCGATGCGCGCCGAGGCAGCGCCAGTTCCGCACCGCCTCCTCGTCGCGCCAGAACGACAGCGACAGGAGCTTGCCCGGGTTCGTGAGGCTCTGGAACCGCTCCACGCTGATGAAACCGTCCTGCTGTTCGAGAAGCGGGCGCATCTTCGCCGCCACGGCGAGGTAATCGTCCGTCCGCCCCTCGGCCGGTTCCACTTCGAAGATCACGGCAATCATGCGCGCCTCCCTCAGTAGCTGCGCCGCGCCTTCAGGGCCGCGGCGATCGTTCCGTCGTCGAGATAGTCGAGTTCGCCGCCGATGGGCACCCCCTGGGCAAGCGAGGTGACCTTTACCTCCGGGCCCAGCCGGTCGGCGATGTAGTGGGCCGTCGTCTGCCCGTCGACCGTGGCGTTGAGCGCGAGGATGACCTCGGTGATCCCTTCTGACGCCACGCGGTCGAGGAGCTTCGGGATGCGCAGCTCCTCCGGCCCGACGGAGTCGAGCGCGGACAGGGTCCCGCCGAGCACGTGGTAGCGGCCCTTGAAGACACTGGCGCGCTCCATCGCCCAGAGGTCCGCCACGTCCTCCACCACGCAAAGCTCTCCCGTCGCGCGGGCCTCGCTTTCGCAGATCGCGCAGATGTCGGAAGTGCCGATGTTCCCGCAGTTGAGGCATTCGCGCGCGGTCGCCGCCACCTTGGCCATCTGCTCGGCCAGCGGCTGCATCTGGAGCGCGCGCTTCTTGATGAGGTGCAGGACAGCGCGCCGGGCCGAACGCGGCCCCAGCCCGGGGAGCTTCGCCATCATCTCGATGAGCCGCTCGATGTCCCGGGTGGCCTCGGCCATCGCGTCAGAAGGGGAGCTTCATGTTGGCGGGAAGCCCCAGCTCCTCGGTGATCCGCTGCAGCTCCGCCGCCGCGCGGTCCTGCGCCTTCATCTGCGCGTCCTTGATCGCGGCGAGGATCAGGTCCTCGACGACTTCCTTGTCGTCGGAGCGGAAGATGGAGGGGTCGATGTCGAGCCCGATGAGCTCTCCCTTCGCGGTGGCCGTGGCCTTCACAAGGCCCGCACCGGATTCGCCTGTCACGGTGATGGTGGTCAGGTTGTCCTGCATCTCCGCCATGCGGGTCTGCATCTCCTGCGCCTTCTTCAGCATGCCGGCCATGTCGCCGAGCCCGCCCAATCCCTTGAACATGTCCGTCTCCGTCAGATGCGTCCTGAAGGAGATACGCGGCAGGGAGGGGCGGCGCAAGCGCGGCTCAGGGCGCTCGGGCGAAGAGGTGCCGCTGGGGCGCGAAGCCCATGGTGCGGAAGAGCGCGTGGGCGTCGGCATTATCGGCCCAGCTGTCGAGGGTGACCTCGTGACAGCCTTTGTCGCGCGCCAGAGCGCAGGCGGCGTCGAGGAGCGCGCGGGCGTGGCCCTGCCGGCGGTGCGCGGGGTCCGTCGCGATCTGGTCGATGGAGAGACGGCGACGCGGGGGCGAGAAGGCGTTGGCCGGGCGGTCACGGAGCGCGCAGAGGGCGTAGGCGCAGGCCGGATCGCCGGAGAGGAGGATCATGGCGGCAGGGTCCGCCAGCGCCTCTGCGAAGTGGGCGCGCACGGCAGCGGGGTCGGGCGTGGCGAGGAAGGTGTCGGGGTGGCGCGCCGCGTGCCAGCCCTGCACATGGGCGTTGAGCCGGACGAGCGTGTCGAGGTCGGCGGCGGTGGCGCGCCTCACTCCTCCTCGAACGGGTCCCATTCGTCCTCGACTTCCGGCAGCGCGGCCTGCGCGGCCTCTGCCTCGCGGACTTCCGGTGCGCGGATGTCGGCGATGCGTGCGGTCGGGAAGGCGTCGAGCACGGCCTTGACCAGCGGATGCTCGCGGGCCTGCGCTTCGAGCGTGGACCTCTCTGCATCGCGGATTTCCGCGATGGTGGGGCGGCCGCCTTCGTTCACCAGCGTCACCGCCCAGCGGGCGCCGGTCCATTGCTGGAGGCGGGTGCCGAGCTTCTGCGCGAGGCCCGAGGCCGCGCCCGGGGCGGGTTCGAACTCGATCCGGCCAGGTTCGTAGCGGGCGAGCCGCACGCCCGTCTCGACCTCGATCAGGAGCGGCACGTCGCGGTTCGCGCGGATGAGCTCCACCACCTGCCCGAAGGTGGCAAAACGGGCGAGCGCGCTGTCCGTCTGCACCGCGAGCGCAGTGACCCCGCCCGAGGAGGTGACGCGGCCCGCAGGCGCCCCGCGCGCGGTGGTGAGGCCGCCCGAAGGCGCGGGCGCCCCGCCGGAGGGCGGGGGGGGCGGCGGCACCGGCGCGTCGGCCAGCCGGCGCACGAGATCCTCGGGGCTCGGCAGTTCCGCCACATGGGTGAGGCGGATGATGGCCATCTCCGCCGCCATCATGGTGTTGGGCGCCGCCGACGTCTCCTCGAGCGCCTTGAGCAGCATCTGCCACATCCGCGTCAGCGCCCGCATCGGCAGCCGCTGCGCCATGTCCCGGCCCCGCACGCGCTCGTCGGGCGACACCGTGGGATCGTCCGCCGTCTCGGGCGTGATCTTGATGACGCTGATCCAGTGCGTCACCTCGGCAAGGTCGCGCAGCACCGCGAGCGGATCGGCCCCTTCCGCATACTGCGCCGAAAGCTCGGAAAGCGCCCCGGCAACATCTCCCTGCATCACGAGGTCGAAGAGGTCGAGCACCCGCCCCCGGTCGGCGAGGCCCAGCATCGCGCGGACCTGCTCCACCGTCGTCTCGCCCGCCCCGTGGGAGATTGCCTGGTCGAGGAGGCTCATCGCGTCCCTCACCGACCCCTCCGCCGCCCGGGTGATGAGTGCGAGCGCGTCGTCGGCGATCCGCGCGCCCTCCTTCCCTGCCACCATGCGGAGGTGCGCGATCATCACCTCGGGCTCGATCCGGCGGAGGTCGAACCTCTGGCAGCGGGAGAGGACTGTGACCGGGACCTTCCGGATCTCGGTCGTGGCGAAGATGAACTTCACGTGGGCGGGCGGTTCCTCCAGCGTCTTCAGGAGCGCGTTGAACGCGTTCCGCGACAGCATGTGGACCTCGTCGATGATGTAGATCTTGTAGCGGGCCGAGGCCGCCCGGTAGGCCACGCCCTCGATGATGTCACGGATGTCGTCGACCCCGGTGCGGGAGGCCGCGTCCATCTCCATCACGTCGACATGGCGGCCCTCGGCGATGGCCACGCAGTGCTCGCAGACGCCGCAGGGGTCGGTCGTGGGCGTGCCCTTCCCGTCGGGGCCGATGCAGTTCATCCCCTTGGCGATGATCCGCGCCGTCGTCGTCTTGCCCGTCCCGCGGATGCCCGTCATCACGAAGGCCTGCGCGATCCGGTCTGCCGCAAAGGCGTTCCGGAGCGTGCGCACCATCGCGTCCTGGCCGATCAGGTCGGCGAAGGTCTGCGGCCGGTACTTGCGCGCGAGGACCTGGTAGGCGGGCGTGTCGGACATGGCGCTCCGGGGAGTCGAGGTTGCCGCGAGACTACGGCGGGGAGGGTCGGCCCACAACCCGGCTTGCCGCGGGACGGGGGCGGGGACTAGCCTCCGGCGCCATGGGAGAGGATGCAAGACGCCTTGTTCTCATGGGGCTCGTGACGCTCTGGGCGGTCTGCTGGGGCCTGTCCGTCTACGCCTTCGCGACCGGAGAGGCGGGCGCGGGCGGCCCCGGCGGCGGGTCGCCGCGGATGGCGGCGGCCCTGGGCTGGCAGATGGCGGCACTGCTGCCGGCCTTCGCCGCCTGGGCCGTGGGGCGGCAATGGCCCGCGGAGAGCGGCGTCCGGCAGGTGGCGCGGGCGCCGCTTCGGCTTTCGCTCGCCGTTGCGGCGGTGGTCGGAGGACTCGTCCTCTGGTCGGCGCTCAGGTCCGCCGCTTGAGGTCGAGCGCCTCCCGGACCACCCGCCCGAAGGCGCGTTCGCGCCGGTGCCGCTCGTGGAGCGCCTCGCTCGCCAGCGCATCCTCCCTTCGAAGCTTCCGCCAGCGGTCGAGCCGGTCCGGGTCCAGTCGCTCCTCCTCCACCGCCGCCCGCACCGCGCATCCGGGTTCCGCCCCGTGCGCGCAGTCCGAGAAGCGGCATGTCGCGGCGAGGTCCGCGATGTCCTCGAACACCGCGTCGATCCCCTCGGCCGCCTCCTGCAACCCGAGTTCCCGCATTCCGGGCGTGTCGATGACGAGCGCGCCCGCGGGCGTGCGGTAGATGGTTCGTGCCGTTGTCGTGTGGCGGCCCTTCGCGTCGTCCTCACGGATCGCCCGGGTTGCGATGTCCTGTCCGGCGAGGCCGGCGATCAGCGTCGACTTGCCCACACCGGACGAGCCGACGAAGGCCACCGTCTGCCCCCGCCCGAGCCACGGCGCGAGGCGATCGAGCCCCGAAGGCTCCCGCGCGTCGAGCGCCACCACGTCCGCGATGCGGCGCGAGACCGCCCGTGCCCGCGCCGCGTAGTCCTCGGGATCATGGGTTGCGTCGGCCTTGGTGAGAACGACCACCGCCGAGATGCTGGCGTCGAAGGCGAGGGCGAGGTAGCGTTCGAGGCGCGGGACGTTGAAGTCTGCGTTGCAGGAGGAGACGACGAAGAGCGTGTCGATGTTGGCCGCGATGAGCTGGCGGCGACCGTCGCGGCCGGCGGCCCGCCGGGTCAGTTCGGTCGCACGGTCGAGCACGCGGGAGATTCGGGAGGTCGCGGGGTCGGCGAGGATCCAGTCGCCCACCGCCGTGTCACCCGCGGGGAGATCGGGCGGGTAGGTGAGCTGGACCGCGCCGTCCGGTCCAAGACCGACCGCGCGGTCGCGATGGACTTCCGCGAGCCGGAGCGGGGCGCGGGTGTCGAGTTCGTCGAGAGAAAGCTGGCTCAGGAAACGGGCCGACCAGCCGAGGTCGGAAAGGGGAAGGGATGTCATTGGCTTGCCTTGCGCAAAGGGACAGGGCGCGTCCGTCAGGCGGGCGCGGCGTCACGTCGGGCAAGCGGATGGGTCGGGCGCGGACGCGCCTCAGGCCACGCTCACCCGGAGGGAACCAACGACAGTCATCAGGATCCTCCGGCACGGGTTGACGGCAAGGTGAGAGGCTGGACAACGACCCAAGCGGGGCTCGTTACGGCTGCTTCCTTCCGGACCTGACCGGGTTGGCGAGGCGCCTGCCCGCGCCAACCTCTCGCGCCATTACTTAAGCGACCGGACGGCGGGTTGCAACTCGGGCGCGTCCCCGGGCGGCTCCCGAGTGCAAGCCACGGAAAAGGCGGAAAGACCGGCGTATGGATTCGATATGATCGCATATGGTTTCCGTATGGCTCCTGCGCAGACCACGCGGCTGCCGGCCCGGCGCCGTTTGGCACCTCCTTAACGCCTGCCCGCTACGACTTCCGCGCAGTCGAAAGGAGACCGGCATGATTCGAAGAACCTTCGTCGCGGCGCTGTCCGCGCTACTCCTCTCCGTTCCCGTCGCCGCTCCGGCGCGCGATCTCGGGACGCCGACGGGACCCGTGATCCTGACGGTGACGGATCCGGCAGGCGGCTCCTGGGCGTTCGATCGCGCGATGATCGAAGCGCTGGGATGGCAGACCATCACCACGGTCACGCCGTTCACCGAAGGCCCGCAGGAGTTTGCGGGCATCCCCCTTTCCGTTCTCGCCGAGGCGACGGGGGCGCAGGGAGCGACGGTCCAGGCCGTCGCGATCAACGACTACATGGCCGAGATCCCGGCGACCCACATGTCGGACCACGGCGTCTTCCTCGCGCTCGATCACAACGGGGCGCCGATGCGCGTGCGCGACCGCGGGCCCGTCTGGATCATCTATCCTGCGGACACGGTGGACGATCCCGTGAACCGCTTCGACTCGCTGATGGTCTGGCAGCTTCGGGAGCTCAACTTCCGACCATGACCGGACTGGGCCGCATCCTCCGATCGAGGCTCCTGTGGCGCGGGGCGATGATCGTCTCGCTGATGATCGGGATGCAGGCGCTGCTCTACGCACAGCGGGAAACGCTGCATGACAAGGAGGTGTCGTTCGGCCACGCGGTCCTCGACAACGCGTGGTCGATCAGCGAGTTGCTGAACGAGACGAAGAACACGGTCGTCCGGCTTTCGGCCTACACCGACGGCCGGGCGGACAGGGCCGAGGTGGAGCTGGCCTACGACCTCCTGTGGAGCCGCATCCGCGCGCTGGATTTCGCGGAGCGGGTGGAGTTCGAGGCGCTGGCGCCGCTGGTGCAGGACTATAGGTCGATCCTCGACCGCCACGACGGCGTGATCCTTGACCCCGCGCCCCTTCACCCCGCCGTCGCCGTCGCGATGATCGGGGAGCTGGAGGCGCTGTCGTCAAGAACGCGGCGGCTGTGGTCGGTCGAGTTCAACCAGAACCGGACGCAGTTCCTCGGGCGCGTCAGCGGCGAACTGAAGAGCTCCGCGCAGGAGATCGACACGCTCATGGCACTGATTGCGCTGGGTGGCCTCGCCTACCTGGGCTTGGAGCTCATGCTGTCGAGGGTCGCTCTCGAGCGCGAGCAGCGGCTGACGGCGGAGGCGCGGAGCGCGTCGGAGATGAAGACCAGCTTCCTCGCCAACATGTCCCACGAGGTGCGCACCCCGCTGACCGGCGTGCTCGGCGCGGCCGAGCTTCTGGCCGCGTCGCAGCTGGACCGAGAGCAGCGCGTGCTCCTGCAGACGGTCACCAATTCGGCCGAACATCTGCTGGGAGTCGTGAACCAGGTCCTGGACCTGAGCAAGATCGAGGCGGGAAAGGTCGAGATCGAGGATGCGATGCTGGATGTCCGCGCCACGGTGCAGGTGGTGATGGGAATGTTCGCCAAGGCTGCACGCGACAAGGGCCTGGCGCTGGAGCTGAACGTGGGTCCCGACGTGCCGCCGCATGTGCGGGGAGACCCGCTTCGGCTCCGGCAGGTCATGGCGAACCTCGTGTCGAACGCAGTGAAGTTCACGCGGGCGGGCCGCATCGCCGTGACGGTATCCACGGTGCCCAACGCGGGCCGGGGGCGGCGGCTGGTGCTGACGGTCGAGGACACCGGCGTCGGCATCCCCGCCGCGGCGATGGCGCGGGTCTTCGACGCCTTCGCCCAGAGCGACACCTCGGACGCGCGGCGCTACGGCGGGACGGGGCTCGGCCTCACCATCTCGCGCCTGCTGGTGCGGCTGATGGACGGCGAGCTGACGCTGGAAAGCCGGCTGGGCGAGGGGACGAGGGCGGAGGTGGACCTGCCGCTCCGCCCGGTGACGGTGTTCGGAGCGGCCCAGCCCGAGGCGGAGGCGGAGCCCGAAGGGCCGGCGCCGCTGACCGTCCTGATCGCGGACGACAACGCGACGAACCGGCTGCTGCTCACGCGGATGCTGAAGTCCCTCGTGCGCGAGGTGCGGGAGGCCGAGGATGGCGCGGCCGCGGTGGCGGCGTGGCGGGAGGGCGGCGTGGATGTCCTGCTTCTCGACATCCAGATGCCCGTGATGACGGGGGTCGAGGCGGCCGCCGCGATCCGCGAGGCGGAACGGACCAAGGGGTGCGGGCCGGTGCCGATCTATTCGATTTCGGCCAATGCGATGCCGCATCAGGTGGAGGTCTACGAGCGGGCCGGGATGAACGGCCATCTCTCCAAGCCTTTCCGGAAGGCGGACCTCGCCGCGCTGGTGGCGCGCCACAGCCCCGATCGTGAGGGCGCGCTGGCGGCCTGAGGCGCTTTAACCGCGCCCCGCCTCCGTCAGCCGGGGGCGCGTTCGGCCCAGCCCGCGAAGACCTTCTCGAGCGCGACGACGACGTAGTAGAGCACGATCCCGAGGAAGGCGAGCGCGATGAGGACGGCGAACATGAGCGGGTAGTCGGAGTTCGTCTTGCCCGAGTCGAACAGCGCGCCGAGGCCGCGGCCGTGGGGCGAGACGATCTCCATCAGGTTGGTGCCGATGAAGGCCAGCGTGACCGAGACCTTGAGCGCGCCGAAGAACTCCGGAAGCGTTTTCGGGAGCGCGATCTTCCAGAAGATCGTGGACTGGGAGGCGCCGAGCGAGCGCAGGATGTCGCGGTATTCGGGCTCGAGCGTGGAGAGGCCAATGGAGACGGAGACGGCGATCGGGAAGAAGGAGATCATGAAGGCGATGAGGATCGTGTTGAAGTCGTGCGCGCCCACGAAGAGCAGCGCCACGATGGGCACGACGGTGGCCTTGGGAATGGCGTTGAAGCCGACGAGGAGGGGATAGAGCGCGTCGCGCATGGTGCGGGAGAAGCCCATGACCATGCCCAGCGCCACGCCCACGATGATGGCGAGGACGAGGCCCACCACGGTGCGCCAGAGCGTCTGCCAGCCCATGACGAGGAAGAGCTCCCAGTAGCGGGCGTAGGCGGCGGGGAGGTCGGAGGGGGAGGCCATGATGTAGTTCGGCCAGCCGTTCGCCCAGACGAGCGCCTCCCAGAGCACGAGGAAGACGAGGACGGCGCCGAGGGGGGCAAGGACGGAGCGGCCGGGGATCGCGCGGCGGGACCCGGCGGATGGCGCGGAGAGGGAGTCGGGGACATAGGCCATGGGCGGCTCCTCAGGCGCGGGCGGCGGCCACGGGCCGCGCAGGGGGACCTGCGGGCGCGCGGCCCTGCGCGATCTCGATCTGGTGACGCAGCACGTTCAGCATCTCGGCCGCCTCGGGCGTATAGAGGTGGTCGATGTCGCGCGCGCCCTTGAGGTTCACGTCGAGCACGAACTGCGTGCGGGCGGGGCGGCCCGAGAGGACCACGACCTCGTCGGCGAGGAAGATCGATTCGCGCAGGTCGTGCGTGATCAGGACGCCGGTGAACGGCTCCTCGGCCTTGAGCGCGTGCATGGTCTGCCAGAGGTCCTCGCGCGTGAAGGCGTCGAGCGCGCCGAAGGGCTCGTCGAGGATCAGCACCTCGGGCTTGTGGACGAGCGCCCGGCAGAGCGAGGCCCGCTGGCGCATCCCGCCCGACAGCTCGGACGGCCGCTTCTCCTCGAACCCCTCGAGCCCCACGAGGGCGAGGAGCTTGCGCGCCCTCTCCTCCTGCTCGCGCTTAGAGAGCTTCGTGGGGACGATCTCGAGCGGCAGCATGACGTTCTTCAGGATCGACCGCCATTCGAGGAGGACGGGGTTCTGGAACGCCATGCCCACCGTCGCCCGCGGCCCCTTCACCCGCTCGCCGTGGAGCCAGACCTCGCCTTGGTCCGGGATCATCAGCCCGGCGATGAGCCGCGTGAGCGTCGATTTCCCGCAGCCCGAGGGGCCGACGACGGCGATGAAGCCGCCCTCGGGCACCGCAAGCTCCAGCCCGTCGAGCACGGGGAGCGGCCCAGAGGCCGTGCGGTAGGCGTGCCGGACGCCCTTGATCTCGATGAGGTTGCCGCCCATGCCCGTCCCCTGCCCTTCATCTCGGCTCAAATACTCTCGCCGAAGGCGAAACCGCCGCGGGCGCCAGCCCGCGGCGGCACCCGGTCAGTCGACCTTGAAGCCGCCTTCCGGCAGATAGGCGTCGGTGAACAGCACGGCAGCGTCGGGCGGCGTCTGGAAGGTGTAGACCGTCCCGATCTGCGCCAGCGCGCTCTCCATCCGCGCGGGGTCGATCCCGCCCATGCCGTTGGCCTTCACCCAGTCGGTCATCACGTTCTGCTCGGCCGACATCATCAGGCGCTCCTTCTCGAGCTCCTTGTCGATCGCCGGGTTGCGCTGGGCGAGACTTTCGATGGCGCCGTCCGGGTCCGCGACCGCGTCCACCCACCCCTTCGCCACGGCCTCGAGGAAGGCCTTGAGCGTGTCGGGGTTGGCCTCGGCCCAGTCGGTGTTCACGAGAATGGCGTTACCGTAGAGGTCCACGCCATGGTCGGCCATCAGGATGTTCGAGATGTCCTCCTCCGGCACGCCGAGCCGCTTGGTGCTGATGACGGAGGAGAACGAGAAGCCCGTCACCGCCGCCACGTTGCCTTCGGCCAGCATCGGCTCGCGCGTGGGGAAGCCCACGGGTTCGATGGTGATGGTGCTGACGTCGAGCCCGTTTTCGGCCGCGAAGATCGGGAACTGCGCCCAGGCGCCGTCCGGCGGGGGGGCGCCCAGCACCTTGCCTTCGAGATCCTTCGGTTCGCTCACGCCCAGCGACTTCCGGCCCACGATGGCGAAGGCGGGCTTGTCGTAGATCATCATCACGGCCGTGACGGGCGCGCCGGGGTTCTGGTCGAGGAAGCGGACGACGGTGTTGAAGTCGCCGAACCCCACCGGGAAGGCGCCGGTCGCGATCTTGGGGATCGTGTTGACCGATCCGTCCCCGGCCTCGATCGTCACGTCGAGGCCGGCGTCCGCGAAGTAGCCCTTGTCGATGGCCACGAAGTAGGGCGCGGCGGGGCCTTCGAACCGCCAGTCGAGCGCGAAGTTCAGCGGCGTCTGCGCCGTGGCGGCGGAAGCGGCGAGGATGGCGGAGGTCGCCAGGATGGCGCGGTGGAACACGGGGGTCTCTCCTCTGTCAGGGTCGTCTTGTCCGGCACGGATCATGGGGGCGCGACCGCACGGGATTCCAGAGCCCGCCCCCGCGCCCTGCCTGCTACGCTAGCATTGCCGCATTTTTGGGCAAGCGTTTCGGGATGTGCCTGCGATCCGTGCCCGTGACTCGGGTCGGGGGGGCGGCTAGGGTCGGGCAAGACGCGAAGGAGACGCCCCATGCCCGTGACCCTGATCGACCGCGACTGGCCCGACTTCGGCGCCCCGGCCCTGCCCGCGCCGGTGAGCCGGGCGGAACTGGCGGCGCGGCTGGCGCTGATCCGGGACGCCATGGCGCACGCGGGGCTCGATGCGCTGGTGATCTATGGCGACCGGGAGCACTTCGCCAACCTGCTCTGGGGCTCCGGGTTCGATCCGCGCTTCGAGGAGGCGCTGATGGTGGTGCTTCCCGAGGGCGCGCCGCTCCTCATGGCTGGAAACGAGTGCCTGCCCTACACCGGAGCTTCCCCCGCCGTTGCGGCGGGGGACATCGCCGTGGCGCATTGCGCGTCGTTCTCGCTCCTGTCGCAGCCGAGGTCGGGCGACCGGATCGAGGTGCTGATCGACCGCGCGCTGCCGAAGGGTGGGCGGGTCGGCGCGGCGGGGTGGAAGTACTGGACGGCCGAGGAGGTGGGCGATCCCGAGCACGCGCTGGACCTTCCCTCGCTTCTCGCCGACCTGCTGCGCGCCCGCGCGCGGGAGGTGGTGAACGCCACCGCGCTGTTCATGCATCCCGGGGCGGGGCTTCGCAGCGTGGTGACCGTGGACGAGATCGCGCGGCTCGAGTTCGCCAACCACATGGCGGCGGCGGCCGTGCGGCGGATGGCCTTCGCGATGCGCGATGGCGTGACGGATTTCGAGGTCTTCGCGGCCGGCGCCGTGGGCGGGTTGCCGCTGGGCTGCCATGCGACCTTCGCCACGGGGCCGCGGCCCTTCGGGCTTTCGGGACCGACGGGGCAGCGGATCGAGCGGGGGCGGATGATCAGCTTCAACGTCTGCCACTGGGGGTCGAACGTCTGCCGCGCGGGCTGGGTGGCCGAGGGGCCGGGCGACCTGCCCGCGGAGGCGCGCGATTACGTCGACGCCTTCGTGGGGCCGTATCTGGAGGCGATGAGCCTCTGGTGCGGGCTGATGCGGCCCGGCGTGAAGGGCGGCGAGGTGCAGGCGGCGATGGACGCGGCGCTGCCGGGGTTCGGGGTGTTCCTGAACCCGGGGCATCTGATCGGGATGGACGAGTGGATCTCGTCCCCGATCTTCCCTGGGTCGGAGCTGCCGGTCCGGTCGGGGATGGCGATGCAGATGGACGTGATCCCGGACCACCCGGTCTACGGCTCGACCCGGATGGAGGACGGCTACGTCATCGCGGACGCGGACCTGCGGGCGATGCTGGAGGAGACGCACCCGATGGTCGCGGCGCGGATCGAGATGCGGCGGACCTTCATGCGCGAGGCGGGGTTCGCGGTGCCGGAGAGCCTGTTGCCGCTCTCCGACACCTGCGGGGTCGTGGCGCCCTTCCTGCTGGCGCCGGGGAGGCTCGCCGTCCTTACAGGGTGATGCGGAAGCGGGCGAAGCCGTCGGGGCCGTCGCCTGCGGGTTCGATCGTCACGCCGGGCACGTCGGCCGCGTAGGCGGCGGCCTTCGGGCCCGTGTCGAAGAGGACGCTGGTTCCCGGCAGGGGTGCGAAGGTCCAGTTGCCGTCGGCCTTGGGGTCGATGGTGCCCTGTTCGACGATGTAGCGCACGATCACGTCTCGGTTGGTGTCCGGGCCTTCGAAGATCACCGTGTCGCCCATGGCGCCGGGGAAGCTGCCGCCTCCGCTTGCGCGGTAGTTGTTGGTGGCGACGACGAACTCCATCTCGGGCGTGACGGGCTGGCCGTTGTAGGCGAGGTCCGTGATCCGGTTCGCGTCGGGGTTCACCACCGCGCCGTCCGTGTCGAACTTCGCGGGCTGCGAGAGGTCGATCCGGTAGGTCACCCCGTCCATCACGTCGAAGTTGTAGGAGGGGAAGTCGGGGTTGAGGAGCACCTGGTCGGCCTCTCCGGGCGTGATCTGGTTGAACATGCCGGCCGAGCGTTCGAGCCAGTCCTTCAGTTGGGCGCCGGTGATGCGGACGGCGCGGATCGTGTTGGGGTAGAGGTAGAGGTCCGCCACGTTCTTGATCGCCACGTCGCCCGCGGGGACGTCGGTGTAGTAGTCCGGGCCGCCCCGCCCGCCCGCCTTGAATGGCGCCGCGGCGGAGAGGATGGGGAGCCCTTCGTGGGCGGTGCCCTTCATCATCTGGGCCACGTACCAGGACTGCGCCTGGCTCACGATCTGCACGGACGGATCGTCGGCCACGAGCGCGAAGTAGGAATGGAGCGGCGCGGCCGTCTTTCCCACGGCGCGGCGGACGTAGGCGAGCGTCGCCTCGTGCTCTGCCGCGACGGAGTCGAGGATGGCCTGGTCGTCCTCCACCAGCGCCGTGATCGTCCGGTCCTCGTTCCGCTGCGAGATCGGCCGGGTTTCGGACGCCATGCCCACCACGCGCCAGGTGTTCCCCGAGCGCTCCAGCATCAGGTCCACCACGCCGAGGTGCGAGCCCCAGAAGCCGCCCATGGTGGCGGGCTTGCCGTGGATCGTGCCGGCCGCGGCGTCCACGCCCCCGATGCCCTCGAACGACGGCCCCGGGAAGACGAGGTGCTGGTGCCCGGTGAGCACCGCGTCGATCCCGTCCACCATGGCGAGCGGCACCGAGGCGTTCTCCATGCCTTCCGTCCACTCCGCCGCGCCGATCCCGGAGTGGCTGAGCGCGATGACGATGTCCGCGCCTTCCTCCTTCATCTGCGGAACCCAGGCCTGCGCGGCCAGCACGATGTCGCGCGCGGTCACGTTGCCTTCGAGGTGCTTGCGGTCCCAGTTCATGATCTGCGGCGGGACGAAGCCGATGACGCCGATCCGGATCGGATGCGTCTGCCCCGCCCCGTCGGTCAGGGTGCGGTCGAGGATGACGTAAGGCGGCACGAAGGTCGTGTCGGCGGTGGGCGTGGCGCCCGCCGTCCTGACGACGTTGGCCGAGACGACCGGGAAGGCCGCGCCCGCGAGCGAATTCTCGAGGAAGGAGAGCCCGTAGTTGAACTCGTGATTGCCGAGCGTCGCGGCCTCCACCCCCAGCGCATTGAAGGCGGTGATGACCGGGTGCATGTCGCCCGCCGCCATGCCGCGTTCATAGGCGATGAAGTCGCCCATCGGGTTGCCTTGCAGGAAATCCCCGTTGTCGAGGAGGAGGGAGTTCGTGGCCTCGGCCCGGATGTTCGCCACATGGGCGGCGGTGCGCGACAGGCCCAGCGTGTCAACGGCGCGGTCGGCGTAGTAGTCGTAGGGCCAGACGTGGACGTGGATGTCCGTCGTCTCCATCACCCGCAGGTGCGCCTGGTTGGCCTGCGCATGGGCCGAGAACGGGTGGAGGAGGGTGAGACCGGCGCCGGCGGCGGAGGTCCTGAGGAAGGTGCGGCGGGTCATGGGGACGGGTCGGCGGATCGGCATCTGGGGCTCCCTGTCGAGGTCTTGTCCGTGTGCCAGAGAAGCATGACCCCCAAGCGACGTTTCCCATAGCAGCGCGTCGGGATCCTACACCCCGACGGCGGGATTGCGCTACAACTTTAACGCGAGCAGCCCGTTTGCCTTCGACCCCGACCCGTGGCAGAGGAAGCCGGAGGAGAGACGGGCCATGCGCATCGCCGAGACAGTGACATTCGGAGGCTCCGGTCTCGACCGCGCGGCGCATTTGCGCGGCGACGCGCAGGCGGTCGAGGGGATGCTGCGCGATCCGGCCACGCGGGTGCTGCCGGTGTGGCGGGGCAAGCCGCTCTTCGCGGGCGATCCGCGCGGGGCGGGCTGGCTGTCGGTGGGCGATCCGGTGCTGGGGTCCGCGGACGAGGCGCCGGTATTCCTTGGCCTCGACGAGGGCGTCCCCCGCTTCGCCGTCGACATCTCGGGCTGGCAGCCCGAGGAGGTGCCGGACACGGTCGGCGCCTTCTTCGACCCCTCCGAACAGCGCCACCCGCTGCTGCCGCCGGACCACGCCTTCGGCGAGCTTCGCGCCAACATGACCCGGCTGTCGCCGCGGGCGGCCGAGCTGGTGGCGACCGCGAAGGCGGTGCTGGGCTGGCACGAGACGCACGGCTTCTGCGCCCGCTGCGGCGCGCGGAGCCGGATGATCGAGGCCGGATGGCAGCGCCATTGCCCGGACTGCGGCGCGCGGCACTTCCCGCGCACCGATCCGGTGGTGATCATGCTGATCCTCTCCGGCAACGACGTGCTGATGGGCCGCTCTCCGGGCTGGCCCGAGGGGATGTATTCCCTGCTCGCCGGCTTCGTGGAGCCGGGCGAGACGGTCGAGGCGGCGGTCCGGCGCGAGGTGCGCGAGGAGACGGGCGTGGAGGTGGGCCACGTGGGCTACCTCGCCTCGCAGCCCTGGCCCTTCCCGGCCTCGCTGATGCTGGGCTGCCGGGGCGAGGCCAGCTCGCGCACCATCCGCGTCGATCCCGTTGAACTCGAGGATGCGCGCTGGGTCAGCCGGGAGGAGATGCTCGAGATCGTGGCGGGCCGGTCCGATGCGATGAAGCCCGCGCGGCAGGGCGCCATCGCGCGGTTCCTGATCGAGGCGTGGCTTGCCGACAGGCTGGAGTGAGCGATGAGGTTTTCCGCCCGCGCCGACGTGGACGCCCCGGCCGAGGAGGCCTTCGCCGCCTTCGCCGACTTCCCGCGCTATGTCCGCCTGGCCGAGGCGCGGGGGGCGACGGTGCAGACGCTGCCGGCGCCGGTCTTCGCCTGGACGGCGGGCTTCGACTGGAACGGGGCGCGGCGCGAACTGCGCGGCGAGGTCACGCGGTTCGACCCGCCGCGCGGCTTCGTGGCCGCGATGGCCGCATCCGGGATCGAGGGCACCATCGAGATCGAGGTCACGCCGATCGACGCCTCCCGGTCACGGGTCCGCGCGGCCATGGACTGGCGGCCGGTCTCCATGGGCGGGCGGATCCTCCTCCAGTCCCTGAAGCTCGTGAAGGGGCGGCTCGACGACCGCTTCGCCGCCCGCGTGGCCGCCTTCGCCGCCGGGGTGGGCCGGAGCAGCTGACCCGGCTTCCCCCTACCGGCGGCGCGGGTGCGCCGGATAGACGCCGAGAAGCTTCATCTCGGACGTGAAGTAATCGAGCTCCTCGAGCGCGAGCTGCACGTTGCGGTCGTCGGGGTGGCCCTCGATGTCGGCGTAGAACTGCGTCGCGGTGAACTGCCCGTCGACCATGTAGCTTTCCAGCTTGGTCATGTTCACGCCGTTCGTCGCGAAGCCGCCCATCGCCTTGTAGAGCGCGGCCGGAATGTTGCGGACGCGGAAGACGAAGGAGGTGATCATGCCGCCCTTGCCGCGGCGGGAGAGGTCGGGCTCGCGGGACATGACGAGGAAGCGCGTGGTGTTGTGCTTTTCGTCCTCGATGTGCCGGGCGAGGATGTCGAGGCCGTAGATGTCCGCGGCAAGCTCCGAGGCCAGCGCCCCCTGCGCGGGGTCGCCGCGTTCGGCCACCTGCCGGGCGGCGGTGGCGTTGTCCGAGGCCACCACGCCTTCGATCCCGTGTTCGCGCAGGAACCCCGCGCACTGGGGCAGCAGGACGATGTGGCTGGCCGCGTGGCGCACGTCGGACAGCCGCGCGCCCTTCACGCCGAGCAGGTTGATGTGCACGCGCACGAAGGCTTCGGCCACGATGTGCAGCCCCGAGGCGGGCAGCAGGCGGTGGATGTCGGCCACGCGGCCGTAGGTGGAATTCTCCACCGGAAGCATGGCGAGGTCCGCCCGGCCCGCCCGGACGGCCTCGATCGCGTCCTCGAAGGTCCGGCAGGGAAGCGCCTCCATGTCGGGCCGGGTCTCGTGGCAGGCCTGGTGCGAATAGGCGCCGGGCTCTCCCTGGAAGGCGATGCGTCCCGTCATCTTCAGGAATTTCCCATGATTTCCGATGGTCGTTTGGTCGCGGCTCTTATCCCTTGCAGGCGCGGGAGGGAAGCGGATACATAGCCCGCGCACGACGAGGGAGTGGCACGAGAGATGTTCGACACGATGACGGTGACCAAGGCCGTGGCCGCGTTCTGCAGCATGTTCCTTGTGCTGCTCCTGGGCAAGTGGGCTGCCGAGACGATCTATCACGTCGGGGGGCACGGCGAGCATCAGGCCTACGTCATCGACACCGGCGCGGGCGAGGACACCGCCGCTCCCGAGGAAGAGGTCGACTTCGAGACGATCTTCGCCTCGGCCGATGCCGGCGCGGGCGAGCGGCTGTGGCGCCAGTGCCAGGCCTGCCACCGCCTGGACGGCACCGACGGCACGGGGCCGCACCTCAACGGCGTCGTGAACCGCCCCAAGGCGAGCGTCGCGGGCTACGCCTACTCGGATGGCGCGCTGGGCCAGCAGGGCCAGGACTGGACGCCTGAGAACCTTCAGCAGTTCCTGGCGAACCCGCGCGGCTACATGCCGGGGACCAAGATGACCTATTCGGGGATGGGCAGCATCACCGACCGGGCGAACATCATCGCCTACCTCGCCGCGACCGAGGGCTGAGCCCGCCCGCGACCGCCAGCCCGGGCCGCGCATCGCTGTGCGGCCCTTGTTCATGGGGCCGGCGCACAAGCCGATCACGATTTCTCAACTTGAGACTTCGACTCGGGCCTGATTAGCCTACATCGCACCATATTCGGCGGGACGTGTCGGACCGCAGGACAAGGGAGACGCCTCGGACATGAAGAGCCGCCAGCCCAGCGCCATCGCGCTCACCCGCGCCTCGCAGGCCCGCCTGCGCCGCCGGTCGCTCAAGTATTCGCTGCTGGCGCTGATCGCCGTGATGTGGACGACGGGCCTCGCCTTCGCGCAGGACGAGGACGTGACCGTGACCCATGCCGTGTCGAACTTCGGCGAGCCGAAGTATCCGGCCGACTTCACGCATCTCGACTACGTGAACCCCGACGCGCCGAAGGGCGGCGAGATCAGCTTCTGGAGCCAGGGGAACTTCGACAGCTTCAACAACTACACCCGCAAGGGCGTGCCCGGCGCGCTCACCGGGGTGATGTACGAGTCGATCCTTTCGAACACCGCTGACGATCCCTATGGCGCCTACTGCTATCTCTGCACCACGATGGAGTTCCCCGAAAGCCGCGACTGGGTGATCTTCAACCTGCGCGACGACGTGACGTTCTGGGACGGCAGGCCCATGACGGCCGAGGACATCAAGTACACCTTCGAGCTGTTCCTCGAGCAGGGGATCACGGAGTACCGAACCGTGGTGGAGGGCTTCGTGAGCGAGGTCGAGGTGCTCGGCCCGCACCGCATCAAGTTCACCTTCACCGAGGACGCGCCCCGCCGCGATGTGCTGACCTTCGCCGGCGGGACGAACGTGTTCTCGAAGGCGTGGTTCGAGGAGACGGGCGCGCGGATCGACGAATCCACGCTGGTGCCGTTCATGGGCACCGGACCCTACATGGTCGAACGCTTCGACGTGGGCCGGAACATCATTTACGGCCGCAACCCGAACTTCTGGGGCGCGGATCATCCGCTGAACGTTGGCCAGAACAACTTCGACCGGATGCGCGTCGAATACTTCGCCGACAGCTCGGCCGCGCTCGAGGCGTTCAAGGCGGGGGTCTACACCTTCCGCAACGAGAATTCGGCCCGCGACTGGGCGACGGGCTACAACTTCCCCGCCGTGGCACAGGGTCATGTGAAAGTCGAGGAACTGCCCGACGGCACCATCGGCTCGGGCCAGGCCTTCGTCTTCAACCTGCGCAAGGCCGAATGGCAGGACCCTGCCGTGCGCGAGGCGGTGCGGATGATGTTCAACTTCGAATGGTCGAACGACACGCTGTTCTTCGGCCTCTACGAACGGGTCAACTCGTTCTGGGAGAACTCCGAACTCGAGGCGACGGGCACGCCGTCCGAAGGGGAACTCGCGCTGCTGCGGCCGCTGGTGGAGGAGGGGCTCCTTCCGGAGACGATCCTCACCGAGGAGGCCGTGATGGCGCCGGTGAACGCCGCGACCGAGAACCTGCCGTCGCGCGCCGTGCGCCGTCAGGCGGGGCAGCTTCTGGACGACGCCGGATGGGTGACGGGACCCGACGGGATGCGGACCAAGGACGGCCGACGGCTGACCCTGACCATCCTGCAGACGAGCCCGTCCTTCGACCGGATCGTGAACCCTTATGTCGAGAACCTGCGTCAGATCGGGATCGACGCGCGGCTCGACCGGGTGGACATCGCGCAGTATGTCGACCGGCGGCGCACGGGGGACTACGACCTTGTGAACCACACCTTCTCGATGGGGTTTGAGCCGGGGGTGGGCCTGCGGCAGTGGTATTCTTCCGAAACGGCCGAGGACAGCTCGCGCAACCTGATGGGCCTTCGCGATCCGGCGGTGGACCGGCTGGTGACGGAGGTGATCGAGGCCGACACGCTCGAGGAGATGACGACGGCGGTCCATGCGCTGGACCGGGTGCTGCGGTCGATCGGCTTCTGGGTGCCCCAGTGGTTCAAGGACAAGCACACGGTCGCCTACTACGACATGTACCGCTACCCCGAGACGCTGCCGCCCTTCGCACTGGGAGAGACGAGCTTCTGGTGGTTCGACGCGGAGGCGGCGGACAGGCTGCGCCAGGCCGGCGCGATCCGATAGGGACGCGGAGTTGGGCGCCTATATTCTCCGCCGCCTGCTTCTGGTGATCCCGACGCTGCTTGGGATCATGATCATCAACTTCACGCTGACCCAGTTCGTCCCCGGCGGGCCGATCGAGCAGATCATCGCCCGCATCGAAGGCGGCGGGGACGTCTTCGAGGGGATCGCGGGGGGATCGAGCGAGATTGCCGGAGGTGGCGGGGCGGACGAACGCTATGTGGGCGCGCGGGGCCTGCCGCCTGACTTCATTGCGCAGCTCGAACGCGAGTTCGGCTTCGACAAGCCGCCGCTCGAGCGGTTCCTGAACATGATGTGGAACTACATCCGCTTCGACTTCGGCGACAGCTACTTCCGGTCGATCAGCGTTGTGGACCTCGTGCTGGAGAAGATGCCGGTGTCGATCACGCTCGGGCTGTGGTCCACGGTGATCGCCTACCTCGTGTCGATCCCGCTAGGCATCCGGAAGGCGGTGCGCGACGGCACGAAGTTCGACACCTGGACCAGCGGACTGATCATCGTGGCCTACGCGATCCCCGGGTTCCTCTTCGCCATCCTCCTTCTGGTGCTGCTGGCGGGGGGGTCCTATCTCCAGATCTTCCCGCTCCGGGGCCTGACCTCGGACAACTGGGAGCAGCTGTCGTGGCCGGCGCGGATCGCGGACTACTTCTGGCACATCACGCTGCCGGTGCTGGCCTCCACCATCTCGGCCTTCGCGACGCTGACGCTGCTGACCAAGAATTCGTTCCTGGACGAGATCAAGAAGCAGTATGTGGTGACCGCGAAGGCCAAGGGGCTGAGCGAGGGGCGGGTGCTGTACGGCCACGTCTTCCGCAACGCGATGCTCATCGTGATCGCCGGCTTCCCGGCGGTGTTCATCGGCGTCTTCTTCGGCGGAAGCCTGATCATCGAGACGATCTTCTCGCTCGACGGGCTTGGCCGGCTCGGGTTCGAGGCGGCGGTGGCGCGGGATTACCCGGTGATCTTCGGGACGCTGTTCTTCTTCGGGCTGATCGGGCTTGTCGTGGGCATCCTGTCCGACCTCATGTATGTCTTCGTCGATCCGCGGATCGACTTCGAACGGCGGGAGGTCTGAGATGGCCGGACCCCAGTTCCGCACGGTGGAGGCCGATCCGGCCGAGCCGACCGAACCCGGCATCGCGATGCCGTCGCAACCCTTTCCGGGCGGACCGCTCGCCCCGCCGCCCGTCGTTCCGGGGCGCCGCCCGCTCCTGTCGCCGCTGAACCAGAGGCGCTGGCGCAACTTCACCCGGAACCGGCGGGCCTACTGGTCGCTCTGGATCTTCGCGGTGCTGTTCGGCCTGTCGCTGTTCGCCGAGTTCATCGCCAACGATCGGCCGATCCTCGTCCGGTTCCAGGGCGAGTGGTACACGCCGATCTTCAGCTTCTACCCCGAGACGACGTTCGGCGGCGACTTCCGGACCGAGGCGGTCTATGCCGACGTGGAGGTCCGCTGCCTCATCATGTCCGGCGGGCTCGAGGCATGTTTCGACGACCCGGAGGGCGTGCTGGCGCAGGCCGAGACCGGCGTGGTGGACGGGCAGGCCATCGAACGGGGCTGGATGCTGTGGCCGCCGATCCCGTTCAGCTACAGCACCATCAACGACATCGGCCGCGCCGCGCCCTCTCCGCCCGACGGGACGCACCTTCTGGGCACCGACGACACGGCGCGGGACGTGCTGGCGCGGGTGATCTATGGCTTCCGGCTGTCGATCCTGTTCACGCTGATCGTGACGACCATCGCGTCGGTCATCGGGATCATCGCCGGGGCGCTCCAGGGCTATTTCGGCGGATGGCTGGATCTTACCTTCCAGCGGTTCATCGAGATCTGGGTGTCCACCCCCAGCCTCTACATCATCATCATCATGTTCGCGATCCTCGGCCGAAGTTTCTGGCTTCTGGTGTTCCTGACCGCGCTCTTCGGCTGGCCCGCGCTCGTGGGCGTGGTGCGGGCCGAATTCCTGCGGGCGCGAAACTTCGAATACGTGCGCGCGGCCCGCGCGCTGGGCGTGTCGAGCGGGACGATCATGTTCCGGCACATGCTGCCCAACGCGATGGTGGCCACCGTCACGCTTCTTCCGTTCATCATCACGGGGACGATCGGGACGCTGGCGAGCCTCGACTTCCTGGGCTTCGGGCTGCCGTCCTCGGCGCCGTCGCTGGGGGAGCTGACGCTGCAGGCCAAGCAGAACCTGCAGGCCCCCTGGCTTGCCTTCACCGCCTTCATCACCTTCGCAGTGATGCTGTCGCTCCTCGTCTTCATCTTCGAGGGCGTGCGCGACGCCTTCGATCCGCGAAAGACCTTCCAGTGAGCGATCCGGTCCTCAAGGTCGACAACCTCACCGTCTCCTTCCGGCAGGACGGGGCCGAGGTGCGCGCAGTGCGCGGCGTGTCCTACGAGGTGGGCCGGGGCGAGACCGTCGCGCTGGTGGGCGAAAGCGGGTCGGGCAAGTCGGTGACGGCGTTGTCCACCGTGGCCCTGCTGCCCGACAGCGCGACCATCGGCGGGTCGATCCGCTACATGGGCGACGAGATGGTGGGCGCGTCGGAGGCCGCCTTGCGCAAGATGCGCGGCAACCGGATCAGCTTCATCTTCCAGGAGCCGATGACCTCGCTCAACCCGCTGCACACGCTGGAGAAGCAGCTGGCCGAGAGCCTGCTGATCCACCAGGGGCTGACGGGCGCGGCGGCGCGCCACCGTATCCTCGAGCTTCTTCACAAGGTCGGCATCCAGGACCCCGAAACGCGGCTTGGCGCCTATCCGCACCAGCTGTCGGGCGGGCAGCGGCAGCGGGTGATGATCGCCATGGCGTTGGCAAACGGGCCGGACCTGCTGATCGCGGACGAACCCACCACCGCGCTCGACGTCACGATCCAGGCGCAGATCCTGAACCTGCTGGCGGACCTCAAGGAGGCCGAGGGGATGAGCATGCTGTTCATCACCCACGACCTCGGCATCGTGCGCAAGTTCGCGGACCGGGTCTGCGTGATGAAGGACGGGGAGATCGTGGAGCAGGGGCCGACGGCCGAGATCTTCGGCAATCCGCGCCATCCCTACACGATCCGGCTCCTGTCGGCCGAGGCGCCGGGCGCACCGCCGCCCGTGCCCGAAGGCGCCGAGGAGGTCGCGCGGACGGAGGGCTTGCGGATCTGGTTCCCGATCCAGCGCGGGTTCCTGAAGCGCACGGTGGGCTACGTGAAGGCGGTCAACGCCGCCACCCTGTCCGTCCGCAAGGGCGAGACGGTGGGGATCGTGGGCGAGAGCGGATCGGGCAAGACGACGCTGGCGCTGGCAGTGATGCGGCTGATTTCGTCGGAGGGGAAGGTGATCTTCCTTGGCCGCGACATCCAGGGCCTGCGGAGCCGCGAGATGCGGCCGCTGCGCGCCGACATGCAGATCGTGTTCCAGGACCCCTATGGCAGCCTGTCGCCCCGCATGACGGTGGAGGAGATCATCTCCGAGGGGCTGACCATCCACCCCGTCGAGCCCGGCCGGGACCGGCGGGAGATGGTGGCCGAGATCATGGCCGAGGTGGGCCTCGACCCCGCCACGATGCACCGCTATCCGCACGAGTTCTCGGGCGGGCAGCGGCAGCGCATCGCCATCGCGCGGGCGATGATCCTGCGCCCGAAGCTCGTGGTGCTGGACGAGCCGACCTCGGCGCTCGACATGACGGTGCAGGTGCAGATCGTGGAGCTGCTGCGCGAGCTGCAGCGGCGCCACGGGCTCGCCTACCTGTTCATCAGCCACGACCTGAAGGTGGTGCGGGCGCTGAGCCACAAGGTCATCGTGATGAAGCGCGGCGACGTGGTGGAGCAGGGCGCGGCGGACGAGATCTTCCGCGCGCCGAAGACGGACTACACGCGGGAGCTTCTGGCCGCGGCGTTCGACCTGAAGACCGAGGGCGACGCGGCCTGACGGGGCCGCGCCGAGGTCAGCCGGGGTTCAGCGTCTCGCAGGGGAGGCTGCGGGCGGCGAGGCGGCGGCAGGCGAGATCCGCCTCTTCCTGCGACATGCCGACGAAGTTGGCGTCGAACCCGCGCGGCGTCTGGACTACCTTGCGCAGCGCCGAATCGAGCGTGGACAGCTCCATCAGGGCGGTCTGGAGAAGCGTGCGTTCCGCCTGCGTCCGGGTGTTGAAGCGGCCCACGTTGATGCCCCAGTGCCGTCCGCCGGAGGTCGACAGGCGCGCCACGACCTCGCGCGGGGCCGGCTCCGGCGCGGCGGCGGTGGCGGGCGCGGAGACGAGAACCACCTCCTCCTCGGCCGGGCGGGGGCGGGGGGCGAGTTCGGGGAGGGCGGCGGCGACGGCGACCTCCACGACGGCGGCGTCCGCGGTCTGCGGCGCGGGTGCCGCCTGCGGTGCGGCTTCGGCCGCGTTCAGCTGGGCGAGCGTCTGGTCGATCCCGGTCTGGAGCGCGATCAGCACGTCTTCGGACGGCGCGGGCACCCGGCCCGCGGGGCGCGGCAGCGGGCGGATGCTGCGCGAGATGACGACGGCGGCGACGGCGACCGGGGCCGAGGGGGTGACGGCAGGCGTGTTGCCGATGCGGCCCATGTAGGGCGGGCGGCCCGGCGCGCGCACGGCGACGCGGTCGGGCGCGGCGCGGAAGCCGCGGTCGAGCAGTTCGGCCATGTGCGAGTTGCGCGTGGCGGTGGAGTTGCCGCCGAAGATCGTCCCGATCAGCCGCTTGCCGCCGCGTTCGGCCGATGCCGTCAGGTTGAAGCCGGCGGCGACGGTGTAGCCCGTCTTGATCCCGTCCGCGCCCTTGTAGGATTGCAGGAACCGCCGGTTCGTGTTCGCCACTTCGGCCACGCCGGCGTCGGTCGTGATGCGGGAGAAGAGGTTGTAGTAGGCGGGATAGTCGAAGAACAGGTGCCGCCCGAGCGTGTTCATGTCGCGCGCGGTGGACAGGTGCCCTTCCTGGGTCAGGCCATGGGCGTTGCGGAAGGTGGACCGCGTCATGCCCAGCGCCTGCGCCGTGCGGTTCATGCGGCGGGCGAACGCCTCTTCGGACCCTTCGATGGCTTCGGCGATGGCGGTGGCGGCGTCGTTGGCGGACTTGATCGCCGCCGCGCGGATCAGGTGGCGCAAAGCAATCTGCTGGCCCTCGCGCATGCCGAGCTTGGATGGCGGGCGGGAGGCGGCATGGCGCGAGATGCGGACGCGGGTGTCGAGGCTGATCTCGCCGTTCTCGATCGCCTCGAAGGCGATGTAGAGCGTCATCATCTTGGTCAGGGAGGCCGGGTGCAGCCGCGTGTCGGCGTTGGTTTCCGACAGCACCTGACCGGAGCGCGCGTCCACCACGATCGACGCGTAGGGCGCGGCGACGGCGGCGCCCGCAAGGAAGAAGAAGACGGAAATCAAAAGCCCGATTCGGGCGATGCACCCTCGACCGTTCGTCACGGTTCTGCCCCTTGTCTGCCTCTGCCGGTGTCCGTTGGGTCGGCCCGACTTGTGATTTGCGGGAAAGCTAGCACAAGGCGGGCAGGGCGGGAACATGCTTTTGAAGGCATTTTTCAGTGGCTGCGACGGCCGCATCAACATGTTGTGGTCCCAGCGATCGGGACCGCCATGGATCAGCCGGCAAGATCGCGAACAAGACCGGGGAGTTGCCCGAGGTCCACGATGCGGCGGAATCGCGGATGGTCATCGGGCGCCTCGTCGTGCTCGACTTCCCAGGTGAGGTCGTGGGGCACGAAGACGCCCCAGCCCCCCGCCCGTATGGCGGGAACGACATCGGAGCGGAGCGAATTGCCGACCATCATCGCCCTCTCGGCCCCGTCGCCGTGACGGGCGAAGATGGCGGCGTAGGTCTCGGGCGTCTTGTGCGACACGATCTCGACCCCGTCGAACAGCTCGCCCAGCCCCGACTGGGCGAGCTTGCGCTCCTGGTCGAGCAGGTCGCCCTTGGTCACGACGAGGAGACGGAAGTCGGGCGCGAGCGCCTCCACCGCCTCCCGCGCGTGGGGGAGGAGTTCGATGGGGTGGCGGAGCATCTCCTGGCCCGCGTCGATCAGTTCCCGCACGACGCGGCCCGGGACGGCGTCGTCCGTCACCTCGAGGGCGGTTTCGATCATCGACAGGACGAAGCCCTTGATGCCGAAGCCATAGGTGCCGAGGTTGCGCCGCTCGGCGGCGAGGAGGCGGGCCTGGAGCGCCCGGGGCTCGGTGTAGTCCGCGAGGAGGGCGGCGAACCGCTCCTGCGTCAGGCGGAAGAAGCGTTCGTTGTGCCAGAGCGTGTCGTCGGCATCGAAGGCGATGGTGGAGAGCGTCATCGGGCGAGCCCGCGCAGGAGCGTATCGGTCGCCGCATGGGCGCGCTGGAGGGCTTCGTCGGGGCGGGGGGAGGCCGCGACCCACATCGCCGCCTCGCAGAGTGCGCCGTTGATCATCCGGGCGAGTGCGTCGGGGTCGGTGCGGGTGACGCGGCCCAGCGCCATGAGTTCCGACAGCGAATCGCGGATGGGCGCGATCGCGGAGGTTTCGTCCATCTCGCGCAGGCGGGGGCCGATGACGGCCCCGGCGTCCAGCAGGTAGACGCGCTGCACCTCGGGGTCGAGTGCCTGTTCGAGCCAGAGGTGGCAGCAGGCGCGAAATCCCTCCCACGGGTCGTCGTGTCGCGCCTCCTCGGCATCGAGCCGCGCGCCGATCTCGGCGTCGATCTGGCGGACGACGGCCTCGAGGAGCCCCTCCTTGCCGCCGAAGTGGTGGTAGAGCGCGCCGCGCGTCACGCCTGCCTCGGCGCAGAGCGCGTCCATCGAGGCGGCGGCGTAGCCTTCGGTCCGGAAGGCGGCGCGGGCGGCGGCCACGAGCTTCGCGGTGGTGCCGGCGGTCATCTCTCCGCGCGAGCGGCGCTGGGCGGTTTCGGCCATTGACATACGCCTCGTATGTGAAGTAGGACAACTGACATACGCAACGTATGTCAATGACGGTTTTGTATCAAGATGTCCGCGCATCCCTCCTCCACCCCCGCACCCTCATCATCGTCGGCGGCAGCCGCGGCATCGGCAGGGCGGCGTGCCGCCATTTTGCCGACCAGGGCGACCGGGTGATCGCCGTCTCGCGGACCCCGGCGGTCGCGGGCACGTGGGTGCAGGCCGACCTCGCGACGGACGCCGGGGTGGACGCGGTTGCTGCCGCAGTGGGCTACGGCGCGGCGGACGCGCTCCTGTATCTCGGCGGAACGTGGGAAGACGGCGCGTTCACGGACACCTTTCGCTTCGCCAAGTCCCCGCCTGCGGAGACGCGGCGCGTGCTAGCCGTGAACCTTGCCGCACCGATCCTGTTGGCGCAGGCGCTTGCCCCGGCGCTCGCGCGGTCCGCGAACCCGCGCATCGTCCTGATGGGGGCGCTGTCCGGGCGCGACAACGCGGCGAGCGTAGAGGTCGCCAATACGGGCTCGAAGTTTGGCCTGCGGGGCGCGGCGCAGGCGCTTCGCCTGGCGCTGCCGGGGACGGGCATCACCGTCATCAACCCGGGCAACGTCGCGACGCCTGAGGTCGAGGCCGACATTGCCGAGGGCCGCTTCGGCGCGCAGGTCCCCATTCCCATGGCCGATGTCCTTGCCGCGCTCGACTTCGTCCTCGGCGCATCGCAGGCGACGACGGTGGCCGAGATCGACCTTGTCCAGCGGCACGCAGCCTGAGGAGAGCGCCATGACGGTGGATGTGAACGGACCCGAGACCCCTGTGGCCCCGCGCGCCTCGGCCGAGGCGATGCCGATCCTGCGGCTGTCCCTGCCCATCGTCGCGGGGCTGGCCGCGTCGACGCTGATCGGCGTGGTGGACACGGTCATGATCGCGCCGCTCGGGACCGTGCCGCTGGCGGCGGCGTCGCTGACGACGGCGGTCATCATCATCTTCTACTCCGCGCTCTACGGCTTCCTGTCGGCCGTCGGGGTCGAGGCGGCCCACCGCCACGGCGCGGGGGACGAGGACGGGGTCGCCCGCGCCCTGCGGTCGGGACTGACGCTGGCGCTGGGGGCCGGGGTCGCAGGGGCGGGGGCAATGGCCGGTGTGTTCCTGCTCTTGCCCGCAATCGGGCAACCGGGGGAGGTTCTGGCGATCCTGGGGCCCTACTGGCTGGCGATGTCGGGGCTTCTGGTGCCGGTCGCGGTCCTCATGGCGATCAGCCAGGTGCTGAACGCCATCGACCGGCCGTGGACGGCGGCGAGCTTCGCCTTTGCGGGCGTGATCCTGAACGTGCCCTTGAACTACGTGCTGATCTGGGGCGTGGGGAGCTGGGAGGGACTCGGCCTTCTGGGCGCGGGCCTGGCGAGCGTGATCGCGGACGGGCTGGCGCTGGGAATTGCCCTCGCCTGGCTGGCGAGGTCGGGGCTTCTGGTGCGGCGGCCGCGTGCGCCGGGGCTCACGCGGCGGCTGGCGCGGGACGGGCTGCCGCTGGGCATCGGCTACACGGGCGAGGGCGCGGCCTACGCGGTCGTGGGGCTCATGCTCGGCCTGTTCGGCGCCGTGGCGCTGGCGGCCAACCAGATCGTGCAGGCGGTGGGGGGCGTGCTCTACATGCTGCCGCTGGGCATGTCGGCCGCCACCGCGATCCGCGTGGGGCAGGCCATCGGCGCGGGCGAACGCGCGCGGCTGCGCCCGGTGGCGACGGCGGCGATGGCGCTCGTGTCGGGCTGGATGGTGCTGGTGACGGGCGGGTTGGTGCTGTTCGGCGGCGCGATCGCGGCGGCCCTGTCGGGCGATCCGGAGGTCGTGGCGCTGGCCACGGCGATGTTCGTCATCGTCGCCCTGATCCAGGTGGCCGACGGCATCCAGTCCACCGCGCTGGGCGCGCTCAGGGGGTTCATGGACTTCCGCTGGCCCACGATGTTCACGCTCGCGTGCTACTGGCTGCTGGCGCTGCCCTTCGCGGCGGTGCTGGGGTTCGGCGCGGACCTCGGTCCGCTGGGCGTCTGGGCGGGCTATGGCGCGGGGATCGTTCTGGCCGCCGTGGTGCTGCCGCTGCGGTTCTGGCGCCTCACGCGGTGAGGCCCCTTTTCTCCGGGCCCCCGCTCATTATATTGTGCTGCCGATATCGGAGTCCGTCTGACCACGATGACTGTCCGCCGCTCACATCCCCTGACGATGGCCGACCGGAAGACGCCGGGCGGACCGGATTCGGGCGTCATGGTCGAGACGCGGACAAAGACGCAGCGTCCGCCGCTCTACAAGGTGCTCCTCCTGAACGACGACTACACGCCGATGGAATTCGTCGTCCACGTGCTGGAGCGGTTCTTCGGCATGAACCACGCGCAGGCGTTCGAGCTGATGCTGACCGTCCACAAGAAGGGGCTGGCCGTCGTGGGCGTGTTCTCCTTCGAGGTGGCGGAGACGAAGGTGGGGCAGGTCATGGACTTCGCCCGCCGGCATCAGCACCCGCTCCAGTGCACGATGGAAAAGGAATAGGGCCCCGCGCCCGTCTCTCATGTCCGTGCGACTGACACTCGCTCTTGACCGGGGCGCCGTGACCGTCCCGTCCGAGGGGCGGATCGGCGTGTTCGGGGCGACCGGGGCCGATGACCTTTCGGCGCTGCCGAGGGACCGGGTGGCGGTCGTGCAGGGGTTCCGGCCGGACGTGGACGCGCTGGCGCGGCAGGGCTGGGCGGTCGCGCCGGAGGCCGAGGGGCGCTTCGCGCTGTCGGTCGTGATGCTGCCGCGGGCGCGGGAGGCCGCGCGGGCGCGCATCGCCGAGGCCGCGGGGCGGACGGACGGGCCGATCCTGATCGACGGGGCGAAGACGTCGGGCGTGGACGGCCTCCTGCGGGAGGTCCGGGCGCGGGCGGAGGTGGGCGAGGTCATCTCGAAGGCGCATGGCAAGATCTTCGCCGTCGCCGGCGGGGACTTCGCCGACTGGGCCGAGGGCGGGCCGCAGACGGTGGCGGAGGGCTTTGTCACGCGCCCGGGCGTGTTTTCGGCCGACGGGCCGGACCGGGGGTCCGTCGCCCTGTCCCGCGCGCTGCCCGCGCGGCTTGGACCGCACGTGGCAGACCTTGGCGCGGGCTGGGGCTACCTGTCGCGCGCGATCCTCGCGCGGGAGGGCGTGACCGGGCTGGAGATCGTGGAGGCCGACCACGCCGCCCTGGACTGCGCGCGGCTCAACGTCACCGATCCTCGGGCGCGGTTCCATTGGGCCGACGCCACCGCCTTCACGCCGGATGCGCCGGTGGACACGGTGGTCACGAACCCGCCGTTCCACGTCTCGCGCGCCGCGTCGCCCGAGCTTGGGCGCGCCTTCATCGACGCGGCGCGGCGGATGCTGGCCCCGCGCGGGGACCTGTGGCTTGTGGCGAACCGCCACCTGCCCTACGAAGCTGCCCTGCGCGCCGCCTTCCGCGACGTGGCGGAAGTCGGGACCGATCCGGCGTTCAAGGTGTTCCACGCATCCCATCGCCTCAGGTCACGCTGACAGGAGCCAGACATGTCCTTTTCCATCGCCGGGAAGACCGCCGTGGTCACGGGCGCCGCGCATGGCGTGGGCCTTGCCATCGCGCGGCATTTCGCGGACCGGGGCGCGAACGTCATGTTCGCGGATGCGGATGAGGCCCGGCTGAAGGAGGAACTGGGAGACGCGATCGAGCAGCCGAACATGCGCTACTTCTCGTGCGACCTGCGCGAGAAGCTGAGCGTGGCGAACCTCCTGTCGGCGACCATCGACGCGTTCGACCGGGTGGACATCCTAGTCAACGCGTCGCGGAAGATGACGCTGTCCGATCCTCTGGACCCCGACGACGACAGCCTGGACGTGCTGCTGCGCCAGAACCTCGTGACGAGCTACCGCATCTCGCAGCACTTCGCGCGGCGCATGATCCAGCAGGCCGACCGGACCGGCAACGACGAGGCGCCCGCGGGGTCGATCATCAACATCTCCTCGATCGCGGCGCGCCGGACGCAGCCGGGCCTTCTTGCCTATTCGGTCAGCGTCGCGGCGGTGGACCAGCTCACGCGCGCGATGGCGGTGGCCCTTGCCCCGCATCGCATCCGGGTGAACGCGGTGGCCTTCGGCAGCGTGATGAGCGCGTCGCTTCAGGGTGCGCTGAAGGAGCACGCCGAATACCGCAACGCGATCATCGGGCATACGCCCATGGGCCGCATCGCCCCGGCGGGAGAGCTGGCCGAGGCCGCGCAGTTCCTGGCCTCGGACGGGTCGGGATTCATGACGGGGCAGATCCTGACGGTCGATGGCGGGCGGACGCTGGTGGACCCGGTCGACGCGCCGGCGCACTAGAGCGTGAACCCATAAACAGGATTCCCTTGGTTTCTGTGTTGTGATTCACAA
>VFQR01000080.1_pt1 | contig 237120 bp, 228 predicted proteins | sample 3512321 | NCBI WGS metagenome assembly VFQR01 (sample SAMN10412374, study PRJNA504923) | tailings metagenome | isolation source: Relicate 3 Philex TSF1 revegetated site | place: Philippines: Tuba, Benguet | collected 2017-08-29 | reverse complement strand
CGACGCAGCCCTCGCTCGGCACGCTGATCCGCATCGGCCAGCAGTTCCTGTTCTCGGGCGAATGGTGGATCCTGTTCTTCCCGGCGGTGACGCTGATCCTGCTCGCCCTGTCGGTGAACCTTCTCGGCGACTGGCTGCGCGACGCGCTGAACCCCAAGCTGAGGTGAGGCGATGACCGACCCCGTCCTCTCCGTCCGCGACCTCACGGTCGAATTTCCCACCCGCCGCGGCATCCTCACCGCGCTCGACGGCGTATCCTTCGACATCGCGCCGGGCGAGGTGCTGGGGGTGGTGGGCGAATCCGGCGCGGGCAAGTCGATGACCGGCGCGGCGGTCATCGGCCTGATCGAACGGCCGGGCCGCATCGCCGGGGGCGAGATCCGGCTGCACGGGCAGCGCATCGACAATCTCGACGCGGCGGGAATCCGTGCGATCCGGGGCCGACGGATCGGGATGATCTTCCAGGACCCGCTGACCTCGCTGAACCCGCTCTACCGCATCTCCGACCAGATCGTGGAGACGATCCGCACCCACCTGCCCATGTCGCGGGAGGAGGCGCGGGCGAAGGCAGTGGCGCTTCTCGACCGCGTGGGCATCCCCGACGCGGGCCGCCGGATCGACGACTACCCCCACCAGTTCTCGGGCGGGATGCGCCAGCGCGTCGTCATCGCGCTCGCCCTCTGCGCCGAGCCCGACCTCGTGATCGCGGACGAACCGACCACCGCGCTCGACGTGTCGGTGCAGGCGCAGATCATCGACGTGATGAAGGACCTCTGTGCCGAAAAGGGTGCGGCCATCATGCTGATCACCCACGACATGGGCGTGATCGCCGAAACCGCCGACCGCGTGGCGGTGATGTATGCGGGCCGCATCGCCGAAATCGGCCCGGTGCGCGAGGTCATCAAGGACGCGAAGCACCCCTATTCGTCGGGCCTCATGGGCGCGATCCCCCGCATGGGCGCGAACCTCGACCGGCTCGTGCAGATCCCGGGCTCCATGCCCCGCCTCTCGGCCATCCCGAAGGGCTGCGCCTTCAACCCGCGCTGCGCGCACGTGATGGACCGCTGCCGCACCCACCGCCCCGCCGCCTCGGAGGTCGCCCCCGGACGCCGCGTGGCCTGCTGGCTCTATCCGGAGGTTGTCGAGGCATGAGCACACTTCTCGACGTCCGCCACCTGACGCGCCGCTTCGACGTCTCACCCCCGTGGCTCAACCGCAAGATCGAGGGCACGGGCAAGGTCTACGTGAACGCCGTGACGGACGTGAGCTTCACCGTGCCGAAGGGCCAGACCTTCGCGCTCGTGGGCGAAAGCGGATCGGGCAAGTCCACCATCGCGCGCATGATCGTGGGGCTGCTGGAACCCACAGGGGGCGACATCGTCTTCGACGGCCGCTCGCTCGTCGAGGGGCTGAGGGGCGCCGAGGCGCGGCGCCTGCGCCGGCGGTTCCAGATGATCTTCCAGGACCCGCTCGCCAGCCTCAATCCCCGCTGGCGCGTGACCGACATCGTGGCCGAACCGCTCCGCGTGTTCGAAGGCGGCATGGACGACCGCGCCCGCCGCCTGCGCGTGGGCGAGCTTCTCACCCTCGTCGGCCTCTCGCCCGAGGACGGCGTGAAGTTCCCCCACCAGTTCTCGGGCGGCCAGCGCCAGCGCATCGCCATCGCCCGCGCGCTGGCGGCCAACCCCGACTTCATCGTCTGCGACGAGCCGACCTCGGCGCTCGACGTGTCCGTGCAGGCGCAGATCCTGAACCTGATGAAGGACCTCCAGCGCGAATTCGGGCTGACCTACGTCTTCATCTCGCACAACCTCCAGGTCGTGCGCCACATGGCGAACCGGATCGGCGTGCTCTACCTCGGCCGTCTGGCCGAGGTGGCCGACGCCGCCGAACTCTTCGCCGCGCCGCGCCACCCCTACACGCGGATGCTGCTCGACGCGGTGCCCGATATCGACATGACCGGCCGCCGCCGCAGGCGGGTGGAGGGCGAGATCCCCTCCCCCATCGACCCGCCGCCGGGCTGCCCGTTCCACCCGCGCTGCCCGCTCGCCAACGCCCGCTGCCGCGCCGAAATCCCCCCGCTCGCCGACGGCGTCGCCTGCCACGCGGTGCACGAAGGGCGGGCCTGACCGCTCCGGGCCACCCGTCACGAAACCTTGGCGAAGCCGTCACGCCCGCGTCACGCGCGCCGCTTACCCGCACCCCATCCGCAACGATGGAGTGCACAGGATGCGCACGCTTCTCCTTACCTCGGCCCTGACCGCCACCCTCGCCACCACGGCGTCGGCCCAGACCGAAATCCAGTGGTGGCACGCCATGGGCAGCGAACTGGGCGAACGGCTCGAGGCGCTGGCGGCCGACTTCAACGCCACCCAGTCCGACTACCGCATCGTGCCCGCCTTCAAGGGCACCTACGCCGAAACCCTGACCGCCGGCATCGCCGCCTTCCGCGCGAACCAGCAGCCTGCGATCATCCAGGTCTTCGAAGTCGGCACCGGCACCATGATGGCCGCCGAAGGCGCCGTGTACCCGGTGTACCAGCTCATGGCCGACCAGGGCGAACCCTTCGACCCGAACGGCTTCCTGCCCTCCGTCGTGGGCTACTACACCGACCCCGCGGGCAACATGCTGTCGATGCCCTTCAACTCGTCCACGCCGATCCTCTACTACAACAAGGACGTCTTCGCCGCCGCGGGCCTCGACCCCGAAACCCCGCCCGCGACCTGGGAAGAGGTCGAGGCGTTCTCCCGCCAGATCATGGCATCGGGCGCCGCGCCCTGCGGCTTCACCTCCGGCTGGATCAGCTGGATCCAGACCGAAAACTTCTCGGCCTGGCACAACGTCGCCATCGGCACGAACGGCAACGGCTTCGGCGACGTGAACAGCGAACTGCTGTTCAACAACCCCACGGTCGAGATGCACTGGGCCAACCTCAAGCGCTGGCAGGACGAGGGCCTGTTCCAGTACGGCGGCCCCGTGGGCGGCAACGACGCGCCCCCCAAGTTCTACGCGCAGGAATGCGCGATGATCATGAACTCCTCGGCCAGCCGCGCGGGCGTGCTCGCCAACGCCACCGCCTTCGAGGTCGGCTTCGGGATGCTGCCCTACTATGACAGCGTGGACGGCGCGCCCCAGAACTCGATCATCGGCGGCGCGACGCTCTGGGTCATGCAGGGCCGCCCGGCCGAGGAATACGCGGGCGTGGCGAAGTTCTTCTCCTACCTCTCCTCGCCCGAGGTGCAGGCCGACTGGTTCGAGCCGACGGGCTACCTGCCGATCACGCAGGCGTCCTTCGAGTTCAGCCAGAACCGCGGCTTCTTCGACGCCAACCCCGGCGCCGACATCCCGATCCGGCAGATCACGCTGAACCCGCCGACCGAAAACTCCAAGGGCCTCCGCTTCGGCAACTACGTCCAGATCCGCGACGTGATCGACGAGGAGTTCCAGGCGATGCTCGGCGGTCAGAAGACGCCGCAGCAGGCGCTCGACGCGGTGGTGGAACGCGGCAACGCGCTCATCGCGCAGTTCGCCCGCACCGCCGGCTGACGCCCCCCCGCCCGCAACCCTCACGGGGCCCGCGCCACGCCGCGCGGGCCCCGTCCCTGCCCGGACAACCCCGCCCCATGAAGCGCACGCTCTTCCGCAACCGGCTCCTGCCGTGGCTGCTGCTCGCCCCGCAGCTCGCCGTCACGGTGGTCTTCTTCCTCTGGCCCGCCGCCCAGGCCGGCTGGCAGAGCTTCCTGCGCCAGGACGCCTTCGGCTTCTCCACCACCTTCGTCGGGCTCGAGAACTACACCGCGCTGTTCCAGGACCCGCTCTACCTCGCCTCCTTCCGCGCGACGCTGGTCTTCTCCGTGTCGGTCACGGTCCTGTCGATGGGCATGGCGCTCGTCCTCGCCGTGGCGGTGGACCGGCTGATCCGCGCGGGCACGGCCTATACCACGCTGATCGTCTGGCCCTACGCCGTCGCCCCCGCCGTCGCCGGGGTGCTCTGGTGGTTCATGTTCAACCCCACCATCGGCATCCTCGCCTACGTGATGAAGACGATGGGCTACTCCTGGAACCACCAGCTGAACCCGACCCATGCCATGACGCTCATCGTCATCGCCGCGGCGTGGAAGCAGGTGAGCTACAACTTCCTCTTCTTCGTCGCGGGCCTCCAGTCGATCCCCGCCTCCCTGCGCGAGGCGGCGGCGATCGACGGCGCGGGGCCGGTCAAGCGGTTCCTCACGATCACCCTGCCGCTGCTCGCGCCCACCACCTTCTTCCTTCTCGTCGTCAACATCGTCTACGCGATGTTCGACACCTTCCCGGTGGTCGATGCCACCACCGAAGGCGGCCCCGCGCAGGCGACCTCGATCCTCGTCTACAAGGTCTACAAGGACGGCTTCATCGGCCTGAACCTCGGCTCCTCGGCCGCGCAGTCGGTCATCCTCATGGCCATCGTGATCGCGCTGACCATCGTGCAGTTCCGCTACGTCGAACGCCGGGTGAACTACTGATGGTCGAACGCCGCCCGCTTCTCACCCTTCTCGCCCACCTCGTCCTGATCGCGGGCGTCGCGGTCGTGGCCTTCCCCGTCTGGATCGCGCTCGTCGCCTCCACGCACGAGGCGCCGCGCTTCCTCTCCGGCGTCGTGCCGCTCTGGCCCGGCGGCCACGCGGCCGAAACATACGGCACGATGCTGACCGCCGGCCGGTCGAACGCGGGCGCGCCGCCCGTGTCGCTCATGCTCTGGAACAGCCTCGTCATGGCGCTCCTGATCGCGGCGGGCAAGATCGCCATCTCGCTCACCTCGGCCTTCGCCATCGTCTACTTCCGCTTCCGCTTCCGGATGCTCGCCTTCTGGGCGATCTTCCTGACCCTGATGCTGCCGGTCGAGGTCCGCATCCTGCCCACCTTCGAGGTCGTGGCGGGCCTTGGCCTGCTCAACAGCTACGCGGGCCTCACCATCCCGCTCATCGCCTCGGCCACGGCCACGTTCCTTTTCCGGCAGGTGTTCCTCACCATCCCGGACGAGCTGACCGAGGCCGCCCGGATCGACGGCGCGGGGCCGCTCCGCTTCTTCCGCGACATCCTGATCCCGCTCAGCCGCACGAACATCGCCGCGCTCTTCGTGATCCTCTTCATCTACGGCTGGAACCAGTACCTCTGGCCGCTCCTGATCACGACGGACGCGCGCTACTACACCATCGTGGCGGGCATCAAGCGCATGGCGGAGTCCGCCGAAAGCGACCCGCAGTGGAACTTCATCATGGCGACCGTGGTGCTGGCGATGCTGCCGCCCGTGCTCGTCGTCCTGCTCATGCAGCGGCTCTTCGTGAAGGGCCTCGTCGATACGGAGAAGTAGATGGCCGCCGTCACCCTCGACCGCGTCTCCAAGCAGTACGCCGGCGCCACGACCGCCGTGCGCGAGGTCTCGCTCGACATCCCCGACGGCGCCTTCGCCGTGCTCGTCGGCCCCTCGGGCTGCGGCAAGTCCACCCTCCTGCGCATGGTCGCCGGGCTCGAGGAGATCACCTCGGGCGAGGTGCGGATCGGCGGCCGCCGGGTGAACGACCTCGACCCCGCGAACCGCGACATCGCGATGGTCTTCCAGAACTACGCGCTCTACCCCCACATGACGGTGCGCGAGAACCTGAGCTACGGCCTGAGGAACCGCCGCGTTCCCCGGGACGAGATCGCCCGCCGCGTGGACGACACGGCCGCGATCCTCCAGATCGCCGACTACCTCGACCGCAAGCCCCGCGCGCTCTCGGGCGGGCAGCGGCAGCGCGTGGCGATGGGCCGGGCGATCGTCCGCGACCCCCGCGTCTTCCTCTTCGACGAGCCGCTGTCGAACCTCGACGCCAAGCTCCGCGTGCAGATGCGCGCCGAAATCCGCGGCCTCCAGCGGCGGCTCGGCACCACCTCGCTCTACGTCACCCACGACCAGCAGGAGGCGATGACGATGGCCGACACGCTCGTCGTGCTGAACGGCGGGCGGATCGAACAGACCGGCGCGCCGCTCGACGTCTATCGCCGCCCCGCCACGACCTTCGTGGCCTCCTTCATCGGCTCGCCGCCCATGAACCTCGTCCCCGCGCGGATCGCGGGCGGAACGCTCCGGCTCGGCCACGCCACGCTCGCCACCGGGCTCGACCTGCCGCCGGGGGAGGTGACGCTGGGCCTCCGCCCCGAGGACCTCGCCCCCTGTGGCGGCGCGGGCGCGCTCGACCTCCGCGTCGCCTATGTCGAGGAGCTGGGCGCCACCCGGCTCGTCCACGGCACGCACGAGGACATCGCGCTCGTGGCCGCGATCCCCGCCGACCATCCGCCCGGCGACCGGATCGCGCTCGCCGTGCGCCCCGATCTGCTGCATCTCTTCGATCCCGTCACGGGCAGGCGCCTCTGACCCGCCCGGCCGCTCAGGGCCCCAGCTCCTCGGCCAGCCCGCGCAGCGCCGCGTCGTCGGGCACGGCCGCCAGCGCCTCGGCCAGAACGGCCCGCGCGGCCTCCGCCCCCTCTCCCGCCGCAGCAATGCGGACGCGCATGACCCAGGCCTGCGCCTGCTGCGGGTCGAGCCGCGTGACCTCGGCGAAGGCCGCCGCCGCGGCGGGCAGGTTGCGCATCGTCAGCGCCACGCCCCCCAGCACCAGATGCGTCTCGGGGAAATCCATCCGGTTGCCCAGCGACGCGCGCCAATCCCCCATCGCGCGGGCATGGTCCGCCTCGATCGCGGGCGGCATCCGGGCGATCGGCGCGTCGAGCAGCTGCTTGGCCGCCTCGATCCGGACCGACCGCATCGGGTCACCCAGAAGCGGCACCAGCCGCCCGACCCGCGCCTCGGGCGGCGCCCCGCGCTGCACCGCGATGGCCGACGCGCGCACCAGAGGGTCCGGATCGCCCAGCAGCGGCGCGAGCCGGTCGGCCACCGCCGCATCCGCCCCCTGCGCCGCCAGCCACAGCGCCGTCGCCCGCGCGATCCCCGGCTGCCCCGAATCCTCGGCCAGCGCCGCCAGATCCCACGTCGCCGCGAAGGGATCGGCCCGCCCCGCCGCCAGCACAGTCCCGAAATGCGGCCCCCGGTGGCGGCTTTCGGGATACCACGCCTCGAGCTGCGCCGCCGCCCACTCCGTCGTCTGCCCCGCGTGGCAGGTCGTGCAGGCGTCGGGCGAAGCGGTCAACCCCGCGAGGTCCGGGCGCGGCACCCGGAACGAATGGTCCGCGCGCCAGTCGTTGCCCATGTAGACCCGCTCCACCATGTGGCAGTTCTTGCACTGCGCCCCCTCGCCGGGCGGGTGGAAGTGGTGCGCCGGGCTGTCGTACTCCGCCTCGCGCAGGGTCGGGAAGCGCGGGTTCCCCGCGGGCGAATGGCACTGCGCGCAGACCGCGTTGCCCTCGGCCCGCAACGCGCCGGAATGCGGCTCGTGGCAGTCCGTGCAGCTCACCCCGCGCGCATACATGCGCGACTGGAGGAACGAGCCATAGTCGAACACCTCGTCGAGGATCTGCCCGTCCGCCTCGTATTGCCCCGGCCGCAGCAGGGCGAGCGTGTAGGCATCGTGATAGGCCGTCCCCGGCAGCGGGTTCCCGTCGCCATGCGCCTCGCGCCGCGAATGGCAGCCCGCGCACTGCTGCACGGTCGCCTCGGCCCCGCGCGCAAAATTCATCGTGAAGCCGGCGCCGCCCGGCCCCGGCTCCACCGCCTTCCCCGCCACCCAGTCCAGATGCGCCGCCCCCGGCCCGTGGCAGGCCTCGCAGCCCACCCCGATCTCGGCCTGAGTCGAGGCGTAGGTCCCGCTCTCCCGGTTAAAGCGCTTCTCGTATCCGGTCGCGTGGCACTCGGCGCAGCGGGCGTTCCACGTCTTGTAGGGGCCGGTCCAGTGCATCCCGTCGCCCGCCGGCGGCTCGGCCCCCGCGTAAAGGTGGAACCAGCCGCCCCTCTCGGTGTCCCACACCACATCGAAGCTCTGAAGCCGACCGGGCTCGGTCTCGAACAGGTATTGCTGAAGCGGCTCGACGCCCACGACCGAATGCACCGTGTAGTCCCGGCGCGACCCGTCGCTTTCGGTCACGTCGGCGTGGTAGCGGCCGTCCTCCACCCGGAAGCGCACCGACATGCCGCCCCCCTCGAACGTCGTGCCGTCGAAATCGGCCCGCACGCTCTCCGGCCCCGGCTCGGTCCAGGCGCGGGCGTGGTGCGACCCGGCCCAGTCCGCCGCCGCCCCCTCGTGACAGCCCGCGCAGACCTCGGACCCCACATAGCCCTCGTCCGCCCCCGCCGGTGCCAGCCCGAACGCGACGACAAGCGCCGCGGCGCAGAGGCGCAGGGTCATTGTCCGGGCCAGACCGTCCTCCAGTCCTTCGCCATGTCCACCACGAGCCACCCCTTCTCCGGCGCCGCGTCCAGCGCCTCCGACAGCCGGCCGATCCGGCTGTCCCGATCGTAGGCCCATTCCCGCACCTTGTCCGTGTGGTGCACGATCATGCCGAAGCGCGGCCCCTCGCCCGCCGTCGACCACTCCAGCATCTCGAAATCGCCATCCGAATTGCCTGCGACAAAGATCGGCCGCCGCCCGATGTGGGTGTCGATGCCCACGGGCTTGCCGGCCTTGTCGTCGATGAAGAGAAGGCCGGGGTCCTTCAGGATCGTGGGCACGCCGTCGATCACCTCGTACCGGGTGGTCCCCGCGCTGCCCACCACGTTCTGCGGCGGGATGCCGTAGACGCGCTCGGCGAAGGCGCGCATGAAGTGGATGCCCCCGCCCGAGACGATGTAGGTCTCGAAGTCCTCGTCCCTCAGATAGCGCAGAAGCTCCAGCATCGGCTGATAGGTCATGCGGTCGTAGGCAAGTCCCGTCGTCGGATGCCGCGCCGTCGCGATCCATTCGGCCACCTCGGCCTCGAACGCAGGCACCGACAGGCCTGTGTGCGTGGCGGTCACGATCTCCAGCAGCGCCGCCTCCCCGCCGGAAAGCACCGCCGAAAGGTTGCCCGCCGCCGCAGCCTTCAGCGTGTCCGACGTGAGGACGTCCGGGTCCTCGGCCGCCATCGCCCGCAGGCGGTCGAGCGCGAAGAAGAGCTGGAAATACAGCGGCTGCTCGGACCACAGCGTGCCGTCGTTGTCGAAGACCGCGATCCGGTCGGCGGGGGTGACGTAGCGGTCCGACGCGGGGTCGGTCACCTCCTCCACGAAGGCGATGATGGCGGCCTTCGCGCCGGTCTCGTTCCAGGACGGAAGCGGATCGGCCCGGAGCGGCGCGGCGGCCAGAACGACGGCGGCCGCCAGAAGCGCGCGGTGGACTGTCATGGAGGGCGAATCTCCCTTGCTGGAGGTGCGGCGGACGCGCGGGTTTCCCGCAGCGTCACCCGGCGCCCCCCGCGCCGTCAAGGAAACGAGGGCGCCCTCGCTGGGGGGGTCGGGCGCCCTCGTCCGGTCCCCTGCGGTGCCGGGGCGGGACAAGCCCGCGCCCGGTCCCGTCCGGGGACTACTGGTTCCCCATCGACCCGGCCGTCACGGCCTCCATCACGCGGTCGAGGTTGAAGCTCCCCGGCTTCTGCCGCGGCGGGAACTCCTGGAAGCTCTGGAGCCACTTCGCGACGAAGGCTCCCGCCGGCGCGATCAGGAACATCCGCTCCAGATACCACCGCTGGTAGCCCATCGCGTTCTCCTCCCGCGCCCGCTCGAACGGGTCCATGCGGAGGTTCGTGAGGATCGGCGCGCGCAGTTCGGTGAAGGGGTTGAGCCAGACGTCCATCCCGTGCGCGCTCTGCTCGAGGAAGGTGACCTTCCACGGCCCGTAGCGGAGCGCGGCGACGGACCCGTCGTCGGTCCAGTAGATGAACTCGTTGCGCGGCCACTCCGCCTCGCCCCGCAGCGCTGGGCCGAGATCGTAGCCGTCGAGGTGCACCCTGTAGTCGCGCCCGATGGCCTGCACCCCGTCCAGAAGCCTGCCCTTGATCTCCGGCTCTCCCGCCGCCGCCAGCAGCGTGGGCAGCATGTCCTCGTGCGCCGCGATCTCGTTCGACACGGTCCCCGGCTCGATCACGCCCGGCCAGCGGATCATTGTCGGAACCCGGTAGCCACCTTCCCACTGGGTGTTCTTCTCGCCGCGGAACATCGTGGTCCCGCCGTCGGGCCAGGTGAAGGTCTCGGCCCCGTTGTCGGACGAGTACATCACGATGGTGTTGTCCGCGATCCCCAGCCGGTCCACCGCGTCGAGAAGCTGGCCCACATTCTGGTCGTGCTGGGCCATCCCGTCGGCGTAGATGCCAAGGCCGGTCCGGCCCTGCCATTCCTCGGGGAGATGGGTGAAGATGTGCATCCGGGTCGAGTTCCACCAGACGAAGAACGGCTTGCCCTCCGCCACGGCGGTTTCCATGAACTCGATCGCGCGGGCCGTCACCTCGTCGTCCACCGTCTCCATCCGCTTGCGGTTCAGCGGCCCGGTGTCGGTGATCTCGCCTCCCGCGAACGAATGGATCACGCCCCGCGGTCCGAAGCGTTCCCTGAACGCCGCGTCCTGCGGGTAGTCGGGGTTCTCGGGCTCCTCCTCGGCGTTCAGATGGTAGAGGTTGCCGAAGAACTCGTCGAAGCCGTGGTTCGTGGGCAGCATCTCGTCCCGGTCGCCGAGGTGGTTCTTGCCGAACTGCCCGGTGACGTAGCCCTGTTCCTTCAGGAGCCCGGCGATGGTCGGGTCCTCGACCATCATGCCTTCGGGCGCTCCGGGCAGGCCGACCTTGGTCAGGCCCGTGCGGATCGGCGACTGGCCGGTGATGAAGGCCGCGCGGCCCGCGGTGCAGCTCTGCTGACCGTACCAGTCGGTGAACAGAGCGCCTTCCGCCGCGATCCGGTCGATGTTGGGCGTACGGTAGCCCATCATCCCGTTGTTGTAGGCGCTCGTGTTGAACTGGCCGATGTCGTCGCCCCAGATCACCAGGATGTTGGGCTGCGCGCCCTCCTGCGCCGCCGCCACGCCCGCCGCGCAGGCCAGCAGCGCCGCCACCACGGCCCGCAGGCCGACCCGTTTCCCGATCATGCGAATCCTCCCGTTCCGGTGTTCCCGTCGGTCACCGGATGACAGGCGTCGCCGCCCGGAACTGGTTCAATTGAGACAATGGCGGAGAATTTGTCCCGCAGGCGCGGCGGCGCCGCCCCTCAGGCCGCCCGCCGGGCCGCCTGCCGCGCCAGCGTGCCCGCGAACTCCTCGGCCTCCATCCCCTCGGCCAGCGCGCGGCGGAACAGGGCCGCCTGGCTTTCGGGGGCCAGCCCTCCCACCGGCGGGTCGGTGTCGAGGTTCGTGGGAAACGCATACCCCTCCGCCGCCGCCGCGATCGCCGCCTCGGCGTCGGCCGCGCCGATCCCGCCCGACGCCAGCAGCGCCCTGAGCGCGGGATAGAGCGCCCGGCACATCGCCTCGCGGTCCACCGCCTCCATCGCGCGCCCGAAGGCCGAGGACACCTGCAGGAGGTTCGCCATCCGCCGCACATCCGCGCTCCGGTTCTCGCCCGCCGCGTGGAACAGCGCGGGGCTGAAGAACACCGCGTCGCCCTTCGCCAGCGGCAGCTGGACCTGCCGCTCCTCGAAGAGCGCGCGGAAGTCGGGGCGGCGGAAGGCAACGTAGCCCGGACCGTAGAGCTGCGAGAAGGGGAGGAGCTTCGTCGGCCCGCTCTCCACCGGCATGTCGCAATGCGCCACCGCCCCCTGAAGCGTCAGGGCCGCCGACAGCGCGTGAACGCGGGCCGGAAACCGCCCCGCGACCTCGGCCGCCTGGAAGCCCAGGTGATAGTCCCGGTGCGCCTCCTGCGCCCGGCCCCCGGGACGGACGAGGTTCACCTGCGCCGTCATCTGGTAGAACGGCCCCAGCCACGCCTCGCACACCGCCGCGATGGCATCGTTCCCGAAGTAGTGCGCAAACAGCGCCGGGTCCGCCGTGCACAGCTTCTGGAGCGAATTCCACACCCGGTCGTTCGCCCCCGCCGTCGCGAAGTGATCGGCCCGCGCGCCGTCCGCCTCCTGCGCGATGATGCGCTCGTAGACCGTGGTGGCCGCGTCGATCACACGCGTGTCGGCATAGGCGCCCTTCAGAACCAGCACGCCCGACAGCTCGCCCAGCACGCGGCCCCATTCCGCCATCAGCGACCGCCGCGCCGCCGTGTCGGCAAGCACCGGGGCCAGGTCCGCCACACGGTAGACCGGCACGTTCCGCTCCACCCCCGCCGCAAAGCGCAGCGCGCCGGGATCGAGTTGGCGGTCGATCAGCGCGCGGAACTCGTCCAGCGCGCAGCCCTCGACCTCGAAGTATCCGCCGTCCATCGCCACGCCTCCTCCGCCCATGCCGCCGGGACCCTTCTCCGCCATCTCCCGGCACGACCGAGAAGACACCAGCTTGCAACCGGTTGCAACACATCTTGCATCCGCTCCCCCGGCGGGCAAAGGTGATCCCATGCCTGCGACCCTCAAAGACGTGGCCAACCTTGCCGGTGTGTCCCGCTCCGCCGTGTCGCGGACCTTCACCGAAGGGGCCTCCGTCTCGCTCAAGACGCGGGCCAAGGTGGAACGGGCCGCAGCCGAACTCGGCTACAGCCCGAACGCCCTCGCCTCGAGCCTCACGACTGGGCGCACCAAGCTGATCGGGCTCGTCTCCAACAACTTCCACAACCCGCTCTTCCTCGAAGTGTTCGATCTCTTCACGCGCGGGCTTCAGGACCGGGGCCTGCGCCCGCTCCTCGTCAACCTCAGCAACGAGACGGACCCCGAGAACTCGGTGCGGATGCTGCGGCAGTATTCGGTGGACGGCGTGATCGTGGCCTCCTCCACCCTTCCCCCCAGCTTCGCGGAAGCGTTCCGGACCGCGGGGATGCCCGTCGTCCACTCCTTCGGCCGCTACGCGACCTCGCCCCATGTTCCTGTCGTGGGGATCGACAACGTGGCCTGCGGGCGGATGGCAGCCGAGGCGCTCGTCGCACGGGGCTACCGCAGGGTGGCCTTCCTCGGCGGCCCGGAGGCGGCGACCTCGACGCAGGACCGGGCGGTCGGCTTCCTCGGCGCGCTCTCGGCGCACAAGGGGGTCGAGGTCTCGGTCAGCTACGCCCGCGCCTATTCCTTCGATGCGGGCCGGGCCGAGATGCTGCGCCTGCTCGACACGGGCGCCACGGCCGAGGCCTTCTTCTGCGGCGACGACGTCATCGCCATCGGCGCCCTCAGCGCGGTGCGGGAATCGGGGCGCGCCGTGCCCGAGGACATCGGGCTCATGGGGCTCAACGACATGGAAATGGCGGGCTGGCAGAACATCGACCTCACCACGATCCGCCAGCCGATCCCCGAGATCATCGGCGCGTCGATCGACATCGTCATCGGCAGCATCGCCGACCCCGACCGGCGCCCCGAAACCCGCCTCTTCCCCTGCCGCGTCATCGAACGCGGCACTCTCCGCCGCGCACGTTAAACCGCCTGACCCGCCTCTTCGGTGCGCGGATCGCGTATGTATGACACCCATACGCGACCCATACGCAATCCATACCCCGCCTCAGCGGAACATCGGTGGCCGCGCATCGACCCAGCGCCCCTCGGCCCGGCCGCTTTCGGCCACGGCGAAAACGGCGGCCATGGACCGCAGCCCGTCCTCCGCCCGGGGGTAGAGATCGGCCGCCGGATCGGGCGCCCGCCCCTCCAGCCCCGCCCGGATCGCCTCGGCGAGGTCCTTGTAGATGTTGGCGAAGGCCAGCGGCATGCCCTCGGCATGGCCGATCGTGACGCGGCTCGTCCGGTCGGCCTCGGGGCTCAGCCCGGCCTCGCCCCTCTCGATCACCTCGACCCGGCCGCCCAGCGGCATCCACCACAGCTGGTTCGGCTGCTCCTGCGCCCAGCGCAATCCGCCTTTTTCTCCAAAGACTTGCAGGGTCAGCCCATGCTGCCGCCCCACCGCGATGGACGATGTCCAGAGCCGCCCGACCGCCCCGCCGTCGAAGCGCAGGTTGACCTGCGCGTCGTCCTCCAGCACCCGGCTCGGGATGCAGGACACGATGTCGGCCGACAGCCGCGCGACCTGCTGGCCCACCACGAAGGACGCCATGTGGAGCGCATGGATCCCGCAGTCGGCAAACTGCGCCGACACCCCCGCCTGCGCCGGGTCATAGCGCCACCGCACCCGCGGATTGTCGGCGTCCGCCGCATCGGCGTGATGCCCGTGCGCGAACTCCGCCACGACCATCCGCACCCGCCCCAGATCCCCCCGCGCCACCATCGCCCGCATGTGGCGGACCAGTGAATAGCCGGTGTATCCGTAGTTGACGGCGCAGATCTTTCCCGTGCGATTCGAGACGCTTACGATCTCCTCCCCCTCCTCGACGGTCATCGTCATGGGCTTCTCGCACAGGACGTGGAACCCCTTCTCGAGGAAGGCTTTCGTGATCTCGAAATGCGTCGCGTTGGGCGTGGCCACCGTCACGAGGTCCACCCGGTCCTCCCGCGCCGCCTCGCCCGCCAGCATCTCGCGCCAGTCCCCGTAGGACCGCCCTTCGTCCAGCCCCAGCCGCCGTCCGTAGGCCCGCCCCGCCTCCGGCCGGTGGTCGAGCGCCCCGGCGACGAAGTCGAACTCCCCGTCGAGCCGCGCGCCCAGCCGGTGCGCCGGGCCGATCTGGCTCCCCTCGCCGCCGCCGACAAGGCCCCATCTCAGTCTCCGCATCGAAGCCTCCTCAGGCAAAGCCAATCGATTCAAGGTACTGCCGGTTCGCCCGCGCATCCTCCACGGGGCGGACGTCCAGCGTCGGGTCGCAGTCCTGCTCCACCGTGCACCACCCGTCGAACCCGGCGGCCAGCAGGATGTCGCGGACCGCGGGAAAGTCCACGTCGCCCCGGCCGAGGTTGCAGAAGATGCCCTGCCCGCAGGCGTCGTAGAACCCGGTGCCCGCGGCGATGACCCGGGCCTTGACCGCAGGGTCTATGTCCTTGAAGTGCATGTAGGATATGCGCCCGACATGCCGCCGCATGAAGTCCACCGGATCGAACCCCGCGTAGGAGTGGTGGCCGGTGTCGAAGCAGATCTTCAGGATGCCTTCGTCCACCTCGTCCAGCAGCCGTTCGAGTTCCGGCTCGAAGTCCATGAACCCCGCGGCATGGGCATGGATGCCCACGGTCAGTCCATGCTCCTCGGCACCCATCCGCGCGACATGCGCGATCCTCTCGCGGAACCCGGCCCATTCGGCCGCGTCCATCTGCACCGCCGCCTCCGGTCGCCCCGCCGTCGGCGCCCGGCGGGGAGAGATGGAATCGATCAGCACGAGGTCCCGCGCCCCGTGCGCCGTCAGCGCCCGGCAGGTCCGCCGGGCCGCGTCCAGCACGTCGTCCCACTGCGCCGGATCGTGGAAGGGCCGGAACACGACGCCCCCGATCAGGTCGAGCCCCGCCTCCTCCAGCGCCTCGGACAGGAGCGACGGGTCCTCGGGCATGTAGCCCACGGGCCCCAGCTCGATGCCGGAATACCCGGCCGCGGCACAGTCCTTCAGCACCTGCCGCCAGGGCGGGTTGCGCGGATCGCCCGCGAATTCCACACCCCAGGAACAGGGCGCATTGCCGATACGGATGGTCATGGAGAGCGCCCTTTCAGTCGTGCGGGACAGCAAGCCACCGGCCGCCGTCGGCCGAGGCGAAGGCAGTGTCGATCACCCGCGCCACGGCCAACCCGTCGCGGAAGGTCGGCCAGACGGGCGCACCCGTGGCGATCGCCTCGAGGAAGTCGCGCGCCTCGATGATGATCTGGTCCTGATAGCCCGTCCCGTGCCCCGGCCCCTGGCAGAAGGCGAGGAAGTCGGGATGCGCGGGTCCGGCGAGAATCTTCGTGAAGCCCCGCGTCGCTTCCGGGCCTTCCGCACGGTAGAGCCAGAGCGTGTTCTGGTCCTCCTGGTCGAACCGGATCGCGCCACGGGTTCCGTGCAGTTCGTAGGCGTATCCCATCTTCCGCCCGGTGGCCGTCCGGCTGAACGACAGGTGCCCCGACGCGCCCGAAGCGAAGCGCACCATCATCTGCGCCTGATCGTCGTTGTCGACCGTCGCGGGCCGCCCGTGCGGTCCGGGCCGCGTGGCGTGAACCGTCTCGACCTGGGCCGACACCTCGGCGATGGGGCCCATCAGCGCCAGCGCGCAGTTGATCATGTGGGGTGCAAGGTCACCCATCGTCCCGTTCGCCCGGCCCGAGGTGCGCCAGCTTGCGGGCGCGTCGGGGTCGGCCATGAAATCCTCGGTGTGTTCGCCCCTGAACCAGGTGACGCGCCCGATGGCACCCTCCGCCACGAGCCTGCGGGCGAACTGCGTCGCGGGGGTCCGGACGTAGTTGAACCCGATCATGTTCACGCAGCCGGACGCCTCCGCCGCGGCCACCATCGCCTCCGCGTCCTCCATCGAGGCGCCAAGGGGTTTTTCGCAGAACACGGGCTTCCCGGCGGCGAAGGCCGCCTCTGCGATGGCGCGATGCGTTGTCTGGGGGGAGGCGATGACGACCGCCTCGACCGCGGGATCGGCGACAAGCTCCTGCCAGTGTGCCGCCGCCCGGGCGAAGCCATAGGCGGCGCGGTAGCGTTCGGCCGTCTCGCGGCCCGATGCTGCGATGACCTCGAGCCGCGGGCGCAGCGCCGTGCCGAAGACCGCGCCCACCGCCGACATCGCGACGGCGTGCGCCTTGCCCATGTAGCCGCCCCCGACCAGCCCGATCCCGATCCCGGCCACGACCCGCTGTCTCCTCCGCATCGCCGGTTGCAACCGGTTGCAAAACTCGTATCCTGCCCTCGCGCGCTTCGCAACAGCAATCCGCTCAGGGGCGCGCGGGGGAGGTGGGATGACCCGATCCGGATCGGTGCAGGCGGACCTCGGGCGGCTTTCGGGACCGCGGTTCCTCGTGCTCGGGCGCGCAGGCATGGACCTTTACGGCGACCCTCCCGGGGCACGCACCGAACACGCTACCCGCTTCGTCGCCGCGCTTGGCGGATCGGCGGCCAACATCGCTGTCGCCCTCGTGCGGCTGGGGGCGCGGGCCGACCTTCTCACCTGCGTCTCGGCCGACGCCATCGGACGCTTCGCGCTGAACGAGCTCGACCGCTACGGCGTCGGCCGCGCGTATGTGCGGGCCGAGGGCGGCGAGGCGCGGACCTCGCTCGCCGTCGTGGAGACGACGAGCGAGGACCACCAGTCCGTCATCTACCGCAACGGCGCGGCAGACTTTGCCTTGACCGAGGCCGACGTGGAGGCGGTGGACATCCCCGCCTTCTCCGCCCTCGTCGTCACGGGGACCGCGCTGGCGGCCGATCCGTCGCGCAGCGCAACCCTCCACGCGATCGCACTCGCGCGCGGGGCGGGCGTGCCGGTCATCCTCGACCTCGACTATCGGCCGTATTCCTGGCCGTCCCCTGCCGTGGCCGCCGAGGTCTGCGGGCGCGCGGCCGCGCAGTCCGACGTGATCGTGGGCAACGACGTGGAGTTCGGCGTGCTGGCGGGCGACCCGTCCGCCGGGCTCGATGCCGCCAGGACGCTCGTCGCGCGCGGCGCCCGCATCGCCGTCTACAAGCGGGGAGAGCGCGGAGCGATCACCATCGCCCCCGACTGCGAGATCGCGACGGGCATCTACGAGACCCGCGCGCTCAAGCCGACCGGCGCAGGGGACAGCTTCATGGGCGGCTTCCTCGCAGGCCTCGCCGAAGGGCGCGCGTTCCGCGACGCGGTCCTGCGCGGGTCGGCCGCCGCCGCGATCGTCGTGGCCCGCGTGGGCTGCGCGCCGGCCATGCCGACGACCGAAGAACTCGACGCCTTCCTCGCGGCTCATCCCGGCCCGACCGCGCCCTGAAAGGATCGCCCATGCACATCCCGCCCCACGACAACCGCAACCGCCCCATCGTCGGGGCGGACGACGCCCATGTGCCGCTCGTCTACTTCAACATCCTCCGCCTCAGGGCGGGCGAGCACTTCGACCAAGCCGTGCCGGGCTACGAGACCTGCGTCGTCCCCGCCACCGGCACCGTCACGGTCGAGACGGGCGGAGAGACCTTCGCCGGGATCGGCCATCGCGGCGCCGACGTCTGGGACGGCGAGCCGGAAGGCGTCTACGTGCCCACCGGGCTGCCTGCCCGGATCACGGCGCTTACCGATACCGAAACCTTCATAGCGGGCGCGAGGCATGACGTCCCGCTCAGGCCCTTCGCCGTCCGCGCGGGCGATCTCGACGTGGTCCAGTACGGGTCGGACGACACCAAGACCCATCGCCGCATCAAGCATATCCTGGGCGCCAACCACCACGACCGCGTCGGCCGGCTTCTGGTGAGCGAACTCTTCACCGTCGGCGCCGGCGGCTGGTCGGGCTTTCCCAGCCACAAGCACGACACCGACCGCCCCCCCGAAGAAACCCGCCACGACGAATGCTACAACTTCCGGTTCCGCCCCCGGCACGGCTCCGGGCTCCAGATGCTCCAGCGCGTCGACAACGAGCCCGGCGATGCCTACCACATCGTCGACGGCTCCACCGTGCTCATCGACAGGGGCTATCATCCCTGCTGCGTGCTTCCGGGCTACGAGATGTACTACTTCACGATCCTCGGCGGCCTCAGCCAGCGGAGCCTCATCCAGCACTTCCAGCCGACCCACGCCGACCAGGTGCACACGATCCCCGGCATCTTGGACATGGTGGCGCGGTTCCGATGACGCTCGCCACGCTCGCGCAGGTCCTGGCGCCCGCGCTCTCCGGCGGATACGCCGTCCCGGGCTTCGTCTGCCTGGGGTGGGAGGACATGCGCGCCTGCGCTGCGGCGGCGCAGGCCGAAGGTGCGCCGGTCATCCTGCAGGCCGGTCCCGCCTGCCGCGCGCACACGCCCCTTCCGGTGCTCGCCGCGATGATGCGGGCGCTGGCGGCGGATGTGGACGTGCCCGTCGTCGCCCACCTCGACCACGGAATGAGGCTAGACGACTGCCGCGCCGCTCTAGACGCGGGCTTCACCTCGCTCATGTTCGACGGCTCGCGCCTGCCGCTGTCGCGCAACATCGCCGAGACGGCGGCCGTCGCCGACCTCGCCCGCTCGGCCGGCGTCTCCTGCGAGGGAGAGATCGGGTTCGTCGGCTATGCGGGAGGCGAGGCCTCCTCCGGCACGGACCCGGACGAGGCCGCGCGCTTCGCCCGGGAGACGCGCGTGGACGCGCTGGCCGTGTCGGTGGGCAACGTCCATCTCCAGGAGCGACCCGAGGCGCGGCTCGACCTCGCCCGTGTCCGCGCGATCGAGGCGCGCACCGCCGTGCCCCTTGTCCTGCACGGAGGGTCCGGCATTCCGCAGGACATCCGCGCGGAGCTGGCGGCGACCACGCGTGTCTGCAAGGTCAACATCGGGACGGAACTGCGCATGGCCTTCGGCGCGGCGCTTCGGGCGACGCTCGCCGACGACCCCGCGCGCTTCGACCGCATCGCCATCCTGCGCGAGACGGAGGCGCCCGTCGCCGCCGCCGCCCGTGCCGCAATCCGCAGCCTCGGGGCGTCCGGGAAGGGGTAACCGCGTCAGCCCGCCATGCGGGGCGCGCCGTCCGTCTCTCCGGCGATGAGCAGCCGGACAAGGGCGACCTGCCCCGTGACGCCGGCCTTGGCGTAGATGCTGCGCAGATGCGTGCGCAAGGTGGAGTCGGAGATCTTCAGGTGGCGCGCCATGTCCTGCGCCGGATGTCCGTTGCGGAACAGGATGCAGATGCGCAGTTCGGCCGCAGTCAGCCCCAGCGGGTTGGCGGCCGACAGGGGCGACTGGCGGTGCGAGGGGATCTCCTGCGCCAACCGGTCGGCCACGGCGGGCGTGGCGCTGAGGATCCGCGCGATCCGGCCCTTCGGCCGCCGCCGCCAGGCCGCCGATGCAGCCATCGCCACCGTTTGGAGGCTGACGTGGAGCGGACGCGGAAGCGATCCCGCGAAGTGGAGTTCAAGCGTGTCTGCCTCGGTCTCCGTCGTGTCGAGCGGCACGACGGCCGCGTCCCTGAGCCGCCTGTCCGCCATCCAGCGGAGCGCGCGGGCGTCGAGCGCCTCGCGCTCGGAGCGGTCGAGTTCGGCCAGCGTCCACAGTGTGCCGGGCCTCGGGTGCCGCGTGGAGGCGGCGAGGAGCGACAGGCCGATCGGGACGGTCGCGGGCCGTTCCCCCGTCCGCGCGCCACGGTCGAGGCTGGCGATCATGCGCGCGCGGCCGGTCAGCGCGCAGGTGCGCGACAGCAGGACGACCCGGGAGTCGGTGAGGTCGGCGAGATCGGATAGCGTCTCGCGCAGGGAGCCAGCGCCGTGCAGGCACTCGGTCCATTTCGTCTGGAAGAGCATCCATCCCGCTGCCGGATGGCCACGATCACGGAAGTCACCGCTCAAATCACGCATACCCGTCCCCCCCGGAACAGCAATGCTCAGAGGTTATCCACAGGGGGGTCCAAAGCAATCTCGAGCCAGGTCAGAGGCGAAATTTTCCCGCTTTATGAATGCTGGGTGAATGAGCACATTTGGTTTGGCGTCGATTCTTCTGAAATGAAGGAACTGTATATTAACGCAAAGTGAACGACATTTTTGGGCTGCTGATTTGGGTCCGATTCGCCGCTCGACTCGGGCGAAAGTGAGGCGAGGGAAGGGAAAATTGGGGCGAAATCCTCACTTCTTCACGTTTAAGGAGAGTCATTTTGCTTCGTCCTCAACTTCCGGCGCGATTTTCTCGCAGGTTCTGACGATGCGGCGCAATTAACCGATCCGTAATCTTCATTTCGTTCGGGGCCGAGAGTGTGGCGCCGGACCCCGGGGGGATGAATTTCCGGGGGCAACTCGAAACCAGACGGATTGGATCAGAACTATGAAAGCTCTTCTCTCGAAGTTCCGCCGCGACGAAGACGGCGCGGCACTCGTCGAATACGGCATCGCGCTGCTGGTGGTCATCCTTGTGGGGACGGCCGGGCTCATCCAGCTTGGGCGCAGCACCGAAACCCAGTTTGACGATGCAGGAGCCGCCGCTGCCGCTGTCGCCGGCACACGGACGACCCCTACTAACGGCAACTGAGCCGCAGTCACTTTCCGGTCGCCGTTATTCGGCGGCCGGCTTATCTGAAAGTTGGAGCCGCCCATGCGCCTGTCCTCGATCTTCCTGGCCCTCGTCGGCCTTGCCGTCGCCGGCGGATCCGCGCAGCTCGCGCGGGAGATGCTGATGGCGCCGCAGGCCGACGCGGCCGCCCAGCCCGCCGTCGTCCAGGCCATCGTGGCCGCCGCCGAGATCAAGCGCGGCGATCCGATCGAGCCGCACATGCTCATGACCCAGACCTGGCCCGCCGAGGCGCTGCCCGCCGGGGCCTTCACCGATGTCGCCGCCCTCCTGCCGGCCCAGCCGGGCGGGGAAAAGCGCCGGGCCATGCGCCCGATGTCGCGGGGCGAGCTCGTTCTCTCCAACAAGGTTTCCGCCTTCGGGCAGAAGATAACGATCGTCGACGGCCTCGCCCCAGGCACCCGCGCCGTGGCGATCCGGGTCGACGCCGTCACCGCCGTGGGCGGCTTCGTGACGCCGGGCGATTTCGTGGACGTCCTGCTGACGCGCGGGTCGAACGACTCCCTCATCACCGACACCATCCTGCGCAAGATCCGCGTGGTGGCCGTGGACCAGAGCGCGGACGAGCTGCGCGACAGCCCCGCGCTCGCCGCGACCGTCACCGTCGAGGCGACGGCCGAGCAGAGCCAGATCCTCGCCCTCGGCCAGCGCGCCGGGACGCTGAGCCTCGCGCTCCGCGACCCGGACGCGCCCGACACCGCGCCCGTGGACCGGCTGCGGCTGAGCGACCTCGTCCCCGACGACCCGGTGGTGGTCGAGGAGGTGCAGGTCGAGGAAGTCGCGGCGCCGGTGCGCAAGCCCACCGTGGTCATCCGCCGCGGCACGGAATCCGAGGAAGTGACGCTCCGCAACTGAGACCGGACCGCGAAAGGAGCCTCCCGATGTCGTCTGACCGCACCCCTTCGCTTCCGGCGTGCTTCGCCCGTGACGAACGCGGCGCGATCCTGATCCTCTGGGCGCTCTTCCTCGCCGTGGCCTTCGGGTTCCTGGCACTCGCCTTCGACCTCGGGCGGCTCGCCACCACGCAGACGCAGCTCCAGTCCTTCGCGGATCAGGTGGCGCTGGCGGCGGCGGGCGAGCTCGACGGGCGGCCGGGCGCGCGGGTCAGGGCGACGGCCGCGGCGCAGAACCTCGTCGCGGGCCAGCAGACCTTCGGCCAGGGCAGCCAGTCGCTGGGCAACGCCGACTTCGACATCATCTTCCTGAGCAGCCTTCCCGCCAGCGACACCCTCCCGGCCACCGCAGTGGCCACCAGCGACGCCTCGGCCCGCTACGTCCGCGTGGTCGTGGACCAGAGGACGGTGCTCACCCCCTTCGCACATGTCGCCGCGACGCTGACGGGGAATTCCCGGATCTCGGCGGACGTGGGGGCGGAGGCGACGGCGGGGTTCACGTCCTATGCCTGCGATATCACGCCGCTGTTCATCTGCGTCCCGAACGCCGGGTGGCGCGCGCAGGACAACGTGGGCCGGCAGATCGAGGCCGTGTCGGGATCTTCCGGCAACTCGGCCTGGACGCCCGGGAACTTCGGCTTTCTCGACCCCACGGTTCTGCCGGTCGACCCGACCGGGCCTTGCGGATCGATCAACGGCACCGCACAGCTCTATCGATGCCTCGTCGGCGCCGAGCGCGGAATCACCGCGTGCATCGACACGACCGCGCCGCTCGAGACGAGGCCCGGCCAGGCCAGCGGCCTCACCGAGGCATTCAACACCCGGTTCGACATCTACGAGGGACCCATCAGCGGCTTCCGGACGCAGAGCGCCTACCGCCCGGCTCCGAATGTCCTGTCGGACCGCTGGGGCTCCGGAGCGCCAAACATGCCGAAGGACAGCTGCATCTCTTCACAGACCTGTCGTTTCGGCAGCGGGGACTGGAACCGCGCCCAGTATCTCTCGCAGTACCATGGCAGCAGCACGGCCTGGCCTATCCCGGGGGATCCCACACCGGCCTCAGAGCTTCCCCCGCTGAGCGAGGTCACGCGGTACGACGTCTATCTCGCCGAGATCCGCTCGGCACGGGCGCGCATCGACAAGGGGATGCTCACGGCGGCCGCCTTCGTCAACACGAACGTGGGGCGACCCGGCAACCACAACCGCGCCCAGACTCTAGAACAGCGCCTCGCGCTCGATCCTGACCGGCGCACCGTCGTCGCGGCGGTCGTGGACTGCGGGAACCAGTCGATGAACGGCCGGTCGAACGTCACGGCGCTCGAATACGTCAAACTGTTCATGACGGAGCCCGTGCGGAATGCCGGATCGGATTCCCGCATTCTCGCCGAGATCGTGGGCACCGCGGGCGGGATCGGCTCGGGCGCCGTGGAAGCGTCCTACCGCGACTTCATCCAGCTCTACCGGTGAACACGATGCGCATCCCTCGCCTCCATCGTTTCCGCCGATCTCAGGACGGCACCGCGCTGGTCGAGTTCGCGATCTCGCTGCCGCTGATCCTGATCGTGTCAATGGGCACGATCGACTCCATGCGGCTTTTCTGGACCTACCAGGCGGCGGTGGCGGGGGTCCGGGACGCGGCGCGCTACGTGGCGCGCGTGGCCCCGGCCGACATCTGCGAGGCGGGCGGCAGCCTTGCCGGCTTCCAGCCGCAGCTCTTGACGATCATCGACAGCACCATCGACGGTGGCGCGCTCTACACCGACGGGGTCACGATCTCCAACGTCACCGCGACGCTGACCTGCGACGGGTCGCTCGGCCTCAGGCAGGCGCAGGTGCCGATGGCGCGGGTTTCGGCGGACATGAGCATCGCCATGCCGTTCACCGAAATCTTCCGGATCATCGGAGGCTCGGGCTTCGGAACGCTGACGACGCGGATCGTCGAGGATGCGCGGGTGTACGGGCTATGACGCGACGCCGCCCTCTCCGCACCGCGCTTCGCCGCTTCCGCCGGAACGAGGACGGCGCAAGCCTCGTCGAGTTCTCGCTCGTCGTGCTCCTGTTCCTGTTCCTCCTCTTCGCGATCATCGACTTCGGGCGGCTCGCGAATGCCTGGGTCGGGGCGAACAAGGCCACGCAGATCGCCGCGCGCATCGCGACGGTGCGGCCGGCAGTCTGTCCGGGTGTGCCGCAGGTGAACACACGGCCGGCGTCGAACGCCGCGAATGTCACCTTCGGGACGCTGTGCCGCTTTGGCGCGAACACCTGCCGGAACCCGGGCGAGTTCTCCTGCACCGGCGTCGCGACCAGCGCCACGGCGAACGAAATCTACGCGGCCGTCCTGCCGCTTCTTCCGCCAGGCACGCAGATCGACAACCTGCGTTTCCGCTACAGCTATGACCAGAACCTCGGGTTCCTCGGCGGACCCTACGTGCCGATGGTGACGGTCGAGCTCGAAGGGATCGACTTCGTCTTCGTCTCGCAGCTCGGCCGCTTCATCCAGTTTCTCACGGGCAACAACAGCAACCTTGGCAGCGATATCGCGATCCCGGGGATGAGCGTCTCGCTCCCCGGCGAGGATCTGGCGCTTGGAATGGGAGGATGACGCGGTGAAACGGATGTGGGTAAGGGGAGGCCTCTCGCGATGACGGTTTCATACGTGTTCAAGGCATCGCGCGGCGCGCCCGAGGGCGAGGCGGCGGTGGACAGGCCCGGGGTCCTCGTCCTGCCGGTCCAGCCCGCCCCGCAGCCTGACGAACCCGTGGCGCTTCTGGCCCCACCCCGGCCCGAGCCCGAACCCGGCGCGGCCGAGCCACAGGCTCGCACCGACCTTGCCGTGACGGCCACGCACAACCTGCCGGTCAGATGGACGCCGCCGGACAGCCGGCTGATCCTTGTCGGCAAGTCGCGCGGCGGGGTCGGCGCGACCTCCGTCGCGGTCAACCTCGCGCTCGAGCTGCAGAAGCCCCGCCGGCTCTTCGGCCCGTCCAGCGCCCGCCGCGTGGCGCTTGTCGACTTCGACGTGCAGTTCGGAAACGTGGGAAGCTTCCTCGACTTGGAGGATCGCGGCGGAATGCTGGAGCTCCTGCGCCTTCCCGACGAACCCGACGCCCAGGCGGTGCGCCACGCAATGCTGTCGCACCCGAGCGGACTCAAGGTGCTGGTCGCGCCGCGCGCGGCCATTCCGCTCGAAGCGCTCGACATCCCGAGGGTGGAGGCTATCCTCGCTGCGCTCATGTCGGAATACGACTACGTCGTCGCCGACCTGCCCCCCGCGCTCGTCCCCTGGCTCGAGCCGCTGATCGCGCGGGCCATGCGGCTGCTGCTCGTCTCGGACCTGTCGGTGCCGTCGGTCGCCTGCACGCGGCGCGTGCTCGACCTCATGCGCGAGGACAACCCCGAGATCGCGACCGAGATCGTCATCTCGCGCGAGCGCAAGCCCCTGATGCCCCGCAAGCTGCACCGCGAGGCGGCCGAGGCCATCGGCCTGCCGCTCGCGCACTGGCTTCCGGACGAACCGAAGCTCGCGCGGCAGGCGCTCGACCGGGGCGAGCCCCTGTCGCTGCTGGCGCCGCGCTGCCCGTGGACCAAGGCCGTGCGCCAGATCGCAACGTCGATCGAGGCGGTGCAGCTCATGGAAATGAAGGCGTAGGGAGGAAAGCGCGCCATGTTCAAGGATTTCGTCCTCAGGCCCGGCGACAGGCCCGCGCAGGGCCGCAAGCCCGCCCCGCCGCGCGCCCCGGCCGCCCCCGTCGCGAACACGAACGGCAACGGCACCGGCCGCGAGGTCAGCCCCTACCGCGAGATCGACCACGCGCTCCGCTCCTACCTCGACCTCAAGTCGCGGCTGCACGACGAGCTTCTGGGCCGCCTGAACCTGTCGGTGCTCGACAAGGTCGAACGGTCAGAGCTACGGCGCGAGATCGGCGCGCTGGTTCAGGACTACATCGCGGCGGAGAACCGCCCCATGCGTGCGGACGAGACCGAGGCGCTGACCGACGAACTGATCGACGAGGTTCTGGGCCTTGGCCCGCTCGAGCCGCTGCTGGCCGATCCTGGCGTGGCCGACGTGCTCGTGAACAGCTACAGCAACGTCTACGTCGAACGCTACGGCAAGCTCGAACGGACGGATGTGCAGTTCCGCGACGAACGTCACCTCATGCGGATCATCGACAAGATCGTGAGCCGCATCGGCCGCCGCGTCGACGAAAGCCAGCCCTGGGTCGACGCCCGCCTCGAGGACGGCAGCCGTGTGAACGTCATCATCCGCCCCTGCGCGGTGGACGGCCCCACCGTATCGATCCGCAAGTTCTCGCGCGATCCCCTGACGCTCGACCGGCTGGTGGACATCGGGACGCTGACCCCGCAGGCGGTGAACCTCCTGCGCGGGCTGGTGGAGGCGCGGCTCAACATCCTCATCTCCGGCGGCACGGGCTCGGGCAAGACGACCATGCTCAACGCGCTGTCGGCCTTCATCGACCCCACGCAGCGGATCGTGACGATCGAGGACGCGGCGGAACTGCAGCTGAAGCAGGATCACGTCGTCCGGCTCGAAACGCGGCCCGCGAGCGCCGAGGGCACGGCCGCCGTGACCCAGCGCGATCTGGTGCGGAACGCGCTTCGGATGCGGCCCGACCGGATCATCGTGGGCGAGGTGCGGGGGTCCGAGGCGTTCGACATGCTCCAGGCCATGAACACCGGCCACGACGGGTCGATGACCACGATCCACGCCAACACCGCCCGGGACGCGCTGTCGCGGCTCGAGCAGATGGTGGCGATGATGGGGGGCGAGATCCCGATGTCGGCGGTGCGCCGCCAGATCGCCTCGGGGCTCGAGATCGTGCTCCAGCTCGCGCGCCTGCCGGACGGCAAGCGGCGCATCCTGTCGGTGTCCGAGATCACCGGCATGGAGGGCGACATCATCACGATGCAGGACATCTTCGTCTGGAAGCAGCGCGGCCGGGCCGAGTCGGGCGAGGTTCTGGGCGAGTTCGTCGCGACCGGCATCCGGCCGAAGTGCATCGAGCGGCTGGCGCACGCCGGCGTCAACCTGTCCGCCGAAACCTTCGTCAACGGGGCCCGTCAATGATCAACGACATCCTCCAGCGGGTCGACCCGGGCTGGCTCCTCTTCATCGGGGTGTTCCTCGGTGCGCTTCTGCTGATCGAAGGGCTGCGCCAGCTCCTCTCCCGGCGCGAAACCGACGACGAGGCGCGGTCGCGCCGGATGCGGATGGTGGCGGCCGGGACCGACATCAAGGAGCGGCTCGACATCCTCGCCCCGCAGCGCCGGGGCAAGCCCGGCGGCGCGGGCGATCTCACGGGGCTCCTTCTCGCCGCGGGCCTGCCGCCGAGGCCCGGGGCCTTCGCCCTCGCCGCCATCGTCGTGGCGGCGGCGATTGCCTTCGCGCTCCGGCCTTTCCTCGGCCTCCCCGCGGCGGCGCTCCTGTCGATCGCGGTGGCGTTTGTCCTTCCGATCGTCGTGCTCGCCGCGGTCCGCGAGGAACGGACGAAGAAGCTCGTGGCGCAACTGCCCGACGCGCTCGATCTCATGGCGCGGGGCCTGAAGGCCGGCCATCCGCTCAACACCTCCATCGCCACGGTGGCCGAGACGATGCCCGACCCCATCGGAACCGAGTTCGGCATCGTCGTCGATCTCGTCACCTACGGCGACGACATCACGACGGCGATGGACAAGCTGGCCCAGCGGAACCCCAACGAGGATTTCCGCTACCTCTCTGCCGCCATCGCGATCCAGCACGGATCGGGCGGCAACCTCGGGCGCGTGCTCACGATCCTGTCGCAGGTGATCCGGGGGCGGATGATGATGCGGCGCAAGATCAAGGCGATGTCGGCGGAAGGCCGCATCTCGGCGCTGATCCTGTCGGTGATCCCCTTCCTGATGGTGGGGCTCAATTCGATCATCACGCCCGAATACTATGGCGGCATCGTGGACGATCCGATGTTCCTGCCGCTGGCCGTGGTCGCCGTGGGCCTGATCGTCACGAACGCGGTCGTCCTCTTCAAGCTCGTCAACTTCAAGTTCTGAACCCCGAAAGGCTGCCGCCATGATCGAGATGCTGAACGAGATCGCCGGACGGTTCGACATCGATCCCCGCTACCTCGTGATCGGCGGCCTCTTCGCCGGATCCCTGCTCGTGTTCCTCGCCATCGTGAGTGCCATCCGCGGACGTGCGGAGGACCCGGTCCTTCGGCGCATGAAGGGGGCGGGCGCGGCGGCCCTCGCAGGGGGTCCCGGCATCCTGCTCGACCCCGACAAGGACCCGTCTGGCATCGCGCGGGCCTTCCTGCCGACCGAGACGCGCGAACGGAACAAGGTCCGCCGTGATCTGGAGCACGCGGGCTTCACCGGGCCGAACGCCGTACTCGTCTACTACGGGATCCGCATCGGCATCGGGCTCGTCCTGCCGGCGCTTCTGGCCGGGATGGTGCTGTTCCGCGACCTCCTGCCCCTGCCCGCCGGCTTCCGGGCAGGGCTTGGGCAACTCGGGTCCGCGCAGCTGATGATCGGCTTCGCCATCGTCATCCTCATCGGCTTCTACGGGCCGGCCGCCTGGCTGTCGGCCCGCACGCGGGACCGGCGGGGGCGGGTGGAGATGGCCTTCCCCAACGCGCTCGACCTTCTCCAGGTGTCGGTGGAGGCGGGGCTGGGCTTCGACGCGGCCCTGTCGCGCGTGGCGGCGGAGATGAAGACCGCCAGTCCCGAGATCCACAAGGAATTCACGGCCGCCCAGCAGGAGATCCTCGCCGGGCGGGACCGGGAGCAGGCCTATCGCCAGATGGCGGACCGGCTGGGCATCGAGGAGGCCTATGCCTTCATCAACGTCATCCTGCAGTCGATGCGGTTCGGCACCTCCATGGGCCAGGCGCTGCTGGCCTATTCCGCCGACATGCGTCAGCGCCGGGAGATCCGGGCGCAGGAAAAGGCCAACAAGCTGCCGGTCTACATGTCGGCAGTGATGGCTGGGCTGATGATGCCCGCGCTCCTGATCGTCACGATCGGTCCGGTGGTCATCCGCTACATGAACACCTTCGGCGACTGAACCTCGGCCGGCCGCGCCGGCGGTCGCGCCGGATCCGGGTCAGCGGACCCCTGGCGTGCGGCGTCCGATCGGGTGCATCCGGTCCCGGTGGAAGTTCCGCGCGCCCGCTGCGGACAGGACGAGGCGCGAGATCTTCCAGCCCTCGGGCATCCGCCGGAACTCGTGCCGGTACTGCCCCCAGAGCTCGCTCTCCGGCCGTCCGTCCCGGTAGCTGTGCCAGGCGTAGAGATGACACAGGCTCCGCGCGGCATCGGGCCCGTCCAACTCGATCGTCACGTTCGAGACGTGATGGCTCGTCGCCGCAAAGAACTCCTCGAGCCCGCGCCGGACCATCGTCGCCAGCGCGTCGCGGCCCGTCATCGTCGGGACGTCTGGTCCGTAATCCACGACGGCGTCGGGGGTGAAGAGCGCAAGCACCTCCTCGACCTCCGCGCGGTCGAAGTGGAGGCAGTAGGCGTGGATCACGTCCTGGATGAGGTCCTTGTCCAGAAGTTGCCTCAGGCTCCGTGCGTCATTCATCCTCGACCTCCTCCGCCCGGTGGCCGTGGTAGTCCCGCCCCGCGATCCGGGCAAGCCGCCACGGCATCCGGTCGGGCATGGATCCGCCTGCACTGCGGCGCGTTGCCCGCAGAGCCCTTGCAATCCCGCACATCGGAGGCGACATATACATCCAAGTGGATGGAAAGATGACATGCCTCGCCAGATCAAGCCCGTCGACACCGAGAAGATCACGATCAACCTCGGCTACGTGGACCTTGGCCGGATCGACCTTCTGGTCGAGGAGGGGTTCTACACCAGCCGGACAGACTTCATCCGCGCGGCGATCCGCACCCAGCTCGGCCAGCACACCGCAGAGGTGGGCCGCCTGATCGAACGGCGGACGCTCGATCTGGGGCTGCGCGACTTCACCCGTGCCGATCTCGAAGCGGCGCGGGACGCAGGCGAGATCCTGCACATCAAGGTCGTGGGGCTGGCCCGCCTCGCCCCCGACATCACGCCCGATCTCGCCTGCGCGACGATCGGCTCGATCAATGTCCTCGGTGCGCTTCAGGCGTCGCCCGAGGTCCGGGCGGCGCTGCGCGACCGCATCACCTGACGGCTCAGGCCCGAAACCGAAAGGCAGACCAGATGAACGAAGACCTTGCAGCGGCCCTGCGCCGGTCGCTTGAACAGACGCGCGCCCTCAATCCGGCGGAGGCGACGCGCCTCATCCAGGAGGCGCTGGGACAACGCGCCGCCCCCACCGCCGGCGAGCCGGCGCGGCCCCGCCGCCGCCTGTCGCAGGTTCTCGAGGGGCTGGCGCGCCGCCCCCCGGGCGTGAACCCGGCTGCGCGCGGCAGACGCCCCTCCGTCGAGGTTCCCCAGGGCGCGGTCTTCGAGGCACGGCGCCACGACGGCCCGAATGGCGCGCAGGACTACCGGCTCTACCGGCCCTCGGGCCACAAACCCGTCCGGGGCATGATCCTGATGCTGCACGGCTGCACCCAGACGCCCGAGGATTTCGCGGTCGGGACGCGGATGAACGCCGTGGCCGAACGCGAGGGCCTCCTGGTCGCCTATCCCGAACAGACGCGATCACGGAATCCGTCCCTCTGCTGGAACTGGTTCAACCCGCGCGATCAGGGACGCTCGGGGGGCGAGGCGGCGGCGCTCGCCGATCTCGCCGGGGCAGTGGCGGACGAGCACGGGCTCCCCTCCGGCGCCGTCTTCGCGGCGGGACTGTCGGCGGGCGGCGCGATGGCGGCGATCCTCGCCCACAGCCACCCGGAAACCTTCGCGGGGGCGGGCGTGCACTCCGGGCTCGCGCCCGGCTCCGCGCTCGATGTGGTATCGGCCTTCGCGGCCATGCGGGGGGATCCCGCGCCGGGAGCGATGCCGCTCCGCGCGCCCGCGATCATCTTCCACGGGTCGGCCGACGCAACGGTGGCGCCGGTGAACGCCGGGCGGCTGGCCGGCCAGCTCGACGGAACGGAGACGCGGTCCGGAGCGGGACCGGGTCGCCGCTTCGACGTCCTGAGCGGGCGGAACGCCGAGGGGCGGCCGGTGGAAGTCTGGCGCATCGACGGCGCGGGTCACGCCTGGTCGGGCGGAGACGCCGGCGGAAGCTACACGGATCCCCTCGGACCGGACGCGTCGTCCGAGATGGTCCGGTTCTTCCTGTCGCTGGACGGGAAGGGCGTGCCGGACTGACGCCGCCCGCCACCCGGCGGGATCAGCGCCGGGCGTGCATGATCCGGCCGATGAAGTTGAGCAGCACCTGCGCGGCGAGGATGGCCGTCGTGCCGGTGTGGTCGTAGTCGGGCGCGACCTCGACGAGGTCGATGCCCACGACATCGCCCCGCCGGGCAAGGCCCGCCAGAAGCTCCAGCACCTCGTAGTAGAGGAACCCGCCGTGCGAAGGCGTTCCGGTGCCGGGCGCGATGGACGGGTCGAAGCCGTCGATGTCGAGGGTGACGTAGTAGCGCGCGCCCTCGGGGATGCGGGCAAGCGTCGCCTCGATCCCCAGCTTGCGGATCTGGCGGACAGACAGGATGTCGGACCCCATCGCGCGGGCCGCCTCGTAACCTTCTTTCGCGGTGGACGAGACGTTGCGGATGCCGAACTGCGACAGCCCCGTCACATGCGCCTGCTCGGCCGCGCGGCGCATCGGGTTGCCGTGCCCGAAGCGGACGCCGTGGCGCACATCGACGAAGTCGAGATGCGCGTCGATCTGCACGATGTGGATCGGCCCGTGGCCGTCGAAGGCACGGATGCAGGGAATGTTGATGGAGTGGTCGCCGCCGATCACCACCGGAAGCGCGCCCGCCGCGAGGATCGCGCGCACGCCCGCCTCGATGTTGGCGTGGCTCGTCTGCGTGTCGGTGTGGACGATGTCGGCGTCGCCGATGTCCATCATCCGCACGCCCTCGAGGTAGGTCACGTCGTCCTCGTGGTCGTAGGCGCCCGCGTGCCCGAAGGAGAACAGCGTGGACGCCTCGCGCACCGCGCGCGGTCCGAAGCGCGCGCCCGCGCGCCATTGCGTGCCGAAGTCGAACGGCGCGCCCATCACCGCCACGTCGGCGTCGATGGCGCTCCAGTCCGGCTGGTAGGGCGACTTGCCGAAGGTCGAGATGCCCACGAAGGGCAGGTTCAGGCGGCCGCTTTCGTATCCGTGCGACACATTCAGCTCCCTGAGACCGGAAGGTTCTCGCAGATCACCGGCGCGCGGCCCTTGCGCCGGGCGACGGCGACGGCGGTCACGCAGAGGATCTCGAAGAGGATAGAGGCCCCGATCCACGCTGTCATCCCCGACGGATCGAAGGGTGGCGAAACTTCGACGAGGTCCCCCGCCACGATGTCCACGCCGTCAAGGAGCCGGAGCATCGCCTGCGCTTCGAAGGTGGTGAAGCCCCCGATCTCGGGCGTGCCGGTTCCGGGGGCAAGCGCAGGGTCGATCCCGTCGATGTCGAAGGAGAGGTAGGCGGGGCGATCGCCGAGGATCTCGCGCGCCTCGCTCATCACGTCGGCCACTCCGCGGGCGCGGAACTCCTCGATGGTCACGATTCGGATGCCGTTCGCGGCCGCGAAGGCGCGGTCCTCGCCGTCGTAGGTCGTGCCTCGGATGCCGATCTGGATCATCCGGGCGGGGTCGAGAAGCCCCTCCTCCACGGCCCGGCGGAAGGGCGTGCCGTGGGTGTAGCGCTGGCCGCCGAAGTAGCCGTCGAAGAGGTCCGTGTGCGCGTCGAAGTGGACGAAGCCGAGGGGGCCGTCCTTCGCCATCGCGCGCAGGACGGGAAGGCTCATCAGGTGGTCGCCGCCCATCATCAGGGGCGTGACCCCCGCCGCCTTCATCCGCGCGAACTGGCCCGCGACAAGCACCAGCGTGTGGTCCACGTTCGTGAGATTGACGGTCGCATCGCCGAAGTCGGCGGCGCGGGCCGTGTGGAACGGCGCGATGCGCGTCGCCTGGTTGACCATGCGGATCATGGTCGAAGCGTCGCGCAGCGCGCGCGGCGCGTGGCGGGCGCCGGGCCGGTTGGTGGTGCCGCTGTCGAAGGGCACGCCGAGGAAGCCGATCTCGGCCCCGCCCGGCGCGTCGAGCGTCCGCACGGGAAGCCGCATGACCGAGGCGATGCCCGCGAAGCGCGGGACTTCCAGCGCCGAGACGGGAAGGTAGGCGGGATCGACGGGGATCATGCGGGCTCTCCCACGGTGTCGGTGCGGAGGAGGTCGCGGTGTGCCATGGCGTGGCGCGCGATCTCCTCCATCGGCGCGAACCAGACGTCGCCCTTGTCGAGCACCGTCTCGAGCCAGCGCTCCATCGCCGCCCAGCGGGCGAGGCGGCCGGTCAGGAAGGGATGCAGGACCGGCATCCAGAAGCCGCCCACGGCATGGGCGGCCTCGAACTCCTCGATGAAGGCCCGGATCCCGTCCGACGGCGCGCGGACCGGCATGAGATAGCCGATCTCCTCGAAATGGGCGAAGGGCGGCCAGTCGTCGGTGCCCCAGTGGGGTGGGATCTCGATGATCTCGCCCTGCGGCGCTTTCAGCAGGTAGGGCAGGTCGTCGGCCATGAGCGAGCTGTCGTAGAGGAACCCCGCCTCGATCAGTCGCCCGATCACGCCGGGTGTCGCGTTGTAGACCGGCGCCCGGTAGCCGCGCGGCTTGCGGCCCGTCATGCGGACATGGGTCTCCAGCGCGCGGTGGAAGAGCTCCGCTTCCCGCTCGTCGGAGTGCCCGATGGGGTCCTCATGCCGCCACGAATGGTGGCCGATCTCGTGGCCGTCCTTCAGGATCATCTCGACCGTGGCCGGATAGGTCTCCATCACCCAGGCCGGCATGAAGAAGGTCTGCGTGATCCCCCAGCGGCGGTAGCTCGCGAGGATGCGGGGCACGGCCACCGTGGGACCGTAGCGGCCCATGGAGACAGGGGCGAGGCGGAGGTGCCCGTCTTCCGGCTTTGCGTTCCGGATCAGGCTGTCGGCGTCCACGTCGAAGGTGATCGCGGCGGCGAGGCGCTTGCCGTGGGGCCAGGGAAGGGGGTGGAGCAGCATGGGCGTTCCCTCAATGCATGGCCGCCCCGCCGTCGGCGGAGAAGCACTGTCCGGTGATGAAGCTCGCCTTTGGTGAGGCGAGGAAGGCGATGACGGCGGCGATCTCCTCCGGCCGCCCGATCCGACGGAGCGGGTTGCGGCGCTCGAGCGCCTGCTGGTCGGGGGTCATGGCGTCGTAGCCGAGGAGCGGCGTGTCGACGGGGCCCGGGGCCACGGCGTTCACGAGGATGTCGGGCGCCAGTTCCCGCGCCCAGGAGCGGGTGAGCGACAGGATCGCGCCCTTGGTGGCCGCATAGGCCGAGGCGCCCTCGCGCCCGAGGTAGGCGAGTTCGGAGGCGACGTTGACGACCCGCCCACCCTTCGGGATCTTCGGCAAGGCGGCCTGCGTCACGATGAAGGGCCCGCGCAGGTTGACGGCCAACTGCTGGTCGAAGTCGGCAAGCGCCATGGTAGCGAGGGGCGCCTCGATCAGGATGCCGGCGTTGTTCACCAGCACGTCGATGCGCGCGATGCCCACGAGAGCGGCGGCGACGGAGGCGGGGTCGGTCACGTCGGCGGCAAGGTCCGCGCCGGACAGGTCCAGCCCCAGCACGTCGAACCCGTCCGCCTTCAGCGCCGCGCAGGTCGCCGCACCGATGCCGCGCGCCGCGCCGGTCACCACCGCCACCCTCACCACGGCACCTCCCCCCGGTCGATGCCCAGCGTCTGGCCGGTGATGTTGGCCGAGGCGGCGGAGCCAAGGAACAGGTAGGCCCCAGCGATGTCCGCAGGCTCCATCAGCCCGCCGCCAAGCGGTTGCGCCGCCTCCACGCCCGCGATGATCGCGCCTTCCGACGTGCCGGTGCGCGCGGCCAGCACGCGGGCGGACCGCACGGCGGCCTCGGTCCGCACCCAGCCGGGCGCCACGGCGTTCACGCGGATGCCGCGTGGTCCCAGTTCCCTGGCCCAGCTCTTGGTCAGCCCGATCACCGCGTGCTTCGAGGCGACGTAGGCGCCGAAGAGCGGCTCGCCCACCCGGCCCCAGATCGAGGCGGTGTTCACGATCCGCCCGCCGTGAGCCATCGCGGGAAGAGCCTGCGCGGTCACGATCGCCATACCGGTCACGTTGATGTCGAGGATGCGCCGGAACAGCGCCACCGCCTCGGGCGAGCCGTCGTCCACCGGCGTGATCCGCTCGAGCCCGGCGTTGTTCACCAGCACGTCGAGCGCGCCCACACGCGCGAGCGCCGCCGCCACCGCAGCCGGATCGGTGACGTCAGCCCGAAGCCCAGTCGCCCCGACGACCTTCGCGGCGTCGTGCACCGCCTCGTCCTCGGCCATCGCCCAGACGATCGCGCCCGCCTCCACGAAGGCCCTCGCGACGCCAAGGCCGATGCCCCGGCTCGCGCCCGTGACAAGCACTCTCTGACCATCGAGGTTCATGCGCCCTCCTCCTCGGTCGCGGTGGACCGCACGTAATGCAGAAGCTCGTTCCGCAATGCGAAGAACTCCGGGCTCTCGCGCAGCTCCAGCGTCCGCGCCGGGCCGAGCCGAGTCGTCACGTCGACTTCGGCCAGGATGCGCGCCGGGCGGCGGGTGAAGACGATCACCCGGTCGGCGAGGAACGCCGCCTCCTCAACGTCATGCGTCACGAACACCACCGTCTTCCGCTCCTCGAGCTGGATGCGGCGCAGCTCCAGCTGGAGGAACTCGCGCCGCTGCGCGTCGAGCGCGCCGAAGGGTTCGTCCATCAGAAGGATCTCGGACCCCGCCGCGAGCGTCCGCGCGATGGCGACGCGCTGGCGCATCCCGCCCGAGATGCGGTTGGGCCAGCTGTCGCGGAAATCCGTGAGACCAACCAGCGCGAGGAAATGCGCCGCCCGCGCCTTCTTCTCCGCCGCCGTCAGGTCGGAGCGGTAGCGCATCCCGTAGGCCACGTTCCCTTCGACCGTGAGCCACGGAAACGCGGAATAGGACTGGAACACCATCCCCCGCCGCCGGTCGGGCCGCGTCATCGCCTCGCCCCGCAGCAGGATGCGCCCGGAGGTGGGCACCTCCAGCCCGCCTACCATGCGCATCAACGTCGTCTTCCCGCAGCCCGAAGGTCCGAGGAAGGCGACAAGCTCGCCCTCCGCAACGGTCAGGTCGAAGGGGGCCACGACCTCTGTCGCCCCGTACCGTTTCGTCACGCTGTCGAAGGCGAGGTAGGTCATCGCGTGAGATACCCGAACCAGCGGCGGTGAAGTGCGCGGATGATCTGGTCGGTCAGGAGCCCGATGATCCCGATCGTCACGACGCCCGCCATGACTTCGGGCGTCTGGAAGAACCGCCGCGCCTGCCAGATGACGAAGCCGAGCCCCGAGTTCGCCGCCACGATCTCGGCGATGATGAGGTAGGTCCAGCACCAGCCCAGCGTGATGCGCATGTTGTCGACGAGTGTGGGCAGCATCGCCGGGAGCGACACGTCGGTCAGCCGCCGCCAACCGGGGGCGCCCACCGTCATCGCGGTTTCGTGGTACTCGTGCGGCACGCGGCGCACGTCGTCGGCCACGAGCAGGACCAGCTGGAAGAAGGTCCCCAGCCAGAGGAGAAAGATCTTCGTCCCTTCCCCCACCCCGAACCAGATGATCGACAGCGGCACGAGCGCCGGGACCGGAAGGTAACGGATGAAGTCCACGATGGGTTCGAGCGCCGCGCCCACCGCGCGGAATGATCCCATCAGGATGCCGATGGGTACCGCCATCGCGGCGGCGATGAGGAACGCCGTCCAGACGCGCAGCGTCGAGACCCCCGCGTGGTAGAGGAGGTCGCGCTCGAAGATCATCGTCCAGAGCGTCGACAGCACCGTCGAGGGTGCGGGCAGGAACCGCTCGGACACGATCCCCCCGCGCGAGACGAGCTCCCACGCGAGGAGAAGGGCAAGCGTGCTCGCCGTGCCGATGATCGCCTTGGCCCGCGGCATCGCCGCCCGTCAGCGCGAATGGCCGTCGAAAAGACCGGTAAGGAGCGAGTTGTCGATCTCCTCGGAGGCCGTCAGGACCGTGTCGGCCGCGCCGTAATCGATGTTGAGCTGCATCACCTGGTCGAACACGCCGTGGAGCTTGCCCGTCCCGCCATCGGTGCCGAGGAACTCCACCGCCTCCTCGTAGGTGGTGTAGGCGAGCGAGGTTTCGATGATCTCCGTCACGTCCGCCGGCGTCAGACCGAAGTAGGGCGCGGCGAGGGCCGCGAACTCGTCAGGATTGGCACGCTGGTAATCCACCGCGCGATAGACGCAGCGCAGGAGGCTTTCGAACTTGCCCGGATTTTCGGCAAGCGCCGCGTCGCGGGCGGTGATGATGTCGACGATCAGGTCCGGCTCCTCGCGCGAGGAAACAAGCACGCGCGGATTGCGGTCGGGCAGGATCTGCACCGCCTGGCTCAGGAACGGCTCGTACGTCCCGACGGCGACGATCGACGGGTCCGAGAAGACGGCGATGGTGTCTGCCGTCGCGATCTCGCGCAGCTCGAGGTCGTTGATCGACAGGCCCGCCTTGGCGAGTTCCATCTGGAGGAGAAGGCGCGCGGGGATGTTGGGCTCGATGGCCACCGTCTTGCCGGCAAGGTCCGCGACCGTCCCGATGGAGCCGTCCACGAGCACCCCGTCGCCGCCCACCGAGATGTCGATGGTCCCGATGATGGTGCCCGGCGTGTCGGGCACGCGCGGGCGGCCCTGGTGTTCGCCCACCGTCCGCATGTCCGCGTCAATGTCGCCGCGGTCCATCGCGGCCATGACGTTGGCGCGGTCGTCCTCGAACCGGAAATCGAGCGTCACGCCCTCCTCCTCGTAGCAGCCGAGGTCCTGCGCCACGAGCGCGGGCGCGAAGCCGACCCACGTCGGCGCGAGGATGCGGATCGTGCTGTCCTGCGCCGCGGCAGGCAGGGCGGTGGCAAGGGCGGTGGCGGTGAGGAGGGACCGGCGCAGCATCTGTCATGCTCCTTCGATGTATGGCGTGTCGCCAAGACCGTAGCAGCCTTGCAGCCTTGCGAAGAATGAAGAAGTCATGCCTCATTGCATCGGGAAATCCCGAAGTGAAGGGGGCGACGCGGCATGCGGCATCTGTCGGACATCGACCTGCGGCTCATCCGCATCTTCTGCACAATCGTGGAGTGCAACGGGTTTCAGGGCGCGCAGATCGCTCTGAACATGGCGCAGTCGACGCTATCCATGCATCTCGCCGCGCTCGAGGCGAAGCTCGGCTCGCGGCTCTGCGACCGGGGCCGGGCGGGGTTCCGCGTCACTCCGGCGGGAGAGGACACCTATGCCGCCGCGCAGGAACTCCTGCGCAACCTCGAACGGTTCGAGGCAACGATGGATCGCGTCCACCGCCGTCAGACCGCAAGGCTGCGGATCGGCGTGATCGACTGCGTCACCACCTTCGAGGCGCTGGACCTCCCCGGCGCGGTGGCCCGGTTTTCCCGGCGCCACCCCGAGGCGCTCGTCGAGCTCGAGACCGACACGCCCGCCGGGCTGCAGAACAGCCTGCTCAAGGGCACGCGCGACGTGGTAGTGGGCGGCTCGCTCCAACCGATGCCGGGGCTCGTCTATCGCGAGCTCGCGGCCGAAACGCATCACCTCTACTGCGGCAGCGACCATCCGTGGTTCCACCGTCCGGACCGGGACCTCACGCAGGCCGATTTCCTGAAGGCGGCCTTCTCGGTCCGAAGCTACATGCACTTCGACGACACCTACCGGCTGGGCCGGGTGACGGCGCGGGCGACGGTGGGCAGCATGGAAGCTCAGGAGATCCTGATCCTCTCGGGCCGCTACGTCGGATTCCTCCCCGGCCACCGCGGCGGGCTGTGGCAGGCGCTTGGCCGGATGCGGGCCGTGAAGACGACGGACTGGTCGCTGACCTCGCGCTTCTACGCCTCTCACGGGCGGCAGCCCGAAGGAGAGGCGCTCCGCCGGGCGTTTATGGCCGAACTCACGGGACATGCCGCCGCGCGGGCCGCCCGGGCCGATGCCCCTATCGCGCCGGCCGACCGAGCGGATTGACGAGCGCCTGCGCCACGAGCGCGACAATTCCCAGGACCGCGAAGGGTGCGGCGGGCGCGAAGCCGCCGGCCAAAACGAGCGCGAGCGCCCCCGCGAGTCCCGCAAGCGCCACCGCCGTCGCGAGCCGGTCCGGACGCACGACCGCAACCAGCGCAATCGCCACCACGGCGAGAAGCGCCGCCGAGGGAAGCCACGTGGCCGCCTGCACCGCCAGCGCCTCCTCCACGGCCGGCGGAGCCATGACGCGCTGCGCCTGCGCGGGGGCGAGCGCGATCCCCTCGGCCTGCATCGCCTGCATCGCCCGGTGCTCGGTCAGGGCGACGGTGGCGCGGAGCCAGAGGCTCGCGGGCGTCATGAGGGTGAGGAACGCCATGGCGGCGGCGAGCGCCGCGAGGAACCGCTTGACCAGCATCGGGTCGCGCGACTGCCGCACGATGTCGAGCGCCACGGCGAGGACGATGATGATCCCCGTGACCACCATCTGCCAGAAGGTGTTGAGCTGGGCGAGCGTGAGACCGTTGTTGATGAGCTTCAGCAGGATGACGCCCATGAACGTCCCCCAGACCGACCCCCGCCCGCCAAACAGGGAGGTGCCGCCGATTACCACGGCGGCGATGGCCTCCAACTCCCACATGAGGCCGTAGTCGGACTTGGCATAGGGCGCGCGGCCCAGGAACAGGAGCGCCCCCAGCACCGCGCAGACCGACGACACCATGTAGACCATGACGATGTAGCGCGTGGTCGGGATGCCCGCCTGCCGCGCGCCGGTGGGGTTCGACCCGATGGCATAGACGTAGCGGCCGAAGCGGGTGTTCGACGTGACGATGGCGAGCAGCACGAAGAAGCCGACGAAGAGGATCGCGCTCATCTGGAAGGTGCGGAAGAAGTTCAGCCAGTTGGCGTCGACGAAGGCGCCGACGGGCGTCCAGAAAGCCGACAGCTCCCCCGCCTGATAGGCGGTCCGCAGGGGCTCGAACGGGTTCCAGCGGCCGAAGGTGTCGAAGGTCGCGGGCAGCTGCGGCGTGGCCTGCGCGCCGGTGGCGAGGTGCCCGGTGCCGCGCCAGACGGACAGCCCCGCCAGCGTGACGATGAAGGCGGGCATCCCGAACCAGGCGACGAGCCCACCATGGATGAAGCCCACCGTCATCCCGCAGCCGATGCCGATGGCGATGGCCATGAGGGGGTCGACGCCCATGTAGCTCACGACATAGCCCATGAGCGCAGCGGTCATCCCCATGACCGACCCCACCGACAGGTCGATCCCGGCCGTCAGGATGACGAGCGTCATCCCCCCCGCCACGATGCCGAGCGCCGCGGCGTTGTTCAGGATGGTCATGAGGTTCGTCGGGTGGAAGAACGACCGGCCATCGGTCACCGCCTCGATGGCGATGGCAAGGACGAGAATGGCGATGAGCGCGCCCGACCACTCCGCCCGCAGGAAGCGGAACAGCAGGTCGCGCGGCATGTCGCTCCAGCGGCGCGCGGCGGGGCTTGCGGGGCCGGTCATGTCGGTCATGGCGCGTCCTCTCCGATGCGCGAAGGGCCGGCCGTGGTGCGGCCGGCCCCGATGCCGTCCGGTGGCCGGTTACTCGATCCCGACCATCTGCTTGTAGACGCCCGAGGTGGACGGCGTGACGAGGAAGAAGCCCGTGTCGATCCGGCCCGCCACGGGTTCGCCCCGCGCGGCGGCGGCGGCGGCCCGGATGCCCTGGTAGCCCATCTGGTAGAGCATCTGCGCCGTGTTGGCGTGGACCCAGCCCTGATCCATCGCCGCGATGGCGTCGGACGCGCCGTCGAAGCCCACGAGCTTCACGTCGCCCGGACCGTAGCCGAGGTTCGTGAGCGCGGCGACGGAGGCCATGGTGCCGCCGTCCCAGGCGTGGACGATCATCTTCACGTCGTCGTTCTGGTTCAGCAGCGCCTCGACCCCGGCCTGCGCCTGTTCCGAATTCCACTCGGTCGGCACCTCGAGGATCTCGGACCCCGGCCGCGCGGCCGAGAAGCCCGCGATGAAGCCGTTTCGGCGGTCCTGCCCGGTCGATTGCGCCTGACTGCCGGTGACGTAGATGATCTTGTCGCCGTCCTCGATGAGCGTCGCCGCGACCGCGCCCTGCACCTTGGCAACCGCGAGGTTGTCGGTCGCGACGAAGGAGGTCACGTCGGCGCCCGTCACGCCCGTGTCGATGGCGATGATCGGAATCCCTGCCGCCATCGCGTCGTTGACCGCAGGGGCGATACCTGCGCTGTCGGCCGGCGCGATGCCGATGGCGTCGACGCCCTGGGCCACCATGTTCTCGAACACCTCGAGCTGACTCGTCAGGTCGTCGGCGAAGGCGGGACCGACCTCGATGATGGTGACGCCCTCCTCGGCCGCCGCGTCGCGCGCACCCTGGTTGATCATCTGCCAGCCCGCGTTGGTGGCGGACTTGGTGATGTAGCCGACCGTCAGATCCTGCGCCTGGACGGCGCCCGCCCCGAGGGCGAGCGCGACGGCGGTTGCGGCCGCCAGCCGTGCGTGAAGCATCTTGAACCTCCCGTTTGACACTTTTGCCGGTTTCGTTGAACAATAGTTCCGGAAGGCAACACCAAGAGCCCCGCGTCTGTCAAGCCGGGGCCGCTGCCCGCGAGGGCCGGGAGGAAAGATGGCGGACGCCGGCGGCATCGTTCTGGAGACGAGGGGCCTCACCAAGCACTACGGCGGGGTCGAGGCGCTGACCGGGGCGGACTTCACGATCCGCCGGGGCGAACACATTGCCATCGTGGGCGACAACGGGGCGGGCAAATCCACCTTCGTGCGCAACATCACCGGGGTGGAGCGCCCGACTGCGGGCGCAATCCTGTTCGAGGGGCAGGAGGTCCATTTCCGCGCCCCGCTCGAAGCGCGGAGCCACGGGATCGAGACGGTCTACCAGAACCTCGCGCTGGCCGATCACCTCGACGTGCCCGCCAACATCTTCCTCGGGCGAGAGGAATACTACTTCCGCCTCGGCCCCCTCTCCTGGCTCAACAAGCGCAAGATGCGGCGCGAGGCGGAGCGCGTGCTGGAGCGGACGGGGATCCGGATCCCCGACCTCACCCAGCCCTTGATGAGCATGTCCGGCGGCCAGCGGCAGTGCGTGGCGATCAGTCGGGCGGCGGGCTGGGGCGCGAAGCTCATCATCATGGACGAACCCACCGCCGCGCTCGGCATCCAGGAGACGACGCGGGTCGAGACGATCATCCGGGGCTTGAAGGAGCAGGGCATCCCGGTGATCCTGATCTCCCACAACCTCCGGCAGGTGTTCAAGCTCGTGGACCGTATCGTCGTGTTCCGCCGGGGGCGGATCGTCGGATCGCTCGACGCGAAGACGACGGACGGCAACGCGGTCGTGTCGCTCATCACCGGAATCGATCAGGGCGTTCACGCGGACGCGAGTTATATCTGAGGCCATGTCGGTCGCGATTCCCCTCCTCCCCTCGGACTTCCCCGTCCACGGCACCCGCCCGGTGGCCGACGCCGGCGCGATGCGGGCCGAGGCGTTCCGCTACGCGTCCGGGATCGAGGCGCTTCGGCTCCTGACTCCGCGGGCCGACATCGTCGTCCTGCCGTTCCACGGCCAGCAGGTCTGGCGCGCGGCCTTCGACGGGCGCGAGCTCGCCATGACGTCGATGTTCGATGAACCCGTGGCGACGGACAGCTACCTTGCCACCTACGGCGCCTTCTTCCTCCACTGCGGGATCACGCGCATCGGCCCGCCGTCGGCGGAGGACCCCCACCCGCTCCACGGCGAACTCCCTCTCGGCCGGTTCGAGACGGCGGAGGTCGTGATCGACGAGGCGGCGGGGCGGATCGGCGTCCGGGGCCGGTTCCGGCATCGCGTCGCCTTCAGCTTGAACTACGACGCCGTGGCGGAGGTCAGCCTTGGCGCAGATGCCACTCGCATGGACATCACGCTCCACGTGACGAACCGACGGACCGCCGCGCCGCTCGAACTCATGTACCTCGGCCACGCCAACTTCCGCCCGGTCGATCACGGGCGGCTCGTCTACGCCGCACACTATACGCCGGAGGACGTGGCGGTGCGGCAGTCGATCCCGCCGCACATCAAGGCGGGGCCGGGCCATGCGGCGTTCCTCGCCGACCTCGCCCGCGCGCCGGAGCGGCACCACATCCTCGACCCCGCTCTGCCCTTCGACCCCGAGGCGGTCTTCACCGTCCACATGATCCCCGACGCCACGGGCTGGACCCACGCCATGCAGGTCCATCCGGAGGGGCACGCGGACGTCATCAGCTACGACACCACGACCTTGCCGCTCGCCATCCGCTGGGTCTGCCGCACGGCGGACCAGCAGGGGCTGGGCATCGCGCTGCCCGCGACGGCGCGCGTGGAAGGCTACGCCACCGAACGCGCCGCCGGCCGCATCGTGAGCGTGCCGCCGGAAGGGTCCTGGAGCGCCCGGATGTGCATGGGCGCGCTCGACGCGGACGAGGCCGCCGAAATGGAAGCGCGGATCGACCGGCTGGCGGGAAGGGCCTGAGACATGGCGAAGCTCTGGTTCCTGGGCGAGGCGCTGATCGACTTCGTGCCGGTTCCCGCGCCCGACGGCGGGCCCGCCTACGCCCCGCGCTGCGGCGGCTCGCCCTACAACGCGGCGAAGGCGGCGGCGCTCGCCGGGGCCGAGGTGGGATTCCTCGGCGCGCTGTCGACCGACCTCTTCGGCGAGATGCTGGCGGCCGACCTCGCCCGTCACGGGATCGACACGTCCCGAGCACCCCGCCTTGACGCCCCGACCACGCTTGCCTTCGTCGACCTCCAGTCGGGCGAGCCGCGCTATGCCTTCTTCAACGAGGGAACGGCCACACGGAAGGTCGCGCCCGATCCGCACGACTTCGCGCCCGGTCCCGGAGACATCGTCGACGTGGGGTCGATCTCGCTCATCGACCTGCCGGGGGCCGACGCCATCGCCGCCTTCGCCGAGGGCGTCGCCGGACGCGCGCTCGTGGCGATCGACCCGAACGCGCGCCCGGGAATGACGCCCGACCTTGCGGGCTGGCGACGCCGCATCGGGCGGATCCTGTCGGTGGCCGACATCGTGCGGCTGAGCGTCGAGGACCTTGGCGCGCTCGCCCCCGGCGAAAGCCCCGACGGCTTCGCCACGGCGCAGATCGGGCGGGGCGCGGGGCTTGTCGTCGTCACCCACGGCGCGGACGGGGCCGAGGCGTGGACGGGAACGAGCCATGTCCGCGTCCCCGGACACAGGGTCGCCGTCGTCGACACGGTGGGGGCAGGCGACACGCTGATGGGCACGCTTCTTGCGCAGCTTGCCGCGGGCGGGCATACCGAACCCAAGGCGCTGCACCGCCTGTCGGGAGAGGCGCTGGCCGCCGCGCTCGACCGAGCGGTCGCGGCTGCGGCCCTGAATTGCATGGCGTCCGGCTGCGCGCCACCCACGCCCGACGCCGTCGCGGCCTTCCTCGGGGCGCAGGCGTCGGTCCATTGACGGAGTCCGGCCGCTGCCCCACCCCTCGCGCCTTCCGCAGACCACGCTTGCCGAAGACCGCGCGCTCAGGCTGCGCGCCGCATGGCTCTACTACAACCGCGGAATGACCCAGAAGGACATCGCCGAGCGGCTGGGCATCAGCCGGTCGAGCGTCATCCGCCTCCTTGAGGAGGCCCGGCGGCGTGCCGAGGTCCAGATCTGGATCGACATGCCGCCCGGCGACCTCGCGGAGCTGTCGACCGCGCTTGAGGATCGCTTCGGGCTCGAACGCGCGATCGTCGTGCCCGGCGAGGGCACGGCGGCGGAGACGGCGCGGGACGTCGGGTCGGCGCTGGGGCGGTTCCTGTCGGAGCGGATCGGAGAAGGGATGACCGTCGGCGTCGGCTGGGGCCGGACGCTCGACGCCTCGCTCATGGCGTTCCGGCCGCCGCGGCTCGAAGGGGTGCGGGTCGTGTCGCTTCTCGGCGGGGTGGTGGAGACGAAGGGCCTCAACCCGATCGACTTCGCGTGGCGGCTGGCCGGGGCGCTTGGCGGAGACTGCCTGCTCTTCCCTGCCCCGCTCATCGTGGACAGCGCCGAGACGAAGCGGCGGCTGGTGGAGGAGTGCGGGTTGTCCCGCATCGCCGAGGTCGCGCGCGGCATGGACATCGCCGTGGTCAGCTGCGGCGACATCGGAACCTCCGGCACGTCGCTGAGCCAGGGCTTCCTTTCGGCCGAGGACTACCGCGGCCTCGTCGAGGCCGGTGCCGTCTGCGACACGATGTGCCACTTCCTCGATGCCGAGGGGTGCAGCGTGGACCATCCCGTGCAGGACCGGGTGATGTCGGTGGGGCTCGACGTCGTCGCGGGCGCGAAGCAGATCGTCCTCGCCTCCGGCGGGCGTCGGCGGGCGGCGGCGATCAAGGCGACCATCTCGCGCGTCGGCTGCCACACGCTCGTCACCGACGAGGCGGCGGCGCGCGCGCTTCTCGGCTGAGGTTCAGGCGAGGAGCGCGACAAGGCGCCGGTTCACGGCGCCGGCGGCCTCGACATGCGGGACATGCCCGCTGGCGGCGAAGAACTCCGGCACCACCCCCAGCACGAGACCCGGCGGCGGCGGCACGATGCGGTCCTCCGCCCCCCAGAGGACCGTCAGCTCCCCGTCCAACCGGGGCGGGGGCGCCGCCGCCGGCAGGGCGGCCGCGATTGCCGCCAGCGCCGCCCGGCGTGCGGGTTCGGCCAGCCCCGCCAGGACATGCGCCGCCATGGGCGGAACCAGCCGCGGCCGCTCCACGAGCCGGGCAAGCAGGGCCTCCGCCTCGGCCTGTGCGGCAAGAGCCGGGAATTGCCTGAGAAAATCCGTATCCAGCCCCGCACCGAGCCCTGCGGGTGCGATGAGGATCATCCTGTCGAAGGCCCACGGCATCTTTCGGGAGAGGTGCAGCACGACCGCCGCGCCCAGCGAATGCGCGACCACCGGAAGAGGTCCCGGCAGGGACTCGACCGCCTCGGCCAGACCGACGGCCAGCGCCGCCGGGCTGCCGTCGCCCACGTCGTTCCCTGCGCTTCCGTGGCCAGGCAGGTCCACGGCCCAGACGGTTCGCGCCGCCATCAGCGCGTGGGCGTTGGCCGCCCAGCCGTGGCGGTCCGCCCCGAACCCGTGGACGAGGAGGACGGGCGGACCTTCCCCGCCGAGCCGGTGCAGCGCGGCGCGGGAGACGGTCATGCGATCTCGGCGAGAACCGCGCCCACCTCGGCGATCTCGCCTTCGGGGATCCGGATGCGGAGCGTTCCGGCGGCGGGGGCTTCGAGCTCGATCGCCATCTTGGTGGTGGTGATGGTGACGATCTGCTCGCCCTCCTCGACGGTGTCGCCGTCGGCCTTCAGCCATTCGGTGACCTCGGCCTCGGTGATCTCGTTGCCGAGCTGGGGAACGGGAAGGGGGGTCATCTGTATCTCCTTCAGAGGCCGGCGCGGGACAGGGCGAGGTCGTCCCAGTCGCGCACGCCGCGGCGGTTGGCACGGCGATCGGGGAAGAAATCGGCCATGACCGCGTCGACGATGTCGTGCGCCTGAGGGAAGTAGGTCGCTTCCATGTCGGCGCCCGGCACGATCCAGTTGGGCGATCCGATCACGCGCGGCGGCGCCTCGAGGCTCGCGAACCCGTGCCGCGCGACGGTCGCCGCCACGGTCTGCGCGAAGCTGCCGCGTTCGGAAGCTTCGGTCACCGCAAGGAAGCGTCCAGTCTTCGCAACGCTCTCGAGCACCGGCTGATAGTCAAAGGGCACGAGCGTCCGCGCATCGATCACCTCGGCCTCGATCCCGGCCGCGGCCAGTTCGTCGGCCGCGGCGAGCGCGGGATAGAGCGACGGGCCGATCGTCAGGATCGTGAGGTCGCGCCCTTCGCGCTTCACGTCCGGCACGCCGAAGGGGAGGCGGTAGTAGTCCGCCGGAACGCCTTCCGGCCGGAACGTCTCCACCCTGTCGTAGAGCCGCTGGCTTTCGAAGACGACCACCGGATCCTCCGAGGCCAGAGCGGCGGCCATCAGCCCCTTCGCGTCATAGGGTGTGGCGGGGTAGACGACCTTGAGCCCGGGGACATGCGTGATGAGCCCGGTCCAGTCCTGCGAATGCTGGGCGCCGTACTTGGAGCCGACCGAGGCGCGCAGGACCACGGGAAGCGACATCCGCCCGCCCGACATGGCCTGCCACTTGGCCATCTGGTTGAAGATCTCGTCCCCCGCCCGACCGATGAAGTCGGCATACATGAGCTCGACGAGGGACCGCCCGCCTTCCATCGCATGACCCACCGCGGCGGCGACGATGGCGGCCTCCGAGATGGGCGCATTGAACAGGCGGTGGTGCGGAAGGATGTCCGCGAAGCCGCGGTAGACGCCGAAGGCCCCGCCCCATTCCCGGCACTCCTCGCCCCAGGCCACCAGCCGGTCGTCGTGGATCATGTGGTGCAGGATCGCCTCGGCCAGGGCATCGCGAAGCGTGACGGCGCGGAGCGGGGGGAGCTCCGCGCCGTCGTCGCCCCGGCCCGACCGCGCCTTGCGGGCAAGACCGCGGAGCGCCGCGGAGGAGGCGGCGTCTCCGACGCCCGGGGCGGGGTCGGACGGGAGGGTCGTCTCCCGGTTCGAGAACATGAGCCGCCCGATCAGCGTGGGGGCGGCGGCGACGTCGACGGGTGGCGCAAGCGCCGGATCGACGACGGCGCGCGTCACCGCCTCGATCCGCCGCGCGACATCCTCGCGCATGGCATCGGCTTCTCCTGCGGACAACAGGCCCGCCGCCTCCAGCGTCGCGGCGAACTGGCGGATCGGGTCGGCCTCCTCCCAGAGCCGGATCTCCTCGCGCGTGCGGTAGGCGTTGGCGTCGGTCGTGGAATGCCCGCAGAGCCGGTAGCATTCCACGTCGAGCAGCGCGGGGCCCTCGCCGGCGAGAAGCAGGCTCCGCTTGCGCGCCACCGCGTCCGCGACCGCGAGCGGGTTCGTCCCGTCGACCGTCTCGGCATGGAGCGCCGTGGGCGAGATGCCCGCGCCGATGCGCGCGAGCCGGTCCCAGCCCATCGTCTCGCCCGAGGTCTGGCCACCCATGGCGTAGAAGTTGTTCGTGAAGAAGAACAGGACCGGCAGGCCGCGCCCGCCGCCGTCCTGCCAGAGCCGCCCGTACTGGCCCATCGCGGCGAAGTTCATCGCTTCCCAGACCGGCCCGCAACCCGTCGCGCCGTCGCCCGCATGGGCGACCGTGATGCCGCCGTCCTTCGCGAGCCGCCGGCGGAGCGCCGCACCCGCCGCGATCCCGGCCGAGGCGCCGACGATGGCGTTGTTGGGATAGCAGCCGAAGGGCGGGAAGAAGGCGTGCATCGAACCGCCCATGCCGCCGTTGAAGCCGTTCGCCTTCATGAAGATCTCGGCGAGGACCCCGAAGAGAAGGAAATCCTCGGCGAGCGCACGCCCGTCCCTGCCGAACGCGGCGGCGACCGTGTCGCGCAGACGTCCGCCGTCATGGGCGGCAAGGATGCCCTCCACATCCGCGTCGGGCAGCCGTCCCACGGCCACGAGCCCCTTGGCCAGGAACTCGCCATGGCTCCGGTGCGAGCCGAAGATGTGGTCGCCGGGGTCGAGCGCCAGGGCGGAGCCCACCGCTGCCGCCTCCTGCCCGATCGACAGGTGCGCCGGCCCCTTGTAGGTGTAGGAAATCCCGCGATAGGCCCCCTGCGCCTTGAAGGCGGCAAGCATCCCCTCGAACTCCCGAATCAGCAGCATGTGACGGAGCGTCTCGATCAGGGTCGTCGCGCCGCGGTTCGCCAGCTCCTCGCCGATCGTCTTCGAATAGCGATGTACCGGGATCGTCGCGTGCTCCAGGCTCCCCGGCCTCCTCGATTGGGCAGGGTCGACGAGCAGTTCCTTTGGCATTCCGGCCTCACATCTGTCCGAGACGACTTGATGGGTCTTCCGGATACTTTTGTCAATTCGCGTGAGCAAAAGACTGCTCGCGGGTAGGCAACCCCGAGGACAATGATCCCCGCTATGAGGTCATTGGAGAAAGAACGTGGCGAAGAGAGGGCGTCAACAGCCCGCTTCTGTGCATTTGAATTCCATATGCATGCACGGTGCATAATGAAGTTGACGCGCGGCCTGCTGTCGTGACACCATCTCCGAAGGCAGACCGGGCGGGTCCATCGGCAACCAAGAGCCAATCATGGAGGGAAGTGCGGGGTGGGTCGCCGGCAGTCCCTTTAGTCGGCACCGTGCCGGGCGCAGCTGAGGCGCTTCGCTGGTATCTTATTGAGCGGGGTGCTGTGCGCAGGGACTAAGGTGACCAGCAGTCCTCACGCAGCGCCGGCGCCGCGCCGATCCCAACTCGACCGCCCCGACGGCCGGACTTTGACCTCACGAAAAGGACCTCTCCATGATCAAGGTGATGTGGTTTCTCAAGCGCGCGCCGCACCTGACGCTCGAGGAGTTCGGCCATTGGTGGCTGAACGTCCACGCCGCCGACATCGCCGAGGATCAGGCGCCCTACCTCAAGAAGTACATCGTGGACCTGCGCGTGGCCGACGACAGCGCGCTCGCGGGCAAGCCCGCAGGCGACTCCAACTGGGACGGCATCGCCGAGCAGTATTTCGACACGATCGAGGACTACAACGCCGTCTACTCCCGCACCGACCGCCCGACACGCGCCGACACGCTCGCCCATACCTCGGCCTTCGAGCGGCTCGTGGTGACCGAACACCTGATGGACATGCCCGCGCTGATCGCGGGCAAGCGCGCGAAGGCCGGCGCCGAATGACCACGGCGCAGCTGTCCATCACGGGGCTCGGCTGCCACCACGGCGCGCACGAGGTCCTGCGCGACATCACGCTCGACATTGCGCGGGGCGAGGTGGTGAGCTCCATCGGCCCCTCGGGCTCGGGCAAGTCGACGCTCCTGCGCACGCTCGTGGGCCTCAAGACGCCCAGCAGCGGAACCGTCCGGCTCGATGGCGCCCCGGTCGACTACGCCTCCCGCAAGAGCCTCGACGCCGCGCGCGAGCGCATGGCGATCGTGTGCCGGCAGTACAACCTGTTCCAGAACATGAACGTGTTGCGCAACGTCACCATCGCCCCGGTGATGATCCGCCGCCGCCCCCGGGCCGAGAGCACCGCACTCATCGTGAGCCGCGAGATGGCCTTCGTGCCCGAGGTCTCCGACCGCGTTGTGATAATGGACCGAGGCGAGATCGTGGAAACGGGCGACCCCGCCACCCTGTTTGACGCGCCACGCACTGACCGCGCCTGCGCCTTCGTTGGCAAGATCCTGAGGCACTGAAGATGACCCGACGCTTCGCCGGACAGTCCGTCCTCATCGTGGGCTCCGCCACCGGTCTCGGGGCCGAGGCCGCGCGCCAGTTCGCTGCCGAAGGCGCGCGCCTGACGCTGGTGGACATCAGCGCAGACGGCCTCGCCCGGCTCCGCGCCGAACTGGGCGCCGCCCCGGTCGAGACGCTGGCGGGGAACGCGGCCGAGGCCGCGACCGCCGAGGCTGCCGTGGCGCTGGCCGAAGGCGCATGGAGCGGCATCGATCACCTCTTCTGCAATGTGGGCATCGACCCGCTCACCGCCACGACCGTCGTCGAGACGACCGAGGCGCAGTGGGACGCCGTGATGGCCGTGAACGTGAAGTCCGCGTTCCTCTTCGCCCGCCGCGCGATTCCCGGCATGGCGGCGCGGGGCGGCGGCAGCCTCGTCTTCACCGCCTCCACCGCCGCGCTCAAGGCGGGCGCGTCAGAGGCCGCCTACAACGTGTCGAAGGCCGCGCTCCTTCAGCTCGCCCGCTCCATCGCCATCGACCACGCGCGGCAGGGCATCCGCTGCAACGCGATCTGCCCGGGCTACCTCGAATCCGTCATGGCCGACCGGAAGGCCGAAATGACGCCCGAGATGCTGGCCGCCCGCTCCGCCGGCGCCGCCGCCGCCGTGCCGCTTGGGCGAGAGGCGAGGTATGCGGAGGTCGCGCGGTCCGTGCTTTTCCTTTCGGACCCGGCGACGGCGGGCTACATCACGGGCGCCGCCTTCACCATCGACGGAGGGATCCTGCTCGCATGACCGCCACCACCGCCCCGCCCCGCGCTTTCCACCACATCGGCATACCCGTCCCCGACCTCGCCGCCGCCACCCGATTCGTCACAGAAGCCTTCGGCGCCGAACTCCTCTTCACCGCCCCCGGCGGCGACCCGATGACGGCCGAGGCCGCCGCCCGCCTGAACCTGCCCGAAGGCGACCGGCTTCTCGGCATGTCGATGCTCCGCGCGGGCGGCAGCTTCATCGAGCTCTTCGCCTTCGACCCGCCGTCACCCGCACCGATGGCACCCTGGAACCGCGGCGGCGCGCACATCGCCTTCGCCGTGGACGACCTCGACGCCGCCCTCGCCCGGGCCGTCGCCGCGGGCGGGCGCGCCTGCAGCGGCATCAACCTCGCCCGCTCGCCCGGCTTCGAGGGGCTGCGCTGGGTCTACGTCGAAGCGCCCTGGGGCCAGACCTTCGAGCTCGTGGACGACAGCGCCGCCCCTGCCATCCGCGCGCCGTGACCGCGGACCTCTCCGAGGACGCCATCGAGGCGCTGGCGATCCCGCCCCGCGCCGTCCGTGAGGCCATCCTCGCCGCGCTCCTGGCTCAGCGCCGCGACGGCCCGCCGCTCGTGCCGAAGTTCGGCGTTCACGACGCCACGGGCGGCCGGTTCCACGCGATGCCCGCCGTCCATGCCGACATCGCGGCGGTCAAGTGGATCGCCGTGGGACCGGAACCGAAGCCCGGCGCGCCGCTCGTCGAAGCGTCGATGATCGTCTCCGACCGCCGCACCGGCGAAACCGTGGCTCGTCTCGGCGCGCGATGGATCACGGGCGTCCGCACCGCCGCCGTCTCGGCGCTCGCCGCCGCCTTCTGCGCGCCCCCCGACCTCGACGAGATCGCGATCCTCGGCACCGGCCTCCAGGCCCGCCACCACATCGCGGCGCTCGGCGACCTCTTCCCCCTCCGCCGCGTCCACGTCACGGGCCGCACGCCGGAGGCCGCCCGCGCCTTCGCCGCCGCCCACGCCGACGGCCCGAAGATCCTCCCCGCCACGCGGGACGAGGCGGTCCGCACCTCTCGCCTCCTCGTCGTGGCGACGCCCCTCCGCACCGACCCGCCGCTCGCCATCGACCCCGCCGAACTGCCAGAGCAGTCGCTCCTCGTTTCGCTCGACCACGGCGCGGGCCTCGCGCGCCATGACGGCGCGGGCTTCGCCATGATCCTCACGGACGAACGCCACCACCACGACGGCACCATCGCGAACGGCCTCATGCCGCCGCTCGCCCGGCTCGACGGGGACATCGCAGACCTCGCCCTCGACCCTGCCCTCCGCGTCCGCGCCGCCGCGGGCCGCACGCTCTTCGTGCCCCCCGGCATCGCGCAGGCCGACGCGGCAGTGGCGCGCCTCGTCCTCGCCCGCGCGGGCATTCTCCCCCCGCTCCCGGAAACTCCCGCATGACGCTCTCCATCGAGGCGATCGACCTTCACGCCCAGGGGCAGCACGGCCGGGTTGTCTTCGGCGGCACCCGCGTGCTTGACGCCCCCGGCGCCACGATCCTCGACAAGATGCTCCACTTCGAACGCCACGCCGACTGGTTCCGCCGCCTCATGCTGCGCGAGCCGCGCGGTTTCCCGCGCGCCTGCGTGAACCTCGTCCTGCCGCCCTGCCACCCGGAGGCGGACGCAGGCGTCATCATCATGGAGCAGCACGCGACCTATCCCGGCATGTCCGGCACAAACGCCATCGTCGTCGTCACCGCCCTTCTCGAAACCGGCCGGCTCCCGATGCGCGAGCCGATCACGGAGCTGACGCTCGAGATGCCCGCGGGCCTCGTCCGCGTCCGGGCGCATTGCGCCGGAGGCCGCGTCATGCTCGTCGAGTTCGACAACCAGCCCTCCTTCGCCACGGCCCTCGACGCGGTCATCGACGTCGACGGCCTCGGCCCGGTGCGGATCGACGTGGCCTATGGCGGCATGGCCTACGCCGTGGCGGACGCGGGCGCGCTCGGCATTGCCGTCGAACCCGCGAACGGCAGGCGGATGCAGCGCGCAGGAATCGCCCTCGCCGCCGCCGCGCGGCAGGCGCCGGGCTTCCGCCACCCTGACGAGCCCGCCTTCGCCAACATCGAAGGTTGCGTGCTCTTCAACCGGCCCGCCGCGCCGGGCGGCCGCTTCCGCCAGACGACCATGACGATCTCGGGCCAGATGGACCCCACCCCCGCCGGCACGGGCGTCTCCGCCTTCCTCGCCACGCGCCACGCCCGGGGCGAGGCCGCCGTGGGAGAGGTGTGGGAGATCGAGGGCCGGACCGGCCTGCCGTTCCGGTGCACCATCCTCGGGGAGACGCGGCTGTCGGACGGCACGCCCGCCATCCTGCCCCGGATCGGCGGCCGCGCCTGGATCAGCGCCTACGCCCGCTACGTGCTCGAGGACGACGACCCCTTCCCCGAAGGCCTGCGCATAGGCGACATCTGGGCCGACCTCGACGACACTTCGGCGGCACACGCGATGGCTTCCGCTCCCCGATGACGCTTGCGCGCCGCCCGGTTGCCGCTACCTTGGCCGGCACTCCGACAGGCGGAGCGGCAGGAAGGAAACGGAGCGTGGCGGACGCCAGCGAGACGGAGAAGGCCCCGAGGGCCGCCGAACCCCGCCAGCCCAAGGGTCAGGGCGCGCAGTTCGTCTACGACCGCCTGCGCGAGGAGATCCTCGACCTCCGCATCCGCCCGGGCACCATGCTCGACGAGAACGAGATCGGCGCCCGCCTCGGCGTCTCCCGCTCGCCCGTGCGCGAGGCGATCATCCGCCTCGCAGCCGAAGGGCTCGTCGACACGCTCCGCAACCGGGGCGCCATGGCCGCGCAGTTCGACATGGAGGACCTGCCCGACTTCTTCGAGGCGCTGAAACTCGTCTACCGCCTCACCGCCCGCGGCGCCGCGCGCAACGCCACGCCCGACGACATCGCCGCGCTCGAACGCATCCAGCGCGAGCACGAGGACATCCTCGCCCGCCGGTCGCTGATCGAGATGATCGGCCAGAACCAGGCCTTCCACCAGCGCCTCGCCGAGGCGGCGGGAAATCGGTGGCTTACGCAGTGGCAGAAGGGCCTGCTCGACCATGGGCAGCGGGTTCTGCGGCTTCATGCGCGGCTCATGGGCGACGCGGTGCCGGGCGAGCAGCTCGAACACCACCGGCGGATCATCGAGGCGGTGCGCGCAGGCGACGCCGATGCCGCGGACGCCGCCGGGGCCGAGGACGCGAGCCTGATGCGGGATAGGCTGATCGCCTACATGATGACCGAACGCTTCAGCAACGTGCCGCTGCCGTGAAGCGGCGCGGCTTCGCCGCGTTCCTTCTGGCATTCCGCGCGCGGGTTCCCCGCGCGCTTCATGCGGGCGCCTCCGGCGGGAGTATTTGAGCCGAGATGAAGCCGGTATGCGCGCGCGCAAGGCGGGTGAAGAAGCGTCTCCCGCGCCACGCGGCTTGCGTGTAGTGTCCCCTCGTGCGTGACCCCCGAGGGGAGGCGAGGACGAACGACATGCTCTGGAGCAGGCGGCATTTCCTGGGGGCGGCAACGGCGGCGGCCTTGGGTGCGACGCCGCGCGGCGCGTCCGCGGACCCCCGGAACGAAGTGCTGGGCTTGTGGTACCGGATGATCCTCGAACTTGTCCGCCACACGCCGACCTATTCACCCCCGGTCGCGAGCCGTGCCTTCGCCTGGACCGCGCTCGTGGCCTACGAGGCGACGGCCTCGGGCAGCGGCGCGCTGGGGTCGCTGGCGGGGCAGGTGGCCGGCCTTCCGCCGCCGCCGCAGCGCGAGGCCGGTGCGGCCCATGCGGAGGAGGTGGTGCTGAACGCCGCGCTGGGGCGCGCGATCGACGTCTGTTTCGCGAACACCGGCCCGACCGGTCAGCGCGCCAAGGCGGCGCTCGCCCGGCGGCTCGACGCGCGCCTGGCCGAGACGACGGATCCGGCGACCTTCGCCCGCTCGCAGGCCTATGGTCTCGCTCTGGCCGAGGCGATCCTCGCCGCCTCCGCCGAAGACGGCGGCGCGGTGGTTGAGAACATGGGATTCCCCCTGAGCTGGACTTCCGGCACCGGCCCTTCCGCCTGGGTGCCGACGAGCGCCGTCCGTATGCAGCAGTACCCTCTCCTGCCGGGGTGGAGCGCGAACCGGCCTTTCGTCCTGCCCGACGCCGCGGCCTGCCCGCTGCCGCCGCCGCCCGCCTATTCCGAGGATCCCGCCTCGCAGTTCTTCGCCGAGGCGCTGGAGGTCCACGAGGTCTCGCTCAGGCTGACGGAGGAGCAGAAGCTCATCGCCCGCTTCTGGTCGGACGACCCGATGCTGTCGCCCACGCCGCCCGGGCACTGGATCGCCATCGTCCTGCAGATCGCAGAGCGGGATGGGCTGTCGGTGGAGCGGCAGGTGGACGCGCTCGTGCGGCTGGGGATCGCGGTGTCGGACGGGTTCATCGTCTGCTGGCGGGACAAGTTCGCCTACGACCTCCTTCGCCCCGTCACCTACATCCGCCGTCACATCGACCCGAAGTGGGAGCCGCTCCTCATCACGCCGCCGTTCCCGGAGTATCCTTCGGGCCACTCCACCCAGTCGGGCGCGGCGGCGCAGGTTCTGACCCAGGTCTTCGGGGAGCGCTTCGCCTTCACCGACGCCACCCACGTGGACGACGGCCTGCCGCCCCGCGACTTCCCCGACTTCTGGGCCGCCGCGCGGGAGGCCGGGATCTCGCGTCTCTACGGCGGCATCCACTTCCGGGCGGCGATCGAACGCGGGCTTGAGCAGGGCGCGTGCGTCGGCGATCACGTCAACGGACTCGTCACATGGACATGAGCCTCCGCGCGGCCTGCGCGGCGCTTCTGGCGATGAGCGGCGCGGCGCTGGCCGGGCCCGCCGCGCCCACCTTCACCGACGAGACAGAGGCGTCCGGCTTCGGCCACAGCTTCACGGGCGGTTGGGAGTTCATGGTGGGAGGCGGCACTGCCGTGTTCGACTGTTCCGGGGACGGACTGCCCGAGATCCTTGCGGCCGGGGGCGACTCCCCGGCGGTGCTGTTCCGCAACGCCAGCCGCCCCGGCGGCCCGCTGGCGTTCGAACGGGCCGAAAGCGGGCTCGAGATCTCCGGCGTGGCGGGGGCCTATCCGATCGACATCGACGGGGATGGGGTGAGTGATGTCGTGCTCCTCCGCGTCGGTCCCGACAAGGTGATGCGCGGACTGGGCGACTGCCGGTTCGAGGATGCCTCGGCGGGCTGGAGCTTTGACGGGCGCGACCTGTGGTCGACCGCCTTCGCCGCCACCTGGGAGCGGGGGCAGGACTGGCCCACGCTCGCCATCGGCACCTACATCGACCGGGCGGAGGAGGCATTTCCCTGGGGAAGCTGCACGCCGAACCACCTCTACCGGCCGGACGGCCGGGGGTTCGCCCCGCCCGCCCCCCTGCTGCCCGGGTTCTGCGCGCTGTCGATCCTCTTCACCGACTGGAACCGCTCCGGCACGCCGGACCTGCGCGTCTCGAACGACCGGGAGTACTACAAGGGCGGTCAGGAGCAGCTGTGGCGCGTCGATCCCGGGCGCGCGCCGGAGCCCTATACCGAGGCGGATGGCTGGCAGCGGCTCCGTATCTGGGGCATGGGGATCGCCCACGACGACCTCGATTTCGACGGCTACCCCGAGTTCTTCCTGACCAGCATGGCCGACAACAAGCTACAGCGGCTGGCCGAGATTCCGGCCGGCGCGGAGCCCCGGCCCGCCTACCGCGACATTGCCTTTCCCGCGGGCGTCACCGCTCATCGGCCCTATACCGGCGGGGACGTGCGCCCCTCCACCGCCTGGCACGCCCAGTTCGGGGACGTGAATAACGACGGGCTGTCCGACCTCTTCGTGGTGAAGGGAAATGTCTGGGAGATGCCGGATTTCGCGGAGGCCGACCCCAACAACCTCCTCCTCCAGCGCCCGGACGGAACCTTCGCGGAAGCGGGGGACCGGGCCGGCGTCGCCTCGATGCGGCAGGGCCGCGGCGGGGCGATGGTGGACCTGAACGCGGACGGGTGGCTCGACCTCGTCGTGGTGAACCGCAACGAACCGGCGCAGGTCTGGCGGAACGAGGGGCTGGGCACGGGCAACTGGCTCCAGCTTTCGCTGGCGATGCCGGGCGCGAACCGGGATGCCGTGGGGGCCTGGATCGAGCTCCGCCGCCCGGACGGGCGCATCCAGCACCGCGAGGTCACGGTGGGCGGCGGTCATGCCGGGGGCGTGCTCGGCTGGCAGCACTTCGGGCTGGCGGAGGAGACCGAGGCGGAGGTGCGTGTGCTCTGGCCCGATGGCGGCGAAAGCCCGTGGCACAGCCTCTCCGCCAACACGTTCTGGCGGATCGAGGCGGGGCAGGCCCCGGTTCCGGCGCGCTGAGGCCACGCTGGGGGCGCGCGCGCGCCCCGCGACCCTTGCGCCGCGCGCGACCGGATGCGAAACACCCAGAAACCGAGCGCATCCAATGTCCCAGACCTTCCGCCACCCCGAGATCCTCGAGATCGCCCGCCGCGAGGGCAAGGTCACGGTCGAACGGCTGGCAGACCACTTCGGGGTCACGCTCCAGACGATCCGCCGTGACCTGTCGGACCTGGCCGAACTCGGCCGGCTCCAGCGGGTCCATGGTGGCGCGGTGCTGCCCTCGGGCACCACGAACATCGCCTATGAGGAGCGCCGGTCGCTCAACCACGAGGGCAAGGCCGCCCTCGCGCGGGCCTGCGCCGCGCGCATCCCGGAGGATGCGTCGATCTTCCTCAACATCGGCACCTCGACCGAAGCGGTGGCGCGCGAGCTCCTGCACCACCGCAAGCTCCTTGTGGTCACGAACAACATCCACGTCTCGAACATCCTGATGGCGAACCCGGAATGCGAGATCATCGTCACGGGGGGCAGCCTGCGCCGGTCGGACGGCGGGCTCGTCGGCAAGGTCGCGGCCGACACCATCGGGGCGTTCAAGTTCGACCTCGCGGTGATCGGGTGTTCCTCCATCGACCCGGACGGCGACCTGCTCGACTTCGACATTCACGAGGTCGGCGTGAGCCAGGCGGTCCTGCGCCAGTCGCGCCGCGCCTTCCTCGTGGCCGATCACTCCAAGCTCGCCCGCACCGCGCCCGCTCGCATCGCCTCGCTCGCCGACATCGACGCGTTCTTCACCGACGAAGCCCTGCCCGCGCCGCTCGCCGACCGGTGCCGCGACTGGGACACCGAGGTGGTCGTCGCTACCGCCTGAGGCCCCGCCGGCCCAGAGCGCTGATCCCGACGGCCGCGATGATGATGGCCCCCACCAGCACCTGCCGCACGTAGCTGTCCACCCGCATCTGCGTGAGCCCGTTGTCGAGCACGCCCAGCACGATCACGCCCCCGATGGTGGCGAGAACGCGCGGCTGCCCGTCCCGCGTGAGCGTCATGCCGAGGAACACCCCCGCGATGGCGGTCAGCATCAGCCCGTCGCCCTGCGTCGGGTTGGCCGATGCGACGCGGCTTGCATACATCAGCCCCGCCACCGCCGCGCCGACCCCCGTGAAGGCGAAGGCGGTGAGGCGCAGCCATGGCACCGGCAGCCCCGCGAGCCGCGCGGCCTCGGCGTTGCCGCCGATGGCATAGAGCCGCCGCCCGTAGGTCGTCTGCTCCAGAACCACCCAGACCGCCGCGATCACCAGAAGCGCGAGGATGGTGAGGTTCGGCAGGATCAGCGCCCGCTCGTCGATCACCCCGATCTGCGGACCGCCGCGGGCGAAGTTCCCGAAGGCCTCCGGAATGTCGCGCCCGAAGATCGTGCGCCCCCCGCTCACGAGGAAGGCCGCGCCGCTGAAGACGGTAAGCGTCGCAAGCGTCGCCACGAAGGGCAGGATGCCGACGAGGCTGACCAGAACCCCGTTGAGGAGCCCCCCGGCCAGACCCACGGCCAGCGCCACGGCGATGGCCGCCGGGATCGGCCAACCCTGCACGAACAACGCCGCCGCGACCACGCCCGAAAGCGACGCCATGGCACCCACCGACAGGTCGAAGTCCCCCATCACCATCACCACCGTCATGGTAGCCGCGACCACGGCCAGCATGCTCACCTGCTGGCTGATGTTGAGCCAGTTGCGCGCCGTAAGGAATGTGTCTGGCAAGGAGACGGCGAAGAACAGCACGATCGCCAGCATCCCCGCCAGCCCCGCGAACCGCCGCACCGCGCCCCTCATGGCGCGACCGCCGTGTCGTAGAGGTGTGCGAGCAGCTCCGACTCTGTCATGTCCCGGTTCTCCATCAGATGCGTGAGCCGCCCCTCCTGCAAGACCGCGATCCGGTCCGACAGCCCCAGTAGCTCGGGCAGGTCGGACGAGGCGACGATCACCGCCACCCCCTGCGCCGCCAGCTCCCGCACGAGCCGGTAGAGGTCGAACTTCGCGCCCACATCCACGCCCCGCGTGGGTTCGTCCAGCAGGAGCACCTTCGGCTCCCCGGCCAGCGCGCGGGCGAAGAGCACCTTCTGCTGGTTCCCGCCGGACAGCTCCTCGCAGGCCTGGCCGGTGGCCGCCGCCTTGAGCCGCACCTCCACTCCGAGCCGCTCCGCCGCCTGCCGCTGCCGGCGCGGGTCGAGGAACACCGCCCCCCGCGCCATCCGCCCCAGATGCGGCAGCGCCACGTTCTCCACGATGGACCGGCGCAGCATCAGCCCTTCCGTCCGCCGCTCGCGCGGGACATAGGCCATGCCCGCCGCCCAGGCCGCCACGGGCGCGGGCGGGACCGTGCGGCCCATCAGCCGCACCTCACCCTCGCGCGGCAGCGCACCCATCAGCGCTCGGAGAAGCGCCCCGCGCCCCGCCCCCGCGAGCCCTGCAACGCCCAGCACCTCGCCCCGGCGCACCTCGAGGCTCACGCCCTGCACCCCCGGCGCGGTCAGCCCCCGCACCTCGAGCGCCACCTCCCCCGCCACCGCCGCCCCACGCGGCGGGAACAGCGCCGACAGGTCGCGTCCCGTCATCTCCCGGATGATCCGCTCCTGTCCCGTCTCCGCCAGCGGCACGGTCGAGATCAGCCGCCCGTCCCGCAGCACCGTCACCCGGTTGCTCAGTCGCAGGACCTCCGGCATCCGGTGCGAAACGTAGAGCACCCCGGCCCCGCCCGCGACCATCTCTCCGATCACGGCGAACAGCCGCTCGGACTCCGCGCCCGTCAGCGCCGCCGTCGGTTCGTCCATGACGTAGAGCCAGGGCGGTTCGCCCCCGTCCTCGATCAGCGTCGCCGCGATCCGCACGATCATCCGGTCGCCCGTGGCCAGATCGGCCATCGGCGCCCGCGGGTCGATGTGCGCCACCTTCAGCCGCGACAGCGCCCGTCCCGCCGCCGCATTGAGCCGCCGCCAGTCCACGAGCCCCAGCCGCCGCGGATAGCGGTGGTCGAGGTGCATGTTCTCGGCCACCGACAGCGCGGGGACCGCGTGCAGCTCCTGATGGATGAACCTGAGCCCAGCCGCCCTGACCGCGGCCGGGTTCCCCGGCGGCAGCGCGGCGCCGCCGAGGGTGATCCGCCCTGCGTCGGCCTGGTCGAGCCCTGCGAGAAGCCGGATCAGCGTCGACTTCCCCGCCCCGTTTTCGCCCATGAGCGCATGGACCTCGCCCGCACGCAGGACAAGGTCCACGCCGTCCAGCGCCTGCACCTGCCCGAAGCGGCGGCTCAGGCCCTCGAGCCGCAGCTCGCGCAACGGCTCACTGGTTCCCGACGTTGGCCGAGGTGATCAGCTCCGTCGGCACGTAGATCACCCGCTGCCGCAGCTCCTCGCCGCCCAGCAGCCGCTGCACGGTGTCGGCCGTGGTGGCGCCGATCCCGGCAAAGTCCTGCGCGACGGAGGCCTCGAAGTTGCCGCCCGCCGCGATGGCGTCGCGCGCCTGCGGGTTCGCGTCGATCCCCGTGATGACGATCCCCTCGTCCTGCCGCCCCGCCGCCTCGATGGCCTGCAGCGCGCCGAGCGCGGGCTGGTCCCATGCGGCCCACACCGCCGCGATGCTGCCGGGTTCGGGGTTCGCGGCCAGGATCGCCTCCATCTTCGCGCGGCTGTCGGCGATGCCGCCGTCGCTCACGTCCGGCGTCACGCGGTCAAGGACCGTGATGTCGGGGAAGTTGCCGAAGACCGCGTCCGCGATCACGCCCCGGATCTGCACCGGCGGGAACGGGTCGAAGACGAACATCACCACGTTCCCCTCGCCGCCGATCCGGTTCGCGACATACACCGCCGTCTCCGCCGCCATGGCATAGCCGTTCGACGTGACGTTCGCGGCCACCAGCGGGTCGGACCCCGCGTCCATTCCCACGACGGGGATGCCCGCGTCCGCCGCGGTCTGGAGCCCCGCACCCACTTGCGCCGGGTCCACGTTGATGACGATGGCGTCCACCCCTTGCGTCACCACATCCTCGATCCGGCTGATCACCGCGCCCACGTCGCCCGCCGTGTCGATCACGTTGACGGTGAAGCCCAGTTCCGCCGCGCGGGCCTGGAAGCCCTCCACGTAGAACTGGGTGCCGGGCTGGGCGAGGTAGGGCGTGATCACCGCCACCTCCTGCGCCAGCGCCCCACCCGCCGACAGGGCGACCACGCCCGCGACGACCCCTGCCTTCATGTTCATCCGCTTGTCCTCCCCGAGGTTCCGACCGTATCTGTTGGGCCATCTTTGGCAGGACGTCCGCGACACGTCCAGAGGAGCAATGGGACCACGATGGCGGGTGACGTCCTCATCGGAATCGACGTCGGGACCACGGCGCTCAAGGCCGTGATGACCGCCCCCGGGGGCGAGCGTCTCGCCTCCCACTCCGCGCGCTACGCCATCCACCGCCCCGCCCCCGGCGCGGCCGAACAGGACCCGGCCGACTGGCTGCGCGAACTCGACGCGGCGCTTGCCCGCTTCGCCGCCCACCCCCGCGCGGGCGAGGTCGCCGCCATCGGCATCACGTCGCAGGTCAACACCCATGTCTTCTGCGGGCCGGACCTCGTGCCGCTCCGCCCGGCGATCACATGGCAGGACACGCGGGCCGGGGGCGACGGCGCCGCGCTCGACGCCCGTCTCACGGCCGAGGCGAAGAGCGCCGCCCTCGGCGCGCCGATCCCCATCGACGCGAGCCACGCGCTCTCGCGCATGGCCTTCGTTGCGCGCACCGAACCCGCCGTCTGGGCGCGCACGGCGCACGTCCTTCTTCCGAAGGACTGGGCCATCGCCCGACTGACCGGCGAGGTCGTGGCCGACCCCCTCTCCGCCGTGGGCCTCGCGGGCCCGGACCTGCGCTACGCCCCCGCCATCCTCGCGCTCGTCCCCGAGGCAGCCCGCCTGCTTCCCCCGCTCCGCGACCCGCTCGCGCTCGCCGGACACATCCGCACCGGTCCCTTCGCGGGCACGCCAGTCGCCACGGGCACGATGGACGCCTGGGCCTCGCTCTTCGGCCTCGGCGTCTCCCGCGAGGGGGAAGCGATGTACCTCTCCGGCACCAGCGAGGTGACCGCCCTCGTCTCCGCCGCCCGCACGGGCGAACCGGGCGTCGTCACCTTCCCCGACTGGCGCGGCATCACGCTTCACGCCGGCCCCACACAGGCGGGCGGCGCCTCGCTCGACTGGGCCTGCCGCCTTCTCGGGCGGACGCCCGCGGAGGTGTCCGCCCTTGCGGCCACGGCGCCGATCACCCCCCGCAGCCCGCTCTTCCTCCCCCACCTCGAGGGCGAACGCGCGCCGCTCTGGGACGCCGCCTCCCGCGGGGCCTTCGCGGGGCTGTCCTCCGCGACCGACCCCGCCGCGCTCGCCGCCGCCGTCATGGAGGGCGTCGCCTTCTCCGCCCGCCTTGCGCTGGAAGCGGTGGAGCGGTCCGGCGCCCGCCGCGTCAGCCGCCTCAGCCTCGGCGGCGGCGGCGCGGCCTCGCCCGTCTGGAACGCGATCCGCGCCGACGCGCTCGGCCGCACGCTCGCCCCCATCGCGACGGCCGAACCCGGCGCCTCGGGCGCGCTCGCCATGGCGGGCGTGGCTGCCGGCATCCTCCCCGACCTCGCCGCCGCGACGCGCGCGCTGACGGTGGTTGGATCCGACATCGCCCCCGATCCGGCCCGCGCCGCCGTGGCGGAGGAGCGTTTCGCACGATACCGCGAGCTCTACGCCGCGCTCCGCCCGCTCCACCACGCGATGGCCTGACGACGCGTCAGATCGGCTCGAGGATCAGGACGCCCGAGAAGACCTCGCGCGCGACGGTCTGGATCAGCCGCGCGATCCGGGGCGCGGCCTCGTCCGCCGTCCCGCTCCGCGTGACCAGCCCGACCGACCGCAGGATCCGCGGCCCGTCCAGGGGCACGACCGCCACGTCCTTGTCGTCGGCCCCGATCTCGGACCGGATGTAGAGCGCGGGGAGAAAGGCGATCCCCATGCCCATCCCCGCCATCAGCCGGATCGCGTCGAGGCTCGTCCCCTCGTAGTCGGTCCTGATGCGCGCGCCCAGCGTCTCGCACAGGTCGAGGACCTGCTGCCGCAGCGAATAGGCGGGACCCAGCGCCAGCACCGTCTGCCCCGACAGCTCCGCCCGCGGAAGCCGGTCCCGCGCGGCGAACGGATGGTCGCGCGCCACGACAAGCTCCAGCGGTTCGCGGAACAGCCGGATCGGCGTCACGTCGCCCCGCACCGGAAGCTGCACGAGGATCATGTCGAAATCCCCGCGCGCGAGCCCGCTTGCCAGGGCCTCGGGCGTCTCTTCCCGGATGTAGAGGCTCAGCTCCGGGTGCCGCGCGTGCAGGCGCGCGATCACATGGGGAAGGAGATAGGGGCCAAGCGTGGTGGACGCGCCGAAGCGGATCGTCCCCACCAGCCCGGTCCGGGGCGCATCGAACCGGTTCACCAGCGCCAGCGCGCCGTCGAGGATGCTCCGCGCCCGCTCGTGCACCTCCCGCCCGGCGGCGGTCAGGATCACCCCCGACCGGCTCCGCTCCACCAGCCGCTGCCCGAGGCGCTTCTCGAGGCTGGCCAGTTGCACCGACAGGGACGGCTGGCTGATCCCGCACTGGTCGGCTGCCCGCCGGAAGCTTCCCGTCTCGGCGAGCGCCACGAAGTATTCAAGCTGCTTGAGGCTCGGCAGGTCGTGCATCGCCGCCTCAGAGGAACTCGTCCTCGCCCCCGCCGCCGTCGTCGAAGGCGGGCGGCGGCGCGGTGTCGGCTCCGGGTGCATCCGACCGGAACAGCTCGTTCGGAAGCCAGGTGGCGGTTTCCGGGAAGATCCACAGGAGCGCAAGGGCGACGATCTGGAGCCCGATGAACGGGATCGCGCCCCGGTAGATCTGCGGCGTCGTGATCGTCCTCGGCGCGACGCCACGCAGGTAGAAGAGCGAGAAGCCGAAGGGTGGCGTCAGGAAGGACGTCTGGAGCAGCACCCCCATCATCACGCCGAGCCAGATCGGATCCACCCCCATCACCAGAAGCACCGGCGCGGTGATCGGGACGACGATGAACAGGATCTCGAAGGTGTCGAGGAAGAAGCCGAGCACGAAGATGATCGCGAAGACGGTGAGGAGCGCCCCGGTCTGCCCGCCCGGCATCCCCTCAAGGAAGTTGCGCACCATCGCGCCGCCGCCCATCTGCGTGAAGACGAGCGCGAAGGCCGTGGCGCCGAGGAGGATCACGAAGACCATCGAGGTGATGGACATCGTGCTGAGCGACGCGCGGAACACGGTTTCAGCATAGGCGCCGCGCATCTGCTTCGACGCCAGAACGGCGATCAGCGCCAGCGCGAGCACGGCCACCATGAAGTTGAGAAGCCCCGCCCCGCCGAACAGCCACGCCACCGTCCCCAGGGCGCCCAGGAACCCCAGCCAGAAGACGAGCAGGCGGCGGTCCCGCGCGGGGTCGCCCTCGGCCCCGAAGTAGCGGTCTCCGACAAGACGGAGCGCAGCGAGGAACAGGGCACCCACGGCGCCCACGCTCGCGCTTTCCGTCGGCGTGGCGACGCCCGTGACGATGGAGCCGAGCACGGCGACGATCAGCGTGATCGGTGGGATCAGCCCGCTGACCACCCGGGACAGGAGGCCCGCCCGTTCTTCGGCCGTCATGGAAACCGGCGGGCAGCTCTGCGGCGTCGCGATCGCGCGCCAGATGACATAGAGCGCGTAAAGACCCGTCAGGATCAGGCTCGGGATGATCGCGCCCGCGAAGAGGTCGCCGACCGACACCGTGTCGGGCGCGAAGTTGCCCAGCGACAGCTGCGCCGCCGAGTTCGCGCCCTGCAGGATGTCGGCCATGAAGATCAGAACCGTGGACGGCGGGATGATCTGCCCCAGCGTCCCCGCCGCGCAGATCGTCCCGCAGGCGAGCTTGGGGTCGTAGCCCGCGCGCATCATGGCGGGCAGGCTGAGGAGGCCCATCGTCACCACGGTCGCCCCGACGACGCCCGTGGCGGCGGCAAGAAGCGCGCCGACGAGCACGACGGACAGCGCGAGCCCGCCGCGCAGGCGGCCGAAGACCTGCCCCATCGTGGTGAGCAGGCTTTCCGCGATGCCCGAGCGTTCCAGCACCACGCCCATGAACACGAACAGCGGCACCGCCACCAGAACCGGGTTCGTCAGGACCCCCCAGAACCGGTTCGGCAGCGCCGCGAAGAGAGCCTGGTCGAAGGCCCCCGCCCAGATGCCCGCGAAGCCCACGAGGATGGCGAGCCCACCCAGCGTGAAGGCCACGAGGTAGCCCGACATGAGGAAGAGGATCACCAGCAGGAACAGTCCCGCCGCCATGATCTGACCAAGGAGTGCCGCATCCATGACCCGGACCTCCTCAGACGTTCTGGTCCGCGCCGTGACCGGCGTGGCGCAGGGCAAAGCGGGAATAACCGGCCAGCACGAGCGCGCTGCGGAGCACGAAGACGACGCCCTGCAGCGCCACGAGAAGGACGAACCCGATCAGAGCGGCCTTGAGGATCCAGTAGTTCGCGAGGCCGCCGGGATTGAGCGAGCCTTCGTCCGCGGCGTAGGACGCCGTCCAGAAGCGCCAGACCGCGCCCCCGAAAACCACGAGGAACGGGACGAGCAGCAGGAGGGTCATCGCAAGGTCCGACAGCGCGCGGCGCCGGTCGTCCCATCCCGCATAGAAGACATCGACGCGGACAAAGCCGCCCGTCATCATGGTGTAGCCCGCGCCGAGCGCAATCACCACGACATGGGTCCAGATGTAGGACTCCTGGAGCCATACGGACCCCGTGCCCATCACATAGCGCAGGTAGACCGTCGCAAAGCACAGAAGCACCGTGCCGAGCGCGGCCCAGGCCACGATGTAGCCGCTCCACCGGCATGTCGCGTCCAGAGTGGCCACCGCTCCCCCGGCCACACGCACCCACTGGGGCTCCGCCCCGCTCGTATTCACATCCATCCGTCTCTCCCCGCGGTCGCGGTATCCGGCCTAGCGTGAGGCCGCCGGGTTTCCGCTGTTCCCTTTTGCCCCCGCCGGGCCCGACGCCCACCGTGGTGCTGGGGCAGATTGCCGCAGCCCGGGACGTTTCAAGGGGATCCATAGGTTTTTTTAATCGCCATTAGGTTAGGTGATAGCTTTCGATAGTTTTCGCCTAACGAGCGGTTTTGCCGGTGCCCGCTCATTGCCCTGCGACACTTCGCCTCCACATCCCGCGGAATTCGCCCCGGGGCCGCGACCCGCTGCTCCGGGCGAAGACCCACAGAGAAGCGGGAGGCAAATGATGAAGAGACGCGACTTTCTGACGAAATCGGTGTTCGCGGGCACCGCGACGGCCGCGGCGGCGCTGGCCGCCCCAGCGATCGCCCAGCAGGTGATCGAATGGCGTATGGTCCATTCCTGGCCGAAGGGCCTGCCCGGCGTCGGCGTGGGCGCCGACCGCCTCGCCGCGCGGATCGAGGCGATGTCGGGTGGCCGCATGAAGATCAACGTCTTCGCCGCGGGCGAGCTGGTCCCCGCGCTCGGCTGCATGGATGCCGTGATGGACGGCACGGCCGAGATGGGCCACGACGCCTCCTTCTACCATGTGGGCAAGCACCCGATGCTGGCCGCCTTCTTCGCCGTGCCCTTCGGCATGACCGCCGACGAGCAGGCCGCGTGGCTTCTCCACGGCGGCGGGCAGGCGCTCTGGGACGAGCTCAACGACCAGTTCGGCATCCTCTCGATCCCCGCGGGGCAGACGGCCAACCAGTCCTTCGGCTGGTTCCGCAACCCCATCGACACGGTCGAGCAGTTCAACGGCCTCAAGATCCGGATGCCCGGCCTCGGCGGGGAGATGGTGAAGAAGCTCGGTGCGATCCCGGTCCTCATCCCGGGCGGCGAGATCTTCGCGGCGCTTCAGTCCGGCACGGTCGACGCGGCAGAATTCATCGGGCCGGTCAATGACCTGCCCATGGGCTTCCACCAGGTGGCCAAGTTCTCCTACGGGCCTGGCGTGCAGGAACCCGGCGGCACCGTGCAGCTGATGATCAACAAGGCGAGGTTCCAGGAATTGCCGCCTGACATGCAGGAGATCATCCGCGCCGCCTGCCATGCCGGTCACGAGGACATGAAGGTCGAATACGACCTCCAGTCCGGTCGCGCGATGGAAGTCCTGCGCGTCGAACACGGCGTGGAGTTCCGCCGGCTCGACCGACCGATCCTCGAGGCGCTCGGCAAGGCCGCGGGCGAGGTGATCCAGGAGTCCTACGACGCGGGAGACGACCTCACCCGCCGCATCTGGGACAGCTACCTCGCGGCGCGCGCCGACACGATGCGCTTCCTGCGCTTCAACGAGCAGGCGTTCCTGAACGCGCGGACGCTGGACTTCCCGTTCCCGGGCCCCTCCGCCGCCTGACGCAAGCAGCGCCGGCTCCCTCCCGGGGCCGGCGCCCTCGTGCCGCGGCGCTCAGTGATTGTCGCGCGGCAGGTCCCGTCCGACCTTCCGATAGGCCGTCGCCAGTTCGAGGCACCCGCCGTCGGCAAGCTGGCCCACGTGCATCCGGTACATCTCCTGCCACGGCGTCTGGTGGTGCAGATCCGGCGCGACCCAGGCCGCGCGCCGCGCCGCCCACTCCGTCTCCGGGACAAGCGCATCGAGCCGGCAGGCATTGAGGTCGAGCCGCACCCGGTCACCGGTCTGGAGAAGCGCGAGGCCGCCGCCCACGACCGACTCGGGCGAGGCGTTGAGGATGGAGGGGCTCTCCGACGTTCCCGACTGGCGCCCGTCACCCACCGTCGGCAGATGGTTGATCCCCGCCTTCAGGAGCGCGTCCGGCGGCTGCATGTTCACGACCTCGGCCGAGCCGGGGTAGCCCACGCAGCCCACGCCCCGGATGAACAGGATCGTCTCGTCGTCGATGCCGAGGGAGGCGTCGTTGATCCGCTCGTGATAGTCCTCGGGGCCCTCGAAGACGACCGCCTTCGCCTCGAACACGCCCTCGCGGCCGGGCTCCGACAGGAACCGCGCCCGGAAATCCTTCGAGATGACCGAGGTCTTCATCAGCGCGGAGTCGAAGAGGTTCCCGGACAGGACAAGGAACCCCGCGTTCTCCCGCAGGGGCTCAGAGACGGTCTTGATGACCTCCAGATCGCGCGATGCCCAGCCCTCGAGGTTCGCGCCCATGGTCTTCCCGCTGACCGTCATGGCGCCGTCATGGAGGCGGCCCGCCTTGCGCAGCTCGCCCATCACCGCAGGCACCCCGCCCGCGCGGTAGAAGCTTTCGCCCAAGTACTTCCCCGCCGGCTGCATGTTGACGAGCAGCGGCACGTCGAAGCCCACCTTCTGCCAGTCGGTCACGTGCAGCTCCACGCCCGCGTGCCGCGCGATCGCCTGCAGGTGCGGCGGCGCGTTCGTGGACCCGCCGATGGCGGAGTTCACGACGATCGCGTTCTCGAACGCCTCGCGCGTGAGTATGTCCGACGGTTTCAGGTCCTCGTGCACCATCTCCACGATCCGGCGGCCGGTCTGGTAGGCCATCGCCATCCGCTCCCGGAACGGCGCGGGGATGGCCGAGCAGCCGGTGAGGCTCATGCCCAGCGCCTCGGCCATCGCGTTCATCGTGGAGGCCGTCCCCATCGTGTTGCAGTGGCCAAGAGAGGGCGCCGAGGCGCAGACGCGCTCCATGAACTCCTCGAGGTCGATCTCGCCCTCGGCCAGAAGGCGGCGGCTCTCCCACACGATGGTGCCCGACCCCGCGAGCTTGCCGTTCCACCAGCCGTCGAGCATCGGCCCGCCCGACAGCACGATGGCGGGCAGGTCCACCGTCGCGGCGCCCATCAGCATGGCAGGCGTGGTCTTGTCGCAGCCGGTGGTCAGCACGACCCCGTCGATGGGATAGCCGTGCAGCACCTCGACGAGGCTGAGGTACGCGAGGTTCCGGTCCAGCGCGGCGGTGGGGCGCTTGCCCGTCTCCTGGATCGGGTGCACGGGGAACTCCATCGGCACGCCGCCCGCGTCACGAATGCCGGCCTTGATCCGGTCCATGAGGAAGACGTGGATCTTGTTGCAGGGGGCGATGTCGCTCCCGGTCTGGGCGATCCCGATCACCGGGCGGTCGCCCTGCAACTCGCCGCGCGTGTATTCCTGGTTCAGGTAGCGCTCGATGTAGAGCGCGGTCATGCCGGGGTTGTTGGGGTTGTCGAACCACTCCTGGCTGCGGAACTTCTTGCGGGCGCGGGTGTCGGACATGGGCTCTCTCTTCGGTCGGTGTGAGCGGGTTCATACCCCGGCGGGGCAGGACCTCAAGTGGTCAGGGCAGCCAGCTGCCGTAAAGCGGATGGCCGGGGCCGAGCGGCAGCGCAACCGGACGCCCCTCGCGGGCGGACGCATAGCAGGCGGTGACGAATTCGAGCGACCGGCGCCCGTCCTCCAGTGTCACCTCATGGCCCCCATCGCCGTCGAGCGCGTCGGCCATCGCGGCGAAGAGCCCGGCGTAGCCGAGTTTCGGCGGGGCAACGGTCGCCAGCACCGCGTCGATCTCGGCCTGCTGGCGGGGCGCGCGGGCGGTGAAGCTCCATCCGTTCTCGGCAAAGGAATAGGGCGCGTGGTCGCTTTCGACGGTGAAGCCCTCGAACATCAGCCGAAGGCGGCTCGTGTTCCCCGCCGCCCCCAGCGTGACGGAGGAGGTGACGCGCGCCCCCTCCTCCATGCGGATGGCGAGCGCCGCGCAATCCTCGACCTCGATGTCGTTCACCCGCGTCGCCACGTCCGCGTAGACCTGCCCGACGGGTCCGAGGATCGCCGTCAGCATGTCGTGGATGTGGATCGCATGGCCGAGAAGCGCGCCGCCGGACTCGCCCGCCCATGTGCCGCGCCAGTCCACGGCGTAGTAGACGGCGTCCCGGTCCCAGTGGGTTTCGAGGCTGCCCGCATAGCAGCGCCCGGCAAGCCCCGCCTCGCGCAGAGCGGCGAGTTGCGCGGTGCCGAGCCCGTAGCGGTACTGGAACACCGGGAAGATGCGCCGCCCCGTCTCGGCGGCCTTCGCCGCCAGCGCGTCGGCCTCCTTCAGCGAGGGCACCAGCGGCTTCTCACAGATCACGTCCTTGCCCGCCTCCATCGCGTCCACGCAAGCGCGGAAGTGGAGGTGCGGCGGGAGGCAGATATCGACGATGTCGATGGCGGGGTCGGCGAGGACGCCCGCGAGGTCGTCCGTCACGTCGACGCCCTCGTACTGCGTGGCGAGCGCCTGCGCCCGCGTCAGGTTGAGGTCGCAGACGTTGGCGACGGTGAAGCGGTCGCGAAGCTGCCAGAACCCGGCGAGGTGCGAGGTCCCTATGCCGGCCCCGACGATGGAGACGCGGCGGGTCATCTGCCTTCGGCCTTCATTTGCGCGCGGATGGCAAGGTCCATCACCGTGAAGGTGTGCCCCTGCCCCGCCGCCGTTTCCGTCCGGTCGTGGACGTCCGCCACAAGGCGCGGGAAGTAGGGAAGCCCCGCGTCATTGCAGTCGATCATGGCGTTCTCGGTCGCGTTCACGAGGTAGAGCGTGTTCGTCACATGCGGCCGCCCGACCTCGGTGTACTTGCGGAGTTCGATGTAACCCTCGGTGCCCTGGATGAAGAGCCGCCCGTCGCCCCATGTGGGCAGCCCGTCCGGCGTGAACCAGTCGACGCGGACGTATCCGTGGCCCTGCGGCGACTTCAGCACCATCTCTCCGAAGTCCTGGAAGCCGGTATGGCCCGGCATCGTCGTGTTCTCCACATGGGCATGCATGATCTCGGCCGTCTCCGAGCCCGTGAAGTGCAGGAACTGGTCGATCTGGTGGGAGCCGATGTCGGTCAGGATTCCCCCGAACCGCTCCCGCTCGAAATACCACGCGGGCCGGGTCTTCAGGTTCTGCTTGTGGGGCCCGAGGCCCACCGTCTGCACCACTCGCCCGATGGCGCCGCCGAAGACCAGCTCCTCGGCCTTCGTCACCGCAGGCACCTCGAAGCGTTCGGAGAAGTTGACCGACCAGATGCGGCCCGTGCGCTTCTGGCATTCCCGGATCGCCGCCAACTGCTCCAGCGTCGTGCAGCCGGGCTTGTCGACCATCACGTCCTTGCCCGCCTCCATCGCCTCGATGGCGAGCGCGGCCCGGTCGGCGGGAACGGCGGAGATCAGGATCATCCGGATCGCGGGATCGTCGAGGATGCGGCGGCGGTCCCCGACCCTGGCCACCTCGGGGAAGGTCTCGTTGAACTTGGCCTCGGTGACAGCGGGTCCGTCCGTCCAGTAGGCGTCGCAGGTGCACCCCTGCGCCTTCATCTGGGACAGCATCCCGAAGATGTGGCCGTGGTCGATCCCGATCACGCCGAGCTTGAAGGCCATCTCACACCTCTTCCAGCAGCACGTCGCCGCCTCTTTCGCCCGACCGTTCGAGCGCCGCAATGAGTCGGTGAACCTCGAGCGCCGCGCGCCCCGGCACGAGCGGCGGGCGGCCGGTCGCCACGGCATCGGCGAAATCCTCGATCAGAGCCCGGTGCCAGTCCGAGGTGAAGGCCATCGGGTCCGCCCCCGCACCGGAGGAGGCCGCCTGCCCGACCATCTCGGACGTCCCGTCCTGTCGGTCGATCCGGAGCACCCCGGCGTCGAGCCGCACCGACCCCTGCCGGAAGTGCAGCGTGATCGTCTCGCCGCGCCCCGGGAAGCTGGCCGTGGTCGCGAAGAGCTGGCCCACGGCGCCGTTCGCGAACCTCAATCCCGCGCAGACGAAGTCCTCCGCCTCCATCCGGTGGAAGCCGGTCGTCGCCACCATGGCGTTGACCGACACGACCGGCCCGGTGAGCGACAGCATCAGGTCGAGAGTGTGGATCGCCTGGCTGATCAGCACCCCGCCCCCGTCCCGCGCGTACGTGCCGCGACCCGGTTCGTCGTAATAGGCCTGCGCCCGCCACCACGGCACGCTCACCTCCGCCGCCACCAGCGGGCCAAGGTCCGCCATCACCCGGCGCAGCTCCGCCACGACGGGCCGCGCCCGGTGCTGGAGCACGATGCCGAGCGGCACGCCCTTGCCCTCGCACAGGTCCACGAGGCGCGTGGCCCCGGCCAGCGTCCGCTCCACCGGCTTCTCCATGAGGATCGGCTTGCCCGCCGCCGCGAGCTTGCCCATGATCTCGGCCCGCGCGTTGGGCGGAGTGGTCAGGATCGCGAAGCCGATCCCCGGATCGGCCGCGATCTCTTCCACCGTCATCGCCCGCGCGCCGAGGTCCGCGTTCTCGGACAGGAACCTCTCCCGGCTCGCCTCGCTCCGCGCGCAGACCCCCGCCAGCTCCACGACATCCGAATTCCGGATCGCATCCGCATAGGTCCGCGACACCATGCCAAGTCCGATGAGCGCAACCCTCATCGCGCCATCGGCAGCGCGCGCTCGCCTTCCCCGCCGAAGAGATGGAAGGCGGCGGGCTCGAAGGTGATGCCGATGGTCTGGCCCCGCGTCAGCGGGATCTGGCGCGGCAGCTGCACCGTCAGCGTCTCGCCGTTCGGGAAGGCGGTGTAGATGTAGGTCACCGACCCGAGCTGCTCGAAGTTCCGCACCGTCACCTGCGCGTCGCCCGCGCCCTCGAGCGACACCCCGATCGCCTCGGGTCTCACGCCCATCGTTACGGGCATCCGGCCCGCCTCGGCCACCGGCACCTCGCGCGCCACGCCGCTGTCGAGCCTCAGCATCCGCCCGTCGAGCTCCCCCTTGAGGAAGTTCATCTGCGGCGCCCCGATGAAACCCGCGACGAACTTGTTGGCGGGATGGTTGTAGAGGTCGAGCGGCCGCCCCACCTGCTCGATCCGTCCGCCCCGCAGCACCACGATCCTGTCGGCCATCGTCATGGCCTCCACTTGATCGTGGGTGACGTAGATCATCGTGTTGCCAAGCTGGTCATGGAGCTGCGAGATCTCCACCCGCATCTGCAGACGCAACTCCGCGTCGAGGTTCGACAGCGGTTCGTCGAACAGGAAGATCACCGGTTCCCGCACGATCGCTCGGCCGATGGCGACCCGCTGCCGCTGCCCGCCCGACAGCTGACCGGGCCGCCGACCCAGAAGCTGGTCGATCTGGAGGAGCTTTGCCGCCCCGTCCACGCGCCGCGCGATCTCGTCCTTCGGCATCCGGATGTTCTCGAGCCCGAAGGACAGGTTCTGGCGCACCGACATGTGCGGGTAGAGCGCGTAGGACTGGAACACCATCGACAGCCCCCGCTCGGAGGCGGGCACGGTGTTCACGCGCCTGCCCTTGAGCAGGATGTCCCCCGACGTCGGATCGTCGAGCCCCGCGATCAGCCGCAGGAGCGTCGACTTCCCGCAGCCCGAGGGGCCGACGAAGACGACGAACTCCCCCTCCTCGATCTCGAGGTCCACGCCATGGATCACCTGCACCGAGCCATAGGCCTTGCGGATCTGCCTGAGTTCCAGCGCGTGCGAGGTATCGGTCATTTGAGGCCCGTCGTGGCGATGCCCGTCGTGATGAACCGCTGGAGCCAGACGAAGACGAGCGTGATGGGGATGAGCGAGACGACCGTCATCGCGAGGATGTAGTGGAAGTCTGTGTTGAACTCTCCCGCGAACTGGGTGAGGCCCAATTGCAGCGTGTGCTGGCGCGGGTTCGAGATCAGGACGATCAGCGGCCAGAGGAAGTCGTTCCACCGCCAGATCACCGACAGGATCGCGAGCACGCTGAGCGCGGGCAGCGACAGCGGCATGACGATCCGCCAGAAGATCCGCCATTCGGACGCCGCATCCATCCGCGCCGCCTCCAGAAGCTCATCCGGGATCGTCAGCATGTACTGCCGCAGGAGGAACACGCCCGTGGGCGTGGCGGCCGCCGGGATGATGACGCCCCAGAGCGAGCCGAAGATGCCGAAGGTCCAGACCACGAAGAACAGCGACACGAGGATGATCGAGGTGGGGATCAGCAGCGTCGCCACGATGAGGATGGTGAAGGTCAGCCGCCCCCGAAACTGGTATTTCGACAGCGCGAAGGCCGCCATCGCGTTGATGATGAGCGTGATGATCGTGGCCATCACGGTCACGAAGACCGAGTTGAAGAGGTAGCGGCCGAAGAAGAAGTTGTTCTGCCCGTTCCTCTGGAGGATCGGGTCGAGGTAATTCTCCACCGCGATCCGCAGCTCTTCGTTGGGACGCAGCTCGGTGCGCGGCACGGTGAACACCGCCTCAGGGTCGTCGACCGGCGCCACCTCCGTCTGCGCCCGTGCGGGACCGGCGCGGAACACCTCGATTTCCTCGCCGTCGGGTCCGTCCACGATCCACGTGTCGCGCAGCCCGAAGCCCGGGATCTCGCGCTGCACCTGATCGAAGGGCAGGAGCCGCGTGTCGAAGTTCTCCACCGCGCGCTCGGACTTGATGGAGGTCAGCACCGTCCAGAGCACCGGGATCAGGATGATGAGCACGCCCACGACGAGGTAGGCGTAGGCGAGGAAATCCTGCACGCCAAAGCGGTCGGCACGGTCCTGGCTCCCGCGGGTCCTTGTGAGGAAGGGGATCACACCGGCCATGTCATATCCCCGACTGCCGCCGCGTGATCCAGAGCTGGAAGAAGGTGAAGACGGCGATTACCACAGCCATCAGCACCGACCCCGCCGCCGCCTCTCCATAGGCGGGCTGCTGCGAGCGGAAGCCCGTCTCGTAGATGTTCTGCACGATCATGAAGGTCTCGCGCCCCGGCCCGCCGCCGGTGAGAAGATACACCTCGTCGAAGATCTGGAAGCTGCGGATGAGGCTCAGGACCAGCACGACCGTCAGCGTCGGCATGACGAGCGGGAGCGTGATCCGCCAGAAGGCGCGGGCGGGCGAGGTCGCGTCCATCTTCGCGGCCTCGTAGAGGTCCTTGGGGATCGCCTGGAGGCCCGCGAGCAGGATCAGCATGTAGAAGCCCATGTGGCTCCAGCAGAACACGAAGACCAGCCAGAAGAACGGCCAGCCGGTGTTGGGCGTCACCAGCCAGTTGACGGGCCGGTAGCTCTCGAAGGCGAAGACGCCGTCGAACTGGATGGACAGGAGCATCAGCACCGCCGCGATGCCGAAGCCGATGATCGCCGTCCGCGCCCAGGGCTGCACGGTGGCCACCGCCCAGAACAGCCCGCCAGCGAGCGCGAGCCCCGCCCAGCCGCTGCCGTCGAGCCCCAGAAGGCTCAAGGGGTTCGCCCAGTAGGTCAGGAGCGCGAAGAGCCCCGCGAAGACCGCCGTCCAAGCGAGCGACGGCGTGTCGGAGGACCTCAGCGCCCGCTCGGATACCGCCATCAGCACGATGGCGAAGATCACCGTCGCCACCATGTCGAAGCCTGACAGGCCCGCCATTGCGGTGAGGGTCTCCTGCGTCGCCCCGATCGCCTCGTTCAGCGCACCCCGGCGGTGCAGCATCCAGTGCCAGATGTTGGCGATGACGACCGGTGACAGCATCACGGGATAGAAGAACATCGCGCGCCAGAACCCGCGGCCCACGAGGTTCTTGTTCACGACAAGCGCGGTCGCCAGCGCCACCACGCACATGAGCGGCACCTGGATCACGACGAACCAGAGCGTGTTGAACATCGCCGTCCAGAAGTTGAAGCCTTCGTTGGCGCAGGTGCGCGGCTCGAAGATGTTCTGGCAGGCGAAGATGCGGGTGTAGTTGTCGAACCCCACCCACGGCCGGTCGAAGAGCAGGATGGACGATCCCGCCGTCATGGAGACGTAGAAGTTCAGGATCATGGGCGCGAAGGTGAAGAGCCCGAAGATCAGCATGTTGGGCAGGAGAAGCGCGTAAGGAACCCCCGCCCGCCCGAAGACCGCCTGCGCGAGTTCCACCGGAAAGCCCAGGAGGTCCATCAGGAACTGCGGGATCTGGCCGATCCTGTAGCGTCGGCGAGTCAGCAGCCAGAAGGTGCCGCCGACACCCCAGAGGAGGCCGGTCAGCGCAAGCATCGTCCCCGCGAGAGTCATCGTCCGCCCGTTTCCCCCTGCGCCTGCGGGCGTCAGGCGGGGGCGCGATCGACACCCCCCGCCTGGCCGGTCACGCCGTCAGTTGTTGGCGTTCTTGTCGACTTCCTCGGTGATGGCGGCGATCGCCTCGTCGAGCGTCAGGTCGCCGTTCATCGCGGCGCTGAGGTACTGCACCGTCGCGTTGAAGACGATGGAGTTCTTCGGGCTGCCCTGAAGCAGGAAGGCCTGCGGCGTCTCGCGCGCGGCCTGCGCCACCATGGTCGCGAAGCTGTTCAGCCCCTCGTTCACCGCCTCGGACGCCCCGGCCGAGGCATAGTCGAGCCCCTCCTCCTGAAGCTCCGCATGGGCCGGGATGGCGAAGGTGCGCGTGTACCACTCGCGCGCATTCTCCTTGCTCGCCATCCAGTCCACGAAGCGGGCGGCGGCTTCCTCCTTTGCGGGGTCGCCAGACTTGAACGCGGCAAGCCCCGCGCCGCCCGGCATCACGCCGCAGCCCGCCGGACCGCAGGGCACCGGTACGACCGCCCAGTCGAACTTGTCGCCCACGTTGTTCTGCACGTTCCCGGTATTCCACGAGCCCGACATGTAGAACGGCACTTCCTCGCCGAAGAACAGCTCGTTCCCGTTGGCGTAGCGCGAGCCCGAGACAGCCGGCCAGATGTCGGGCGGCATGAGCCCCTGTTCGTGCCAGTCGAGCATCATCTGCGAGAAGGTCCGGAACCCGTCGTCGATGATGATGCGGCCGTCACTGTCGAAGTAGGCTGCGCCGTAGGACATGGCCGGACCCGCGAAGCGGTGGCCGGAGCGGTCCATCACCATCCCGGCATAGGCGCCCGTGGCCTCCTGCACCGCCCGCGCGGCCTCGGCCCAGTCCTCCCAGGTCGCGCCGGCCGGGGGAAGGTCGACGCCCGCCTCCTCGAACATCGTGAGGTTCACGTAAGGCCCGGTCACGGTCATCTCGGTGTGGAAGCCGTAGATCCCGTCGGGGTTGCCCGCGCGGTACCAAGGAAGCACGGCGCCATAGGCGGCTTCCCAGGCGGCGGCATCGACGAACGGGGTGAGGTCGACATAGTAGGGCTGGAGCGACCCCAGCGTCGTGACGAAGGCGAGGTCGGGGCCGGACCCGGCCTCGAGCTGCACGGGAAGCTGGTCGCGCACGACGTCGTAGCCCACCACGTTCAGCGTGATGTTCACGTCCGGCGCCACTTCCTTGTAGCGCTGCGCGAACTCGGCCACGATCGCGGCCTTGCCGTCCACGTCCGAGATCATGAGGTCGAGGTCGACCGCCTGGGCCGCGCCCGCGCTCATCATGGCGAGGAGCGATGCGGTGCCGAGAGCGGACGCGAACGAAGTGCGTCTTGCGACGATGGTCATGAATTCCCTCCCTGGGTTGATGCCGTTCCCCGGCATTCCTAGTCACCTTGCGCCGCAGGATTGTGACGCGTCAACACTTACCTCCCGCCCAGGCGCTCCTCGAGAAAGGCCGTCACCGCCGCCCGCATCTCCGCGGTCTCCTCGTGCCCCGGCGCCTCCGCCTCGTGGAAGCGCAGCACCTGCGTCGCCCCGGCTGCGGCATAGGCGTCCTGCAGCTCGGCCTTCGCGGTCTCGTAGGCGTCGCGCGGGGTGCTCCAGTCGGCAAATCCCGCGCAGTGCATCATAGCCGTGGGCGCCGCCAGCCCGCAGAGCCGCCCGGTGGAGGTCGCGGCCAGAAGCCCGGGAACCGTCATGTATGAGCCGTGGCCATCATGCGCCCCCGTCTCGACCAGCCGCGCGAGGTCGGCGAAACTGCACATGCTCACCGCCGCTGCCAGCCGGGGGTCCAGCGCGGCCAGCCACCACGCGAGCGTGCCGCCCATGGAAATGCCCATGACCGCCACCCTGTCCGGGTCGATCCCGGGCTGCGCCAGCAGCCAGTCGAGCCCCGCCCTCTGCTCCGCCAGCATCTGCCCGAAGAGAGTCCTCCCGTGCCAGAGCCGCGCCTTCGACAGCGGGTCCTCCTCCGGAACGCGCCGCGCTCCGAAGCATGGCATCTCGACGCACAGGACACCCCAGCCGCGCGCCTCGATTTCCGGCAGCCACGGCCCCCGGAGCGCCGGCCGCCCGTCGGTCAGTTCCGCCATGCCGATGTCGTATCGCGCGCCGTGCGCGTGGCAGTAGAGGATCGCCGGTCCCTCCCGCGAGGGCAGGTAGAGCGCAGGCACCTCCTCGCCCTCGCGGCTGCGGAAGGTGAGCCGGCGCAGCCCGGGCCCGCCGGCCTCGTCCGTGGCGGGCGTCAGCCGCGCCTCCGTCCAGTCCGGTCCGAGAAGCCGTGCGATCGCCGCCCTGTCCGTCATGCCCGTCCCTCCCCCCGCCGCGGCCACGCTGTCCGACGCGCCCACATGACGCAAGCCCCGCCGTCCGTGATGCCCCCGTTGCACTGCCGGGGACCTTCCGCCAACACTGGGGACGCGGAGGAGGTGACCCGATGGCCGACTGGACGACGCTCGCCCCCGGCGCGCCCCTCCTCCGCTGGGCCATGTCCGCGCCCGGGGAACTCTATTTCCCCGGCACCCCCCGCCCGATGCCCGACCGCGTCGATTACCGCTTCGGGAACGCCCGCTGGACCGACGTGCCCGCCCTCCCCTGCCGCGAGGCGCTTCTCGGCACGCTCCCGGACCGCCGGATCCCCCGCCCGGACGGCCCCTTCCCCGACCTCGTCATCGGCCTCGACGGCGCCGAGCTCGATTTCTCCCGCTTCTGCTTCCGCCCCACGCTGATCACGCGCGCCTTCCGCTGCCTGATCCGCGGCCGGGGCCCCGCCCGCTTCCGCATCGGCACCTGCGGCGGCGTCCGGCTGTGGATCGGCGACGCGGAGGCCGCCGTCTTCGAGCCCTTCACCCGCAACATCCCCGCCGCGACCGAGGTGACGGTCGACCTGCCGCGCGACCCCGCGCCCCTCACCCTCCGGCTGGAGGACCTGCACGAACGCGACACCGTCTGCTTCTTCTCCCTGACGCTTCTCGAGGGCGAGGCCGCAACCGCCCTCCCCGCCGCATTCGACACCCCCGCCGTCGAGGCCGCAGCGGCGAGCCTCGCGAGCCTCCGGACCGACCGCGTGTTCTACACCACCGGCCCCATCCGCCTCATCGCCGACACGCCTCCATCCGCGCCCCTCACGCTCCGCATCCCCGACCTCGCCCCCTTTCCGCGCGGCGGGCTGACCGCGGACCCCGAGGCCGCGACGCCGCTGGCCGTCACGCTTTCTCCCGACGCGGCCGAGGCAATGCTGATGGACGCCGGGAACGCCCCCCCGGGCTGCGTCTCCATCCCCCTCGAGGCGCGCGTCGGCGGCGCGACCCTCGCCCGACGGCTGGGAACGACCATCCTGCCCCCGGGCAACGCCCTCGCCGGCGACTTCCCCGCACGAAAGGCCCGCGCGGCAGACCTCATCGCCGCCCACCCGGGCTTCGACCCCTCCGTCGCCGCGCTCCTCGCCCTGCGCGGCGAACAGCCGGACCGGGTCGCCCGCATCCTCGCCGCCGCGCTCCACACGATCGAGGAGCGGTGGGACTGTTCCGACTTCTCGATCCTCCCCCTCCTCCGCCTCTGGCGCGACGCCGGCGCGACCCTGTCGCCCGCGCTGGCGGACCGCCTGCGCTCCGCCGTCCTCGGCTACCGCTACTGGCTCGACGAACCGGGCGACGACGTGATGTGGTTCTGGTCTGAAAACCATGTCCTGTGCTTCCACACCGCGCAGCTGATCGCGGGCCGCCTTTTTCCCGGCGACACCTTCCCGAACAGCGGCAAGACCGGGCAGGACCACGCGGCAGAGGCCGCCGCCCGGCTCGACCGCTGGTTCGCCGCCATCCTCGAGCATGGCCTGTGCGAATGGAATTCCGCCGCCTACTACCCCATCGACCTCCTCGGCCTCCTGACGCTCCACGACATGGCGCCCGATTTCCGCGACCGCGCGGCCGCCGTCATGGACCGCGTCTTCGTCATGGCGGCGCTGCACACCACGGGCGAAACCCCCGCCGGAACCCAGGGGCGCTGCTACGAGAAGGAGCTTCTGGCAGGCCCCATGACGGAACTCGGGTCCGTCATGGCAATCGCCCTCGGCCTCCCCTTTCGCCCCGGCTACGACCGCGCGGCCGCGCTCCTCTGCCTCTCGGACTATGCGCCGCCGCCGCTGGCCGCCCTCGCCGCACCGCCGCGAGGGCACCATGTCGCGGCGCGCTACACACAAGGGGTCGGCCACGAAGGCAAGCTGACCTTGTGGAAGTCCGCCGACGGCCAGCTCTCCACCGTCACCGACCTTCGCACCGGCCAGCACGGCCACCAGGCGCAGGTGGTGGACGTGCAGCTCGCACATCACCCGATGGCCCGGCTCTGGATCAACCACCCGGGCGAGCTGAAACCATGGGGCGAGCGCCGCCCCTCGCTGCTGGCCGGGAACCATGTCCTTCCCCGCGTCGCGCAGGACGGCCCGGTCGCGCTCCTGATCTACGATCTCGACCGCGCATGGAGCAGCATTCCATTCACTCAGGCCTTCGCCGACCCCGATGCCACGGGCGCGCCAGTCCGCGCCGGCAACTGGCTCATCTTCGCAGCTACCGTCGCTCTGTGGTGCTCCGCGCCCCTCGACCCGGTCGCCTCAGGGCTCTACCGCGGCGCCATCTGGCGGGCCGAGGGAAAGCGCACCGCATGGGCCGTCGTCATGCGCCCGCCTGACGAGACGCCCGGGACCTTCGCATCCCGCCTCGCCCGAGCGCGCGTCGAATTCGATCCGGCCGCCCTCACCCTCCGCACCGAGGGCCTCGCGACGACCCGCCTCGACCTCGGCTTCGGCGGAAGCCTCGCCGTGGATGAAGCCGCCCGCCCCTTCGAGCCGCTCACCGCCGAACCGCACATCGGCTGGAACGGCATGCGACTCTTGCCATGGCCGAAGCGGCTCGGCCCGGCTTGAAGGATGACTGCTTCCATCGACCTCCAAGTATCCTCGGGGGAGCCCGAGGGTGAGGCACGCACGGCGATCCTCCGGTGGAGGATCGCCAGTGCCGAACGACAGCCCCCTCGGCCGCGGCTTCCGAGACCGCCTCACACCGTGTAGTTCAGCGCGAGCCGCCCGCCGTCGACGTAGATCGTTTCGCCGGTGATGTAGGCGGCCTTGGGGCTCGCGAGGAACGCGACCACGTCCCCGATCTCGCGCGCCGTCCCAAGCCGCTTGAGCGGCGTGCGCGACATCACCCGCGCCATCGCCTCGGCGTTGGCGTTCACGGAAGCCAGCATCGCCGTGTCGATCGACCCCGGCCCCACCGCGTTCACCCGGATGTTGTGCGGCGCGAGCGCCAGCGCTGCCGCCTTCGTCAGCTGCATCACGCCCCCCTTCGAGGCGCAGTACGCCGGGATCGTCGGGATCGCGATCTGCGCGTTCACCGAACTCATGTTCACGATGGCCCCCTCGATTCCCTTCGCCACCATCGCCCGCGCCGCGCGCTGGGTCGCCACGAAGGTGCCGGTGAGGTTGATGCGGATCACCCGCTCGAAGGTCGCGAGGTCATGGGTCAGGAAGTCCCCGCCCTGCGCGATGCCTGCGTTGTTCACCAGCACCGTCACGGGGCCGACCTCCGCCTCGATCCGGTCGAAGAGCGCGCCGATGGCCTCCGCGTCGCCCATGTCGCAGACGTAGCCCGTGCCGCCCAGTTGCTCGGCCGCGGCTTCCACGCCCGGGTCGATGTCGGACAGCACGATCCGGCAGCCATCGTCCTTCAGCGCCTCGGCACAGGCGTATCCGATGCCCTGCGCCCCGCCCGTTACCAGCGCGATCCGCTCCGCCATGTCAGTCTCCTTCCCATCCGTATCTCTGGCTCGCCTCGTCGGCGGAGACATACCCCGCCGCCACGTCGCGCCGCACCGCCTCGTGGTCCCTCTCGTCCGGCGTACCGATTCCGCCGCCACCGGGCAGGGACAACCGCAAGCGCTGCCCGTTGCGGACGAACTGTCGCCCCTTTGACCGGAGCTTCGTTCCATCCGCCAGTTCCACGCGCCCCGGCGCGCCTTCGCCCCCGCCGTCGCGACCGCGCGCGGGGTTCTCCACCCGGTCGAACATCGCATTGAACCAGAAGTCGTAACCCCGGCGCGGCTCGATCTCGATCACCTGCCCCAGCCCTCCGCGCGTCCGCCCCGCGCCGCCGGAATCCTGCCGGAGTTCCTTGCGCCAGACCGTGATCGGCCCGACATGCTCGGTCGCCTCGACGCTCATGGTGGAGACGCCCGAGGGGAAGGCAGTCGCCGAAAGCCCGTCCGCCCCCGGCCGCGCCCCGGTCCCCCCTGAGTTGAACATCAGGATTTCCGCCGGAGGCAACCGGCTCTCCGGATCGCTCGCCCGCGCGCTGATCTGGATGTTCCAGAGCGAGGAGGCCCCCTCCGCCGGCACCACGCCGGGCATCGCCCGATGAAGCGCCCCCAGCACCACATCCGGCACCAGATGCCCCAGCACATGCCGCACCGACACCGGCGCCGGGCGGCGCGCCGCCAGAATGCAGCCCTCCGGCGCCGTGATCTCGAAGGGCTCCAGGCTCCCTGAGTTGTTCGGCACCTCCGGCGCAATCGCCACCTTCAGCCCGTAGCAGGCGTAGGCCCGCGTATAGACCTCGGGCACGTTCACGCCCTTCGCACTTTCCCCGCTTGTCCCCGCGAAATCGCAGACCAGCCGCTCGCCCGCCACATCGAGTCGCACCCGCATGTCGACGGCTGCGTCATACCCGTCCACCCGCATCTCGTTGCGGTACGTCCCGTCCGGGACCCGCGCGATGGCCGCGAGCGTCGCGCGCCGGCTCGCGTCGATGATGAAGTCGGACAGCGCATCGATGTCGTCCACCCCGAACTCGTCCAGCATCGCCTGCAACCGCCGGTTCCCCGCCTCGTTGCAGGCGGCGAGGGAATACATGTCGCCGACCGTCTGGTCCGGCGTCCGCACGTTCGCCCGGATCAGCCGGATCAGAAGGGGGTCGACCCGGCCCTGTTCCGCGAACTTGGCAATGGGGATCAGCAGCCCCTCCTCGAACACCTCCCCCGCATCCGGCCCGAATCCCCGCCCGCCGATGTCCACCACATGCGCCGTGCAGGCGAAGAAGCCGATGTGGACGCCCTTGCGGAACACGGGCGTCACCATCGTGATGTCGTGCAGATGCCCCGTCCCCATCCAGGGATCGTTCGTGATGTAAACGTCGCCCTCGAAGATGTTCTGCGCCCCGATTTCGCGGGCGAAGTGCCCCACGCTCTCGGCCATCGCGTTCACATGCCCCGGAGTCCCCGTGACCGCCTGTGCGATCATCCGGCACCGCCGGTCGAAGAGGCCCGCCGACAGGTCCCCCGCCTCCCGCACGCTGGTCGAGAACGCCGTGCGGATCAGCGTCGTCGCCTGCTCCTCCACGACCGCGATGAGGCGGTTCCACATGATCTGGTGGTCGATGCTCATGGCGTCTCCTTCCGGACGATCAGGATCGCCCCGTCCTCCTGCGCCACCGCCCGGAAGGCCGAGGTGACGATGGTCGAAGTCTCCTCCTCCACGATAACAGCCGGCCCGTCGACGCGCATCCCGGCAACGAACGCCTCCCGCCGAACCTCACGCGCCTCCACCTCGCGCCGCCGCCCGGCATCGAAGAACCGCCGGAACCGCGCGACCGGCGCCTCCGCCCCATGCGTCCGCCCTGCAACCGGCTGCACGGGCGGCGCCGTCGTGGCGACGATCAGCGACCAGTTGGTGATCTCGACCGCCAGCCGCTCCACCGTGCGACCGAAAAGCTGCGTATAGGCGGACTCGAAGGCGTCCTGAATCTCCGGCACATCCTCCGCGCTGAACGCGCGCCACTCCAGAGGCACGGCGATCTCCCAGCCCTGACCCGAATAGCGCATGAACGCCGTGAGCCGCACCTCGGTCGCCCGGTCCCCCGCACCCCGCGCGACGAACCCCGCCGCCTCCTCCCGCATCTGGGCAAGCGCGGCGTTCACCGCGCCCGCATCGAAGGCGTCGAGCCGCTGAAACAGCCCCCGCGTCGCCTCGTAGCTGAAGGGCGCGCGGAGGAACCCGATCGCCGACCCCACGCCGGCCCCCGGCGGCACGATCAGCCGGTCGATCCCCAGCTTCTCGGCCAACCGGCAGGCATGCAGCGGCGCGCCGCCGCCAAAGGCGATCATCGTGAAATGCTCGATGTCCCGGCCGTTCTCCACGGCGTGCACCCGCGCCGCGTTCGCCATGTTCTCGTCCACCATCTCGGTGACGCCGAACGCCGCCTCGCCGACGCTCAGGCCCAGTGCCCCGAGCCGAGTCTCCACCGCCCGCTCGGCCAGCGCTGCCTCCAGCGGGATCGCGCCGCCTGCGAAGCTCTCCGCGTCGATCCGGCCGAGCAGAAGGTTCGCATCCGTCACCGTCGGGTTCTCGCCGCCCCGCCGGTAGCAGGCGGGCCCCGGCTCCGACCCGGCCGAGCGCGGCCCTACCTGGATCCGTCCCATCGCGTCGATGGAGGCGATGGACCCGCCGCCCGCCCCGATCTCCACCATCTCGACAACCGGAGTGGAGACGAGCATCCCCGACCCCTTCTTGAACCGATACGTCCGCGCGATCTCGAAGACGTTCGCGGTCTTCGGCGCCCCGTCCACCACCAGACAGATCTTCGCCGTCGTCCCGCCCATGTCGAAGGACAGCGCCTTCGTCACGCCATGCGCCCGCGCATATCCGGCCGCGAAAATCGCGCCCCCGGCAGGCCCGGACTCGAGAAGGCGCACCGGCTGCTCCATCGCCGTCTCGACCGACATGAGCCCCCCGCCCGAGTGCAGCAGGAACACCGGCGCGCCGATGCCCGCCTCCCTCAGCCTCGCCACAAGCCGCCCGAGGTAATCCGCTACCTGCGGCTGGACGTAGGCATTGGCGCAGACCGTGTTGAACCGCGGCAGCTCCCGCATCTGCGGGGAGACGACCGACGACAAGGACACCGACAGCCCGGGGAGCGCGCGCCTCAGCGCGTCGCCCACCATCCGCTCGTGCGCGTCGTTGGCATAGGCGTGAAGGAATCCCACCGCCACCGCCTCGTAGCCTCCCGCGACCACCTGAGCGACGACCCGCTCCACCTCGGCCGCGTCGAGCCGCAGCAGCACCTCGCCCTCGGGCGACATCCGCTCCGCCACCGTCAGCCGGTGTTCCCGCGGGACAAGCGGATCGGGGAGCCGCAGGTTCAGGTCATACTGCTCGAAGCGGTTCTCCGACCGCATCTCGATCACGTCCCGGAAGCCCTCTGTCGTCACGAAGGCCATCCGGGCGCCCCGGCGCTCGATGAGCGCGTTGGTGACGAGCGTCGTCCCGTGGATCACCTGAGAGATCGCGGACAACGCCACCCCCGCGCGCCCCGCCGCGATCCGGATGCCTTCGAGGATCGCCGCCTCGGGCTCGGCGTAATCCGTCAGCACCTTGCACGTCGCGAGCCCGCCCGCGTGCTCCAGCGCCACGTCCGTGAAGGTGCCGCCGATGTCGACCCCGACCCGAACGCTCACCGCGGCGCCATCCGGATCGCCCCGTCGAGCCGGATGACCTCTCCGTTCAGCATCGGGTTCTCCACGATGTGGCAAACCAGCGCCGCATACTCCGACGGCGCCCCGAGCCGCGACGGATACGGCACCTGCCGCCCGAGGCTCTCCTGCACCTCCGCCGGCAAGCCCTCCAGTAGCGGCGTCAGGAACAACCCCGGCGCCACCGTGCACACCCGGATACCCTTGTCCGCGAGATCCCGTGCCATCGGCAGCGTCATCCCCACGATCCCTCCCTTCGACGCGGCGTAGGCCACCTGCCCCACCTGCCCGTCATAGGCCGCCACGGAGGCCGTGTTCACGATCACCCCCCGTGCCCCGTCCGGACCCAGAGGCTCCGCCGCCACCATCCGCGCCGCCGCCTGGCTCGCGCAGTTGAAGCTGCCCATCAGGTTCACCCGAATGACCTTCTCGAACATCCCCGGATCATGGGCCTCGCCCCGCGACACGGTCTTGGCGGCAGGCCCGATCCCGGCGCAGTTCACCAGCACCCGCGGCGCCCCGAACGCCGCCTCGACCGCCGCCACCCCGGCCGCCACGCTCGCCGGATCGCTCACGTCGACCTTCTCGAACCGCCCGCCGATGCTCTCGGCATGGGCACGCCCTGCCGCGTCGTTCAGGTCGAACACGGTTACCCGCATCCCCTTGGCCGCCAGGGCCGCAGCCGTCGCCGCCCCGAGGCCAGAGGCCCCTCCGGTGACGATGGCGGCCTGCCCGATCCAGATGTCCATGAGCCGGTCCTCCACACCCCTGCACCTCGCGGCATAGACCCGCAGCCCCTGAACGGCAAGGCACCGAGAAGCGCGGCCCCGGCTTCATCTCGGCGCAAATACTCCCGCCGGAGGCACACGCATGAAGCGCGCGCCAGCGCGCGGAATGCCGGAAGGAATGCGGCGAAGCCGCTCCGCTGAACTCCTACTTCCCGTAGTAGTCCCGGAACCAGTCCACGAACTCCTGCACGCCGTCGCGGATGTCCGTTGCAGGACGATGACCGGTGAGCGACTGGAGCAGCGAGGCATCCGCCCAGGTCGCCGGCACGTCGCCCGGCTGGATGTCCATGTAGTTCCGGATCGCCTTCCGGCCCACGGCGTCCTCGATCGCTTCCACGAAGTCCAGAAGCCGCACCTTCTCGGAATTGCCGATGTTCACGATCCGGAACGGCGCGACCGGCGACAGGCTGTCCCCCTCCGCGATCTCCGCCGGCGGCGCAGGCCGCTCCGGCACCGCGTCGATCAGCCCCCGGATGCCGCGCACGAGGTCGCGGACATGGGTGAAGTCCCGGTACATCTCACCATGGTTGTAAATGTCGATGGGCCGGCCATCGAGGATCGCGTCCGTGAACTTGAAGAGCGCAAGGTCCGGCCGCCCCCACGGCCCGTAGACCGTGAAGAAGCGGAACATCGTCGTCGGGATGCCCCAGAGGTGGGCGTAGACATGCCCCATCGCCTCGTTCGCCTTCTTGGTCGCGGCATAGAGCGACACCTGCGTGTCCGCCTTGTCCGTTTCCCGGAACGGCATCGCCTCGTTCGCGCCGTAGACCGAAGACGTCGATGCCATCAGGAGATGCGCGCACCCCACCTCCCGCGCGGCCTCCATGACGTTGAAGGTGCCGATGACGTTGGCATCGAGATAGGCGCGCGGGTTCTCGATCGAATAGCGCACGCCCGCCTGCGCGGCGAGGTGGACGATCACGTCGGGGCGGAAGGCGGCGACCCGCTCCATCACGGTGCCCGCGTCCTCCAGCATCGCCTCCGTTGCCGCAAAGCGCTCGTGCTGGAGGAGCATCTGGTGCCGCCGGCGCTTCAACGCGACGTCGTAGTAGTCCGTCATCCCGTCGAGCCCGTGGACCTCCCAGCCCTCGGCCAGCAGCAGGTCCGCAAGGTGATAGCCGATGAACCCCGCGGTCCCGGTGATGAAGGCGCGCCGCACCGGCGCCGCGCCGGCGCTCACTTCTCCTCCGTCTCGATGACGTACTTCTGGAGCGCGTAGATCTGCGCCCAGAGGAACAGGAAGAGGACGAGCGGAAATCCGAACGTCTCGATCTTGACCCAGGCGTCGGTGGACATCGTCCGCCAGACGATCTCGTTCGCCACTGCAAGCCCCGCGAAGCAGGCCGTCAGGCGACGGGTCAGGATCATCCAGCCCTCGTCCCGCATGGGAAGGAACTCGCTCATCACCCAGGCGAGGTAGGACCGCCCCTGGAGGAGCCCGAGCCCGAGGATCGCGGCGAAGACGCCGTAGACGATCGTGGTCTTCATCTTGAAGAACCGCTCGTCGTTGAACCAGACGGTGAGCCCGCCGAAGACGACGACCAGCACCGCCGTGAAGACCTGCATCCGGCTGATCCTGCCGGTCAGCACCCAGAGGATCGCGATGGAGGCCAGAAGGATCGGCACGAAGCCCGCAGCCGCCACGATGAAGCCCTCGTAGTCGGTGCCGCCGATCGTGAAGGTCTCGTCCCGGACCCAGAGGTAGGCCACGAAGAACAGGAGGGGCGGGCCCAGCTCCAGCACCTGCTTCAGCACGGGGTTGATCGTCTTCTCGCTCATCGCTCCTGCCCTAGCCTCCGAACTCGACTATCACGGCCCCGCCCGCGATCAAAGTCATGAGCGCGAGCCGCCGTGGCCCGACCTTTTCGCCCAGCATCAGCCACCCGATGAGCGCGGCGAAGACGGTCGAGGTCTCGCGCAGCACCGCCGCCTCCCCCACCTTGTCGAGCCGCGTGGCCAGCATGATCGCCCCGAAGGAGACGAAGGCCACGAGCGCGCCGATGACCCCGCGCGCCAGAAGCGGGCCAAGCGCGGGCTTCACGGCAAGGCGCGGCCAGCGGATCGCCTGGACGACCGGCATGAAGAAGCCGTCGATGAAGAAGAACCAGGCGAGGAAGGTGAAGGGGTCCGCCGTCGCCCGGATGCCGTAGGCGTCGTAGGTGGTGTAGAGCGCCACGAACCCGCCCGTCATCACGGCGAGACCGAGCGCAAGCGGCAGGCGCGCCCGGTCCACGACGATGTGGCGGAGGTTGTAGGCGGCGAGCCCGAAGATGCCGCTCATCAGCACTCCGATCCCGAGCCACTGGAGGGGCGCGAAGGTCTCCCCGAAGAGGAGCCAGGCCCCAATCACGGTGAAGAACGGGCCGGTGCCCCTGACCACGGGGTAGACAACCGTGTAGGCGCCGAAGCTGTAGGCCGAGGCCTGGGCGATCTTGTAGCCCACGTGGATCACCCAGACGACGGCGAAGATCGGCCACATGTGCGGCTCGGGCCAGGGCACGACGAAGAGCGCGAAGGGCATGGCCATGAGGCCGTAGCAGAGGTCGATGGCGCCGCGCGAGAGCCACGGGTCGTGGCGGCCCTTCTGGAGCGCGCCGAAGAGCGCGTGGCTGAAGGCTGCAAGAAGCGCGAGCGCGCTGGCAAGGTCGCGGCCGGCTTGCGTGCCTTCGAGCGAGACGAGCCACGCGCTCATGCGGGGCGGCGAGGGAGGGAGGGGGGCTGTCTGCCCCCCGCTCGGCCTGCGGCCCGAGCCCCCCCGAGAGTATTTGCGCCGAGATGAAGCAGGGGCGCGGTCATGCCGCCGCGTCGAGACCCGTCAGCGCACGGGCGAACTCCTCGGGGTCGAAGGGGGCGAGGTCGTCGATCTGCTCGCCCACGCCGATGGCATGGATCGGCAGGCCGAAGCGGTCGGCCAGCGCGACGAGGACGCCGCCCTTGGCGGTCCCGTCGAGCTTGGTCATCACGAGGCCCGAGACGTCGGCGAGATTGCGGAAGATCTCGACCTGGGACAGCGCGTTCTGGCCGGTGGTCGCGTCGAGCACGAGGAGCGTGTTGTGCGGTGCCTCGGGGTCCTTCTTGCGGATGACGCGGACGATCTTGGCCAGTTCCTCCATCAGGTCCTGGCGGTTCTGGAGGCGCCCCGCGGTATCGATCATCAGGAGGTCGGCGCCGTCGGCTTCGGCCTTCGTCATGGCGTCCCAGGCGAGCGAGGCGGGGTCCGAGCCTTCCGGGGCGGTCAGCACCGGCACGCCCGCGCGCTGTCCCCAGACCTGGAGCTGTTCGACGGCCGCCGCGCGGAACGTGTCGCCGGCCGCGATCACCACCGTCTTGCCGGCCGCGCGGAACTGGCTCGCGAGCTTGCCGATCGTCGTGGTCTTGCCCGAGCCGTTCACCCCCACGACGAGCACGACCTGCGGCTTCTTGCGATAGAGCGGCATGGGCCTGGCCACGGGCTCCATGATGCGCGCGATCTCGGCCGCGAGGATCTCGCGGATCTCGGTCGCCGACAGCTTCCGGCCCATGCGGCCCTCCGCGATGTTGGCCGTCACCCGCATCGCGGTGTCGACGCCCATGTCGGCCGCGATCAGGAGTTCCTCGAGCTGTTCGAGCATCGCGTCGTCGAGCTCGCGGCGCACGACGGTCTTCGCCTCGCCGCGCCCGAAGAGACGCCCGAGCAGACCGGGCCGCGCGGGGGCGGCGGGGGCCATCTCCGGTGGAGGCAGTTCCTCGGGTGGAGGTTCCCAGGCGGGTTCGCGCCGGTCCGGCAGCTCGGCCGGCGGCGGATCGGGCAGTTCGGGCGGGAGGTCGGGGAAGTTGGGCGGCTCGGGCGCGGGAGGAAGATCGGGGCCGGGATCGGGGTCTTCCCGCGGAGGGTCGGGCATCCCTGGCGGCGGTCCGGGGACGGGATCCGGCTCCGTCACCGGGCCGGGTGCGGGCGGTTCGGGCGCGTCTGCGGCTGTTTCGGCCACGCCGCCGTCGGCTACGATGGCGTCGAGCCCTTCCTCGATCTTCGAGGAGGACTTGAACAGCCGTTCCTTCAGTTTGGAGAAGAAAGCCATTCCGCCTCTCCCGGCCTCGCGTCCGCCCTCACGTAATACGGGCGCGCCGCGGATGGAAGCCCGCCCGCGGCGCGCATCCAGGTCCCTGATCCGGCCCGTGTCCCCGCGGGGACGTGACTGGCGCGCCGCGCGCCCTTGTGGCAGGGTCCGCCCCATGCGCCTTCTCCCTCTCCTGATGCTCGCCGCCGCTCCCGCCGCAGCCGAAACGCCGCTGACCGCCGAGGAGTTCGAAGCCTATGTCACGGGCCGCACGCTCACCTACTCCGCCGGGGGCATGCCCTTCGGGATCGAGGAGTATCGCAAGGGGCGGCGCGTGCTCTGGTCCTACCTCGACGGGCAGTGCGAGGAGGGCAAGTGGTACGAGGCGGGAGAGATGATCTGCTTCGTCTACGAGGCCTACCCCGAGCACCAGTGCTGGACCTTCTACCTCCGCGACGGCGGCCTCTTCGCCCGGTTCGAGAATGATCCGGGCGCCACGGAGCTTTACGAGACGTTCCAGAGCCGGGAACCGATGCAGTGCCTCGGGCCGAAGGTGGGCGTCTGAGGGACACCCGCCGCGGCCCGGCGGGGCGCGCGGCTCATTCGGCCGCGCGCAACGTGCCGACAGGTCCGCGCCCGCCACCTTCGAGCGCCTCGATCCGCGCGGCGAGGAGGCCGATGTCCTGCGCGAGCACGGTCGTGGACGGACCTTCCGGCTCCTCCTCCTTGCGGCCCACGAACCGGCCGAAGAGCCGCGCGAGCAGGCGCTGGAGGTCGTCCATGATGAGGAAGAACGCCGGCACGACGACGAGGCTCAGCACCGTCGACACCACGATCCCGCCGATCACCGCGGTGGCCATGGGCGCGCGGAAGCTGCCGCCCTCGCCCACGCCCAGCGCCGACGGCAGCATCCCGGCCGACATGGCGATCGAGGTCATGACGATGGGCCGCGCCCGCTTGTGGCCTGCCTCGACCATGGCGGTGACGCGATCCATCCCGCGGTTCCGCATCTCGATCGCGAAGTCGACGAGGAGGATCGCGTTCTTCGTCACGATGCCCATCAGCATCAGGATGCCGATCAGCACGGGCATGGACACCGCGCTGTTGGTCAGGATCAGCGCCGCCGCCACCCCGCCGATGGCGAGCGGAAGGGAGAAGAGGATCGTGAACGGCTGGATCACCGACCCGAAGAGCAGGATGAGCACCGTCAGCACCAGCATCAGGCCCATGAGCATCGCGCTTCCGAAGCTCTGCGTCAGTTCCGCCTGAACCTCGGCATCGCCCGATTCGGAGACACGGACCGAGGGCGGAAGTTCCACGCCCGCGACGATCTCCTTGAACCGCTCCGTCGCCGAGCCGAGCGCGACCCCCACGGGGAGGTTCGCGCCGATGGTCACGCGCCGTTCGCGGTTCAGACGGTCGATGGAGGCCGGCCCTTCGGACAGGATCACGTCCGCGACGCTGGCCAGAGGCACGGTGGCGCCGCTGGCGGTCGGCACGCGCAGCGCCTTGATCTGCGCGAGGTCGGACTTGATGGCAGCGTCGAGCTCCACCCGCACCGGGATCTGCCGGTTGTCGATCGACACCTTGGCCAGCGCCGCATCGAAGTCCCCGATGCTCGCCACGCGCACCGTCTCGGCGATGGCGGAGGTGGTGACGCCCAGCCGCGCCGCTTCCGCCTGGCGCGGGACGATCTGCACCTCGGGCCGCGGCAGGGCGCCCGCGGTGGCCACGTTGGCCAGGAGCGGGTCGCCGCGCAGTGCCGATTCCAGCTGCGCCGCCGCCCGGTTCAGGTCGGTCTCGCTCGTGGAGAGGATCGAGAAGGTGATGTCCCTCTCTCCCCGGTCGTTGAGTTTCGTGACCCGCATGTCGGGAAGACCCTGCACGCGGTCGAAGATCTCGGCCTCGATCTCATTCTGCGGGCGGTCCCGGCCCGTGTTCTCCACCTGCGGGATCATCGGACCGACAACCGGCACTCTCCCGGCCAGTTGCGACAGCTTGAGCAGGAGCGAATGGTCGAGCTTCTCGAGCATCACGGTCACGGCGGCCAGCCGGACGTCGCGGTCGCCCTTGGGCGAGGCGCCGCCCAGGACGAAGACGTTCTCCACCCCGTCGATCTGCGAGACGATGTCCACCACCGATTGCGTCGCCCTGTCCGTATCCTCGAGCCGCGAGCCCGGCGGAAGCTCGACCGAGAGCGAGATGCGGCTCACGTCCTCGGGCGGGATGAAGCTGCCCGGGATCTGCACCATGAAGTAGAGCGACACCGCCAGAGCCCCGATCGCCGACAGGAGCGTGAGGTAGCGGCCGGGGATGAAGAGGAAGCGCCCCGAGGTGGTCTTGCGCACCAGCCAGAGGTAGCCGCGCATCACCGGGCCATCCGCGTGATCGTGATCGGCCAGGGCGTCCTTCGACCGCATGAAGTAGGCCGCCATGAGCGGCGTGATGAGCCGCGCGACGAGGAGGGAGAAGAGCACCGCGATCGCCACCGTCAGTCCGAACTGGCGGAAGTACTGCCCGGGGATGCCCGGCATGAAGGACACCGGCACGAAGACCGCGACGATGGTGGCCGAGGTCGCGATCACCGCCAGCCCGATCTCGTCGGCCGCGTCCATCGCGGCGCGGTAGGGCGACTTGCCCATCCGCATGTGCCGCGCGATGTTCTCGACCTCCACGATGGCGTCGTCGACGAGGATGCCGGTCGCCAGCGTGATGGCGAGGAACGACACGAGGTTCAGCGAGAACCCGAGCAGGTCCATCACCCAGAACGTCGGGATCGCCGACAAGGGCAGCGCCACCGCCGCGATCAGCGTCGCGCGCCAGTTCCTCAGGAACAGGAGCACCACGAGCACGGCCAGAAGCGCCCCCTCGATCAGCGTGTGGAGAGCGGCCTCGTAGTTGCCGTAGGTGTAGAACACCGTGTCGTCCACCAGCGTGATGTTGACGTCCGGATAGGCCGCGCGGATCGAATCGAGCTCTGCGTTGACAAGCTCGGCCACGCTCACCTCGGACGCGCCCTTGGCCCGGAAGACCGAGAAGGTGACGACCTGATCCCCGTTGAACCGCGAGAAGGACCGCAGTTCCTCGTAGGTGTCCTGCACCTCGCCCAGATCGCCCAGCCGCACGAAGCGGCCCGACGGCAGCGCGATGGTGGTCGCGGCCAGTTCGTCGGCCGCCGCGGCATCGCCGAGCACGCGGATCGCCTGTTCGCCCGATCCGATCTCGGCCCGGCCGGAGCCGATGTTGGCGTTCGTGGCCCGCACCTGCTGGCTCACCTGCGCCGCCGTGATCCCGAAGGAGTCGAGCCGGAGTGGATCGAGCACGATGCGGATCTCGCGGTCCGCGCCGCCGTAGCGGTCCACCCGCCCCACGCCCCGCTGGCCCTGAAGGCTGCGCTTGACGACATCCTCGACGAACCAGCTCAGCTCCTCGATCGACATGGCGGGCGAAGAGACGGCGAAGGTCATGATCGCCTGGCCTTCCACGTCGATCCGCGTGACGATCGGCGCCTCGATCCCGCCCGGAAGGTCGCCCACGATCTGGTCGATGGCGTCCTTGGTGTCCTGCACGGCCTTGTCGGTCGGGATCTCCATGCGGAACTCGACCGCAGTGGTGGACACCCCGTCGGTGACGGTCGAGATGATGTTCTTCACGCCGGTGATGCCGGCGACGGCATCCTCGATCTGCTTGGTGACCTGCGCCTCGAGCTCGGACGGCGCCGCGCCCGACTGGTTCACGGTGACCGCGACGAGCGGCACGTCGATCGACGGGAATCGCGTGATCGGCAGGGTGTTGAATGACGACCATCCCAGGAACAGGAGGATCACGAAGGCGAGGATGGGCGCGATCGGGTTGCGGATCGACCAGGCGGAGAAATTCATGGCACGTCTCCTACTCGGCCGGGACCGGGTTGATCCGGTCCCCCTCGCGCACGAAGGCCCCGGCCCGCGCGACGAGCATGTCGCCCGCGCCCAGACCGTCCCGTATCTCGACCAGCGCGCCGTCCCGGATGCCTTCGGTCACGGCCACGCGGGTGACGAGCCCGTCGCGCACCCTGAGCACGCTCCCGTCCGCGCCCACGGCGGTCACGGGAACGGCCGCGGCCTCGCGCTCGGCCACGATGATCTCGGCCGAGGCGTACATCCCGTCGCGCACCGCCGCCGGATCGTCGAGCGCGATCCGCACCCGGCCAAGCCGCGTCCCGGCATCCACCGTCGGCTCCACGAGCCGCACCTGCCCCGTCAGGGTCTGGCCCACGCCCGCGACCCGGATCGTCGCCGGCTGCCCGGCACCGAGCCGGAGAAGGTCGGACTCCACGACGTCGGCGTAAAGCTCCAGCGCGCCGTCCCGGATCAGGGTGAACATCGCCGTCCCGCCGCCGGCCGAGGCGATGGCCCCGATGCGCGCGTTGCGTTCCGCGACCAGCCCCGATACGGGCGCCCGGATCTCGGTCCGGCTGATCGACAGGTCCACGTCCGCAATCTGCGCGTGGATCAGTCCGATCTGCGCCTCGGCGGCCGCCAGCCCCTGCTGCGCGGCGTTCACCCGCGCCCCGGCGATCACCGCCTGCGATTCCACGTCGTCCAGAGCCGCCTGCGCGATGTTGCCCTGCTCCCGCAGGGTGCGCGCCCGGTCGCGCGCCCGCCCGGCCTCGGCCTGCTGGGCCTCGGCCTCGGCAACCTGCGCGCGCGCCTGCGCCACGGCGGCATCCGCCGCCGCGAGGCTCGCCACCAGCTGGCTGCGCTGGAGCGTGAGCGCGCTGTCCGAAAGCCGGGCCAGAACCTGCCCCTTCTCCACCCGGTCGCCCACGTCGACCAGGATCTCTTCGGTCGCCTGCCCCTCCACCTGCGGCTGGACGAGCACCGTCTCGGCCGGTCGGACGGTGCCGGAAGCGACGACGCGGTCGCGCAGCGTCGTCTCCTTGACGGCGACGACGCCGATGGACGGCAGGAGCTGCGCCGCAGGCGGCGCGGGGGTGGCGGCATCGGCGGCAAGTGCCGGAGACGTCCCGAGGGCAAGGCTGGCAACGAGAAAAGCGGCAAGGCGCGACATGGGATGTCTCATTCGGGGTGAACGGAGAAGGTCCCGGCCGTCGCCTCGGCGACGATCCGGTCCAGAAGCTGGTCGATGGTGGACAGGGCAAGGTCGACAAGGCCCGGCGTGACTCCGGACTGCGTCGCCGTACCCTTGAAGATGACGATGATCATCTGCGCATGGGGGGCGAAGCGCTCCGCGAGTTCGTCCACAGGGCGGCCTGCGATGAGCGCGAAGGTCTCGATCAGGTAGCGCTGCACGTCGCTTTCCATCCGCTCGGTGATCCGGGCGATCTCGGGCCGCCGGGCCGAGGCGGCCTCGATTTCGGCCCAGAGCGATCCGTCGCAGGACTGGCTGTGCTGGAGGATCTCCCGCCGCATCGAGGCGAGGAACGCCGCGCGCGGATCGGGGGAGGACCGGATCTCGCGGAAGGTCTCGGCCACATCGCGGAGGTCATGCTCCACCATCGCGGCGATGATGGCGTCCTTGGAGGCGAAGTAGCGGTAGAAGTTGCCCACGCTCATCTCGGCCGCGCGGGCGAGGTCCTGCATCGACGCCCCGTCGAAGCCCTTCTGCTCGAAGACGGACTTGATCGACAGGAGGATCTCCTGCGACCGGCTGTCGGGCGAGGTGTAGCTGTCGGGCATGAAGGGCGCGCTCGCTGAATGAATGTTCATTCACCTAGTGCGCGCCTCTCAAGGCGTCAAGAAGCTGCTGCAGAACCCTCCGCCGAAGGGGCCTGTGCGCCCGCGAATAGGCGCCGATCTGCCACTTGAAGCGGCACAGGCCCGCCGATCGCCTTCAGAACAGGCTGCCCTGCTCCGGTTTCGGCGGCCTTGAGGCCGGCTTCTCCGGGCCGCGGGGACCGGAGGCCACGGCAATCCGCCCGTCGCGGAACTGGATCTCGAGCGCGCGCGCCTTGGCCGCCGCCTCCGCCGTCGTGACCACCGCGCCGTCGCCGCGCACCACGGCATAGCCCCGCTTCAGCGTCTCCTCGTAGCTCAGCGTTCCGAGCACCCGCGCGATGCCGTCGAGCCGATCCGCCCGCCGGTGCGCCGCCCGCTCCCACGCCACGTCGAGCCGCCGCGCGCGCTCGGACAATCGCTCCCGCTCCCGCGCGATGCGCCGCGTCTCCTCGGCCATGGCACGGGCGAATGCGGGGGCGAGCCGCCCGCCACAGGACAGAAGCGCCTCCCGCCGCTGCCGCAGCGTGGCCTCCAGCGTCCGCGGCCGCAGCACCGCCGCCGCCTCGGTCAGCCGGTTCCGCTTCTTCTGCGCCAGCGCCAGAAGCGCGCCCGGCAGACGCCCGCCCCACAGGTCCAGCCGCTGCCGCGGCGCATCGAGCAGCCGCTCGGGGCGCGGCAGGGCCCGCGCAAGGTCCCGCAGCCGCTGCCCGCGGCTCTCCATCCCGCGCGCGAGACAGGCGGCAAGCCGCGCGCCCTGCCCCTCCGTCCAGGCCAGGAGCTCGAGCCGCACAGGCACCGCCATCTCCGCCGCCGCGGTGGGCGTTGGCGCGCGCCGGTCGGCGGCGAAGTCGATGAGCGTCGTGTCCGTTTCGTGCCCTACGGCGGAAATCAGCGGAATGCGGCTCTCCGCCGCCGCCCGCACGACGATCTCCTCGTTGAATCCCCACAGATCCTCGAGGCTCCCGCCTCCCCGCGCCACGATCAGGAGATCGGGCCGCGGGATCGGCCCCCCGGGCTGAATCGCATTGAACCCGCGGATCGCCCTCGCCACCTCCGGGGCGCAGCGGTCGCCCTGCACGGCCACCGGCCAGATCAGGACCCGGCGCGGGAACCGGTCCCGCAGTCGATGCAGGATGTCCCGGATCACCGCCCCCGACGGCGAGGTGACGACGCCGACGACCTCGGGCAGATAAGGGATCGGCTTCTTCCGCTCGGCCGCGAAGAGCCCCTCGGCCTCCAGCGCCTTCTTCCGCTTCTCGAGCATCGCCATCAGCGCACCGACCCCGGCGGGTCGGATGTCGTCCACGATCATCTGGTACTTCGACTGCCCGGGGAAGGTCGTGAGCCGCCCCGTCGCCACGACCTCGAGCCCCTCCTCGGGCCGCACCTGCAACCGTGCTGCCTGCCCCTTCCAGCAGATCGCGGCCAGCACGGCGCGGTCGTCCTTGAGGTCGAAGTAGAGATGCCCCGAGGCCGGTCGCGACACGCGCCCGATCTCGCCCCGCACGCGGACAAGCCCGAACTCCCCCTCGATCACGCGCTTCACCGCGCCCGAGATCTCGGACACGGTGAATTCGGGCGCATTGCCGGGGCGGTCGTCGTCTTCGAGAAGGTCTGTCATGCCCGTGACCCTAGCGCGCCATCAGGCGCGCTTCCAGCGCAGCGCACCGCCCTTTCGGCTTCCATCGACCCGGAAATATCCTCGGGGGGGCTCGGCCGCAGGCCGAGCGGGGGGCAGACAGCCCCCCACGCCGCTTGCCCCCCGCGCGCCGCTTCGGTAACCGGGCCCCAAAGCATGGAGGGAGCCCATGAACATCCTCATCCTCGGCGGCGGCGGGCGGGAACACGCGCTGGCCTGGGCGGTGCTCCAGAATCCCAAGTGCGACCGGCTGATCGTGGCCCCCGGCAACGCGGGAATCGCGACGATCGCGGACTGCGCCGACATCGACATCCTCGACGGCGGGCAGGTCGCGATCTTTGCCGAGGAGAATGCGATAGACTTCGTCATCGTGGGCCCCGAGGCGCCGCTCGCGGCGGGGGTGTCGGACCGGCTGCGCGAGGCCGGCGTCCTCGTCTTCGGTCCCTCGCAGGCCGCCGCCCGGCTCGAGGCGTCGAAGGGCTTCACCAAGGAGATCTGCGAGGCCGCAGGCGTTCCGACCGCCGCCTGGGCGCGGTTCTCCGACGCCGCCGCCGCGCGCGACCACGTCCGCAGGGCGGGCGCGCCCATCGTCGTGAAGGCAGACGGGCTCGCCGCCGGCAAGGGCGTCGTCGTCGCGACCACCGTCGCCGAGGCCGAGGCCGCCCTCGACGACATGTTCGGCGGCGCCTTCGGCGCGGCGGGCGCCGAGGTCGTGATCGAGGAGTTCATGGAGGGCGAGGAGGCCTCGTTCTTCGTCCTCTGCGACGGGACGGACGTGCTGGCCATCGGCACGGCGCAGGACCACAAGCGCGTGGGAGAGGGCGACACGGGCCCCAACACCGGCGGCATGGGCGCCTACTCGCCCGCGCCGGTTCTGACCGAGGCGGTTGCGGCCCGCGCGATGGAGGAGATCGTCCGTCCCACCGTCGCCGAAATGGCGCGGCGCGGCACGCCCTACCAGGGCGTGCTCTACGCCGGGCTCATGATCGCGGACGGGCGGCCGCGGCTTGTCGAATACAACGTCCGTTTCGGCGATCCCGAGGCGCAGGTCCTGATGATGCGGCTCGGCGCGCAGGCTCTCGACCTCATGCAGGCCTGCGCGGAGGGGCGGCTCGGCGCGGCGCAGGTGAACTGGGCCGACGACCATGCGCTCACGGTCGTGATGGCGGCCGAGGGATATCCGGGGGCTCATGCGAAGGGGTCGGAGATCCGGGGGCTCGACGGGCTCCCCGCGGATTCGTCGCACATGGTGTTCCACGCCGGGACGGCTTTGCGGGACGGCCGGTTCATCGCGGCCGGGGGGCGGGTCCTGAACGTGACCGCCCGGGGCGCGAGCCTCGCAGAGGCGGCGGCCGAGGCCTATGCGATGGTGGACCGAATCGACTGGCCGGAGGGCTTCTGCCGGCGCGACATCGGCTGGCGGGCGCTGACGCCCCGGCCATAGCGACGGGCGGCGCCGGCGCGGCTGGGGGAGCGCTGCTCCCCCTGCACCCCCTCGGAGTATTTGGACCGAGATGAAGCAGGGACACCGGGCGCGCCGGTGCGCCGGGTCACGCGAAGACCTGGCCATCCATGAGCTTGCGGGCCGTGCGCAGGACCTCCGTCCGCGCGACCGCGCCGTCGGGGGTGACGTGGGCGATCACCGTCATCTCCCCCGAAGGGTGTTCGATGGACAGCGGCTTCGGCGTCCCCGCGGGGACATGGGCGATGTCGGCAGCTTGCGATCCCGGCAGGAGGCAGGCGGTTGCCACCGTGACCGCGCCGAGCACGCCGATGGCGTCGTGGCAGCGATGCGGGATGAAGCTGCGGGTGGAAATCGCGCCGCCTGCGCGCGGCGCGCTCACCAGCGTCATCTTGGGCACGGATTTCCTCGCGACGTCGCCGAGGTTCATCAACGGTCCCGCGGCGAGGCGGATCGCCTCCAGCCGCGCGCGGAGGGGGGCGTTCGCCTCGAGGGCGGCCGGGGCTTCGGTGCCGTCCATCCCGAGGTCCGAGGCGCGGAGAATCACGCAGGGCATCCCGTTGTCGATCAGGGTGACGGGCGTGCCCTCGACCTCGTCCATGGGGTTGCCGGTCGGCAGGAGCGCGCCGCAGGTGGAGCCTGCCGTGTCGCGGAAGGCGATTGCGACGGGGGCGGCGGTGCCGGGGACGCCGTCGATTCGCGCGGCGCCTGCGTAGGTCACGCGCCCACCGGGGGTGGCGACGCGGGCCGTAGCGATCTGACCCGTGTTCTCCATCCAGATGGTGACCGGAGTCTCTCCGTCCTGCGCGGACACGAGGCCGCGTTCGATGGCGAAGGGGCCGACGCCCGCGAGGATGTTGCCGCAGTTCTGCGCGTCGGTGACGATCGGTTGGTCGACGAAGACCTGGAGGAAGAGGTAGTCGACATCGACGCCCGGACGGTCCGAGCGGCGGACCACGGCGACCTTCGAGGTCAGCGGGTCGGCCCCGCCCATGCCGTCGATCTGGCGGGCGTCGGGCGAGCCCATGATGCGGAGGAGGAGCGCGTCGCGCGCGGCCGGGTCCGCGGGCAGGTCCGACGCGAGGAAGTAGCCGCCCTTCGACGTGCCGCCCCGCATCCACAGGCAGGGGATGCCGTCAGACATACGTCAGGCCCTTCGCCGCCAGCCGCTCCCGCATCCCGTAGATGTCGAGCCCGAGTTCCCCGGCGGCGAGGCGGGCGCGCTTCTCCTCCTCGGCCGCGAGGCGCGTCTCCGCCGCCGCCGCCACCTCGTCGGCCCGGGCGCGGGGGACGACGCAGACGCCGTCGTCGTCGGCCAGGATCACGTCGCCGGGGCTGACGTGGGCACCCGCGCAGACGATGGGGACGTTCACGCTGCCCAGCGTCTCCTTCACCGTGCCCTGGGCCGAGACGGCGGTAGACCAGACGAGGAATCCCATGGCGCGGAGGTCGCGCGTGTCGCGCACGCCCGCGTCGATCACGAGCGCGCGGCAGCCGCGGGCCATGGCGGAGGTGGCGAGGAGGTCCCCGAAGTAGCCCATGTCGCAGGGTGCGGTCGGGGCGAGGACCATGATGTCGCCTTCGCGCAGCTGCTCGATGGCGACGTGGATCATCCAGTTGTCGCCCGGCGGGGCCGAGATCGTGACGGCCGTCCCGGCGATGGCGCGGTCCTGCTGGATGGGCCGCATCCGGGAGGACATGAGGCCGGTCCGCCCCTGCGCCTCGTGCGCCGTGGCGACCCCCGCGCGGCCCAGGCGGGCGACGGTGGCGGGGTCGGCGCGGTCGATGTGCCGGACGACGATGCTCATGGCCTACTCCTTCGGAACGGGGGGCGTGCCGTGGGTGTGGAACGTCTCGATGGTCTTGAGGCCCCAGGCCTGCCCCTTCCGGCGTTCGGCCTCGGTCCAGACCACCGGCTCCCAGTCGGGGGCGAGGATCAGGCGGGCGCCCGCGTTGGCCAGTTCCACGCGGTTGCCCGCGGGTTCCCAGACGTAGAGGAAGAAGGTCCCCTGGATCGCGTGCTTGTGGGGTCCCGTCTCGATGTGGACCCCGTTCTCGAGGAAGATGTCGGCCGCGCGGAGGATGTCCTCGCGCTGGTCGGTGGCATAGGTGACGTGGTGGAGGCGGCCCTGCCCTCCGCCGTGCTCCTCGGTGCAGGCGAGGTCGTAGGTCTTGTTGTTGACCGTGAACCAGCAGCCGCCCGTCCGCCCGTTGTCGAGCCGGATCATCTCGGTCACGCGGGAGCCGAGGCAGGTTTCCATGAAGGTGCGGAAGACGCTCACATCCTGGGCGAGGAGGTTCAGGTGGTCGAGCCGGCGCGGGCAGGCGCCCTGCGCGTGGAAGCGGCTCGCCATGTTCTTGAGCGCGGGGCGGTCCTCGGGTGGCGGGGCGTAGCGGCGGGTGTCCCAGTAGAGCTCGAAGACATGGCCGAAGGGGTCCTCGAACCGGAAGGCGCGGCCGTGGCCGAGGTCTCCGTCGGTCCAGCCGTGGGTGCGGTAGCCCGCCGCCTCGATGGCGGCGACGCGGCGGGAGAGCGCCTCGGGGCTGGAGACGCGGTAGCCGATGTGGCCCACGCCGGTGGTGTGGTGGCGGGTGAGCTTCATCGAGTGGAACTCGTAGTCGTCCCAGGCTCGCAGGTAGGCGGAGGTCTCGTCCTGTCCCGACAGCTTGAGGCCATAGACGCGGGTGAAGAAGTCGAGGCTGTCGTCGAAGCGGTCCGTGTAGACCTCGACATGGCCGAGGTGGGCGACGTCGAAGGAAGATTGTGGGGATGCGGTCATGGATCGGTCCTTCTAGAGTTCGTCCACCGTGCGGGGGAAGACCGACTGGAAGCCTTCGGCATATTTGCAGTCGCGCCCGCCCGCCTGACCGCCCGAGTTGCGCTTGAAGTGGTTGGCGCGGTTCTGGGCGACGCGGGTGTAGTACTCCCAGAGGTGCTCCTGCCCCTCCATGCATTCGATGGCGGCGCGCTTCTTCTCCCACACCGGCGTGATGTCGAGGAAGGTGTCGGGCTTCCAGCCCATCTGCTCGGTCTGGTGCGGCTCGAAGAGGTAGAGCTGCGGGGCGCCCAGCACCTTCTCGCCAGGGTTGTGGCCCCACGCCTGCGCGATCATCCGGCACTCGAGCGCGACGGAGGTCGTGTACATGTGGTCGGTGTTGTAGGGGTCGTAGGACGAATGGCTCAGCATGAAGGACGGCTGCACCGCCCGGATGACGTCCACGAGCCGGTCCTTCGCGGAGCGGTCAAGCTCGAGCGGGTAGTCGCCGAGGTCGAAGAACCGGATGTCGTGGACGCCCAGCGCCTGCGCCGCGCCTTCAGCCTCGGCCCGACGGGCGGCCTTCACCTTCTCCAGCGTCATGCCGGGCTGCTTCCAGAGCTTCGCGCTTTCGCCCCGTTCGCCGTAGGAGAGGCAGACGACGGTGACGTTCACGCCCTTCTCCTGATGCAGCGCGATGGCGCCCCCGCAGCGCCACACGAAGTCGGCGGAGTGGGCTGAGATGACGAGGGCGGTTCGGGTCATGGACGGTCCTGCGGTGGCGGTGGGGCGAGCGCGACGAGCGCGGCGTGGGTGGCATCGACGATCTGGCGGATCGCCTCGGCATGGTCGGCGCCGGTGGTCGCGCCGCCCGTCAGGCGGTCGATGCGGTCGGGGTTGACGAGCGTGTAGTAGAGAGAGCCGAGGAGGAAGTGCGACCGCCAGACGATGTCGGTCCGGCGCGCGCCCGGCAGGCAATCGGCGATGGCGTCGAGGAAGGCCTGCGTCGTTGCGTCGAAGCTGTCGGCGATGATGCGCCGAGCCTCGGGGTCGCCTTCGGCGGAGAGGACGGCGCGCATCCGGGTGAACCGCGCCCCGCCGCCGTCCGCGCCTTCGGCGGAGGAGGAGAAGGCCGGGACGAGCCAGGCGCGCAGGACTGCGCGGAGGCGCTGGGACGGATCCCGGATCAGCCGCGCCTCGCCCAGAAGGTCGAGGCGGCGGGCGTTGATGGGACGGGTGTGGAGATCGTAGATCGCCTTCAGGAGGCCCAGCTTGTCGCCGTAGTGGTAGGCGAGGCTCGACGGGACCGCGTCGGCTTCGCGGGCGATTTCCCGCAAGGACACCGCCCCGTATCCGCGCTCGGCAAAGAGCCGCTCCGCCGCCTCGCGGATGAGCGTGGCCGTGTCGTGCTGCTGCGCCGCCCGGGGCATCCCTGTCCTCCCTCGGGGGTCCGATATGGCAGATTCGCGCGACTGTCCACGGAATTCGGACATGTGTCCGAACGACGTTCAGCGGTCGTCGAAGGAAGCGTGACCGGAGCGGTAGAGGCCGGCGTAGTGGCCGCCGACCGCCATCAGCTCGTCATGCGTGCCGCTTTCCGCCACGCGGCCCGCATTCAGGACGATGATGCGATCGGCATTGCGGATCGTGGCGAGCCGGTGGGCGATGACGAGGCCGGTGCGACCCTTGAGGAGCACCGCGAGGGCCTTCTGGATGTCCTGTTCGGTATGGCTGTCGATGCTGGCCGTCGCTTCGTCGAGGACGAGGATCGGCGTGTCGGCCACGAGCGCGCGGGCGAAGCTGACGAGCTGGCGCTGGCCCATCGACAGGTTGCTCCCGCGTTCCGTCAGCTCCGTCTCGTAGCCCTGCGGCAAGCGCAGGATGAAGTCATGCGCGCCCACGGCCTTCGCCGCCGCGATCACCTGTTCTTCCGTGGCGTCGGTGCGGTTGTAGCGGATGTTCTCGATGACGGAGCCGGTGAAGAGGTAGGGCTCCTGCAGCACCATCGCGATCTGGCGGCCGAGGGACGCCTTGGAGATGCGCCGCACGTCGTGGCCGCCCACGAGCACCTCGCCCCCCGTCACGTCGTAGAAGCGGTGGAGGAGCGCCATCGTGCTCGACTTGCCCGACCCCGTGGGGCCGACGAGCGCGACGGTCTGGCCGGGCTCCACGCGGAAGCTCACGTCCTCGAGCACCGGCTGGCCGGGGACGTAGGCGAAGCGGACGTGACGGAATTCGATGGAAGCGGGCGCGCCTTCGGGGAGCGTCACGGCGTCGGGCGCGTCGGTGATCGTCAGGGGGACGTCCAGCACCTCGGTCAGGCGCTGGCCCGAGGCCATCGCGCGCTGCATGACGGAGTATTGCATCGTCAGCGACCGGACGGGGTCGAAGAAGCGCTGGATGAAGAAAAGAAACGCCACCATCACGCCCACGTCGAGCGAGCGGTCGAGCACCATGGCCCCACCGATCACCACGACCACGGCCATGGACAGGCCGGTGAGCGTGTCGACCACCGGCACCAGGACCTGCGCATACTTCGCGGCGGTGAGATGGGTGCCGAGGTTGGCGCCCGCCTTGTCGGCGTAGAGGGTGGCGTTGACCGTCTGGCGCGTCATCCCCTGCACGGTGCGCACGCCGTGGATCGCCTCGGCCAGCGCGCCGTTCGTGACCGAGTTCGTCTCGTGCGCCGCGATGAACGCCTCGCGCGCCTTGGGGAGCCAGACGATGCGGACGAGGAACAGCACCGGCAGGATCGACAGCGTGAGAAGCCCGAGCTGCCAGTCGAGCCAGAGCATGCAGCCCACGATCCCGAAGAGGAGGACGAGGTCGCCCACGGAGACGACCGAGGTTTCAAGGAACTCCTGCATCGCGTTCACGTCGCCCTGGAGACGCGACATGAGACGGCCGACCTCGGTGCGGTCCATGAAGGACTGGGAGACCTGCTGGAGGTGGCCGAACATCGCCTCGCGGATGTCGAAGAGGACGTTTTCGGCGACCTTGCCCACGGAACGTTCCTGCACGAGGCTCGAGACGTAGTTGACCGCGACCGCCAGCGCGAAGGCCGCCACGGCGGCGTAGAGCGCGAGGGGCGGCGCGCCCTCCGCAAGGCCCGTGTCGAAGGCGTAGCGGATGATCATGGGGATCGAGAGCTGGCTCAGCGTGAAGATCAGCACCGAGATCACCGAGATCTGCACCTCTCGCCGGTAGGGGCGCACGAAGGCCCAGATGCGGCGCAGGATCTTCGGGTCGAAGACGCGACCGAACATCTCCTCCTCGACCCGGTGGGAGCCCACGACCGCGCGCGGCGGGCGGCGGCCGTCCTCGCGCACGTCGTGGCGTTCGACTTCCGTTTCGCCGCTCATCGCCGGTCACCGTAGGAGCGGTTCTGGAGGTCGTGGAGTTCGGCGTAGCGGCCGCCCTGCGCCATCAGGTCGGCGTGGCTCCCCTCCTCCACGATGGTGCCGTGGTCCAGCACGAGAATGCGGTCGGCGTCCGCCAGCGTGCTCAGCCGGTGGGCCACGAGGATCGTGATGCGCTTGTCGCGGCCCGCGCGGATGGCGGCGAGGATGCGCTCCTCGGTGCGGGCGTCGATGGCGGCGGTGGAATCGTCGAAGACGAGGATCTCGGGCGACAGGAGCAGCGTCCGCGCGATCGACATGCGCTGCCGCTGCCCGCCCGACAGCGACGCGCCGCGTTCGCCTACGACGGTGCGGTAGCGTTCGGGCAGCGTGTCGACATAGGCGTGAAGCTGGGCGTCGCCGCTCGACCCTTCGATGGCGTCTTCGGCCGCCCAGGGGTCGCCGTAGGCGATGTTGTTCTCCATCGTCGTGGTGAACATGAAGACGTCCTGGCTCACGACCTTCACGGATTTGCGGAGTGAGGCGAGGGTCACGTCGCGCAGGTCCTGCCCGTCGATGGTGATGGCGCCGGAGGTCACGTCGTAGAAGCGGGGGATCAGCTGCGCCACGGTGGTCTTGCCGCTGCCGGGCGGGCCGATGAGGCCGATGATCTCGCCCCGGCGCGCGGTGAAGGAGAGGTCGCGGAGCACCGGCGTGTCGGGCGCGGAGGGGTAGGCGAAGCTCACCTTGTCGAAGCGGAGGACGGGTTCGACGATGCGGAGGTCCTGCGCGGTGGCGGAGGTCGCGACGGAGGGTTCGAGGTCGAGGAGGCCGAAGACCCGCGCGCCGCAGGTCGAGGTGCGGGCGATGGAGTTCACCAGCATCCCGAGTTGACGGACCGGCGCCTGGAGGATCGTCATGAAGGTCAGGAAGGCCGTCAACGTCCCCACCGTCATGTCGCCCGCGCGCACCTTGAGGCCGCCGACGAGCAGGACCGCGCCCATCGCCAGCAGGAACGACAGCGTCATCGCGGCGGTGCTGTTTACACGCAGGTCCACCCGTTCGTGCGCGAGGTCGAGCGCGCGGATGGAGGCGGCGTGGAACTTCTCCATCTCGTGTTCCTGCGCCGTGAAGGCGCGCACGATGCGGGTGCCGGCGAGGTTCTCCTCCATCACGCGGCTGAGGACGGAGAGCCGCTCCTGCAGGTCGAGCCAGGTCTGGCGGAGTTCCAGCTGCGACTGGGAGGACCGCCAGCCCACGTAAGGCACGAAGCTGAGCGCGAGAAGGCCGAGCCAGAGGTCGATGCGCAGCAGCCACCAGCCGCCGAAGCCGATCAGCACGAAGAGGAGGACGAAGCGGACGATGCCCGTGGCGAAGAACATCCGCGCGCCTTCGATGTCGAGAAGGCCGAGCGTGATGAGGTCGCCCGAATGGACGCTGTCGTGGAAGCCGAAGCTCAGGTGCTGGATCTTGTCGTAGTAGGCGAGCCGGAGCCGGTAGCCTGTGTGGTGGCCGACGGCCTCGCTGAAGTAGTTCTGAAAGGTGGCGAAGACGCCCCGGAGGATCGAGACGCCGAGCACGGCGACGGCGGTCCAGAGGAGTGCGGTCTGCGCGTCGGTGTCGCCGCCCGCGACGCCCTGGGTCAGGTCGACGGCGTGGCCGAGAAGCTGGGGGATGACGAGCTGGAACACGGCGGCCAGCAGCGTCGAGATCAGCGCCAGCGTCACCTGCCAAGGGTTGTCGAGCCCGATCCGCAGGACGCGCCACAAGGTGCCCACGGCCTTGCGCCAGCTGACCGTATCGGTCAGGCCGAGCCGTTCGAGCGGGACGGCAGAGCGGGCGGAGGCGGGGGCGGTGTGGGCCACTTGCGGGCTTTCGGGTCTTTGGGAGAGGCGTCCGGCCGGATCGTCCCTCGGGGTCTTCCTGGTCTCAGGCGTGGCCGCCGTCGATGCTCAGGATCTGGCCGGTGATCCATGCGGCGTCGTCGGAACAGAAGAAGGCGGCGGCGGCGGCGATATCCTCGGGACGGCCGAGGCGGCGGGTGTGGATGCGGGCGAGGATGGCGGCCTGCCCGTCGGGGCCGTAGCTCTCCCACTGGGCGCGGCTCGCCGGGTTCGACAGGACGAAGCCGGGGGCGAGGGAGTTGACCGTGATGCCGTGGGGGCCGAGCTCGGACGCCAATTGCCGGGTCAGGCCGACGAGGGCGTGCTTGGAGGCGGCGTAGGCCTGGATGCCGGTGAGGCTCGCGCGGAGCCCCGCGCCCGAGCTGATCGTGACGATGCGGCCGAAGCCTGCGGTCTTCATCGCCGGGGCGAGGGCTTGCGCGAGGAAGAACGCGCTGTCGACGTTGGCGGCGAAGATCGCGCGCCAGTCGGCCTCGGGCACATCCTCCACCGGGCGACCGACCTGGCCGAGGACGCCGCCCGCCGAGGAGACGAGGATCGCAGGCGGGCGCGGGAGGGCAGCGACCAGCGCGGCCACGTCCTCGCGGCGGCCGAGGTCTGCGGGAATGCGCGGGAGCCCGAGCGCGGCGGCGGCCACGTCGAGCTCGGGGCCGGGCCGGTCGGTGACCGTCACCTCCGCCCCCTCCTCTGCGAACCGCCGGGCGATGGCGGCGCCTATCCCTCCCACCACGCCGGTCACCAGGGCGGCGCGGCCCTCCAGTCGTCTCACGTCGGCCATGGTCCTTCCAGGGCGGCGCGCGTCTCCTCGACGCCTGTCCGCCACAGCTCCTCCGTCACCGCGTCCTCCCGCTGCCACGCGCCCCCGAAGTTGCCGTCGCCCAAGGTGCGGCGGGTCTCCGCTGGGTTCGACGCGCGCAAGCGTTCGAAATCCACCATCGGCTTCTCCCCTTCGGGCGCGGGCGTCTGGGGCAGCCGCGTCCAGGGGAAGTTCTCCATCCAGCTCGCGTGACTCGCGGGGCCGGTCTTCTGCACCATGGCCCATGTGCGCGGCGCGCTCCACCAGTTGTGGAAGCGGATCGACGTGTCGGGCCAGTCGGCCATCAGTTCCTGCGCGAGCGCGCCGACGGGCGCGTTCCCGCCGTGGCCGTTGACGATGAGGATGCGGCGGAAGCCCGACCGGCGGATCGAGGCGAGGACGTCGCGGGCCACCGCGAGGAGCGTCTCCACGCGGAGCGACACGGTGCCGGGGTAGGCGTTGAAGTAGGGCGCGAGGCCGTAGGGCATGACGGGGAAGACGGGGATGCCCAGCGGCTCCGCCGCCTCGACCGCGACGCGCTCGGCGAGGATCGCGTCGGTGCAGAGCGAGAGGCCCGCGTGCTGTTCGACCGACCCGAGCGGCAGGACGGCGCGGAGGTCGCGGGCGGCCGCGGCCTCCACGTCCTGCCAGTTCATGTCGGCAACCCTCATTGGAGCGCGACGGTCAGCCGGTGCGTCCCGCCCTTCTGCGACCGGGCGGTGACGGTGATCACCTCGCCCGCGCGGCCTCGCACGAGCCATTCGGCGCGTTTCGTGACGGCGGACCACTGCTGCCCCCAGGGCGACCACTCGAAGCGGCGCTCGTTGCGTCCGGCGAGGTGACCGAGATCGGCCGTGGCGGGGTTGATGACCACTTCGGCGCCCTCAATGCCGACCGTGACCGGCTGCGCCACCTTGTTCTGGATCGCCACATCCGAGAGGTTCGTCGGCAGGTAGCCGTGGTTCGACACGGTGGCCGCGACCTTGAACAAGTCCGCCCCCAGCGCCTCCACCGTCAGGTCGTCGATCTGCACGCGCGGCGCGGCGGCGGCATGGCGGAGGTTGAAGAGGACGTTGTTGCGGCAGACCTCTTCCAGCAGGTGCCCCGGCGGGTTCCGGTAGCTCCAGATGTAGGCCATGCCGCCGATTTCGACGGGGCCGAGCTGCGGGTGGTCGAAGGATTTCCAGTCCCGGAAACCGTTGTCGCCCACGTTCTCCACCACCCAGCGGTAGAGCTGCCGCTGCACTTCGGCATTCCTCGGCCCGAGGTTGTAGTAGCTCTTCTTCTCCACGCCCGCCGCCGTCTCGATGTCCCAGAGCTCGGTTGAGAAGCAGATGATCCCCATCTCCTCGTAGACCCAGTCCTTGAGCGAGCCGTGTCGGACCTTGGACTTGTCGGGCGTGAACTCCTCGTAGGTCGAGATCACCGGGTAGCCGGTCAGCCGCGTGCCGACCTCGCCGATGGCCTTGTAGAGCGTGAGGTCGCGCGGGCTCATCTCCGCGTCGTACTTCATCATCGACGGGCGCAGGATGATCCCACCATGCGTATGGTAGGCGCACATCCCGCATATGTTGGGGTTGTCGAGGATGAGCCGGCCCATCCCCATTGCCTCGGGTTCCGAGAACGGATACTCGCCCGCCCCGTATTCGCGCGGCACCCAGTTGATGGGGAAGTTGCGGTTCATGTTGCCGTCCTGGCCGGGGACGATCTTCACATGCACCCCGTCGTAGTCGCGGATCATGCCCTCGGGGTAGACGCGGTAGTACTGCCCCCCCTCCTCCCCCGGTTCGCGCTGCACCATGAGCGCGGGTTCCTCGGGGTCGATCTTCCATTCGCCCTTGGGGTCGGGGACGCGCATGTTCACGATGAAGCCGTCGCCGTCGATGTCCTCGGGGATCAGCCCGTCGAGCCGGTCCTCGCCCGGCAGGAACCGCCCGTTGCCGCACCAGGGGTGATAGGGCGCCTTCAGCGCGAATTCGGCCCCGTCGGGGTTGATGCGCGGGATGACGTGGAAGACCTGCTGGTCGACAAGCCGTGTGACTTCCTCGTCCTTGCCGTACTGCGTCAGGAGGTGGTGGATCGCGTAGAGCGCGGTGGCGCTCGTCGCGTGTTCCTCGGCGTGGATCTGGGCGTCGATGTAGAAGGCGGGCTTTTCGTGCCCCGGCCCCGTGTCGGGGTTCGTGATCTCCATCGCCCAGACGTCGCGCCCCCGGTGGGAGCGCGCGATGGACCGTAGCGTGGCGAGCTTCGGGTAGGCCGCGGCCAGCGCGTGGAGATGCGCGGTCATGGTGTCATAGTCGTGGTAGGTGTCGAAGGCGATGTGCATGGTGGGTCCAGTCGGTCAGGAGCGGCCGAAATGCTCCATGATGGCGGCGGCGTACTTGATGCCCTTGAGATACATGTCGATGTGGATGTTCTCGTCCGGCGCGTGCAGGTTCGCGCCGGGGTTGGCGAAGCCCGTGAGCACGCAGGGAATCCAGACGTGCCGCAGGATCGCGCCTTCGGCCGAGACGCCGTTGACGACCGGCAACTCCCCGTAGACCTCGGTCGCGGCGGCGATGATGGCCTGGGAGATGTCTTCCTTCACGCTGATCTTGTAGGGCGGCTCCGCCCCGTCGAAGGCCCGCACCTCGATATGGCCGAAGCCGTGTTTCTCCAGATGCGCCCTGATCTTCCGGATCGCGGCGTCGGGCTGCATGTTCGGGATCAGGCGGAAATCGAGCCGCGCGCGGGCCTCGTTCGGGACGATGGTCTTGGTGCCGGGGCCGGTGTAGCCCGCGATGATCCCTTGAATGTTCGCGGTGGGCTCGTAGGCGCGGGCGCGGACGGCGTCGGCCCCGTCGCGGCCGAGGACGAAGCTGTCGATGCCCCAGTCGCGCTTCATCTCGGCGGTGTCGATGCGGGCGGCCTTGTCGAGGATCTGCTGTTCGTCGTCGGGACCGAGTTGCCAGATGCCCTCGGCCCAGTCCTCGATCAGGATGCGGCGGTCGCGGTCGAGGATGGTGTTCAAGGCCCAGACGAGGTCCCAGACGGGGGCCGGGACGAGGGGGAAGTTCAGCGAGTGGATATCGGTCTTGGCGCCGCGCGCGATCAGTTCCACGAAGAGCACGGACTTGAGGCCGAGCGAGACGTCCGGCACGTCGGTGCCCGTCTCCACCGACCCGTCGAGGCAGTGCATCCCGTCCGCCGCGAGGAGTTCCGTGTTGCGCGCGGCCCATGCGGCGAGGTTCGGGGAGCCGATCTCCTCCTCGCCCTCGATCAGGAACTTGAGGTTCGCGGGCACCTCGCCGCGCACCTGAAGGAACGCCTTGGCGGCCTTGGTGAAGGCAAGGACCCCTGACTTGTTGTCGGTGGCGCCGCGCCCGTAGAGCACGCCGTCGACGATGGCGCCCGACCAGGGGCCGCCGTGGGTCCAGGCTTCGATGGGTTCGGGCGGCTGCACGTCGTAATGGGCGTAGCAGAGGATGGTCTTGGCGGGCTTTTTGGCCTCGAGGTGGCCGAAAACCACAGGCGGCCCGGCGTCGAGTTCGTGGAACTCGGCCGGCAGCCCGTCGCGGTGCATGAGGTCGCGCAGCCACTCCGCCGTCTCGCGCAGGCCGATGTTTTGGGCGCTGATCGACGGGCGCTGGACGAAGGCCTGGAGGTCCGCGATGCATTCGTCGGCGTGGGCGTCGATCCAGGCGTAGACGGCCTGCATCTCGGCCGAGGGTTTGGTGGCGATGTTCATGCGGGGTGCTCCTGTGACAGGTCCCAGGCGTTCAGGCGCTGGCCCGAAAGCTCCATGCGCGGCGCGGCGGAGAGCCAGGCGAAGGCCGGGGCGAGGCGGATGGGGTCGACCCATTTGGCGCGAAGCTCGGGGGTGTAGGTCGTCTCGGACATCGGCGTGTGCATGGCCATCCCGGGCGTGATCGTGTGGGAGGCGATGCCGTGGGGCGCGCCCTCCATCGCCAGGCATTTCGAGAAGCCTTCGAGCGCGTGCTTGGCGGCGCAGTAGGCGGTTTCCGAATGGAAGCCCTCGATCCCGGAGCGGGAGGAGACGAAGATGAGCGTGCCGCCGTTGGCGGCCATGTGGGGCCAGAGCGCCTTTGTCAGCTGGAAGCCGGCTTGCAGCCCCACGTTCACGGTGGCCTGGAAGGTGGCAAGGGTAACGGTGTCGATGGGCTCGACCTTCAGGATGGCGGCGTTGTGGATGAGGACGTCCACGGGTGCCGTCACGAAATCCGCGATGGCGCGGGCGGTGGCGGCGGCGTCGGAGAGGTCGACCTGCGCGCCCTTCGCGCCCGGGCAGGCGGCGAGGGTGGCATTAAGGCCCGCCGCATCGCGGTCCATGAGGAGAAGCTCGGCCCCCTGCCCCGCGCAATGCCGCGCGATGGCGGCGCCGAGGCCCTGCGCCGCGCCGGTGACGAGGATGCGGCGGCCCGAGAGGTCAGGCATGGGCGTCCTCTGGCCGGACGCTCCGGCCCTCCGCGCCCGAAATGCGGACGGCGTCGAGCACGCGCTGATTGAGGTAGCCGTCGCGGAAGGTCGCGCCGTGTGCGGGCGCGCGCCCAGCGCGTATCGCGCTCGCGGCCTCGCGCATCAGCGCCACGACCGAGACGTTCCAGATGCCCTTGTTGAGGCCGGGGAGACGCGCGTTCGGGTCGTCCTCGGTGATCTCCTCGAACCCCTGCCCGGCCTTCGCGAACCACAGCTTCTCGTCCCCGTTGTCGAGCGTGATCGTGCCCTTCGAGCCAAAGACCTGCGTGAGGTTGCCGATGTTGTGAGCGGCCACGCCCGACATGAAGACCTGCGCCAGCGCGCCCCCTTCCATGTTCAGCGTGAAATAGGACACATCATCCGCGGTCGCCGTCCACGCCTCGCCGGTCGCCTTGTCCACCCGCCCCGGCACCATGACGGGCGCGGCGCCCGTGACCAGCGCGACCTCCCCGAGCCACCAGCGCAGCATGTCGACCTGATGGCTGCCGTTCGCGCCCAGCCGCCCGCCGCCCTGCGCGGCGTCCGACCACCAGTCGCCCTTCGGGCGGCTGCCCGGATCGGCCCAGGAGTTGCCGATGTTGGCGATGTTGACGTGCCGGATCTCGCCCAGGTCGCCGTTCGCGATCATGTCGCGGATGCGGGCGCGGTTCGGGTTGAAGCGGAGTTCGTGGTCGATCATGTGCACGCGGCCCGCAGCCTCGGCCGCGTCCCACATCGTCTTCGCCTCGGCGGCATTCATGGCAGTGGGCTTCTCGCAGATCACATGCGCGCCCGTCGCCAGCGCCGCCATCGTCTGCGGCGCGTGGAGCACCGTGGGTGTCGCGATGCAGACGAGGTCGACGGCGTGCGCGTCGAGCATCGCCTGCCAGTCGTCGTAGGCGTGCGGGACGCCGAACTCCTCCGCCGCCGCCCTGGCCGACGACAGCCGCCCGGAGGCGATGGCCACGACCTCGGCCCCGTCCACGTGGCGCAGCGCGGGGAGGTATGCGGCGCGGGCGAAGCTCGCGCCGATGATGCCGACCTTCATGGTGTTACCCCTGTTCCTTGAGGCGCGGGTCGAGGAAGTCCCTCAGCCAGTCGCCGAGAATGTTGAACGACAGGACCGTCACGACGATCGCGAGGCCCGGGAAGACGGCAAGCCACCACTTGTTCGCGAGCAACTGCTCGCGGCTTTCGGCCAGCATCGAGCCCCAGGTGGGGACGTCGGGCGGCACGCCGAGGCCGAGGAAGGACAGCGCCGCCTCGGAGAGGATCACGGCGGCCACGTTGAAGGAGGCGATGACGGTCAGCGGCGCCACGATGTTCGGCAGGATCGTGCGGAAGATGATGGAGGGGGTGGAGTCGCCCAAGGCGCGGGCGGCCTCCACGAACTCCTTCTCGCGCAAGCTGAGCGTTTGCGCGCGTACGATCCGGGCGTAGGTCACCCATTGCCCGATGCCGAGCACGAGGATCAGGTTCCACACCCCCGGTCCGAGCACGACGAGGAACATGATGGCAAGCAGGATGAACGGGAAGGCGAGCTGGATGTCGCCGAGCCGCATGATGATGTCGTCGGTCCAGCCACCGAAGTAGCCCGAGACGAGACCAGCTACGACGCCGATGGTCCCGCCCACGAGGATCGCGCAGACCCCGACGAGGAGCGAGATGCGCGCGCCGTAGAGGAGCCGCGAGAGCACGTCGCGCCCGAGGCCGTCCGAGCCGAGCCAGTGGACGGCTCCGCGCGCGCCCACCGCTCCGGGTTCGGCGAGGCGGAGCATGATGTTCTGGCGGTTGGGGTCCATCGGAGACAGCGCGGGCCCGAAGATCGCCACGAAGGTGACGACGAAGAGGATGAAGAGCGCCAGCAACGGCCACTTCGCCGCCACCATGCTGCGGCCGGCGCGGGCAAGCTCCCGCCGCCAGCGCGGCGCAGTCTGGGGGGAGAGGCGCGTGAGGCCGTCGGTCGCCATGTCGGTCATGTCACTTGCCCCCCGCCAGTTTCACCCTTGGATCGAGCCGCGCGTAGATGAGGTCCACCAGAAGGTTCAGCGTGATGAAGATGCCCGAGAGCAGGATCACGCTCGCCTGCACCACCGGGATGTCCCGCTGGTTGATCGCGTTGAAGACGAGCCGACCGATGCCGGGATAGCTGAACACCGTCTCGATCACGACGACGCCGCCGAGAAGGAAGCCGAATTCGAGTCCCACCATCGTGACCACCGGAAGCCAGGCGTTCCGCAACGCGTGGTGGACGACGACGGCGCGTTCCGAAAGGCCCTTCGACCGCGCGGTGCGGACGTAGTCCTGGCCCAGCACCTCGAGCATGGAAGAGCGGACGAGGCGGGCGTTGCGGGATAGCGAGTAGAAGGCGACCGCCACCCCGGGCAGCACGAGGTAGTAGAGCGTCTGCGGCAGATTGCGAAAGGCCGTCGCCGCGTCGCCCGCAAGAAGCGGCGCGAGGAAGGGGACGTGGCCCGAGATCGGGAACCAGCGGAGGTAGAGGCCGAAGAACAGGATCATCATGATGCCGAGCCAGAAGCCCGGGATCGACTGCCCGAACATGGCCATCGTCATGATCCCGCCGTCGACCGAGGTGCCCCGGTTCAGCGCGGCGGCGATGCCGAGCGGGATGGCGAAGGCGATGGCGAGGAAGATGGCGAAGAGCGTGAGTTCGATGGTGGCGGGCAGCGCGCCCAGCACGATGTCGATGGCAGGTTGGCGGTAACTCAACGACTGTCCGAAGTCGCCCTGGAAGACGTTGCCGATGTAGGTGAGGTACTGCACGTAGAGCGGCCGGTCGAAGCCGAGAGCGCGGCGCACCATCTCGATCTCTTCCGCCGTCGCGCGTTCCGAGACGTAGAGATAGGTCGGGTCGCCCCCGATCTGGAGCGCCGTGAAGCTGATGATCGTGACCCCGAAGATCACGACGACGCTCTGCAGTATGCGTCTGAGGATGTAGGTCCACATGGCGGAGCGTCCCAGCAAAACGAAGGGGGCGCGGCGGACCGCGCCCCCGTTGGTCAGGTCAGTTCAGGCCGGTCTCGAAGAGGTAGACCTTCTCGTCCGGGCGCGCGACGAAGTCGACGCGGTTCGAGACGCCGTAGAAGTCCGGCTGGAAGTAGAGGTGGAGCCACGGACCGTCGTCGTAGAAGACCTGCAGCATCTCGTCGATGATCACCCGCTGTTCGGCCGGATCGTCGGTGGCGGCGATGTCGGCCCAGCGGCTGAACCAGCGCTCGTCGTCCCAGTGGGTGTAGTTCGTGCCCGACTCGACGGTGGCGAGGTCGGTCATGTCGTAGAGCGGCGACCACAGCGCCCCGCCCGAGCCGAGGAAGAACAGCGGCCCGACGGCACGCTGGCGGATCAGCGGCACGTAGACCGACGCCCATTCCATCAGCTCGACCTCGACATCGAGGCCCACGTCCTCGAGATACTGCCCGATGGCGAGCACGACGTTGCGGTCGTTGAGATACCGCCCCTGCCCCGCCTGAAGCTTGATCGAGAAGCGGGTGCCGTCTTCCTTCCGCGGCCAGCCGGCCTCGTCGAGAAGCTTTTCTGCCATCTCCGGATCATACGGATAGGGCGTGAGCGACTGGTTCGCGTTGGGCGGGTTCACGATGCCCGTGGCGCGGACGCATTCGAAGTTCAGAAGCTGCGAGCAGATCGCCGGCACGTCCACCGCGTACTGGAGGGCACGGCGCACCGCCGGGTCCTGGATCGCGTCGCCGCCCGGCTGGGCCGCGAACTCGTCCGAGAGGTTGAAGCCCACGTACATCCGCCGCGTGCCCTGCACCGCCTGCACCTCGGCGCCGCCCGAAGCGTTGACCGCGTCGATCTGGTCGGGGGCGACGTTGGTGATGATGTCGACGTTGCCCGCGATCAGCTCGGCCGATCGTGTGGACGCCTCGGGGATGATCCGCCAGACGATGCGCTGCATGTTCGCCGGGCTGTTGGGGTTCTCGACCTTCTCGAGCACCACTTCCGACCCGCGCGTCCACGAGGCGAGACGATAGGGGCCGGAGCCGACCGGGTTCGCCGCCGCCTCGTCGAGGCTCATCGCCTCGTAGCTGTCCTTGCAGTGGACATAGACCTCGGCGATCAGACCGAAGGCGATGGGGTTCTTGCGCGCAAGGTTGATCTGCACGCGCCGGTCGTCGAGCGCCTCGGCGCCTTCGAAGCCGATGGAGGAGAAAACGAAGCCCGGCGTGTTGCCGGTGAACTGGTTCGCCGGGTCCTTCGCGCGGTTGAAGGTGTAGGCGACGTCCTCCGCCGTCAGCGCCTCCCCGTCGTGGCAGGTCAGCCCTTCGCGCAGCGTGTAGACGTAGGCGAGCCCGTCCTCCGAGATCTCGAGGTTCTCGGCCAGGTCGGGGGTGACTTCGCCATCGCCCGAGATCGTATAGAGCGTGCCGAAGATGTGGCGCGCGATGTTGGCGTTGTCGCGGGACGAGATGTTGGCGGGCTCGAAGGTCGTGATGTCGGCGGACAGCCCGACGACGATGGTGTCGTCGGCAGGCTGGGCCTGGGCTGCGGCGGCCAGCGCGAGGCTGGCGGTCCCGGCCCAGAGGAGTGAGGTGAGCGGTCTCATCCGGTGTTCCTTCTCTCTGTTTGGACTGTGTCGGTTGGGAGGAGGTGCCATCCCGGCTCCGCGGCCGGCGGGGTGGCGAGCGTTATGGTCTGGCTCGTGGCCGAGGCGGCTGCGACCGCCTCCACCATGCGGAGCGTTTGGAGGTGATCGGCGCCCGAGCATTGGAGCGGAGCGCCGTCGATGAGATGCGCGAGAAAGGCGCTGAACAGGCCCGTCGCGTCGGAGATCCAGGGTTCGTACGGTGGCAGGGCCACGGGCGTGGGCGCGGGGTCGTCGCGGAGCGCGAAGGACAGTGCGCCGAACATGTCGGCCTGCACGGCGATGCCGCGCGCGCAGTCGGTACGCCAGTTGAAGTCGAGGGACGCGCGGTTCGCGGCCCAGGTGCCCTGGTAGGTGACCTCGATCCCGTTGGCGAAGGTGAAGAGCGCCGCGACGTTGGCGTCGTGGGCATACATCGACCACGGCGGGTTCCACGTCCGGGCGCTGACGCGCACGGGCTCGGACCCGTAGACGAAGCGCATCAGGTCGAAGTGGTGAACCGACTGCTCCCACAGCATCGGGTGACGCATGGTGAGCGGGTAGCGGTTGATGTGCGGCTGCCGCCCGTCGCGCCAGCGTTCGTAGAGGAAGCGGCCGAAGGCGGGGGGGCCGAGGCGGTCGTCGGCGAAGAGCGCCCTCAATGCTTGGGTCACGGCGAGGTAGCGGAAGTTCAGGCCGACCATGAGGGGAACGCGGGCGGCGGCGGCCTCGTCCACGAAGCGCTCGGCCTGCGCGAGGCTGTCGGCCAGCGGCTTTTCGGCGAGGATGGCGAGGCGGGCGGCGCAGGCGGCGGCGATCTGGTCCTCGCGGCCGTGGGGCGGGGTCACGAGGATCACGGCGTCGGCCTCGGCGCGGGTCGCGAGCGTTGCGAGGTCGGCGGCATGCGGCACGCCCAGTTCGGCGCCTACCGCCGCCGCGCGGGCGGCGTCGATGTCGGCCACGCCCACGAGTCGGGACCGGGGGTCGGCGGCGATGACCTGCCGCCAGATGCGCGACCGGGCGCCGAGGCCCACGAGGAGGATGCGCAGGGTCATGCCGCCGTCCTCTCGGCCATCAGCGCGGCGAGTCCCTCCTCGGGTGCGGTCCAGCGGAAGCCGTCAAGCGCAGGGATGACGGAAGCCCGCGCCGGGGGCTTGCCACCGATGGCGGGGCCCATGCGGACAATGGTGCGCGGGTTCGTGCGCGCGATGAGCCGCGCGAGCTGGCCGTCCGACAGGACGTGGCCCGAGGTCAGGTGCAGCGGCCGGTTGGCCGGGGCGGACGCGGCGAGGCGGATCAGCGCGGGCGCGAGGTCGGGCGCCCAGGTCCAGTCGCGGCGGGGATCGTCGGCGGGAACGGACAACGCCTCGCCCCGCTCCGCCGCGTCGCACCAGCGGCGGACGAGCGAAAGGGTCGTGCGGGTGGGCCGCGCGGCCTCGCCCGGGCCGTAGAGATAGCCGAGGCGGACGACGTGAGCAGGACAGACCCCTGCCAGCGCAGCGGGGACAAGAAGCTCCCCGGCCCGTTTCGCGGCGGCGTAGGGGTGCGTCGCGGTCGGGGTGCAGGTGTCGGTGAGGTCCGGCTCTCCATCGGTCGTCGCGAACACGCCCGTGGAGGAGAGGAAGACGAACGCCCCCGCCCGCGTCTCCGCCGCGTGGACGAGCGCCGCAAGGAGCGGCGCCGTGTTGGCGCGGACATGCGCGGCGGGGCTGATCCCCAGCGTCTCGGCATCGGTCGTCAGCGCCGCCGCGTGGATCACGAGATCGGCGCGGGGAAGTTCGGGGACGCCGCCCGCGAGGTCGGCCTCCACCAGGTCCGCGCCCTGAAGCCGCGCCCGGGCACCCGCGTCGAACGACAGGTCCACCGCCGCCACCCGCCAGCCGGCCGCCAGCAGCCCGGCGGCGATCTGCCCGCCGACGAAGCCTCCGGCACCGGTGAGGGTGGCGCGTTTCGTCATCCCTGCCACTCCGCGATGGAGGCCGGGTCGAAGTCGCGGAGAGCGCGGGTGTGGTCCGAGATCAGCCGCACCGCCGTGCGCGTGTCCCGCTCCTCGAGCGCGCGCACGATCGGCGGGTGGTTTCCTGCGATCTCGGCCAGGTCGTCGCTGTCGCGGCGGTTCCTGAGCGCCATGATCTGGTGGATGCGCAGGTAGAGCGCCGTCCACGACTGGAGCAGCAGGTGGTGGTCCGACAGCGCGATGAGCGTCCGGTGGAACCGCTCGTCGGCCGCGATCAGCGCCTCGCGGTCGCCCGCCTCGGCTGCCGCCTGCATCTCCCGGCAGGGCTCCCAGAGCGGGGCGACATCGGCCTCCCGGTCGAGGATGCGGCGCACGGCCATCACCTCGAAGGTCTGGCGGAGCGACCAGATCTCCTCGACCTCGCGCACGGTGAGCGGCTTCACCCGTTTTCCCTTGTAGGCCACCGTCTCCACCAGTCCGTCGTTCTCGAGGATGGCGATTGCCTCGCGCACGGGGGCGCGGCTCACGTTCATCTGCTCGGCCAGCGCGGTTTCGACCAGCACCGTTCCGGGGCGAAGCTTCGCGGTGACGATGGCGCGGCGCAGGCGGTCGGCGATCTGGACGCGGAGCGGCGTCTGCTCGATCGGCTCGAGGTCGGGGGCGGCGGGCATGAGCCCGGTCTCGGCAATGGTCACGTTGCAATCTCCTCCCAAAGGCACAATGCGGCGGCGCGCTTGGCGGCGCGCTTCTGGTCTTCGTTCAATGGCAGGAGCGGCGGGCGGACGCGGGCGTAGCCGGCCTCCCCCATCCGCTCGGCGACAATGGCCTTCACGCCGGGGATGAGCGGCAGGGCCTCGCAGGCTGCGCGCACGGCGCTCACCTGCGCGAGCGCCGCGGCTTCCCCTTCGGTCCCGAGCGCGCGGATCAGGCGCATGATGCCCGCCGCGTTGACGTTGGCCGAGGCGCTGATGCAGCCCGCGCCTCCCGCGGCGACGTTCGCCGGGATGAGGCTTTCGGAGGCGGAGTAGGTCTCGATCTCGGGGAAGGCCGCGATGACCGCAGCCGTATTTTCCCACTTGCCCGAGGAGTCCTTGAGCCCCCGGACGGTGCCCGGGAAAGCCTCGGTCAGCCGCCCGATCATCGGGATGGAGAGCGCGATGCCCGAGATCTGCGGGATGTGGTAGAGGTAGAGCGCGACGTCCGGCACAGCCTCGATCGCCGCGGCATAGGCGGCGAAGACGGCCTCGTCCGCGAGGGGCTTGTAGTAGAAGGGCGGAAGCATCAGGACGCCCCGGCAGCCGAGGCCGGTCGCGTGCCGCGTGAGCGCGACCGTATCGGGAAGCGCCGCGCAGCCGGTGCCGGGGATCAGGCGGGCAGCGTCGATGCCCGCCTCCACCAGAGCATCGAGAGCGGCCACGCGTTCGGCGACGGACAGGGAATTCGCCTCGGAGGTCGTGCCGAACACGGCGAGGCCGTCGGCCCCGTCGTCGAGGAGACGTCGGCAGATGGCCACGAAGCGGGCGGTGTCCACCGACAGGTCGGGGGCGAAGGGCGTGATCGCGGGAACGAAGAGGCGCGGCGTGTGGGTCATGGTCCCGTCCCCGTAAGCGCTTCGGGCGCGGTGACAGTGAGCGGCGGGATGGCGGCGAAGCGGTCGTCGTCCGCCGCGCCACGCCACATGAGGACGGCGAAATGGCCGGGCCGGCCCAGCACGGTCATGCCGGCGTGCCAGGCGCCGGGACGGTAGACGATGCCGACGGTGCCGGGAAGAATGACGGAGACGGCGCCCGTCGGGTCCGGCGCGTCGCCGCCCGGCAGGACAGTGACGACATAGTGCTCCACGTCCACCGGCAGGAAGACCTGCGCGGCGTGGGGATGCGCCTCGACCTGCGCGATCTGAAGCGGCAGGGCCGAGGGCGCGACGTGGTTCATGTGGAACTGGAGCGCGAGGCCGGGGACCGGGGCGAGCCAGTCGGAATAGAGCCTGCGGTCGCCGGGATGGGCGGGCGGCTCCACGAGGGTGGCGAAGCGCGACAGCGCGGCGGGCGGGGCGGTGTGGGCTGCAATCCTCATGCGGCGACCTCCGCTCCGGGAGCAGGGACGTGGGCGCGGAAGGTACTCGCGATCTCGCCCCGGCGGCAGACCCAGACGCGGGGGTCGCGGGCGATATGGTCGATGAAGTCGGTAAGGCCCCGGAGGCGACCCGGATGGCCGAGGATGCGCGGGTGCATCCCCACCGACATCATGCGGGGGTGGAGCGCGGCCTCCGCCAGAAGCCCGTCGACCGTGTCGATCAGGAACGCGCCCCAGTCGCGCCCCGTCACGAGCGGGCCGCCGAGGAACTTCGTGTCGTTCGTGACGAGCGAATAGGGGATCACGAGGTGCGGGCGGTCGCAGACCTGCGTCCAGAAGGGCATCTCGTCGGCGTAGCTGTCGCTGTCGTAGGTGAAGCCGCCGTGCTCCACCACCAGCCGACGCGTGTGGACGGAGGGCGCATAGCGGCAGTACCAGCCCTCGGGCTTTCGCCCCGTGAGCGCGGCGACGGAGTCGTAGGCGCGGGCGATGTGGGCGCGTTCGGTCGCCTCGTCCATCAGGTAGTGCTCGGCCCAGCGGAAGCCGTGGCAGACGACGTCCCAGTCCGAAGCGGCTATGGCGGCGGCGAGCGGCGGGTGGCGTTCCAGCGCCTGCGCGGCGGCGAAGACCGTCATCGGCAGGCCGCGCTCGCGGAAGAGCCGCAGGATGCGCCAGACGCCCACGCGGGAGCCGTATTCGACCATGCCCTCGTAGCCCATGTCCCGGTCGCCCACGGGCACGCGGGCGGCGGCGACCTCGGAAAGGGCGCTGTCGGTGCGCCCGTCGCCGTCGAGGGTGGAGTATTCCGCCCCCTCCTCGACGTTCAGCACGAAGTTGACCGCGACCCGCGCACCTCCCGGCCAGTCGAAGACCGGCGGACGGTCGGCATAGCCGATCAGGTCGCGGTCGGGGCCCATCAGTCGCGCAGCCCCGCGACCTTGTGGAAGAAGCAGCACCAGTCGCCGGTCTGGACGTTCGGCAGCGCGCGCAAGCCGAAGATCATGCCGTCGGCGGGGGCGGACAGCTCGGCCAGCGTGTCGCCCCAGATGTCCACGATCCGCGCGATTGGGTCGCCCTTCTTCATCATGGTGAGGAACTTCACGTCCGGTTCGGGAATGTAGAGGCCCGAGGCGGGGGCGAGGAGCGCCTCCTGCTCGCCCTTGTAGCGGGGGTGGGGATACTGTGCCTCGCCGGGGTACATCCCGTAGTGGCGCAGGATGTTCAGGATGGAGTCCGCGAGCTCCCGGCCCATGCGCGCGAAGGCCTCGGGCGAGGTGGCCGAGCGGCCGCCAAGTTCCACGGTGATGCCGACCTTGCCCAGCTCCTTCAGGTAGGCCATCGGGCTGCCCTTGGGGTTGAAGTTCGACATGATGCAGCCCCAGCCGGGACCCATCGCGGTGGCGAGTTCGACGCTCTCGGGGCGCTCGTCGACGAAGATCGACTTGTCGAGGAAGCTGTGCGCCCCGCCCGAGTGGATCGAGATCTCGATATCCGCCACGGGCCCCATGGCGGCGGCATGGGCGGCCGCCACGCGTTCGGACAGGTAGCCGTTCGCGCGGCCGGGGTAGATGCGGTTCATGTCGTAGGAGAAGGTGTCGAGCGGATTGCCCCGCTGCGCCGCCTCGAAGGCGGGCGGGTTCACGACCGGGCAGAGCACCAGCGTGCCCTTGAGCTTGGCCGGGTCTACCTCGCGCAGCGCGATCTGGCAGGCGAGCGGGCCTTCGGGTTCGTCGCCGTGGATCGCGCCGTTGACCCAGAAGACGCGGCCCGGTTCGGCGCCATTGATGACGGCGACGGGGATCTCCAGCGGCGTGCCGCTGCCGAGCGTGGTGACGGGGATCACCCCCTTGGCAACGGTGCCGGGGGCGGCCGAGGCGGTGCCGACGGTGACGGTTGCCATCTCAGATCCCCTTGAACGCTTCGTATTCTTTGAGCTGCTCGGGCGTGTAGACCTGCATGAACTCGATCTCGATGCCCCCGGCCTCGTTGTCGAGGAAGGCGACCCAGCCCTCCGGATGCGGGTGCGAGCCGTACTTCTGGCAGGCCTGGCAGATGCGGAGGCTCGCACCCTGCGCCTGCGCGTGTTCCAGCGCTTCGTCGATGTCGTCGACTTCGTAGCAGATGTGGTGCAGCCCCTCGGCCCCGCGCTGGTCGATCCACTTGGCGAAGCGGCCCTGCGGGTCCTGGCTTTCGCAGAGCTGGTATTCGATGCCGCCGAGATAGAAGAGCGCGACCTTGTTCTTCGACTTCGGGAAGATCTCGATCTTCGTGTCGGACGGCACGTGCAGGAACCGCGCATAGGCGTCGAGCGCCCTTTCCGCGTCGCGCACGGCGAAGGCCATGTGCTTGATTCCCTTGACGTTCGGATTGTCGGATTTCATCTGCAGTCCCTCAGGCGGCTTTTGTTTCGGCACGGATCGCAGTCACGAGCGGGCGCATCCGTTCGATCGCTTCCTCGATCCGGGCGACGTCCTGCGTCAGCGACAGCCGGACATAGTTGTCCACGTAATCACCATAGATCGTGCCGGGGTAGGCCATCACGCGCGCCTCGCGGAGGAGCCGTTCGCAGAACTGGCTTGCCGGGACGCCGGTGACGGAGACGTCGGCATAGACGTAGAAGGCCCCCTGCGGCTCGGCGTGGGGAATGCCGAGCGACGCGAGGCCGTCGCAGAGCGCGCGGCGGCGGGCGTCGTAGGTCTGGCGCATCTCCTCCACGCAGTCCTGCGGGCCGGTGAGCGCTGCGAGCGCGGCATGCTGGCTGACGGCGGCGGTGGAGATGGCGAAGGCGTGGTTGATCTCGGCGAGCGCCGGGATGAGGCTCGGCGGCCCGGCGAAGTAGCCCACGCGCCAGCCGGTCATCGCGTAGGCCTTGGAGAGGCCCGAGAGCGTGATCGTGCGTTCGAACATCCCCGGCAGCGCGGCCACCGGTTGCACGGTGTGGTTGCCGTAGGTGAGGCGCGCGTAGATCTCGTCGGAGATGACGATGAGGTCGTGCTCCTTCGCCACCTCGGCGATCCGCGCGACCTCGGACGGGGGCGTGACGGTCCCGGTCGGGTTGTTCGGGTTGATGAGGACGAGGATCTTCGACTTCGGCGTGATGTGCGCGCGCACCATCTCGGCCGTGAGCGTGAAGTTCGTCTCGATCGTGGTGCGGATGTTGACGACGGTTGCCTCCGAAAGCTCCGCCGCCTGATGGTAGGGATTGTAGCCCGGGCACGGCACGAGGATCTCGTCGCCGGGATCCAGAAGCCCCAGCGCGATGACGAACATCGCCTGCTGACCGCCGGGGGTGACCACGATGTTCTCGGGCGCGTAGTCCGCCCCGCCATAGGCGCGGATGTTGTCGGCGATGGCTTGCCGCAGTGCGGGGAGGCCGAGCGGGTGGGTGTAGTGCGTGGCGCCTTCGGCCAACGCCTTCTGCCCCGCGGCGATGATGTGGGGCGGCGTGTCGAGGTCAGGGTCGCCGCGTCCGAGGCGGATCACGTCCGTCAGCCCCTCGGCGATGTCCGCCATGCGGGTGATGATGTGCTGTTCCTTCAGCTTCACCCGGCGGGCGAGGCGGTTCGTCATGTCATGCGGCATGGGGCAGCCCGTAGATGTCGGAATACTTGGCGGTGAGGTGCGCGATGTAGGGCTCGGGATCGAGCGTCCGGCCCGTGGCGCGCACGAGGAGTTCGTCGCGCGAATAGCGGCGGCCGTGCGTGTGGACATGCGCCACCATCCACTCACGGAGCGGCGCATAGTCGGCCCGCGCGAGGCCGTCGGCCACGGCGTTGTCCTTCACGGCGGTCTCGTAGAGCTGGCCCGCCATGACGTTGCCGATGGTGTAGTTGCAGAAGGTGCCGATCTGGCCCGAGGACCAGTGCACGTCCTGGAGGACGCCCAGCCGGTCGTTCGGCACCTCGAGCCCGAGGTATTCCCTGATCTTGGCGTTCCACGCCTCCGGCAGGTCCTTCACCGCGAGTGAACCGTCCACCAGCGCCGCCTCGATGTCGACCCGCAGCATGATGTGGAAGTCGTAGGTCAGCTCGTCCGCCTCGACCCGGATGAAGCCCGGCTGCACGCGGTTGATCGCCCGCCAGAAGGTCTCGGCGTCGATGTCGCGGAGCTGGTCGGGATAGGCGGCCTGCGCCTCGGCGAAGTTCAGTTCCCAGAATTCGCGGGAACGCCCGACGTGGTTCTCGAACAGCCGCGACTGACTCTCATGCGCGCCGAAGCTGACGCCGCCCACGGCGTAAAGCCCGACGAGGTCCGTGGCGAGCGGCGTGCGGGTATAGGCCGGGTCCACGTTCTGCTCATAGAGCGCGTGACCCGCCTCGTGCAGCGAGCCGAAGAGGCTCATGGGCATCCAGTGCTCGTTCACGCGCGTGGTGATGCGCACGTCTTGACGGGTGAAGCTGACTTCGAAAGGGTGCACCGTCGTGTCGAGCCGCCCGCGGTGGAGGTCGTACCCGATGCGTTCGGCCATCTTCAGCCCGAAGGCCATCTGCGCCTCGGCCGGGTAGGCGCGCTCGAGAAAGTCGACGCGCGGCGCGGGGCGGTCGGCGATGGCACGCAGAAGGGGGAGCAGCGCCTCGCGCAGGCGGGCGAAGAGCGGCTTAAGCGTCGCCATCGTCTCGCCCGGCTCGAAGCGGTACATGAGCGCGTCGTAGGGGTGGGCGTCGTAGCCGATGTGCTCGGCCATCTCACGGTTGAGCGCGACGGTCTTCTCGAGATGCGGCGCGAAGGCCGCGAAGTCGCCCGCCGCGCGGGCACGCGCCCAGATGTCCTGACCGACCGAGCCCAGTTCCGCCCGCGCCTCGACCAGCGCGGCGGGGATTCGGCGGTGGTAATCGACGGCCTCGCGGACCTGCACGCAGATCGTGCGTTCGACCGAGTCGGAAGAGTGGTGCTGCACCTCGGCCTCGGCGGCCTCGAGGACCCGCAGCGTCTCGTCCGCCACGACCATGTCGCGGGCGATGACGGACAGCGTGGCGATCTGCTTCGCCCGCGTTTCCGCCCCGCCCGCGGGCATCTTCGTGCGCGCGTCCCAGGCCAGCACCGACTTGGCGTTCAGCACGTCGTTCACCTGCCCCATGCGGGCCAGAAGCGCCTGATACCCCATCCCGGCCTCGTCTTTCCCTGTCGCACCGCCACCTGACCCGGCGGCTGTATTTTGGATATTGTCGACAATCGACAGAGCCACTATCGTTCCGTCAAAGCGCGGCTGTCAAGCGCCCGAATGCGCCGCAGGCAGCGAAACGAAGAGACCGCGACAGGGAGCGGATGGAATGAGCGACCTCGCCTTCGAATCGGGCGGGCTGGTGGAGATGGCCGTGACCGGACAGGTCAGCCAGCCCGCCATGCGCCCGAACGGCTACGTCCACTGGCCCGACGGGCGCGCGGACGTTCTGCCCGGCATGTACGGCATCACCTACAATGCCCGCGTGGGGGACCGCGCCTTCGGTTGGGCGGGCGACCACGTGGAGCCCGGCGTCTCCATCGCCAACGCCGACGAGAAGGCGGATTTCGCGCTCCACTACCTCACCTGCATGGGGAACGAGGCGACGGTGGTCTCGGGGCTCGCGAAGGGGGCGACGGGGATCGTCACGGGCGAACACGCCCGCATCCTCGTGGACTTCGAGCCGGACGTGCTCGAGCGGATGACGGTGGGCGACACCGTCCAGATCCGCGCGGTGGGCCGGGGCATACGCCTCTCCGGCTACCCGATGATCGAGTTCAAGAAGACCTCCCCTGCCCTCGCCCGCGCCTACGGTCTGCGTGAGGAAAACGGGCAGGTCATCTGCCCCGTGGCGATGGAGCTTCCCGCCCGCATCATGGGCTCGGGCGCCGAGCTCAACGCCGAGTTCGTGGACCAGGACCTGATGTCGGGCGACCGGGCGCTGATGGCGGAACTTGGCATCGACACGATGCGCCTTGGCGATCTCATCGCGATCCGTGACGTCGACCACCGCTTCGGGCGGTCCTTCCGGCCCGGCTGGGTGGCGATCTGCCTCTGCATCCATGGCGATTCGATCATGACCGGGCACGGCCCCGGCATCCTGACGCTGATCACCGGCCCGGCCGAGAAGCTGGGCTTCACGGTGGAAACGGGCGCGAACATCGCCCGCACGCTGAACATAAGGGCCGACGCATGACGCTTTCCACCAACGCCGCCGACATCGTCGCCGTCTCCGTCGCGGGCCACATCGCGCATCCCGGCTTTCCGGGCCTCCCGGCCGAGCCCTACCGGCTCGCCGCCGACGGCACGCCCTTCCTCCTGCCGACCTACGGCGGCATCGTCTACAACGTGAGCGTGGGCGATGCGGCCTTCGGCTGGGCGGCCGACTGCATCCACCCCGGCATCTCGATCCGGCAGGCGGACGACATGAAGAACCGCGGGCTGAACGTCTTCGCCTGCCTCGGCAACACCGCCCGCGTGATGACGGGCGGGGCGGCGGGGGCCGTTGGCGTGGTCACGGGGAAGTCGGGGCGGTTCTCCGAACAGGTCATCTGCCACTTCCCGAAGGACGACAGAACGAAGATGGCCGTGGGCGACCAGATCGTCATCCGCGCCGAGGGCGTCGGCATGGCGCTGACCGACCACCTCGCCGTGCGGCTCAAGGGGCTGTCGCCTGCGCTTCTGGCGAAGATGCCGGTGCGCGAGGCGAAGGGACGGCTCGAGGTGGGCGTGGCGGCCTCCATCCCGCCGCACCTGATCGGCGCGGGGCTGGGGCTGGCGTCCGAGGGAGGGTCGATCCACCTCCAGACGACCGACCGGGAGCAGGTGGCGAAGCTCGGGCTCGACCAGCTGCGGCTCGGCGACATCGTGGCGCTCGAGGACACCGACAGCCGGATGAACCACGGTTACCTGCGCGGCGCCATGGCGATCGGCGTGGTCTGCGCGACGGACGGGCCGCGCGCGGGCTACGGGCCGGGCATCGCGCTCATCATGACGGCGCCGGGGGGCGAGCTTGGCGCCTATGTCGAGGCGGGCGCGAACATCGCCGATCTTCTGGGCGTGACCCCATGACCGCCATCGCGATGACCTCCGTCACGAAGGACAGCCTCCTGTTCTTCATGGCGTCCGCCTTCCGAGCGCTGGGGCTCCGCCCCGAGGACGCGCAGACCTTTGCCGAGGCGCTGGTGTTCTCGGAGTTGCGCTTCCACCCCGGCCACGGGCAGGGGGTGAAGCGCCTCCGCCGTTACAAGGACCGGATCGAGGCGAAGCAGGTCGACCCCCGCGCACCGTGGACGATCCTGAAGGAAAGCCCGGCGCTCGCGCTGGTGGACGCCCACAACGGCATCGGCACGGTGGCGGCGGCCCGCGCGATGAAGCTCGCCATCGAGAAGGCGAAGGTCTGCGGGATCGGGCAGGTCGTGGTGCGCGGCTCCACGCACTACGGCTCCTCGGCCGTCCACGCCTGCCAGGCGGCGGACGCGGGCTGCATCGGGATCAGCTTCACGAACGCAGGTCCCGAGATGGCCCCCTGGGGCGGACGCGAGGGCGCGACAGGTACCAACCCGTGGGGGATCGCCGCGCCCACCGGCCTCGGCTTCCACGCGGTGCTCGACATCGCGCTGACGACCGCCGGCAAGGGCATGATGCAGTGGCACGCGAAGGAAGGCCGGCCGATGCCGCTCGACTGGGCGCTGACGCCTGACGGGCACGAAACGGACGACCCGAACGCCGCCATGGCCGGGGCGCTTCTCGGGATCGGGCAGTACAAGGGCTACGGCCTCGCCTTCATGACCGACGTGATGACCGGCGTGATCGGGGGCGGCGGCTTCGGGCTGGTGCCTTATGCGGACCCGGCGAAGCTCGACGTCTCGCATACGCTCACCGCGATCGACGTCGAATGGTTCATGGGCCTCGACCGCTTCAAGGCGCGGATGGACGAGTTCGCGCAGATGATGAAGTCGCGCGCACTGCGCCCCGGCTTCACCGAGATCCTGATCCCCGGCGAACAGGAGGCGCGCCGCTTCGCCCGAAAGTCGGCCGCGGGCGTGCCGCTGGAAGACGGCGTGCTGGCCGACCTCCGGGCGCTCAGGGGCGAACTGGGGGTCGCAGAGGACATCACGGTCGTCGGCCCCTACACGGACAGCGTGCTGTGAGCCTCGCGCCCCTCTCCCCCGCCTTCCGCGCCATGGTGCGCGACCGCCTGCGCGCGCGGGCGGAGGATGCCGGGCTCGAGGGACTTCTGCTGCTGGCCCCGGGGAATGTGGCCTATGTGACCGGCTGGCACTTCTCGGTGAACGAACGCCCCATGGGGCTGTGGCTGCCGGTCGACGGCGAGCCGGTGCTGATGGTTCCGCATCTGGAACTCGAGAACGCCGAGGCCGTGCCCGGGGTGAAGGTCGCGACCTACGCGGAGTATCCCGGGCTCGTGCCGCCCGTTCTCTGGATGGTCCGGGAGACTCGGGCGTCGCGGCTGGGGATCGACGACCTCGACGCTCGTCTTCTGGCCTGCGTGCAGGACGAGGTCGCGCGGCTCGACCTTTCCGACGTCTGTCTTGCGGAGCGGGTCGTGAAGCACCCCGACGAACTGGCGCTGATCCGCGAGGCCGCGCGCTACGCCGACATGGTGCTCACGCGGCTCTTCACCGTGGGCGGCGACATGATCGCGCAAGGCGCGACCGAGCTCGACCTCATGGCCGACGCCACCGGCCACGCCCGCGACGCGCTGAAGCGCGACCACGGCGCGGCCTTCGCAGGCACCAAGACCGGGATCACCGCCTCCGTCCATTCCGGCCCCCGCGCCGCCCTGCCCCACGGCACCGTCCTGCCCCGCGTGCCGCAGGCCGGCGAGCCGGTCATCGCCGGGATCGGCTGCCACCTCGGCGGCTACCACGCCGAAAGCGGTGTGACGCTCGTCGTGGGCGGCATCTCCGCCGAACAGCGCCGCGTCATGCAGGCGATGGCCGACGCCAACGCCGCCTGCATCGCCGCACTTTCCGCCCGTGCCCCCTGCCAGCAGGTGAACGAGGCCGCGCTTGCCCCCATCCGGGCGGCGGGCCTCGGCGAAGCGATCCGCCACCGCATCGGCCACGGCATGGGCGTCGAGGGGCACGAGGCGCCCTGGCTGTCGCCCGGCGATCCCACGCTCGCCGCCCCCGGCATGGTGTTCTCCTGCGAGCCCGGCGTCTACCGCCCCGACCGCGACGGCTGGCGCACCATCGAGACGCTGATCGTCACCGACACCGGCGTCGAGGTGCCGAGCCGCTTCCAGTCCGACCACCCCATTCCCACCCGCGTCCTGCCGATCTGAGGAGCCTGAGATGCCCGAACCAGCCGCCTGGCGTTACCAGAAGATCACGAAGCCGATGTTCGACCTGCCCGTGGAGGACCGCATCCTCACGGGCCGCGTCCTGACGATGACCGGCGATGTCATCGAGGACGGCTTCGTCCATATCGCGGGCGGCAAGATCGCAGGCGTAGGTCCCCGCGGGGAGATGCCGAAAGGCGAGGTGACGGAGACGGGCGGCACGATCATGCCCGGCATGATCAACTCCCACGCCCACCTCAACTGGGACGGCATCCACGACCTCGCCCGCCAGTCGATGGATGACCCGAAGCCCATCTCGGCCTTCAAGGCCGCGGGCAACATGCTGAAGTCGCTGCGCGCGGGGATCACCATGGTCCGCGACCTCGGCTTCCACGACATGAACCTCTACTCGAAGCAGGCCGTGGAGCAGGGCATCTTCCCCGGCCCGCGCCTCAAGGTCTGCGGGAACGCCATCATCCAGACAGGCGGGCACACCTACTGGGTCTGCCGCGAGGCCTCCGGCGCCGACGAGATGCGGCGCGCGGTGCGCGAGCAGGTGAAGGGCGGGGCCGATCTCATCAAGATCATGGCCTGCCACGACACGCTCGAATTCACCGACGAGGAGCTGCACGCGGTCATCGACGAGGCGCACCGCAACCGCCTGCCGATCACAGCGCACGCGACCTATGACGCCTGTATCGCGCGGGTGGCGGCGGCGGGGGTGGACTGCATCGAGCACGGCGGCTCGATGTCGGATTCCACCATCGACATCCTGCTGGAGAAGAAGCTCCCCATCGTCACGACATTCGCGCCGCTCGTGCAGCAGTCCCAGCCCGAGATCGCGCGGAAGTTCGGCATTCCCGAATGGAAGATCGAGGAGCGGATCAAGGCAGTCTCCGACCCCAACCGCTACGCGGGCCTCAAGAAGGCGGCGGAGCGGGGCGTGCCGATCGTGTTCGGGACCGACGCCGGGTCCCCGGCAGTGGAGCACGACGTGGTCGCGCCGGAACTCGCCCACATGGTCAAGGTCGGCGTCTGCAAGGACAACATGGACGCGCTCGCCTCCATCACGATCCGCGCGGCGCGCATCTCGAAGATGGACCACCTGATCGGGACGCTCGAAACGGGGAAGGCCGCCGACCTGATCGTGGTGGACGGGAAACCCGACCACGACCTCTTCGCGCTCGAACGCGTGCGCATGACCTACGTCGCCGGAAAGAGGATGCACGGATGAGCCTTCTGACCCAGCGCCTCGCCCCCCGGATCGTCGAGGAGGACGGCAGCTTCCGCACCCGGATGCTCGGCATCGCCGCCGGCATGAAGGACGTCATCGCCCTCGGCCGGGGCGACCCGGACTTCCACACGCCCCGTCACATCGTGGAGGCGGCGAAGGCGGCGCTTGACGCCAACGCGCATCACTACACGGGGCCGACGGGCCTGCCGGACCTGCGGCAGGCGATCTCGCAGGACCTCGCGTCCTACGGGCTCGACTACCCGGCGGGCGAGATCGTGGTGACGGCGGGCGTGCAGGAATCGATCATGCTCACGATGCTTGCCATCGTAAGCCCAGGCGACGAGGTCCTGATCACCTCGCCGCGCTTCACGACCTACGACACGGCGGTGCACCTGTGCGGCGGCGTCCCTGTCCCGGTGCCGACCTACGAGACGCACGACTTCGCCCTCGACCCCGCCGAGATCGAGAAACGCATCACGCCGCGCACGAAGGCATTCGTCCTCGTCTCGCCCAACAACCCCACAGGCGCGGTCACCCCGCCCGCTGCGATCCGCCAGATCGCGGACATCGCGCTTCGCCACGACATCCTGATCGTGGCCGACGAGATCTACGCCAAGATGCTCTACGCCCCGAACGAGCACCTCTCCATCGCGACGCTGCCGGGGATGAAGGAGCGGACGATCACGCTGAACGGCTTCTCGAAGACCTACGCCATGACCGGCTGGCGCGTGGGCTACCTCGCCGCACCGCTCGACTTCGTGGAGAAGGTGACCGAGCCGCGCCACACGCTGTCGATCAACACCTGCACGGTGAGTCAGTACGCAGCGCTCGCCGCGCTCACCGGCCCGCAGGACGCGCTTCAGGCGATGCTCGACGAATATGCGGAGCGGCGGGCGTGGCTCATGCCCGCGCTGACCGACGCAGGCTTCACCTACGGGCATCCGGGAGGGGCGTTCTACATCTACACGAACGTTTCGTCCTCGGGGCTGCCCGCGCCTGAGTTCTGCGAGCGGCTCCTGAAGGAGACCGGTGTCATGGTCTTCCCCGGCACGATGTTTGGGGATGACTCGGTGGACTACATCCGGATCAGCTATCTCCAGCCGCTGGAGCGCATCAAGGTCGCCATGGACCGCATCGCGTCCTTCACGAAATCGGCGAGGGCGGCCGCATGAACCGCCCCGATCCAGCCGAGAAGTTCGCGGGCATCCAGATCAGCCCGATCTCCTTCGTGGACGAAGGGGTGGAGGCGGTGCTCGACACGCTCCAGAACCGCGTGGGCGTGAACGTCCTGATGCTGGGGACCGTCTCGTGGCTCGGCCTCAAGTCCGGCCGTTCGATCAGCCACGCGCTCGACGGCTGGCCCGACCACGGGGTGCCCGAGCCCTACCAGATGCGCGGCGGCGCCTATTTCGACCCCGATCCGCGCTACTACCGCGACACGTTCATGGCCGACTACCGCTCCCGCGATCCGGAGTTCGCGGGGAAGGACATCCTCAAGATGGTGATCCCCGCGGCGCATGCGCGGGGGATGAAGGTCTACGTCGAGTTGATGGAGCCCTTCTTCAAGTACGCCGGCCACGGCTCGGCCGCGGCGGTGGAGATCCCGACGCTGCCGCAGGCGATGGAAGTGGACGCGCTCGGGCGGCTGTCGGGCGAGCCTTCGACCTCGAACCCCGGCTACCGGACCTGGATTCACTCGATGATCGAGGATCAGGTCCGCAACCACGACATCGACGGGCTCATGTGGTGCAACGAGCGCAACTCGCCGCTCGACACGCTGATCCAGGGCGGATGCCCCGGCGACTTCTCGGCGCCCGCCCGCGCCGAAGCGCAGGCCCGCGGGATCGACGTGGAGGCGTGCCGGCATGCGTGCCTCGCCATGTACGACTTCATGCAGGAGGCGGCGGCGGGCAAGGACTTCGCCGACGGCGCGTTCATCACCTTCCTCCGCACGCTCCTCGCCAACCCCGAATTCCTCGTCTGGGAGAAGTTCTGGCTCGAACGCAACAAGGACCTCGACCGGGAGCTCTACGGCCTCGTGAAGTGGTGCAAGCCCAAGATGCCGTTCGGGCTGAACGTCTGGAACCGCAACCACTTCAACATCTTCCGCCGGGCGCAGTGGCCGTGGGCGGAACAGACCAACTACGCCGACTTCGTGAAGCCCATCACCTACCAGCACCAGGCGGGCGAGGTCTGGGCGAAGGAGCTGGGCTTCTTCCGGCACACGATCCTGCGCGACTTCGAACCGGGCGAGGCGACCACCGCGCTCTTCCGCATCCTCGGGCTGAACGAAGCGCCGTGGGAGAGCCTCGTGGGCACGGGCATGGACCCCGACACCTATGTCGCGGGCCAATGCGCGGACGCACTCAGGGGCGTCGAGGGCAAGGCCAAGGTCTACATGGGCATCGGCGTCGACGCCCCCCGCTCCCGCCCCGATACGGCGAAGATGACGAAGGACATCGCCTACCGCTCCGTCATGGCGACCTACCGGGCGGGCGGGCACGGGATTGTGCTGGCACCCAACTACGCCTCCATGCACCTCACCCACCTCGACGGCGTGGCCGAGGCGCTGACTGAACTGGGGCTCAAGTGACGCTCGACCTCGCCATCCGGGGCGGGCAGGTGCTCACGCCCGACGGCCTCCGCCCCGGCACGGTCGCTGTGGCCGCGGGCCGGATCGTCGCGATGCTGCCGCCTGACGCGGAACCCCAGGCGCGCGAGACGGTGGAGGCCCACGGCCTCCACGTGCTGCCCGGCGCGATCGACATCCACGCCCACATCCGCAGCCCCGCCTACCCGAACCGGGGCAGCGTGGAGTCGGAAACCGGGGCGGCGGCGAAGGGCGGGATCACGACGCTCTTCGAGATGCCGATCACGGACCCTTGCTGCAATTCGCCCGAGCGGGTGGCGCTGCGCCGCGACCACTTCGCGGCCCGCGCACTCACTGACTTCGCGCTGTTCGCCGCACCCGTGGAGCTGACGGAGGCCGCCTTCCTCGGTCTTCGGGACGCGGGCGTGATCGCGCTGAAGATCTTCACGACCGCCTCGCCCCCAAACCGCGACCGCGAATTCGCGGGCCTCGCCTGGCCCGATGCCGATGCCCAGATGACGGTCCTCAAGCTCGCCGCGAAGGCGGGTCTCACCGTCTTCGTCCACGCCGAGAACGAGGAGATGGTGACCGCCGCCACTGCCCGCGCCGCCGTGCTCGACAAGGGCGACGCGCGGACCCACGGGCTCGCCCGGCCGCCGGAGGCGGAGGCGGCGTCCGTGGCCTCGCTCCTCGCCATGAACATGGTCGCGGGCGCGCGGCTCCACATCGCGCATGTGACCTCGCGGCTGACGGTCGAGGTGCTACGCCGCTTCCGGGGCTCCTCGGATTTCACCGCCGAGACCTGCCCGCACTACCTCGACTTCACGGAAGAGGATGTTGCCCGCGCCGGCGTCTGCGCCCGGATCAACCCGCCCGTCCGGCACGAGGCCGACCGCATCGCGCTGTGGGAGGCTCTGGCCGACGGCACCCTCGGCCATGTCACCACCGACCACGCGGCCTTCGCGCCCGAGGAGAAGGCGGCGAAGGAGGGCGACTTCCTCACCGCGCCCCCCGGACACCCGGGGCTCGAGACGCTGGTGCCCACCCTTCTAGACGCCGTCGGGACGGGCAGGATGCCCATCGAACGGGCGTCGGCGCTCCTCTCGGGGAACGCGGCGGCGCGCTTCCGCCTTCCTGCCAAGGGCCGGCTTGCGGCCGGGGCGGATGCCGACATGATCATCGTCGACATGGGCGGAGAAACGCACATCACCGAGGCCACGCTGCTGACAAACGCCCGCGCGATCAGCCGCCTGACCGACGGGCGCCGCTACAGGGGCCGCATCCTGCGCACCATCCTGCGGGGCGTGACCGTCTGGGACGGCGCACGCCTCACCGCGCCCCCCGGCACCGGGCGCTTCGTCACCCCGGAGGACATGGCATGACCGAACCGCTCCTCTCCGTCCGCGACCTCCAGACCACCTTCGTCCTCGGCCGCCGCGCCGAGGTGCGCGCGGTCGACGGGGTCAGCTTCGACGTCTTCCCGGGCGAGACGCTCGCCATCGTGGGCGAGAGCGGATCGGGGAAGTCGGTGACGTCGTTGTCGATCATGCGCCTTCTGCCGGCGGCGACGGGCAAGATCACCGGCGGGCACATCCTGTTCCGCGGCCGCGACCTTGCCAAACTGCCGGAGCGCGAGATGCGCGCGATCCGGGGGCGCGAGATCGGAATGATCTTCCAGGAGCCGATGACCTCGCTGAACCCCGTGCACACGATCGGCGACCAGATCTCCGAAACGGTGATCCGCCATGAAGGCGTCAGCCGCGCGAAGGGCCTCGAGCGGGCGGTGGAGATGCTGGCGCTCGTCGGCATCCCCGAGCCTCGGAAGCGCGCCCAGAACTACCCGCACCAGATGTCGGGCGGGATGCGCCAGCGGGCGATGATCGCCATGGCGCTGTCGTGCCGCCCTGCCCTTCTGATCGCAGACGAACCCACCACCGCCCTCGACGTGACGATTCAGGCGCAGATCCTCGAACTGATGAAGGACCTCCAGCGCCAGATGGGCATGGCGATCATCTTCATCACCCACGACCTGGGCGTCGTGGCCGAGGTCGCGGACCGCGTGCTCGTCATGTACGCCGCGCAGGCCGTGGAGACGGGTCCGGTGGGCGAGATCTTCGCCAATCCCCGGATGCCCTACACGGCGGGGCTCATGGGCTCCATCCCGCGCCTCGGCGCGTCCGAGCGGAAGGTGCGGCTGACGACGATCCCCGGGCAGGTGCCGTCGCTCGCCCGCCTGCCGCAGGGCTGCCGCTTCGCGCCGCGCTGCGCCTACGCCATCGACGCCTGTCGCGCGGGCGAACCAGCGCTCGCCCCCGTCTCGCCCGGCCACGCAGCCCGGTGCATCCGGGCGGCCGAGATCGACCTGACCGAAAGGCTCCCCGCATGACCGCGCCGATGCCCGCCGAGACGATGGTCCCCGCGAACGCGAAGCGCGCGCTCCTCGAGGTCGAGAACCTCACCAAGTTCTTCCCGATCCGGGGTGGGGTGCTGAATCGCGTCGTGAACCACGTGAAGGCCGTGAACGGGGTGAGTTTCACCGTCGCGCGGGGGGAGGTCGTGGGGCTCGTGGGCGAATCGGGATCGGGCAAGACCACCGTGGGCCGCACGCTCCTGAGGCTCGAGGAGCCCACGTCGGGCACGGTCCGCTTCGACGGCACCGACATCACCGGGCTCGACCGGCAGGCGATGCGGCGGTTCCGGAAGCGGATGCAGATCATCTTCCAGGACCCCTACGCGAGCCTCAACCCGCGCGAGAAGATCCGCACGCTGATCGGGCACGCGCTCGCGCTCCACAATGTGGGCACGTCCGCGGACCGGGAGGACCGGATCGTGCAGCTCCTCGAACAGGTGGGTCTGTCGGCGGACTACCTCGACCGCTTCCCGCACGAGTTCTCGGGCGGGCAGCGCCAGCGGATCGGCATCGCCCGTGCGCTCGCCGTGGACCCGGAGTTCGTGGTGGCGGACGAGCCCGTCTCGGCGCTCGACGTGTCGATCCAGGCGCAGGTGATCAACCTGCTCGACGACCTGAAGGACCAGTTCGACCTGACGATGCTCTTCATCGCCCACGACCTCGCCGTGGTGGAACACATCTGCGACCGCGTGATCGTGATGTACCTTGGCCGGATCATGGAGGTCGCGCCCGCGCGGCGGCTCTACAGCGCGCCGGTGCATCCCTATACCAAGGCGCTCCTGTCGGCGGTGCCGATCCCGGAACCGGGGCGGCGGAGGGAGCGGGTGCTGCTGAAAGGCGACATCCCCTCGCCCATCGACCCACCGTCGGGCTGCGTCTTCCGCACGCGCTGCCCACGAGCCATTCCCGACTGCGCCCGGGTCGTCCCGCCGCTTGCCGAAGTGGCGCCGGGGCATTTCAGCGCCTGCATCAATCCGGGCTGACAGAGGCGGTGCCGCCGCGCGAGGCGGCGGCACCGGATGGTCACTTCTTGCCGGAGCCCTGACCGGATTTCTTGCCCGAGCCCGATTTCTTGTCGTCCTTGTCGTTCTTGTTGTCAGCCATGGCGTTCGCCTCCTGAGATGCCGCGCGAGTGCGGCAGGCATCAACAGCAGCATCCTGACGATGTTCCGGAGGCGGCGGGCGAGCGCGAGAGTCGGCGTCAGTCTGCGATCGTGCCGATGGCATTGGCGAAGAAACGCTCGGCCAGCGGAAGGCTGGCGGCGCCGAGGATGCGGGCGTCGGGCCCGACCGAGCCCTCCTGCACGTCCGGCGCGGCAATCCCGGCGAGGTTGATGCGCTCCATCCGCGCGGCCGTCTTCTCCACGAGGCGCTGACGGACCGCCGGAGGGAGCCAGCCGTCAATCAGCGCGGCGCCGAAGTCGATGACCGACGCCGCCGCGCCGATGGCGTGGGCAAGCCCGTGTGCGGCTGTCTCGAGCCACGCTTCGACCAGGTCATCGTCCACGACCCATCCGCCCGGCGCCTCCCACAGGCTCTGCGAATCCTGCCCCCGGGCGCGCATCGCCGCCTCGAGAACGGAAAGCGAGGCGAGCTCGATGAGCTGGACGACGCGCCCGTCCGGAGCGGGCACTGGCATCGACCCCAGCGCCCCCGCGTTCCCCGACTGCCCCGTGAAGAGGTTGTTGCGGAGGACCACGCCGCCGCCGACGAAGTAGCCCACGTAGGCATAAAGGAAGTCGCCGGGGCGGTGGCCCGTGCCGAAGACGAGCTCCGCCCCGCAGGCCGAGGAGGCGTCGTTCTGGAGATACACCGGCCACGGGCAGATCGTCTCGACCGCCGCGCGGATGTCGGTGTCGCGCCACGCTTCCATCTCATTCTCGGACAGGCCGATGACGGGCGCCCATTCCCAGATGCGGAACGGCATCGCGATGCCGAGCCCGGCGATCCGCCCCGCCTGCCGGGGATCGAGCTGGCCCGCGAGCTGGCGGATGCCGTCCTCGACGAATCGCAGGATCCCGAGCGGCGCCGGGTAGCGGTAGGTGAGCCGGCACCGCGAGAAGACGTGCCCCCGGAAGTCGACGAGCGCCAATTCGGCGCTGCGCCGGCCGATCTTGAGACCGAAGAAGTAGGCGCCCTCCGGGTTCAGGCTGATGGGCACAGACGGCTGCCCGACCTTCCCCCGGATCGGATCGCCGCGCGAGAGCAGCCCGTCGGCCTCGAGCGCGCGGACGATCACGGAGACCGTCTGGGCCGACAGCCCCGACAGTCGGGCGATCTGTGCCTTGGCGAGAGGGCCGTGGCGACGGACCAGCGTGAGGACGAGGCGTTCGTTGTGGTCGCGGACGCCGAGGGAGTTGGTGCCCCGGAAGGCGAGACGAAGCCCCTCCTCTCGCCGGACGTCGGACTCCTGTTGCACCGGTGTCTCCCATGGGCCCCTGGCAACGATGATGCGGGCGGCGGGTCGGTCTGTCAATAATAAGTCAGATTGATTTATTTATTGACAGCGGCAGGCGACTCGGCGTTCTCTAGGCGGCGAAGGTGGCCGTTGCCATCCTCGCCGGGGCGGAACCCCGGCTGAAGAGAAACGGGAGGAAACGACTTGAAACGCACTCTCCGGACGCTTGTCGCGTCTACCACTGCCGTGGCCGCCCTTGGCCTTGCCAGCGGCGCGATGGCCCAGGCGACCAGCGCCTGCCTCATCACCAAGACCGACACCAACCCGTTCTTCGTGAAGATGAAGGAGGGCGCCACGGCGAAGGCGGCCGAGCTCGGCATCGAGCTCAAGACCTTCGCGGGCAAGGTCGACGGCGATCACGAGACCCAGGTGCAGGCGATCGAGACCTGCATCGCCGATGGCGCCAAGGGCATCCTCATCGCCGCGTCGGACACCTCGTCGATCGTGCCGGCCGTCCAGCAGGCGCGGGACGCGGGCCTCGTGGTGATCGCGCTCGACACCCCGCTCGAGCCGATCGACGCGGCCGACGCGACCTTCGCGACGGACAACTTCCTCGCCGGGCTGCTCATCGGCCAGTGGGCGCGCGCCAAGATGGGCGACGAGGCGGCCAACGCCCGCATCGCCACGCTCGACCTGTCGATCAGCCAGCCGACCGTGGACGTCCTGCGCAACCAGGGCTTCCTGCAGGGCTTCGGCGTCGACCTCGCCGATCCGAACGTGATCGGCGACGAGACGGACCCGCGGCTCGTGGGGTCGGACGTCACGCAGGGCAACGAGGAAGGCGGGCGCCGCGCGATGGAGAACCTCCTCGCCAAGGACCCGACGATCAACGTCGTCCACACGATCAACGAGCCCGCCGCCGCCGGCGCCTACGAGGCGCTCAAGGCCATCGGGCGCGAGAACGACGTCCTGATCGTCTCGGTCGACGGTGGCTGCCCCGGCGTGCAGAACGTGGCGGACGGCGTGATCGGCGCGACCTCGCAGCAATACCCGCTGCTCATGGCGTCGCTCGGGATCGAGGCAATCGCGAAGTGGGCGGCCGAAGGCGTCAAGCCCGAGCCGACGCCGGGCAAGGACTTCTTCGACACCGGCGTGGCGCTTGTCACGGACGAGCCGGTCGACGGGGTCGAGTCGATTTCGGTCGCGGAAGGCATGGACCTCTGCTGGGGCTGATCCCGGCATCGAGGAGCCGGGGGGCGGTCTGCCGCCCCCCGGAACGTGGCGACAGACGGCGCGCGGTCCGCTAGACTGACCCGAACGCGCGACAGAACGCAGTCCTGAACCGAACCGGGGGGAGACCCATGTCAGACACCGCCTCGAAGGGGCCGGACTACGAATCCGCGCTGTCGACGGCCAGCACCACGGTCGCCGAGTTCGACGATCATCGGACAGGACTTGTCCACAAGGTGCAGCACGCGCTGCACGTCAACCCCTCGCTCGTGCCGCTGATCGTCCTCCTGATGGCGATCGTGGTGTTCGGCCTGCTGCTCGGGTCCAAGTTCTTTTCGCCGTTCGCGCTGACGCTGATCCTCCAGCAGGTCCAGATCGTCGGCATCCTCGCCGCCGCGCAGACGCTCGTGATCCTGACCAAGGGGATCGACCTGTCGGTCGGCGCGATCATGGTGCTGTCGTCGGTGGTGATGGGGCAGTTCACCTTCCGCTACGGGATGCCGGTGGAGCTTGCCATCGTCTGCGGGCTTCTCTGCGGCGCGATCTGCGGCTTCATCAACGGCTGGCTGGTGGCAAAGATGAAGCTGCCGCCCTTCATCGTGACGCTGGGGATGTGGCAGATCGTTCTCGCCACGAACTTCCTCTATTCGAAGAACGAGACGATCCGCGCCCAGGACATCGAGGCGCAGGCGCCCCTGCTCCAGTTCTTCGGGACGAAGTTCAACGTGGGCGGCGCCGTCTTCACCTACGGCGTCGTGTTCATGGTGCTGCTGATCCTGCTTCTCGCCTACGTGCTCCGCCACACCGCATGGGGCCGGCACGTCTATGCGGTGGGCGACGATCCCGATGCGGCGCAGCTTTCGGGGGTGCGCGTCAACAAGGTGCTGATCTCGGTCTACGTGCTGTCGGGGCTGATCTGCGCCTTCGCGGGCTGGGCGCTGATCGGACGCATCGGGTCGGTGTCGCCGACCTCCGGCCAGCTCGGGAACATCGAATCGATCACCGCCGTGGTGATCGGCGGCATCTCTCTCTTCGGCGGGCGCGGGTCGATCCTCGGCGCCTTCTTCGGGGCTCTGATCGTGGGCGTGTTCACGCTGGGCCTCAGGCTCCTCGGCGCGGACGCGCAGTGGACCTTCCTCCTCATCGGCCTGCTCATCATCGGCGCGGTCGCGGTGGACCAGTGGATCAGAAAGGTGTCGAGCTGATGCAACCGATCCTTCAGGCGAAGCGGCTGGTGAAGCGCTATGGCCGCGTCACGGCGCTCGATCACGCGGATTTCGAACTCTACCCCGGCGAGATCCTCGCGGTGATCGGCGACAACGGCGCGGGGAAGTCCACCCTGATCAAGGCGGTCTCCGGCGCGATCGTGCCCGACGAGGGAGAGATCCTGCTGGAAGGGCAACGGGTCAACTTCACCTCGCCGCTCGACGCACGGGAGAAGGGGATCGAGACGGTCTACCAGCAGCTCGCCATGTCGCCCGCGCTGTCGATCGCGGACAACATGTTCATGGGCCGCGAGCTGCGAAAGCCCGGTATCATGGGGTCGCTGTTCCGGCAGCTCGACCGGCCTGCGATGGAGAAGTTCGCGCGCGAGAAGCTGAACGAACTGGGGCTGATGACCATCCAGAACATCCGTCAGGCGGTCGAGACGCTGTCGGGCGGCCAGCGGCAGGGGGTGGCGGTGGCGCGAGCGGCCGCCTTCGGATCGAAGGTCATCATCCTTGACGAACCCACGGCCGCGCTTGGGGTAAAGGAAAGCCGGCGCGTGCTCGAGCTGATCCTCGACGTCCGGCGGCGGGGCATCCCAATCGTGCTCATCAGCCACAACATGCCGCATGTGTTCGAGGTGGCGGACCGCATCCACATCCACAGGCTCGGCCGACGGCTGTGCGTGATCCGGCCCGGCGACTACCAGATGAACGACGCGGTGGCCTTCATGACGGGGGCGAAGGAGCCGCCGCCCGACGCGCTCGCCGCCTGACGATGCAGGGACCCGACGGGGCGGCGCTCGACCGGATCGCGGGGCGCATCCGCGCGCTTCCTCCCGCGCCCGTGCGGCTGCGGGTGGCAGTCGCGGGGCCGCCCGGCGCAGGGAAATCCACCTTCGCCGCCGCGCTTGTCGACCGCCTCGGGCCGGACGCGGCGCTGGTGCCGATGGACGGCTTCCACCTCGACAACGCCATCCTTCGGGAACGCGGGCTCCTGCCGCGCAAGGGCGCGCCGGAAACGTTCGACGCGCTGGGCTTCGTGCGGATGGTCGAACGGCTGGGCGCGGACGCGGAGGTCGTGATCCCGGGGTTCGACCGCACCCGCGACATCGCCATCGCCGGGGTGGCGGTGGTCGGTCCGGAGTGCCGGATTGCCGTGGTCGAAGGGAACTACCTGCTCTACCGGGAATCACCGTGGGCGCGCCTCGGTCCGCTCTGGGACCTGCGCGTGATGATCGTGCCCCCATCCGCAGTGCTGGAGGACCGGCTCGTCCGGCGGTGGATCGACCACGGCCTGTCGCAGGACGATGCCGTGGCCCGGGCGCGCGGCAACGACATGCGCAATGCCGAGGCGGTGCTTTCGCTCAGCACCGACGCCGACGAAATCCTGACCGACTTCGCCTCATGACCGGCCGACCGATGCAAGCGCGCGCTTGAGCGCGAGGTCGAGCTGCTGGGACGTGTAGGGCTTCTGGAGGTGGTCGGAGTCCGGACCGCCGGATCCGTCCGGCGCGTAACCAGAGGCGAAGATCACCGGCACGCCCCGATCTCTCAGCGCCTCGGCCAGCGGCCAGCTCATGGTTCCGCCCACGTTGACGTCGAGCAGCGCCGCCGAAAGCCCGGTCGCTCCGTCCGCCAGCTGGAACGCCTCCTCCATCGTTGCGGCGGGGCCGACCGCGTCGTAGCCGAGTTCGCCAAGCGTGGCCGCGACGTCGGCGGCGATCAGGGCATCGTCCTCCACGACGAGCACACGGTGACGGGTCGCCGGCCGCGCGTCGGCCTCGACGGACGGCCCCTCGCGCTCCTCCACCCGATCCCGCGCGCCGCGGTCGGTGGCCCCGAGGCCGAGGGTCAGGGTGCACCGCAGGCCGCCGTCGGTCCACGCGATGTCGCAGGTGCCGCCCAGCTGCGAGGCGACGCTTCCGATGACTTCGAGCCCGACACCGCGGCGCGTGGGCGGGGCGACGGCCGAGCCGCCCTCCTCGGTCCAGACGAGGCGGAACCGCGTTCCGCCAAGCGGTTCCACCGTCACTCGGATGCGCCCCTGCGGATGGGTCAGCGCCCCGTGCTTCGCTGCGTTGGTCGCGAGTTCGTGCAGGGCCATGCTGACCGGCTGCACCGCCTCGGGGGCGAGGTGCACCTCGGACCCCTCGAGCGTCACGCGCCGACCGTCGTCGCCCTGATAGGGCCGCAGTTCGTCAAGGATGAGCTCGCGGAGCGGCACCTCGTCCCATTCGTTGTCGGCAAGCCGGACATGCGACCGGACGAGCGCCTCGACCCGGCCCCGGACGGCTTCGCCGTATTCCCGCACCGTCTCGGCCCGCGTGAGCCGCGTGATCGCCTGCACGACGGCGAGCGCGTTCCGCGCACGGTGGTTGACCTCGCGCGTCATCAGGTCATGGCGCCGCCGGGCAAGGCTGCGTTCGGTGATGTCGCGGATCGTGACGACGACCTGGAGCGTTTCGCCGTCGGGTCCGGCGATCGGGGTGGCGTTGAAGCTGCCGATGAAGCCTTCCCCCACGCCGCGGCGGGAGAAATGGAGTTCGAGGTCCTTCACGACTTCGCCCCTGAGGGCACGGCTGAAGGGCCATTCCTCGATGGGAACGGGCCGCCCGTCCGGAGTGCGGACCTCGAGCTCGGACTTGTAGAGATCGCGGTGCGAGGGTGGCTCCCCGCCTCCGGCGAAGCCGTGCATCCGGGCGTAGGCGTGGTTGAAGCTGATGACGCGGCCGTCCGCGCCGAAGGTGATGATCGCGTCCGTCACGCCTTCAAATGTGGCCTTCAGCCGGGCCTCGCTGTCGCGCAGCCGCGCCTCGGCCGCCTGCCGTTCGGTCACGTCGTCGAAGGTCAGAATCGCTCCCGTCACCACGCCCGCGGCATCGCGCAGGGGCTCCCCATCGCAGCTGAGGATCACGTCCGAACCCTTCGGGTGGGCGACGCGCACCATCTGGCTGCGCACCCGCTCTCCCCTCAGCGCGGCGGCATGGGGCATGAGATGCGGCAGGAGCTGCGCGCCGTCGAGGGTCCGGGGGTCGAGGGCGATCCAGGCGGCATCGGTCAGCGCGGGGGGCTCGGGATCGGACCAGCCGAGCATCCGCCGTCCTGCCGGATTGAAGTACGTGAAGCTGCCGTCGGGTGCGATCACGGCAAGCCCCTGCGCCATCGTCTCGAGGATCGCCTGGCGTTCGGACAGGAGGCGTTCGGCCTCGGCCTGCGCGGACTTGAGGGCGTGGATGTCGGTCGCCGAGCCGTACCAGCGGGTGATCGCCCCGCTGTCGTCGCGCAGCGGAAGCGCGCGGCTCAGGTGCCAGCGGAAGCTGCCGTCCACCCCGGCGATGCGATGTTCGATCTCGTAGCTCGCCCCCGTGCGGACCGCGCGGCTCCAGGCTTCGACGGTGGGCGCGACGTCGTCGGGATGAATGACGGGCGTCCAGTTCCAGCTGCCGTCCTCGTTGCGCGAGAAGCCGGCGTAGTCGGTGTGACGGCTGCTGTAGAAGTCCACCTCGCCAGTCCGGTCGGCCGACCAGATCAGTTGCGGGACGAGGTCGGTCAGCAGCATGAGCCGCCATTCGCTCTCGCGCAGGACCCGTTCGATCCTGAGTCGCTCGACGAACTGCGCCACCTGGCTGGCGATTGCGGCGAGCATGGTCAGAGTGCCCGGCTCGGGTGGTTCCTCCTCGCGCAGGAAGAACTCGATGACGCCAAGCCCGCGACTGTCGAGGGCGATCGGGAACGCGAGGATCGAGATCAGCCCTTCGGACCGCGCGAACTCCGCTCGCACGAATTCAGGCACGTTGCCGATGTCGGCGCGGAAGATCGGCGCGCCGCTCTCCCAGACCGCTCCGATGACGCCCTCCCCCCTGGCGAAGCGAAGGTCGCTGCAGGCATCGGAGAAGCGCGCGCGCAAGGTATCGTCGGCGGCTTCGACGCAGGCGCAGCGCATCCGTTGATCTTCGTCCGAGACGAGCCACAACGCGCTGGCCATCGAGCCGAGGTAGCGGCCAAGCGCATCCAGCACGCCCGGCGCGGCCTCGGAGATGCTCCGAGCTTCCCAGAGCGACTGCGTGATGGCGTCCTTCGTGGCAAGCCGTTCCTCGATGCGCCGATGTTCCGAGAGGTCGGACACCACCGCGATGAACCCGTTCGGGACGCCGTCGCGAAGGTCTGGCACATAGCGAAAGGCGAGGTGCGTCGTGCGACGGTGGGGTGACCCGAGCGCGATTTCCGCCTCGACCGTCTCGCCGGCAAGCGCGCGGGCGACGAACGGTCCGATCTCGCGCAGGACGGCGGGAGGCAGCACCTCGGCGATGGGGCGCCCCTCGATCTCGGCGCGGTCGCGGCCGATCCAGGCGGCGTAGCTCTCCGACACGCAACGATAGCGTCCGTCCCCGTCGACGATGGCGATCATCGACCCGAGCGCGTCAAGGTCGACCGATCTGGCGCGGCGGGGGGATCCCGGTTCGTCGGTGCTCATCCGCGATCCCACTGCAGGTGCGACATGCTCTTCCCCGACCGCGACATGCGGAACGGGGTGCGCGGCGCGAGTGCAAGGAGGGTGGCACCGGGGGCGGAATCGGGGCGACGGGCAGTCTTCATGATGTACCACGACCTGATTGCCGCCATGGTCACACTGTCCCCGACGGTCCTGACTTGGTTCATCGCTGTCCCCCGGTGAGACCTTAGGCGCCGCCGCCGCCGATGGCAATGTCCGGCCTCAGTCCCCGCCGCGACCGGGATCTTCCGCCGGGCCCGGGATGATCCGGGCGCCCCGTTCGTAGGTGAGATAGCGCCAGAGCCAGCGGATGGAGACGAGAAGCCGCTGCTGGAAGCCGACGAGGAGGTAGACATGGACCACCGCCCAGAGCGCCCAGGCGGGCCAGCCCTTCAGCCGGAAGCGGCCGAACTCGTAGATCGCGGCGTGGCGTCCCACGATGGCGGTGTTCCCCCGCGTCCGGTAGACGAACGGCGGAATCGGGACACCCTCCGCGATGTGGCGGGCCAGCGCGACCCCGAGATGCCGGCCCTGCTGCTTGGCGACCTGCGCAAGCCCGGGAAGGGGTGCGCCGTCCGGCCCGTCCAGACGCGCGAGGTCGCCCAGCGCGAAGACACCGTCGACCCCCGGAACGGACAGGTCGTCCCGCACCGCGATCCGCCCGGCCCTGTCGGCGGGCCGCGCCACTTCGGCCGCGAGAGGCGATGCCGCGACACCCGCTGCCCAGATGACCTCGCCGACCGGCAGGATCTCGTCGGCAAGCCGCAACTCTCCCGGCGCGATGTGTTCGACGGGCGCATCGGTCCGCACCTCCACGCCCAGCTTCACGAGGCGCCGCAGGGCATAGTCGGACAGGCCTTCGTCGAAGCCCGCGAGAAGGCGCGGCCCGGCTTCCACGAGGATGACGCGGGCGTTTTCCGGGCGGATTCGGCGGAAGTCCCGGGCGAGGCTGAAGCGGCTGAGTTCGGCGATGGCGCCCGCCATCTCGACGCCGGTGGGTCCGCCTCCGATCACGGCCACGGTCATCAGACGCCGCTGTTCCACCGGGTCGGCGCAGCGTTCGGCCGTCTCGAAGGCGAGGAGCACCCGTGCGCGGATCGCCGTCGCATCCTCGAGGGATTTCAGACCGGGGGCCACGCGCGCCCAGTCCTCGTGCCCGAAGTGGCTGGTGCGCGATCCGGTGGCGAGCACGAGGAAGCTGTAGCGGAAGGATTGGCCGTCGCGGCAGAAGACCCGCCGGGTGTCCGTATCGATGCGCTCGACATCGCCGAGGATGACGTCGACCGAGTTCCACGGTCTGAGGATGCTCCGCACGGGATGAGCGACATCGGCCGCGGACAGCGCGGCGGTCGCTACCTGGTAGAGGAGCGGCTGGAAGACATGGTGATTGCGACGGTCGATCACGGTGGTGGCGACCCCCGCCCGGCCCAGCGCCTTCGCCACCTCGAGCCCCGCGAACCCCGCCCCCAGCACCACGACCGGTGGCGGAGCGGTGACGGCGGGCTGCGACGGCGGAAGACCCCCTGCCGGTGCGACCTCGTGCCCGGCCCGCGACGGATCCGGATGGGCCGGCGAGCCGGGCACCCGGGTCAGTCGCCGAGACGGTAGGCGACGACCTGGTCCGCCACGCCCGGCGAAAGGATCGGATTGCCTCCCACGGCGAAGACAACGTAGTCGACGCCCTCGTGCGTGAAGACTGCGGGCATCGACACGGTGGGCGCTGCCACGAGATCGGACCAGAGCTCGTCGCCCGTCGCCGCATCAAGCGCGCGGACGTGAGCATCCATCGTGCCGCCGATGAAGATGACACCGCCCGCAGTGGCGACAGGCCCGCCCAGCGTCGGGGAGCCCCACGCGCGGAAGCCGTAGAAGCCCCAGTACTGCGCCATGCCGAACGGCACCTCATAGAGCCGTTCTCCGGTGCGCAGGTTGTAGGCCGAGAAGGTGCCGTAGGGCGGTTCCCAGCACGGCAGACCGGCCCAGTTCGTCCAGTCCCTCAGTTCGATGCCATAGGGCGATCCGTACTGCGGGTAGTATCCGTCCACCTCTCCGCTGGGTCCGGCGACCTGGTCATAGATCTCGCGCGGGATCAGGCGGATGATCTGCACCACCCGCATGGAGTTGATGTAGAGGGTGTCGGTCCGCTCGTCGATCGCCGCGCCGCCCCAGTTGTTCGCGCCCGCCGTCCCGGGATAGAGGAACGTGCCCCGTTCGGACGGCGGCGTGAAGATCCCCTCGAAGAGGTAGGTTTCCCTCTCGCGGCTGCATTGCCCGCCCGACATGAGATCGGCGAGCCACCATGTCTCGGGCAGGGTGAAGGGGTCGTTCGTCGGCTCGGGCACATGCGCGACCGGCTGGGTCGGCGCGGTCACCTCACCGTCGGCGGTGCTGGGCGGGACGGGCCACTCCTCGACCGGGAAGATCGGCTCGCCCGTGCGGCGGTCGAACACGAAGATGAAGCCCTGCTTCGTCGTCTGGACAAGCGCCGGGACGGTCCCGCCCTCAAGGTCGAGGTCCACGAGGTGCGGCGCCGAGGGGGTATCGTAGTCCCACAGGTCATGCCGGACGTGCTGGAAGCTCCACACCACCTCGCCCGTCGCGATGTCGATGGCCGTGGTGGAGGTGGCGAGCGGGATCCCCTCGGTCCGGTTGCCGCCCCAGTAGTTCGGAGAGGGCGAGGAGACAGGGGCGTAGACGAGCCCGAGGTCGAGGTCCACGGTCATCGCCGTCCAGATGTTCGCAGTGCCGGTGCGGTGGACGATCTCCTCGGGAATGAAGCCGGTCTCCCACAGGAGCTCGCCGGTCCGCGCGTCGATGGCAAGGAGGTTGCCCGGGGGGTCCACGGTGAACTCCCAGTCCATCCCTGCCCAGCCGAGCAGGAGCGTGTCGCCCGCCACGGCCGGCGGCTGGAGAAGCGAGAACGGGAAGACCGCGTTGGTCTGGTTCCACTGGTTGACGTTGAGGACACCGCCCTCGCCGAAGTCCGCGCAGGGTTGGCCGGTGTCGGCATCCACGGCGTGGAGTTCCGCGTCCATCGTGCCGATGTAGACGCGCCGCCCGCAGGGACCGTCCTCGCCCCCGTCCCAGTAGGCGACGCCGCGGTTCTTGAGCCCCGGCTGCGTGAGAGCCTCGAGCGTGGACTGGGTGTCGTAGGTCCACCGCTCCTGACCCGTCGCCGGGTCGAGCGCCACGATGCGGTAGAACGGCGTGCCGAGGTAGAGCGTGCCGTTGGCGTAGACGGGAGTCGCGGACCAGACCGTTTCGGGCAGGTCGCCCGATCCGTCGGACACGTCGCCCGTGCGGTACTCCCACGCGCGGACGATGCGGCCGACGCTGTCCGGCGTGAAGCTTTCGACGGCCGAGAACTTGCGCGACCCGAGGTCGCCGTGGAATCCGGTCCATTCGGTCTGCTGGGCCTGTGCCGGGAGCGCCGTGGCGATCAGGAGGGGAAGGAGGCAAGCCCATCTCATGCGGATGCCCTCCGCCGCGGGCGGGCGAGAGCCGCGACGAGCCCGAGGACGCTGGCCGCCATGGCGGCGGCAAAGAGCGGCTGCATGAGCATCCAGGCCGCGAAGCCCGTCAGGATCGATCCGACGACCAGGAGGACGTTCAGCGTGATCCGGAGCCAACGCGGCAGGGGCGCCATGCAGATCAGCGCAGCGACGGCGACGGCGACGGCTCCGAGAAAGGCAAGAAGCGCCCCGGCGGTACCGTCGACCCCGGTTTCGGTGCCGAAGTAGGCGAAGGCGCCGAGGATCGCTCCAAGGGCCGCCGGCGCGGCGACGAGCGCGTAGGCAAGGCGTGTTCTGCGGTGGAGAGGATGATCCATGTCGCCCTCCAACGCCGCGTCCGGCGCGTCGGTTTCATTCATGCGGAACAGGACGATGCGAAGAGAACCGGAAAGAGCGACCAGACCACGGCGACGACGCCCGAGACGGCCAGTGTCATGGTAACCCCCTGGACGAAGCGGCTGTCGCTGCGGAACGGCCCGGCGAGCAGCAGCAGGAGGAGCAGCTGGAGCGCGATGGCCCCGGCCCAGGAGGCAACGAGCGCCGTCCGGTGGAGCGGCAGGGGGCCCAGCGTCTCCCCCGGCCAGCCGAGCCCGCAGCCGAGACCGTGGACGGCGTAGACCGCGCTGAAGAGCGCGAGCCAGAGGAGGAGCGGGGCGAAGATGCGGGCGGCGTCGCTCATGTCAGCACCCCGGGGGCAAGGCAGGCGATGGCCACCAGGACGCCCGCCAGTCCGGCGTAGTCCGTCCAGAGCCGCGCGATGCGGAGTTCGTTCCGCCGGCTGTCGGAGATGAACCCCCCGCGCAGGCGGGCGAGGCCGTAGGCGGTGAGAAGCAGCGCGATGCCGGCGTGAAGGAGCGCGTAGCCGGCGAGCACGCCCGTCGTTGCGCCGTAGGCGTGACCCGTCGGGTCGGGCGAGGCGATCAGGAGCAGCACCGCCGCGGCGGCGAGCGCACCCTGGCCAAGCGCGGCGGCCACGAGGCCCGTCGCGGGCGCGCTCCGGCGTTCGGCGAGCCGCACCGCGACCGACCCCACGACCGCCCCCGCCACCGCCAGCGCGGGCACGACAGGCGTCCAGTCGATGTAGCGCGGCGGCGGCCAGCCCGGCGCGATGGTCCAGAGGAAAGCGTAGCCGAAGAGGAGCGAGCCGAAGAAGGTCGCGTCCGCCACGAGCAGGAAGATGGATCCCCACCACGCGGGCGAGCCGGGGCCTTCCGACGCAAGGGGCAGCATCTCTCCGCACCCCACGTCCTGCGGCCCCCCGTCACGCCGGTCTCCGAGGGTCCAGGCCCAGCGCCAGGCCATCGCGGCGACCAGCACGACGGACACCGGGGCGAGCCAGTAGATCTTGGCGAGGAAGGCGACGAAGAAGAGCCCCGTCGCGGCCGACATGGCGATGGGCAAGGCGGTGTTTGTCGGGAAGATCACCAGCGCCTCCGGCCGTCCCGACGCCGTGTCCACCGTCAGCACCTCGCGCCGGCCGTCCCGCGGCGACCCGAGGTAGCCTTCGCCCCGGGCGATGGTGACCCCCATCCCGGGATCGGCCCAGAGGGGATCGCGGCCGGTGACAAGGGGCAAGCTCGCGAAGTTGTAGGCGGGCGGCGGTGTGGGCATCGCCCATTCGAGCCCGCCGGCCTTCCAGGGATTGCGCGAGCCGCGCACCGCCAGCGCCATGTTCGACACGACGTCGACAAGCACCAGCGCGAAGCCGATCGCCATGACGAAGGCGCTGACCGACGAGATCAGGTTGATGAGTTCCCACCCGCTCCCCGCCTCATAGGTGTGGATGCGGCGCCTCTGGCCCAGGAGGCCGGACCAGTGGAGCAGCAGGAAGGTCCCGTGGAAGCCGGTGAAGACAAGCCAGAAGCCGGTTTCGCCGAGCTTGAAGAAGCGCTTCCGCCCGCTGACCTGCGGCAGCCAGTAGTAGATGGCCGCGAGCATCGGGAAGACGAAGCCGCCCACGAGCACGTAATGGAGATGCGCCACGACGAAGTGCGTGTCGTGCGCCTGCCAGTCGAAGGGGACGATGGCGACCATCACGCCGGTGAGCCCGCCGATCACGAAGGTTGCGAAGAAGCCGATGATCCAGAGCATCGGCAGGTGCATCTGCGGCCGCCCCTTCCACAGCGTCCCGATCCAGGCGAAGACCTGCACCGCCGTCGGCACCGCGACGAGCGTGGAGGCGGCCGAGAAGAACGCCAGCCCGAGGTGCGGGATGCCCACCGTGAACATGTGGTGCACCCAGAGCCCGAAGCTGAGGAACCCAAGCGCCACTGCCGCCGCGACGACCCAGCCGTAGCCGAGGATCGGCGTGCGCGCCATCACCGGAATGATGGTGGAGATGACGCCTGCGGCGGGCAGGAAGATGATGTAGACCTCGGGATGCCCGAACAGCCAGAAGAGGTGCTGCCAGAGCAGGCTGTCCCCGCCGAGGTCTGCCTGGAAGAACGGCAGCCCGAAGGCGCGTTCGAGCTCGAGCAGGATGGAGCCGAGGATCAGCGGCGGAAACCCGGTGAGGATCATCAGCGCGGTGATGAGCGCGTACCACGCGAAGATCGGCATCTTGTCGAGGCTCATGCCCGGCGCGCGGACCTTGAGGATGCTCACCGTGATCTCCACCGCCGCCGCGATGGCCGAGATTTCCACGAAGGTGATCCCGATCAGCCAGAAGTCCGGGTTGATCCCGGGCGTGCCAAGCGTGGACGAGAGGGGCGGATACATGAACCAGCCGCTATCGGGCGCCACGCCCGCGAGGAGCGACAGGAGGAGCATCGTGGCGCCGAAGATGTAGCACCAGAAGCCGTAGGCCGTGAGCCGCGGGAAGGCGAGGTCGCGGGTGCCGAGCATCTTGGGCAGGAGGTAGACGGCGAGCCCTTCGAACAGCGGAATCGCGAAGAGGAACATCATCACGGTGCCGTGCATCGTGAAGATCTGGTTGTAGAGGTCGGCGTCCATGAAGGCCGACCGGGGCGTGGCCAGCTGCGCGCGGATCATCATGGCGAGGATGCCGCCCACGAAGAAGAAGAACACCGCGGCGAGGAGGAACATGCGGCCGAGGTCGGTGTGGTTCACCGTGGTGAACGGGCGTCTCCAGCCGGGGTCGGAGGCCCAGATCCGCGTGAGGGCGCGGTGGCGGCGCAGCGCGTTCATGGCGCGCCCCCCGCGAGGAAGTCATGCCACGAAGGTTCGTCGACCGCCCTGACCACGAAGCGGTGCCCGAGATAGCCAACCCCGCTGAATTCGGCGCTGACACCGTGGTAGTCGCCGGGTTCATCCGCCTGGATCGTCAGGACGTTGGTGCGTCCGGGTATGGCGTCGAGCTTCCCGGCAAGCCGCGGCACCCAGAAGCTGTGGATCACGTCGACGGAGGTGATCTCCACATCTACCCGACGTCCCGCCGGGATGAGGAGGATATTCTCCGTGGGCGGGCGGCTGCTGTCGGGATAGCGGAAGGTCCACGACCATTGCCGGGCCTCGGCCTGCACGATCGCCGCGTCCTCGTGGCCGGGCACGAGGTAGCGTTCGCCCAGGATCAGCCCCCAGGTGAGCAGCGCGGCCAGCACCACGACGGGAAAGGCGAGCCCGAGGCCCGCGATCCAGACCCGGGGCGGCGCGGTCCCCTCCCCTCCCCGCCGGAAGGCGAGCGCGAGCAGCGCCATCACAAAGAGGAAGATCACCGTCGCGCCGGCAAGCATGACCCACCAGAGTTCGGCGATGGCCGCGGCGACGGGGCCGGCGGGGTGGACGGTCGACAGCCTCTCCTCGCAACCGGACAGCAGGAACGGCGTTGTGGCGAGGATGATGCCACGAAGAAGGAGCGCACGATGGCCGAGGAGAAGTTCGAGGGCGAGGCGGAGCTGATCGACCCGATCGCGCAGCAGCCGGGCTACGACGAGACGGAATCGAAGATCGCCGTCCTCGGACACCCGATCCACGCGATGTCGGTGGCCTTTCCGGTCGCGCTCACCTTCTGCCTGTTCGGCGCCGACGTGTTCTACTGGTGGTCGGGCGATCCTTTCTGGGCGCGCGCGGCGCTCTGGGCGGCGGGGACCGCGTTCATCTTCGGCATGTTCGCCGGCCTCTCCGGAACGGCAGAACTTCTCCTTGTCCCCGGCATCCGCGCACGCGCGCCCGCGTGGACGCATTTCATCATCGCCGTGACGCTGCTTTCTCTCCTGGGCGCGAACTGGGGGCACCGGCTGCAGGGCTACGAGGAGGCGGTCCTTCCCTACGGCCTCCTGCTGTCGGCGCTGTCTGTCGTCGTCGTCTCTGCGACCGGGTGGCATGGCGGCAAGCTCGTTTTCGATTATCGGCTGGGAACGTCGAAGGGCAACTGACGCCCCAGCGGTTCTGTGAGCCACTGGGGCCCGGTCAGCCCTGCGAACTCGGGTTTGGCGAGCACGAGGGCGAGGATGGGGAGGATCGCGAGGATCAGCAGGATGCTGGGCACCGCCGGCGGCGGCGGCCGGTGCGTGCCCGACGTCTCTGCCACCGCGACGATGATATGGCCGACCCAGCCGTGCAGCGCCACGAGCAGTGCGACGAACAGGAGCTTGAGGTAGAGCCACGGCTCGAACACCTCGCGGATGAGGATGAGCCAGGTGCCAGCGATCACGGCGATCACGGCGGCGGGCGTCACGACGAAGGTGTAGGTGTAGTGCGTGGCGCGGCGGATGCGGCGGTAGTCGGCCTGCCCGATCGCCGGATCGTGCCAGGCGAGCATCCCCGGCAGCGCGAAGAGACCGCCGCACCAGATCAGCAGCCCCACGATGTGCAGGGCCTTCAGGTAGGGAATGAGGTCCGCGAAGGTCACGCGCGGGCACCGCCGTTCCTGGTCCAGGCGCGCCGGGCGATGAGCGCGCCCGCGATGGCGTAGGGCAGCCCGCCCGGCACCCACATGATCAGCCCCGCAAGCTGCTGGTCGGCAAGCGGCCCGATCCCCCAGGCCAGGGGCGCCGTCTGGTGGAGCGCATAGAGCGGCACCGGCGCGAAGGTGATCAGAGCGCCGAGGAGCGCCATCTGCGTGTAGGCTCCGGTGACGAGAAGCAGGCTTGTCGTCGGGGGGACGTCCGCGGCCGTGACGGCCCGCCAGAAGAGGACAGCGGGCAGAAACAGCGTGGCCTGCATCGCCCAGTAGACCGCCATGTTCGACAAGGCGAGGTCGTAGGCTGCGGGCAGGTGCCAGAGCCAGAGAGACGCGGTGGCGACCGCGAGATGAAGGGCGGGCACGCCCGACCGGAGCCGGGGGAGCGCCGCGGCGAGCAGGGGTGCGGCGACCGCGACGAGGAGGATGTGATGTACCGTGCGCGCCGCGAACAGCGCCGAGGACAGCGCGCAGAGCGGAGAGACGAAGACGACGAGCAGCGTGCCGATGGCCGCGGCCCCCGGTCTGGTTCGCCCGACCGTCAGCGCCATGACGGCGAGCGCGCCAAGGACGAGCGGGTCGGCGTTCCAGCTCGACCACAGAGCCCCGGACTCCGGCGGCGGACCGCAGTAGATGCCTGAGAACAGGGGCGTCACGCGATCAACCTGACCGGCACGCCCTTGTAGGCCGGGGTCTTCGACAGCTCGTCGTGGTAGCCGAGCGGGATGAGCGGATTGATCTCGGGGTAGTAGGCCGCGACGCAGGCGTCGGGAAGGCCGTAGGGCACCACCCTGAGGTCCGCGACGCGCCGCGGGGTGCCATCCTCCACCGCGCATTCGAGGCTCACGCGCTGGTCGGGGCGGAGGCCCAGGCGCTGCATCTCCCCGGGGTTCACGAGCACGATGTCGCGCCCACCCTCGATCCCGCGCAGCCGGTCGCTGAAGCCGTAGATCGTCGTGTTGAACTGGTCGTTGGAACGGAGGCTGACAAGCGTCATCTCGCGCCCCTCGGGCGGCGCGCCGAGCGCGCTGAGCCGTTCGGGCGCCGTGAACACCGCGCGGCCGGTGTCGGTCTTCCATTCCCTCTCGCGGGCGGCATTGCCCCGGTAGAAGCCGCCCGGCGTGAAGAGGCGGTCGTTGAAGCCGGCGAAGTCGTCGGGCCAGACTTCGGCGATGATCTCGCGCACGAGGCCGTAGTCGGCCGACCAGTCGTCCCACCGGACGGAGGGATTGTCCGGCAGCGTCGCCTTGGCGATGCCGGAGATGATCGCGATCTCCGACCGGATCTCCGGTGCGGCCACCGGTCGTCGACCGATGGAGCCGTGGATGTGGCTGAGACTGTCCTCCATCGACACGGCCTGCGGGCCTGTGGCCTGCACGTCCTCCTCGGCGCGCACGAGGCAGGGAAGGAGCCAGGCCGCCTTGCCCACGAGGACATGCGACCGGTTCAGCCGTGTCGCCACGTTCACCACGAGGTCTAGGTCCGCCCAGGCGCCGTCGCTCCGTCCCTGGTCGGGGATGGCGCGGGCGAAGTTGCCGCCAAGGCTGACGAAGGCGCGGACCGACCCGTCGAGCACGCCCTCCACCGCCTCGACCGTCGTTCGGCCCGTGTCGCGCGGCGGATCGAACCCGAACATGGACGCGAGCTTGTCGAGCGGCACGAGATCCGGCTTCTCGCTGATCCCGACGGTGCGCTGGCCCTGCACGTTGGAATGGCCGCGCACCGGCGAGATGCCCGTCCCCTGCCGTCCGATGTTGCCGCGCAGGAGGAGAAGGTTCACGAGCATGGCGATGTTCAGCCAGCCATGGACATGCTGCGTGAGGCCCATGCCGTAGATGCCGATGACCCTTCGGGCGGAGGCGTAAAGGTCCGCGACCGCCTCTAGATCCGCGCGGCGAAGGCCCGAGTCGCGCTCGATCTCCTCCCATCGCGCCGACCGCATGGCGGACGCGAAGGCGTCGAATCCGGTGCAGTGGTCCGCGATGAACGCGTGGTCGAGGACGCCGCCCGTCTCTTCCTCGAGGGCGAGGAGACGCTTGCAGATTCCGGCGATGGCGGCGATGTCCCCGCCCGGTCGGACCTGAAGGTAGATGTCCGAGATGCGGGTTGCGCCCTTCACCGTCATCTGCGCCGGGTTCTGGGGATCGACGAACTCCACCAACCCCTTTTCGCGCAGGGGGTTGAAGGTGACGATGCGGCAGCCCCGGTCCACCGCCGCCTTGAGCGGATGGAGGAAGCGCGGGCTCGACGTTCCGGTGTTCTGGCCGAAGAACAGGATCAGGTCGCAGTGGTCGAAGTCCTCGAGCACGCAGGTTCCGACCGAGGAGCCGATGACCCGCTTCAGCCCCACGCTCGTCGTCTCGTGGCACATGTTGGAGCTGTCGGGCAGGTTGTTGTGCCCGTAGAGCCGCGCGAAGAGCTGGAAGAGGAACGCCGCCTCGAGACTCGCCCGCCCGGAGGTGTAGAAGACGGTGTCCTTGGGAGGAAGCGACCGGAGTGCGGCGCCGATGCCCGCGAAGGCGTCCTCCCACGAACAGGGGACATAGCGGTCCGTTGCGGCGTCGTAGCGCATCGGATGCGTCAGGCGGCCTGCCTTCTCGAGCTGGTGATCTGACCAGCCTTGCAGCTCGGTGAGCGTGTGGCGCGCGAAGAACTCCGGCCCGCAGCGCTCCCGCGTCAGGTCCCAGATCGTGGCCTTCGCCCCGTTCTCGCAGAACTCGAACAGGTGGGGCTTCGCTGGCTTCGTCCAGGCGCAGGAGGTGCACATGTGTCCACCCGGCTTGTTCTGGCGCATGAGCGTCTCGAGCACGCCGGGTGCGGGCCGCGTCTCTCCCAGGATGCGCGCGATCCCCCGGACCGAGCCCCAACCGCCGGAGGCATGCGGATAATGCGGGGTGTCCCCGCGCTGGCGCGCTTCCTTTCGTCCGGCCATTCGTTCCTCCTGTCACCCTGTCGGCAACGGACGGAGGTTGAAGCTGGTTCCGAGAAACCCGCGTCAGGTCCCGAAGGGCATGGCCCGGATGGCGGCGGCGAGGCGGCGGGCGCCTTCCGCGAGACGGTCGGGTGGGTTCAGAGTGAAGTTGATGCGGATCGACCGGCGGTCCTCGTGCCGCGGGTCGAAGACGCTGCCCGGCGTGATGCAGACGCCGTGGTCGAGCGCCACGGGCAGGAGCGCGTCGGTGTCGAGCCGCGGGTCGCGGGCGGTGGCCCAGACGAACATGCCGCCTTCGGGGCGCTGCCAGACGAGGTGCTCGGCGAGGTGAGCGTCCATCGCGGCGAGGAGCGCGTCGCGCCGCGCGCGATAGAGTGCCTGGATGTCGGGGACGATCCGGTCCATCAGGCCCGACTCGATGGCCATGGCGACGACGAGCTGGCAGAGGCCGCTCGTGCACATGTCGGACCCCTGCTTGGCGGCGGTCAGGGCTGCGATCATCTCGGGTGCGGCGATGACCCAGCCGATGCGGAAGCCGGGGGCGAGCTCCTTCGACGTGGTGCCCATGTAGATCACCGGGCCCCCGTAGGGCCCCGGCCCGCCGGAGGCGGACAGCGTGAGAAGACGCGGGAGCGGGGGCGCGTCGTAGCTGAGCGCGCCGTAGGGATCGTCCTCCACGAGCCATGTGCCGGTGGCATGGGCCGCCGCGACGAGGCGTTCGCGTTCGGCGAGGGGGACGAGGCGGCCCGTGGGGTTCGAGAAGTTCGGAACGGTGTAGGCGAACTTGGCACCGGCGAAGGCGGCCTCGGGATCGAAATCGTTCGCACCAGGCGTCATCGGCCGGTAGACCGGAGCCCGCGGGCGCCAGGCGTCAAGCGCGCCAAGGTAGGTGGGCGACTGCGCGGCGATGGTGTCGCCTGCGTCGAGGAGGACCTTGCCGAGGAGGTCGAGACCCTGCATCCCGGCGGTGGTGACGAGCACGTTGTCGCGGGTGAGCGCCAGGCCGCCCATGGAGAAGCGGGCGGCGAGCGCGTCGCGCAGGCGCGGGAGACCGTCGATGGGGCTGTAGGCGAGCGCATCGCCCGGGTGGTCGAGCACCGCGCGGCGCGAAAGCTCGGCGAGTTCCTCGACCGGCCAGACGGAGGGATCGGGCAGCCCACCCGCCATGTTGACGAGGTCGGGAATGCGCCCGGCGGAAAGGAAGGTCTTCGTGATGTCGTTCGTGCCGGACATCCAGCTGGCGAAGGCGGGCCGCGTCATGATGGTGGTTCCTCCCGATTCCGTGCCTCACGCACCGCTATCACCCTCTGCCCCCCTCGTCGCGGGGGCGGCCGGCAAGACGCGCTGCCCATCCTTTGTGCAGGGCGTCGCGTCGGAATGTGTCGCCGGCCGATATCGAAAGATATGATATTGACGTCATTTTCAATAAGATTAGGCTGATCCACAGGGAGAAGGGGAACCGTGTGGCGAATCTCGACGGACGTGTTGCGATCGTGACGGGTGCGGGGCGCGGGCTCGGACGGGCCTACGCGCTGGCGCTGGCGGCGGAAGGCGCGGCGGTGGTGGTCAACGACCTCGGCGGCAGCCTGCATGGCGAAGGCGAGGACCCGGCACCCGCACAAGAGACCGCCGCCGCGATCCGGGATGCCGGGGGCCGCGCGGTGGCAAGCCGGCACGACGTGGCGGACTGGGACGCCGCGGAGGCTCTGGTGGCCGTCGCGGTGGCAGAGTACGGCGGCCTCGACATCCTCGTGAACAACGCGGGCATCCTGCGCGACCGGCTCTTCGCGAACATGAGCGAGGCGGAGTGGGACGCGGTGGTGCGGGTGCACCTGAAGGGCCATGCCGCGCCCGCGCGCCATGCGATGTCATTCTGGCGCGAGGCGGCGAAGGCGGGGCAGCGGGTGGCCGCCTCGGTCGTCAACACGACGTCGCTGGCGGGGCTGATCGGGAACTTCGGGCAGGCGAACTATGCCGCCGCGAAGCTCGGGATCGTGGGGCTGTCGCACACGCTGGCGCGCGAAGGGGCAAAGTACGGCGTGCGGTCGAACGCGGTGTCGCCTTCGGCGCGGACGCGGATCGAGACCTCGCTCCAGCCGCCGGGGCCGGGAGTGTTCGACACCTTCGATCCGGCGAACGTCGCGCCGCTCGTCTGCTGGCTGGCGCGGGCGGATTGCCCGGCAACCGGGCAGGTGTTCCACGCCTATGGCGACCGGATCGAGGTGATCGCGCCTGCGACGGTCGCGACCGACCTCAGGAGCGACGGGGGCTGGACGCCCGACGCAATCGACCGGGCGCTCAGGGGAAACCTGCCGCCCGTGCCTTCGCTGTCCGACTTCGTGCCGGAGCTGTCATGACATCCACCTCTCCTGCCCTCCTGGACGCCGCCATCGCCGCCATCGGGACCGCGCGCGCGTCGGAGCCGTTCCGCACCGGCAGCGCCCGCGCGGCGGCCTTCGCCGCGGCGGTGCAGGACGACGGACCCGCGCAGGCGGCGGGCCTCGTGGCGCCGCCGACCTTCGCGCATGTGCCGGTCATGCAGTCGATGGTGGAGGTGATCGGCGCGGTGACAACGGCGCACGTCATGCACGGAGAGCAGGACTTCGTCTTCCACGCGCCCATCGTGCCGAAGGAGACGCTTTTCACCACCTCGACGCTCGTGGGGGTGAAGGGGTCGCGGGCGGGCGTGCTGCTTTACTTGCGGTCCGAGACCCGGACCGACGCGGGCGTGCCGGTCTGCACGCAGACGGCGACGATCATCTGCCCCGGCGGCGTGGAGGCGCGGGCGGCGGGCGAGGTGCCCCCTGCCCTGCCGGAGGTGCCCGAGGGCGTGGCGGCGGAGACGCTCTTCGCGATCGGGCCGGACGTCACGTTGGCCTATGCGGAGGCTGCGCGGGATTACTCGCCCTACACGCTCGACCAGGCGGCGGCGGAGGCTGCGGGGTGGCCCGCCCCGGTCGTGCACGGGATGCTGACCCTGTCGCTCGCCGCCTCGGCGGTCGTGCGGGCGCACGCGGGCGGCGATGCGGCGCGGATCGCGCGGCTCGGCTGCCGGTTCCCCGCGCCGCTCTGGAGCCGGCCGGGCGAGCGGCTGGTGGTGCGGCACCACGGCGAGGGCGCGGGCCGCGTGGGATTTTCCGCCACGGACAGCGAAGGCCGAACCGTCCTTGCGCGCGGCTATGCGGAGGTCCGTCCATGAGCCTGCCCTTCTCCATCGGAACGCCCCCGGCCCGGCCCGAAACCTGGGTGACGCACGGCGACGTCGGCCCCGACTGGTCGGGGCTGCCCGACACGACGGTCATCGACATCGTGGCGCGCGGTTGCGCCGAGGACCCGTTCCGCCCGGCAATCATCGTGGATGGCGGTCCGCGCATGACGCGCAAGGAGTTCCTCTCGCGGTGCGAGGCCTTCGCGGGGTATCTCTCGGCCTTCGTGAGGCCCGGGGACCGGGTGGCCGTGATGCTCGACAACCGGCTCGAGTACATGGTGGCGTTCTTCGCCATCGTGGCGAACCGGGGCATCCTCGTCTCGATCGCGCCCACGGCGCGGACGCATGACGCGGGGCACATCCTCACCGATTCAACGCCCGTCGCCCTCATCCACGGACCGCCGCAGCGGCCGGTGGTCGAAGAAGTGACCGCAGGCCGGGACATCCGCATGATCGAGGTGGGGCCGGACGAGCCGGAGGGGCTGGCGGCCTTCACGGCGCCGCCGCTCGATTTCGCGAGCGCCGCCTGCGACCGGGACGATATCACGTCGATCTACTACACCTCGGGCACGACAGGGGCGCCCAAGGGCTGCATGCTCCATCACGGCTGGTGGACGCGCGTGATCGACCTCGACCTGCGGATGTTCCGGCGCGGCTGGCAGGACCGGCAGCTCTGCGTGCTGCCGTTCTACTATGCCGACCCGACTCTCCAGCTTCTCACCTCGCTCGCCACGCGGGGGACGATGATCGCGATGCGGCGCTTCTCGGTGTCGCGCTTCTGGGAGGTCGCGCGGGAGCATGACGCAACCGAGCTTCTGTCCATCGCGTCGATCCCCGCGCTCCTGATGACCGGCGCGCCCGCGGACGACGACCGCGACCACCGCATCCGGCTGGCGATTCATGCGGGCCTGCCGAAGGACATCCACCGCACGCTCGTCGACCGCTACGGGTTCCACTGGCACAATCAGTACGGCAGCACCGAGGGCGGGCTGATGACGCGCGTGCCGGACGCGATGGCGGACGAGCTGATCGCAACGGGCACGATGGGCGTGGAGCCGCCGGGCGTGCATATCCGGATCGTGGACCCCGAGGGGCGCGACGTCGCTCCGGGGGAGGCGGGCGAGGCGCTGATCGGCGGGATCGACCTCTTCCGCGGCTACCTGAACCGCCCGGACGCCACGGCCGAGGCCACGGCGGACGGCGGCTGGTACCGGTCGGGCGACGTGGTGCGGCGGGACGAGCGGGGGCTTCTCTACTTTGTCGGACGCAAGAAGGAGATCATCCGCCGGTCCGGCGAGAACGTGTCGGCCAGCGAGGTCGAGGCGGTGCTTGGGGCGCATCCGCGGATCACGGAGGCCGCCGTGGTCCCGGTGCGCGACACGATGCGGGGCGAGGAGGTGAAGGCCTATCTCCTCCTGCCGCCGGGCCTGACGGCGGCCGACGTTCCGCCCGAGGACGTGATCGCGTGGTGCGGGGAGCGGCTTGCGCCGTTCAAGATCCCGCGCTTCCTCGAATACCGGAGCGAGGATTTCCCGCGCCTGCCGTCGATGAAGGTCAACAAGCAGGCGCTCAGGGTCGAGAAGGCGGACCTGCGCGAAGGCGCGTGGGACCGGGAGGCGGGGAAGTGACCGGCGCCTGCGACGTCCTCGTGACGCATGGGCTGGTCGTCACCATGGCGGACGACCTTGCGGTGATCGCGGATGGCGCGGTGGCGATCCGAGGCGGCGAAGTTGTCGCGGTGGGTCCGACGGCGGAGGTCGCGGCCGCATGGCGGGGCGCGAAGATCGTGGATGCGATGGGCGGGGTCGTCCATCCGGGCTTCATCGACGGGCACACGCATCTCGGGCTGCACCTGATCCGGGGGCTCCTGCCCGAGGACCCTCTGACCCCTGCCCCGGGCGGAGCCGGGCGGCCCGGACCCTTCACGCGCTGGCTGAATGCGCTGACGGAAGAGGACGAGGCGGCGGCGACGGGGCTTGCCGCGCTCGAGATGATGCTGGCGGGCTTCACCGGCGTCGTGGAGGCGGGGACGGCGCTCTATCCCGACGCGGTCGCAGAGACGATGGCGGGCGCAGGCCTGCGGGTGTCGGTCGCCGAGCCGATGCTGTGGGATCATCCGGGCATCGAGGTCATGGCGACGCAGATCGACGCCGCGCCCTGCGACGCGGCCCGGGCGCGGGCAGGACTCGGGCGGCAACTGCACCGGAACCGGGACGGCGGGCTCGCGCGCGGGCACGTGGCGGTTTACGGCGACGGGAGCGCCAGCATGGAGCTGCTCGTCGAGGCGAGCGCGCTTGCGGCGCGCGAGGGCGTGCCGTTCCACATGCACCAGAGCTTCACCCATGCCGATTCCGAGGCGGACGCGGCGCGGTTCGGGGCGCCCGCGCTTCTCGCGATGGCAGAGCGGGGTGTGCTCGGGCCGCAGGCAGTGTTCACGCACATGAATGTGCTGTCGGATGCCGAGGCCGATGCCGTGGCGGAGAGCCGCATGGCGATCGTCTGGCATCCGGGAAACGCCACCTTCTACGGCATCCAGCCGCGCGCGAAGCTGCATGTCCCGGCGCTCGTCCGGCGGGGGACCGAGATCGCGCTTTCGGCCGACGTGGCGAAGGCGTGGAGCTTCGGCGATCTCGGGCGCTTCGCCTATATCGCCGCGCGGGAATGGGGGAGCTGGCTGCCGGCTTCGGCGATCCTGCGGATGCACACGCGCGGGGGCGCGCGGGCGCTTGGGATGGCGGGCGCGCTCGGCGCGCTCGAGGTCGGGCGGCGGGCGGACGTGGTCGTGCGCCGCGCCGACGATCCGGCGATGGTGCCGGACTTCGACCCGATGCTGCACCTCGCGCTGATCCAGGGAAACCGGGGCGTGCGGACGGTGATCTGCGACGGGCGCGTCGTGGTGGACGAGGGCGAGCCGCTGACGGTGGACCGCGCCGCCGTGCTGGCCCGCGCCCGCGCCTCGGCCCGCGCGATGGCGGAACGGACGGACCTTCTGCCGGGGCGCCCTGCATGAGCGAGGTGCGCCTGACCCGGGTCACGAAGACCTACGGTCTGGTGACGGCGCTCGACTCCGTGTCGATGCATATCCCCGAGGGCGGGTTCACCACGGTGCTCGGCCCGAGCGGATCAGGCAAGACGACGGTGCTGTCGCTGATCGCCGGGACGGCCGATCCGACGTCGGGCAAGATCGAGATCGGGGCGCGGGACGTCACGCGCCTGCCGTCGGCCGCGCGGAACTGCGGGCTCGTGTTCCAGAGCTACGCGCTGTTCCCGCACATGACGATCTTCGACAACATCGCCTTCCCGCTGAAGCTGCGCGGCGTGGGCCGGGCCGAGATCCGCGACCGCGTCACCGAGGCACTGCGGCAGGTGCGGCTTCCAGGCGTGGAAGGGCGCAAGCCCGACCAGCTGTCGGGCGGGCAGCAGCAGCGCGTGGCGCTGGCCCGCGCCATCGTCTTCCGGCCAGAGATCCTGCTGCTCGACGAGCCGCTCGCCGCGCTCGACCGCAACCTCCGCGAGGAGGTGCGGCTGGAGCTGAAGGCGATCCAGCGCAGCCTCGGGATCACGACCGTCATGGTGACCCACGACCAGGACGAGGCGATGTCGCTTTCGGACCAGGTGGTCCTGATGTCCGGCGGGCGGGTGGAGCAGGTGGACACTCCCGACGCGCTCTACCATCGACCGGCCACGCGCTTCGCGGCGGGGTTCCTTGGGTCGGCCGCCTTTCTCGACGGGACATGGGACGGCGCTGCCATCGTCACCGCGCAGGGAGAGCGGTTCCCGGCGCGCGTGAACGCGGCACCGGGGACGGCGGTGACGGGCGTGCTGAGGCCCGAGGAGGTGCAACCCGCGTCGGGCGGCGGCGGCGTCTCCGTAACCGTCACAGACGTGGATTTCCTGGGCGAGGTCGTCCGCTACGCGCTGCGCACGCGGGGCGGGCAGGAGCTGCGGCTGCACCTGAGCGGGCAGCATGGCCGCCTGAGGGAAGGCGAGACGCTTTGCGTGACATGGCCTGAGACGGCCGTCTGGATCCTGCCGGGACACACCGGCAGCGCAACGAAGCCCGGCGGAGACCGGGCCACGACCACCGCACCGACAACAGAGAGGATCACATCGTGACAAGGACGTTCCGCCTGACCACAGCCGGTGCCGCGCTTGCGGCAGCCTGTCTTGCCCTGCCCTCCGCGAGCCTCGCGGAAGGCACGCTCAACATCATGAACTCGGGCGGCGCCTACGGCGACGCGCTCGACGCCTGCGTGAACAAGCCGCTTCTGGAAGAGGCGGGCATCACCGTCGTCACCGAGTCCCCCGGCGGCTTCGCCAAGATGCAGGCTCAGGCCCGCGCCGGGGCGATCCTGAACACCACGACCGACGCCTCTACCGGCGATCTCTACCGCCTGATCGCCGAGGACCTGATCGAGCCGATCGACTGGGCCGCCGTCAAGCCCGAGCCGACGTTCGAGGAGGCGATGCACCCCTACGCCTTCGGCTCGCAGTACTACTCTACCATCATGGCCTGGCGGAGCGACGCGCCGGCGCCGGCGAATTTCCAGGAGTTCTTCGACACCGAGAATTTCCCGGGCGTCCGGGCCTTGCCCGACTACCCCGACTTCGTCCTGCCCTTCGCCGCCATGGGCGGCGGGGCCACACCGGAGGAGGTCGCGCAGGGCGTGGACCTCGACCTCGCCTTCGCCACGCTCGAACGGGTGAAGGACAGCGTGATCTGGTGGCAGTCGGGCGCGCAGCCCGCCCAGCTCCTGCAGGACAACGAGGCGCAGTACGCCATCGCCTGGTCGGGCCGCGTGCTTGGGCAGGAGGGCGTGGAGGCGACCTACAATCAGGGGATGCTCGACATCTCGTGGTTCGTCGCGGCCAAGGGGATCACCGACGAGCAGCGCGAGATGCTCTACGCCTGGATCCGCGCGCAGACCAACGCCGAGAAGCAGGCCTGCGTCGTCCAGTACCTCCCCTACCCCGGCCCGAGCCCCGACATCGGCAACTTCGTGACGCCCGAACAGGCCGCCGCCTTCCCGACCGCGCCCGACAACAAGGCGGTCCAGTGGCTGGTGCCCGGCCAGTGGTGGTTCGACAACGCCGCCGAGATCGAGCGCCGCTGGAACGAGTTCAAGCTCCAGTGACGGACGCGGTCTCCCGCCGCGACGATGCCCCGGCCGCCTTGCGCGGCGGGGGCGCACTTGCCCGGTTCCAGCTTCCCCTGATGCTGGTGCCGGGCCTTCTGCTGGTCTTCATTATCTTCAACTACCCTCTGTTCGGAACGGCGCTCTGGGCGGTCCACGATCCCGAGGCCGGCTGGACGCTTGCCCATGTGCGCGACTTCCTGGCCTCCGAGTCCTACATGCGGATCATCTGGCGGACGGTGCTCATCGCGCTCCAGACGACCCTGCTCTGCATTCTCCTCGGCTATCCGCTCGCGTACTGGGCCTCGCGCCTGCCGCCGCGGGGGCGGCTCGTGGTGCTCGGGCTCGTGGTCACGACCTTCTGGGTGTCGATCCTCGTGCGGACCTATGCGTGGATCGTGATCCTCGGTTCCGCAGGGCTCGTGAACCGGTCGCTGATCGGTCTGGGGTTGATCGAGAAGCCGGTCCAGTTCCTCTACAACGAGACGGGCATCCTGATAGGGATGGTCAACGTGCTTCTGCCGTTCTTCGTGCTCCCGGTCTATGCGGCGATGGCACGGATCGACCCGCGGCTGTCGCTCGTCGCCGCGTCGATGGGGGCGTCGCCCACCCGCATCTTCTGGCAGGTGTTCCTGCCTCTCACGTTGCCCGCGGTCGCGACCTCGGCCATCCTCGTCTTCATCCTGTCGCTGGGGTTCTACATCACGCCCGCGGTGCTGGGCGGGGGGCGGGTGCCGATGATCGCCAACATGATGGACATGATGATCAACCGTTTCGCCAACTGGGAGATGGCGGCCGTGGTGTCCTGCGTGCTTCTCGGCATGACGGTGCTGCTCTACGCCCTCTACCAGCGGCTGAGGGAGGGGCGGTGATGGCGCGGCTCTGGCTTCCGGCGGTGGGGATTGCGGTCCTGACGTTCCTCTGCCTGCCCATCCTGATCGTCGCACCGATGTCCTTCTCCTCGGCCCAATCGCTGACCTTCCCGCCGCCGGGTTTTTCGCTGCGCTGGTACGAGAGCCTGTTCTCGAGCCCGATCTGGCTGACGGCGGCGCGCAATTCGCTGATCCTGGCTGTGGCGTCCTCCACGCTGTCGCTCGTGGCCGGGACGCTCGCCGCCTACGCGCTCGTGCGCGGCGGCTTCCCGGGGCGGCGGACGATCGAGGCGAACTTCGTGGCGCCGATGATCGTGCCGTCGATCATCACGGCGGTCGCGCTCTACATCGCCTTCGCGCGCGCCGGAGTGCTGGGGTCGTTCTGGGGTCTGATGCTCGGGCACACGATCGTGTCGCTGCCCTTCGTGGTCCTCGTGATGCAATCGGCCATCCGGGGGTTCGATCCGCGGATCGAGCTGGCCGCCATGACGCTCGGCGCCTCGCGCTGGCAGGCGCTGACGAAGGTGACGCTGCCCAACGTGCTGCCGTCGGCGGTGGCGGCGTGGATCTTCGCGTTCGTGCTCAGCTTCGACGAGGTCGTGGTGACTTGGTTCGTATCCGGCACGCACCTGACGATCCCGAAGCGGATGTTCAGCGAGCTGACCATGCAGATCAACCCGACGATCACGGCGGTGGCGACGATCCTGATCGCGGTGAACCTGTTCGCGCTTCTCCTCATCGCCCGCGTCACCTTGCGCAAGGGACGCCTGGCGGGGCTTGCGGAATGACGGTCGTGGAGACGGGAGAGTTCACGGTCGAGGCGGGCAAGCTCGCCGAATTCTCGCGCGCAGTAGGGGCGGACTCGGGCGGTGCGGCCCCGACCTTCGGAATGGTCGTCTCGGCGCCGCTGGTCGAGCGGCTTCTGGATCGCCTTCCGGGGCTCGACCGGGCGCGCGCGCTCCATGGCGAGCAGGGCTTCGAATATCTCGACACGATCGTGCCGGGGACGGTGCTGAGGTCCACGGCGCGGATCGTGTCGGACGGAGAGGTCATGGGGCGGCGGGGCGGCGCGATGCGGCGGATCGAGATCGCGATCGACCATGCGAATGCGGAGACGGGGCATCTTGTCCTGCGGGAGACGATGGTGGTGATCGAGGTGGGGGCGCGATGACGGAGGACTTTCCGCCCATCACCTTCGGGCCGGTCACCCGCACCGACCTTGTCCGCTACGCGGGGGCGTCGGGCGACTTCAACCCGTTGCACCACGACCCCGACTTCGCCCGCGCAGCCGGGTTTCCAGACGTGATCGCGCACGGGATGTACACGGCCGGGATCGTGGGCGCGGCGCTTCAGCGGCGCTGGGGGGCTGAGGCGCTCCGGTCCTACAAGGTGCGGTTCCGCAGCCCTGTCCGGGTCGGCGACAGCCTGACGCTCACAGCCGACGCGGTCGCGCGGGACGAGGCGACAGGATTGGCGGAGGCCGCCCTGTCCATCCGGCGGCAGGACGGGGAGGTGGTGATGACGGCGGAGGCACGCGTCTTTCTTGGCACGCGAGAGGCGGGCGCATGACGGTCAGGCCCATCACACCTGCAGACCGGGACGCGTTCATCGGAATGTGGGAGGAGTTCGTTGCCACCGATCCGGCCGAACCCGGCGACCGGGGACTCGGCCCGCTCAACTGGGACCGGATGCTGGATCCCGGCTGCCCGCTCACGGGACTGGTGGCGACGGATGCCGACGGGAAGGCGGTGGGATTCCTGCTCTACGCGGCGCTTCCCTTCACGTGGAGCCGGGGGGAGGTCTGCTATCTCGAGGACCTCTATGTCCGCGAAAGCGCCCGCGGTCGAGGCCTCGGGCGGCGGCTGATCGAAACGCTGGCGGCGATCGGGCGGGAGAAGGGGTGGTTCAAGATCTTCTGGATGACGCAGGCGCACAACCTGGATGCGCAGCGGCTTTACGAGCGCGTGGCGCTCCGCCGCGACTACATCCGCTACGACCTGCCGCTGTCGCCGTGAGCGGGTCCCCACGTCCCGTCAACATGCAGGGGATCGCGCGCGTAGACGGCGCGGTACCAGAGGATGGAGAGCATGTCCGCCATCTCCTCGGCTCGGGTGCCGTCGTCCTCGGCGAGGTCGTTGCGGGTGACGACGGTGGTGAAGAGGTGGTTGAACACCATGCCTTCGAGCGCGGTCGCGACGGCGAGCGCGGTGGCCCCCGCAAGCCGTCCGCCGGTGCGGCGTTCGATGGATCGGCCCAGCGTCTCCTGCCAGAGGCGGTGGCGCGGCTCCCACGCTTCTGCAAAGGCGGGCTCCTGGCTCATCATCTGGACGTGGCAGCGCATCAGGCCACGGTTGGCGCTGTAGACCCTGATGAAGAAGAGGTTCGAGGCGCGGATCGACTCGAAGTCGTCCTTGCCGCGCGCGACCTCGCGGACGAGGTCGTAGAGCGTATCGATGAACCCGATGAGGACGTCCACCGCGATTTCGACCTTGTCGCGGAAGTAGACGTAGAAGGTGCCCTGCGCGACGTCGGCCCGGGCGCAGATGTCGCTGACCTTGAGGCCCTGGAACCCCTCGCTCTCCAGCGCCTCCGCCGCGGCGATGCGCAGGCGCTGGCGCGTCCTGTCGCCCTTCGTGGGGAAGGCGCCGGTGCCAAGAGCGGCCCGGAGCCGGTCCGCATACGGACCCATAGGGGCCTGCGAGACGATACCGCGCAGTTCCGTAATGGGCTCGTTCACGCCAGCCTCTCCCTCACGCACCAGAGTTCCGATGCCACGATCGGGGCGAAATGTATAGGGTTAGCCATGGGCAGGCAACCAGAGTTGACATTGACATCAAGTTCATCTTTTCTGGCGAGTGCGAGGAAAGCATGACGGCCCACGATCTTCACAGAACACCCGTCTACATTGCCGGCGTGGCGGAGACCGCGCTGGGAAAGGTGACGCACCTGAGTGAGTTCGGCATGGTGGCGGAAGCCGCTCGGGAGGCGCTGGGGGAAGCCGGACTTACGCTCCGGGACGTGGACGCGGTCTTCACCAACTACATGGGCGAGGAGGGCTCGGTCCAGCTGGGCGAATACCTCGGAATACGCCCACGCTACGCCGAGAGCTCGGACATGGGCGGCGCATCGTTCGAGTTCTTCGTGCACCACGCGATGCTCGCGCTTGCGGCAGGACGCTGCGATGTGGCCTTGATCGGTTATGCCTCGCGCCAGCGGAGCCGGCGGAACCGGAAGCGGGCGGCGACCGGGCTCGACGGCTCGCTCGGGGCGCAGTTCGAACTGCCCTACGGCATTCACTACCCGCTCGGCCACTACGCGCTCAGCGCCGCGCGGCACATGCACCAGTACGGGACGACGCACGAGCACCTCGCCCATGTCGCGATCGCCGCGCGGACCTGGGCGCAACGGAACCCGCGCGCCTGGTCGCGCGAGGCGCTGACGCTGGACGAGGTGATGGCCTCGCCCATGGTGGCCGATCCGCTGCGGAAGGCGGACTGCTGCCTCGTGACCGACGGCGGCGGTGTCGTGGTGATGACGCGAGCCGACCGCGCGCGGGATGCGGCGGCGCGGCCCGTGCGAGTGCTGGGCGCCGGGGAGTCCCATGTTCAGTGGCACGTCGCGCAATGCCCGGACCTGACGGTGACGCCGGGCGTCGTGTCGGGGCGGGAGGCGTTCGGAATGGCGGGCATCGGCCCTGCCGACGTGGACGTGTTCGAGCCCTACGACAACTTCACCCATGCCGTGCTCCTCTACCTCGAGGACCTGGGCTTCTGCGCGAAGGGCGAAGCGGGCGACTTCGTGGCTGCGGGCAACCTTCTGCCCGGCGGGGCGCTGCCCAGCATGACCTCCGGCGGGGGGCTGTCCTACTGCCATCCCGGTGCGCTCGGCATCCTTCTCCTGATCGAGGCGGTCCGGCAGCTCCGCGGCGAGGCGGGCGACCGGCAGGTGCCGGGGGCCGAGATCGCGGTCGCGCACGGGACCGGGGGGCTCGCCTTCTCGACAGCTTCGACGGTGGTGCTTGGCCGTGACTGATCCCTCCTTCTCCGACCTCGGCGCGGCCGACCCGACGACGGAACCCTTCTGGCAGGCCTGCGCGGAGCGGCGGCTGGTGCTTCAGCGCTGCAACGCCTGCGGGACGTTCCAGCATTATCCCCGACCGTTCTGCCTGACCTGCCAGTCGGACGACACGGCATGGACACCCGCAGGCGGCGCGGGCACGGTCTACTCCGTCGCCACCATGCGGCTGCCGGTCGTGGACGACCTGCCGCCGCCTTACCAGATTGCGCTCGTCGACCTGGACGAGGGGCCGCGCCTCCTGACCACGATCGACGGCGGGGCTGCCCGGATCGGGGACCGGGTGACGGTGGGCTGGCGGGAGCGCGCGGGCGGGCTGCCGCCGGTGCCGGTGTTCCGCGTCGAGCGATGACCCGCGCGGTGGACGCGGCCGTCGTGGGCGCCGGGATCGCGGGCATCGCGACGGCGTGGCACCTGCGGCGGGAGGGGTTGTCGGTCGCGCTCGTCGATGCTGTGGGTCCGGCGGCGGGGGCGTCAGGGAGGAACCCGGGGTTCCTGTGGCTCCAGAGCAAGACGAAGGGCGCGCAGATGGCGCTGGCGCTCGAGGCGCGGGCGTTCGCGGAGGCCTTCGCGCGCGAGCGGGGCGAGACGTCGTTTCGGGCCTGCGGCGGGCTGGTGCTGTGGCGCGACGAAGGGGCGGAGCCCACCGCGCGGGCCTATGCGGCTGACCGGCGCGGCGCGGGGTTGCCGGTGGAGCTTCTCGACCGGGCGGCGGTGCGGGCGCTGGTCCCCGATGTCGGGCCGGAGGTCTCGGGCGGGGTCTGGAACCCGCTGGACGCGCATGTCGACAGCGCCGGGTTAGCACGGCGGCTTGCCGCGGAGGTCGTGGCGCTTGGCGGCAGGCTCGTCGCGCCCGCGCGCGTGGTGGCGCTTGCGATGACGGGGGATGCCTGCACGGGCGTGCGGCTTGACGATGGGACGGACATCGCGGCGGGGCTGACCGTGCTGGCGACGGGCGCCGATCGCGGCGGCCTCGCCGAAGCGGCTGGCGTTGCCCTGCCCTTCCGGACGGTGCGCTTCGAGGCGGCGGAGACAGGGCCCGCGCCCTTCCGCATCGGGCCCGCGGTGGCCGGTCAGGCGCTTTTCCGCGCCTTCGCCTCGCCCGAGGTGCGCGCGGTGGAGACGCCGCGCGACCCGATGGAGGCGCGCTGGCCAGAGACCGGCTTCACCGAACAGATCGCGAGCATGCCGGACGGCCGCATCCAGTTCGGCTGCGCCTATGCGATGGATGCCGAAAGCGACGCCGCGACCGTAGCCGGGCAGGCGGTGGCGGCGGCGGTTCTCACGCGGAACTTCCCCGGACTCGCCGCGCTGCCGCTGGAGCGGACATGGGCAGGACTTGTGGCGCTGACACCCGACGGACTGCCGGTGGTGGATCCGGCGCCGGGGCCACGGGGGCTCGCCGTCAATGCAGGGCACTTCTTCGGAAACCTCGCGGGGACATGGTCGGGATGGGCGCTGGCGCGGGCGCTGGTCCAGGGGACGCGCGACCCTATGCTCGACCTCCTCCGGGCGGACCGGTTCTGAATGCGCGGGCCGGGCGAGGAGTCGGTGCGCGCTTTCGCGGTGGTCGCGGAGGATGCCTTCGGCACCGTGGAGCGCGCGATGGACATCCTGCGCCGGCGCGGCGTGCGGCTCAGGACGCTCGAGGCGCGGGTGGAGGCGGAGCGGGTGGCGCTGCGGCTCGAGGTGTCCGGACTTTCGGATGCGCAGGCGGCAGTGGTGCAATCCATGATCGCGGCGCTCGGGCGCACGGACGCGTAGACGCCGCGCCTTCCGGCGGCGCGCGAATCCCTTCATGGTCCGCCGACCCCGAAAGGAGCGCCGGATGGCCCGCATCGTCTTCGACCTCGACGGAACGCTGATCGACAGCGCGGACGACATCCGCGCGCTCGCGAACGGCATCCTCGCGGCGGAGGGCGCGCCGCCCCTGACGATCGCGGAGGTGCGGCGCTTCGTCGGGAACGGGGCCTCGGTGTTCGTCGCGCGGATGCGGGAGGCGCGGGGACTGGCCGAAGGCGCGCACGCGCGGCTCCTTGCGGACTTCGTCGGCGGTTACGAGAGCGCGGTGGGGCTGACGCTGCCCTACCCCGGCGTGCCCGAGGCGCTGGAGGCGCTGCGGGTGGCGGGTCATGGGCTCGGGGTGTGCACGAACAAGCCGCTCAAGCCGTGCCGGGCGGTGCTCGACCACTTGGGTCTCGGCGAGATGTTCGGGGCGGTGATCGGGGGCGACAGCCTTGCGGTGCTGAAGCCCGATCCCGCGCCGCTCATGGCCGCCTTCGCGGCGCTGGGTGATGGCCCGATGCTCTACGTGGGCGACAGCGAAACGGACGCCGAGACGGCGCGGCGGGCGGGCGTGCCGTTCCTCCTGTTCACCGAGGGCTACCGGAAGACCGAGCCGTCCGACATCCCCCACGCCGCGCGGTTCGCGCGGTTCGCGGAGCTGCCCGCGCTGATCGCCGCGGAGTTGGCGCGCGCTTGAGGCAGGCGGACCTCAGTCCGCGCAGGAGAGTGCGCGGGCGAAACCGGCGGGCGTCGCCGAAAGGCCGAGGGGGCGTGCGGTGATCCGGTCTCCCTGAAGACGGGCGGCCATGACCTCCGCGAAGTCCGCGTCGGCGAGGATCATCTCGGGGCCTGCGCCGCAGTCACGGAGGCCGCCCCAGATCACCTCGTCGCCGATGCGGTGATTGGTGAGGCCCGGCAGCGCCGCGATCTCCGTCAGGCCGCGCGGGCCCCATCGCCAGACGCGCAGGGTGCGCGCGAGGTGGGGACGGTCGACGTAGGCGATCTCGGGCCGGCCATCGCCGTCCAGGTCGGCGACGCCGACAGGCGCGAGCCAGCGGAACGGTTCGCCGATGGGGGGCGTGGCGGCAGCCTTCACGAGCGCCCCGTCGCGCAGTGCGTAGACGGCAAGCTGTGCGCCGCGGGCGGGGTCGGTCTCCACGACCACGACGTCGGGCGCGCCGTCGCCGTCGGCATCGGCGACGCGGGGGGCGATGTCCTCGAAGACGTGGGTGGGGGTTGGCCCTTCTCGGAGATCGAGGCGCAGGACGCGCCCGTCCGTGAGCGTCACGGACAGCACGCGCATTTCGCGCAGGCTGCCCATGATGCGGTGGGGGTAGACGTCGTCGGGCGTCTCGTAACGGGCGGCGACGATGGCGGGTTCGGCGGCGGCGGCGCAGCCTGCGAGAAGCAGGAGAGCCGCCGCGAGCGCGCGCATCAGATCTGCTTGAGCGGCATCTGCACGACGAGCCCGTCGAGCGCGTCGGTCACCTTGAGCTGGCAGGTCAGGCGGGAGCGGACGGGATCGGGCTCGTAGGCGAAATCGAGCATGTCCTCCTCCATGTCCTCCTTGTGGGGAAGGCGGGCGACCCAGTCGGGGTGGACGTAGACGTGGCAGGTCGAGCAGGCGCAGGCGCCGCCGCAGTCGGCCTCGATCCCTGGGATGCCGTTGTCGCGGGCGCCTTCCATGACAGTCAGTCCGTTCGGGACATCGACCACATGCTCTTTGCCGTTGTGTTCGATGTAGGTGATCTTCGCCATCCGATTTCCCGCTGTTCGCTGCGCGTTCCGCGGGTGTATCTAGTGTGTGTGGAGAGGACCTGCCAGCCTCTTCTGCGGCGGTGCGGCACGATCGGGGGGAGGTGCGGCGATGACGCTGAGGGTGATCGGGGCGGGCTTCGGGCGGACCGGCACGGATGCGATGCGCGAGGCGCTGAACATCCTCGGGTTCGGGCCGTGCCACCACATGTTCGAGGTGACGGAGAACCCGGTGATGAAGGCGCGCTGGCGCGCGTTCATGGCGGGCGGGGCGGGCGGCTGGGACGCGCTCTTCGAGGGCTACAGAGCCTGCGTGGACTGGCCAGGCGCGCTGTTCTGGCGGGAGCTCATGGACGCGTTTCCGGAGTCGAAGGTGGTGCTGACGTGGCGGACGCCCGAAAGCTGGTGGGCGAGCTACGAGAAGACGCTGCTCCGCTACTACCAGACGACGGAGGATCGGGAGTCGGTGGGCTACCGCGTGATCGACCGGGTGTTCGGACCGCGGGCGGAGAACCGTGTTCATGTGGTCGGGCTCTACGAGGCGAACGTTGCAGCTGTGCTGGCCGAGGTGCCGCCCGACCGGCTGATCCTGCACCGGCTGGGCGACGGCTGGGGGCCGCTCTGCGCGGGGCTGGGCGCGGCGGTGCCGGATCTGCCTTACCCGCGCACGAACTCGACGGCCGAGATCCGGGAGCGTTTCGCGGTCGACTGAGGCGCGGTCCGGGTTGCACGGGTCCATGGATGTTCTATCTTCGTTCCCATGGCGCTCTACACTCCCACCCCACATCCCTGGCCCCGGCCGCCGGCCGCGGTACCGCATGACCGGCTCGACGACGTGCCGAATGGGGCGCGGATCGTCGTGGCGGGGCTCGTCTTGGTGCGGCAGCGGCCGGGGACGGCGAAGGGCGTGATCTTCGTGACGCTCGAGGACGAGACGGGAATTTCCAACGTCATCGTCTGGCGCAAGGTCTACGAACGCTTCCGCCGCGCGGTGATCGCGGGGCGGTGTCTGCGGGTGACAGGGCGGCTCCAGCGGGAGGGGGCGGTCACGCATGTGGTGGCCGAGGAGATCGAGGACATCTCGTGGATGCTGGACGAGTTGCTGCGGGAAGTGGCCGTGTCCGAGGCGGTCCATACGCCGTGCAAGGCAGGCGACCAGCCCTGAGGGGTAAAGGGCCCCGTGCCGGGGGACGAGGTCCGGCACGGGGCGGACTTGCGGCTACACCCACCACACACTGCGCCACAAGTCTTCAAAGGGCTCCTCCGCCTGAACGGCGAGCCCTGCCCGGGAGGGGGAGAACGAGCACCCCGAGCGGCCAGGAACGGCGATCCCGAAAGCGCCCGACCGTCGATCCCGGCTTCACCGGCCCGCAGTCGGAAGCTGCGCCATCCCTTGCGAAACCGACCCTAGCGGTGCCTCATCAGCCTTCCGTTAGGTAAAGCCGCCGGATCTCGGAAAAAATACGTTAACTCGCGGGCGCTTCGGCGGGACCACAGTTTCAGCAGATGTCATCAAGTCCCTGATTCCAAGGAGCAATCACCTCTCCGCGAATTTTTAACGGAACCTTAACACCTCCATGGACAAGGCCCTGATCCGCTCGGGGCACGGTCTCCTCACCCTGCGGGTCGAGAAAGGAGACCTTTGAAGTGAGTTTTTTCATTGCCATGCAGAACCGGCGGGGCGTGGCAAGCTATTGGCATCCCCAGTCGATCGTCAGCGAGAGTGACGAGTTCCTGATTGTGTCACGGTCGGGTGGGCGGAATGAATTTTTGCGCATCTCCAACGCCGGAGCGAGCAGCGGGACCGAGAAGGAGGCTCCGACCGGTCTCCGACCCGGTCTCGTCATGGTTGCAACACTCGTCTCGCAGGGCCCAGACCGCGGGGAGATCTTCCTCGTGGAACGCACGAAACCGGACGCAGTCGAAACCGACGGCCGATTTGTCGGCGGTGACGGCTATGTTCTGCTTACCCACGATGCGGGCGGCGTCACGCTCAAGGGCTCCGCCCGCATCCGAAGCGACCAGAAGACGGCAGCGGTCCTCGACCGCTGCCTCTTCTTCGCCAACGATGAACCGGGCGCGACCGTCCACTTCGACGCCCGCTACATCCCCTGGGTCCATGAGGTCCTGCCCGGCGGCTTCGACGGCGGCGACCGCGTCCCGGCACCGTGATGTAGATGAACCGCGTAGGTCTTTCTCTGCGCTTCGAGATTCCCGGTTCACAGACCCGGGAGCTTCCGCATAGTCTCGACCGTGAATGCCTCGTGAAGGTGGGGGCGCACGACGGGTTTGGCGGGGACGGCCCGATGGGAAAGATGACCGGTCGGGAACCGAGCCGGCTGACGCTTTCGCTTGTGGGCAACTTCTGCCTGAGCGATCCCGAAGGCCGCACGATCCGTGTGACCGAGAAGAAGGCCCGGGTCCTGCTGGCGATGCTGGCTACCGCCCGGGACCGGCGGCGATCGCGCGAGTGGCTCAAGTCCCGCCTCTGGGAAAGGTCGTTCGAGGAGCAGGCGAGCAATTCGCTCCGCCAGTGCCTCCATGCGCTCCGCCGGGCGCTCGACCCGTATTCCGACATGCTGCAGGCGGACTACGAGCACGTCTGGCTCGAGGATGTCGATGTCCAGATGGACCCCGGCGGGGACCCGCGGGCCGTCTTCTTCGAGGATGCGCCGCGGCTGGGCGAAGGCGGAGAGGATTGGCTCAGGGAGGAACGGCAGGCCTTCGCGGCCCGCCAGGAGGACGCGCCGCGCGCGATGGTGGAGCTCGGCCCCGCCGCGCCGGTGACGCCTGTCCTCTTCGAGGCGCCGCCCACGCTGCTGATCGGAAGTCCGGTCGTGGTGTCCGAGGACGTCCGCGCCGCGGCGGTGGCCGAGCGCATCACGAACATGATGCAGGAGACGTTCCGCGCGAACGGGTTCGTCGAAACCTACGACCTGCGCGACGTCCAGACCAACCAGCTCGAAGGGCGGTCGCCGGATTCGGTATCGCATCCCCCGGTTCTGGCGGAAGTGCGCGTGTCGGTGCTGGGGCCGGAGCTACAGGCGACCATCGTGGCCCGCGTGCCCGCGACGGGACGTGTGATCTGGACCTCCTCCATCGCGAGCGACCGGGACGCGGCCTTCGCGATCGCGTCCGAGACCATGATGGAGTTCGTCATGGGGGCGGTCGACTCGATCGAGGGGCTGATCCTGCGCAACCCGGGGCTGGGCGTGAAGCCAACGCTCTACACGGCCGTGCACCAGCTCTTCGGCCTGTCGCGCGACGGGCTGCATGATGCGACGTACCTGCTCACCTCGTTCACGCGCCCCTCGGGCTATTCCGCGAATGCCGAGGCGTGGCTCGCCTTCGGCACGATGCTGATGCGCAACGAGATAAGGGAACGGCGCGAGGCGGCCGTGGCACTCGCCGGAGAACACCTGGCGAGGGCGCTCGAGGCCGATCCGTCGAATGCCGTCATCCTCGCGATCGCGGGGCATTACGAGGGGTTCATCCTCAACGACCTTGCGACGGGCCGCCAGCACCTCGCCGAAAGCCGGCGCATCCTGCCCAACCTCGCCTTCGCCTGGGATGCCACGGCGATGAACGCGATCTACTCGGGCGACCTCGACCGGGGGGCGCAGGCCGCCGACATCGCGCGGCGGCTCGGGCGCTACAGCCCTTACCGCTTCTATTACGATGCCTCGGCGGTGATCGCGGCGACACTGCAGGGCCGGCACCGCGACGCGGTCCGGCTGGGCGAGCGGGTGCTGGGCAAGCGGCCCAAGTTCCTTCCCGTGCTGCGCCACCTCTTCGCAAGCTACGCGGCGCTCGGCGAGACCGACAAGGCGCGCGACTGCTTCCGCCAGATCCGCGAGGTCGAACCGAGCTTCGGCACGCCCGCGATGTACGAGGAAGACTATGCCCGCACCTATTCGACCACGATCAGCCTGATTGAAACGGGGCTCAGGGACGTGGGACTGGTGGGGCACGACGGGGGCGTCTCGGGACAGGGAGAAGGCGCGTGACCAAGACGAAGACAAAGACGAAAACCAAGACAAAAACCAAGACGAAGACAAAAACCAAGACGAAGACCAAGACGAAGGTCGCGGGCCAGGGCGGTCTGCAGGAGAACTCGCTCGCCCCGCTTTACGTGGCGTGGATGGTGCGCGATCAGGCCAACGTGAAGCTGCTGCACGGCGCGCTCGACGCGATCATCGCGACCTGCGACCCGCACATTCCCGGCCCCGCCTACGAAGGCGACGCGCTGCGGGCCGAGCTCGACATCCTCCTTGCCATGCAGGACGACGAAGAGCGGACGCGCCGGCAGCCCGAAATCCTCGCCGAGATCGACGACATCATCCCGAACTTCCTCGCGATCTTCGAGGACGCCGCCGGGGCGCCGGTCAGCCTGATCCGGCTGATGGTGCTGCTGCAGGACGCGGGGCTCGCGCTTTCCGCGCATTACAAGGACCGCTTCAACCGCCCGCGCCCCCACCTGATGGACCACGGCATCAACCCGATGGTGACCGTGCCGAACCATTCCGCCTACCCGAGCGGACATGCCACGCAGGCCTACCTGATCGCACACGGTCTGGCCGAGGTCTTCGGCCACGACCCCGGAGTGATCGCCGAAGCCTTCGACGTGGCGCACCGCATCCGGGAAAACCGCGAGTGGGCCGGAGTGCATTTCGCATCGGACGGCGACTGCGGCGCGATCATCGCGCAATCCGCCTTCAGCCAGCTGCGCGAGGTCTACGACGCGCTCTTCGTGCAGGCCATCGCCGACGTGCAGTCCTACGACCCGGGTCCCTCGCCCTACCTCGGCCACGGGCCGGTGAGCGAGCGGCGGAAGGACCCCACCCCGCTGCCGCCGGTGGAGCAATGGTCGCTCGAGCGCATGGGGATCAGCGAAGCGGGGGGGAACATCCGGACGGGCGGCGCGGGCGTGACGGTCGGACTGGTCGACATGCCCGTCGACGTGACGCACCCCACCTTTGCACGCGGCGCCGACCACGCGATCGATGCGACCCTCGCGGCGACGGCCGATCCTGCGGTCTGGGCGGCGTCGCCGGCGGTTCTGAACCTCGACTATCCCGCGGCGGCGGACGGTCGGATGGCCTTCGCCTCGAAGGGCGCGGGGCACGGCACGGCGATGGGCGGGCTGATCGTGGGCCGAGCCGGGCCGCTCTGCCCGATCTGGGGCGCGGCGCCCGAGGCGAAACTGATCCCGGTGCGCTGTTCGACCCTGCTGCACGACACGCACGCCAACCGCCTGAAGCTTGCGGGTGCCGTGCTGAGGCTGGCCTTCGGCCCCAACGGGAAGGCGGACGTGATCCTCGTGGGGCCGCCGTTCGTCCGGCCCGCGGAGGGCGACTATCCGCGCGACTGGTCGGGCGCCGTGGACCTTGCGGAGTTCGCGGGGGCCTGCGACCCGCTCGCGCTCGCCATTCTCGTGGCGAGCCTCGCGGTGCCCGTGGTGATCCCGGCAGGCAACGACGGGACGAGCGCGATCTCCTACCCCGGCGCGCCCTCGGACTTCTCTGCGGTCGCGGCGACGCTGCAGGACGGCGACGGGCGGAAGGCGGTGGAGGAGATGCTGGCGGCCGCCGGGCTGGCGATCCCGCGGGAGATGCTCGACCGCGCCGCGTCGGCGCTGGCGGAGGGGCCTGACCCCTTCGTGCAGACCGGCCTCATCGTCGTCGGGGCGGCAAAGCTGTCGGACCCGTTGTCGAAGGCCTCCGACCTCGTGCCCGCGCGCTACAGCCAGCACGGGCCTGGGCTGTTCGGCCTCGCCCCGAGCGACCGCGACGAGGAGCCCTGGGCCAAGCCCCCGACCGATGGCCTGATGCGCTACAACTACGTGCCGGCCCCAGACATCTTCGGCCCGGGCGGCTATGCGCCGGACCCCCATGCGCTGCATTCCCATCACGCTCAGGAGTATGGCTTCGGCGGAACCTCCGCGGCGGCGGCACAGGCGGCCGGCGTGGTCGCGCGCGTCGTGGAGGCGCGGCGGGCGGCGGGCGAGGCGCTGGACGGCCCGGCGGTGCGTCAGGCGATGGCGGCCCGTCTTGGCGGTGCGCTGGCGCCCAAGTGGGGCTATGGCCTCCTGACGGTCGCGGCGGTCTGAGGCGTCAGAACCGACCGGGCGCGTAGGGCGCGAGGTCGAGGTTCGGCCTCCGCCCCGAGATGAGCTGCGCGAGGATGCGGCCCGTCTTCGGCCCGCCGGTAAGCCCGACGTGGTCGTGGCCGAAGCCGAGGAAGGCGCCCCTCAGTCCCGGCGCCTCGCCGATCACGGGGATGGAATCGGCGACGGCGGGGCGGTGCCCCATCCACTCGGTCGCATGACGCCAGGCGAGCCCCGGGATCGCCGCGCGGATGTTGCGTTCGAGAAGCGCGAGGGGCGCGCGCGAGGGGGGTGCGTCGAGGCCGCCGTATTCGACGACGCCGGCAAGGCGGAGGCGGCCCTCCATCGGTGTCACGACGAACTTCCCTGCCGTCACCATCACGGGGCTGCGCGGCATCACGTTCGGCTCCCAGAGCTCGAGATGGTAGCCGCGCTCGGTCTCGAGCGGGACGTCCACGCCGAGCTTGCGCGCGAGGGGACCGGACCAGACGCCCGCGGCAAGCACGGCGGCGTCGCACGGGACGGTTTCGCCGCCCACGTGGACGCCGGAGACGCGGCCCTCGGTCCGGGCTATGTCCGTCACTTCTCCGATCAGGAGCCGCGCGCCGCGCGACACCGCATGGGCCGCGAGCGCCTTCACATAGGCGCCGGGGTCCGAGATGCGGCCATGCCTGCCGAGCTTCACGCCGAAACGGACGGCCGGACCCCAGACGGGGTCGTAGGCGCGGAGATCGGGTTCCTCGAGAAGGTCCCAGGCGAAGCCGTTGGCCTTGCGGACCGACCAGCCGAAGCCGTCCGCGTCGAAGGCGGCGCGACCGGGATAGAGGAAGAGGTAGTCGGACGGGACGATCCACCGCTCCGCCCCCGTGCCCCCGGCCAGCGCCTGATGGTCGGCGAGGCTGTCGCCGATCAGGGGGGTCAGCGCGGCGGCCCGGCGCTGTGCCGCGGGCGCATTGGCATGGCGGAGGTAGCGCAGGAGCCATGGGGCGAGCCGCGGCAGGTAGCTCCACTTCATGAAGAGCGGCTGGTTGGGGTCCAGCAGCATCCGCGGCGCGCGCGCCATGAGCCCGGGCACCGTGACAGGAACCACCGCGCAGGCGGCGAGCACACCGCCGTTGCCGAAGCTCGCGCCCTCGGCCGGGCCCTTGCGGTCGATCAGGACGACGTCGTGCCCCTCCCGCTGGAGCCACACGGCGGTCGCCACCCCAACGATACCCGCGCCGATGACGGCGACCGTCTTCCTGTCCGACGCCATCCCGAGCCTCGTCCCCTGCGCGCCGGACCGTGGCACAGGCGCGGGCCGCGATCAATCGCGGGTGGGCGGAGGACGTGGATCGAAACAGCGTCGGGATGCCGCGCGGTGGCCCGGTGACAGGTGCGGATCGCAGGCGTGGACGGGCCGGCGGCAGCCGCCCTGCCCCCGATGCCAAACCGATTCACGGACCATCAGAATCGTTGACACTGACATATGCAAGATTTGATTCTGATGTCTCTCCGCTGGAGGAGCGGCACTCAGCCGTAGCGGGACAACACCAGAAAAGGGAGGATCGTGATGTTCACCAGGAAAGCACTGCCGGGGCTGCTGCTCGGCACCATGCTGACCGCGCCCGCCGTGGCGCAGGACAACATGGACAAGCTGACGAACATGCAGCGCACCGACGCAACCTTCACCGAAGTCGCGCAGACCGGCGCGACAGCGGATGCGCTGAAGGACATCGTCCAGTACATCAACGTGCCAGACGGGTTCGAGGTAAGCCTCTATGCCGTCGTGCCGGATGCGCGGTCGATGGCGGTGGCGCCGCAGGGGACGGTCGTCTTCGCGGGCACCCGGAAGGACAAGGTCTGGTCGATCGTGGACCGCGACCGCAACCGCGTGGCCGATCAGGTGAAGGACTTCGCGCCGTCGATCACCTTCGACATCCCGAACGGCCCCTGCTTCTCGCGCGACGGGTTCCTCTACATCGCCGAGCGCAACCGCGTGCTCGTGTTCCCGGCGGCCGAGTTCTTCTTCGAAGGGCCGGACCCGGCGGTGGGTGTCGTCGTGGCGCAGGGAAGCCTGATCCCGCCGGAGGAGGAGAGCTTCAATCACACCGCCCGCGTCTGCCGGGTCGGCCCGGACGGCAAGCTCTACATCTCGCTCGGCCAGCCCTACAACGTCCAGCCGGTCGAGAAGCTCGAGATGTACGACCAGATCGGCATCGGCGGGATCATCCGCATCAACACCGACGGGACGGGCCGCGAGGTCTATACCCGGGGCGTGCGCAACTCTGTCGGCCACGACTTCAACCCGGGCAACGGAGAGCTGTGGTTCACCGACAACCAGGTCGACGGCATGGGAGACGACATCCCGCCGGGCGAGCTCAACCGGCAGACCCAGGCGGGCCAGCACTTCGGCTTCCCCTGGACCAACGCTCGCGTCGAGATCCCCGACTTCAAGAACGTGCCGCGCCCGGAAGGGGTGGAGTTCGTCGAACCGCAGGTTGAGATGCAGGCCCACGCGGCCGACCTCGGCATGAGCTTCTACCGGGGGAACTCCTTCCCCGAGAAGTACCGGGGCGGCATCTTCTCGGCCCAGCACGGGTCTTGGAACCGCACGGTTCCGGTGGGGGCGCGCGTGATGTTCACCGCGCTTGACGAGGAAGGCAACGCCGCCGGAACGGAGGTCTTCGCAGACGGCTGGCTGAACGAGGAGACGGGCGAATACCGGGGGCGGCCGATGGACATCGCCTTCCTGCCCGATGGGTCGATGCTCGTCTCCGACGACTTCGCGGGCGCCATCTGGCGGATCGCCTACAACCCCGCGCCATCCGAGTGATGCGGATTGCGGCTCTCATCGTCCTCGGCGGGCTTTCGCTCGCCGGGGGCACCCCGGCGGCGGCGGACGATCCCGCCGCCGGACGTCAGATCGCAAACATGTGCCGGACCTGCCACGGGATCGACGGCTACGCGCAGATCCCGATCGCGCCGCACATCGGCGGCGAACCCGAGGAGTATCTCGAACGCCAGCTCATGGCCTTCAAGACCGGGGCGCGGGAGCACGAGATGATGACCATCGTCGCAAGCGGACTGACGGCGCAGCAGATTTCCGACGTCGCGGCGTGGTACGCCAACCACGAGGTGACGGCGACCCTGCCCGCCGGCGCGACGGAGGCGGATGCGCCCGACGCCTGCGTGTCCTGCCATGGCGCCAGCGGGATTTCGGTGGCACTGGACGCGCCGAACCTTGCGGGCGAGGTGAACATCTACATCGACACCCAGCTCAAGGCGTTCCGCAGCGGCAAGCGCCGGCACGACATCATGTCGCTCATCGCCGCCGACATGACCGACGAGGAGATCCGCGCGGTGGCCGACTGGTACGCGTCCGTGACGCTGGAGATCCGGCCGGTGGAGTGACGCGCTACTTCCTGCGCGGGGGCGGGTCGTCGTAGACCGCCCAGCCGTAGTCGCTGCCCGTTTCGGGCAGCTTCTCCTCAGGCACGTTGCGGGCGAGGTAGGTCTTGGCGAGGAAGTTCGCCGAGACCGGGGCGGTCAGCAGCAGGAAGAGCGTGATGAGAAGCTCGTGGAACGAGAGCCGCTGTTCGGTCAGCAGGAAGTACAGGATCGAGGCGATGAGGACGCTGCCGACCCCCAGCGTCGTGGCCTTCGTCGGCGCGTGGAGCCGCTGCATCGTGTCGCGCAGTTTCACGAGCCCGTAGGACCCGACGAAGCCGAAGACCCCGCTGATGACGAGGAAGACGGCGATCAGCAGTTCGAGAACGAAATCCATCCGACCCTCACTCGATGATGTCGCCGCGCAGGATGAAGCGGCAGTAGGCGACGGTCGAGACGAAGCCGACCATCGCCGTCAGCATCGCCGCCTCGAAGTAGATCGCCGTTCCCCGCGCGATCCCGTAGAGCACGAGAAGCGCGATCACGTTGATGACCATCGTGTCGAGCGCGAGGATGCGGTCTGCCGCGTCCGGCCCGCGCGCGAGCCGCCAGAGGTCGATGACGAGCGCGACCGCATAGCAGCCGATGGCGAAGGTGAGCGCGGCCTGGATCACTGGAATATCTCCTTCAGTCGGCGTTCGTAGCGGTCCTTCATGGTATCCCGCGCCGCATCGGGATCGTCGACGTGCAGCGCATGGACGAGGATCGACCGGCCATCGGCGCAAAGCATGGCGGAAACCGTGCCGGGTGTCATGGTGATCGTTCCCGCGAAGACGGTGATCGCCTCGGCCGAGGTCAGGTCGAGCGGGACGGTGATCCAGGCAGAGCGGATGTCCTCGTTCCGCTTGAACAGGATGATCATGGCGACCTGCACGTTGGCCACGACGATGTCCCACAGGACGATCAGGATGTATTCGATGATCTTGAGCGGGCGCCCGAGGTTCGGCCGATCTGGCCAGTAGGCGGCGGTCAGCATCGGAATGACGATGCCGAGAAAGCCGCCGAGCAGGACGTTCCCGAGAGTCACCGTGTTCACGAGCCCCAGCCAGACGGCGAGGAGCACGAGGCTCAGCCACGGGTGCGGAAGAAGCGTTCGCAGCATCTGTCAGTCTCCCTCCCCGCCCTGCAGCACCGCTGCGATGTAGCCCGCCCTGTCGAAAAGCTGCGCCGAGGTCGCCTCGAGGTAACCGGCCACCGGCCCGGCGAAGACCGCGAGCGCCGCGAGGAGCGCGATGCACGCCATCGCGGGCGCAACCTCGAGCGGCCGCGCGGCGGGCGGTTCCTCGGCCCGGACCTCTGCCGGGGACGGAAGCGTCGCGGTCGACTTCCAGAAGAGCGTGCTGCCCGCGCGGGCGAAGCCCACGATGGTCAGGAGCGAACCCGCGAGGATCGCGGTCCAGGCCCAGGGCATTTCTCCGGGTGCACGCAGCGCGTCGAGGATGAGCAGCTTGCCGAGGAAGCCCGAAAGCGGCGGCATCCCCGCCATCGCGATGGCGCCCGCGAAGAAGAGCGCCGCGAAGAGTCCATTCTGATCGGTCGCGGGCCGCGCGATCAGGAGCCCGTTGCCCCGGCGGGCGAGCACGAGGTCGGCAATCAGGAAGAGCGCGGCCGCCGCGAAGGTCGAATGGACGATGTAGTAGAGCGCCGCGGTGGTCGCCTGTGGCGTGAAGGCCGCGACCGCGATCAGGAGCGTGCCCATCGAGCCGATGGCCGAGAAGGCGATGAGCGGCATGAGCCGCCGCGCGCCGAGCACTCCGAACGCGCCGATCGCGATGGTGACGATCGCGGCCGGGAAGAGCCAGCCGTCCGTTCCTTCCGTGGACGGGATGCCGGGGCCGAAGGCGACGGTGTGGATTCGGAGGATCGCGTAGGCTCCGACCTTCGTCATGATCGCGAAGAGGGCCGCGACGGGGGCGGGCGCGTTCGCATAGGTCCCCGGAAGCCAGAACTGCACCGGAAAGAGCGCGGCCTTCACCGCGAAAACGACCATCAGCAGGATCGCCGCAACGCGGACCAGCGCCGCGTCCTCGGGCGGCGTTTCGGCAAGCCGCACCGCCAGATCGGCGATGTTGAGCGTGCCCGTGGCCCCGTAGAGCGTTCCGAGCGCGAAGAGGAACAGCGTCGATCCGGCCAGGTTCATCACGACATACTGGAGACCCGCGCGCATCCTCTCGCGCCCGCCGGAGTGGATCATCAGGCCGTAGGAGGCGATCAGCAGCACCTCGAAGAAGACGAAGAGGTTGAAGACGTCGCCCGTCAGGAACGCGCCGTTGATGCCCATCAGCTGGAACTGGAAGAGGGCATGGAAGTGCTTGCCGCGCGCATCCCAGCCTGTCGCGATGGCGTGGACCAGCGTGACGAGCGCGAGGATCGCCGTCAGGAGAAGCATCAGCGCCGACAGCCGGTCGAGCACGAGGACGATGCCGAAGGGCGCGGGCCAGTCGCCCAGCCGGTAGAGCATCGTCTCACCCCCCGCGGCCGAAGTGGCGAGGCCGATGGCGATGGCAAGAAGCGCCGTCGTCCCCGCAAGCGACGCCGTGCGGGCGAGCGGCATGTCGTAGCGCATCACGAAGGCGATCAGGGGTGCGAGGAGCGCCGGGAGCACGACCGGCGCGATGATCCAGTGGCTCATGGCGCGCGGTCCTCGCCCTCTGCCTCGTCGTCGGGGCCGATGTCGATGCGGTCGTTCCCTGCCTCGAGGAAGGCGCCGAGGCCGACCATGACGAGCACCGCCGTCATCCCGAAGGAAATCACGATGGCGGTGAGGACAAGCGCCTGCGGCAGCGGGTCGGTGTAGATGCCGTCGCCGTACTTCGACAGGATCGGCGACCGGTCCACGGTGAGCCGCCCGCTGGCGAAGATGAAGACGTTGACCGCGTAGGACAGGAGCGCGAGGCCGAGAATCACGGGAAACGTCCGCAGCCGGAGGATGAGGTAGACCCCGCCGGCCGTCAGCACGCCGATCGAGCTTGCCACGACGAGTTCCATCTCAGGCGTCCCTCTCCTGCCCGCCCGACCGCTCGGACGGATCGAAGTCCATGGGCTCGACGTTGACGGTCTCTCCCGCGAAGCGCGCGATGCTCGACAGGCTGTAGAGCATCAGCATCACCGCCCCCAGAACGGTAAGGAAGACGCCCAGGTCGAAGAACATGGCGGTCGCCAGCTCGAACTCCTCGATCGGGGGGAGGTGGACGTAGGTGTAGCCGCTCGTGAGGAACGGCAGCCCGAAGAGCCAGGCGCCCGCGCCGGTCAGCCCCGCGATCACCACGCCCCAGGCGATCATCGTGTGGTACTCGATGCGCTTGCGCGCCTGCGTCCAGGCGAAGCCGGACGCCATGTATTGCATGAGCAGGGCGATGGAGATGACGAGGCCCGCGACGAACCCTCCGCCCGGCTGGTTGTGGCCGCGCAGGAAGATGTAGACGCCCACGAGCGCCGCGATGGGCATGAGCACCCGCGTCGCCACCACCATCATCAGCGGGTGCCGGTCGCGCGAACGGTCCTGCGAATAGTCCGTGTTCTTCAGCCGCCGCGCCGCGGGTCCGGACAGGAGCGCCATCATCACCGCGTAGATCGTCAGCCCGGCGATCCCCAGCACGATGATCTCGCCGTAGGTGTCGTAGCCGCGGAAGTCCACGAGGATCACGTTGACGACGTTGGTGCCCCCGCCGCCTTCGTAGGAGTTGGCGATGTGGTAGCCCGAGATCGTGTCGATGTCGCGCATAAGGAAGGCATGAGCGACGACAGCGACTCCCGCGCCTGCGGCGATGGCGATCACGCCGTCGCGGAGGCGCCGCGCCACGCTGCTTTCCACCGGCGTCCCCTTCGGCAGGAAGTGCAGCGCGAGCAGCAGGAGCATGATCGTCACCGTCTCGACAGCGATCTGGGTGAGTGCGAGGTCGGGAGCGGACAGGTAAACGAACATCGCCGATACCATGAGTCCGATGACCGACACCACGATCAGCGCGATGAACCTCTGCCGGTGGAGGATGACGACCCCGATCGCTCCGCCGATGAGCAGGAGCCAGCCCGCCCAGACGACAGGCGGGACGGGCATGAGCGCCCGGGTCGGAGGCGTCAGCCCGCCGCCCGTCCACGCGAACGCGCCGAGCGCGACGGAGGCCGCCACGAAGATCGCGAGATACCGGCTGATGGCGCCGTTGTGCGCCGTCTCGGTGATCCGGCGCGACATGGCCACCACCGCGGCGACAAGACCATCGAAGATGCGCTTGGCTTCGGGCCGGGGCGCGGCGATCCAGAGCCGGTCGAGCGGGCGGTGGATCCAGAGAAGCAGGAGGCCCCCGAAGGTCGCGATCAGGGACATGAAGAGCGCGGGCGTGAAGCCGTGCCAGATCTTGAGCGAATAGTAGGGCAAAGGCGCGTCGCCGATCACCGCGCCGCCCGCGACCGCCACGAGCGGCCCGACGACCGCCGCCGGAAGGAGCCCGATCACCACGACGCAGAGCGCAAGAAGCGCGGGCGACGCCCACAGCCCGAACGGCGGATCGTGGGGCGTATGGGGGTAGTCGTCGCGGACGGGGCCGAGGAAGACGTGCCCGATGAACCGGAACGAGTAGGCCGCGGAGAGGACGGAACCCAGCGTCGCCAGCACCGGGACGGCCCAGTAGCTCCCCGCCCAGGTGGTGTGGGCGGCTTCCTCGAGCATCATCTCCTTCGACAGGAAGCCGTTGAAGAAGATCATCCCCGCCATCGACAGCGCCCCCACCGTTCCGATCACGAAGGTGATCGGCATGAGGTGGCGGAGTCCGCCGAGCCGCTTGATGTCGCGGGTGTGGGTCTCGTGGTCGATGATCCCGGCCGTCATGAAGAGCGCGGCCTTGAAGGTCAGGTGGTTGATGATGTGGAACACGGCCACGACCGCCGCGATCTCGGTCCCGAAGCCGAGGAGCATGGTCAGAAGCCCGAGATGGCTGACGGTCGAGAAGGCGAGAAGCGCCTTCAGGTCGTCCTTGAAGAGCGCGATGAGCGCGCCCAGCACCATCGTGATCAGCCCCGTGGTGGCGACGATGTAGAACCAGGCGTCGGTACCGGAAAGCACGGGCCACATGCGCGCCATCAGGAACACGCCGGCCTTAACCATCGTCGCGGAGTGCAGGTAGGCCGAGACCGGCGTCGGCGCCGCCATTGCATGCGGGAGCCAGAAGTGGAACGGGAACTGCGCCGACTTGGTGAAGGCGCCGAGAAGGATGAGGATCAGCGCGGGCATATACCAGTCGGACGCGCGGATGACGTCGCCCTGCTGGAGGATGTCCGTAAGGTTGTAGCTGCCCGCGATGTTGCCGAGGATCAGCATCCCCCCGATCAGCGCGAGCCCCCCTGCCCCGGTCACCGCGAGCGCCATGCGCGCGCCCTGGCGGCCTTCGGGCAGGTGCTTCCAGTAGCCGATGAGCAGGAAGGAAGAGAGCGAGGTTAGCTCCCAGAACACCAGGAGGAGGAGGATGTTGTCGGACAGCACGATCCCGAGCATCGCCCCCTGGAACAGGAGGAGATAGGTGTAGAACTGACCCATCGGATCCTCGCCCGACAGGTAGAACCGCGCATAGAGCGTGATGAGAAGCCCGACGCCCAAGATCATCCCCGCGAAGAGCAGCCCGAGACCGTCGAGGAAGAAGGACGCCGACAGACTGAGCTGCGGGAGCCATTCCACATGGGCCGTGATCACCTCGCCGCGCATGACCGACGGCGCGAGCACGAGCAGGATGGCAAGCGCGAGCGCCGTGGGCGCCGCCGTGAAGCTCGCGCAGGCGGTCCGGCCCGCACGGATCATTATGCCGGGCACGAGCGCGCCGAGGAACGGCAGAAGCGCGATCACGATCAGGAGGTTGCCCTCGTCCGTCATGTATGGGTCCCGCACCATGAGGTCGTCGCGTCCCTCGATAGCCATGCGGCGCGCGGAAGTAAAATGCCGCGGTGCCGCGCCGGGACACGCGTCGCGTGGAAGGGGTTCCTGAGCGCGCGCGCCGGCCCTATATCGGGGGAATCGGACAAGGGGTGCTGCCATGGGCGAGACGAAACACGCGAAGGTCCTCATCATCGGCTCGGGTCCCGCCGGCTACACCGCCGCGGTCTACGCAAGCCGCGCGATGCTGGAGCCCGTGCTCGTGCAGGGTATCCAGCCGGGCGGTCAGCTCACCATCACGACGGAGGTCGAGAACTGGCCCGGCGACACGATGGTGATGGGGCCGGAGCTCATGGTCCGCATGGAGCACCACGCCCGCGAGATGGGGGCAGAGATCGTGTCGGACCACATCTCCTCGCTCGACCTCTCGCAGCGGCCCTTCACCGCGCAGGGTGACAGCGGCACGGTCTACACGGCGGACGCCCTGATCCTCGCAACCGGCGCGCAGGCGAAATGGCTGGGCCTCCCGTCGGAGGAGCACTTCAAGGGCTTCGGCGTCTCGGCCTGCGCCACCTGCGACGGGTTCTTCTACCGGGGCCAGGAGGTCGTCGTGATCGGCGGCGGCAACACGGCGGTGGAGGAGGCGCTGTTCCTGACGAACTTCGCCTCCAAGGTCACCGTGATCCACCGGCGCGACAGCTTCCGGGCGGAAAAGATCCTCCAGCACCGGCTGTTCAACAACCCGAAGGTCGAGGTTCTCTGGGACCACGAGGTCGTGGAGGTCGTGGGCTCCGACGCGCCGCGTGGCGTGGAAGGGGTCGTCGCCCGCCACGTGAAGACCGGCGCGACGCACACCGTCCCCTGCAAGGGCTTCTTCGTCGCCATCGGCCACGCGCCCGCCTCCGAGCTGGTGAAGGACCAGCTCGAGCTGCATCACGGCGGTTACGTGGTCACGAAGCCCGGGTCGACCGCGACCTCGATCCCCGGCGTCTTCGCCGCCGGCGACCTCACCGACCACATCTACCGCCAGGCAGTGACGAGCGCGGGCATGGGATGCATGGCCGCTCTCGAGGCCGAGAAGTTCCTCGCCGAGCACGGGGCGGATGCGGGCCGCGACATGACGCTGCCGCTCGGCTACGGGGCGGAAGTTCCTCAGGACGCGGCGGAGTAGGCGGGTTTTCCGATTCGGCCGATCGCTCGCACACCGTCCGCCCGCGATCGCGTGCGGAGGGCGACCGTCGTCCCGATGTTGCAGGTGCGGCAAGGACGGGATTGGACTTTCCCGAATCGAGAGGGTAGCAGGCCGCGACAAGTGCCGCCGGACGTCCCGGCGGCGGAAGATGGTCCTGACGATGCAACTCCCCAACCTCGCGCCGATCCCCGAACTCTACGTCTCCTACGACAGCGCCCAGAAGCTGAAGCACGACGCGGGCGACCTGCCGTCCTGGGACCTCACGCAGCGGCAGGTGTGCGACCTCGAGCTCCTGATGAACGGCGGCTTCCACCCGCTCAAGGGCTTCCTGACGGAAGCCGACTACGACGGCGTGGTCGAGACCATGCGGATGGCGGACGGGTCGCTCTGGCCGATGCCCATCACGCTCGACGTGAGCCAGGCTTTCGCGGACAAGGTCGAACCGGGGCAGGACATCGCGCTCCGCGACCCCGAGGGCGTGATCCTCGCGATCCTGTCGGTCACCGACAAGTGGACGCCCGACAAGTCGCGTGAGGCCAAGCACGTCTACGGCGCCGACGACCTCGCCCACCCTGCGGTCAACTACCTCCACCACAAGGCGGGGCCGGTCTACCTCGGCGGTCCGGTGACGGGCATCCAGCCGCCCGTGCACTACGACTTCAAGGCCCGCCGCGACACGCCCAACGAACTCCGCGCCTATTTCCGCAAGCTCGGGTGGCGCCGCGTGGTTGCGTTCCAGACGCGCAACCCGCTCCACCGCGCGCATCAGGAACTGACCTTCCGCGCCGCGAAGGAGGCGCAGGCGAACCTCCTCATCCACCCCGTCGTCGGCATGACGAAACCGGGCGACATCGACCACTTCACCCGCGTGCGCTGCTACGAGGCCGTGCTCGACCACTACCCGGCCGCCACCACGACGATGAGCCTCCTCAACCTCGCCATGCGGATGGCTGGTCCGCGCGAGGCGGTCTGGCACGGCATCATCCGCCGCAACCACGGCTGCACCCACATGATCGTGGGCCGCGACCACGCGGGGCCGGGCAAGAACAGCCAGGGCAAGGACTTCTACGGCCCCTACGACGCGCAGGAGCTCTTCAAGCAGCACGCGGCCGAGATCGGCATCGAGATGGTCGACTTCAAGCAGATGGTCTACGTGCAGGAGAAGGCGCAGTACTTCCCCGTGGACGAGGTGCCCGAAGGCGCCACCGTCCTCGACATCTCGGGCACCGAACTCCGCCGCCGCCTGCAGGAAGGCATCGAGATCCCCGACTGGTTCTCCTTCCCCGCGGTGGTGGACGAGTTGCGCCGCACCAAGCCCGCCCGGCACCGCCAGGGCTTCACGGTCTTCTTCACGGGCTTCTCCGGCTCCGGCAAGTCCACGATCGCCAATGCGCTCATGGTCAAGCTCATGGAGATGGGCGGCCGTCCGGTGACGCTGCTGGACGGCGACGTGGTCCGGAAACATCTCTCCTCCGAGCTCGGCTTCTCGAAGGAGCACCGCGACCTCAACATCCAGCGGATCGGGTTCGTGGCCTCCGAGATCACCAAGAACGGCGGCATCGCCATCTGCGCGCCCATCGCGCCCTACGCCACGACGCGCCGCACCGTGCGCGAGATGATCGAGCAGTACGGCGCCTTCGTGGAGGTCCACGTGGCGACCAGCCTCGCGGAGTGCGAACGCCGCGACCGCAAGGGGCTCTACAAGCTCGCGCGGGAGGGGAAGATCAAGGAATTCACCGGCATCTCCGACCCCTACGACGTGCCCGAGACCCCCGAACTTCGCCTCGACACCGAGAACGTCGAGGTGGACCATTGCGCCCACCAGGTGCTCCTGAAGCTCGAGCAGATGGGGCTAGTCCGGGGCTGAGCCCCTGCTTCATCCTTGGTCAGATACCCTTGGTGAGGATCCGGGAGGGGCAGACAGCCCCTCCCCGTCCGTCGTCAATGCACGCTCACCGGCGCGAGGTCGTTCTGCCGGGCCAGCACGAAAGCCAGCGTCCGGTCCTTCACAAGCGCGAGCCGCTGCCCGTCGGCGTCGTGGACGGCGTAGATCTCGTCCATGCCCATCGCCTGCTCCTGCACTTCGGCCGGAAGCTCGGCCACGGCCACGGGGCGGACGTAGACGATCCGCTCCGCGTCATCAGTTCCAAAGTCGAATTGCGCGTTCATCGCGTCACCCCTTCCTGATCTCGATCGTGCGCACCACCGTGTCCGGCACGGCGCGGCGCAGGTCCACGTGGAGAAGCCCGTTCTCCATCGCGGCGCCCGTCACCTCCACGCCGTCGGCCAGCACGAAGCTCCGCTGGAACTGGCGCGCGGCGATGCCGCGGTGGAGGAACACGCGGCCCTCGCTGTCGTCCGACTGGCGGCCGCGCACCACGAGCTGCTTGTCCTCGAGCGTGAGGGACAGGTCCGCCTCGGCGAAGCCGGCGACCGCGAGCGTGATGCGGTAGCCCGTCTCGCTCGTCTGTTCGATGTTGTAGGGCGGGTAGCCGGCGCTGTCGGTCTTGGCGGTGCGTTCCACCAGCCGTTCGAGCTGCTCGAACCCGAGAAGAAAGGGGTGGGACCCCAGGGCAAGTTTGGTCATCGACACGTCCTTGAGAAAGCGACCGTCAGGTGCGGCCCCGTTCCGGCGACCGCCCCCCAGATATGGTGGCCGCCCGCGAAACCGCAAGTGCCGGATTCTTTTGCGGAACGGCAAGAATGGGGTAGCTTGATACAGCTTCCTGCCCCTGAGTCGTGGTGTGACCCGCATGAACATGCAGATGGAGATGATGACCGAGGACGTGCTCCGGGTGAAACTCGAAGCGCTCAAGCGGGAGCATCGCGATCTGGACGAGGCGATCCACGCGCTCGAGGAAAAGGGCACGGCGGATCAGCTCACGCTCCGCCGCCTCAAGAAGCAGAAGCTGGTGCTCAAGGACCGCATCGCGCAGATCGAGGATCGGCTCCTTCCGGACATCATTGCGTGAGGTGACGGCGCGGCTATAGTGCGGCCTCCTTTCAACCGGGGGGCGGCATGGGCGCGGTCGTCGGCATCATCATGGGCAGCCAGTCGGACTGGCCGACGCTGAAGGAGGCGGCGGCGATCCTCGACGAACTGGGCGTGCCTTTCGAGGCGAAGATCGTCTCGGCCCACCGGACGCCCGACCGGCTCTGGACCTACGGCAGGACGGCGGTGGAGCGGGGGCTCAAGGTCATCATCGCGGGCGCGGGCGGCGCAGCGCACCTGCCCGGGATGATGGCGTCGAAGACCCGGGTGCCGGTGATCGGCGTGCCGATCGAGACGCGCGCGCTCAAGGGTGTGGACAGCCTCTACTCCATCGTCCAGATGCCGCGCGGGTTCCCGGTGGCGACCATGGCGATCGGTGCGGCCGGTGCCGCGAATGCCGGGCTCATGGCAGCGGCGATCCTCGCGGTGTCGGACGCCGGCCTCGCCGCCCGGCTCGAGGCCTGGCGGCAGGCGGTGACGGACGCGATCCCCGAGGACCCGCGGGATGAGTGAGGCCCTCGCGCCCGGCGCGGTGATCGGCATCCTCGGCGGCGGGCAGCTTGGCCGGATGCTGTCGATGGCGGCCGCGCGTCTCGGCTTCCGCTGCCATGTCTACGAGCCCGGCACCGACTGCCCGGCCAGCCACGTCGCCTGGCGGACGACCTGCGCAGACTACGAGGACGCCACGGCACTGCGCACCTTCGCGCGGTCGGTAGACGTCGTGACCTACGAGTTCGAGAACGTCCCCGCCGAGGCGCTCGACCTGATCGAGGCCGAAGTCCCGATCCGTCCGGGCCGCAGGGCGCTGGCAATCAGCCAGGACCGGCTGCCGGAGAAGGAGTTCGTCACGGGGCTCGGCCTCGCCACCGCCCCCTTCGCGGCGGTGGAGACGGAGGCCGACCTTCGCGCCGCGCTTGACCGTATCGGCGCTCCCGCGATCCTCAAGACCCGTCGCCTCGGCTATGACGGCAAGGGACAGGCGCGCATCATGGCGCCCAAGGATGCCCCCGCCGCCATCGCAGCCATGGCCGGCGCACCTTCGGTCCTCGAAGGCTTCGTCACCTTCTCCCGGGAGGTCTCGGTCATCGCCGCCCGTGGCCTCGACGGCTCGGTCGCCTGCTTCGACCCGGGCGAGAACGTCCACGAAGACGGCATCCTGAGGACCACTACCGTCCCCGCGCGTCTCACCCCGTCGCAGCGGTCCGACTCGGTCCTCATCGCCGCACGGATGCTGAACGCGCTCGACTACGTGGGGGTCATGGGGGTGGAACTCTTCGTCACCCCCGAGGGCCTCGTCGTCAACGAGTTCGCGCCGCGCGTCCACAACTCGGGTCACTGGACACAGAACGGCTGCGTCATCTGTCAGTTCGAACAGCACATCCGCGCCGTCGCGGGCTGGCCGCTCGGCGACGGGAAGCGCCATTCGAACGTGGTGATGGAGAACCTGATCGGGGACGACGTCCTCCGCATCCCCGAGATCGCCGCCACGGGCGCCGCAATCCATCTCTACGGCAAGGCCGAGGCGCGGGCGGGCCGCAAGATGGGGCACGTCAACCGCATCACGGGTCCCGCGTGATCCGGCTCAAGTCGCCCCGCGTCGCCGTCCGGGGAATCATCCTGCACGAGAACCGCCTCCTCCTGGTCAACGCCTATCCGGGCGACCAGAGCGACCTCTGGTGCGCCCCGGGGGGCGGGGCGGAGCCGGGGCAGTCGTTGCCGGACAACCTCGTGCGGGAAGTCGCGGAGGAAACCGGACTGACCGTGACGGTCGGTGCGCCCTGTCTCGTGAACGAGTTCCACGATCCCGCCTCGGGCTTCCACCAGGTCGATGTCTACTTCCGCTGCGCGATCGTGGGTTCGCCGTCCGTCACGGATGGATGGGCCGACCCGGAGGGCATCGTGAACCGTCGCCGCTGGGTCAGCCGGGAAGAGATGGCGTGCCTCCGCTTCAAGCCCGACAGCCTGCCGCGGGCCGCGTGGGGCGACGGCGGGATCCTTTACGATCCGCTCGAGCCGATCGTCCGCTGACGTCGCGCCGGAAGGCTGCCGAATGCGACCCCCCCGAGGACGAGCGCGGCGGCGAGCACCGTCGCGGGCGCGATCGCCTCTCCGAGCAGGATCGCGCCCCCGAGCAGCACGATCACCGGCACCGACGGCTGCGTGAGCGAGGCCGCCGTCGCGCTGAGGCGGGGCAGGACGGCATACCAGAGCGCATAGCCCAGGCCCGACGTGACGGCGCCCGAAACCACGGCTAGCAGGACGCCGTGCGAGGTCGCGGGCGTGGCGTTCGGCGCAAGCATCGTGGCGACCAGGCAGAGGGGTGCGGCGAGGACGAAGTTTGCAGCCGTCGCTGCAAGCGGGTCCTTCGACCTCCGCCCGTTCAGCGAATACACCCCCCAGCCCAATGCGGCCGCTCCCATCGCAAGGGCGGCGAGCGGATCGACCTCCACGCCATGGGTCGGCCAGAACATCCAGGCCAGCCCGGCAAGGGCCACGGCGGAGCCGATCCAGCGTCGGACGGCGGGGCGCTCTCCTCCCAGGAGGCCGCCTGCGAACATCGTGAGCTGGACACCGCCGAACAGGATCAGCGCACCGATCCCCGCATCGAGCCGGAGATAGGCAAGAGAGAAGCCGATCATGTAGGTGGCGAGCGAGAGCGCACCCACGGCGGTGACGCGGGGCGGCGGCAGGCGGACGCCGCGCCGGACCGCCACCAGCGCCGCGAGCGCGATGGCGCCGGCGACCGTGCGGACGAGGGCGAAGGTCAGGGCGCCGATCTCTCCCCCGCCGACGGCGGCGCGGTTGAGGAGCGAATTGGCGGCGAAGGCCACCATCACGGCCGCGACGAGGAGGCCGAGGCGGATCGGCGGGGTCACGGGCGTCCGAGGCGCAGGGGGATCACCCGGGCCAGATCCTCTGCACCATGACCGTCCTCCGCCACGCGCCCGAAGTTGCCGCGGGCGGCGGACAGGGCCGGGACGTCGACGCCCAAGCCCTCCGCGATCCTCAGGAAAAGGTCCTGGTCCTTCATCACGCCGGACACCGGGAAGCCCACCTCGCGATCCTCCCCGAGGATCTTCGGCACCCGTGTCCGGAAGGAGGGGCTGGCGGCCGGGCTCTCCGCGAGGATGCCAATCATGGTTTCAAGATCCAGCCCGAGCCGCGCCCCGATCTGCGTGCATTCGACCATCGCCTGCCACGCGCCGCCAAGCGCCACGTTGTTCACGATCTTCGCCGCATAACCTGCACCGAGAGGACCCACCGGCACGACCCGCTGCGACAGCAGGGCGGCGATCGGCCGGAACCGCACCACGTCCTCCGGCGCGCCACCGACGAAAAGGCCGATGGTGCCCGCGCGGACCATCTCGGGTCCGCCCGAGATCGGCGCGTCGATGGCCCGGCCGCCCGACGCCTCGATGGCGGGAGCCGCGTCGCGCAGCACGGCGGGCGAGACGGTGCTCGTCTCCGCGATGAGGCGGCCGGTCAGATCGAGGCGCGCAAGGCGGGCAAGCACGTCGCGGACTGCCGCGTCGTCGAAGAGGGACAGGATGAGGACGTCGGACGCGCCGACGGCCTCATCGAGCGTCGCCGCGGGCGACACGCCGGGGAGGCCGACGTGGCCCGACCTTGTCCATCCGGTCACCGGGAGTCCCTGCGCCGCGAGGCGTTCAGCCAGTGCGCTGCCCATCCGTCCAAGTCCGATGACGCCGATCCTTTCAGTCATGTCGCCCTGCCTTCCTCCGGCCCGTCGAAGGCCGCTGCCACGAGTCGCTCCAGCGCCGCATCGATGCGAGCCCAGTCGGCCTCGGTCCTGAGCGGGACGCCCGCCATCGCCCCGGTGGCGGCGGACGACAACGCCGCCGCCTCGATGGCCCCGACGACGAGCGCGGTCAAGGCGGCCGCATCGCGCCCCTGTGCGCCGCCTGCGTCTTCCATGCGCGATGCGGCCGCCCATGCGGACAGGACCTGGCCGCGCGCCCGTGCGAACCCGAGGAAGGCGCCGCCCGGCGCGGCCCACTCGGCCGCCTTCAGCCGTCCAAGCAGAGGGTCCGCCCGATAGGCGGAAAGAAGCGCGCGGGCGAGCGCCGCATTGACGTCGGCCACGCTCCCCCCGGTCGGGCGGTGGCGGTCGAGCGCCTGCGCAAGCCGTTGCGCCACACGTTCTCCCAGAGCCTCCATGACGCCGTCGAGGCCGCCGAAGTAGCGGTAGATCAGCTGCTTGTCGCAACCGGCTTCCTTGGCCAGCGCGTTCACGCCCAACGCCGCTGCGCCATCCCGCGCAAGCAGCTCCGCCGCGGCGTCGAGCACGCGCTCCTCCGTCGCCCCCCGGTCGCGCTTTCGGATGTCCATCGTCGCCTCGTCCGTCTTGTCACCGGCCGGTGATAAACTGCTTGACTTGAGTCACCAAGCGGTGACATACGGTTGTCACCTTATAGTGACAAAGGAGTTCAATACCATGTACCCAACCGCTTCCAGTGCGGCCGGCGCCGCGACCATAGCAACCGTCGTTGCGTTCAACATTGCCTTCACCGCCCTCGTCGTCACCTTCGACTACCCCGACATCCTGCGCGCACCCGCGGAACGCGTGCTCCAGAAGTTCGCCGAGGGCGGAGCGGCGCTCATCATGACATGGTACGCCTTCGCGCTCTGCGCCGTCGCGTTGATCCCTGTTTCGCTGGTCCTGTCGTTGGGGCGCGGCGTGACTCCGGTTCGCGTCGCGGCGGCGATCCTCGGAGCGCTGGCAGGGATGGCGCAGGCCATCGGGCTCCTCCGATGGGTCTTTGCGGTGCCGATGCTGGCGGAGGCGGGCGGAGACCGGGAGACCGGCTTCGCGATCCTGAACCAGTGGGGTGGCGTCGCGATCGGCGAGCACCTCGGTTACATGCTGACGGCCTTCTTCCTCCTCGCCATGGCCTTGGCCGACCGCGCCGAAGGATCGCTGATTCGCCCGGTGATTGCCGTCACCTCCGCAGCGTTCATCCTGATCGGCGCGGGCGAGGGACTGGCGCTCGTTGTCGGAGGGCCGGCGGAAACGCTGTCGGCCGCCTCGGTGGCCGGATACCTCGGCTTCTCGGTTTGGCTGGTGGTGGCGGGCGTCGCCCTGATGCTCCCGCGGAAAGAGAAAGGGCGCCCGAAGGCGCCCTTCCCATCGTCTGAGACCTGATGGATCAGAAGTCCATGCCGCCCATGCCGCCGCCGGCGGGCATTGCGGGTTCGTCCTTCTTCGGACGGTCGGCCACCATCGCCTCGGTGGTGATGAGAAGGCCGGCCACGGACGACGCATCCTCGAGAGCGGTGCGAACGACCTTCGCCGGGTCGATCACGCCGAACTTGAACATGTCGCCATATTCCTCGGTCTGAGCGTTGAACCCGAAGGAGGCATCCTTCGATTCGCGGATCTTGCCGGCGACGACCGATCCATCCACCCCCGCGTTGTCCGCGATCTGGCGAAGCGGGGCTTCAAGCGCGCGACGGATGATGGCGATGCCCGCATCCTGGTCGCTGTTGCCGCCCTTGACGCCTTCAAGCGACTTCGCACCCTGGACGAGCGCCACACCGCCGCCGACGACGACACCTTCCTGAACCGCGGCGCGGGTCGCGTTGAGCGCGTCGTCGACACGGTCCTTGCGTTCCTTCACCTCGATCTCGGTCATGCCGCCGACGCGGATGACGGCAACGCCACCGGCGAGCTTCGCCACACGCTCCTGCAGCTTCTCCTTGTCGTAGTCCGAGGTGGTCTCCTCGATCTGCGCGCGGATCTGGGACACGCGGGCCTCGATCTCGGCCTTGTCGCCGGCGCCGTCGATGACGGTGGTGTCATCCTTCTTGATGATGACCTTCTTCGCGCGGCCGAGCATGTCGAGCGTGACGCTCTCGAGCTTCATGCCGAGGTCTTCCGAGATCACCTGGCCGCCCGTGAGGATCGCGATGTCCTGGAGCATGGCCTTGCGGCGGTCACCGAAGCCCGGCGCCTTGACGGCCGCGATCTTGAGCCCGCCGCGGAGCTTGTTCACGACGAGCGTGGCAAGCGCCTCGCCCTCGACATCCTCGGCCACGATGAGAAGCGGCTTCTGGCTCTGGATGACGGCCTCGAGCAGCGGGACCATCGGCTGGAGGGACGACAGCTTCTTCTCGTGAAGAAGGATGTAGACGTCCTCGAGCTCCGCCGACATCTTGTCGGCGTTCGTCACGAAGTAGGGCGAGAGGTAGCCGCGGTCGAACTGCATGCCCTCGACGACCTCGACTTCGGTCGCCATGCCCTTGTTCTCTTCCACGGTGATGACGCCGTCGTTGCCGACCTTCTGCATCGCTTCCGCGATCATCTTGCCGATTTCCGACTCGCCGTTGGCCGAGATCGTGCCGACCTGCGCGACTTCGGCGCTGTCGTTCACCGGGCGCGCGGCCGACTTGATGTGCTCGACGACGTGGGCCACGGCGGTGTCGATGCCGCGCTTGAGGTCCATCGGGTTCATGCCGGCGGCGACGGCCTTCATGCCTTCGCGGACGATCGCCTGGGCCAGGACCGTGGCGGTGGTGGTGCCGTCACCCGCTTCGTCGTTGGTGCGGGAAGCGACTTCCTTCACCATCTGCGCGCCCATGTTCTCGAACTTGTCCTCGAGCTCGATCTCCTTGGCGACGGTGACGCCGTCCTTGGTGATCCGGGGGGCGCCGAACGACTTCTCGATGACGACGTTGCGGCCTTTCGGGCCGAGCGTCACCTTCACCGCGTCGGCGAGGATGTTGACGCCACGCAGCATCCGGTTGCGGGCATCCGTGTTGAACTTGACGTCCTTGGCAGCCATGTTGGCTTCTCCTGATTTCTTGCGTTGTGCGGAAAGGGTCGCGGGTCGCTCAGCCGATGATGCCGAGGATGTCGCTTTCCTTCATGATCAGCAGCTCTTCGCCGTCCAGCGTGATCTCGGTCCCGGACCACTTTCCGAAGAGGATGCGGTCGCCCGCCTTGACGTCCATGGCGATCCGATCGCCTTCGTCGTCCTTCGCACCGGCGCCCACGGCGACGACCTCGCCCTCGGCCGGCTTTTCCTTGGCCGTGTCGGGGATGATCAGCCCGCCCTTGGTTTTCTCGTCGCTCTGGACCCGGCGGACCAGAACTCGGTCGTGAAGCGGAGTGAATGCCATCTTTGAACGCTCCTTGGTTCAGGTTCTCGTCTTTAGCACTCACTTGAGTGGAGTGCTAACGCCGCGGAGATAGGCAAGACGCGAGGGGCTGTCAACAGGTCACTTCGGGATTCTTGATGGGCCCGGACGGCGCGGGGGCCAGGCTGCAACCACATCCCGAACCCGCCCCTTAACATCGCCTGCGCCGTTGCCTATAAGGCGCGCGACTTCAGGACAAGCAGGTGCTTCCCATGACGACAAAGGTCTTTGGCCACAAGTCCCCCGACACGGATTCAACCGGGTCCCCCATCCTCTGGGCATGGTACCTGTCGGAGGTGAGGGGCGAGGCCGCGTCTCCGAACTTGCTGGGCGAGCCGAACACAGAGGCCGACTTCGTCCTCAGGCGATGGGGCGTGGCCAAGCCCGAAATCATCTCCGGCGTGGCGGCGGGCGAACCGGTCGTCATCGTCGACACGAACAACCCCGCCGAACTGCCCGCCGGCATCAACGACGCCGACATCCGCGCGATCATCGACCACCACAAGCTGGTGGGCGGACTCGAGACGAAGGGGCCCATCGACATCACGATCCGCCCGCTCGCCTGCACGGCCACCATCATGCACGACCTGATGGGCGCGGACGTGGACCGGATGCCGGAGCCGCTCAAATGCGTGATGCTGTCCTGCATCCTCTCCGACACGCTCGAATTCCGCTCGCCCACCACCACGCCGCACGACCGCGCCGTGGCCGAGAAGCTGGCGAAGGAGCTGGGCATCTCGATCCCCGACTACGCCGAAGAGCTCTTCGCGGCCAAATCCGATGTCTCGGCCTTCTCCGAAGCCGAGCTTCTGCGGATGGATTCCAAGGAATATACCGTCGGCGGCAAGGAGTTCCGGGTCTCGGTCCTCGAAACCGTGTCTCCCAAGATGATCCTCGACCGCAAGGACGCGCTGATGCGGGCGATGGAGCCCGTGGCCAGGGAGGACGGCGCCGATCAGGTCCTTCTCTTCGTCGTCGATATCCTGAAGGAGGAGGCCACGCTTCTCGTCCCCAACGAGCTCGTGAAGACCGTGGCCGAACGCAGTTTCGGCGCGACGGTGACGGGCGACACCGTGGTCCTGCCGGGAATCATGAGCCGCAAGAAGCAGATCATCCCCGCCCTCACGGTCTGAGAAGCCATCCGCCGGGCCCGAAGAGGAAGACCCCGATCGGGACGGGCGCGACCGCGATCAGGATGGTGACGAGGAACGCGGAGGTGGAGAAGAGACGGCATGCGCCCGCGGCGAAGGCGATGCCGCCTCCTCCCCCCAGCACCACGTTGCCGGGCAGGTTGAGCAGCAGCGCCAGCGCGATGTAGCGGTTGCGCAGCAGGAACGGCACCCAGCGTGCCGGGGCGTTCGCCGCAATGAACCGCGCGCGTTCGTTCATCGACATCTCCATCGACGTCGAGACAAGGCCGCGCGCCCTGTCCAGTCCTAGCGCGCCGAACACCTCCGCGAGCCAGCGCGCCGGGACGAAGCGACCCGCCGCGAAGGCGAGCGAGAGTGCCGTGATCATGCCGGCGTATACGGCGACCGCGCCCTGCGCCCCCAGAACCATCAGAAGCCCCAGCCCGATCTCCGCGCCGGGGACGAAGGGCACGGCCGAGAGAAGGATGAAGGCGGCAAAACCTGCCGCCAGAAGGCCGCGCGCGACGGGGCCGGCCTCGGCACGGGCGACCATGTCGTGAAGGACGCCGGACAGCCAGAAGCCGCCCGCGAGCAGCAGGACATAGGCGAAGGCGAAGAGGAGGCGTCTGGGAATCATCCGGCAAATGGCTTCTCTGCCGAGACACCCCTTCCCTTCCGCGACGCAAATGTCCACACGGGGACAGACCGTCCAGCCTGCCGGAGCCGCCATGACCCGCATCATCGACAGCCTCGCCGACATCGCGGCCGACTACGACGCCCTTTTCTGCGACCTCTGGGGCTGCGTCCACAACGGCATCGCCGCCCTGCCCGACGCCGTCGCCGCTCTCAGGGGCTTCCGCGCGGGCGGTGGGCGGGTCGTCCTTCTGACCAACGCCCCGAGGCCCTGGCGGGAGGTCGCGGCGCAGATCGAACGCCTTGGCGTCCCGCGCGACGCATGGGACGCCATCGCGACTTCGGGCGACAGCGCGCGTCTGGCCATGTACGAAGGCGTCGTGGGAACCCGCGTCTACTTCATCGGGGAGGAGCGCGATCTGGGCTTCTTCGCCCCGATGCACCTCATGGAGGGCGCGCCCGAGATCTCGCGCGTTCCGCTCACCGAGGCCGAAGGCATCGTCTGCACCGGCCCCTTCGATCCCCATGCCGACCCGGCGGTGAACCGCCCGGACTTCCTTTTCGCCAAGGCCAGGGGCCTCAAGCTTCTGTGCGCCAATCCCGACATCGTCGTCGATCGCGGCGACAGCCGGGAATGGTGTGCGGGCGCGCTCGCCGCGCTCTATACCGAGATGGGGGGCGAGAGCCTCTATTTCGGCAAGCCGCACCCGCCGGTCTACGATCTTGCCCGGCGCCGCCTGGCCGAGCACGGGGGGCCCGTCCCGGACGGCCGCATCCTCGCCATCGGCGACGGCATCCGCACGGACATCCAAGGCGCGCAGGGAGAGGACATCGACTCCCTCTTCGTCACGGGCGGGCTCGCGGCTCAGGAGACCCGGACAGTCACCCAGCCCGATCCGGGCGCATTGGCAGCCTTCCTCGAGGCGGAAATGGTGACGCCGACCTACTCCGTCGGCTACCTTCGCTGACCAACGGCCCTTGACTTTCTGCAATTGCAAAGTAATTTCATTGCGCGGACAGTTGCATCTGAGTCCGAAAGTTTCGAGCCGGAGTTTCGGATGTTGGACAACGCCCCCCGTGGCACCATCGTCATCGAGGACCTCGAGATCGGGATGTCGCGCGACCTCCTCAAGGAGATCACCGACCGCGACATCGAGCTCTTCGCCGAGGTATCGACCGACCGGAACCCGGTCCACCTCGACGACGCCTACGCGCGCGACACGATCTTCGAGGGTCGGATCGCGCACGGGATGCTCACGGCAGGCCTGATCTCGGCCGTGATCGGCGAGCAGCTGCCGGGACACGGCACGGTCTACCTGGGTCAGACGCTGAAGTTCATGGCCCCTGTTCGCCCCGGCGACATGGTCCGCGCCGTCGTGACCGTGACCGAGATCGACTATTCGCGCCGCCGCGTGACGCTCGACACGCGATGCGAGGTCGCGGGCAAGGTCGTGCTGAAGGGCGAGGCCGTGGTGCTCGCCCCGTCCGGCAAGTTCGACTGACGCTTGCGCCCCCCGGGCGCCCCGGCTATCGGGGGCCCATGCGGACGGTCCGGGACTACCAGTACGTGAGCGAGGAGGATCGCGGCGCCAGCGTCGCGATCGGCAACTTCGACGGCGTGCATCTTGGCCATCAGGCGGTGATCGGGATCGCGAGGGACGAAGCGCGCCGGTCGGGAGCGCCGCTGGGCGTCGTCACCTTCGAACCCCACCCGCGCGAGGTTTTCGCGCCCGACGCTCCGCCCTTCCGACTGATGAACGCCGAAGCCAAGGCGCACCGGCTCGAGAAGCTTGGCGTCGATGTGCTCTACGAACTCAACTTCAACAAGGCGATGTCGTCGCTCACGCCCGAGGATTTCGCGGCTCAGGTGATCGCCCGCGGCCTCGGCCTGTCGCATGTGGTGGTGGGCGAGGACTTCTGCTTCGGAAAGGGCCGCGCCGGAACGGCGGCCGACCTTGCCCGCTTCGGGCGCGAGATGGGGTTCGGCGTCACCGTGACGCCGCTGCTCGAGACGGGCGGCGTGGAGGTCTCGTCCACCCGCATCCGCGCCGCGCTGAGCGAGGGCCGGCCCGAGGAGGCGGCCCGGATGCTCGGCCACCTCCACCGGATCGAGGGCGCCGTGATCCGGGGCGACCAGCGCGGGCGGGAGCTTGGCTATCCCACCGCGAACATGTCGATCGCCGGGCTCCACCCGCCGAAGTTCGGCGTCTATGCCGTGACCGCGGATGTCCTGACGGGTCCCCATGCCGGCACCTACGACGCCGTCGCCTCCCTGGGCGTGCGGCCGATGTTCGGGATGAACCAGCCGAACCTCGAGACGCATCTCTTCGACTTCAAGGGCGACCTCTACGGCGCGCATCTCTCCATTGCGCTTCTGGCCTACCTCCGGCCAGAGGCCCGGTTCGACAGCCTCGACGCGCTCATCGCCCAGATGGATCGCGACAGCGCCGAGGCGCGCCGCATCCTCGCCGTCCGCGCGGCACCATGACCGACCCGATCGACCGGGAGGGCCTGCGCGACCGCTTCTGGGAGCGCGTGCCCCTGCGCAACCTCACCAAGCGCGAGTGGGAGGCGCTCTGCGATGGCTGCGGGAAATGCTGCCTCAACAAGCTCGAGGACGCCGATACGGGCGAAGTCGAATTCACCCGCGTCGCCTGCCGCCTCCTCGACGGAGAGACGTGCCGATGCGGCAACTACGCGATCCGCAAGACGCTCGTGCCGGAATGCGTGGTCCTCACGCCCTCCAACATCGCCGAGATCGCCTACTGGATGCCGCGCACCTGCGCCTACCGGCTCCTGTGGGAGGGAAAGCCGCTCCAGGGCTGGCACCCCCTGATCTCGGGACGGTCCGAAAGCGTCCACGAAGCCGGCATGTCGGTCCGCGGCTGGACCGTGCCCGAGTTCGAGGTGCCGCTCGAGGACTGGGAAGACCATATCATCGAGGAACCCTGAGCGATGAACTTCGCCTCCGACAATACCGGCCCCGTGCACCCGAAGGTGATGGAGGCGCTTCTCCGCGCGAACGAGGGCCACGCGATGCCCTACGGGGGCGACGCGCTCTCCCGGCAGGTCGCCGACCGGATCCGGGAGGTGTTCGAAGCGCCCGAGGCGGCGGTCCATCTGGTGGCGACCGGGACGGCGGCCAATTCGCTGATCCTCGCGACCATGGCCAGGCCCTGGTCCACGATCTTCTGCGCGCCCCATTCTCATATCAACGAAGACGAATGCAACGCGCCCGAGTTCTACTCGGGCGGCGCCAAGCTGACGCTGGTGGGCGGGGAGAACGCGAAGATCGGGGCGGACGAACTGGCTGCGGCCGTCGCGAAGGAGGAAACACGCGGCGTCCACGGGCCGCAGCGCGGGCCGGTCTCCCTCACGCAGGCGACCGAGAAGGGGACGGTCTATTCGCTCCCCGAGATCCGGGCGATCACGGAGGTCGCGCGTCGACACGGCGTGAGGGTCCACATGGACGGCGCGCGATTCGCCAACGCGCTGACCCGGCTCGGCTGCACGCCGGCCGAGATGACGTGGAAGGCGGGCGTGGATGCCGTCAGCTTCGGCGGCACCAAGAACGGCCTCATGGGCGTGGAAGCCGCGATCATCTTCGACAAGACGCTCGCCTGGGAGTTCGAGCTTCGGCGCAAGCGGGGCGCGCACCTCTTCTCCAAGCACCGCTATCTCGCGGCACAGATGGAGGCCTACCTGGACGGCGACCTGTGGCTGGAGATGGCGGGCGCGGCCAACGCGGCCTGCGCGCGTCTGGCGCGCGGTCTGCGGCAGGTCCCCGGCGCGGCCTTCCACTACGAGCCCGAGGCCAACATTATCTTCGCCGAATGGAGCCGCGCCGGGCACCGGCGGCTCCACGATGCGGGCGCGGCCTACTACCTCTGGAACGGCACGCTCGACGGCGGGCCCGAGGACGAGAAGATCACGGCGCGGCTCGTCACCGACTGGTCCGCGACCGGGGACGGGATCGACCGGTTCGTGGCGCTGGCCCGCGGCTGACCAGCGGCGAGCGTCCTGCGGCTCCATCGACCTGGAAGTATCCTCGGGGGAGCGCGAGGGGGCAGACAGCCCCCTCGCTCCCCGACCGCCGCGTCAGAGCCTGCCCGCGAGGTGCAGGTCGAGATCCTCGAGCCGGTCCTGCCCCCAGAACTTCTGGCCAGTATCGACGACGTAGAAGGGCGAGCCGAACACCCCCGCCGCCGCAGCCTCCTCCGTGTTGCGGGCATAGGTCTCCGCCCCCATCAGAAGCCCCCGGTCGGCCAGGCCGGGATCGAAGCCCGTGGCGGACAGGCAGTCCCGGATCGTCTCGTCCTCGGCGATGTTCTTCTCCTCGGCCCAGCAGGCGCGCAGGATCGCCTGCGCGAGCGCGCCCACGTCCCCTCCCGCCTTCTGCGCGGCGATGATCGCATAGGCCGCGGGTGCGCCGTTCACGGGCCAGAAGGCGGGATGGAGGTTCAGCGGCATGCCGAGCTTGCGCGACTGCCGGTCGAGTTCCTGCAGACGGTAGGCCTGCCGCGACGGATGTCGTTCGGGAAGCGCAAGGCCTCCGGTGCGCGGAAAGAGCGATCCAAGATCGACGGGCTTGTACGCGATCGTGGCGCCGTGGCGGGCCACCGTCTCCTCCAGCCGGTTGCCTGCGAGGTAGGCCCAGGGCGAGACCGTGGAGAAGTAGTAGTCGATGTGCGCCATGTCGCCCTCCCGCGCGTCCGGCCGATGTTCCCGCGACCGTAGAGGCGTGCTAACGGGTGTCAACGTCACGAATCCGTCACCCGGGTCGCGGCGCGCGGGACATCAGAGGGACATCCGACATGCCGGCTCAGACCGACCCCAAGCTCATCGCGGGGAACTCGAACCCGACGCTCGCCAAGGCCATCGCCCGGCGGATGTCGATGCACCGGGGGGCGACCGTGGGCCTCGTAGACGCGCGGGTCGAACGGTTCAACGACGCAGAGATCTTCGTGGAGGTGTTCGAGAACGTGCGGGGCGAGGACATGTTCATCATCCAGTCGACGTCGAACCCGGCGAACGACAACCTGATGGAACTCCTGATCATGGCCGACGCCCTGCGGCGCTCGTCGGCCGCGCGCATCACCGCCGTGATCCCCTATTTCGGCTACGCCCGGCAGGACCGCCGCACCAAGGCGCGAACTCCGATTTCAGCCAAGCTCGTGGCCAACATGATGGTGACCTCCGGTATCGAGCGCGTGCTGACGATGGACCTGCACGCCGCGCAGATCCAGGGCTTCTTCGACATCCCCGTCGACAATCTCTACGCCTCGCCGGTCTTCGCGCTCGACATCCGCCACCAGTTCCCCGGACAGGCGGGCGAGATCACGGTCGTCTCTCCCGACGTGGGCGGCGTGGCCCGCGCGCGGGAGCTTGCGCAGCGGATCGGATCGGCGCTCGCCATCGTGGACAAGCGGCGCGAGAAGCCGGGAGAGGTGGCCGAGATGACCGTGATCGGTGAGGTGAAGGACCAGATCTGCATCATCGTGGACGACATCTGCGACACCGCCGGGACGCTCGTGAAGGCGGCCGACGTCCTGCTGGAGAACGGCGCGAAGGAGGTCCACGCCTACATCTCGCATGGCGTCCTGTCCGGACCGGCTGTGGGGCGCATCACCGGGTCGCGCATGAAGAGCCTCGTCATCACCGACTCGATCGAGCCGACCCCGGCCGTGCGGGAGGCCAAGAACATCCGCATCGTCCCTGTGGCGCCGATGTTCGCGCAGGCGATCCTGAACATCTGGCACGGCACCAGCGTTTCGTCGCTGTTCGATCCCCAGACGCTCGAGCCGATCTACGAGGGAATGTATTCGCGGGGGTGACACCCCCGCGCATTCTTGGGTTTGTCCAACCGTTTCAGCGTGATATCGTCGCGGCGACGACCACCGACACGGATTGCCGATGGCCGCCCCAATTACGTTGGACGAGTATGGACGCCTCACGACGCGCCTTTTCGAGGCACCCCTCCGCGACGCAGCATGGCAGGAATTCCTGTCCGACCTCTCGACCGTCACGGGCGGGGGGACCTTCACGCACATCCTCGCCAAGGACACCGCGCGCAACCTCCATCTCGGCGACCTGACGCATGGCTATGATCCCGTCTGGGGTCCGCCCTACTATCAGCACTTCCACTCGATCAACCCGTGGCTCCTGTCAGCGCAGGAACACCCCCTGCGCCGCGCCACCTACAGCTTCGAGATGTGCCCCGACGACGTCTTCGAACGCAGCGAGTTCTACGCCGACTGGATCCGCCCGCAGGAAGACGCGATCGCGGGCGGCAGCATCGTGATCGCGCAGACCTCGACGCAGGTCTTCAAGCTCGGCGCCTGCATCAGGCGGCGCGACCGGGAGGCGACCGAGGACCGCTTCGTCGCGATCCTCGACCTCCTGGCAGAGCCGCTGGCCCACGCGTGGGAACTGAGCCGGAAGATCGCAGGCGACGGGATACTGGCTGCCGCCGGGGTGACATCCACCGCCTCGGCGGCGATCCTCCTCGTGGACGAGGCCGGTCGTCCGCGGTTCGCCAACCCGGCCGCCGAGGTGGCGCTTGCCGCGGGGACACGGCTGAGGCTGTCGACATCGGGAGCTCTGCGCCTCTCGGAGACGAACGCTGACGGCCAGTTGACCCGGCTTCTGGCGGCGCTCCGGCAGAGGCGCACGGGCTGGTGGCGCGGGGCTTGCGGAGGCGCCGAACTTGCGCTGTCAGCCATGCCGGAGGGTGTGGCGGGAGTCGGGCTTTCAGGGTTGATCGTCGGCGCAGGCGCGCCCTGCATCCAGGTCGTGATGACCGAGCGCGAGATGCCGCGGGGCGCGGCGGTCCTCGCCGCACGTCTTGGTCTCACGCCAGCCGAAACCGAGGTGGCACTGGCGCTAGCCGAAGGTCGGACACCCTCGGAAATCGCCGAGACGCGAGGTGCAAGCCCGCACACGGTGCGCAACCAGATCAAGGCGGCGATGTCGAAGTGCGGCGTGACGCGGCAGACGCAACTGGCGGCGCTGCTGTCGCGCATGATCTGACGCGAACGCCCGGCCGACGCGGCCGGGCGCCAACGCACTTTGGGAACTGGTCACTGAGGTCGTCAATTCCGGCGGCGGCGCAGCCCCGCGAGACCGGCGACGCCGAGCGCGAGAAGCCAAGCGGAGGCCGGGAGAGGGACTACCGGGGGCGGAGGCTCGTTGCCCCCGTGCGGTGGCAGCCCCGTCGCGTAGTCGAAGCCCGAGGCCGAGGTGATGGTCGTGACGACAGCTTTGCCGTTGCTGTCGAACACCTGTGCCCCGGTGAAGCGCAAGCTGTTCAGGAAGTCGACGGATGCGGAGCAGGCGCCGTCGCTGAGGCCTGACCGGCACTGCACCGTCATGCCGAGCACGGCAGCGATGTCATAGGTTCCACCGGTGAAGCCAAAGGACACCGTTGTCGTTCCGAGCGATCCCGTCGTCGTGATCTGCGGCGAAATGTTGAAGACCGGGAAGAACGACAGGCTTTCGGTGAAGATCGAGGTCAAGGTTGCGTTGTTGGGCCCGGTTCGCAAATCAGCGCTCATGCTGAGTGCGACGGCGGTGTTGCCGTTCGCAAAGCCCGGTCCGAAGGAGCTGTTGAAGGCCGGAAGCGACCAGTCCCGGCTTCCGGCGAGATCCACTGAAAGGCTGACGGTACCGCTTTCGATCCCGAAGAACAGGGTATCGACAATGGAGGCGGTCGCCTCGAAGAAGTCGGCGCCGTCGCCCTTGGTGCTCATCTGGCCGGCGACGCCGATGCTACCGAGTTCGGCACGCGAGGTGATCGCATGGTCCGTGACCCACAGCGGGTCCGGGTCGGGAAAGCGGATCTGCCCGTTGCATGTGGACGTGGTGCCGGTCGAATTCGAGTCTGAGGCACACACCTGGTTGTTGGCCTTGATCAATGTCGTGAAGGTCGCGGCTGCCGCGGGCGCGGCAAGCAATGCGAAAGTGGCACAGGAAACCGCAATTCTGCCAATCATGGGCGTCCCCCTTAATGAACAACAAGGCAAGGGTGACGCATGGCCCAGATCGCGCATGACCCATTTGGACTATGGGAACGAAAAAGCCCCGGAAGGTCCGGGGCTTTCGTGAACCTGCGATGTCGGACCCGTCACGCCGGCGCCGGTGCGCCCGCCTGTCCGAGTTGCTTGTCCGATGCCATGTTGCCCGCCAGTTCGACGAGATCGGCCACCAGAAGCTCCGCCATGTCGCGATGTTCCGGCGCGACACTCGCCGCCCTGGCGCGCGCCTCCTCGACAAGGCTCATCACCTCGGCATGGTTGCCCTGCCCGTCCGCATAGGCGCGCTCGGCCAGGATCGACACGCTGTCGCCAGTGATCTCGGCGAAGCCGCCGATCACGCCGAACGTCTTCACGCCGTCCGTCATCTCCACCCGGATGATGCCGGGGCGAAGCGTCGTGATCATGGGCGCGTGGTCGGGCATTGCCGTGAGCTGGCCCTCGGCACCGGGAATTTGGACCGATTTCGCCTGACCCGAGGCCAGGCGGCGCTCGGGCGAGACGAGATCGAATTGCATCGTGTCGGCCATGGGTGCCCCTTACGCCGCTTCCGCGGCCATGCGTTCGGCCTTGGCGATCACCTCGTCGATGTCACCGACCATGTAGAAGGCGGCTTCCGGCAGGTGGTCGTACTGGCCTTCGACAACCGCCTTGAAGGAGGCGACCGTCTTTTCGAGCGGGACCTGGACGCCCGGGAAGCCGGTGAAGACCTGCGCCACGTCGAACGGCTGCGACAGGAAGCGCTGGATCTTCCGGGCGCGGGCAACGGTCAGCTTGTCCTCTTCACTGAGTTCGTCCATCCCGAGGATGGCGATGATGTCCTGCAGCGACTTATAGCGCTGAAGGATCCCCTGCACCTGACGGGCGACGTTGTAGTGCTCCTCACCCACGACCGCCGGGTCGAGGATCCGCGAGGTCGAGTCGAGCGGGTCCACGGCCGGGTAGATCCCGAGTTCCGAGATCGCGCGCGACAGCACGGTCGTGGCGTCGAGGTGGGCGAACGACGTCGCCGGCGCCGGGTCGGTGAGGTCGTCGGCCGGCACGTAGATCGCCTGCACCGAGGTGATCGAGCCCGCGCGGGTCGAGGTGATGCGCTCCTGCAGCGCGCCCATGTCGGTGGCGAGCGTCGGCTGGTAGCCCACGGCCGACGGGATCCGGCCCAGAAGTGCCGACACTTCCGAACCGGCCTGCGTGAAGCGGAAGATGTTGTCCACGAAGAACAGCACGTCCGTGCCCGACTGGTCGCGGAACTGTTCGGCCAGCGTCAGGCCGGTGAGCGCGACGCGCGCGCGGGCTCCGGGGGGCTCGTTCATCTGGCCGTAGACGAGCGCCACCTTCGACTCCTCGAGGTTGTCGATGTTGATGACGCCGGATTCGATGAATTCGTGGTAGAGGTCGTTCCCCTCGCGGGTCCGCTCGCCCACGCCGGCGAACACGGAGTAGCCCGAGTGCACCTTGGCGATGTTGTTGATCAGTTCCTGGATGAGCACCGTCTTGCCCACGCCGGCGCCGCCGAAGAGGCCGATCTTCCCGCCCTTGGCGTAAGGCGCCAGCAGGTCGATGACCTTGATCCCGGTGACGAGCACTTCCGCCTCGGTCGCCTGCTCGGAGAAGCCGGGGGCGGGCTGGTGGATCGCGCGGTGTTCCTTGGCGTTGACGGGGCCTTTCTCGTCGATCGCCTCGCCCACGACGTTCATGATCCGGCCGAGCGTCGCGTCGCCCACGGGAACCGTGATCGGGCCGCCGGTATCGGACACGGGCGCGCCGCGGACGAGGCCCTCGGTCGCGTCCATCGCGATCGTGCGGACGGAGTTCTCACCGAGGTGCTGGGCGACTTCCAGCACGAGACGCTTGCCGTTGTTCTCCGTCTCGAGCGCGTTGAGGATCGCCGGCAGGGGGCCGTCGAACTGCACGTCCACGACGGCGCCGATCACCTGCGTGACTTTGCCAGTTGCTTTTGCCATGTCGTTTCTCCGGTTCCGTCAGAGCGCCTCGGCGCCCGAGATGATTTCGATGAGTTCCTTGGTGATCGAGGCCTGGCGCGAGCGGTTGTAGACGATCGTGAGCCGCTCGATCATCTCGCCCGCGTTCCGCGTCGCGTTGTCCATGGCGCTCATCCGCGCGCCCTGTTCGGAGGCCGCGTTCTCCAGAAGCGCGGTGAAGACCTGCGTCGCCACCCCGCGCGGGAGGAGATCGGCAAGGATCGCCTCCTCGGTCGGTTCGTATTCGTAGAGCGTGGAGGCCCCGGTATCGCCTTCGAAGTGCGCCGGGATGATCTGCTGCGCGGTCGGGATCTGGCTGATCACCGACTGGAAGCGGTTGTAGAAGATCGTCGCCACGTCGAACTCGCCCGCGTCGAAGCGCGAGAGCACGTCCTTCGCCACGCCCTCGGCATCGGCGTAGCCGAGCCGCTTGACCTCGCCGAGGCTGATGTGACCAACGAAGAGGTCGGAGTAGTCGCGCTTCAGCTGCTCGCGTCCCTTCTTGCCCACGGTGAGGATCTTCACCGTCTTGCCTTGCGCCCTGAGCGCCTCGATCCGCTGGCGGACGAGGCGGACGATGGTCGAGTTGAAGCCGCCGCAGAGGCCGCGTTCGGACGTCATCACCACGAGGAGATGCGTCTGGTCGCGGCCGGTCCCCGCGAGGAGCCTAGGCGCGGAGTCGCTGCCGCCCACGGACTGCGCGAGTCCGGCCAGCACCTTGTTGTACCGCTCGGCATAGGGCCGGGCGGCTTCGGCGGCGTCCTGGGCGCGGCGGAGCTTCGCCGCCGCGACCATCTGCATCGCCTTGGTGATCTTCCGCGTCGACTTGACGCTTCCGATCCTGTTCTTCAGGTCCTTGAGGCTCGGCATTGTCCCTGTCCCTCAGGGCCGCTTACGAGAAGTCGGCGGCGAATTCGTCGATGGCGGCGCGGATCTTCGTCTCGGCCTCGCCCTTGATCTTCGGATCCTCGGTCGTGATGTAGTCGAGAAGCCCGGCGTGCTTCGTGCGCAGGTGGTTGAGGAGCCCGCGCTCGAACCGGCCCACGTCCTTGACGGGGAGCTTGTCGAGGTAGCCTTTCGTCCCGGCGAAGATGACGCAGACGATCTCGGCGTTCGTGAGCGGCGAGTACTGCGGCTGCTTCATCAGCTCCGTCAGGCGCGCGCCGCGGTTGAGAAGCCGCTGCGTCGAGGCGTCGAGGTCGGAGCCGAACTGCGCGAAGGCCGCCATCTCGCGGTACTGGGCGAGTTCGAGCTTCACGGGGCCGGCGACCGATTTCATCGCATTCGTCTGGGCCGAGGAGCCCACGCGGCTGACCGAGAGGCCGGTGTTCACCGCGGGACGGATGCCCTGGTAGAACAGTTCCGTCTCGAGGAAGATCTGGCCGTCGGTGATCGAGATCACGTTCGTCGGGATGTAGGCCGACACGTCGCCCGCCTGCGTCTCGATGATCGGGAGCGCGGTGAGCGAGCCCGAGCCGTTGTCGGCGTTCAGCTTCGCGGCGCGCTCGAGGAGGCGGGAGTGGAGGTAGAACACGTCGCCCGGGTAGGCTTCGCGCCCCGGCGGGCGGCGGAGGAGGAGCGACATCTGCCGGTAGGCCACGGCCTGCTTGGAGAGGTCATCGTAGATGATGAGCGCGTGGCGGCCGTTGTCGCGGAAGTATTCCGCCATGGCGGTGGCCGAATAGGGCGCGAGGAACTGCATCGGCGCAGGGTCCGAGGCGGTCGCGGCCACGACGATCGTGTAGTCGATCGCGCCCGATTCCTCGAGCTTCTTCACGAGCTGGGCGACGGTGGACCGCTTCTGCCCGATGGCGACGTAGATGCAGTAGAGCTTCTTGCTCTCGTCCGAGCCCGCGGCCTCGTTGTAGCTCTTCTGGTTGAGGATCGCGTCGAGCGCCACCGCGGTCTTGCCGGTCTGGCGGTCGCCGATGATGAGTTCGCGCTGGCCGCGCCCGATCGGGATCATGGCGTCGATGGCCTTGATGCCGGTCGCCATCGGCTCGTGCACCGAACGGCGCGGGATGATGCCGGGGGCCTTCACGTCGGCCACGCGACGCTCGGCCGCCTTGATCGGGCCCTTGCCGTCGATCGGGTTGCCGAGGCCATCGACCACGCGGCCGAGCAGCGCGTCACCCGCCGGCACGTCCACGATGGCGTTCGTGCGCTTGACGGTATCGCCTTCCTTGATCGAACGGTCGTCGCCGAAGATCACGATGCCGACGTTGTCGGTTTCGAGGTTCAGCGCCATCCCCATGATGCCGCCGGGGAATTCCACCATCTCGCCGGCCTGGCAGTTGTCGAGGCCGTAGACCCGGGCAATCCCGTCGCCGACCGAGAGCACCCGGCCCACTTCGGCGACTTCCGCCTCCTGGCCGAAGTTCTTGATCTGCTCCTTGAGGATCGCGGAGATTTCGGCTGCCTGGATTCCCATTATCCGACCTCTTTCATGGAATTCTGAAGGGCTGCCAGTTTCGACCGGATCGACGTGTCGATCATCCGGGAGCCCACTTTGACGACGAGACCGCCGATGAGGCTTTCATCGACGGCCATGTTGATCTTCACATCCTTGCCGACGCTGGCCTTCAGCGTCTTGGCGAGTTTCTCTTCCTGCGCCTTGGTCAGGGCCTTGGCGGCGGTGACTTCCGCGGTCACTTCGCCCTTCTCGGCGGCGATGCGGTCGCGGAGTTCGCGGACGAGTTGCGGCAGCACGAAGAGGCGGCGGTTGCCGGCCATGAGCGCAAGCGTGTTCGTCACGATCTGCGACAGCCCGGCCTTCTTCGCGATGGCGGTGACGGCGGTGGCCTGCTGCTCGCGCGAGTAGACCGGGGAGGCGATCAATTCGCGGAAATCGTGGCTGTCCTTCAGCGCGGCGTCGATCGCGTCCACGTCGCTTTCGAGGGTCGAGAGTGCGTTGTCTTCCTTCGCCAGGTCAAAGATCGCAGTCGCGTATCGCGCGGCAATACCGGTTGAGATCGAAGCAGGTTCCGACACGTCCACCCTTCCGATATCCTGGGCCCCGGCGGTGATCGCGGGCGCGAACCGAGGCAGCTTGCACGTCCCGCCGAACGGCGGGCCATCAAAATCGGCGTGGGTGTAGCAGAGAGGTTTCTGCCCCGCAACCGCCTACGGCGTAGCGGCAGAAGAAGGCGGGTCCAGCAATTTCAAGGCATTAGGTCGGGAACGGCGGTCCGGTGGCGCAGAAACCCACGCTGCGGCGCAGAATGCGTCCAAAATGTCGCGATTCCCGTCCCTCAGGCGGGCGCTGCGCCGGGTTGGGCGATGCCGTCGAGGATGCGGAGCGGTCGGCGCACGGCCACCGGAAGGCCCGGTCTGCGCGGCGCATCGAGCTGCTTGGAGGCCTCCACCATGAGCACCCCGCCCGCGATCCCAGACGACACGCGCCGCCCCACCCCTTCCCACATGCCTCCGGTCCTGAGCCAGAAGCGCCTTTCCGACGGCGGCTGGAACAGTGCGGCGCCATGGCGTTCGGGGAGGAAATCGTGCCGTCGCAGCTGCGCCTCGAGCTGCGAGGAGGAATAGGGGCGGCCGAAGCCGAAGGGAGTCGCGTCGCGCCGCGCCCAGAGGCCGGACCGGTTGGGCACCACGAACAGCGCCCGGCCGCCGGGCGCGAGGACGCGCCATGCCTCCTCCAGGACGGCCGAAGGGTTCTCGGAGGTCTCCAGCCCATGCAGCAGGACAAGACGATCGACTGTCCCGGTCTCGAGCGGCCAGAGCGTCTCCTCGCAGAGGACCGAGACGTTCGGCATCCCCTGCGGCCAGGCCATGACGCCCTGGGGGCCGGGCATCAGCGCCACGACGCGCCGCGACTCCGCGAGGAAGGGGCGCAGAAGCGGGACCGCAAAGCCGAAGCCCGCCACCGTGAGACCCCTGGTGTCGGGCCAGTGCTCCACGAGCTGATCGCGGATGGACCTCTGCGCGGCGCGGCCGAGTTGGGTCCGGTAGTAGAAGCTTCTGAGGTCCTGCACGTCCAGGTGCATTGCAGCCCTCTCGGCGATCGGTCACGTTCGAGGGGAGAATAGCGAAGAGGAGAGGAAACGCCATGCCCCTTGAACTCGTGACGGTCCCCTGCCTGTCGGACAACTATGCGTTTCTGCTGCATGAAACGGAAACCGGGCAGACCGCGCTGATCGACGCGCCGGAGGCCGCGCCTGTGCTCGCCGAACTCGACCGGCGCGGCTGGCGGCTGGCCGAGATCTGGATCACGCACCACCACGCCGATCACATCCAGGCGGTGGACGCCTTGCGCGAGGCGACCGGAGCGAAGGTCACCGGGCATGGAAAGGACGAGAAGCGTCTTCCCGCTCTCGACCGAGCCGTGCATGACGGGGAGAGGTTCGACTTCGCCGGCCACGCGGTGCAGGTAATGGACGTCTCGGGCCACACCATCGGCCACATCGCCTTCCACGTTCCGGACGCAGGCGCGGTCTTCACGGCCGACAGCCTCATGGCGCTTGGTTGCGGACGGCTTTTCGAGGGCACGGCCCCGGTGATGTGGGAAAGCCTGCGGAAGATCGCCGCGTTGCCGCCCGAAACCCTCGTCTGTTCGGGTCACGAATACACCCAGTCGAACGCCCGCTTCGCGCGGACCATTGAACCGGACAATCCAGCGCTTATGTCCCGCATCGCGGAGATCGACGCCGCCCGAGCCGAGGGGCGGCCCACCGTCCCCTCCACAGTTGAAACCGAACTCGCCACAAACCCGTTCCTACGTGCAGACCTCCCTGAGGTTCAGGAGGCATTAGGCATGTCGGGTTATGCTCCGAGCGAGGTGTTCGCCGAGATCCGGTTGCGCAAGGACCGGTTCTAGATCGGACCGGAATTGCGGCACTCCGGCATCATCGTCCCCTCACATAAGCGTTTGTGAGCGGGGCATCGAAGAAAACCCTTGAAGCTTGGCAAAACACGCCGAAGTCTAGGGTCATGAGGCCACGGTCTGGACGGGGTCTGGAACCCCCCATCCCGGCCCAAGAGAGGAGCACGGCACGTGCCTTCGTTTTCGAACACGCTCGAGCAAGCCATCCATGCTGCGCTGGCCCTGGCCAACGCGCGGCGCCATGAACTGGCCACGCTGGAACACCTCCTGCTGGCCCTGATCGACGAACCGGACGCCGCGAAGGTGATGAAGGCGTGTTCGGTCGATCTGGACGAATTGCGAAAGACGCTGACCGATTTCATCGACGACGACCTCTCGACGCTGGTGACCGACGTCGACGGGTCCGAGGCGGTGCCGACGGCGGCCTTCCAGCGCGTGATCCAGCGCGCGGCGATCCATGTCCAGTCCTCGGGCCGGACCGAGGTGACGGGCGCCAACGTCCTCGTCGCGATCTTTGCCGAACGTGAATCGAATGCGGCCTATTTCCTGCAGGAGCAGGACATGACCCGCTACGACGCGGTCAACTTCATCGCGCATGGCGTTGCGAAGGATCCCTCCTACGGCGAGACGCGCCCCGTCACAGGCGCGACGGAGTCGGAGGAGGAGCCCCGCGCGGCCGAGCCCGAGGGCAAGGAATCCGCGCTGTCGAAATACTGCGTCGACCTCAACGCGAAGTCCCGCAAGGGCGACGTGGATCCGCTGATCGGACGCGAGCAGGAAGTCGAACGCTGCATCCAGGTGCTCTGCCGCCGCCGGAAGAACAACCCGCTTCTCGTGGGCGATCCGGGCGTGGGCAAGACCGCCATCGCCGAGGGCCTCGCCCGCAAGATCGTGCAGGGGGAAACGCCCGAGGTGCTGAAGGGCGCCACCATCTTCTCGCTCGACATGGGCGCGCTTCTCGCCGGTACCCGTTACCGCGGCGATTTCGAGGAGCGGCTGAAGGCCGTGGTGACGGAGCTGGAAAACCACCGCGACGCGATCCTGTTCATCGACGAGATCCATACGGTGATCGGCGCAGGCGCGACGTCGGGCGGGGCGATGGACGCCTCGAACCTGCTGAAGCCCGCGCTTCAGGGCGGCAAGCTGCGCTGCATGGGGTCGACGACGTACAAGGAGTTCCGCCAGCACTTTGAGAAGGACCGCGCCCTGTCGCGCCGGTTCCAGAAGATCGACGTGAACGAGCCGACGGTGGAGGACTCGATCAAGATCCTCACGGGCCTGAAGCCCTATTTCGAGGAACATCACGACATCCGCTACACGGCCGAGGCGATCAAGTCGGCGGTGGAGCTTTCGGCGCGCTACATCCATGACCGCAAGCTCCCCGACAAGGCGATCGACGTGATCGACGAGGCGGGCGCGGCCCAGCATCTCGTGGCTGAATCCAAACGGCGGAAGACCATCGGGGCGAAGGAGATCGAGGCGGTCGTCGCCAAGATCGCCCGCATCCCCCCGAAGGCTGTCTCCAAGGACGACGCCGCCGTGCTCAAGGACCTCGAAGGCACGCTCAAGCGCGTCGTCTTCGGCCAGGACGCGGCGATCGAGGCGCTGTCGGCCTCGATCAAGCTCGCCCGGGCTGGGCTCCGCGAGCCCGAGAAGCCCATCGGCAACTACCTCTTCGCCGGGCCCACGGGCGTCGGCAAGACGGAGGTCGCCAAGCAGCTCGCCTCGATCCTGGGCGTGGAACTCCTGCGCTTCGACATGTCGGAATACATGGAGAAGCACGCGGTCTCGCGTCTGATCGGCGCGCCTCCGGGCTACGTGGGGTTCGACCAGGGCGGGCTCCTGACGGATGGCGTGGACCAGCATCCGCATTCGGTGCTGCTGCTCGACGAGATCGAGAAGGCGCATCCGGACGTCTACAACATCCTTCTCCAGGTCATGGACCACGGGAAGCTGACCGACCACAATGGGCGGCAGGTGGACTTCCGGAACGTCATCCTGATCATGACGTCGAACGCGGGCGCGTCGGACATGGCCAAGGCCGCCATCGGCTTCGGCCGGGAACGGCGCGAGGGCGAGGACACGGCCGCGATCGAGCGGACCTTCACGCCCGAGTTCCGGAACCGTCTGGACGCGGTCATCTCCTTCGCGCCGCTGGGCCGGGAGATCATCCTGCAGGTGGTAGAGAAGTTCGTGCTCCAGCTGGAAGCCCAGCTCATGGATCGCAACGTCACCATCGAGCTCACCAAGGAAGCGGCCGAGCTTCTGGGCGAGAAGGGGTATGACGACAAGATGGGCGCGCGGCCGCTCGCCCGCGTCATCCAGGAGGAGATCAAGAAGCCGCTGGCGGAGGAGCTCCTGTTCGGCAAGCTTGCCAAGGGTGGCGTCGTGAAGGTCGCCGTGAAGGACGGCAAGCTGGACCTTCAGATCAACCCGCCCGAGACGCGGCGGCTCGCCACGAAGAAGCCGCCGCTCCTGACCGCGGACTGATCGGCACCGAAAGAACGCAGCGCCCGGCCCCCCAAGGCCGGGCGCTTTTCGTTCGGGGGGACTGGTCAGCGGTCCCCCCACGCCTGGGCCTCAGGTCCGGCAGACGTCCGCCAGGCTCTCACCGTTCGGTCAGCTTCAGTTCGATCCGTCGGTTCTGGGCCCGTGCTTCGGGCGTGTTCTCGGGGTTCACGGGCCGGTACTCGCCGAAGCCGGTGGCGGCGAGGCGATCCGGCGGGAAGCCCAGGTCATTGACCATGAACCGCACGACCGACAGCGCGCGGGCCTGCGAGAGCTCCCAGTTGTCGCGGAACGACCCGCCCGAGACAGGGACGTTGTCGGTGTGACCATCGACGCGGAGGATCCAGTCGATGCCCTGCGGGATATCGTCGGATACCTGCCCCAGGATCTGCGCCACCTGCGCGATCTGCGCCCGTCCCTCCGGCAGGAGGTCGGCCGAGCCGCTGGGGAACAGGACCTCGGAAGAAAAGAGGAATCGGTCGCCCACGATCTGGATTCCCTCCACATCGCCCAGAACCGCCCGCAGCGCCCCGAAGAATTCGGACCGGTAGCTTTCGAGGTTGCGCGCCTCCTCCGCTAGTCGCCGCGCCTCCTCCTCCAGCCGGAGACGCTCCGCCTCCTCCAGAGCGGCGCGCCGCCGCTCCTCGGTGGCGACGCGGGCCAAGGCCACGTTCAGCTGGGATCCAAGCGTCTCGATCCGGACCTGCGCCGCCTCGTCGCGGTCGGCCGCGGCGTCCAGAAGCGATTGGAGCGAGGACAGCTGGGTCCGCAGTTCGGCCACCTGGGCATTCAGCGCCTGAAGACGGCGCTGGCTTTCGGCCGACAGCGCGCGCTCGTCCGCGAGTTCCGCGTTCGCCGTCGCCAGAAGAGCCGCGCGCGTCTCGGCTTCCGTCAGCGACCGCGTGGCCTGCGCCTCGGCGGCCTCGCGCGCGGCAAGCGCCGCGGCCAGCTGGTTGCGCAACTCCTCCTCGCTGCCGGCCACCTCCCGCAGCGCGGCGAGCTCGGCGCGCACCGAGTCGAGCGCCGCCGCGCCCTCGTCGCGCGCGGCGAGCGCCGCGGCGAGCCGTTCGGTGAGGTCGCCCTCGGCGGCGCGCGCCGCGGCCAGCATCGTCAGCGTCTCCTCGGCCTTGCGCCTCTCCTCCTCCAGCGCCAGCGTCATGGCAGTCAGCTCTGCATCGGCATTCCGCAGCCGGTCCCGCAGCGCCTCGGCCGCCGCGGCCTCTGCAAGGCGCGCCTGCTCCTCCTCGGTCAGCGTGGCTTCCGCATCGGCAAGGCGGCGGCGCAGCTCTTCGGCGGCGGCCAGCTCCCGCAGCCGCGCCTCCTCGGCGGTGCCTGCCCGATCCTCGGCTGCCTCGAGCGAGGCGAGCGCGGACGCGAGCGAGGTTTCCCGGTCCGTCACACGGTTGCGGAGATCGGCGATCAGCGCCTGAAGCGCCTCGCGCCGGGCCGCGGCGAGGCGGGCCGCCTCGCTCTGCGCGTCGATCTCTTCGCGCGCCCGCGCGATGGCGAGTTGCAGCGCCTCCTGCTCCGAAAGCAGCCTGTCGCGCTCCGTCGACAGCGCGCCCACTTCGGCTCGCGCGTCGTCCCGCTCCGCCAGTAGCGAGGCGACCTGCGCCTCGAAGGACGAGATCCGCTCGGCGCGCGCCGCAAGCTCCCCCTCCTGGCTCGCGACCTGCCCCTGAAGCGCGGCAATCAGCGCCGACTGCTGCTCGGCCGTCGTCCGTGCGTCGTCAAGCGTCGCCGTCAGCCGCGCGCGCTCGTCTTCGAGCGAGGCCACCGTCTGCTGTTCCAGCCCAAGCGCGAGAGCGAGGCTGTTCACCTCCGCCGCGAGCTCGTCGAGTTCCGTTTCCTGGCCGCTGATCGTCTCGCGCAGGACGAACTGGACGACCATGAAGATCGTCAGAACGAACATCAGGACCATCAGGAGGGAGGTCACGGCGTCGACGAAGCCAGGCCAGATGTTCTGCGACATCCGGTTCGTCGCTCGCCGGGCGAGCGCCATCTAGACGCTCCGCCGGGAAGTGGTGACGGGGGGCGCCTCCTTGCCGATCTGGCGCACGGCCCGCGTCAGCTGGGCCAGGTCCGAGCGGAGATCGGCGATCGACTCCTGCCGGCCCGCCGACATCTCCTCCAGAATGCGGAGAAGCTGTACGTCCATCGACCTCAGCCGCATCCGGCTTTCCACATCCGCGCCCGCGATACCGCCCTCGCTGCGGCCCTGGGTTTCCAGAAGCTCGGCGATGCGGTTCTGGGTTTCCGCGATCCGTGCGAGCATCGCGACCGCCTCGTCGTCGCCCCCGGTCCGGGAGGCAAGCCGTTCGACGGCATCGGCAAGCCGGGTGACCCGGTCGTCCATAAGCGATCGGCTGGCTTCCGACGTCTCGAACAGCTCGCGCAGGCCCGAGATATGCTCGGCCATGTGGTCCAGTGCGCCCATCGCCGCCGCCTGCTCGCCGCCCGCGTCGCCGTCCGAGGCATAGCCGAGCCGGGTGATGGTCGACAGCCACTCCTCCAGTTCGCGGTAGAAGCGGTTCTGCCCGTGGCCGGCGAACAGCTCGAGGAGCCCCACGACAAGCGACCCGGCCAGCCCGAGGAGCGAGGAGGAGAACGCGATCCCCATGCCGCCCAGCTGGGACTCGAGCCCCGTCATCAGGCGTTCGAAGACGGCGATTCCTTCCTCGTTCTGCTGCGGCGCGAGGCTGCGGATCGTGTCGACCACGGCGGGCACCGTGGTGGCGAGGCCATAGAACGTGCCCAGAAGTCCGAGGAAGATCAGCAGGTTGCCGATGTAACGGGTGATATCTCGCGCCTCGTCGATCCGTGTCGCGACGGAGTCGAGGATCGAACGCGACGATGAGGCGCTGATCTGCATCCGCTTGCCCCGCGTCCGAAGGAGCGCGGCGAGCGGCGCGAGCAGGCGCGGAGCGCGCGTCATCTGGTGCCCGGGACGGTCCGAGGCGAAGCCCTCGATCCAGCTGACCGAACTCACCAGCTGGATCACCTGCCAGAACGTCGCGAAGACGCCGACGATGAAGACGAAGGCGATGAAGCCGTTCAGCCAGAGGTTCGCCAGAAAGACCGGCGCGACCTGCGGGAAGGCGATGTAGGCGCCCGCCCCCACGAGCGCGAGCACGAGCACCATCGTGACGATCTGGCGCACCGGCTGGGAGAACTGCGGCGCGGCCTCACGGTCGGGTCTGGCCATTCAGGACCTGTCCTGGAGGATGAATTTCCGGCCGAGGATAGGGGGTGCCGCGCGCCGTGCCAACAGGGCTTTCAGGCGCACAGCGTCCGGACGCGGTCGGAAAGCCACACAAGCTCGGCCTCCTCGATGCCAAGCTCGCCCAGATGGGCGACCGTGTTCCAGAGATACTCGGTGTTGGGCCCCCGCCCTCCGACCGCACGCGCGATGATCTGCGCCTGCGTCTCGAGATCGAGCCCGCCGCAATACTGGACGTGCGCCGTGTCCACGACATAGGCCAGCGCGAGCACCTCCCGCCCGTCGGAGAGCGTCACGCGATGCGTCTCCTCCACATAGGCGGAGGAAATGAGTTCGCGTTCGCGAAGCGTGGCCAGCGTGCCGCCCTCCTCTCCCGCCCGCACCCGGAAGGCCAGCCCGCGGCAGGACGCGCCGGGCGCGGGATCGAGTGCAAGAACGAGACCCGGCGCTTCTTCCGTGCCGCGATGGTGGATCGACCTCATGCAGAACGTCCGGGCGAAGCCGGGCAGCGTCGCCGGGACGCGCTCGTCCCAAGGGAAACCGGGGTTCCACATCAGCGATCCGTATCCGAATACCCAAAGGGACTCCGCCGTCATCTCTGGCCCTCCTGAACGGTCCCTTGTAGACACGAGCGGTTGCCGAAGGAACAGCCCCATGCGCCGCATCCTCGTGGTCCTGGCCCTGCTCGCCGCGATCTTCACCGCCTACTGGTTCACGGTGGCGCGGGGCGTCGACGCGGGCCTTCGTACGTGGTTCGCCGCCCGCGAGGCCGATGGCTGGGCAGCAGACTACGCGACGCTTGGCACCACCGGTTTTCCCGCGCGGTTCGACACCGTGGTGACGGAGCTTTCGCTCGCCGACCCGCGCACCGGGGTCGCCTGGACGGCGCCCCGCTTCGCCTTCGAGGCCGCCGCCTTCAAGCCGCACCGGATCACCGCGCGCTGGCCCCGGACGCAGACCGTGGCCTCCCCATGGGAGCGGCTCGACATCGCGTCGGACGCCTTCGATGCGAGCATCGAGTTCGTTGCGGGCACGCGGCTCGAGCTTCGGGCGGTGGAGGCGAACCTTGCCGGCGTCGCGGTGGAGTCGTCGCTCGGATGGAAATCGTCCTTCGCGGTGGGGGCGCTGTCGGCCGTCCTCGTCGACGGGCGGCCGCAGACCTACCGGGTGCGCCTTCAGGCCACCGACCTCGGGCTGCCCGACGAAATGCGGCAAAGCCTCGACCCCGCGCGGCTCCTGCCGGACGTCGTCGAAGGGATGACCGCCACGGCGACCGTCGCCTTCGACGCCCCCTGGGACCGTTTCGCGGTGGAGGAGGCGCGCCCGCAGGTGACGTCTCTGGACCTTGCCGAACTTCGCGCGCAGTGGGGCGGGATCGAGCTTCGCGCGGCGGGCGCGCTGTCTGTGGATGCGCAGGGGGTGCCTGACGGTCGCATCACCGTGAAGGTGACGAACTGGCGCGATCTGCTCCGCGTCGCAGGGAACGCGGGGTTGGTTCCGGAAGCTGTCCTGCCCACCGTCGAACGCGCGTTCGAGATCCTCGCAGGGCTGTCGGGCCCGCCGGACACGCTCGACGCGCCGCTGACCTTCGCGAACGGGATCGTTTCCTTCGGACCGGTTCCCCTTGGACCAGCGCCGAGGATCGTGATCCGCTAGCGGCAGTAGGTGCCGTTGCGGTAGCGCGCCGTGTCGAAGTGGAAGTGGTTCTGGTGGAAACGGTCCGAATTCGGACCCAGCACCGTCCCGAAGGGACCGCAGGCGGCACGGTGGAGCGATTGCAGGATCGCCCCGTTCGTCCGGTCGCGCCAGCCTTCGAGAACGGTCAGCCTGCTCCCGTTGCGGAAGGTCACCCCCATGACGTCGACCGCCCGCCCGCGCCCGTGCTCGGAAATCTTGGCGCCCTTCTGGTTGTTGCGCGGCCGGCAGACGTAGCTCGCGCCGATCTCGAGCCGGGCCACGCCGTCTCCCTTGTGGCCGACGGCGGGAACGAGCGCATCGGCCACCCAGGTGCGGAGCGCGAGGGCGGTCGGGCAATCGATCGTCGCGGGCTCGCTGAGCCGGACGCCCCCCACCGCCGTCACGCGCACCGGCTCCTCGATCCCGCACCCCTGGGTGCGGGCCGTGATGGGGGACAGGTGCACGCCTTCGATGTCGCTCCTGCCGCACAGCCCGCCTTCGCGGCCGATGATCGCCCCCGGCGCCGGCTGGGTGCGCACACCGGCGGCCCGGACCGTCATCCGCTCCTGAAGGCCGCGCGGCCGGGCCTCGGGCCGGGGCGAGCGCAGGATGCCGGCGGTGCTGAGCACGGCCACGACCTCGGGCGCCGGATCGTCCGCGACCGGGCGCGGTTCCGGCCGGACCGAGCTGTCGGGGGCCGAAGCGGGCGCCGCGTCCGGCACCGCCGCCATCGCGAGGATCACGGCAAGTCCGGCAGCGATGTCCCGCAGTCGTCTCATCCCTCGACCCTCCGCCGCACGCGCCCGAAGTCGGGGGCGTCCGTGTCCTGACCTGCCTCGATGATCCCGCGCCGGATGGCCCGCGTCCGGGTGAAGTAGTCGAAGAGAAGCTGCCCGTCGCCCATCCGGATGGCCCGTTGAAGCGCGAACAACTCCTCGGTGAACCGCCCGAGGATGTCGAGCGTCGCGTCCTTGTTCGTCAGGAACACGTCGCGCCACATCGTCGGGTCCGACGCGGCGATCCGCGTGAAGTCGCGGAAGCCGGCGGCGGAATACTTGATCACCTCGCTGTCGGTCACGCGCCGCAGGTCATCGGCCACCCCCACCATCGTGTAGGCGATGAGGTGCGGCGTATGCGAGGTTACCGCAAGGACGAGGTCGTGGTGGTCGGCATCCATCAGGTCGACGTTCGACCCCATCGACTGCCAGAGAAGCGCGAGCCGCTCCACCGCCCCCTGATCCGCGCCCGGAAGCGGCACGAGAAGGCACCACCGGTTCTCGAACAGTTCGGCAAAGCCCGAGCGCGGACCCGAGTGCTCGGTCCCCGCGAGCGGATGGCCGGGGATGAAATGCACCCCCTCCGGAAGGTGCGGCCCGACCGCGTCGATGACCGACCGCTTGACGGATCCCACGTCGGTGACGGTGGCGCCCGGCTTCAGATGCGGCGCGATCTCCGCCGCGATCTCGCCCATGGCGCCCACCGGAACGGCAAGGACGACGAGGTCCGCCCCGTCCACGGCTTCGGCCGCCGTATCGGTCACGCGATCGCACAGGCCGATCTCCAGGGCGACCCGCCGCGTCTCCTCGGACCGGGCGGTGCCCACGATCTCGCGCACGAGCTCGTGGCGGCGCATGGCGTGGCTCATCGACGACGCGATCAGGCCAAGCCCGATCAGGGCGACGCGATCGTAGATCACGCTCACCGCCGCCCTCCCATGAACGCCGCGACCGAGGCGGCGAGCCGGTGGCAGCCGACCTCGTCCCCCACGGTCATCCGCAGGCACTGCGGAAGGCCGTAGCCTGCCACGCGGCGCACGATGATGCCGTCGCCGCGAAGATGCGCGTCGCAGGCGTCGGCCTCGCCCGCGTCGCGAAAGCGGGCGAGCACGAAGTTCGTGTGCGAGGTGTCCGTGGCCACGCCCACCTCCGCAAGCTGGCGGCGCAGCCAATCGCGGAGTCGCAGGTTCTCGGCCCGGCACCAGTCGGCGAAGCCGGTGTCGCGGATCGCCGCCTCGGCTGCGGCGAGTTGCGCGGTCGAGAGGTTGAAGGGCTGGCGGATGCGGTTCAGCACGTCGATCACGTCGCGCCGCGCATAGCCCCAGCCGATCCGGAGCCCGCCGAGCCCGTGGATCTTCGAGAAGGTGCGCGTCATCACCACGTTCGGAAAGGCGTCGACAAGCGAGGCGCCGCCGTCAAAGCCGTCCTCGAACTCGGCATAGGCGCCGTCGTGGACGAGAAGCGCCCCTTCCGGCAGGCCAGCCGCCAGCCGATGCAGCTCGTTCCCACCCAGCATGGTTCCCGTGGGATTGGCCGGATTTGCTATGAAGACGATCCGCGTCCGATCGCCCGCGGCGGCCAGGATCGCGTCGACGTCGACGGTCCGCTCCCGTTCGCGCACGGTGACCGGGGTCGCGCCGACCATCCGGGCCAGGATCGGATACATGGAGAACCCGTGCTCGGTCAGGATGACCTCGTCCCCCGGGCCCGCGTAGGCCTGCGCGACCATCTGGAGCACCTCGTCCGAGCCGACGCCGCAGATGATGCGGTCGGGATCGAGACCATGGACCTCCCCGATCGCCGCGCGAAGCGATGCATGGTCGGTCGACGGGTAACGGTGCAGGTCGCCCGCCGCCGCCCGGAACGCTTCGACGGCCCGCGGACTGGCCCCATGCGGGTTCTCGTTCGACGACAGCTTCAGCACTTCGGCATGGCCTGCGATGCGGCTTTCGCCGCCGACGTAGAGCGCGATGTCGAGGATGCCGGGCTGCGGGCGGAGGGTCTGGGTCATCGGTCGAAGTCCTGCGGTCCCGTCCTCATACAAAGCGCGCCCGGGCGATGCCAGCGCGAAGATGGGGCTTCCATCGACCCACAAGTATCCCGGGGGTGAATGCGCGCGAAAGCGCGCAGAGGGGGCAGAGCCCCCTCGCCTTCCCTGTCAGGTCGCCAGAACGTTCCGGAACTGCCAGGGATCGCTCTCGTCGATATCCTCGGGGAAATGCTGCCAGCGGTCGGTGAGCGGCGTCCAGTCGGTGTAGTGCGCCTCCACGGGCCCGAGGTAGGGCCGCTGCACCTCGAGACAGCGCACATGGTCCATCTCGTCGGCTTCGACGATGCCCGCGCGCGGGTTCTCGAGCGCCCAGACCATGCCGGCCAGCACGGCTGAGGTCACTTGAAGGCCGGTCGCGTTCTGATAGGGCGCCAGTTCCCGCGCCTCCTCTGTCGAGAGGCGCGAGCCGAACCAGAGCGCGTTCCTCTCGTGCCCGTAGAGAAGCACGCCCAGTTCGTCGATGCCTTCGACGATCTCGTCCTCGGTGAGGATGTGGTGCTTCGTCTGCTGGCGGCCCGAGCCGAACATCTCGTGCAGCGACAGGACCGCGTCGTCGCAGGGATGGTAGGCGTAATGGCAGGTCGGGCGGTACTCGGGCGCCTCGCCCGCTCCGACCGTGTAGTAGTCGGCGATCGAGATCGCCTCGTTGTGCGTGACGAGAAACCCGAACTGCGGACCGGGCGTGGGGCACCACGTGTGGACCCGCGTGATGGCGCCGGGCCGTTCCAGCCAGATGCCGGCGCCGCAGCCCGCCGCATGGCGGTGGCCGTTTTCGGGAAACCAGGTCTCGTGCGTGCCCCAGCCAAGCTCCGCGGGCTGGAAGCCTTCGGCGATGAAGCCTTCGACGGACCAGGTGTTGACGAAGGTGCCGCGCGGCTTGGGCTGGCGGCGCGCCTGCGTGTCGCGTTCGGCGATGTGCACGCCCTTGACGCCCAGCGCCTGCATGAGCCGTGCCCAGCCGGCGCGGTCGGTGGGCATCGCCACGTCGCGGCCGGTGTCAGCGGCAAGGCGCATCAGCGCTTCCTTGACGAACCAGCTCACCATGCCGGGGTTGGCGCCGCAGCAGGACACAGCCGTCGTGCCGCCCGGGTTGCGCGCCTTTTCGTCCCGCACCGCCTGGCGCAGCGCATAGTTCGTGCGCGCCTCGTTCTCCTCGGTCTCGAAGTAGAAGCCCGCCCAGGGCTCGACCACGGTGTCGATGTAGAGCACGCCGATCTCGCGGCAGAACTTCATGAGATCCAGCGAGGAGATGTCGACGCTCAGGTTCACGCAGAAGCCCCGGCCCTCGGCGAACAGGTCTCCCAGAACCTCGCGGTAGTTCTCCTGCGTGATCGCCAGCTCGAGGTGGCGGATGTTGCGCTGCGCGAGGAAGTTGTGCGTGTCGTGTTCGGGCTCGATCACCGTCAGCTTCGCGGCGTCGAACTCGAAGTGACGCTCGATCAGCGGCAGCGTGCCCTTGCCGATGGAGCCGAAGCCGATGATGACGATCGGGCCGTCGATGCGGCCGTAGACGGGATAGGTCATTCCGCGCTTCCCTTCAGTGGTGCCGCCTTCGCCTTGCCCGCGTCCGTCCGGACGGCGCCGGCCCCCCGGTAACGGGAAAGGGCCGCGCCGGTCCCCGGCGCGGCCCTCCGGACATGCTGGACGCGAGGGGTCAGTTCTTCGCGTAGAATTCGACGACGAGGTTCGGTTCCATGATGACCGGATAGGGCACGTCGCCGAGCGTCGGCGTCCGCGTGAAGGTCGCGGTCATCTTGGAGTGGTCGGCCTCGATGTAATCGGGCACGTCGCGTTCGGCCAGCTGGACGGCTTCCAGCACGACGGCGAGTTGGCGCGACTTGTCGCGCACCGCGATCACGTCGCCCTCCTTGACCCGGTAGGAGGGGATGTTGACCCGCTGGCCGTTCACCGTGACATGGCCGTGGTTCACGAACTGGCGCGCGGCGAAGATCGTGGCGACGAACTTGGCGCGGTACACGACCGCGTCGAGCCGGCGCTCGAGCAGGCCGATCAGGTTCTCGCCCGTGTCGCCCTTCACGCGTTCGGCTTCGGCGTAGATGCGGCGGAACTGCTTTTCGGTCAGGTCGCCGTAGTACCCCTTGAGCTTCTGCTTGGCGCGGAGCTGCGTCCCGAAGTCGCTGAGCTTGCCCTTGCGGCGCTGACCGTGCTGACCGGGGCCGTATTCGCGGCGGTTCACCGGGGATTTCGGGCGGCCCCAGATGTTCTCGCCCATCCGGCGGTCGATCTTGTACTTGGCAGAGGTGCGCTTGGTCACCGCTGATCTCCTTCGATGTGGCCGCGCGGAGGCGGCGTTGAAGGGCGTTGTCCTCTCCCCTTGCGGGGCGACAGGCATCTCCTTGCGGAGGCCGCCAACACCAGAATGGCGCCCGGACCGGGGTCCGCCCCGAGCGAGCCGCGCTTATACAGTCGCGGCGGGGCGAGTCAATGGGGGCGGGCGGCCTCGCCCAGGAGGGCGCGGGCTTCGGCGCGGGTGAGTTCGCGCCGGACCGGGTCGCCGTACCCGCGCGGTTGCGCCCCGACACCGGGAACGATGCGGGCGAGACGGTCGAACTGGAAGGGATCCACCGTTCGCAGGTCCGTCGAGGCAGGGTGGAAGCTTTCGGTCTCCACACCGTTGGCCCGGACGATGTGGTGGCGGGGCAGGAGCAGGTGGATGTACTCCACCTCGCGCAGGCCGTGGTCGCGGGTGACGGTGCTGTCGTTCGCGAGGTCCTCTGCCGTCACGAGCACTTCGGGTGTGGCGAACAGGGCGTTCGCCGCATCGCCCCGGAGGAGGATCCGATGCCGAGGAGAGACGACGAGATCCTCGTCCGGGCATCCCGCCAGGAGCGCCGCCGCGCGGATCCGGATGGGCCGCAGGTCGGGCATCGCGTGCATCTGGGCGCCGCTGAGCCGCCGGTGTCCGATCCAGAGGATTTCCTGAGCGCCGCCGTCGAGCGTGTCGACGAGATCGCCCTCCCGAAGCGTCTCGACCGGGACGGAGCCGCGCGGTGTGGCCAGCCGGGTTCCGGCGGTGAAGCAGATGACCCCGCCCACCTCGGGGATGGGCGCGAGGAAGCGCGGCTCGGGGAAGACGCCGTCCACGATCTTCAGGGGGCGGTTGCGCGGCGGCGCCTGCCCGATGAAGAGAAGCAGCGGGCGGGCCGCCTCGGGAACGTCGACCAGCGACACCCGGTACTCCTGCCGTCCGCAGGAGACGACGAAATCGTGCGAGATCCCGACCTCCGCGAACTCGGGTCCGCTTACCGGCCGCACCGGCGGCAGCGACCGCCCCAGAAGCCGCCGCACGGCCCTGAGCGCGCGCCGGCGGAAGACATCGGGTCCGAGGATATCGAGGGCATCGTCCGGCGCATCAAGCGCCAGCGCCTCGCCCGACCAGGCCCAGCTGAGCCCGGTTTCCAGCGCGGATACCGGAGGGCTTCGCAGCCCATCCACGGATGTCTGAGACCACGCAATCAGGTAGCTGACGGAGTCCTGCGCCATATCTCACTGCCCGCCGATGCCTTGAACTGGCACTCGTGTCACACTTATTAACCATTCGTTAACATAGGACCGCGCCGTCTCGCCAGAGGAATGCGCGCCAGGTAACCGCCCGATGCGCAGCTTTCCGCAAGCGGCGCACGTTCAAGCAGAGATGTCGCGCAAATCGTGAAGAAGTCGGCAAACCGACAAGGCGAAAGTTTCGCACTTTATGGGTTCGGTCCGAGACCCGGAGCAGGTCGGGCCGGACGGAGCCTGACCCCACGGCTCAGAACGATGTACCCGGCCAGCAGGGCGGTGTTCACCATGAGGTAGCACAGCAGGAAGGCCACGATCTCCGGCGAAGGAGACGATCCGCTCGCAAGGAGAAGCGCGATGGGCAGGTTCCTGACGCCGAACTCGATGACGCTCGCGCTGCGGTCCTCGCGGGGAAGAACAGCGGACGCCACCGCCCCCGCCGTGGTCAAGGCAAGGCTCAGCGCCGCCGCATGCGCAAGAAGGCCGGGCATCGACTCCTTCATCACCGGCATGCTCACGATGGCGCTGCAGACAACGACCGTGAGGACGGCCGCGATGCACATCTTGTCGAACGCCGGGCGTATGCGCGCCGCCAAGGCCGGCAAGAAGCGGGCACACAAAAGCCCAAGACAGATCGGCAACAGGGCGACCCGGACGAGATCGTAGGAGATCGTCATGGCGGAAAGCCTGTGCGCTCCTTCGAGCGCGAGCAGTCCGGATGCCGTCGCCAGCCCCGCGGCCGCGGGCGCCGTCAGCGCGACGAGAAGCGTCGTGGCGATCGTCATCATCACCGAAAGCGCCAGGTTGCCGCCGACGAGAAGGGTCAGGCCGTTCGACAACGCGCCGCCGGGACTGATCGCGACCGCGAAAACAGCGAGCGCGACAAGCGGTGGCGGCGCCAGCAGGGCGATGAGCGTCAGCGCCACGACGGGAAGGAGCACGAGCTGCGCGAGCGTCATCAGGACAAGGCTTCTGGGATGGCGGAAGACGGAGCTGACGGACAGCAGGCTCAGGTTGAGACCGACAGCGGTCATCATGACGATGACGGCGACGGGGACGATCACCCCGACGAGCAGGCCGACAGTCACGACACGACCGCCCCACAGGTCCGGCCGCACCCGGAACCGGAACCGGAACGCCGCCAACCGCACATCCGCTTCACAGCTGCTACCCCCCCGATGCATCTGCGTTTCGCGCAGTGTGACACCGAATGGTTCATTCCGGAAGCGAAACGCGGGGCGGGCCAGTCCCCGCGGGTCACTGGCGCCGCGCGAGCCTGCGCAGCGACCGGCGCAGCGCTGCGAGGTCGTCGGGCGGCAGCTTGCGGGCCAGCGCGGCATCGAACTTCCGCGCCTCTCCGGCGAGGTCACGGTAGGCGGCCTCCCCCGCCGCGGTCAGCGCCAGACGCTCCTGCCGCCGGTCCGTGTCGGCGGTCCGGCGGCTGAGGAACCGGCGCACCTCCAGCGCCTTGACCGCGCGGCTGACCTTCGTCTTGTGAAGATCGGCGCGGGTGCAGATGTCCCGGGCCGTCATCTCTCCATACCTGCCGAGATGCGCCATGACCCGCCACTCGGTGCGCAGCATCCCGTACCTCGCCTTGTAGATCGCCTGGAACCCGTGGCTCGCCGCCTCGGCGGCCCGGTTGAGCGCATAGGGCAGGAAGTCCTCGAGGTCGAAGTCGGTCATCGGAACACGCTCTTGTTAGTTACATTTTCAACCAATAGCACGAACCGGGCTTGAGGAGGATCCGTCCATGAACACGCAGACCCTGCCGCGCGGCATGATCCGCGCCCCGTCGATCCCCGGGACCCACGAGGGCTACATGCCGGGCTTCGGCAACGACTTCGAGACGGAGGCGCTGCCCGGCGCCCTGCCGCAGGGCAGGAACTCGCCCCAGAAGTGCAACTACGGGCTCTACGGCGAGCAGCTCTCGGGCACCGCCTTCACCGCGCCCAGCCACCAGAACGAACGGACTTGGTGCTACCGCATCCGGCCGTCGGTGAAGCACACCCACCGCTTCGAGAAGATCGACCTGCCCTACTGGAAGTCCGCCCCGCACATCGACCCGGAGGTGATCTCGCTCGGCCAGTACCGCTGGGACCCGGTGCCGCATTCGGGCGATCGGCTGACCTGGCTCACCGGAATGCGGACGATGACCACGGCGGGGGACGTGAACACGCAGGTGGGGATGGCCTCGCACATCTACCTCGTCACGGCCTCGATGGAGGACGACTACTTCTTCTCGGCCGACAGCGAGCTTCTGATCGTCCCGCAGGAGGGGCGGCTTCGGTTCTGCACCGAGCTCGGGATCATCGACCTCGCGCCGCAGGAGATCGCGGTCCTCCCGCGCGGGCTCGTCTACAGGGTGGAAGTGCTGGAGGGTCCCGCGCGCGGCTTCGTCTGCGAGAACTACGGCCAGAAGTTCGAGCTGCCGGGGCGCGGGCCGATCGGAGCCAACTGCATGGCGAACCGCCGGGACTTCAAGACGCCGGTCGCCGCCTTCGAGGATCGCGAGGTGCCGTCGACCGTCACCGTGAAGTGGTGCGGGCAGTTCCACCGGACGAAGATCGGGCACAGCCCGCTCGACGTCGTGGCCTGGCACGGGAACTACGCGCCCGTGAAGTACGACCTGACCACTTACTGCCCCGTGGGCGCGATCCTCTTCGACCACCCCGACCCGTCGATCTTCACGGTGCTGACGGCGCCCTCGGGCGTGGCCGGGACGGCCAACATCGACTTCGTGCTCTTCCGCGAGCGCTGGATGGTGGCCGAGGACACGTTCCGCCCGCCGTGGTACCACAAGAACGTCATGTCCGAGCTCATGGGCAACATCTACGGGCAGTACGACGCGAAGCCGAAGGGCTTCGTCCCCGGCGGCATGTCGCTCCACAACATGATGCTCCCGCACGGGCCGGACCGGCAGGCGTTCGAGGGCGCGTCGAACGCGGAGCTGAAGCCCCACAAGCTCGACAACACGATGTCCTTCATGTTCGAGACGCGCTTCCCGCAGCACCTGACGCGCTTTGCCGCGAAGGAGGCGCCGCTCCAGGACGACTACATCGACTGCTGGCGGGACCTCGAGAAGAAGTTCGACGGGACGCCGGGGAAGAAGTGAGGGGGCGCTGCCCCCTCGCCCTGCGGGCTCACCCCCGGAGTATTTGTACCGAGATGAAGCGGATGAGGTCAGAAGCGTGAAGATCGCGACGCTCAGGGACGGATCGCCGGACGGGCGGCTGGTGGTCGTCTCGGACGACCTCGCGACCTGCCGACCGGCGGAGGAACGGAGGTTGCAGGACGCGCTCGACCGCGATGCGGTCACGCCGGCGGGCGTGGCGGAGGCGTTCCGTGCGGAAGACTGCGCCGCCCCCCTGCCCCGCGCGTTCCAGTTCCTCGACGGCTCCGCCTACGTCAATCACGTGGAACTCGTGCGGCGCGCGCGCGGGGCGGAGATGCCGGCGTCGTTCTGGACCGACCCGCTCATGTACCAGGGCGGCTCGGATGGGTTCCTCGGCGCTACCGACGACATCGTGGGCGACCCCGCCTGGGGCATCGACTTCGAGGCGGAGGTCGCGGTCATCATCGGCCCCGTCCGGATGGGGGCCACCCCGGAGGAAGCCGCGCGCGCGATCCGGTTCGTGATGCTCCTGAACGACATCTCGCTCCGCAACCTCATCCCGGCCGAACTCGCCAAGGGCTTCGGCTTCGTGCAGTCGAAACCCGCCTGCGCCTGTTCGCCGGTGGCGGTGTCGGTCGACGACCTGCCTGGCTGGGACGGCGCGAAGCTTCACGGCGTTCTCAAGGTCGACCTCAACGGGGAGCCGTTCGGGCGGGCCGACGCCGGGCAGGAGATGACCTTCGACTTCCCGCGTCTCATCGCCCATGCCGCGAAGACACGGCATCTGGCGGCGGGAACCATCGTGGGGTCGGGGACGGTGTCGAACCGCGACGCGGACGGAAGCCCGGGGCGGCCAGTGGCGGAAGGGGGTCGCGGCTACTCCTGCATCGCGGAGCAGCGCGTGGTCGAGACGATCCGCCATGGCAGGCCCCGGACGCCGTTCCTTCGCCCCGGCGACCGCGTGCGCATCTGGATGGAGGACCGCGAGGGACGGTCGATCTTCGGGGCCATCGACCAGCGGGTGGCAGCGTGGGGCGATGGGTAGGTCAGCCGCCCGCCTGCCAGACCCGAACGGCCTCGAGCGGCCAGAGCAGCATGAGGATGTTGAGCGCGAGGCCGTCGCGGATCAGCGCCATCGTCAGAACCTCGAAGCCGATCACGATGGCGACGCTCGCCCACACCGGCAGCACCCGGGCGAGCCAGAAGCCCGCCACCATCGCCAGCATGTCGGCAGTCGCGTTCAGCACGCTGTCGCCGTAGTAGTCGAGAGAGATCGTCACCGCCCTGTAGCGCTCGATGATCGCGTCGGAGTTCTCCACGATCTCCCAGGCGGCCTCGATCGCGACGGCAATGGCGAAGCGCCAGCCGATGGGGATGCGGCGCGCCACGAGCCAGAGGCCCGCGTAGAACAGGATGCCGTGGAGGATGTGCGATGGGGTGTACCAGTCCGCGATGTGCTGGGAATTCTCGGACGTCATCGTTTCGCCGTGCCACAACTTCACGTAGCCGCACTTGCAGATCGGCTCGCGCCCGATCAGGAGGAGATAGGCTGCCGACCCCACGATGATGAGCGCAGCAACCAGATAGGGTGTGAAGGGCTTCCTCATGCGGGAAGTGAAAGCAGAGCGGCGCGGAAGCGTCCATTGAAATGAGAGTGCCATGACACCCTATGCCCGCCTTGCCCGCAACAACGCCTGGGCGAACGAGACGCTGATCGCCGCCTGCCTGCGCCTCGCCCCCGGCGAGTGGGCGGCAGAGCGAACCTCGTTCTTCCCGTCGATCCGGGCGACGATGGAGCATATCCACGTGGTGGACCTCTACTACATCGACGCGGCCACCGGCGGCGAGCGGGGACTCACGGTCTTCGACGAAGCACCCCCCTTCCCCTCGCCCGAGGCGATGGCGCCCGCGCAGGCGGCGCTCGACGCCCGGCTCGTCGCGGTCTGCGACGGGCTGACGGGGGCGGACCTCGGCCGCAGCGTCGTGACCGATCGCGGCGCGAAGGGGCGCATCCCGGAGCGGCTCGACGTCCTCCTCCTGCACCTCTTCCAGCACCAGATCCACCACCGCGGGCAGGTCCACGCGATGCTGGCGGGCACCTCCGTCCCGCCGCCGCAGCTCGACGACTTCTTCCTCGACTTCGGCCGGGTGCCCTCGGCGGAGGCGTGGCAGTGAAGTACGGGCCGACGCGGGGAGAGCTGAGGTTCCGCCTGATCTTCTCGGTCGCGGGCCTTGCGCTGACGCTCGTCGCGCTCTTCGCGCACGGGGTCCCGTCCGCCCCGGCGCTCGTGGAGGTGCTGGGGATCGCGGGGCTCTTCTTCGGGGGCACCGCCGTCTGGTCGGCCCGGCGGCTCCTGCGGCGGGACGACTAGAGCGTGAACCCATAAACAGGATTCCCTTGGTTTCTGTGTTGTGATTCACAA